>Ga0114995_10000023_pt1 | contig 92289 bp, 90 predicted proteins | sample ArcticOcean_MG_C_11_FD_87038 | JGI IMG/M metagenome (GOLD analysis project Ga0114995, IMG submission 87038) | Marine microbial communities from western Arctic Ocean - ArcticOcean_MG_CB2_154 | ecosystem: Environmental > Aquatic > Marine > Oceanic | place: Arctic Ocean: Canada Basin | collected... | reverse complement strand
CTAAATCCCATGCGCGAGGCGGTAGAAGTTCGTCTACCCCTCGAGGTAGACGCCAATGTGTACTCATCTATTTCTTATATTTACGGGCTAGCGGTTTTTACCGTCGCCACTTTGTAGGTATTTGAAGAAGTCACTGCTTGGGTCAAGTACAAGCAAATCGCTCTTATTATTGAATACTTCGCTATATGCATTGATGCTGCGATAAAAGCTATAGAACTCAGGGTCTTTATTATAGGCACTTGCGTAAACATTTGCTGCCTTTGCATCACCATCACCGCGCAATTGTTCACTTTCTCTATAGGCTTCCGCTTCCAGTACAACTGCATCACGATCCGCTTTAGCGCGAATGGCCAAGGCTTTTTCCTGCCCTTCTGCTCTGTACTGGCGTGCTTCAATCTCTCGCTCTGAATTCATACGCTCGTAAACGGTGCTGGACACTTCAGAAGGTAAGTCGATTTTCTTTACGCGAACATCCACAACTTCAACGCCCACTGACTCACGCATAACGCGGTCAAGGTCGTTTTTCAGGTCACTCATCAATTCATCACGCTGACCAGAAATAACTTCATGCATATCACGTCTACTGATCTGGTTACGCAGACCTTCGTTCATTCGCTCTTGCAGCAAGCGTTCTGCGCGGCGCTCATCGAAAGAGGTGCCTGTGTAAAATTTCTCAATGTCGGCCACACGCCATTTCACAAAGGAGTCTACGATGAGCGGCTTCTTTTCTATGGTGTAGTAGGTCTCACCTTTAGAATCTAGAGTCAGCACTCGTGCATCAAACTTCTTCACTTCTTCAGCCACTGGCAATTTGAAGTGCAGACCCGGCTGGATGGAAGCGTCAACAAGATTACCAAATTCAAGCAAAATGGCTTTTTCGGTTTCTAACACTCTATAGGCGGTCTGATTAAACAGTCCCACGCCTAACAGAACTAAGACGACGAATAATAAGGTTTTTGTAGGCATCTCAAATTCTCCTAATTACTTCTGTTTCTGTTATTTGAACTAGATCGACCATTACCCACATCGCGGCGCAACTGCTCCATCTCGCGGCGCAAAGCAATAATGTCGTTTGAGGAGCCGTTATTACCGCCACTCTGCTGGGTAAGCTTATCTAAGGGCAAATACATCATATTATTTCCGCCTTCAATGTCTACCATCACTTTGCTGGCATTCTTAAAGACTTTTTCTAGCGCATCAATATACAGGCGATCTCTGGTTACTTGCTTGGCCAGTGCATACTCATTAAGCAACTTCTCAAAGCGTTCTGCTTCACCCTCAGAGCGTGCAATAACACGATCTCGGTACGCTTGGGCTTCTTCGAGTTGGCGTTGAGCCTTACCACGCGCTTCAGGCACTATCTGTTGCGAGTAAGCTGTAGCTTGGTTGATGAACTTTTGCTGATCTTCTTTAGCTTTTTGCACATCATTAAATGCATCTTGAACCTGCACTGGTGGCGCACTTCGGTCTATGTTGACCTTGGTAATATCAATACCTGTACCGTAGGTTTTCAGATAACTGCGCAGGCGTTCTTGCACCTCTATAGCAATGGCTTCACGACCATCAGTAATGACTTGGTCCATGGTAGCCGACCCTGCAACATGGCGCAGAGCACTTTCAGTGGCTTGATCCAAACTTTTCTTCGGATCTCGAACATTAATCAAATAGTCCGCAGCACTGGCAATGACCCACTGCACTGTAAGACTGATATCAACAATGTTTTCGTCCTTGGTCAGCATGGACGCTTGGTGGCTATGCGACTGTACTTGGGTCACATTGACCAATTGCACTTGGTCAATTAACGGCGGATTCCAATGGAGACCTGGCGTTACCTCTTCGTCCATCAACTTACCAAAGCGAAAGACAACACCTCTTTCCTGTTCGTCGACTTGATAAACACCGCTAAATACATATAGACCCGCTAATACGATAATCAACAAGCTAATTGAGCCAGCGGATATACCGCCGCCGCCGGGGCCTTTTCCACCGCCGAACAAGCCGGACAATTGGCCCTGTAATTTACGTATTGCTTCATCGAGATCTGGCGGACCTTGCTCTCCGCGATTACCCCAAGGGTCCTTGTCTCCACCGCCTGATTCATTCCAAGCCATGATTATTTGCTCCGCATCGTTTTTATTTGCATTAAATAACATTCTCTAACTGCACCGTTGCATCAAGCAGATTTGCTTTACACAACAGCGCACTCATCATTTGGATAGCGTCTGCTAAGTAGTACTTTGTTAATCGTACTTACTTAGTAACACTTTCCTGTAACTGCACATTTGAATTTTTCTTAAGCTGGCCGAGCAATTGCTCGTCAGCTTGTACTGTAAGCTGCACACTACCATCTGTCAGCATAGTTTCATCTAAAACCGCACCTGATTGATAGAGCCAGGCGCGAGTTTTACCATCTCCGGGACCCAGTAGCACCTCATGAGGTGCAACAACGCCTAGAGCGCCACCAATAAACTGCATCAATTCGTCTAACCCTTCGCCTTTAGCCGCAGAAACCAAACGGTCCGAATGCTCAAAGCGCGCTCTTTCTTCTATCGAAAGCAAGTCAGCCTTATTCATGACTCTGATACTAGGCACCTCAATAGCACCTATTTCTTTCAATACCGCTTCCACCTGCTCAACCCGCTCTTGCCAATTAGGGTCGGCAATGTCGATCACGTGCAAAAGCAGGTCAGAGTGTACCACTTCTTCAAGAGTTGCTTTAAATGCTTCGATTAAAGCGTGAGGCAATGCACTGACAAAACCTACTGTATCAGTTAACACAACTTCACCGGCACCCGGCACATTTATACGTCGCATTGTGGGGTCTAGCGTTGCAAACAACTTGTCCTCGGCTAAAACATCAGCATTGGTAACCAAGTTGAACAGCGTAGACTTGCCGGCATTAGTGTAACCCACCAATGACACGGTGGGTGTGCCGCGCCGATTTCGCCCACGTCTATTTTGTTCCCTGCGCTTGGCCACATCGCTAAGTTTCTGCTCTGTGGCTTTAAGACGCTCGGCCAACATGCGTTGGTCTAATTCAATTTGTTTCTCGCCTGCCCCGCGCAAACCGATACCACCTTTTTGCCTGTCAAGGTGGGTCCACCCACGGACCAAACGAGTCTGAGCGTGCTTGAGTTGAGCTAATTCAACCTGCAACTGCCCTTCATGGCTACGCGCGCGCTCGGCAAAAATTGTCAAAATAAGTTCTGTACGGGTAATTAGACGACAATCTAATTCCTGCTCTAAATTCCGTTGCTGAGCGGGCGACAAATCATGATTGGTGAGTAATATTTCCGCATCAGTGTAAGCAAGTTGCGCCTTGATCTCTTGCACCTTGCCACTACCCACAAACCAACGTGAATCCGGTGTCTCCCGGCGCGCAACTATTGTATCTACAACAATGAGGTCGGCAGAGCGCGCCAGTTCTGCAAGCTCGTCACCATCAGGGTTATCAGCTTTGCGCAATTCAACTTGCAGCAACAAAGTACGTCTTCCGGCTTCGGGGCGATCAAATAACATAGGTGTTCATAAAGATTGTGCTGACGTTGGGAACTATAAATTGCTTGCCACATGCCGGCGTTCCATCAGAGAAGGATTTAAGCCGAATTCTGGTCACTGGGAATAGATGGTGGTGAATATTCTAATTTCAAGAGAAAAGTTACCCTCGAAAAGATAGCGGGGTTCATCACTATGGGGAGATCAGCTCTGGCATCACTTCTCCTACTCATGGAGGTCACTTCGTTCAAGCCACCTATGGGTTAGTTGCCTGAATTGCTTTCGTAGCACTGCGTACCTTTAAGTAGGCCACAGGTGTGTAGTCTCTTGCTTCTACTATTACTCCCCTGCGCGGTTTGAGACTTGCTAGAGGTTCAGACATCGCTACCGCTCGACATCCTTGGTGGATGTAAATAAATTTGCGCAAGGGGTCTAGGCTCGGTCTTTAACCAACGCCCGTGAAAGCTCATTCTTGCTCTTCTTCCGAATCCGCAAGTTTAACATTGCGCGCTGGCACAACTGTCGAAACTGCGTGCTTATAAACCATTTGGCTAACTGAGTTTTTAAGCAAAATCACAAACTGATCAAAAGACTCGATATGGCCCTGAAGCTTAATGCCGTTAACAAGGAAAATTGAGACTGGGATTCGCTCTTTGCGCAGGGCATTGAGGTAAGGATCTTGTAAAGTATGTCCTTTGGACATTTTCGACTCCATTTATTCTATTTGGTTGTTGTTCTTGGTTCTTCTTGCTTCTTTTTGGTCTTTCTAATTGGTCGTTCTAATTAGTCGTTCTAAATTATTGCTAAGTTAATACGATTGTTCTGCGCCTCTTTATTACTGGCCTAGCCGTTAGTCACTTAGCTTTCTGCCTGGCTGACTATCAGAATGTCATTACAACTCACTGAAAAGTCAATTAACGCAGGAGGCTAGCAGAACGGCCTCTTAAATGAACGCGTTCATTATACTCTTAACCAATTTATTCATTTACATACGGGAGACCCGAAAAAGGACACGTTCTAAGCCTATGGCAGAAACCAAGGTATTTAGAATCATTTAGCCTTCGCTCAGTTTCAACAAAAGACTTTCCCTAGCGAAACAGGTTTGTACACTGTTTTTTGACCGTTTTACCGAGACAACCGGATAGACGGTTATATTCCACGACGGGTTCGCTTGGTCTTTGCTCGGTATCGTCTAGCGCACTTGCAAAAATCGGCGCAGATTTTCACGAAAACTTATATCTTCATGCTGCAAAAGTAATCTTGGCAAACATTTCACTTATTCCCATGAGAGGCAAAATTGTGCTGAAGCGGAATCTAGGTCATAGCCAAAACATTGCGGGAAGAATGCGCTGTAACTGACACCACAGCTCAGTGTGTAATGTAGACAAGCGCGAAGTTCTTAGTATTAGGCCATGGCGAGTGGGGTTTAAATCAACTTAATCAAGCTTGCGCTGCAATCGACAGCCGTTCCGCGATCATTGCAGAAACCTGCTCGGATTCGTCCGTAGTACAACACTCTAAGCCCTGCCATTGACGCATCCAGGTCATTTGACGTTTGGCCAGTTGCCGTGTTGCCGCCACGGCTTTATCGCGCATAGTCTTAGCATCAATTTCTCCGGCCAAGAATTGCCAGCCTTGGCGGTAGCCTACCGCCCTTATCGCGGGCAGATCTTTGTGCAAATCCCCTCTCTGACGTAAAGCGCGCACCTCTTCAACAAATCCACCAGTTAGCATTTGATCAAAGCGCTGCTCAATGCGCTGATGCAACTCCGCTCTTTGTGTCGGCAAAATGCCCACCAATAAAATTTTGGCACCAAGTCTCGAAGTCGCTGACCCTCCTGCCTTTTCGATCCACTGAGAAGACAACGGTTTGCCGGTCAAACGCACCACCTCTAATCCGCGTAATAGTCGTTGATGATTATTCGGATGTATATTTGCAGCTGCCGCTGGGTCTATTGCGGCCAACTCATCATGCAGCGTCTGGCCACCATGTACTTCTAATTCTTTAACTAACTGATTTCTGATGGCTTCGTCAGCATCCGGGAGTTTTGCAATGCCATCGAGGAAACACTTCACATAAAGCATGGTGCCGCCAACTATGATCGGCGTCCGTTTTTGCGCAAATGCGTCAGCAATGCACTCATCTGCGTCTCGGACAAAATCAGCGGCTGAATAAATTTCTTTGGGGTCTAAGATGCTGACCAACTTATGCGGGTAGGCGGCCAACTCATCGACGCTTGGTTTAGCCGTTCCAATATCCATGCCCTTATAAATCATCGCTGAATCCGCGCTGATCAATTGTGCATTGGAGCCACCGCCTAGATGATCTTGTAAGCGCATTGCCGCATCAGTTTTACCAGCAGCCGTGGGGCCTATTATAATAACCACTGTTTTGTCGCTATCCGCCGTTTGACCGCTTGGTTCGTCAGCGGCACCTACTCTGTCAGTGTTCTCACTTTTTAACAGTGACATTAGCTGGCTATTGCCCACGCAAAAATAGTTTGTCTAACTCAGGCAAACTGCGGAGCAAGAATGTGGGTCGGCCATGATTACAAAGCCCGGCATTTTCAGTTTGTTCCATTTCTCGCAGCAAGCCATTCATCTCAGGTATGGTCAGTTGCCTGTGCGCACGAAGCGAGCCCCTGCAAGCAAGTGTGGCTAAAATATCTAGCTGTGTTCTGTTGATTTCCTCACTAGTACCAAACTCCGCCATTTCCGCGATTAGGTCTTTCACTAATTGACTAACATCTGCTTTACCGAGCAGCAACGGCACCTCTCTAACAACAACACTGTCTCTACCCATGCGCTCTACCAGCAATCCGCTTGCGGCCAGCCTTTCGCCAAAATCTTCAACCATATCTGCATCAGACTCACTGACCGCGACTGTCAACGGCACCAACAAACGCTGCCTCGCAATACCGTCTCTGGCGGCTTCGCGTTTCATTTTTTCGTAAACAATACGCTCGTGAGCAGCATGCATATCTACAACCACCAAACCCTCGGCATTCTGGGCCAAAACGTAAATGCCGTGAATTTGCGCGACAGCGTAGCCTAATGGAGGTGTCCCGACTTGCCCCTGCTCAGCAGCGTTTGCGGCGCCAACATTTGCCGAGCCAGACTGCAACCACTGAGGATTTTCTTCCGCAACCAGTTGCACCAAACCGCCATCAGGACCAATTGATCGCCCCATGGAAGTTGCATAAGTTTGCGGTCTGTAACTGCTATTTGCGCCAGAAGATTGCGGCAAGCCCATTTCTTGTTGTTGCCGTGGCGAAGGGTTTTCTACCCACTGAGTATGCTGGGCAGCAACCGAGCCTTGTGCCAACCCGGGCTCAGCGTGCTCGTTACTGTGAGGGGTTCCCGGGCGCAGGCTGCGTAAAGAACGGTTTAGCGAACTGAAAATAAAGTCGTGAACTTGACGCGCGTCACGAAAGCGTACTTCGTGCTTTGTTGGATGCACGTTAACATCCACCAACTCTTGCGGCAGCTCGAGGAAAATGACATAAACCGCGTGTCGCCCATGGAACATGACATCGCTATATGCCTGACGAATAGCATGCCCCACCAATTTGTCACGAATAGCGCGGCCATTAACGTAAAAATATTGTTGGTCCATTTGTCGGCGATTGTGACTGGGCAGACCCACCCAACCATATATGCGGTAGTCGTGATTGCTTTCATCAACAAAAACAGATTGCTCAACAAAATCTGTACTCAACACTCGACTCAGCCGATCTTCCGTATTGCCTGCCGCCAGCACCAACGGCCTAGTGGCTTTGCCCGCCGTCCCAGCTTCTCGTGTTTGCTGGAGGGTAAAACCCACATCCATGTGCGCTAAGCTCATACGCCGCAACACCAGATCAATTTGATGGGCTTCAGTTCTTTCGGCTTTAAGAAACTTACGTCGTGCGGGGGTGTTATAAAAGAGATCGCGCACTTCTACTGTAGTGCCTTGGTTATGCGCAACAGGGCCGGTGGAAATTTCGTTGCCACCATGGCTTTCTAAATGCCAACCACCGTCATCAGCATTAGTTGATGAGCTCAACTTTACTCGCGCCACTGAAGCCAAACTGGCCAAAGCTTCGCCGCGAAAGCCTAGGCTGCTGATGCCGATGAGATCATCTGCATCGATTATTTTACTCGTTGCATGACGCTCTAGCGCCAAGGGTAAATCTTCACTATGAATCCCCGAGCCATTATCACGCACCCAAATAAGCCCTACGCCACCAGCTTCTGAGCGAACCTCAACATTTGTTGCACCAGCATCCAGACTGTTCTCCAATAATTCTTTCACAATTGAAGCAGGGCGTTCAACTACCTCCCCCGCTGCAATTTGGTCAGCTACAAATGAACTCAAACGTTTAACACGTTGCATACTACACTCCACGCGGGATAAAAATTGTTTGGCCTACACGAATTCGATCATTTGCCAACTTATTACGTCTTTTCAAAGCCCTCGCCGAGACCCCATAACGGGCGGCAATTTCAGACAATGTGTCTCCAGGTGAAATGGTGTAGCGCAACTCGGTGCGTCTAGCGGCAAGAAAAGTAGAAGGCGGCGGATTAGCGCGCATATATTCGCCAATGCCATCGGCAATGGCTTTAGCCAAGTTTATCTGATGTTTGGTTTGAGCAAGTTTTCGAGCCTCGGATGGATTAGATATAAATCCCGTCTCGACAAGAATAGATGACATATCCGGCGACTTAAGGACCAAAAATCCAGCTTGCTCAACTTTTTTCTTGTGCAGCTTGGTGACCTTGGACATGTTGCGCAGCACCGCTTCGCCCACGCCGATACTATGTACGCGATAACCATCCATAGACATGTCTAACAACACGTGGGCCAGCACAGCATCTTTATTACTCAGATTTACATTGCCTACACCACCCAACATATCTGATTGATTGGCCCGCTCAGCCAACCATTTTGCTGTTTCACTAGTAGCGCCGCGATCAGATAATGTATAGACCGACGCACCACTTACCGAAGACTCTTTGAACGCATCGGCGTGGATGGAAACAAACAAATCCGCTCGGCTTTGACGCGCCAGTGCGGTGCGCTTCCTGTGGCCAATATAATAATCACCCTTACGAATGAGCACAGCCTTAAAACCTTTCATACGGTTAATCTGATCTGCGGTGCGTTTAGCAATGCTCAGAACAACCTTTTTTTCTTGGGCCTTTCTTGGTCCCAGGGCGCCGGGATCTTCACCACCATGACCTGCGTCTATGGCGATCACTACGTCTCTATTTTTTTCTTGAACTGCAGGCTTTGTCTCTGCAACTACAGACTTTTTGTTGGCCGGATAAAACAAATCTACCACCAACCTGTGACCATAAGGGTTGATGGGGCGTAACTTAAATGGCTTCGCTTTGAGTGGCCCTTTAGCATCAATGACAATGCGGTAATCCTTACCGCGCTCGGCACCACGAATGCCCTTAATGCCCTTTAGCCCCGCGCCGGCCTTAGCAAAATTTAGCTTCGTACCTGGCCGAGTATTCTTCAGATCGATGACTATGCGATGTGGGTTTTCTAGAGCAAACTGTTTGAACTGAGTTTCTTGGCGGGCATCAAGCACCACCCGAATGGAATCTGGTGCTTCATGAATTCTGATACCATCTAGCACATTGGCTAGGGCATTTGGCCCGACAAGAAAAAGCCAACAAACCATCGCAGCCTGAAAGATCAGAGTGGACCGAATAAATTTGTGCTTCGTCTTAGGTCTGAGCAAAACCCACTCTCACTTTACGTTGAAAATCATCATCGTCCCTTGGGCGGTACAACTCAAGATACACATCTACATCAGGGTTAGGCAACCATGACAGTCCTTGCTCCGGCCACTCAAGGAACTTCAACCCGGGGCCGGATAAAATTTCATCAAAGCCAACGAACTCTAATTCTTGCGGCGACTGTAGCCGGTATAAATCAAAATGGTATACCTCAAGTTCATCTAACAGATAAGGCTCCATCAGGGTATAGGTAGGGCTTTTTACTGCACCGGCAAAACCCAACCCGCGCAGAATGCCACGCACAAAAGTGGTCTTACCAGCGCCCAAGTCGCCATGCAAAAAGATCACCGCACCCTTGGGAAACTGTTCTTTGAGCACAGGCAAAAGCGACGCACCAAACCCTTCGGTTGCGGCCTCATCAATTAGTACTTCGTGCATTTCTTCTGCTTTCAGCAACGCTTAAGTCTCTAATGGCTCAAAATAATTCGGTACATTTTGTCTAGCCCATGGCCTCTCGCAAAGTGCTTACACTTCGCTCAATGCGGACTTGGGTAAGAATGATATTACATCTGAGGCCATTAAACTGCGCCGACCTAATTCTTCGACGGCCAAGTCTGCTGCGGCGCTGTGCCACAACACGGCGCTTTGGAAAGCATAATTGAGCGCCGCTAAATCAGTATCAGCGCCAGCCCCAGCCTCCGCGACTAATGCCCCAGCAATACCGCTGAGCACATCACCCATTCCGGCGGTGGCCATACCCGCATTACCTTGTGCACATATGGCCCGCTTTTGTGCCGCAAAAAGCACCGAGCCTGGGCCTTTCAGTACACCAAAACAACCATAAGCGCTGACCAATGCAGTCGCCGCTGCCAAGCGATCAGACTCCACCTCAGAAACCGGCCGGTGCAGTAACCTCGCCGCTTCGGCGGCATGAGGCGTTATAAAAAGAGTTTCACTAGAGGCCACACAAAGGTCTTTAACCGCTTGCTCTAGGGCCAGCCAATACAGGGCATCGGCATCTAAGATCTTTGTGCATGGTAGGGCTAGGGCGCGCTTAAGTATTGCCAAACCCCAAGGTTCACGACCTAATCCGGGCCCAACGACTACTGCATCACAGTCCTGTGCGACAAGATCAAATTTTGCACTTTCAGGATTAACCCACATTGCTTCAGGCAGCCGAGCCAAAATTCCAGATCGGTGTTCGGCTCGCGTAGCGATGGTTACTAACCCAGCGCCTGCGCGAAAAGCTGCTTCTGCGGCCAACAAAACCGCGCCAGCCATACCTGCATCACCGCCCACCACCAAGACATGCCCTTGCCGAGACTTATACGTATTCACTCCAGCCACCGGCAGCCTACTGGCAGACCACTTAAGCCAAGGAATGGAGGGGTAGTGATGAAAAATATGCTCGGGAATACCTAGGTCTGTAACCAATAGAGCGCCCCGAGAAGCAATAGCCGCACCCGTGTATAAGCCGATTTTGTGGGTAATAAAGGAGACTGTGAGCGTCGCGTTGATACATTGATTTGTATCTTCACCCGAAACGCCAAAATCAGCACTGACACCAGAGGGCATATCTAAACTGAGCACCTCCCCGACATGGGCATTGATGCGACTAATCGCCTGGACCATGTCCGCTCTGAGGGGTGGAGTAAAACCCGTACCAAGGAGCGCATCGACAACAATTGTATGCGCAATAGGCGCGTGAGGAGCATCGATCGCTAAGCCGATTTCCATGCATTGCGCATATGCACGCAACGCATCTCCCGTCAAAAGCTTTGCCTCTACCACAGCAAAAATTTGCACATGCATGCCTAGCCGCGCTGCCAATGCAGCCATAACGTAGCCATCACCGGCATTATTGCCTTTACCGCAAAATAGACTAAATCCCGACGCATCTGGCCAGCGCTGACGAAGACAAGCTAGCGCATAATCTGCGGCACGCTCCATGAGTGCAAAACTCTCAATGCCTAGACCACCATGGTCAGCAGGTCGAGCGGCATCCACATCAATGGCCTGACTTGTTGCGGCGTTGTAAAGCAATATTTGATTTTCAGACATAGACCAATATTATCCGAATAATGGAGAAGAGAACCCTGTTATCTCGCCGGCTGATAGTCCGACTCTTTTATGCAAATCGGTAGTGTTCTTTTCGTTACTAGCTTCACACTAGTATAATGCAGCGAACAACCCATCTAATTTCCCAAGATATCCGTAAGCTATCTAGAAGCTTGCACAGAGGTTAATCATCAAAACCACCAGCGACAACCCACTACCCTCCCCAGCCGACTGGGACCAAGGGTTAATAAGAAGCCAAATAAATGCCCGGGCTGAAAATTTAGGCTTTCAGAAATTGGCTGTCACCGACATAAACCTGAGTGCACACGAGCCCCATGTTCGCCAGTGGCTTAATGACGGCTTTGCCGGTGAGATGGGCTATCTACATAGAAATTTGGAAAAGCGCCTGCATCCTGAGCAACTAGAACCCGGCACCTTCCGGGTCATCACAGCGCGCATGAACTACCTACCTGCTGACACTCAACCCATTGAAATACTCGCAAACTCCAACAAAGCCTATATTTCTCGCTACGCCCTCGGCCGGGATTACCACAAAGTACTGCGCCGTCGTTTAGCTAAACTGGCAAGTCAAATCAACGAACTGTTAACCCAAGAGCAAACTGCGGGCTATCAATTTCGCGCTTTCACCGATTCCGCGCCGGTATTAGAAAAAGCCCTAGCGGAAAAAGGCGGCTTGGGGTGGATGGGCAAACATACATTGATCCTAGATAAAGAAGCCGGTTCATGGTTTTTCCTAGGCGAGATCTATACCAACGCACCGCTGGCTATCGACCAGGCTATCGTTGAGGACGCGTGTGGAAAATGCAGCGCATGCATGACTGTATGCCCAACCCAAGCCATCATCAGCCCAAAGAAACTAGACGCCACTCGATGTATTTCGTATCTCACCATTGAGCACAAAGACAGCATCGATGAGGCGCTGCGCCCATTAATGGGCAACCGTATATACGGTTGCGATGACTGCCAACTGTTCTGCCCGTGGAATCGCGATGCACCCACCACAACCGAACCCGACTTCGCTGTCCGCAACGGTTTGGACCAACCCGAGCTGTTAGATTTATTCGCATTATCAGAAGAGCAATTTCGTCGGCTAATACTAGGCTCTGCTATGGGCCGCGTCGGCTACCCGCAGTGGCAACGCAACATAGCCATTGCACTGGGCAATGGCAGTGGCGGGGAAGAAGTTGTGAACGCATTAACCAATAGCTTAGGGCGGGTTAATGCAATGGTGGATGAACATATAACTTGGGCTTTAGATCAACTCAAAATGACGTAACTACGCACTGCTGTCCCACAGTTTGGGGTAAATAAGAAAGGCTGAGTCCAAGTTGTTAATATGTGAGTTTGAACAAACGCTTAATAACGAGGGCTAAAGCTTCGCTCAGCCTCCCGCTGGGATCAGTTTATTGGTATGTCTCAGCTTTCAGGCCGCCAAAGCCTGCGTGATATTGAATCAAATTTAGAGGCTCAACAGCATAAGCTTTATCATCTCGGAGCTAGACCAATCGCCCGTTCAACACTGGCAAGGATTAACGAGAGGCAACTAGCGGAACTCTATGAATCAGTCTTTTACAAGCTTCTCCATCGCTGCAAGAAACAACCTTCTAATCACGGATTTCGCTTTAAAAACCCACTTTACTCGTTGGATGCCAGCATAGTTGACTTATCAGTAAAGCTCTTCCCTTGGGCTGCCTGTCATAAAGATAAAGCCAGCGTTAAGCTCAGTGTGGGTCTTAACCACGGAAACATGCTGCCTGAATTTGTGGCCCTGAGCGACGGCAATGAAAATGACATGATTCAGGGACGAACATTCAAATTTCCCAAGGACAGTATTGTAGCTTTTGACAAAGGCTATGTTGACTACCAATGGTTTGGAGACCCTACAAATCAGGGCGTTAGCTTTGTAACCCGTTTGCGCCCGAAAGCTGTTTATCAAGTTTTAGAGCGCAAGCCTGTAGTCAGAAATCAAGGCGTTACTAGCGACCAAATCATCCAGCTAAATAGTGCTCATGCCATAAAACGGGGGGCGCCGAAGTTACGCCGAGTGGTTTTTCTGGATAAAGAAAGCGGTAAAAGGTATGTTTTTCTAACCAATAACTTTTCGCTCTGTGCGGCGACTATTGCAGCCATTTACAAGGATTGGTGGCAGGTTGAATTGTTCTTCAAGGCGATTAAACAAAATCTCAAGATTAAGGCATTTGTCGGGTTATCTAAGAATGCCATATTGACTCAAGTCTGGATCGCTATGATTACTTACCTACTGGTAGCTTTTGCTAGGCACTGCGCAAAGGCCGGCTGGACCGTTCAGAGAATTTTACGTGTAATCCAGCTTAATTTATTTGAGAGAAGAGGCCTGTTGGAGATACTACAACCTGACCCACCGAGGTATAAAAAATGCGAACCTCAGATGAGGTTCGCATTATGACTGTCAAACTGTGGGACAGCAGTGCGTGACCACGCCTTTTCAATCAACATACAACCTCCATCCATCAGATTTTTACACTCATTTGTCGAAATTCCATAATGAGTTTTTAATCTCAAGTGAGCACCCTATTTTAGGACGCCAGTGACATCAACAAAAGCCAAAATAGATATTCTGAACAACTACCCAGCGAGGTTTCGGCGCACAAAAAAACCTCACACCAAACTAATTTGCCCTACGCTAAAATATGAATTCATAAGCGTACTAACTCTTAATCTAACTATTTCTGACTGATCCTGACTGTTTACAAAAGCTCTGAGTATTGTACCTTTAAAAGCTCAACTAAGACGGCTGAAAAAATGAGAGTTCTAAATCAAAATGAAATTGAAGAAGTTAATGGCGGTTTGGGCCCACCGGGATTTGTTATAGGTTTTATCGGGGGCGCAGCGTATGGATTTGGTACAGGTGGCGGGTGGCGAGGCGCAGCCGTCAACGCTGTATTGGGTGGCGCGATCGGTGCAAGTGGAGGGTTGGCAGGTGCGGCAATCGCCGCCGGAAGGATTGGATACGGCGCTTCGTGGGCTGCACGATCGGTCGGTATATCGGGTGCATCCGGGGCAGGATCTAGCGGCGGAGGCGGAGCAAGTACGGGCGGCGGCAGTAGCTCTTTGGAAGACGGCGACAGCTAAAAACCCTATGTGGCTTACTATCAAACGAAAAGTCATTAGCTCCTGCAGTCTCTTTCAAGTTTGGGACGACCAAGCACTTGATAGATGGGAGTTTTTGATGGAGAAAGGCTATTTGCTTTTTGTTTTATCAACTGGGGGGATATTTTTCGCCTTGCCAATGTGCCTTGGGCTTAGTTGGTTCGATCTTCAATATGGACACAAATTCGTTGAGGGGCCGCACCAAGTAGGCGCGGAGGATTTTTTATGGTCATTAGCAATCTCTACTATCTGTGGATGGGCGTTTGCACATATTGGTTGGACGGCAACGCTCTCTAGCTATAAGTCTCACCTAAAGCTACGTAATTCAAAGCGACAGCCCATTGACCCAGCACCGTAAAACTAGCCCATTTGGCAATATTGCAATACTTCACGGCTAACTAGTTATATTTTCCTACTTAACAAACAAATGCTTACGGTAATAGCGCAGTTCTTCAATAGACTCTTGAATATCCGCAAGTGCAGTATGTTGATTGGTTTTTATAACCCCTGCAGCAATTTCTGGGTGCCAACGCTTTGCCAGCTCTTTAATGCTACTAACATCAATCATTCGGTAGTGTAAGTGGCCTTCTAGATCTGGCATATAACGCGACAGGAAACGTCGATCTTGCCAAATGGTATTGCCACATAACGGCGCTTCGCCAGCTTTCACATGAGCCTCGAGAAAGGCCAAGCAAGTGGCTTCTGCTTCCGTTTCCGTGACATTAGATTCTTGCACCCGCTGCAACAGGCCGGATGCCGAATGATGGGTTTGGTTCCAATCGTCCATGCCGTCTAACAGCGACTGGGGCTGTTGAATAGCCAATACTGGTCCCACGGCTAACTCATTTAAATCGCCGTCAGTAATGATGATGGCCATTTCAATAATACGATCCTTATTGGGATCCAGACCTGTCATTTCTAAATCAATCCATACTAAGTTGGCGCTCAATGTAATCTCCTTTGCCCAAGCGTTAAAACGTCAATATCAATGCGTAGGTGAAGCCTATTTAGTTACTTCACTGTTTTTTCGCAGACTTAGAATAGTAAACCGTCTCCACCAAATAGTTCTGTTTTTCGTCACTGAAAACTCCACCTGCTATATAGCCCCGGTTAGGCTGTACTTTAGGCATTTTGTTTTTCACGCATATTTAGTTCAGCAACAGATGACCCACAGCCAGTTTCCGTTATGATTAGCCAACACCAAGGGACACCAGCAGAGATTATTGTGTACTACCAAAACCCCGTAGCACTTCTAGAGCCGTCTGACCTCGTCGCCATGAGCAAGGAAAAAGTCATTTTGGTTCAGGTCACTAGCGCTGAACTGTTTTCGCAAGCGCATATTCCTGGCGCAGTTTTAGTGACGCCTCAAGAATTGGTCTGTGGCATTCCTCCTGCTTCCGGCAAGCTGCCGGCCTTGGCAGATTTAGAGGTGCTGTTTACCCGTATTGGCTACCAACCCGACTGCAAAATTATTGCTTTCGATGACGAAGGTGGCGGGTGGGCCGGGCGCTTTCTCTGGACCCTAGATATTATTGGCCATTACAACTGGGCCTACCTAGATGGCGGTCTACACGCATGGCACGAGGCGGGTTTGGAACTGGCCAAAGGTGCCTGCAGCGCAAATGGCCTGACACCGATCAGCTTAGACATCAATACCGCGCCCATTGCCGAAATTTCCGACGTGATGGCGACCCTTGAAGATTCAAAACAAGTGGTTTGGGACGTGCGTTCTAGGGAAGAATATGTGGGCATGCGCTCTGGATCACAACGGGCCGGACATATCCCGGGCGCAGTAAATTTGGATTGGGAGTTACTGAAGGATCCTCAGAGGCAAACTCGGCTTCGAACGGATATGACTGAGGTGCTAGATGAACTAGGTGTATCAAACGCTGAGCAAATCATTACCCATTGCCAAACTCATCACCGATCCGGTCTGTCTTATTTAGTCGGTCGTTTGTACGGATTGCGCATTCGCGCCTACCACGGGTCTTGGGCTGAATGGGGCAACCATCCCGACACGCCTATCGAGTTGAAAAAATAGATTTAGAGCAGTCGAGCTAGAACAGTAGAGTAAAAAAAGTATGAGCAATTTATTCAGCAGCTTTCAAAAGGTATTGCCTCAACACGGGCTGTCTAGGTTAGTAGGCGCTATGGCTAAGAGTCGGCACCCCCTTATTAGCAAAACCTTTATTCAACAGTTTGCTAAGGCATACGATATTTCGCTAGCCGAAGCTGAACGTAAATCACTGTCTGACTATGAGTCTTTCAATGATTTTTTCACCCGAGCACTTGAGCCCGGCGTTCGGCCTATGCCAGATGATGGCCGCACTTTAGCGAGCCCGGTGGATGGCGCGGTCAGTCAAATGGGCAAGATTGACGGCAACCAACTGATGCAAGCCAAAGGGCACCGTTATTCACTCAGCAGTTTGGCTGGTGAGGCTGGGCGCGGCTTGGAGGATGGGGATTTTTGCACCATCTACTTAGCGCCTAACGATTACCATAGAATTCACCTGCCGTTTGCCGGCAAGCTTGAACAAACTTTCGCCGCCCCCGGCGCACTGTTTTCTGTCAACGGCGCCACCGAAGAGGGTATTGAAGGATTGTTTTGCCGCAACGAGCGGTTGGTTTGCCGGTTCAATACAGAATTTGGTCCAATGTTGGTTGTTTTGGTAGGTGCGTTAATCGTTGCATCAATTGAGACAGTTTGGCCCGGGCCCGCCTCGCCTTACAGCATTGAACAATATGACGATCACAGCATTGCACTGAATCGCGGTGACGAAATTGGACGCTTCTTGCTGGGCTCCACCGTCGTTTGCTGTTTTCCCAAAGGCGCGGTTGAGCTGAATCCTGAACTCAAAGTGGGCAGTAAAATCCGCTTGGGTGAAAATTTGGGGAAGGTACTTTAAGAGAGGTACCTAAAAAGTACTGCAAAAAAGCACTGCCAAAAAAGAGGCACTCTAAATTTCTTTTCAGTAGCAAACCTCACCACCGCTAAAAGCTGAGACGTTTAGCAGTTTAGAAATTTCTGAAGGTAAGGGCCTTATCTAAACTGCGCTGACCCATAGCCAGCATCAAGAGCCGATCAACCCCTAAAGCAACTCCGGCGCAGGTAGGCAAACCCGCTTCTAGGGCGGCCATAAACGCGCTATCAATTTCCACTGATCCAAGCCCTCGACTATTGCGGCTTTTTTGATCTTGGGCGAAACGTTGCAAATGCTCTTCTGGGTCTAAAAGCTCCCAATAGCCATTGGCTAATTCAACGCCATCAATCACTAACTCAAAGCGTGCGGCAACGGCAGAATTATCCGGCTGCAACCGCGCCAAGGCGCCTTGTTCCGCGGGGTAATCTATAACGAAAAATCGACCTGGATTTAACGCCTGACTAGCTTCGGCAAAAGCTAAATCTAATTCATCTCTGGGACGGTCTAAGTCGCCTACTAATTCTGCGTAGGTGACAGTGGTGTAGCTAGCAGGCCCAAGTACCCCGTCTACCAGTTTAGCCACCTCATCCATTAACTGATCGTGATCAAAATCTAGCCGATACCACTCCAACATAGTGAATTCAATATTGTGCAGACGCCCTATTTCCTCGTGCCGAAAAACCGGTCCCAATTGATAAATAGAGGGAGCGCCGGCTGCAAGTAGACGTTTCATTTGATATTCGGGAGAGGTTTGCAAAAAACCATAACCGGGAACGGCGACGCTTTCTACATCTGGATCGGTGACGGTATTGGGAGCAAGCACCGGAGTCTGCACTTCAATCACTTGGCGCCGCGCAAAAAACTCACGTAGGCTCCACAGCAAAGCAGCCCGTTGCACCAATCCATTCATATCGGTGCTAGGCTGCCAAGAAGTCATCAGTTTTTTACGCGTGAGACATATTCCCCAGTTCGCGTATCCACTTTCAATATGTCTCCAATGTTAATAAACAAAGGCACACCTTTAATGGTCGCTCCGGTGGCTAAGGTGGCTGGCTTCGTGCCGCCATTGGCTGTGTCGCCTTTCAAGCCTGGATCCGTTTCTGTTACTTCTAGTTCAACGAAGTTCGACGCTGCCACGGCAATGGGGTCATCGTTCCAAAGTGTCACAACATAAACGTCTTGCTCTTTCAGCCAGTCAATACAGTCGCCGATCGCTTCTTTCGATGCGGCAATTTGTTCAAAGCTGCCATCGGTAAGCATGAAATGCCAAAATTCACCATCGCTATAGAGGTATTCCATATCGGATTCCATAACATCAGCGGCTTCTAGCGATTCGCCAGACTTAAAGGTGCGCTCCCAAACTCGACCGTTTTTCAGGTTACGGAATTTGACGCGACTAAACGCTTGGCCCTTACCGGGTTTTACAAATTCGTTCTCTAGAATGGTGCAGGGGTCACCTTCAAGCATTACTTTGATTCCTGAACGGAATTCATTGGTAGAATAGTTGGCCATTTTTCTCGCATTGGATAATTTAAGCAGCGCATATGATAACCCCGAAACACAACCCATGGCATCCTAACGATTGGCAATCAGAGCTTAAACATGCATTTCGTCAGCCAATAGCGCTGCTTGAGTATCTGAACATCGCCGATACAGCTGTAAATGGCATAGATTTGCAGCCAGATTTTGCGCTTTTGGTGCCGCGTGGCTACGCCCAGCGTATAGAACGAGGCAATATCCAAGATCCACTGCTTCGCCAAGTGCTTTCGCTGCAATCGGAAAATGAACAAACGCCGGGATTTGTAGTGGACCCTCTGCAAGAAGACGACGCGGAATTAGGCTATGGGCAAACGCCGGGATTACTGCATAAGTATCAAGGTAGGGTGCTCATGATCACCACACCGGCTTGCGCGATTAATTGCCGCTATTGCTTTCGCCGACATTTCCCTTATACGGATCACAAGCCCAAGGACCAACACTTGGCGCTACAAGCAATTGCCAAAGATACCAGCATTCGCGAAGTAATTTTATCCGGCGGCGACCCACTGTTAATGAATGATGCCGGCATGACCCAATTGGTCCGAGATATAGATGCTTTGGACCACGTTAAACGCATCCGAATTCACAGCAGATTACCCATCGTATTACCCGAGAGAGTGACTGCTGATCTTGTCTCGCTGCTGGAAAATGCGCGCTGCAAAATCACCCTAGTCATTCACAGCAACCACCCGAATGAGTTGAATGAAACCACTGCTCGAGCGCTGGGTTGCTTACGCGGCGCTGGCGTCACTTTACTCAACCAATCGGTATTGCTTAAGGGTATAAACGACGATGCGCATACTCTGACTACATTATCGGAACTGCTATTTGATCAGGGCGTGCTGCCCTACTACTTGCATATGCCAGACAAAGTAATGGGCACCGCTCATTTTTATTTAGATGACCTTGAGGCGCAGCCAATTTATGAGGCCATGCGCGAGCAGTTGCCTGGCTATCTACTACCTCGGTTGGTCCGGGAACTGCCAGGTGGCATTGCCAAAAGCCCTGTAAATTTCGAACCAAAACAGGCGTTGAATTTTCAAGCCAGCGTGTAACCGAATGTTAGGCGTGTTGGCAAAGTTGCGCCTAGCACCCGATCAGCAGTGGACTAGGCGGAGTGCGAATCTTTTTGCCCTGAAGTACCCAGCGCTTGCTCAATATCTAAATCGCTAAAACCTATTAAGTAAAGAATGGCGTCCAAGCCAAAGTTAGAAATCGCATGTTGGGCACTTTCTTTAACAACGGATTTAGCATGGTAGGCCACACCCAAACCCGCCTGGCTAAGCATGGGCAGGTCGTTGGCACCATCACCCACAGCAATAGTTTGCTCAAGCATAATGCCTTCTCTTACGGCAATATCCTTCAACAGCGTCGCTTTACCTTCCGCATCCACAATGTCGCCAACGACCTCACCGGTCATCTTGCCATCTACTACCGACAGCTCATTAGCATAGACATAGTCGATGCCCAGACGGTTACTCAGATATTCCCCCACGTACTGGAACCCGCCAGAAAGTAAGGCTACCCGATAGCCGAAGTGCTTCAGCGCGCGAATCAATTTGTCTGCACCATTATTCAGCACTACGGCTTCTGCCACTTCATGCAGCACACTGTCCGGCATGCCTTTAAGCAACATTGCACGACGCCGAAAACTTTCTTTGAAATCAATACGGCCGGCCATGGCGTCTTCAGTAATGGCGATAACCTGATCACCCACGCCATGACGTTTAGCCAACTCATCCATAACCTCTTCAGTGATTAACGTGGAATCCATATCAAATGCCACAAGGCGTCGATTACGCCTAAATACTGTGTCGCGTTGAACGCTGAAATCGAATCCAATGTCATCAGCAATACGCAGCAGATCTGCTTGAAAAGCTTCACTATTTTGCAGGTTGCCACTCAGACGCATTTCTAAGCACAAACGCGGCGTGATTTCGGCTTCTGCCTTAGGTTGAGGCTTGGTCAGGCGGCGAACAGTGTCTATATTCAGATCATGGCGGCGGGTCAAATTACTCACGGCTTTCAGCGGTTCGCCGCCTCGGCCTTGAGACAACACTGTGAGAATCAACGGACTTTGACTGAACCCCTGGGACAATAGCTCGTAATTATCATTTTCCACCAGAGTGATGCGCAGGGCAGAGCCAACCTTATGGCACTGCGCGGTAATATCATCCGTTAACGTGCCTAGTTCCGGCACCTGAACTAAAATTCCCAATGCAAGTTCATCATGAATAACCGCCTGGCCCATATCCAACACATTGGCACCTGCATCTACTATGAGTTCCATCAGTGCTGCCATCAAACCAGGCTTGTCTCGGCCCGAGATACTGATGAGAATAATTTCGTCAGCCAAAATAAACCGCCCAAGTTTGTTAAATTGATGTCTACAGTTTAGCTTTTCCTACGGCCCAGATATAAGTGTTGTGTGCTAAATTAGTGCATCTTTCATACTGAAGTATTGTTGATGACTTGGTGGAGACGCTTTAGGCCGAATAAGGCAACATTTCCTGCAGCACTGGTCGCCACAGTACTTTGTAGTTCTGGCCTGTTTTTGCTGTGGTTTGATACCGGTTCAACGAAATTCGAAATGGACCGCTATGGCAATAGTATTGTCAGCACTTTAGCGCAAACTACCGCCGGCGACCTATTCGATGACGAACGCATTAATCTCGCTCTGACGGCTAATCACGTCACGGCCGATGCGGAAATTGCAGGCATCACCTTTTACGATGCTGACAACGAGATAGTAGCCACCAGTGGCCAACAAAACCTCACCTACCGTTACAGCGCAACTGCCATACTTGACGACACAATTGCAGGTTACGTGAGCATCATTCTTGACCCTGAAGCATTTGCACGACAAGTGCCGTGGTTGCGTGGCCTACTGACTTTAGCCGTTGTTATGCTGACGCCTATTTTAGCCATGGTTGCCTTGCAACTCAGTGCGCGAGGTAACCGATCATTGCCCATCGTATCTGTACGCAAAGAAACCTCGGACGCCCAAGCTGTCTATGTCATCGCGCTGACCCTGAATAATCAATACGCCCTTTCTCGAGATGCACAAATGGCATCAATTCAGGACGCTATGGCGATGTCTCAAGAGGTATGCGCCCTTTATCCCGGCATTGCTTTGGCATTAGATGAAAAAGGCGTTGCGCTTGTTTTGACTAAGGAAGGATTGGGGGGGCTGAAAGCACTGTATGCAGCCTTCCTTATCCAAAGATTATTGTCCGAATATGAAACTGAGGGTGAGTTTCGTTGTTTCTTGTCCGAGAGCCAGAGCGCTATCAATCCGGCTGAAGCAACAAAAATGGATTTGCAGCAACTCAGCAATGTTGACGACATAGATAAAAACCTAACGCTCGCATCACTGGCTAAAGCCAATACGCTACTCGTTGATCAATTGGTTTTCGACAGTTTAAGTGATATGGAAAAAGCATGGGTTCAACCCTTTAGCCACCCCATTCTAGAAGACTTGGCACCAGCCAGCAGTATATTCAACATCACCGACTTGCCAGAGCAAGAAGCTACGCTGATTAGGGATCAGGCAACATTGATTTTGGGTTTTAGCTAACCGCTAGGTCGGCTAGCTTCAGCGCTCTAACTTAGAAAAACTAAAGCAACCGCAAACAGCCTCGCAGTCTGTAGCCGTTAGAAATTTCTCCCGATGTTGCAACGCTAGCCTCGAACCACACCTACTTAAAGAAGCACTCGATTTAAGCGCCGCTAATCTACGGTTAGGCGATCTACCTTTTGAAACCCACGGGGCAGTTTACGACCACGGCGCGCACGTTCACCAATATAACTTTCTAGGTCCTTAGGCTTCATACGCAAATGCCTTTGACCGGCATGAACTAATAGTTCGTCTCTTTCACCCAATACCACCACGCCGACCATTTCTTCTTCGCCGGCATTAAATGCAGCAGTAGGTACATTGATCAGGCGATTACCTTTGCCACGCGCGAGTTCCGGCAGTTCCGCTAATGGGAATACTAGCAAGCGACCTTGATCTGTCACCGCGGCCACGTAGCAAACTTCCGCAGCCAGTAGTTCTTCTGAAAGAATTACAGGAGGTAGCGCCACCCCTGTATCAGGCACACTCAAACAGGCTTTGCCGGCCTTGTTCTTCGTCACCATATCGTCGAGCTGACCGACAAAACCAAATCCGGCATTAGACGCCAGCAGCGCTTTTTGTTCCCCAGCACCGATCAATACACCAATAAAGCGCGCACCTTCTTTGGGCTTGAAACGACCGGATAAAGGCTCACCCTGACCACGAGCAGAAGGCAAACTGTGCCCTGGGGTATTGTAAGTGCGGCCGTGAGAATCAAGGAATATCAGTACATCACTGGTTCGCCCTTTAACGGCATGAGCAAACTCGTCTCCAGTGCGGTAATTTAATTCGCGCGGATCAACGTCATGGCCCTTTGCAGAACGAATCCAACCTTTGTCTGACAGAACCACCGTAATGGGTTCGTTAGTTATTAGGTCTTCTTCGCTATAAGCACGAGACTCTTCAACCTCACCCATGGGCGAACGGCGTGGATCACCATAATCTTTAGCCACTGCCAGCAACTCGTTTTTGATCAAAGTTTGCATGCGAACCTTAGAACCCAGAGTTTTCTCTAAGCCAGCCTTTTCAATCTCTAACTCACTCTTTTCGCCAGTAAGTTTCATCTCTTCGAGTTTGGCCAAGTTGCGCAAGCGCAAATCGAGAATTGCATTCGCCTGAATTTCGCTAAGGGCGAACTGATTCATCAACTCGACTTTAGGCTCATCTTCCTCGCGAATAATTCGAATCACTTCATCCAAGTTAAGATAAGCGACAAGTAAGCCATCTAGAATATGCAGTCGATCATTAATTTTGTCTAAGCGAAAGGTCAACCTTCGGGTGACCACATCAAAACGGTAACTCAACCATTCTTTGAGTATTTGCGCCAAACTCTTAACCGCAGGCCGTTGATCCAAACCAATAATGTTTAGGTTTACTCGATAACTGCGCTCTAGGTCTGTGGTGGCAAACAAATGACTCATTAAGCGGTCATAGTCGATACGGTTAGACTTAGGCACCAAAATCAAGCGCGTGGGATTCTCGTGATCTGACTCATCGCGCAGATCTACTAGCATGGGCAACTTCTTTGCATGCATCTGTTGAGCAATTGCCTCTAGCAACTTTGCCGGTGATGCTTGGTGCGGCAACGCAGTAATTACAATATCTGGTCCTTCACGATGAAAAATGGCCCGGGCCCTTATGCTGCCCTTGCCGGTTTCATACATCTGCCGAATATCCTCAGGCGGCGTAATGATTTGCGCATCGGTCGGGTAATCTGGCCCCTTAATATGGGTCATCAGATCGACGACTGTGGCCTTTGGACTATCCAGTAAATGCACACAGGCGCTGATCACTTCGTTAAGGTTATGCGGAGGGATATCTGTTGCCATACCTACAGCAATACCAGTACTGCCATTCAGCAGCACGAACGGCGCTCGGGCCGGCAACAGGCGCGGTTCTTGAACGGTACCATCGAAGTTCGGGTTGTAATCTACGGTGCCTTGGCGCGCCTCGCTTAATAACAAATCTGCATAGCGCGACAGCCGCGCTTCGGTATAACGCATAGCAGCAAATGATTTGGGATCATCTGGCGCGCCCCAGTTGCCCTGACCGTCAACCATGGGATAACGAAAAGAAAATGGTTGCGCCATTAACACCATTGCCTCGTAACAGGCACTGTCGCCATGTGGGTGGAACTTACCCAGCACATCCCCGACTGTTCTAGCAGACTTAGCATGCTTGGCTTGGCTGTTTAGACCCAACTCACTCATTGCATAAATAATACGTCGCTGAACTGGCTTCAGACCGTCAGCGATATGCGGCAGGGCGCGGTCGTTAATAACGTACATGGAATAGTCCAGATACGCTCGCTCGGTGTATACCGAAAGCGCTAGTTGTTCAGTCTCTGGTGCTTGGATTTCGTCATCCATAATATCGAATACCTATCCGTCAGGTGTAATAAGGTGTATCTAATTCTTTGCGCTTTTATGCAGGCGCGCAAATTTTGGCCCACACTAAGATCAATTCCTTCAGTGCGTCAGCCGTTAATCAATAACTGCATCATTGCCTTTCTTTTCTAACCAAGCACGACGATCTGGCGCACGCTTTTTCGCCAGCAGCATATCCATCATGCTGTCTGTGGACGCACTGGACTCATTGGTTAATTGAACCAACCGCCGGGTGTCAGGGAACATGGTGGTTTCACGCAACTGCGGTGGATTCATTTCGCCCAAGCCCTTAAACCGTTGCACACTTGGTGTTGAACGCTTCTTTTCTACCGCCAACCGTTCCAAAATTGCGGTCTTCTCCGCCTCATCTAGGGCGTAGTAAACTTCTTTCGCGACATCAATTCTATACAGCGGCGGCATGGCGACATAAACGTGACCGGCATCAACCAAAGGTCGAAAATGTTTTACGAATAAGGCGCAAAGCAATGTTGCGATATGCAGACCATCGGAGTCCGCATCTGCAAGAATACAAACCTTGTTGTAGCGCAATCTGCTGAGGTCATCTACGCCAGGATCTACACCAATAGCCAAAGCGATATCGTGCACTTCCTGAGAAGCTAAAACCTGATTAGCATCCACTTCCCAAGTATTCAGTATTTTCCCACGCAACGGCATTACTGCCTGGAATTCTCTATCTCTGGCTTGTTTAGCTGAACCACCCGCAGAATCACCCTCGACCAAAAATAGCTCTGCTCGAGCAGTATCCTGACCGGAACAATCGGCTAATTTACCCGGCAGTGCAGGTCCTGAAGTGATACGTTTACGGGCAACTTTCTTTGCTGCGTAAAGTCGTTTTTGTGCGTTGCTGATAGCCATTTCAGCAATTTTTTCGCCTTCAACTGAATGCTCATTGAGCCACAAACTAAAAGCGTCTTTAGCCACACCTGCAACAAATACCGCAGACTGTCGCGACGATAAACGCTCTTTAGTTTGGCCAGCAAACTGCGGGTCGGCTAACTTAACGCTGAGCACGTAGTTACACTGATCCCAGATGTCATCACCAGTGATTTTTACCCCCCGTGGGAATAAATCTCGAAATTCACAGAACTCCTTTAGGGCGTCGACCAAACCTGAACGCAACCCATTGACGTGAGTACCGCCAGCTGCGGTAGGAATAAGGTTCACATAAGATTCAGCAATTTGTGCAGAACCATCAACAACCCACTTGAGTACATAGTCTGTGGTTTCTTGAACGCCTTGAGCAGTATGCTGAATGGTCATTTCAGGGACACACTCCGCGTCACCGATGCTTTGTTCAAGGTACTGTTTTAGGCCGTCTTCATAATACCAACTGATGTTGTCTTCAGGTTTGCCCTCAATAGACAGACTCATACGCAGACCGGGGCAAAGTACTGCTTTGGCGCGGAGCAAATGACGCAATCGAGTCATTGCTAGGGTGGTGGTGTCAAAATACGCGGCTTCTGGAATAAATCTAACTCGAGTACCTGTATTGCGCTTACCGACGGTGTCGACCTTTTCTAGTTTGGTCACGGGCTCGCCACGAACATAACGCTGACGGTATAAATTACCATCGCGCTTCACTTCCACCTCAAGCCAATCAGACAAAGCATTCACTACCGAGACACCCACACCGTGGAGGCCACCAGAAAAACTATAGTTTTCGTTGTCGAATTTTCCGCCGGCGTGCAGGCGAGTCAAAATGAGTTCGACACCCGAGATCTTGTGCTCTGGGTGAATATCAACGGGCATACCTCGGCCGTCGTCCTGCACCTCGATGGAGCCATCTTGATTAATGGTGACTTCAATTTCTTGGGCATGACCAGCAATTGCTTCGTCCACACTGTTGTCCACCACTTCTTGGACTAAGTGATTGGGCCTTGTCGTATCGGTATACATACCCGGGCGACGACGCACCGGTTCCAATCCAGTTAAGACCTGTAGTGATTCCGCAGAATATGTTTTTTCGGCCATTTACCTAATTCATAGTTGGTTTGAAGGAGTGCGTGGTTAAACGCTCTAACTTAGTTGTAATACAACCATCGGCGGCAAGAGTCAGCCAGCGATAACCCGGCGGCTTGTCATCCAAAGTAAACTTGGCGCTCATTGGCGCAAATTGGAAACATGTCGAAGGCGACCCTAACAGAGGACCCTGCTCACTTGTAACTTCTATCTCTTGATGCGCATGCCCGAATATGGTCCCACGCAACTTGGCACCGGGGCTAGCGACAATTGCAGTCATTAATTCTTCCGCGCGCAAAATGCGATCTTTATCCAGCCAAGGCGCACCAATCACAACCAATGGGTGATGAGTTGCCAATAAAAGGTGCTGAGCGTCACTTGCAGCCATGGCTTGGGTGAGGTCGAGTAAATCATCCGGCGTGATATAGGCAGACGGTTCGTTATCTACATGTGAGTCCAAAGGCGCGATTAACCAAGACCCCAAAGTCAAAGCCTGCATCGGCAACTTTGCTTGGTGCATGTTTGCCAGCACGTCGTGATTACCTGGCAAGCACAATAAAGGCACATCAAAAAAGCGCCTCACAGTGCTTAAAAAACGCTGATAAATTGCAGCAGACCCTTCATGCACAAGATCACCAGACGCCACCACCACATCGCAAGCATGTTGCGCTTTAGCCTGAGCCAACACAGCCTCTAAGGACGCCTGGGTATCTACCCCCAATAAGGTTTGGCCTGGCTCAACAAGGTGACAATCAGTGATGTGCAAAACTCTTTGCATTAAACGCCTGTCCCAACTGCCAACACAATTCTGCCTTTGTATCCTTCAGAGCTTTTGCGACTTTTGCGCAACAGGCCAAGCCTACTCAAGATTCAGTTTTACCGGCTCAACCACTCCGCCTATGGCTAAACAAAGGCTCAAGTATTCTGCCAAAAAGCGATTCAGCTGCACTTTTTCATCTGGATGGCGCATGCGCTGATTGGGATATTCATAATGCCCGTGAAAGCGATTCTCATGCTGATATTCCACCACCTCGGCGCTGGAAGTGTCGTGGTACATGCGAATGCGCATATTTGGGCTGCTGCCCCAATTCAATTCGGGCTGCTGACTCATGTGCAAAAGCGTCGTATAAGGACTGCGCTCTAAAGCCTTAATGACCACAAAGGTACCATCCGCACCGGGGGTCAAAGCAATATTCGTTTGGTCTTGCTCGCGCATTTTTGGGAACAATTTGAGCATACGTTGGTAATTGATATCACACACAGCCATATGGGCAGATAAATCTACCTTGTAGGTTCGCTTGCGAATACTGGATATTTCACCCTTGGCGAAACCACGAGTTAAAGCCTTGGAGCGGCTCAAAATATCTTCATCTGTCTCGGGGCGTTTTTCTGACACAACCTAGCCTAGGTAGTTATTGGGTAGCTGATTAATGCTTACGATTGCCTAATATACCCACCTGACTGCCTTGGGTCACTGGCACTAAGCGCTTTTATTTTGACACTTACTAAAGACGGCGAAAATGCTTTCGATCACAGAGCCTTGGGCCGCAAGGTTAGATCTTCTTAACAACCCCAGATGCTTGAGAGGCAGCGGCCTATCGTTGAGCAACTCTAAGCAAAAAACACGATGGCGCCTAACTACATGATTTCGATAGGGCGCCATTTACTGTGCCTCGTCACTGATACATAGAATTAGCAAACGCCTCTTACAATAAGAGAAAGTCTAAGATTCTCTACGCTCCAAGCGCACGAAGTTGTAGTCTTTATTCAACCCTTTGAGGCCGCCGGCGCAACCCCCTGCTATGTCCCAACGCCCATGACTACAATCCACAAGACTCGTAAGCTCATACAAATCTGGCACGTGCCATTCGCTGTACCCGCATAGCCGCTGTTGATTACTGGCATCCACCAGTTTATTCCAGTCATCATGACGCTCGCCAACACCAGCCCAACCGAATTCCTCAAGCTTATTACCGCCTAAATGGCGGCCTAACTCATTTGAATCCACGCCTCTACATCCCAGCGGTAGGTATTTTGTTTACCGTGAATACCACCTTCGTCGCTATTTACCTCCCGCATTAATTCGGTATTGCTGTCTAACACACAAGACCACGAATCAGCGCTTGCCGGTAATTGGGTTCCAGATGAGGGTATTTTGATGTAGTGCTCCAACCGAGTGGATGACGTCACCTGCGCTGAAACTGCATCAGACTCAGCACCGGCCCTTTGACTAACGGATAACAAACCCAAAATGAGCAAGAAAAAAAGCATTAGCTGAGCACGAGTTTGGGTAGGGCAATTGCTAAGTATCCATTAGCTCGGGATGCTTAAACTTTGTGCCACTCACATTAAATAACTTCGTTTGTGCTGCTAGCCTCTGGCCTCTGAGTGCATTGATAAGCCTGATCAAAGGCAGTTTACTGGCACTATCTGCGCTCATTTGCCTGCGCTCATTTGCACAATTTTTGAATGAACAGTTGGTCGGATAAATTGCCGGCTTTGCACCATTCATCATGCTACGTCGAGGGTAAAAGACGTTAAGTTACCGCCCTGAATTGCGCGCACTCTGTGATAGGAAGACCATGTGGCAGAAAGTTCGGCTATCGCAAAAATGAACTGAACTTGGCCTACAGCTCGTATAACTTGCAAGCCACTGCCTAAAGCTGCGGCTAGTACCCTTAAATCAACGTGCAAAAGTCGCTAGATTCACATTACTTGAACGGTTATTCGGCGCATAATCCGCAAATTACGAGTTCAAGTCTAAAAACCGAGACAAAAAAGAACCCTCTGAAGGTTCTGATATACTCGACCGAATGTGCGCTGGCAAATTACCTAGTCTGTTTTTAGACAGGGTTGTATTTTTAAGGCAGCACTACCCTTTAAGACTGGGCGAATTTCTAGAACAGGAAGTTTTATGAAGCAGTACAAAATCTCTAACTCACGCAATGCAAAGATCGCGGCACTTTTCTCCGCCAGCATGCTATTCACGCCGTTGGTTGCTGCCGAAAATATGCTCGACGTCTACAAAACTGCAAAAGACAATGACGCAGTGCTGGGTGCAGCGAATGCTTCATATGCCGCCAGCAAAGAGTTGGTCCCTCAGGCACGCTCAAGACTACTACCCAGCATTGGCGCCCAAGTTAATACCAGTAAAATCAACCGCGACATCCTGCTCGGCGGACGGCCTGCTCTTGGTGAAGAATATAACGACAACGGCTGGAATGCTCAGCTACGCCAGCCCATCCTAAATTTGGCTGATTGGTACACTATCGGTGGTGCTAAGTCGTCAGTGAAAGCTGCGAGCATGCAGTTGGAAGCGGAAAATCAAGATTTGATTGTTCGTGTTATTGAGGCCTATCTAAATATTTTGCGCACCAAAGACCGCCTAGATACGACTGACGCCGAAGTTACAGCAGTACAAAGACAATTGGAGCAAGTACAGCAGCGCTTCGAAGTGGGCTTAGTGGCCATTACCGATGTACTTGAATCTCAAGCGGTTTATGACAGCACCGTGGTTAGGCGTATTCAGGCGGAAAGCGACCATGACATTAGCTTTGAAACGCTAAGCACCTTGACCGGCCGCTCTTACGATAAATTAGCCCGACTTTCGCAAAAGCTGCCGATTGTAGATCCGAACCCCAAAGATGAAGAAGCTTGGGTAAGTACAGCCCTGCGATCCAATCTTGGAATAAAGGCAGCCTCAGCACAGCTGGCTGCTGCCAGATCGGATGTAAGAGCAAGACGCTCTGACCATTTGCCAACAATAGACGCCACGGCTACCTACGCTGAAAACGTCACCGGCGGGCAAAATTTCTTCGGCGCAAACGCCGGAGACACCACCACAGAAAATACTATTTATGCGCTACAGCTCACCGTACCCCTTTATCAAGGTGGCGCAGTGCGTTCCAGGGTCAGAGAAGCCAATGCTCGCGTGACCCAATCGCAACAACAATTGCTAAACCAAAAGCGCACCGTCACGCGTAACACACGCAATTTGTTTAAGTCTGTTGCTACAGATGTAGTGCGCGTTGAAGCTAGGCTAAAAGCCATACGTTCATCTCAATCTGCCTTAGAGGCCACCGAAACAGGTTATGAGGTAGGTACGCGAAATATTGTTGATGTACTGCAAGCCCAGCAGCGTTTGTTTAGCTCACAATTTGATTATGCCGACTCGCGTTACAACTACGTGCTGAATTTGATGCGCCTCAAGCAAGCTACTGGCAAGCTCACCCAAGAAGATCTTGAAGAGCTGAATCAATTTGTCGACGATGGCGACTTGGTAGAACGTGTGGTTGCACTGAGTCTGCGCTAACTGCATTGGAAGCTAATCCGCTATCTGACTGCTCAGTAGCGCTAAGGTGCGCTGGGTAGCGCCGCGAGAGCTCTTAATCACAGCAAGCGCTTTAGATCCCATTTGTTCTCGTTTGGCTACATCAGCAAGCAAATCACCCACCACCTCTGCTAGTTCATCTGCGTTGACAACTTTCTTGTAGGCACCCGCGTCACTCAATTGCGACACCACTTCGGCAAAGTTGAAATCAGCCGGCCCTGCAACAATGGGTAAGCCTAATAGCCCAGGCTCAATTGGGTTATGCCCACCATGCTCTATTAATGAGCCGCCTACAAAGGCCACATCTGCCAAGCTGTACAACGCCAACAACTGCCCCATCACATCTCCCACTATGACGTCATAAACTCCTGCAGTCGGCCCCTCACTGGAGGCCCGCCAAGATAAATTTTGGCCCTTAATGAGAGCGCCTATGTCACTAGCTCTATGTGGATGGCGTGGCACCAACAAAAGACATAACTCTGGAAATTTCGACCTTAATAATAGGTGTGCTTCGATAATCTGTTCTTCTTCACCGGAATGGGTGGAAGCGGCTATCCAGACGGGGCGAGTTCGAAGATTGAGCTGGGCTTTTAGCAATGATGCTTGCTTGAGTAGACGTTCCGGCAACTGCAAATCGTATTTAACGCTGCCCAGAACGCTAACCTTCTCTGCATCCACCCCAAGGTCCACAAAGCGCTGCATGTGCTCCGCAGATTGACAGGCAATATGGGAAATAGCCCCAAGGACTGGACGCGACAACCAACTTATACGCTGATAACCCCTGGCCGAACGCTCTGACATGCGGGCATTGATGAGCAGCACAGGAATGTCCTGCGCCTTGGCCTGCATAATAAGGTTCGGCCAAATTTCTGTTTCCATGAGCACCAACATACGCGGCTGGGTTGTGCGCAAAAAGTTGCCCACGGCAAAGGTGAAATCGTAAGGCGCATAACAGTGATCCACGCTGTCACCCAAACGCTGAAGCACTTGCTCGCTACCGGTTGGGGTCATGGTGGTGACTAAGAAATTTTGCTCGGGCAAGCTATTGATCATTTTGCTGATCAAGGGCGCCGCCGCAATCGACTCGCCAGCAGATACCGTATGAAACCAAATTGCCCCGGGGTTTATGCTAACCGGTACCCGACCAAAACGCTCACCTCTGCGTGCGGCGTAAGCCGGTTCGCGACGAGTGCGCAAAAGTAGGCGCACATAGACAATTGGCAAAGCCAACCAGAGCAAAATACGATAAAGATATAGGGCCAGATAGGAGGAAAGATAATTCACTGATTTTGCCCCGCAGCCGCTAAAAAACTCGCCACGTGATTGGCAACCTTTGCTAACAAACCTGCATCAGTAGCAGCAACAATAAAATCAAAACCCTCATAACGAGACAAAGCGTGCTCACCGACCACCGCAACAATAGGCACGCCCCGTTGCTTGGCGACAAAATTCAATGCGCGCGGTTCTGCAATACAGCCCAAGTCTAAATCTACCACCACTATCGCAGACGCGTTGAGCAGGTACTTTTCTGTGCGATTTTGTAGATGTGCCTGATATTCACTGAAGCCGTCGATGGGAATGATTTTTTCATCCTTATGTCGACGCATGTTGGCAATTATCGGTGCACTAGGCTCACCGTCAGCCGTTGCGACAAAATTCAATGCATTGGTATACGTCGCCCACTCTTTAATGGCCAGTAAATCGCCAAGTACCCCGGCTTGTGCAAGGGCGCCACTCACCTGACCGCCCAGATTATCGTCACCCACATAGCTGACAAAGGTGCAGGGCGTTTGTAGAGTATGCAGGGCAAGGGCAAGACCCAACCCAGCACTTTGAGCAGATTGAAAAAACTCTTGCGCTAGGTTTGGGCTAGACAACTGTTGCTGATCTAACCAAATGTCTCCAACCACCAATACATGGCCATTGGCAGGACTGAGAGCATCAATGGTATTCAGTGATAAAAGAGACAAGCAAACCTCGGCGCGCTGTATGGCAATTAGAACAAGTGTATTATCCTAGAGAGCATACCCAATAGCACTAACTGTCGACACCTAGATCCACAACCGTTTACAAACACAACAACGAAGAAACCAAATTGGACATGAGCAAGCTAGCACCCAAACTTTCGATTAAACAGTGGCCCAAGTGGATTTTGGTCGGCTGTTTGTGGATCGTTGCGCGCCTACCTATGGGTGCAGTATTTATGGTGGGAAGGGCCATTGGCTTTTTGGCCTACCACCTCGCCAAGTCTAGACGTCACATCACCGAAGTTAATATCGCCAAGTGCTTTCCTCAGCTGTCTGCCCAAGCGCAGCGGGCCTTGGTCAGAGAAAACTTCGTACATACAGGCATAGGCGCTGTGGAGATTGCCTTACCTTGGCTGAACCCCACAAGAGACCTGGCCCATAGATTCAATATTGAGGGCGTCGAGCATTTACACGCCGCTCATGCGCTGGGCAATGGCATTGTCTTAGTGGGCGCTCACTATACGACTATCGACATAACCAGCCAGCCTTTAGGTGCCTTTGGCTTTGTCGATGTGATGTATCGACAGAACAAAAACCCGGTTTGGGAGAGTTTGCAATACAACGGGCGCAAAGCCTTTTTCGATGGTGTAGTTGAGCGCAGTGACATGCGACAGATACTCAAGCGCCTGAAACAGGGCCGGGCCATGTGGTATGCGGCGGATCAAGATTACGGCATTAAGCACTCGGTCTTCGCGCCGTTTTTTGGTATCGACACGGCCACCATAACGGTGAGTTCTCGCTTAGCCAGCAAAAATAAGTCTGCGGTATTGATGCTGCATCAATTCCGCGACCTCGAGAGTAAAACATGGACGTTGAAGTTCACGCCGATGTTAAAAAACTTCCCTTCTGGTGACGATCTAGCTGACGCAACACGGCTTAATGCCCTATTAGAGGCTGAGCTTAGAGCCGTACCCGCACAATATCTGTGGATGCACCGCCGTTTTAAAACCCGCCCCACTGGCGAGCCCTCGTTTTATAAGTAACATACGGCCGATTAACGACCGTTCCGTTGCGGGTGTACAAAACCTCCCTTATGACTACAATTGTCTCCCAAATTGTAAAAAGGCTTTCGCGCTGCATTCATAACTGCGGTATGAAATAAAAATCGTGTTACCAAATTTTTCTGAAATGTTAAGCCAACTTGTGGGCGAACCCTCAGTTAGCTCCACCAGCGCTGATATCGATCGCAGTAACCTGCGGGTCATTGAGCACCTGGGTAATTGGCTCAACGACCTAGGCTTTAGCACCGAACTGATGCCGCTACCTGGGCGGCCAGACAAAGCCAATCTAATCGCCACCCTTGGTCCGGCGCCGCGAGAGGGCAGAGGCGGGCTGGTGCTTGCCGGTCATACAGACACTGTGCCATTCGATGAAAGCTTATGGCAGTCGGATCCATTCAAGCTGAAAGATACTGATGATGCGTTTTACGGATTAGGTTCCTGCGACATGAAAGGTTTCTTCCCCGTGGCACTGGAAGCTGCGGCGACTTTTGCCAAAGGACAGCTAAGCGCACCGCTGACTATTGTGGCCACTTCTGACGAAGAGTCTTCTATGGCCGGTGGCCGCTACCTCGTTGAGTCTGGCCGACCAAAAGCTGACTACGCCATTATTGGCGAACCTACAGAACTCCAACCCATATTTGCTCACAAAGGCATCAGTATGATGTCGATTAACATCTTGGGTTCATCCGGACATTCTTCCGACCCAAGCTTAGGCAGCAATGCCTTAGACGCCATGCATAAAGTAATGAGCACTTTGCTGGATATGCGCGCCGAGTTAGCGGCAGCAAATAAAAACGATGCCTTCGCCGTAAACGTCCCAACCATGAATATGGGCTGCATGCGGGCTGGGGATAATCCAAACAGAATTTGTGGTCATGCCAACCTGCAAATCGACCTGCGACTTATGCCAGGTATGGACTCTGAAGAAATTCATGCAGAGCTAGAGCGCCGCATAAGAGCAAGTGTTGCAGACAGTCCGGTGACGCTGACCTTAAACAAGGCTTATCCGCCCATCCCGCCCTTTGCCACTCCAGAAAATGGTGATCTGGTACAAACATTAAGTAGCCTAAGCAAGCGCGCACCAGGCACAGTAGCATTTGGCACTGAAGCGCACTTTTTACAAACCTTGGGCATGGAAACCGTAGTGTGGGGCCCAGGCAGTATTGACCAAGCGCACCAACCCAATGAATATTTGGCAAAGGCTCATATAGCGCCGGCAATTGCTACACTGAGCCAAGTTATTACACGTTATTGCATCGACTAAATATGGAAACTAACGAATACTCCCAGTGGTTTAGAGGGTCAACACCTTACATCAGCGCACACCGAGGCAAAACCTTTGTAGTGTTTATAGGTGGCGACAGTCTTGAGCATTTGAACATTACCAATATAGTCCATGATTTGGCGCTACTGCACGTGCTGGGCGTGCGTTTAGTTTTGGTTCACGGTGGCAGACCACAATTAGACAGTGCCCTGACAGATTCTGTCATGCACGACCAGCGCCGAGTGACTCGAGCCGAAGACATGGACACCATCAGCGGTATTTATGGACAGCTGCGCAGCCAGTTGGAAGGGTTGTTTTCTACTGGCCTGCCCAACACACCGCTACATAATGTTGAAATCAGTGTGGTAGCCGGCAACTTTGTCACGGCGCGACCTATTGGTGTGCTGGAGGGCATTGATCATCTATTCACTGGGCGCATGCGCAACGTCGATACAACCAGAGTCAATACACTGCTGGATGCTGGCTCAATTGTATTGATTTCGCCCATGGGTTATTCCACTTCAGGCCAGGCATTTAACTTGGCAGCGGAAGAGTTAGCCGCTGATGTCAGCGTGGCATTAAACGCAGACAAATTGATTATGCTCGACGAGCTAAATTACCTGACCAACTCAAGTGGTCAACGCGAGAGTACGGCAACGCCAACTTCTTTGCAGATACTCATCGGTGCCAACGAAAAAATTTCATCGATTACGCGCCTGCGCTTGGCCACCATGATTCAGGCTGTGCGCGGTGGCGTAACAAAAGCCCATATCATCTCCTTTCAAGAAGATGGTGGCGTTTTACAAGAACTCTTTACCGCCGATGGTGTGGGCACCCAAGTGCTTGAAGAAACCACCGGGCCAGTGCGTCCGGCAAGGGCCGAGGATGTTTCTGATATCGTCGAAATCATCCGCCCCCTTGAAGAGGCCGGTGTCTTGGTGCGCCGATCTCGTGACCGGTTAGAGCAAGAGATTGAACACTTTTTGGTTGCCGAACTGGACGGCGTTGTAGTTGGATGTTGCGCCATTTATCCGTTTGAAGACGAAGCAGAACTGGCCTGCGTGGCGGTCCATGAACATTATCGCCGTCGCGGTAGCGGTGTGGCAATTGGCGCCAACCTACTCAGAGCAGCAGAAGCGAAGGCGCGCAGTTATGCGTCGAAGCGATTATTTGCACTAACAACCCAAACCCAGGACTGGTTTATTGATCAGGGATTTGCGCCCACTGACGTGAGTGATTTACCCACAAGCAAGCAGTCGCTTTATAATTGGCAACGTGGCTCAAAGGTTGTGTCAAAACCTTTGAGCTGACGCTGCGCTAACTGCAGGTGAAAACAGACCTGCCTTAAAATATAGGAAGTAAAATGGCTAATGATCGTCCCTACAGTTCTCTCGTTGTAGATGGCGTAGAGCAAGCACCCAGCCGGGCTATGCTGTACCCCACAGGTTTTAAAACTGAGGATTTCAGCAAGCCGCAGATTGGTATTGCCTCCACTTGGAGCATGGTGACACCCTGCAATATGCATATTAATGAACTGGCAGATGCCGCTTGTATGGGCGCTGACGAAGCCGGTGCTAAGTCTGTGCTGTTTAATACCATTACTGTTTCAGATGGTATTTCTATGGGCACGCCGGGTATGCGCTACTCGTTGGTGTCTCGCGAAGTGATCGCAGATTCCATTGAAACGGTAGTTGGCGCTCAGGGGTTTGACGGCTTTGTCGCCATTGGCGGCTGCGACAAAAACATGCCAGCTTGCGCCATTGCTATGGCACGCATGGATAGACCCAGTGTTTTTGTTTACGGCGGCACTATTTTACCTGGCGCAGAGCGCCGAGATATTATCTCAGTCTTTGAAGCCGTAGGTGGACACGCTGCGGGCACTGTTTCTGATATTGAGCTGAAAGAAGTAGAAGAAACCGCCATTCCTGGACCCGGCTCCTGTGGCGGTATGTACACTGCGAACACTATGGCCTCGGCCATTGAAGCATTGGGTTTGTCATTGCCTGGCAGCTCAGCACAAAACGCCATTAGCCAAGAAAAGAAACAAGACAGCTACAATGCCGGAGCGGCGGTTCGAAATCTGATTAAGCTGGACATCAAACCTAGCGACATTTTGAGTAAAGAAGCCTTTGAAAATGCCATCACGGTAACCATTGCATTAGAAGGTTCTACCAACGGAGTACTGCACTTACTGGCCATAGCCCACGCAGCCAATATACCGCTGACTCTTGAAGACTTTAGCCGCGTAGGTAAGCGGGTTCCGGTTTTGGCCGATATGCGGCCCGCCGGGCAGTACGCTATGAGCGAGCTGATTGAAATTGGTGGCATACAGCCGCTGATGAAAATGCTGTTAGCAGAAGGTCTGTTACACGGCGATTGCTTGACCGTTACCGGCAAAACTCTCGCCGAGAACCTAGCCGATGTTGAGGATTATCCAGCGGATCAAAAAATCATTCGCCCCCTGTCTGATCCCATTAAGAAAGACAGTCACCTAGTGATATTGCGCGGCAATTTGGCTCCTGAGGGTGCGGTGGCCAAAATCACTGGCCATGAAGGTTTGAAATTTACCGGCAGCGCCCGCTGCTTCCATGGCGAAGAAGCCGCAATGGCAGCAATCATGGACGGCCAAGTAGAAAAAGGCGACGTGGTTATAGTTCGCTATGAAGGGCCGAAAGGCGGTCCGGGCATGCGCGAAATGCTCAGTCCGACCAGCGCAATTAATGGGCGCGGCATGTCGCAAGATGTGGCACTACTCACCGACGGCAGATTCTCTGGTGGGTCTCACGGCTTTGTTGTGGGCCACGTGACACCGGAAGCGCACTTAGGCGGACCTATTGCGTTGGTTGAAGACGGCGACATCATCACCATAGATGCAGAGACCGAAGAGGTGATCTTAGATGTAAGTGATGAAGTGCTGGCACAACGACGTGCTAAGTGGACTGCTCCAAAGCCCTACACTGAACGCGGCACTTTAGCCAAGTATGCGCAGTTGGTTAGCTCTGCCAGTGAAGGCGCAGTAACGGATAAGTATCTTGGATAGGATCCTTGGATAGGCAGCCCTGGAGAGGATTCCTTAACAAGATCTTGACTAAGCGTATCGGGAAAAACATTGTCAACTTGTGAACTATGCACCCACCCAGCACAACATGAAGTGCCGGGGTATAAGTTAAAGGTATGTGAGGAGTGTTGGTCTAATGCAGCCCAAGGTTGGGCTGCGAATTTAGAGCCTAACCTGTTTGCTGCATTAGCAGCGAGAGGCCTACTGATACCAGACCGAGGCGATAACGATTTATTGCCTCGGTCTTACGCCCCGCCTGAAGACTTCAATATTTAGTGGCAAGATCTAACATCAAACCTGAAAAAAAGCCGAGTGGCGTTTAGCGCGACAACCGCACCGCAATAGCGTCCTGCCGAGAATCGTCGCCCATCAAGAAACTAATGGCGTCGTTGGAGGAACCATATTTCTCAGCCATCAATGCATTAACAGCGGCCGCTTGAGAGGGCTCTGAGACAACACTGGGGCTAAATCTTTCTCCATCACGGGTGACGTAAACAGTCTGCTCCGCTTGCACATTGGTCATCAGTCTTTGATACCAACCGGACTGATCATCGCCAGCGCGCAGCCACATGCTGCCATCGTGGTCTACTACCCAGAGCCGTGTGCTTTGTAATTCACCTTGATCATCCTGCGACTCAAGCACAACAACCTCGCCACTTTCTGACGCCAGCATAATCAAACCAAAATAGATAAAGGGTGCCAACACAACCATCAACAAAATTTTCTTTACCACTGTAAGTTCTCCCGTTTCCTTGTATACCGATCATGCAGTAAAAACGCTGCATTGTAATGCTAGATTGTAAGGCTAGATTGTAGGAAAGATGAAAGGAAAAGCTGCGGCGATTCAGCGGGCTTTCTGCAAAAAGCTGCGGACAGAGGACAGCAAAGGCGAAGAACAACTAGGAAGTGAAAGAAGAGAAGAGAAGAAAACGAAGGAGCGCTTTCTCCTCCGCTAACCGCTCTTATGTATTCGGAGAGCTATTTAGGTAATATGTAAAAAACTACTTAGCTTAAGTGCTAAACCGACGTCTTCTCATGCACCATATCCACCAAGAACTTCACATTGTCTACTGGCGTCTCAGGGATAATGCCATGACCCAAATTGAAAATGTGACCAGGGCGTCCTGCCACTTGATCTAATAGCCACTGAGTTTGCTGAGCAACAGCTGGCTGGTCGGCGCACAAAACGATAGGGTCTAAATTGCCTTGAACGGCAGTACAACCCAACTGATCCCATGTAGGGACTAATGGCGTTCGCCAGTCAAAGGCCAACACATCAATATCTAACTCAGCCACAGCCGGCAGCAGGTGATAGTTCCCGGTACCAAAATAGATCACCGGCACTTCTTTACCAATTTTCTCTAACAGTGACTTTAAATATGGCTCAACAAAAACCCGATAATCTTGAATGGACAAATTACCCACCCAAGTATCAAACAACTGTACAGCTTCAACACCTGCACTGATCTGCAGCAACAAATAGCTGGCTAACTGATCTACTAGCTTGGTAATGAGTTGGTGCCAAAGTTCTGGCGCCTCGTGCATCATTTTTTTCACGTGCACGTAGTTACGCGAGCCCTTGCCTTCAATGGCATAGGAAGCCAAGGTGAATGGCGCGCCAGCAAAACCGATTAAAGCAATATCTTTAGGCAGATCAGCGTTGATGAATTTGACCGTATCTGCGATGTAAGGGGTTTGCTCAATAGCCGGTCCATTACGCAATGCGGCAATATCTTTGGCGCTACGGATAGGATTACTAAAAACCGGTCCTTCGCCTGGTACGTAGTTGAGCTCCATGCCCATGGGTTCTAAAATCGGCAACAGATCCGCAAACATAATTGCCGCGTCAACACCTAAAATGCGCTGGGCGTCTAAAGTGGCTTGGGCAGCTTTTTCCGGATTCTTAAAAAAATCTAAACTAGGAAGATTTCCTTTCACCTGATGATACTCAGGCATATAGCGTCCTGCTTGGCGATTCAACCAAATAGGCGTGTGGGAGGTGGGTTCACCTCGACAAGCTTGCAAAAAAACCTTTGCAGATTTATCCATTAATTAGACCTTATATTTTCTGTTATTTTTTTGAACAAACTTGCAACAATACGCTCGCTGAGCCCGAAATATTTTCGATTCAGCACATATCATTGTTTTAACATTTTGTTATTGCGACTCAATGCTCAACGGATTTACTTCAGCATCATAGTCAATGCCGCCAATACCAAAGCCAAAGATCTTTAAAAAATCTTCGCGGAAGCCAGCGAGATCACCTAATTCGGTTAAGTTTTCCGTCGTCACCAACGGCCAACGTTGTTTAACAATATTTTGTACCGGTTCAGACAACTCTAAATCATCGACACGAATACGCCCCGTATCATCTAAGCGCATAGAAGCGCCGCCTTTTAGCTGCGTAGCAAAAAGGCGATGGATATGGGCAATGCAATCTTCGTGTAAACCCTGATCTTTCATGGCCTTAAAGAGCAAGGCAACATAAAGAGGCACCACCGGAATTGCAGAACTAGCCTGGCTAACTATCGCCTTAAGTACCGCCACGCGAGCATCGCCATCAATATCGGCTAATTTTTCACTAATGGCTTGTCTGGCTCTGTCTAGATCTAACTTTGCTTGGCCCAGGGTACCTTCCCAATAAATAGGCCAGGTAAGTTCACTACCAATATAGGTATACGCCACTGTGTTTGCTTGAGGCGCTAAAAGATCAGCATGGATTAAAGCCTGCATCCAAAATTCCCAGTCTTCACCACCCATAACCGTGACGGTATTTTCTGTTTCCTCAGGCGTTGCAGGTTCTAAACTAACCTCTGAAACTACGCCCTTTTCAACATGCACTGTCTTTATGCTGAGCACTTCACCCAAAGGTTTAATGCTCGAACGGTGCAGCACACCAGACTTAGGGTGCTGACGAACTGGCGACGCTAGGCTGTAAACAACTAAATCGATTTTTCCCATGTCAGCACGAATGGTGTCTAGTACTTGGCTACGCATTTCATCAGAGAACGCATCGCCGTCCATTGTTTTGGCATAAAGGCCAGCAGCCTTGGCTTGTTTTTCGAAGGCCGCATTGTTGTACCAACCTTGCGAGCCGGTCTTAGTTTCGCTGGGCGCTTTTTCAAAAGACACACCTAGAGTATTGGCACCGCAACCAAAGCCAGCAACAATTCTACTGGCGAGTCCGTAACCACCAGAACAGCCTAGAACCAGTACGTTTTTAAATTCGCCGGTGGAAATCGAATCCATTTGGCTAACATAATCTACTTGCTCGCCGACATGGGCGGCGCAACCAGTTGGATGCGCAGTTGTGCAGATGAAACCGCGAATACGTGGCTTTACAATCATTCTATTTCCCTTGGTTCGAGTGGGTGGATGTTGTAATGGCGGGCGCCATCATACCTGCCGATACGGCCCAGCGCATGGCTGCGTCCACATCTAGCACATTCGGGCCGTCGCGCCTGACGCGGACTAATGCCTGTTCACCGGCGTTAATCTTATGATCTCGATCGCCATCTAACGCAACTATTCCTGGACCTTGCAGGACAACTTCTTCGTCAAACGCCACTCGGTGCGTAGAAAGCACGTTTACTGTTTTAAAGAACCCAGGCGAAAGCGGAGCTAAAACTGCTTCGCCACCGGGACCCATATCAACGACTAGGCCGACATCGTCTTCGCCATAAACAGGATCGATATAACCGCCAATCGGTGACATGCCTATGGCACTAGGCTCTGCTCTAGTGAGCACCATGCGACTCAGACGCTGGGCATCAAAAGGCAACAAATTACCCACACTATCGTTGCGCAAAAGTACCGCATCGATCAGCCCCACATCTGCACCCTTGGGAGTAATAAGATGCAGTACTTTGGCCGCTTGCCTGAGGGCAGGTGGCGCACCAGCAAAACGCCCTAAACAGTTTAGACCCGCAACCATGCCAGCAATAGTCGGCTCCATAAGCGACGGGAACACATTGTTGGTGCCGGTAGAAATGGGGATAAGGTCTATATCCGAACACGCCCTAACAATGGCGCGGTTGGTGCCGTCGCCACCTAGCGATACCATAGTATTGCAGCCCTCGGCCTTAAAGCGCTTTACCGCTTCTTCAGTATCTTTGGCGGAATTGGTAATAGGCACATCTATGATATGTACCCGAGCTTTGAGTGGCATCAACTCTAACGCGAGTGATGCAATACGGAACGGCTCTCGGGCAATATAGATATCTGTGACCCCAGCAGCGTCTGCACCAGCAGCCACTCTAGCAACAATATCGCGCTTGGCTTCGTGAGTCATATTAGAGGCACGAGCAGCAAGACGCCTGACATCACGGCCAGACATAGGATTCACACAGAGCGCAAGTTTACCGTTAGACATTAGCGTTGATAATTCTCAAATGTATAGTCACAGCTATGACGGTCATCGGCATAACACTTCTTTTGCATTATCATTTCCCAAGCAGATAACTCCAACTCAGGGAAAAAAACGTCGCCTTCTGGTTCTGCATGAACCCGAGTGAGGTATAGACGAGTAGCCCGAGGCAACGCCAAGGCATAAATTTCAGCGCCGCCAATGACCATAATTTCATCTACGCCATCAATTAGACCCTGGCACTCAGCAAGCTCTATACCTGCCTCGAGATCAGCTACCACTTTGACGCCTTCGCGCTGCCAACTAGGGTCTCGAGTCATAACAATATTTGTTCGCCCAGGTAGTGCGGATTTCATAGACTCAAATGTTTTACGCCCCATCAACACGGGCTTACCCATGGTGGTATTCATAAAGTGACGCATATCGTCAGGCAGTCGCCAGGGCAGGGTGTTATCTCGGCCTATAACCCTATTTTCGGCCATGGCCCATACTAAAGAAATGTGCATATCAGACCGCTATTGGAGCTTTGATGCCTGGGTGGCATTGGTAATTGAGGAGTTCGAAATCTTCATACTTGAAAGCGAAGATATCTTTTACTTCAGGATTGATGCGCATCTGGGGCATTGGCAACGGCTCTCTTGCCAACTGCCTATCGGCCTGCTCAATATGATTTGAATACAGGTGGGCGTCGCCCAAGGTATGTACGAAATCACCCACTTCTAGATCACATACTTGAGCAATCATCATGGTCAGCAATGCATAAGAAGCAATATTGAAAGGCACGCCAAGAAAAATATCGGCGCTACGCTGATACAACTGGCAAGACAACTTGCCATCGGCCACATAAAACTGGAATAAAGTATGACAAGGTGGCAGCGCCATGTTGTTTACTTCAGCGACATTCCAAGCACTGACAATATGCCGGCGGCTGTCCGGGTTGTTACGAATACCCGCCACTAAACCTTCAATTTGGTCAATTGTTGAACCATCTGGACCCGGCCAAGAACGCCATTGAGAGCCATAAACTGGGCCTAACTCACCCTGCTCATCTGCCCATTCATCCCAAATATGGACCTCGTGGTCGAGTAGGTATTTGATATTAGTAGAGCCTGCCAAGAACCACAGAAGTTCGTGAATAATGCCCTTTAAAAAGACCTTTTTGCTGGTGACTAATGGGAACCCATCAGCCAGCGGATAGCGCATTTGATGGCCGAAAACACTATAGGTGCCAGTGCCCGTCCGGTCATCCTTGAATGTGCCATTTGCGCGCACGTGGCGCATTAAATCTAAATACTGTCGCATACCTTACTGTTCATTCCATCTTTGTTGTTCAACAGGGCTCAGTGCTTTCTATGACGTTCTTCTTTTTATTGCTCGAGTGCCAATACTTGGCTTCAATCTGCGCGTGTAAAGCACACTATTAGCGCTTCGTAAGAATACCAGCCTTGGCTCATACCTGCGACGATTCAAGCCAACACATTCCTGCGCCACCTAAGATTCACGGCTGCGGATTAACTGCACTACGTTTGTGCGCCCAGAGAATTAAAAGCACACCCACCACGATCATAGGTAATGAGAGCAATTGCCCCATGCTGAACGTATCAAGTAGGACAAAACCTATATGCGAATCTGGTGAGCGGAAAAACTCGGTCATAAATCTCAAAGAGCCGTAACCGACTAGGAACAACCCAGTGATTTGACCCATGGGCCGGGTCTTAGCTGAGAAAAACCAGAGCAGGCAAAAGAGAAGTAACCCTTCAGTAAAAGCCTGATACAGAGAGGAAGGGTGTCGCGCAACGCTCTCCCAAGAGCCTAAACACAAAGCGCTTAGCCCACGCACCGCATCGCAATGAAAAATAACGCCAAATGCACTGTCGGTAACCCTGCCCGGCAGTTCCATGTTAATGAAATTACCAATACGCCCTAAGCCCAGGCCAATAGGACATAAAGGCGCAAGAAAATCTAACACGTGCAGAAAATGCCGATTAGTTTTGGCAGCAAATAACAGCAAGGCAATTAAAACACCCAAAAACCCGCCATGGAATGACATACCGCCTTCCCAAACTTTGAACAGATATAAAGGGTCAGCCAAAAAGTTGCTGAAATTGTAAAAAATGACATAACCCACCCGACCTCCAAGCACAGCGCCAAGGGCACCATAGAAAACCAGGTCAGAAATTTGCTCGCTATCCCAGCCACCTGGATCGGTGCGCATACGCCGGGTACCCAGCCAATAAACGGCGGCGAACCCAAGCAAATACATTAGACCGTACCAACGCAACGCGATGGGCCCTATGGAAAAAATAATTGGATCGATAATGGGGTAATGCATAGTGTTCCGAATCGCTCATTGGCCACGGTGAGGAGCAGAATAACGCAAAGTGCTGCTATAATTCGCCCTTTGGTCGTATTTATGTGCTTAATATTAGTGGGCTACCAGCCTGATTCAGACCGCCCACTAGTGGTTGCTGCGAACAGAGACGAATTTCACCAACGCGCCAGTGCGGCGGCGGAATTTTGGCCACAATACCCTGAATTACTAGCCGGCAAAGACTTAGTCGCCGGCGGCACTTGGCTTGGCTGCACCCAATCGGGCAAATTCGCAGGCCTGACCAACTTTAACCAAGGCGGTGAAGCCCCTACAGCAAGGTCTCGTGGTAGTTTGGTTCATGACTTTTTGGTTGGCGGTTTAAGTGCACTAGAATACGCCCAAGGTTTACCCGGTGACGAATACGCGGGCTACAACTTATTCTTATTCGACGGCAATGAGCTGGTTTATACCTCTAACATTGAAGTGCCTGGCACCGCACCGACCCAAGTGTTGAGCCCCGGCTATTACGCTTTAAGCAATGCAGAACTGGGTGCACGCTGGCCAAAATGCGTTACAGGTTCAGAAAACCTCGCAGCCACCATAGAGGATGATTTCGACCCAGAAGACCTCTTAGCAATGTTAAATAATCGGCAACAGCCTGATGACGCGGCATTGCCCAAACGCGGTCAGCCCATCGAGCATGAGCGTAGATTAGCCCCCTGCTTTATTGTCGGCGACGAATACGGCACCCGAGCCTGTACAGCGTTTATTCTGAGTAAAGAGCAAATAACTTTTGCAGAACAAAGTTATGCGGCTGGCGGAGTAGCAACAGGTCTGGTGCGTTTTCAGCTCGAGCGATAGGGCCAGTTCAACGGCGCAAACGCAAGCAGGCAAACAACATTTTATGCAAAGCGCCTTTGTGAATTTTAGAGATCAAAGCGCGAGACAGTTATAGGCAAATTCGGCAAACCAGGAGAACACGATGGATACTTCATTAAACGGACGAGTAGCACTGATTACTGGTGGCAGCAAAGGCCTTGGATTGGCGATGGCTAAAGCCTATTACCTGGCCGGCGCGAAAGTAGCTATCTTGGCAAGAGACACCCACGCACTGAGCCAAGCCGAAGTAGAAATTCAGGCTCTGTCAGTGCCGGATGATGCTAAAGCCAACTGCGCCATTGCTAGCTTCGTCTGCGACGTCACAGATCCACAGGCGATCATTGCGACCCACAAGGCAATAGTAGAAAAGCTTGGCACCGTCGACATTCTGGTTAACAACGCAGGTCAATCCGCAGCAAAGCCATTTACCAAAATCACTGACGATGAATGGCAAGCGGACCTTGATTTGAAACTTATGGCGGTAGTGAGGCTAACCCGACTGGTATGGCCAAATATGGCAGAGCAAAAATGGGGCCGAGTAATCAACCTCCTGAATGTCTACGCCAAGCTACCTGATGCAGGCACTGCACCCACGTCAATTTCTAGAGCCGCTGGCATGGCACTAACAAAAGTTTTAAGCGCCGAAGGTGCGGCAGACAACATCCTAGTGAATGCAATGTTAATCGGCTTTATTGAAAGCGACCAAATCCGCCGCCGTCATGAAGCCAGCGACAGCAATGTAAGCCTTGAAGATTTCATTGCTAAAGCAGGCAAGGGTTTACCTATGGGCAGAATGGGCAAGGCGGAAGAAGCCGCAGATCTCGCGCTGTTCTTAGCCAGCGACCGCGCCTCCTACATTACCGGCTGTGCCATCAATATGGACGGCGGGTTGTCCAAGGCCCTGTAGCGTTAACTGGCGACTGACGCAGTAAATAAAAGATTAGAGGGCTGTGGAGGGTTTTACGTGCTCGATACAACCTCTATTCTGAGCAATAATTTCGGCAGCGTCGTCATAGCATTACCTACCTATCATCGGAAAGTATTCACCACGGCCGATCCCCGGCCCTAGTGTTCTCTTGCTAAACCAAAACCGGAGGGCATCTAATGTTTGAATTTCACGAAGCTGCACGCCTGTGGGTCTTTCTTAGTACTTTTTCGTTATTCGCTTTGGCCGAATATTTTCTTCCAAAAAGAACCGCGCGCCGGTTAACCCAACGCCGGTGGATAACCAACATTAGTCTTGGAATTATTGACGCCTTCATGGTCCGCTTACTGCTACCGGGAATAACCATAGCCGCCGCGGTCTTGGCCGAGAATCTCAAGTTCGGTCTTTTTCACTGGACCACAATGCCACTTTGGATTGTCCTGCCGCTCTCAATCATGATGTTTGATTGGGCTATTTGGCTTCAACACCTCATCACCCATAAAGTTCACTTTCTTTGGCGTCTGCATAGAGTTCATCACAGCGACATCGATTTTGACATATCTACTGGCATTAGATTTCACCCGATGGAAATTTTGCTCTCACTGATTTATAAAGCCACTTTTATTCTTCTACTGGGGCTGCCAGCGTGGGTAGTTTTTGTCTGCGAGGTAATACTCAATGCTATGGCTGTTTTCAGTCACGCCAATTTGCGCATCATTCCAGGGGTGGAGCGAATTCTTCGGGTTCTAATTGTCACCCCAGACATGCACCGAATACATCATTCAATTCAGCCTCATGAGACGGACTCTAACTACGGCAACTTTCTCTCTATCTGGGATCGGTTGTTCAACACTTACCGCCCTAAGCCAGTAAGGGGCCAACAGCAAATAGAAATTGGCTTGGAGCGTTCGCAAAATGAAAAGCCGACTCAACTACGATGGTCGCTATTTAATCCATTTTTCCGCCAATAGCTGGCGTTGGCATATCGAAATTCAGCGGACCCCGACGAGCATTTAGGCCACAGCTCACTCGTTCGCAAACGGCATATTTGGAGTTGCGCGGACAGCGTGTAGCCGCCATGCGGTTAAATCAAAACTTTTGGCTAAACCCCGTGAGTTACAAGCTGTCTTGATTTCTTCGTTCGCACGACCTTACCAAGGCCTGCATTGATCAATTGTTGTTGGACATAATCTTCCACTTCCTCAGCGGTATCCATACGCAGCACTCGGGCCAATATGCGCCGGGCATCACTACGCTTTATGTTACGAATCACCCATTTCACTTTCAGTAAGTGGGTGGCGTTCATAGAGAGCACGTGGTACCCCATAGCCATAAGAAGTACGGCTCCGGTAGGCGTTCCGGCTAACTCGCCACAAATACCTAACGGTTTTTTCTCAGCATGCACAGCCCTGGCTACTTCCCGCAGCGCACTCAAAACCGCTGGATGGACTTCTTTGTATAAGCCCGCCACTCGGGGATTATTGCGATCTACCGCCAGCATATACTGAGTAAGATCATTAGACCCCACGGCGATAAAATCGGCCTCTTTAGCCAATAATCGAGCCTGATAAACTGCCGCCGGCACTTCAATTAGCACCCCAACTTGTGGTGTTTTGACTTTGACACCCTCTTCAATCACTTCCGCATAAGCCTGATTAATGAGCACTTTCGCAGCGCGCAGTTCTGACAAACTTGAGATCATTGGCAACATGATACGCAGGTCACCAAGCAAGCCCGCATTGGCTTTAATCATGGCGCGAATTTGCACAAGAAAGATTTCTGGATGGTCTAAGGTGACACGAATACCACGCCACCCTAGAAAAGGATTTTCTTCGTTAATGGGAAAATAGGACAGTGCTTTATCACCACCGATATCCAATGTACGCATTGTCACAGGACGCGGTTCAAAAGCCTCCATATGTTCTCTATACAGGGCGCGCTGCTCTGCTTCGGTAGGAAATCTGTCTTGGGACATAAAGGGTATTTCGGTACGAAACAAACCAATGCCCTCCGCCCCGCGATCTAACGATCGAGTGATATCGCCACTCAAACCAATATTCACCCATAATTGCACACGCCAACCATCTTGGGTAATGCAGGGCAATTCTTTTAGCTCTGTTAGTTCTTCTTCGAACATTCGCTCTTGATCAATGAGCGATTCGCTTTCATCAATACGCTGCTGACTTGGGTTGGTAAACACTTCTCCGTAGTGGCCGTCAACTATCAGCTTAATGCCTTCTAGCTCATAGGCTGGAATATCAACCGCACCCATAACCGCAGGAACACCCATGGCTCGAGCCAAAATGGCGACATGAGAATTGCCCGAGCCTTGCACAGAGATAACACCACACAGGTGATCCGCTGGGATATTGGCCAGCATTGACGGGGTAACTTCTTCGCCAACGAGTACAGTATTCTTTGGAAACTGGGTTTTTTTCTCACGAATACGCTGAAGATAGGCAAGAACTCTGACACCCAGATCTTTGACATCACTGCCACGCTCACGCAGATAAGGGTCATCCATCATGTCAAAGCGATTCACATGCTCGCGAATAACCAATTTCAATGCGCCCTGAGCCCACTGACCTAAACGCACTTTTTCTCTTATATCCCCTGCCAATGCATTGTCATCGAGCATGTGCAAATAGGCATCGAATAGGGCTAGTTCTTCTTGGGGTAAGCTGACCTGAAAATCTTCGATGATGCTGCGAATGTCATTGCGCACAGCCTCTAATGCTCGATCTAACAGAGTGAGCTCAACTGTAATATCTGCCGCAGGACGCAGTGGCACAGCGTCGAGATCCGCTACCGGATGAACAACAATACCTATGCCTATACCAATACCCGGTGCACCAGGAAAGCCGCGGAAATTGCCGTCGTGAATAATGTCGCGCTGTACGCCACTGAGATAATCACTACCAATTGCTTCGGCATGTGCAACAACCGTAGCTAGTTGGGCAGATAGGGTAACCAAAAACGCTTCTTCAGATTCGTCGAACCGACGCGGGTCGCGCTGTTGTACAACGAGTACACCAAGAACTCGCCCTTGATGCAGGATGGGTACACCTAAGAAGGAATTAAACGGTTCTTCGCCAATTTCTGGTACGTAGTGAAAGCTCCGGTGACTCGGAGCTGCATCTAAATTCAGGGGTTCGGCTCGAGTACCCACTAAGCCAACTAAACCCTGAGACCTAGATAATACCGTTTGACCAATTTGAGCCTTATTTAGACCTTCGGTGGCGGCCAGAACATAACCGGCTCGATCTGCACTGACCAAATAAATAGAACACACTTCTGTACCTAGGGCGCTGCGAACGCTGGAAACCAGTAGTTGCACAGATGCAGTGAAGTTACCCTCCTGGGTTACGTCCTGAACAATTTTTCGTAACGTCGCTAACATGGCTTATTGCTTGCCCGGCAAATACTGGGCTAGCTCAACAAGGGCACTGCGATAAACTTCGCGCTTGAAATCCACCACTTGAGTTATGGGGTAGTAGTAGCTGACCCATTGAAAATCGTCGAATTCCGGCTTGTCCGTGATATCCATTTGCACAGAAGCTTCACCGGCAAGCATTTCCAGTAGAAACCATTTCTGTTTTTGACCAACAAAGCCTGGCGTGGAGTTATTGCGACGCATATGCAGCGGTAGCTCGTACTTCAACCAACCACTGGTTTGACCGAGGACCTTCACAGAACCTTCTGCAACTCCAATTTCTTCATGCAGTTCTCGCATAACCGCAGCCTCAGGGGTTTCGCCTTCGTTAATACCGCCTTGGGGAAACTGCCAAGCGTCATGACCACCCACACGCCGAGCCCAAAATACCTTATCTGTAGAGATCTCGCCTTGCACCGATGAACTGATGGCTAGCGCCTCTACATTGTCAGTCTGTGCATTAAACCCGCGCGGTTGAATGAGTACGATGCCTACATTAGGCCTGTATCCTTCTTGATCTAACATCAAATGCCTCGTGAAGCGGTCATATAGAGTTCAACACCATACCCTAAAATGTGAAGCAGAAATGTCAACGAGGGAATATTCGGGGCAAAACGTCGACTATGGTGGAGCGCGCCAGATTGACGCGCCAAGGCACACAAACTATGACCGTAAAACAACTCGGAGAGGCGCGCCAGCAGCAAATTCAGTTGTGCAAATTCGCGCTAATCTAAGATCTATTCGACCCCTACACAGCAAATCATGCGAAAATTCTCTTTTCAGTCGAACTCACAATCTATGCCTAACCATCTCAGTGGCGAAACTAGCCTCTACTTATTAGATCACCAAACTCAACCAGTCCATTGGCACCCATGGAGTGCGGATGCCCTGACCAAGGCGAAAGAACAGAACAAGCCGATTTTGCTGTCCATTGGTTACGCCACTAATCCATGGTGCGAGTTAATGTCCCGAGAGTCATTTTCTGACCCTAGCACCGCGCAAATCATGAATGAGCATTTTATAAATATAAAGGTCGACCGCGAAGAGAGACCGGACTTAGACAAAGTCTACCAAAGCGCACTGCAACTTTTGAACAAAAACAACGGTGGTTGGCCTTTGACAGTAGTCATAGACCCACAAAATCTGACGCCGTTTTTTGGTGGCGCTTACTTTGCCAAAAATGCCACAAGTACGATGCCAGGATTTGCTGACTTGTTAATGCGTTTAAGCCAAGCGTTCACCGATCAAGCTGAAGATTTGCGCACACAATCAGCAAAGATGGCTCAAGCCGTGAAGCAAATGTACCCACCGCTCCTTGATCCAAATATGCCCGACGCTGAGCTGATTTTTTTAGCCAAGGATCAGGTAGCTAATCAGTTTGACGAGAGCGAGGGGGGATTTGGCCAAGGCCCCAAATTTGCCATGACCGTCAGGTTGCAGGGTTTGCTCCGACATTGGGCAATTTCAAGAAGGCATAAAGACAATGACAAAAATGCCCTAGAAGTGGTTATGACAACACTCACAAGAATTGCCAGAGGTGGCATTTACGATCATTTAGGCGGCGGTTTTTTTCGTTACACAACAGATCGCCAGTGGCGAACACCCTATTTTGAAAAGGTTCTATATGACAACGCCCAGCTGCTATCGATTTTTGCTGAGGCGTTGCGACTGGGGCCTGATCCGCTGTTCCAGGATGCCATCAGCGATACCATCGCTTGGCTGATGGGTGAAATGCGTCATGCAAACGGCGGATTTTATGCATCCCAAGACGCGCTTCTGACGCAATCCAACGGTGTTGGTAAATACTACCTGTGGCGTCGCGATGAAATTAAGAAACTCCTTGAAGAAGATGAATACCTGCTGATTGAAACATTATACGAATTAGATAAGCCGGCGAATCTGAATAACCATTGGAGCCTGCACCGCCGAGACTCTTATCGCTCAGTGGTGGAACGGCTATCCATGCAAACTGCAGCAGCGAATCAGTTATTGACCAGCGGCAAAGAGAAACTCTTGATGCAGCGACAACAACGCACAGTGCCAAGAATAGACGAAACTATCCTTACTGGCTGGAATGGCTTATTGATCAGTGGGCTGGTGGAAGCAGGTACAGTAATGGAACGTCCTGAATGGATCAGCAGCGCAGAGCAACTGGCGGACTTCCTTTATAGCCAATGTTGGAATGGCAAAGCTTTAACCGCAAATTGGCGCAACCATAGCGAACACAGCCATGGGTTTTTAGACGACTATGCCAACGTCATTATGGGTCTGTTGGATTTATTACAATGCCGCTGGAGAGAACAAGACGCAGCTTTTGCCGTTGCCTTGGCCAATGCTGTCATTAGCGGCTTTTACGATACCGACCACGGCGGTTTTTTCTTCAGCCACGAAGACCAAGAAAACCTACTGTTTCGACCAAAGCCGACCTTGGACGAATCTGTGCCACCGGGTAATGCAACATTAGCACTGGCACTCAATCGCCTCGGCCACTTACTTGGCAAAACCGAGTACTTAGATGTGGCAACCAACACCTTACGTTGGGCAAGACCCATCATGGAGCAATATCCATCTAGTCATTACGGTCTGATCATGGCGCTTGAAGATGCCAACGAACCAATCGTACAGATCGTGCTGCGCGGACCTCGTGAGAAAATGCGTGAATGGCAAGATGTTATAGGCAGCAACTACGCGCCTTGGCGCAGCTGCTATGCAATTCCCTACGATGACAGCAGGACTATTCCCAGCTACTTACCGGGGCTGGTGAGCTCGGAAACCAAAAACAGGGTCAGTGCCTTTATTCATGATGGAGATGAATGCGCTAAACCAATAACCGATTTAGAGTTGTTCAAAAAAGCATTAAATGACTGACTAAAAGTTAGGCCACGCGAAATAGGTAGCAATAACTTAGTGGCAAGCTAATAGCTGCCACTGAATGCTATCTGCCCCTGCCAACGGCTCAGGAGGGTTGGTTGGCGTGCCACGCCAAGTCTAGTTGCCGAGCCGCTTTCACATCATCTAATCGCCTGACCGGTGTTGTATACGGGGCCAGTTTAACAAACTCCTGATCAGCCTCGGCTTCGGCTTTAACCTTAATCAAAGCTTCTACAAAGGCGTCCAACTCTTCCTTACTTTCTGTTTCTGTAGGTTCCACAAGAAAACACTCTGGCACTAACAGGGGAAAGTAGGTTGTGGGCGAATGCACACCGTAGTCTAACAACCGCTTGGCAATATCCATTGCGTTAACGCCGAGGGTTTTTGCTTCCTTTTGGAAGGTCAAAATAAACTCATGGGTTGCGCGCCTTTCCGGATATGCCAACTGGAACCCAGCCTTGGCAAATCGAGCGGCCATGTAGTTGGCATTCAAAGTTGCATACTGGCCAACCCGATGCATGCCTTCTCGACCGAGTAGCAATGCATAGGCTAATGCTCGAAGCAAAATGCCAGCGTTGCCAGAAAAACCAGACAGCGTACCAATACTTAACGGCAGGTCTTCCTTACCCATCCATCGATAGCCTAGGTCATTTTTCTCTACTACAGGAATAGGCAAATGAGGTAGTAAACGCTCACTAACGCCTACAGGTCCAGCACCAGGTCCACCACCACCATGGGGAGTAGCAAAGGTTTTATGCAGGTTCATGTGTAACACATCGAAACCCATGTCCCCGGGTTTCACCTTGCCCAAAATGGCATTCAGATTGGCCCCGTCATAATAAAGCAGTCCGCCGGCCCCATGGACCGTTGCGGCGATTTCTTGAATCTGACGCTCAAATACCCCACAAGTAGAAGGGTTGGTCATCATCAAACCCGCTGTTTGCGGACCTACTTTTTCTTTCAGCGCGGCTAGGTCTACATCACCATCTGCATTCACTGGTACTTCGGTCACCTTGTAACCACACATTACCGCCGTAGCTGGATTAGTACCGTGAGCTGCGATGGGGACAATAATTTCTGTCCGCGCGTCATCACCCCGGGCTTCGTGGTAAGCACGAATCATAGCAACCCCGGCGAACTCACCCTGGGCGCCAGCCATTGGTGCTAGGGATACACCTTTCATGCCGGTGACATCTTTCAAAATTTCCTGCAAATCGAACATGCAAGCTAGGTGACCCTGACTAGCAGCTTCAGGCGCCAAAGGATGACGACCCAAAAATCCGGGCATGCTGGCTGCTTTATGAGCACCACGAGGATTGTATTTCATGGTGCAGGAACCCAGAGGGTAAAACTGCGTATCGATAGAAAAATTTTGCTGGGACAAGTTGGTATAGTGTCTTACCACCTGTAATTCAGACACCTCGGGCAACTGCGGCGGTAGTTCACGCAAAAACTCCTGAGGAATATCTGCTAAATCCTTTTCATTAGTGCCATCTACTCTTTGCGCCATGGCTCGTCGTCCAGTGGAGCTGCGCTGAAATATTGTTTTGCCCTGGTCGGCCTTATTTGTTGGATCCATATTTAGCATTTGTTCAGCTCCCTGCCTGTACATTTGTGGACGAGGCGCTTTGCTGTAAAACTCGCGTCAACATTGTGACGTATTGTTCTATCTCAGCATTTGTACGTTTTTCTGTGACTGCTACCAATAAACCATATTTCGCGTGCTCCAGACTGCCATCGCTAAAATCTGCAAGCACCAGTCCGGGCAGAATGCCTTCCGCCATCATAGCTTCAACCACTTTGACAGCTGGTATAGGTAAGCGCAGGGCAAACTCATGGAAGAAAGGTCCTGTGAAGAATTCTTCCACACCATCAATTTGCAGCAGTCGTTGCTGTAATTCCACCGCGCGACGGTGACAGGTGATTGCGGTTTCACGAATTCCCTGGGGGCCCATTAAACTCATGTAAATAGTACCCGCGGTGACCAAAAGCCCCTGATTAGTACAAATATTTGATGTCGCCTTACCACGGCGAATGTGCTGCTCACGGGCTTGTAGCGTTAATGTATAACCTGTACGCCCATCCAAATCTTCGGTCTTACCGATAATCCGCCCCGGCAATTGACGCATGTACTCTTTACGCGAACAAATAAATCCGAACGATGGTCCGCCAGAAGCCATGGGCACACCAAAGGGTTGCCCGTCACCACAAACGATATCGGCGCCATTTTTACCCCACTCACTGGGCGGCTTAAGCACACCTAAAGACATCGGGTTGACCACGGCGATAACTAAAGTATTTTGCGCGTGAGCCCAATCGGCTAACGCATCCACATCTTCCATGCGGCCATAAAAGTTAGGTTGCTGGATAACAATGGCCCCAGGCGCTTCGCCTTGGGCTGCGCCAGCGTTAAGCGCCGACAGATCTAGCACGCCACCCGCACCGTCGCCATGCATAGGCAGTGCTTCGATAAGCACATTTTGGTTCTGCACAATATTGCGCGTGGTTTGGGTGTAATGAGGGTGCACAGTCTGAGCGATTAATACTCGACCAGATTTGTTTTTCTTATTTGCCCGGATGGCCATCAATACCGCTTCAGCAAGACCACTGGCGCCGTCATAAACCGAAGCGTTCGACACATCCATGCCAGTTAACGCTACCATCATGGATTGATATTCATATATCAGTTGCAACGTACCCTGACTCGCTTCGGCCTGATACGGCGTATACGCCGTCATGAATTCGCCCCGGGTGGTTAAGTCCCAAACCGCCGAAGGTATGTGATGGTCATAGCTGCCACCTCCGAGAAAACAAGTATAGCCCTGGTCCTGTTCTGCGCGCTCAGCCATATGTTGCAACATGGCCAACTCACTCATGCCCTCGGGCACATGATCCAGTCGGTCACTTGTTAGTTCTTTGGGTATCTCATCGAACAAAGAATCGATATCTGCAACACCGATTTCGGCCAACATGACATCCACATCCGCCTGAGTATGGGGGATAAAGGGCATTTAACTCTCCGGGAAATTACAACTACAACCAGTCACAGCACTTGTTGCTGAACAATTTTTTTCTAAATTTTAGTGTTCTTCTGAATCGCACACTTCAGCGTAGGCTTCGGCGTCTAAAAGTTCATCAAGATCAGAAAGATCTTGGGGTTGGAGTTTGAAAAACCAACCCTCCCCGTAGGGGTCTTCGTTAACTGTTTCTGGTGCATCATCAAGCTTCGGATTTACTTCAATGACTTCACCACGAATAGGCGCATAAATATCAGATGCGGCTTTCACAGATTCCACGACGCCAGCTTCCTCACCCTCAGAAATGGTCAACCCCAATTCGGGCATCTCAACAAAGACCACGTCTCCCAATGCCTGTTGAGCATGATCGCTAATGCCCACAGTGACAGTGCCATCCTCTTCTAGACGTGCCCACTCGTGGGTTGCTGCAAACTTCATTTCATTGGGGATTTCACTCATGGAGCTATACCTTTTCTCTGACTGTTGGGACATATGAATTTTTTCGGTATTTTGCCTGTTTTGGCAATCTCTCGCCTAGCTTTATTTGTTTTACAAAAGCTTTTTTTGCGGTTTTTTTTCAAGCAGTCTTAGTTTTTACCCGCCCTTGACCGCTGCTAAGGTCAGAGCGGTTTTTTCGCCACAAGATCTTTACCTTTGCGCACAAAGGGTGGCCTGACCAGCCGCGCCTTTTTCATCTTGCCTCGGATGTCTACCTGACATTCACCGGTCGCATTAGCTGGCACTCGTGCTAGGCCAATACTGTATTCGAGACTGGGCGAATAGGTTCCACTGGTAATAATGCCATCGCCCGCATTGGTGATGACTTTCTGGTCATGGCGCAAAATGCCTTTATCTTCTAAAACTAAGCCGACCAATTTTTCTCCGACGTTACCTCTTTGCGCCTCTAAAGCTGAGCGACCAATAAAGACGCGTTCAGGAGGGTTCCAAGCAACAGTCCAGCCAATGTTACTGACCAGTGGTGACGTCGTCTCATCCATATCCTGTCCATACAAATTCAGCCCGGCTTCTAAGCGCAATGTATCTCGAGCGCCTAAACCGGCGGGTGCAACACCCGCATCACGCAGTTGTTGCCAGAGCTTGATGCCTTGCTCCACGGGTAGCATGACCTCAACACCGTCTTCACCGGTGTAACCTGTTCTACCGATCAGCCAATCACCGAAAGCCACAGCATAAAAAGGCTTCAGCTCGCTCAACTTAGGCCCACCGGGGACTTCAGACAATCGCAGAATCGCGTTAGGACCTTGCACCGCGAGCATAATTTGGGGTTTGTGGGTAAATGTCATATTGGTATAAGCATGCTTCGCAAACCAAGCTAAAACCTTTTGCCGAGTGGAAGCGTTGACTACACAACGGAAACTGTTTGCCAAGCGATAGACGATAAGGTCGTCCAAAATACCGCCCTGCTCGTTAAGTAGCGCGCTATAAAGGGCTTGATTGACCACCAAGTTGGCCACGTCGTTGGCAATTGTAGAACGTAAAAAATCTTCAGCATCTGGGCCTTCAATGTCGATAATCGTCATATGCGACACATCAAACATTCCGGCATCCGTACGCACCGCGGTGTGCTCTTCAATCTGCGAGCCATAGTTCACCGGCATAATCCAACCAGCAAAATCAACCATGCGCCCACCGGCAGCCAAATGTGATTCGTATAGGGGTGTTTTTTCTGTCATTACCGATCTCTTATACCGTTAATTGCCAAATAGCATTTAGAAAATGCAAATAAAAAAAAGCTGCTCACGGCTCAGCTTTCGCCTTAGCAGTAGCAGCAGATTCGCGAACGCAGAGCCTTAGCATCAGAGCTTGGGCGTCAGTCCCATTGCCTCGCGCATAACTTGTCGCTTAAGCCACAGCTGATTGTTAAAAAATCCCACTCCGACGTTACGTAACCAACTAATACCAGGGTTATCTTGGCCATATAGTCGTTTCAAGCCATCTAACGCCCGCAGCATTGATTCTGAGCGCAAATGCCGTTGTCGTGCAAATTTATTCAACTCTGAACTCGGGTCATCGAGAAGAAAGTGCGGATTAGCATGAATGATTTTCAGCAACGCAGCGATATCCTCAAATCCAAGGTTAACGCCAAGGCCCGCCAATGGATGCACTACTCTGAGGGCATCACCGATAAGAACAACTCTGGGGTGAGGCATAGCCGTGTCTGCCAACTGTTGACGCAAAGGGAATGCTTGGCGCTGAGCCACGGCCTGAATTTTGCCCAACCGGCTTTCAAAAGCATGCTCTAACTCACGGCAAAAAGCAGCATCGCTGAGGGCCAGTCTACGCTGACAAGATTGCTCGGATTGAGACCAAACTACTGAGCATAAATTAGCATCGCTGGCAGGCAACAATGCTAATGGGCCGTCGACTAAAAATCTTTGCCACGCGGTGTTTTGATGGGTGTGTTCGCAGCGCACAATCGTCGTTAGTGCCATTTGCCCGGTAGGTATCAGTTTTGCCGGCACCGCTAATGATTTGCGCACAACAGATTCAGCGCCGTCTGCTGCCACCACGAGATCAACGCTTAAGTGCTTAACAGCATCTTCTTGCTGAATAACTAATTCAACTTTGGCGCTTTTAGTCGCTGACGTTTGAATACTCTGAACTTGGCCCAAGAGTAAATTAAGGGGCGCTGTAGAATCTGCTTGCAGATGCAGCTGTTGCCAAAGTTTCGATAGTAACGGTGCCACCTGAACAATCCAGCCAAGCGCAGGGCGGTCAACATCAGCAGCATTGAAAACCAAATCGTTTACCCCCCATTGCTCCCAAATTTGCATGGTGTCGTAGGCCGCAGCGCACTCTTCTGGCCAAACCTCAATGTCTTCAAGTAACTGCGCAGATGCCGGCGAAAGCGCCACGTTACGAATATCCATACCTAGACCAGTAGGCCCCGGCTGAGGTTCCTGCCGATCAATCAACGTCACCTTGTAGCCTTGTTTGGACAGCAACAAAGCCGCTGTAGCACCCACCGGGCCGGCACCCACCACCGCTAAATGAATTTGCGCCAAAGACGCAGAAGAAATCGTCATTGAACTTGCATCAACTTTTCAATAGCAGCCGTTTCTTTGGCAACTGATGAACTGAGTACATCGTAACCAGCCTCGGTAATCAGTACATCATCTTCAATACGTATGCCCATGCCTCGATATTGTTCAGGCACCTTTGCCGTCTGCGCAGTACGCGGTATATAAATTCCGGGTTCAATGGTTAAAACCATCCCGGGCTGCAGTGGTCGCCATTCATCATGAAGGCGATAGTCACCCACATCATGAACATCAATACCCAACCAGTGAGAACTCTTATGGGGACAAAAAGCCAGGTAGTCGGCGTTAGCAATTATCTCGTCTCTGACGCCCTGCAAAATTCCTAATTTAATTAGGCCTTCCACCATGACCGTTACTGCAGCCTCATGTGGCGCATTAAAATGCTGGCCGGGACGACACAGCTCAATGGCTGCTTTATTGGCTGCAAGTACAATGTTGTATAAAGCTTTTTGCGCCGGCGAGTAGCTGCCATTAATGGGTAGGGTTCGCGTTATGTCCCCGGCGTAATGCTGGTATTCGCAGCCGGCATCTATCAACACAAGTTCGCCGGAATTGAGCGTGCAATTATTGTCGGTGTAATGCAAAATACAAGCGTTTTCACCGCCACCCACAATGGACGGGTAGGCTGCAGCAACCGCACCGCTGCGCATAAATTCGTAGACCAATTCTGCTTCAAGCTGGCTTTCAAGCATACCAAGGCGAACTTTACGCATGGCACGCAGGTGAGCATTGGCACTGATCTCAGCCGCCTGACGCATCAGCGCTATTTCCATTGGCGACTTAAAAAGACGATGTTCGTGCAGTAGATGCTTGAGCGAAACAAACTCGCCCGGAGGCTGAGCGCCACCAGATTCTCGGCCTCGAATATGCGCGACATAACTTAAAATACGCGCATCGAAGGACGGGTATTCGCCCATGGTCATGTAAATGCGATGGCGACTTTCAAGCAGGCCCGGCAAAATTTCATCTTCATCCGCAACAGGGAAAGCGTCATCCACACCAATGGTTGTCACAGCCGCTTCTGGCCCCAAAATTACACCGTCGCGCTGCTCCAGCTTGGGATCCTTTTCGCGACAAAATAGAATTGCCTCACCTTGCTCACGCAGGGGAACCAAAACCAACAGTGCATCAGGTTCAGAAAAACCCGTTAAGTAATAGAAATCGCTGTCTTGGCGAAAGGGGTAAAAGATGTCGCGGTTGCGACGTTGCAGCGTTGCTGCTGGAATCACGGCGATGGAACCGGGTTCCATTTCATTCATTAGACGCCGACGGCGGCGAGCATATTCACTCGAACTGATCGAGACCACACTCAATCAGCTGCTTCCTGAGCTTGATGCTCATCCATTAAGGCCATAATCAGCACTACGCTGACGCGGATATATTCGTAGATTTCCATTAGCGAAGCTTCGCTTTCCTCGATGTCTTCCAAATCAAAGCGTTCTTGATCTGCATAGTCCGAAGCATCCATGCCTGAAAGCCCTGCAAAGTCTCGAATGATTTCTTGCACATCCACCGGTAACTCGTCGCGACTGGCGGTTAGTCCTGCTGCAAATCCAGCCAAAAACCCACCACTCCATTCCACAACGCCCTCAACCCGGACCGACAACGGTTCGTCGTCTTCGGGAATCAGCGGCACAAAGGACATCTCCTGATCATAAAGTTGATCTAGCGCCTCAGTGATAAAGGCGCCTAGAGCTTCTTCATCATTGAGGGTGTCTGGGCCCGCAAGGGCAACTAAGTCCGCCACAACGAACTCGGGCGTACCATTCACCGCCATACCACAAACCATGCCATGCAATTCTGCTGGCACAAGAGCGGAGGAGGCGAGTTCTGCTTTTATAAATAATTCTGTCACGTCAGTAGGGGCTACACAAAAGATTCTAAACGGCGCAAACTATCCTCTACTATTAGCCTAATTGCCAGTTGCTCGTCATGACAGATCCATTATATCCAAATGAAGAACTTAATCGTCTTGAACGACAAGTCGACAATCTTATTGCGCTAGTGCATTTGTTTGCCAATGAGAACAAAGCACTAAAGACTCAGCAGAGCAATTGGACTATTGAGCGAGCGAAACTTATTGAAAAGAATGAACTCGCAAAAAACCGTGTTGAATCAATGATCGGAAGGCTAAAGACTCTTGAAAAAGACTGATTGCCAAAGAAAAATGCGCCCCGCACAACTTGCAAACGAAGCTCCAAAATAGGCCCACGGTCGGTGATGAATGAGTAATGACATAAAAACCCTAAGCGTCAATATCATGGACAAGGAATACCAAATTTCTTGCCCAGCCGATGAAGAAGACGCACTGAAGCGCTCGGCGCGCTATTTGAATGAGCAGATGTTGGAAATTCGCTCTACCGGCAAAGTTGTGGGTGTGGACCGCGTGGCCGTCATGGCCGCATTGAACATTACCAATGATCTCTTAATGGGCAGCAAGAACGCCAGTTCAAATCAAGATGTGGCTAACAGGCGGATAAAAATGCTCAATGAAAAAATCGCCAACATCCTACCAAGCTCGGAACAGCAGCAAACTTAAACTCTAGGCGAAAGCCCCCAACTAAACCAAAAACAAGCAGCGCTTCCTCCGGTTTTGCTCACTCTTGTGGCCTTTGTTTCGCCGAAATTCCACTTAACGACAGCTTTTCTCTGTCTGCTTCCAAGCCGCGGCCAATTAGGCCGTGAGTGTCTTTCATTTAGTTAAAAGATAAGCAAAGTTCGTTGTTTGCCTGAGGTACAAAATCGTTATACTGGCACTGTTCCTGGGATGTTTGCGAGTGGTCAAGTCCTTGAGCCGTTAAATAAACGTCAGGAGATTCTCCGCAGAGTCGGTGTGCATACCCAACCTTATGGGGCGCCTTAGATTTTGCTTGATTCTCCGCCTTGAGCTTCGACGGTTCAGGGCAAACCAACAGCGGCATTTCCGGGAGCACTTTTAAACTGTCACTAGTTATCTCCAGACTACGTACCATGACAAATTCTTCCCCCAGCCTTAGGCAGCAACAGCGCAATAAATTTCGCGCGATCAGAAACAATCTGTCAGCTAACGAAAAGCAGCAGGCCAGCGCAGCCATCAGCAGACACTTGGCAACCTTTTTTGCCCAACAGCGAACGCCAAACCAGCAACCCCAGAAACTCACCCGTATCGCAGCCTACCTAAATAGTGCCAATGAAGCGTCGCTAGATGTTTGGATTGCTGAGGCATGGCAGCATTCGCAAAAACAAATTTTCGTTCCGGTTGTTGAGGAAGAGCAAGGGCAGATGGGCTTTTACCGGTACGCCAAAAATACGCAGACAGTACTCGGCCACTACAATTTGAGAACTCTCGCTCAGCCTGAGGCCTCTGAACACATAGCCGCCGCAGACCTAGATTGTGTTTTGCTGCCGCTGCTTGCCTTCGACAAATACGGCACTCGGCTGGGCATGGGGGGCGGTTATTACGATCGCTTTTTTTCCAGCGAAGTAGACAGGCCCTACCTACTTGGCGTTTGCTTTGACGCACAACAAAGTATTGAACCCCTAGAGAAAAGCCACTGGGATGTAGCACTGGATGCTGTGATTACTGAATCCGGCTTTACCGAATTCAATCATGCCGATTAGAGTCAACTCATCTAACAGCTATAGCATACAACCGAATCAGCTATGTTTCCCTGCAAGATATGAAAACCCAGCGAACTAGAAGGAGATAATTATGGCTATTAGAAAGATCATCCGCATGGGACACCCGTCTTTACGCATACCAGCGGATAACGTCGCCGAAGAGTTCATTGGCAGCCCAGCGATGCAGCGCCTTTTGTTAGATATGACGGATACTTTGAGAGATTATGGCGGTGTTGGTTTAGCTGCACCCCAAATCGATGAGCCGCTGCGTATGGCTATTATTGAGGTGCCTGGAGGACCAAGTCGCTATGGCGAAATTGAAGCTATTCCGCTGACGGTGTTCTTCAACCCGGTCATTGAAATACTCAATCCAGAGGTTGCCGGCTATTGGGAGGGTTGCCTGTCAGTACCGGGCCTAAGAGGGTTCGTGGAACGCCCACAGCATTTAGTAGTGCACTATACCGATTTACAAGGGCAGGCTGCCGACCTAGAGCTTAAGGGGTTTCTGGCCACAGTTGTCCAACACGAGTTCGATCACCTAGACGGACGCCTTTACATAGATCACATCACTGACACAACAAAACTCGTCTTCGAAGAAGAGTGGCTAAAATTCTCCCCGCAATAGCCCAACGGCCCAGCGGTCTATTCAAGAAATAGTTTATAGGCTGGGTTGTCTTGCTCTGCCCAAAATCGATAGCCGATGCGCTGCAGATATTTCTGCAGTTTGCCGTTATCACTAGGCGCCGCATCAAAACCAACCAACACTCGCCCCCAAGCCGCACCATGGTTACGATAATGGAACAGCGTAATATTCCAATCAGCACCAAGGCCTGACAAAAATTGTAGCAATGCGCCTGGGCGCTCGGGGAATTCGAATCGGTATAATAACTCAGAACTTGCCTTGACCCGATGACCACCCACCATATGCCGGACATGCATTTTCGCAGCTTCATTGTCAGTCATGTCAAAAACCATATAGCCTTTGGACTGCAAATTTTCGACAACTGCCAGTCGGTCTTCTTTTGACGCTACGCCAAGGCCGACATATATATGCGCGCCAGTGGCATCAGCATAGCGATAGTTAAACTCGGTGATGGAGCGTTTACCCAATGCGCGACAGAACTTCAGGAAACTGCCTTGGGCTTCGTCAATGGTCACTGCCAAAACTGCTTCCCTTGCCTCACCTACCTCTGCGCGCTCGGAGATATGCCGCAGCCGATCGAAATTCACATTGGCGCCACTGACAATGGCCACCACTGAGGACATTCCAGGGTGATCCCGCAAGTAGCGTTTCATGCCAGCTATGGCCAAAGCACCAGCGGGTTCAGAGACTCCTCGGGTATCTTCGAAAACATCTTTAATTGCTGCACAGATTTCATCGACGTTGACCACAACAATTTCGTCTACGTATTTGCTAGCGATCTTAAAGGGCAGCAAACCAGCTTGGGCCACACTGACACCGTCAGCAAACAGGTCTAAGGTTTCCAACGGCAGTTTCACTCGTTTACCAGCCTTAAGCGCTGCATCCATACAATTGGAGCCTTCCACCTCAACGCCAATGATCCGAGTCTTCGGGTGCAAATGTTTGACGTAGGCTGCAACACCGGCAAGCAGACCGCCACCGCCCACGGGGATAAAAATGGCATCAATAGGGCCATTATGTTGGTTAACAATTTCCAACCCTATGGTGCCTTGGCCTGCAATCACCTCGGCATCATCATAAGGGGGAATGAAGGTTAAGCCTTGCTCTTTACACAAAGCCTTTGCATGTACTGACGCTTGATCGTAGTTGTCACCATGCAGAATTACCTTAGCACCACGATCTTTAACGGCATTAATCTTAATGCTCGGCGTATTACGGCCCATGACTATAGTCGCCTTAATACCCAAATGCTTAGAGGCCATCGCAACGCCCTGTGCGTGATTACCAGCGGAAGCGGTGATCACACCAGCGGCCTTTTGTGCTTCAGATAACTGAGAAATTTTGTTGTAGGCACCGCGCAACTTGAAACTATAAACTGGTTGCAGATCCTCACGCTTTAAAAAAACTTGCGTACCGAAGCGCCTGCTAAGCAATGGCGCAGGGGATAGGGGCGTTTCTTGCGCAAGTTCATATACTCGAGAAGAGAGAATTTTCTTTACATAATTTTCAAGCATGTCACCATTTTCCAACTTCATTGCCAATTTTATTACAAGAGGGGCCAAACATTAGTTATTCACAAGACGAGCTCAAACAACTTGCGGCCCAGGCTGCGCTAAAACACATTGCACCGAAACTTGGGCCCAACAGTGTTGTCGGTGTAGGCACCGGTTCCACTACTAATCATTTCATAGATGCATTAGCCACCATCAAACATACATTTGATGCTGCAGTATCTTCCAGTGAAGGTTCAACTGCCCGGCTAAAATCCCACGGCATACACGTCTTAGATTTGAACTCGGCAGCCCGTGTGGACGTCTACGTCGATGGCGCGGACGAGATCAATGAACAACGACAAATGATTAAGGGCGGTGGCGCAGCTCTCACTCGTGAAAAAATTGTCGCCGCCAGCGCAGACGAATTCGTCTGCATTGCAGATCATAGCAAATTAGTAACCCAGCTCGGCAACTTTCCTTTACCTGTTGAGGTAATTCCTATGGCCCGCAGCCTAGTTGCTCGCGCCCTTGTCCAACTAGGTGGGCAACCGGTATGGCGTGAAGGTGTTGTGACCGACAATGGTAATTGGATACTCGACACTCACGACCTTAATATCAGCGATGCACTATTGTTAGAATCAGCAATCAACGATATTCCCGGTGTGGTCTGCAATGGTCTATTTGCGCATCAATGCGCCAGCGTGGCTTTTCTTGCGACAGCTGACAAGATACTGAAAATTTAGGCTGGCTGGTCCGTTTCAGTTCGCGGCAAGCAGCTTATCAGGATTGAGTATCTGATGGGGGTCAAACAATGCTTTGAGCCCCCGCATTAATGCAATTTCGTCTTCACTGCGGCTATAGCCAAGAAAATCACGTTTCAATAGACCAACGCCATGCTCAGCAGAAATGCTGCCTCGACGTGACGCAACGATTTCAAATATCTTTGGGCTCATGCCATGACCGTGTTTAAAGAATTCTTCAACACTCATATCTTTTGGGCGCAAAATGTTTAGGTGCAAATTGCCATCGCCAATGTGGCCATACCAACAAACCTCAAATTCAGGGTATGACTCACTAACATAACGATCCACATCGGCCAAAAATTCTGGGACCTCGCTTATGCGGACGGACAAATCATTTTTATAGGGGGTATAGGAGGCTAGGCTTTCTGAAATACCTTCACGCAACTGCCAAAGTGATTTCGCCTGGGCCTCTGACTGACTGACAACGCCGTCGACTAGCCAGCCGGCATCCATGCATCGAGCAAACACTTCTTCTGCCAACGGCAGCGATGATTGATCAAATTCAAGTAAGGCATAATAGGCAACAGATTCTGCTAAAGGTGCTGGTAGATCTCTGTGGGCTTGAACCTTGGTGAGCGCTAGATCCGAGAAAAATTCAAAAGCAGACAATGTGATTTGATCTGAAAATGCATGCAAGATATTCAGCAAGTCTGCGACTTGAGGAACGCCCACAACCATCACCGACTGCGGTTCCGGCATTGGCGCCAAGCGCATATCTAGTTCGCACATTAGACCCAAAGTACCTTCGGACCCCACCAACAAATGCCTAAAATCATAACCCGTGGCGTTTTTTACCAGTCCCGCATTACAATCTAATAATGCTCCAGTGCCGGTAACTACTTTCATACCAGCTACCCAGTCCCTGGTCAGGCCATAACGGATAACCTTAATGCCACCAGCGTTAGTGGCCACATTGCCGCCTATCTGGCTAGACCCAGATGAGGCAAAGTCCACCGGATAGTAGAGGCCTTGATCTCGCGCAAAAGCTTGCAGGTTAGCTGTAACCAATCCTGGCTGGCAGGTCACAATTCGATCTTTAGCTGAATAATCTAAAATTTTGTTCATCCGGTCGAATGACACTACGACCTCTGAATTACTGGCAACCGCACCACCAGACAAACCCGTTCTACCGCCAGATGGCACAAGTTTCAAACCCTCACTAATAGCGTAGCCAACAAGTTCTTGCACCTGCTCAATGGTCTCTGGAAAAACGATAACACTGGGGTCGACAGGATAACCATTGGTCCAGTCTTTGCCCCAAATCTGCAAACTCTCTGGATCTCTGCGAATCTGTTTCTGGGAAAAAATTGTGTCTAACATTTACTTCCTCTTTAGCTTGAGCTTTAGCTTGAGCTTGAGCTTTTAACTTTATGCCAATCACAGACATCGTCGAGCCAGAACCAAAGCTCGTCATAGATAGCGGCGCTTTCATTAACGAGATGATGGCGGGCGCTCGGGATAATGTATATTCCAGCGTTCGAATATTGCTTATTGAGCACCGCCAGGTTGTGACGAAAGCTCACAGTACGGTCTTCATAACCTTGGACAATCTTAACCGGTAAAGAACAACTGGGGTATTTTTCGAACCGTGTAAACCAGTCGATCATTGCCTGCACCCAGGCAACGGGAAGTACGTTAGCTTGCAAGGGGTCTACTGTTAGCAGGTTGGTAAACTCTCGATTGAGCATATTTGATGTCATATTTCTGGGTCGCGCCTGTACGGTACGTTTAGCCAATGCAAAGGCCCAGCGCATTATTGGCCAAGCGTATGGGCGGACTAAGGGCGCCAACAGAACCACTTCACCTGTAGGTTTAGCATCGCCCTGCTGCTGCCAATATTCCATGACTAAAGCGCCCCCCATACTCTGCCCAACCCAATGTAGTGGCTTAGTCAAAGCGCGCTTGCTTGCAAACTTATGGACGATTTCGATGACATTAACATACTGTTGGAAGTCACCAATATTGGCTCTATCGCCGCTAGACAAGCCATGACCAGGTTGATCAAAAGTCACCACCGCAATATCGCGTAGAAGCAAGTCTTTGATCAAATGACCATATAAGCCGACGTGATCATAGTAGCCATGACAGACCACAGCCCAAGCCTGAATTTCCCGATCATTTGGCGCGAAGGTTTGTATTGTGATGCGCTCGCCATTACTTTCAACAAGCGCTAAATCGCGGTCTATGCCAGGAAATTGTAAACTGTAGAACTGGTTATACTCATCAAGTAGGCCGCTATTCATTGGGCACCAGGTTTGTGCATCTAAGGGCGGTGATGCCAGGGCTTGAATCAGACTAGCGTCATCGAACTGCCCAAGGCCTCTGGCCTCAAGCAACACAACTAACCTCTAACATAAACACCGCGACAAGCGCTCTGAACACAAAACTCATTACTTAACGACTTGCTCCAAATCACCCGCCGCGTATAAGGAAAACATTTTTTCCAAAGAATGAGCTCTTAATTTTACTGCCTGTCCTGAAGTACCAAATGCTTCATACCGATCAATCACCACTTTCTTCATGGCAACTTGAGAGTCAGCAAAATATTTGCGCGGATCAAATTCGCTAGGATTATTAGCTAGGTGCTTACGAATAGCCGCAGTGGATGCTAGTCGAAGGTCGGTATCAATATTGATTTTTCTGACACCGTGGCGAATACCTTGCTGAATCTCCGCAACCGGCACGCCATATGTTTCGGGAATTTCGCCACCGAATTCGTTAATTTCTGCGAGTAATTCTTGTGGTACGGACGAGCTACCGTGCATAACCAAATGGGTATTCGGCAGACGCTTATGTATTGCCTTAATGCGCTCGATAGCAAGAATATCTCCTGTGGGCGGCCGGCTAAACTTATAGGCCCCATGAGAGGTACCTATGGCAATGGCTAACGCATCTACGCCGGTCTTAGCAACAAAGTCTGCGGCCTGCTCTGGATCCGTGAGCATTTGTTCTAGGGTCAAAATTCCCTCAGCGCCGACACCATCTTCTTCCCCAGCAGTGCCTGATTCCAAGGAACCCAAACAACCCAATTCACCCTCTACAGAAACACCGCAGGCGTGAGCCATTTCAACAACCCTGCGGGTGACAGCAACGTTATATTCGTATTCCGCTGGAGTTTTTTGATCTTCCAGCAGTGAGCCATCCATCATTACAGAGGTGAAACCCATCTGCATTGAGCGCTGGCAAACGTCTGCGGAAGCGCCGTGGTCTTGGTGCATTACTACGGGAATGTCTGGAAACTCTTCCACCGCAGCTAACATCAAATGACGCAAAAAATTTGCGCCAGCGTACTTACGCGCACCAGCTGAGGCTTGAACAATCACCGGGCTCTGGGTTTCCTGCGCGCCTTCCATAATTGCGCGCATTTGCTCGAGGTTATTCACATTAAAGGCAGGGACGCCATAGTCATTTTCTGCCGCGTGGTCTAGTAACTGACGTAAGCTAATAAGCGCCATCTTCTTCTCCGCAATCTATTGTATTCATTTTCAGAGCATCCAACATGAATGCCCCATTTTGAGTTTCAAATCGTTCTAAGGAACTTCTTCCTTCATTCGGCATAATGCCGATGGTCAGCTCCGCACCCCTACTTGGTTTTAAGCCGAGCGTCGGCCTAAAACTTCTACTGCGGGCAGTACCTTGCCTTCAACAAGTTCTAGGAACGCTCCACCACCTGTAGAAATGTATGATATCCCGTTAGTCACAGAATACTTGTCGACGGCCGCTAATGTATCGCCGCCGCCAGCAATTGAATAGGCACTGCTATCAGCAATAGCTTGGGCTAGAATCCGGGTACCTTCACCGAATTGATCAAATTCAAACACGCCTAGTGGCCCATTCCACATAATCGTTTGGGCATCTAGTAGTGAATCTGCCCATGCTCGAGCAGTGACAGGGCCAATATCCATAATCATTTCATCTGCAGCGACGTCACCTATGGCTTTGACAATTGCCGGCGTCGCTTCGTCGAAGACTTTGCCCACCATAACATCTACTGGAATAGGAATTTCGACGCGGCTGGCAATGGTTTTTGCCACCTCTAGTAGCTCAGGTTCATAAAGCGATTTACCGATGGCATATCCAGCTGCCGCAATAAATGTATTCGCTATACCGCCACCAACAATGATGCGATCTGCAATGTCCGCCAGCGAACCCAACACTTCTAGTTTGGTTGATACTTTAGCACCACCAATAATCGCCACCATAGGCGTCTTTGGCGCTCTTAAGGTTTGCTGGAATGCCTTAAGTTCGGCATCTAATAATAATCCTGCGCAGGCATCACGGGCTAATTCAGCAACACCATGAGTAGAAGCATGGGCCCTGTGTGCTGTACCAAAGGCATCCATAACAAAGACATCACATTGGTCAGCTAAACGCCTACTCAACTCGGCAGAGTTAGCTTTTTCTCCGGCAAGAAAACGCACATTTTCCAGCAATCCGACCTCGCCAAAGCCTATGCCAGCACAGTCTTCAGGTTGCGCCAACAACGGCACATTACGGCTGAGTAATTGCCCCAACCTGTGCGCCACTGGTGCTAAAGAAAACTCTTCGGCATAGACACCTTCACTGGGCCGACCCAAGTGCGACATGACAACGACGCTGGCGCCGGCATCTACAGCCGCCTTGATAGTCGCTAATGAAGCAGTGATGCGAGCATCACTAACCACGACACCCTCTTTAATTGGCACATTCAGATCAGCTCGAATTAGCACTCTTTGTTTGCGTAAATCGACGTCCCTAACGGATCTTATAAATGGCAATTGCATGCAGACCTTTCTCGTTTTTCTTAAATATATGCTTTAACTTTAATACAGGGTTAGGCGCGACATTAGCCTAGCTGGCAGCAGTCACAACATTTTTTATTTGCTGCACAACATTTTCAGCAGTAATGCCTAATTCTGCCATTGCTTGTGGGCCAGGTGCCGACATACCGAATGAACTGATGCCAACCACAATACCGTCTAAGCCGACAAAACGATGCCAGATATCTGGGTGTCCGGCTTCCACAGCAACGCGAGCACGCACTGCATTGGGTAATACCGACTCTTTATACTCGGCTGATTGCGCGGAAAACGCTTCGACGCAGGGCATAGAAACCACCCTAACTTTTACCTGAGAACTGGCCAGAGATTTAGCAGCAGTAACTGCCAACTCAACTTCAGACCCAGTTGCGATAACAATAGCGTCAGGCTGGCCTTCTGTGTCACACAGGATATAGCCACCTCGTTGAACATTATCGAAGGTAGCTTTATCGCGCGCCTGAGCAACCGTCTTCTGACGGGTGAAAATGAGCGCTGTTGGACTATCGGTACTGGCAATGGCAGATTGCCAAGCGATTGCGGATTCAACAGTGTCGCAAGGGCGCCAAGTACGCAGATTTGGCGTCGTGCGTAAATTGGTTATTTGTTCCACAGGCTGGTGGGTTGGTCCGTCTTCGCCAACAGCGACCGAGTCATGTGTGTAGACGAAAATATTCGGCACTTTCATCAATGCAGCTAGGCGCACAGCGTTCCGCGCGTACTCCATAAATATTAAGAATGTGCCGGTAAAAGGACGGTAGCCGCCGTGTAACTGCATGCCGTTACTGATCGCAGTCATCCCAAATTCACGTACACCATAGCTCATATGCTGGTTGTCTGTGGCTTCAGCCCAACGGGTATTATTAGACCCTGTAAGGTCAGCGGACCCACCAAAAAGTTCTGGCACACCTGCAGCAATGGCGGAAATACAGGCTTGAGAAGATTTTCTCGTCTCCAAATTTGTTGGCGTGCGTTGTTCCTCTTCAGCAAAGTCCTGAATAGCTTGCTGCCAGTTACTGGGCAACTCGCCACTCATTCTACGAACAAATTCTGCTGCTTGTTGCGGGTGAGCCACGCTATATGCGTCTAGTACTTGCTGCCACGCAAGTTGTCGCGCCTCACCGGCTTGGCGTTGATTCCATGCCTGATAAATATCTTCTGGAATATCCCAACCTTCATGAGTCCAACCCAAAGCAGCTTTGGTTGCCTCAATTTCGTCGCGACCCAATACTGAGCCATGGGCGCTAGCGGTGCCTTGTTTACTCGGAGAACCAAAACCAATAGTGGTTTTGCAACAAACCAGTGTTGGGCGCCCGTCGCTTTTCGCCGCATTGGACAACGCTTTACTAATTTCTTCAGCATCGTGTCCATCGACGTTACGTATTACCCGCCAGCCATAGGCTTCAAAACGAGCAGGAACGTCCTCGTTGAACCAAGCGTCAACTTCACCATCTATAGAAATGCCATTGTCATCATAGATACAGATAAGTTTGTCTAACGCCAGCGTGCCGGCTAATGAAGCTGCCTCGTGTGAGATGCCTTCCATTAGGCAACCGTCGCCCACAATCACCCAAGTTCGATGGTCGACTAAGTTAAATTCTGCCGTATTGAATTCTGCTGCAAGCTTTTGCTCTGCAAGGGCCATACCTACTGCGGTAGCTAAGCCTTGGCCAAGGGGGCCGGTGGTGGTCTCTACACCAGGACACTCACCATATTCCGGGTGACCGGCAGTCTTGGAATGCAGCTGCCTAAAATCTTGCAAATCCTGCAGGCTGACGTCATAACCCGTCAGGTGCAATAGGCTATACAGCAACATTGATCCGTGGCCATTAGAGAGTACAAAACGGTCCCTATTTAGCCAGTTGGCATCCTCAGGGTTATGCGAAAGAAAATCTCGCCACAGTACTTCGGCCACATCAGCAAGTCCCATAGGCGCGCCGGGGTGCCCACTATTTGCGGCTTGAACCGCTTCCATTGATAGCACGCGTATGGCATTGGCAAGCACTGATCTCGAAGAATTCATATTTAGGCTCTGGGTTTTTGCGGTGCGCTATTGTCAAGTTTTGCTCGCCTCGCTGCAAACAATGAATATATAAAAATGCCAAATAGTTCATTTCATCACTTTGAGTTGTCGATTAGAATTGGCGGCTTAAATTCATTTGGCGCGCCAAAGACTGGCGCCGCATATTGATTCCAGTAAAAAGATCTAAAACGATCCGTAATATAGGCAGTTAAGCATGACCGATAAACACCTGTTCACCTCGGAGTCTGTTTCCGAAGGCCACCCAGATAAAGTCGCCGATCAAATTTCTGACGCAATACTAGATGCCATGCTCGCCCAAGACCCTGAATCTCGGGTCGCCTGTGAAACCTTAATCAAAACCGGGCTGGTTGTTGTCGCGGGCGAAATCCGCAGTAACGCAAAAGTAGATGTCGACAGTTTGGTCCGCAAAGTCGTAGGTGACATAGGTTACAACGGGCCTGAAATCGGCTTTGACCCTTCGTCGTGCTCTGTTGTAAACGCCCTGGGCCAACAATCTCCCGATATATCAATGGGTGTCGACGAAACTGCAGACCGCGAGCAGGGCGCAGGCGACCAAGGTCTGATGTTCGGCTATGCGTCCGATGAAACAGACGTCTTAATGCCTGCGCCTATCGTATTTGCACATAGATTAGTACAGCGCCAAGCAGAAGCCCGCCGCAGTTCACTTGGTTTTCTCAGACCTGACGCAAAGAGCCAACTTACCTTCAGCTACGATAGCAATGGCCGCCCTGTCGCCATTGAAGCGGTTGTACTGTCAACTCAACATGACCCAGACGTCACTCAAGAGCAATTACGCGAAGCCGTCATGGAAGAAATTGTGAAGCCGGTACTGCCACAGAACTGGATTTCTAGTGAAACCAAATTTCACATTAATCCAACCGGCCAGTTTATTATTGGAGGTCCTGTGGGAGATTGCGGGCTTACTGGACGAAAAATCATTGTCGATACCTACGGTGGTATGGCCCGCCATGGCGGCGGCGCTTTTTCGGGGAAGGATCCCTCTAAAGTTGACCGCTCAGCAGCCTACGCCGGTAGATATGTCGCAAAAAACATTGTCGCCGCTGGGCTAGCCAAGCGCTGTGAGATTCAAGTCAGTTATGCCATTGGTGTAGCAGAACCAACATCTATCAGCATCGACACATTCGGTACAGCAACCATCAGTGATGAACGGATCATTCAACTTGTGCGTGAGCACTTTGATTTGCGCCCTAAAGGCCTTATCGCGATGCTAGACCTTAAACGCCCAATCTACCTAGACACAGCTGCATACGGTCACTTTGGTAGAACCGATTGCGACTTTAGCTGGGAAAGAACTGATAAGGCTGAGGCTTTAGCAGCTGCCGCCAGTTAAATCGCAAAAACTAGACGACTGACAATTGCTCAGAGGTAACTGAGAGCGTTGTCAGTCATTAAGTACACTCTAGGTAAGCCCGATTACGGATTTGCTTGGAGTCACCTTTAATCGGGGCATTATAAGGTAGCGCGAATTTACCTTTTACTATTAAAGACAGCTCAATTTGCCGAGCTTTAGCGAGAATTTTCATGCCCCACCGGACTGACCAAGAAACTAAAAACAAATCTCTTAGCTTCGAATTTTTCCCACCTCGAGACATTGAGGGCCAAGACAAGCTTCTTGCAGGTGCAGCCAACAAACTAGCCGCTTTAAAGCCAGATTTTGTTTCAGTGACTTACGGCGCCGGCGGCTCTACTAAAGAAGGTACGAAACAAATAGTCCAAAGATTACTTGGGCAAAAACTGGATGCAGTACCCCACCTTTCCTCCGGCACCACCAGCGATGAAGACATCTTGGCAATGCTCCAAGAATACCAAGCCCAAGGCGTCAAACAGTTACTTTGTCTGCGTGGCGACCAACTGTCCGGACACGGCCAACAGCCTACTTACGCAAAAGATTTGATCAACCTTGTAAAACATCAATTTCAAGATCAGTTCAATATCATTGTTGGCGCGTACCCTGAAATCCACCCGGATTCGCCATCTGCAGCCGCTGAATTCAAATTCTTTAAGGAAAAAGTGGACGCTGGAGCCAACTCAGCAATTACCCAATATTTCTACAACGCAGAGGCCTACGCTTATTTTTTGGAGGGTTGCCAGAAACACAATATTGAGATTCCTATAATTCCGGGAATTATGCCCATTACTAACTATGCATCGTTGATACGTTTTAGCGGCAAAGCAGGTGCTGATATCCCGCGCTGGCTCGATCATGCAATGCAAGACAAACAGCATGATGAAGCGGATCTGACTAAATTTGGTGTTGAGGTAGTCACACGATTATGTGAACGCCTATTTGAGCTTGGCGCACCAGGCCTACATTTTTATACGCTTAACAGGTGGGGGGCCAGTTCAAAAATCTGTGCGAACCTCAACTTTAATTGAGGCTCCGATATTGCCTAGATTTAACCTATTTTATCTTCAAGGACCCCATCTACTAGGCACTAAAATTGTGCTCAACCCAGAGCGATCCAACTATCTTTGCCGAGCTCTTCGACTAAATATTGGCGATGAGATCAATATTTTTGATGGCAGCGGCAAGTTGTTTACAGCGACAATACGCCAAGCCAATGCCAGAGCCACAGAAGTAGAGATTACTGCGGAAGAGCACCCTGCGGATAACCGGGCATATTCGCTGAGCATCGCCATAGGATTAATCAAGGGCTCGGCCATGGATCGTGCACTGCAACAGGCCACAGAACTTGGCGTCAGCAAAATTCTATTGATCCAAGCCGAACGCAGCAACGTGCCTCTCAAAGCAGATAGACTAGAAAACAAAAGAAATCATTGGGAAAGAATCATCAGTGCCAGCTGTGAACAGTGTGGGCAACTTTATTTACCCAAACTTATAGGTCCACTGACCTTGGACGAGGCCATTAGCCAAATGGACAACGGCATGGTTTTCAGCCCTTCGGGAGCGTCTTTTCCGACCCATATGCCCGCTGCAAATCGCACCGCATTTATTGGCCCCGAAGGCGGCTGGAGCGATAGCGAACTAGAACTTTTTCAACAAAATCAAATACCTGCCTATAAGTTGGGTGCAACTATTTTGCGGGCAGAAACAATGCCAGCTGTGGTATTGGGTTTAATCCAGCAAGCCCAAGGGTGGCAATAGAGAGAAAAACCTCATCAGGCTACTGTTCTTGTATTGCAACCAGTGCTCGTAACTTGTCAGAAACACTTTGGCTACTGGTCAGTTGTTCGCGCAACAGTTTGCTCAACTGCATTCCCGCCTCACTTGCTAATGAGGTCTCAAATTTCACCAACGCTACATCTAAGGATCGGTTTGCGGCCTGAAATACTTCCATAGTTTGCTCTAGAGAAAGCGTTAGACCACTTGCGCTAGCGTTTTGTATTGCTAAATTCGATTCATCTTTTGTTAACGAATCTAACCTTTGGTCGAGACTAGGATCACTGGGAAAGTCCTCTTCAAACTCCTGACTTTTAGCGCCAAGTTCGCCGCCTGAAGCCAGTATATCCGCGCTCTCAATAATCTCAGCATAGATATAGTCGTCTATAAAACTCGAAATTCCCTCAGCAGCCGAGATCTGACTCAGCTTACTACTCAGGGTGAGGAGGAAATCTATCGCCGCCATAGAGACTACGTGGAAGTCACCACTAACAACTAGTGTCTCGTCTACTAAGCGATCAAGCATATTTTCAATGGCCCAAGCCACTTCAGCAACATCGGCTAACCTTTCACCATAACTGAGTTCTCGAAGGGCCCTAAAACCTTGGCCAACAGCAGCAATTTTCGCCGGATCTTCAAGGTTGGTTAGCCACTCTTGCAGCAGTATCTGCATTGAACTTAGAGACTGATCCAAGGATCGTAGGAGAGCATCTCCAGTCTCGGTATCGGCAGAATCAACAACTTCACCGCTGGAAGGACTGACTTGCTGCAGCCTTCCCCGAGCGCCAGCCGCAAGCTCTCGAAATTCAGTATCTGGTGAAAATTCAGATTCACCATCAATTATTACCAATTCCCATGAGCGAATTATCTGCCCCAGTCCACGTAAAATGGTGAACGTGTCTTCAGTCATCTGTAGCTGATCGTGTCGAATCGCATTAAGCCATCGCACCACATCATCTAAAGAAGCCTGAGACGACGGCTGCAATTCCATTAACCCTCGCGCCACATGTTGCAGGGTAACCAACCCTCTTTGTCGATCTTCATCAACAATTAACGCCAACAGCCCTCGCTCAAAAGATCGCCTGACTTTACCTAACGCGGCCTGGCGCTGCTGAGGGGTGAGCAAATTGTGCTTAGTTAATGTCAAAAGTTTATGCCCATGGGTCTATGTGGTTCGTTAAATGGTTGGCCTGCCGACTTGATCTATCTGATTTGGCCCGATTAATTTGCGCTTAGTCATAAATACTGCCAAATACCGGCAACGTGCTGCGGCCTGACGACATAGTACCTAGATTTGGGCCAATTACCGTAGATTGGCATCCGCAAAAAAGACCCCAAAGATAGACACCAAGTTCAAGGTGCGTAAAGTACTGCTAGCAATGTACCTTTATCAACTTCCAATAGTTAGATTAGGCGCCCAATTTACTTGTTACGGCCATACATCATGAAAAAAATCGCTTTTCTAATGGATCCAATAGATTCTTTATCGTTAAAGAAAGACTCCACCTTGGCCATGATCCGTTCAGCCCAACATCGAAACCTAGACGTCTACTACCTTCGGCAAGAAGATCTGGTAATTCATGAAGGCAAAGTTTGCGGCCTAATATCGAACCTAAAACTACGCGAAGATTTTGCACAAACCTTAGACCCAGCAATCGCAGGCAATGATTGGTATAGCCTTGGCGAAGAAACATTGCGGCCACTAGCGGACATGGACATCATTATGATGCGCAAGGATCCGCCCTTTGATATGGAATATATTTATACCACCTATTTACTTGAACGCGCGGAGATCGACGGTGCATTCGTGGTCAATAAACCTGGCTCTCTTAGGGACTGTAACGAAAAGTTATTCGCCACGACATTTCCCCAGTGCTGCCCAGATTTAGTCGTCAGTCGAAGAATGGATGTATTGAAGGCCTTTCACAAAAAGCACAAAAATGTGGTGTTCAAAAAACTCGATGGCATGGGTGGTGCTTCAATTTTTCGCGTTATGGAGAATGACCCTAATTTGACAGTGGTCATCGAAACCCTTACCGAAAACGGGGCACAGCAAATTATGGGGCAGGTGTTTCTACCAGAAATAGTCGATGGAGATAAGCGCATCCTACTGATCAACGGCGAGGCCGTCCCTTATGCCTTAGCGCGCATTCCATCTGCTGGTGAATCACGGGGCAACCTTGCTGCTGGCGGTCGTGGCGAAGCCAGACCCCTGACGGCACGAGACAAATGGATCGCAGAACAAGTTGGCCCAGAACTAAAACGCCGAGGTTTAATGTTTGTTGGCATCGACGTTATCGGTGACTACTTGACTGAGATTAATGTCACTTGCCCAACCTGTATCAGAGAACTCGATGAGCAATACGACCTCGACATTGCTGGCGATCTCATTGATGCAGTAGTCGCGCAACTTGACTGAAGTCATGGCGCAGATCGCTAACGCTGGAAAAAACCAACACAGCTTTGTGTTAAGAGAAGGTAGGGGCGAAGGGCGTATGGGGTTTAGCGTTTTCTTAGCGCTACTGGTTCATGGCATCTTGCTGTTTGGTGTGGGGGTTTCCCAACTCGAAACCAGTCAACAACCATCCCACGTGACACTAAAGCTGGGGCTGTCCGGAGACTCATCAAGCAAACTCAATGAAGTTACATCAGCGCTGAGCAAAAACTTAGAGTCAAATAGCGACAGCGCACCAACCTTAAGCGCTGAGCAGACACTGACTGAAGGCGCTATTAAACAGCGCACAGAAAAACCGGCTGTGCTAGAACAGGCGAACATCGCTACAGAAAAAAAGCGCACGCCACCAGCAAAGACCAGAAACTTTGTTAAAGCTTTTTCGAAGTTTCAAACGAATATGGATTCGCAGCGCTCTACCACTCAGGGTCTGAACCGCACGAGAGAACTCAACAGCCTGAGTAAGTTTACCGCGCCAGAAACGGCCTACCTGAATACGTGGCGACGTAAATGTGAACGCATTGGTCGGAATAATTACCCATCGGGCGTATTAGAGGGTGAGCTGACCATGCTGGTAAGTATTCTGCGCGACGGCAGTCTGGCTGGCGTAAAAATTCTGCGTTCGTCGGGTCAAGCAAAATTAGATGCAGCAGCTTTAGCTACAGTACGCCAAGCTGCACCGTTTCAACCATTTACTGTGGAAATGCGCAAAAGTTATGATCGCCTAGATTTCACCCGTACATGGCAATTTTCCAAACAAGGAACTGGCATTGATTTCTAAGACGCATACTCGACACCAGCGGCCGCTCTCGCCGGGCTCTCACATAACAGCCGAGCAATCAGGTTAACTATGAACTTAAAGAACCACTTTTTGATGGCTATGCCAGACCTTTCCGGGGACTATTTTGGCAATACGCTCACCTATATCTGCGAGCACAACGATGAAGGGGCCATGGGCATCGTCGTTAACCGCCCTACAGACGTTTCTATTTTGGAGTTGCTCGCAAAACTGAATATGGAACCAGAGCGCCGTTGGGTTGAGCAGTTAGTTTTAGATGGCGGCCCTGTTGCCCAGGATCGCGGTTTCGTCCTTTACAAGGGAGGCGAAGAGTTCGGCAAATCTGTCGCCATAGCGGACGGCATCCATTTATCTACGGCTCTGGAAACGTTGACCGCCATTGCGGCAGGAGCCGGTCCAGAAAACTTCCTAATTGCATTGGGTTATGCTGGCTGGGGTGAAGGGCAGTTGGAAAGTGAAGTTAGCCGTAATAGCTGGCTTACCGTTGAGGCAACACCCGAAATACTCTTCGACACACCGGCAGAAGCCAAGCTGCAAGCTGCCGCACAAGTATTGGGTATAGATTTCAATCTGATCGCTGCACAACCAGGCCATGGCTAACTATGGCAATTACCGGTTACGTATTAGGCTTTGATTTTGGACTCAAATTTATTGGTTTAGCGGTTGGGCAAACCGTGACTAAAACCGCAGGTGGTCTGACGACAATCAAAGCACGCAATGGCAAACCTAAGTGGGCGGAAATTACTTCTATCATCGAAGAGTACACACCCGCAGCAATAGTCGTAGGCCTGCCTCTCAACATGGATGCGAGCGAGTCAGATATGTCTGGCAAAGCGCGAAAGTTTGCCCAAGAAATAGAACGGCGATCTGGTATTGCAGTACAAATGATGGACGAACGCTTGAGCTCGTGGACAGCTAATGAAGAGACCCGGGATACTGTTCGCGGCGGCGAAATTCATGAAAAATCTGCCTGCCTTATCTTAGAAAGCTGGTTCAATGAGCTAAACTAACATTCGAAAGCGTTCACACCCCGTCAACGGGACAGCAAAACCGCACAATCTTACAGTCCAAGGACACTCCCCCAGAACTGAATAAAGTAAGCAAGTAAGCAAGTAAGCAAGTAAGCAAGTAAGTAAGTAAGTAAGTAAGTAAGCAAAATTTGCCAGTGAGCAGCTTCTATATCGACTATTTATCTGAGCTCTATCTGTGATCTAGACCATGGCTAAACTATAAACCAACCTTAGCCCAACTATTATCCAACTATGATCCAACTATGACTACCTTGACTCAGCGCTTGGCGCTACTACAAGAACGCATCGAAACAGCCTGTGCTAGCAATGCTCGAGCACTCAGTGACGTGCAGCTTATTGGCGTATCCAAATTTCAGCCTGGGCAAAGCGTGGTGGAAGCCCACGAGTTGGGCTTGACCGATTTTGGCGAAAACTATCTACAGGAAGCCGCCGAAAAGATTGAGCTGCTTGCAAGTAAACCTCTAATCTGGCACTTCATCGGCAGTATTCAGTCAAATAAAACAAAGGTTATTGCTGAGTCATTTCACTGGGTGCATACCGTAGACCGACTTAAAATTGCCCAACGCTTGAGCAGCCAATGTCCGCCAGACAAAGTCTTAAACATTCTTCTGCAGGTAAATATCGACAGCGACTCCAACAAGGGCGGCGTCACTGCAGAGGAGTCTGTGGACTTGGTTAAACAGATCAGTAATTTGCCTAATCTGAAATTGCGCGGCTTGATGGCCATATTGAGTCAAGACACTGACCCTAGGGTCGGCTACGAAACCGTGGCACAATTACACCGTGACCTGAAAGCCCTTATACATCCTGAGTTCGCACCGGGTTGGGATACCTTATCTATGGGTATGACCGGCGACTTGGAGCAAGCAATAGCGGCTGGCGCGACAATGATTAGAGTAGGTACGGCTTTATTTGGCCCACGAGAGTAAATTACAACATTAGTATTTTTTTAGCGTTAGGAGATGAACAGTGAGTATCGCCTTTATTGGGGCAGGCAATATGGCCGGCAGTTTGATCAATGGCCTGCTTGAAAGTGGTACCTCGCCAAGCGACATAGCCGCGGCTGACCCTATGCCAACACAGCTTGAAAAACTAGCTGCCCTGGGTGTGGTAACCGCTGCGAATAATGATCAAGCCATTGAACAGGCTGATGTCATAGTCCTCGCTGTTAAACCCCAAGTAACTGGCCAAGTGCTAGAAGCTTTATCTGGGCTGCGACCCCAGCAGCTGATCATATCTATCGTCGCCGGCATTGACCTTAGAAGCCTAGAAATTTGGCTGCCTGAAAATCAGCCTATTGTGCGCTGTATGCCAAATACCCCGGCCTTGTTAGGCGCAGGAATGACAGGACTGTTTGCAAACAGCAAGGTCAATGAACAACAAAAGATCGCGGCCACACACATTCTCGGGGCCGTTGGAGAAGTAGCGTGGGTAACCGAAGAGGCCCATTTAGATGCTGTAACTGCGGTTTCGGGTAGTGGTCCAGCGTACTTTTTCTTACTCATGGAAAATATGATAGCCGCAGGGCAAAAGCTCGGGTTAGATGCTGAGTTGAGCAGAAAGCTGACTGAGCAAACGGCACTCGGCGCCGCACTGATGGCACAGAAGAATGATGTAGATCCAGGCACATTACGTAAAAACGTTACTTCTCCTGGAGGAACTACCGAAGCTGCTTTGAACTTAATGTTGGCGCAAGGTCTACCAGCAACAGTCGTTGAGGCATTAACTGCGGCGGAAAATAGAGCCAAAGAATTGGCCATAGAATTTGGAGCTAAATCATGACTCAGACACTTATATTAGTTGCCGACCTTATTATGCGTTTAGCCACGCTACTGTTCTTAATTAGGTTTTTGCTCCAAGCCAGTGGCGCCGACTTCTACAACCCTATTAGCCAAGCAGTAATCAAAGGCAGCGAACCTTTAGCATCGCCTTTGAGAAAATTCCTACCAGCAATCGGCAAATTCGACCTAGCGTCTGCGCTTCTCGCTTTGCTCATGGGTCTAGTGTTTGTAGTCATCATCAGCATGGGGAAGCTCTCCGTGAGCCAGTACGCTGTCTTTGGTATTGTGCGCACCCTTTCTGTGCTCGTAGATTTCTACTGGTGGTCAATGCTCATAGTTGTTATCGCGAGCTTTGTCTCTCAAGGCAATAGTCATCCTGGATTATCATTGTTAGATCAATTGTTGGACCCTTTGATACGCCCGATTAGGAATATTTTACCATCCATGGGCCCACTAGATTTTTCACCTATGGTGGTCATTTTGCTGCTGTCTATCGCTCAAAGGTCGCTACCTAACGCATACGCCTTTATCTAATGACGCAATCAAAAGCAAACTCGTTAGGCGTAGTTGAGCCACGGCGCTATCAGCATAACTCGGAGTTCTGGCTGCAAAACGGTGAACAACTGCACGAGTACGAATTAGTATTCGAAACTTACGGCACGCTCAACGCTGATAAATCTAACGCCATACTTATCTGTCACGCCCTATCTGGGCATCATCATGCGGCCGGCTTTCACGCATTAGATGATGCAAAGCCAGGTTGGTGGGATGCTTGTATAGGCCCAGGAAAGTGCATAGATACGGATCAATTTTTTATCCTCAGTCTCAACAACCTAGGTGGTTGTCATGGCAGCACCGGGCCAAACTCTATAGACCCTAATACGGGCGAAATATTTGGTCCAAGCTTCCCCAATGTTGTGGTTAAAGATTGGGTAGCGAGCCAAGCGCACCTTGCAGATCATCTTGGAATCAAAAAGTTTGTTGCCGTAGTTGGCGGCAGCCTAGGTGGCATGCAAGCAATGCAATGGAGTATCGACTTCCCCGAGCGAGTTTATGCGGCAGTTTTAATTGCATCCGCGGCTAAATTATCGGCTCAGAATATTGCCTTCAACGAAATCGCCAGGCAAGCCATCACAACCGACGAAGACTATTGCTCGGGCAATTACCAGCAGTTTGATAAAAACCCCGAGAAAGGGTTGATGCTGGCAAGGATGGTTGGGCACGTTACCTATCTCTCCGAAGATGGTATGAAAACAAAATTTGGTCGCGACGTGAAATCTGGCAATTTCGCACAAGGCGCTGATGTTGAATTCCAAGTAGAGAGTTATCTTCACTATCAGGGGCGTGCTTTCACTCAGTACTTTGATGCCAATACATACCTCTTGATGACCCGCGCTTTGGACTATTTTGATCCGGCGCGAGAATTCGACGGCGACCTAACTCGCGCACTTGAACAAACCACAACAAAGTTTTTGGTGCTTTCGTTTTCTACAGATTGGCGCTTTTCACCTGAGCGATCTCAAGAAATTGTCGACGCGCTAATTCGGGCAAGAAAAAATGTCGCTTCAGCTATTATCGAATCTGAACACGGACATGATTCGTTTTTATTGCCCATTAATAGGTACACAAAAATTCTTAGTGCATTCTTGCAGCGCTCCTACGCCGAACTCGAAGACATATCTAGATCCTCGCAAACAACTCAAGGGGACCTTTCATGAGGGGTGATTTAGAACTGATCGCTGGCCTCATAAACCCTGGCGCCCGGGTACTAGATTTGGGTTGTGGGGAGGGTGAGTTACTTAATCATCTACAGCGCGACAAACGGGTAAATGGCTACGGCTTAGACCGCGACGCAGAAAATATACGAACCTGCGTGAGCAAGGGTGTCAATGTCATTGAGCAAGATTTGGATCAAGGTTTAGACAACTTTGCCAAAGACAGTTTTGACATGGTTGTTATGACCGACGCACTACAGGCGGTCAAAGAACCAAGACAACTTGTTAGAGATATGCTGCGCGTCGGCGAAGAATGTATTGTCACTTTTCCAAATTTTGCCCATTGGCGCTGTCGTGCACAGCTAGCACTGAAGGGTGTAATGCCTGTGTCTGAACAATTACCACATAGCTGGTTTGACACACCAAACATTCACCTTTGTACATTCGCCGACTTTGAGCAACTGTGTAAAACTGAATCTATCAATATTATTCAACGGCGTGTAGTTGACGCAAACCATCAAGAAAAGGCTTTTATTAATTGGGCGCCCAATTTTTTCGGCACCTATGCATTTTATCGACTAGGAAAGTCCGCATGTTCATAAAGATCCCGTTAAGAATTTTGCTCTGCGTAACGGCAATCATCTTCAGTCCGCTGAGCGCTGCCGAGCAAATGCAGCGTTTCGGCCAATATGAACTCCACTATATAGTCATACCCACCACTATGCTGAAGCCAAGTATTGCAGCTGAATACGATATTTCTCGCGGCAAAGATCGTGCACTGATTAATGTATCGGTTCTCAATCGCGAGAAAAAGGCGGTAAACGCCGTCATTACAGGCGACAGTCAGAATTTGTTAGGCCAATTACAAAATCTAGACTTCAAACAAGTGAAGGAGGGTGACGCCATTTACTATCTCGCAGAGATACGCTTCGCAGATCAAGAAGTGCATAGAATTAAAATTGAGGCGAGCGCACCTGACGGCAAGTCTACCTTGCTTAAATTCAACCAAAAGCTCTATTGGGCAGAATAATGAAAGTGATGCTGGGAACGCGCAATAACGGCAAGATTATCGAAATGCAGCGTTTGCTGGCGCCTTTAGGCTTAGAGCTAGAGAACCAAACTGATACAACCATTCCAAGTCCTGTAGAGGACGGCGCAACATTCGTAGAAAATGCCCTGATTAAGGCTAGGGCCGTGAGTTTGGCTGCAGCCATGCCCGCTATAGCCGATGACAGCGGTTTGGTTGTACCTGCGCTGAGTGGTCGGCCTGGTATTTATTCATCGCGCTTTGCCCATAGTGAGGCAACGGACGAAGAAAATAACAGAGAACTAATTAGTCAGCTAGCGGGCCATGAGTCACGGGCAGCCTATTTCTTTTGCTGTATGGTTTTTTTAAATCAGGCCCAAGACCCGACACCGATAATTGCCTACGGACAGTGGTGGGGCGAGATCCTATTAGAACCTAAAGGAGACGGAGGGTTCGGTTATGACCCACTATTTTTCGTTGCCAGCGAAAACCGTAGCGCGGCTGAGCTACCTGCGACAATCAAGAATGAACTTAGTCATCGAGGTCAAGCCAGTGCACACTTGGTTAGTCAGCTGTCGGCAAGTCTTAACCTAAATGCTTAACAACCCGGGCGTCTACGTACACTTCCCGTGGTGCATCAAAAAATGCCCCTATTGTGATTTCAATTCCCACCCGCTTAAGGATGATGTTGATCAACAGAGATACTTAGATTCCCTGCTAGAGGACTGGCAAGATCAATCCGCCAGCATTTTCGCCCATGCGGATAACCAGAAAGCTCTGGAGTCCGGATTTAAGACTGTATTTTTTGGTGGCGGCACACCGAGTCTTTTTCGCCCGCAATTGATGGCGAAGCTACTGCAGAAACTACCCCTTGCCACTGACGCTGAAGTGACAATGGAGGCGAATCCTGGCACCCAAGAATATACAAACTTTGAACACTATTTGGGTGCAGGAATAAATCGCCTTTCCATCGGCGCGCAATCTTTTCAAAACAGTCAGCTGGCCAAACTGGGCCGGGTACATAACTGTGATGAAACCGTGGCAGCAGTTGCCAAGGCCAAAGCGGCGGGATTCACAAACATCAACATAGATCTTATGTGGGGCCTGCCCGGCCAAACACTTGAAGATGCACTGTTTGATCTGACAAGCGCTATCGCACTTTCACCCCAACACATCTCTTGGTATCAGTTGACCATCGAAGCAAAAACTGAATTTGCCAAACGTCCGCCACTGCTACCCATAGACGGCATTCTGGCGGAAATTGAAAACAAGGGTAACGAACTACTAGAAGCCGAAGGCTACAGCCGCTATGAGATTTCCGCTTATGCAAGAGATTCGGCCTACTGCCAACACAACATCAATTATTGGTCCTTTGGAGATTATGTCGGTTTGGGTGCTGGGGCACATGGAAAAATCAGCGGCCGACCAAATATCTTGCGCACGCAGAAAGCATCTCAACCGAGACTTTATCAGGGTGAGCCAGCTAAAACTTCCTACCAAACGGTGCTCGATGAGCAGTTGCCGTTAGAGTTTATGATGAATGCTCTGCGGCTAATCGACGGCACCGAGCAGCAAACTTTTACTCAAACCACCGGCTTAGCTTGGCAGAACATAGAAAAGCAATGGAGCGAGCTTGTCGCCCAGGGATTAGTCAAAGCCGATCGTTGCAGTACTACCGAGCTGGGCCTGCGCTATTTGGACACAGTGTTGGAGCGGTTCGTTAACTAGTACGACGGTAGGTAAAGTCCCGAATACGGTGGCCGAGCTTTTCGCCGCGGGTTTCAAATTTTGTTCTACCGCGAACGACCTCTAATGCGTCTTCTGACAAATCCGGCTCAAGGTCTTTGATCTGATTACTCTCATCTACCGCAGGATCTCTAATAGCATCCAACTCGCAGGTGAAGTTCGAATTCATGGCAAAATGCTCAGCCATCCACTCGCCATATTCGGCCCAATCCGTTGCCAACCTCACAACACCCATGGGTTGCAGAACCGTAAGCATTTGCGCTAAGAACTGCGGCTGAATAATCCGGCGTTTTAAATGGCGCTTTTTCGGCCACGGGTCAGGGAAAAATATTCTTATTTCCGACACCGACTCAGGTGCTAGTTCTGCGAGCACTTTCTGTGCAGGCTGATCGAGAAGAGCAACATTCTCAATGGCAAGGTTTTCAAGTCTAGACAGCATTGAACCGATACCCGGTTGATAGAGTTCAATACCTAGGAGTAGCTTGTGCGGTTGCTCTTGGCCCCAGGCAATAAGTTCGTGGCCCATGCCGAAACCGATTTCGATACCCAGTTGCCGAGAATCTGCATTGATTTTTTGCGTATCTAGCCGGTAGTGCTGGGTTAAACGCTCTAGTGCGCTGGCTTGGGCTTTAGTAAAGCGCCCTCGGCGGCGAATATAGCTGTGCGCAAAGTCGTTGTGCAAGGATCTTTCGGCGTTGGCGACGTTACTGGCGGAATCCTGCTCGGGCACTGAATCTTTCTCCCAGTAGCTAAAGTGGCTGATTAATTATTTATTGCTAGAGAAGAGTATATGAGGGTGGCCCAGGCGGCTATCAAAGTTACGCCACCAAGGGGCGTTATTGGCCCAAGCCATGAACCGGCGCCTAATACCAGTGCGTAAATACTGCCACTGAAAAGCACAATACCGACAATGAACAACACCCCTGCATAACGCAGCGAGGCAGGGCCATCGAGTAACAACCATAACCCCACAAAAAGCAAAACTAAGGCGTGGTACATCTGATAGGAAACTGCGGTTTCCCAACTAGACAAACCTGCAGCGCTGAGGCGTTCTTTTAGAGCGTGAGCGCCAAAGGCACCAAACACAACGCCAAGGAGGCCCAGTGAGCCTCCCACAAGGATGAATAATTTGGCCATCCGCTAATCAGCAGTAATCGCAAGTTTGAGTTTCTTCATGGCGTTCTTTTCTAACTGGCGAATGCGTTCAGCAGATACACCATACTCAGCGGCCAACTCGTGCAGGGTAGATTTATCATCACTCAACCAACGCTGCTGCAATATATCTCTACTACGCTCATCAAGGTCTGCTAGTCCTGCGCTGAGGCGAAAGCTCGCGTCCTGCTGCATATGCTCATCAGCAACAAGGTCCGCAGGATCCGGCGCGGCAGAAGCCAAGAAGTGCATTGGTGCGGTGGCGGACTCTTCGTCGGTACCGTAACCGTCAAATGCCATATCACTTGCACTCAACCGACCTTCCATACGTGTCACTTCAGCCGCAGATACACCAAGGTCTTCGGCGATCGCCTGTGTCTCTGCCAAGGTCAACCATGCACTACTGCGCTTAGCACCACGCAGGTTGAAAAATAACTTGCGTTGAGATTTGGTTGTTGCAACTTTAACAATGCGCCAGTTGCGTAAAATGTACTCGTGAATTTCCGCCTTTATCCAATGCACAGCAAAAGAAATCAAACGTACACCTACGTTGGGATCGAACCTCTTCACCGCCTTCATCAACCCAACATTGCCTTCTTGGATTAAATCTGCTTGGGACAGTCCATAGCCTTTATATGATCGAGCAAGGTGCACCACAAAACGCAGGTGACACATGACTAATTCTCGGGCGGCGTCTAAATCCGCATCCGCATAAAAACGCTCAGCAAGGATTTTTTCTGCTTCCGGCTTGAGGATAGGGAATTGACTAATTGTGCGTAGATAGGCATCGAGGTCGCGACCTGGAGCGATGCTTGGCATTGCCATAATATTTGTTGTCATGGTGATACTTCCGGTAACACGATTTTTTGATATTAGCACTCTAACCTGAAGAGTGCTAACAAAGATTTGGACCCAGAATTGGGACAAAAGCTGCGCAAAACCCCGGTGCTAGCGTCATCAATCTGCTTTCGGTGAGTGTTTTCAGCTAGACAAACTGAGCGCTATGTAAACGCTGTCTTACCGCCACCCAGGCACCAATTACGCCGAGAGAAATTCCAACAATCAACATACTAAGCAGGAATTTGCCATCAAAACCCCTGACCACTATAGGCACTTGATAACTACCTAGCAGTGCCTGCAGGGGGCCTTCAATTGCGTTAAGAATAAGAGCTAAGAACATCACCGCCATAATGCCACCACCGAGGCCGTAACAGGCTCCAAAATAGATAAAGGGCCGTCGCATCTGCCCTCTTGTCGCGCCCACAAGCGCCAAAACAAGCATCTCTTGCAAGCGCGACTCTATGGCTAAACGCACCGATGCAGAGGTAACAAAAATGGCGCCCAGACCAAAAAGTACACCGAATATCCAGCCCAGTCGGTTTAACAAGGTCGTAATATCGCGCAGGCGCTCCAACCAAGTCTTTTCAATAACCACATCGTTAACTTGCGACTTGGCCCGTAACTGCCTCTGCAAACCCTCAAGCTGAATAAAGTCAGCGCCCTCACTACTGGTAATTTGGATGGATGCAGGCAGCGGGTTTTCATCTAGGTTGGCGACTATGTTGCGCAGCTCGCGGGCATCCGATGTTTGGGAGACAAAATCTTTGAGTGCTTGGTCCGCCGTGGTCAAAGAAGTTTTTTCTACCAAAGGGATTTTCTCTAAATCGCCTAACAGCGTATTTATCTCAGCGGCGTTAACCCCGGTCTCGAAATATACCGTCAACCCAGCGCGACCCTGCCAGCCCTCACCAACCGCTTGAAGATTAACCTGAGCAAGCCAAAGTATTCCTGGCAGGGCTAATGCAATACCGACTAGAAACCATACAAACAGACTGCTGGCTAAACGCTGACTGACAAACAGGGTTGTGTCATTAAAAGTTCGCCCATGGTCTTTGAGCCAATTAAGCAAGCCGCCTGATGGTTTCGCCCAAGGATCGAGACTTTCAACTTTCTTCTTATCCACAGCGCACCCGGTTTTTCATCTGTTGAACTCGGTGACTTTTGTTTGCCCGGCGCCTGCATCTTCAAGACGCCCTGCAATCAAGTTCAGTGTAGGTTGACCCATACTCTTGACCAACTCTATATCGTGGGTGGCGATAACTACAGTGGTGCCAATCTCCCTGAATTGGCTAAACAGATCCATTATCGTCTTTGACAAACCCGGATCTAAATTACCCGTCGGTTCATCAGCCAGCAAAATTTTTGGTCTATTTACAACGGCTCGAGCAATGCCTACCCGCTGTTGCTCGCCAGTGGACAAAAATCCTGGCAGGAGTTTCTCTTTGTCCAACAAATCCACTGCGCTTAATGCACCGCGCACTCGAGATGCAATTTCTTTTGCTGGGAAGTGTCCAATCCGTAAGGGCAGCGCAACGTTTTCAAACACCGAACGGTCTGCCAGTAAGTGGTGGTCTTGAAACACCACCCCTACATTGCGTCGATACCAGGGCATGCGCTTTGTGCTTAACTGGCTAATATTCACGCCACCTACCAAAACCCGCCCACGGGTAGGCTGGTCTGCACCAATAAGTAACCGCAAAAACGTACTTTTGCCGGCCCCGGAATGACCGGTCAAAAAGGTCATTGATCCAGAATCAAAATCCACCGTGACATCCACCAGCGCTTTGTAGCCGCTGGAAAACTGTTTGGTGACGTTTTCTAAGACTATGCTGGCCATTGCGGGCTAACCGGCGTCTAAATCTGAGGCGAGCAGTGCCTGGACAAAATTATCTGCATCAAAAGGACGTAAATCATCCACGCCTTCGCCTACGCCAATAAAATATAACGGCACTTTGGGCACACCGCCGGCACCACTCGCGACGGCAAAAATCACCCCAGCTTTGGCGGTTCCATCGAGTTTTGTCACCACTAACCCGGTAAGTTTTACTGCTTCATTAAATAGTTTCACTTGGCTAAGTGCATTTTGACCAACACCACCATCGAGCACTAAAATCACTTCATGGGGGGCGCCTGGATCCAGCCTTTTGACCACTCGCTGAATTTTTTCTAACTCATCCATTAACTGAGTTTTAGCCTGCAACCGACCTGCCGTGTCAACAAGGAGAACGTCAACATCTCTAGCTTGAGCGGACTGCACAGCATCAAAAACTACGGAAGCGCTGTCCGAGCCTTGAGGCTGAGCGATCACCGGAATATCGTTGCGCTCCCCCCAGGCTTGAAGCTGCTCCACCGCTGCGGCACGAAAAGTATCTCCGGCAGCAAGTAAAACGCTCTTGCCTTCATCTTTGAAGCGCTTCGCCAACTTGCCGATAGTGGTGGTTTTGCCCACCCCATTTACGCCAACAAAGAAAATGACTCGCGGCATGCCGGCCTTTTTCTCCGGCAGTTCAAAGGTTTGTGAAATAGGTAACAGGCGCTCTGTCAGCAATTTGTGCAAGGCTTCATGCAAAGCCCGAGTGTTGGCAAGTTCACGGCGTTGAGCACGCTGGGTCAAATTTTCGATGATGTCTTGAGTGGTATCCACGCCAACATCGGTGGTGATCAGGGCAGTTTCTAAATCTTCTAAAACCGTGTCACTGATTTCTTTTTCGCCGAGCAAAAGATTGCCCACACCGTCTGCGAGTTGTGCCCGGGTTTTTGCCAAGCCTGAGCGTAGTTTAGAAAAAAGGCTTGGCGCTTTGCTGTCTGACATATCGATATCATCTTTGGTGAAATTCTTTTTGGTCGAACCTTTGAAGCCAATGGCTCCAAGGAACTGAGCTACTATAACGCAAAAATCCCAAACCTAAGCGCACAAGGAAAAACACTAACAAGTAGCGCTAAGGTTAAAGCACATTGCTCAGGAACATTCTATAATACTTGGCATCAAAACTATGCCCTGCACGTTATATCTCCTATGAAAAAGCAAAGTACTAAAACCCAAACAGTGCGCCTTATTGGCGGCAAGTGGCGAGGTCGCAAAATTGCATTTCCGGAAATTGACGATTTAAGACCCACCCTGGGTCGAACCAGAGAAACTCTATTCAACTGGTTGAGACCAGAAATCGAAGGCACCAAGTGCCTTGATTTATGTGCTGGATCTGGCGCGCTTGGCATAGAAGCGCTTTCTCAAGGTGCCAGCGAAGTAATTTTGGTAGAAAGTGAACCGACAATTTTCTCTAGCCTAGAAAAAAATGTGGCTGATCTTGGTGAGCCCTCGTGTCAGGCCATTAAAGCTAATGCGCTAAATTATCTAAACGGCCTAAATACTCCATTTGATATTATATTTCTCGACCCACCGTACACCCAACCAGACTTGTTAGCTGCGTGCGTACGGATCATTGTGCAACATAGGTTGGCAACAAAATATATTTATCTAGAATCCAATAAGCAACAATTGATAAAAGAAATCAGCCATTCCAACGATCTAGAAATTAACCGAAAAACATCTAGCGGCAACACCTTTAGCGCATTGGTCGCGCATAAAGCTCTGCAACAGTGAGCACATTTCATTCACTTCAATCAACTTGCAGTCGCAAAAACCCAAGGCTAATATCGCCCTATCGATGAAATTAGACGTCTGAAGACGCAGAGAAGAAGACTATGTCAAAGAGAACTGTGGTTTACCCAGGATCATTCAACCCAATCACTAACGGGCATACTGATCTTGTAGAAAGGGCATTAACCCTGTTTGACCACGTCGTCT
>Ga0114995_10000020_pt1 | contig 95064 bp, 90 predicted proteins | sample ArcticOcean_MG_C_11_FD_87038 | JGI IMG/M metagenome (GOLD analysis project Ga0114995, IMG submission 87038) | Marine microbial communities from western Arctic Ocean - ArcticOcean_MG_CB2_154 | ecosystem: Environmental > Aquatic > Marine > Oceanic | place: Arctic Ocean: Canada Basin | collected... | reverse complement strand
TACTTCACACTCAAGAAATATACCCAAACAACAAAAACCTAATTAATCTAAACCATATAGAGCAAGGAAACTACATTTTGCATATTAAGGACAAAGAAGGAAACCAAATAGAAGCAAAATCTTTTGTTAAAATAAGATGAGAAAGTCTGTATTTGCTTCTTAACAGAACTGGTGCGACTCCGAACGAGGAGCGTGCCAACTGTTAGGGAGTTTAAAAGATTGGCCTGTACTTGTCATTGCCAACTTTAATTTTTCCAGGGGAGGGAAAGTCGATAGGGATCAGTAGCAATTTAGCAAAAAAACTTTTTTTTGTTAAAGACAGTGCCATAAAAAAAGCCCAACTAAATGTTGGGCTTTTTTATAAACTAATTTTTTATTTGTTAGCAGAACTCGTCGAAAGCTTGAGTTAAATTTTCGGCAATTAATGGAGCCGGACGACCTTCGATGTGGTGTCTTTCAATAAAGTGAACTAATTCGCCATCTTTAAATAATGCAATCGATGGAGAAGATGGAGGGTAAGGCAAACAATAATCTCTTACTTTAGCTACCGCTTCTTTATCCTGACCAGCAAAAACAGTAGTTAGCTTAGTAGGCACTTTAGTATGTTTAGCAGCCATTTTTACAGAAGGGCGAGCATTACCTGCCGCACATCCGCAAACCGAGTTTATCATCACTAAAACAGATCCTGATTTAGCACCTAATATATCGTCTACTTCTTGTTCTGTTCGCATTTCCGTAAAGCCTTCTTGAGTAAGGTCCAAACGCATTGGGGTACATATTTCTTCTGGATACATATCTTTTATATTTAGTACAAATTTACTTAAGTTCTCGCTTGCTTCCAAAGAAATCTTTTAAGATTTGAGCGCACTCCTCATCTAAGATTCCGTCTACACACTTACTTTTAGGGTGTAAAGCATTCGATGCTTTGCTTCTAAAGCCTCTTTTAGGATCGCTAGCACCAAAAACAAGGGTGCCTATTCGAGTCCAATAACTGGCTCCAGCACACATTAAACAAGGCTCTAAAGTAACGTAAAGAGTGCATTCGTTTAAAAACTTACCTCCCAAATAATCGGATGCTGAAGTAAAAGCCAGCATTTCGGCATGAGCAGTAACGTCGTTTAATTTTTCAGTAAAATTATGGGCTCTAGCAATAATCTGGTCGTCGCAAACTACAATTGCACCTACCGGAACCTCGTCCATTTCCAAAGCTTTTTGAGCCTCTTTCAAAGCCTCTTTCATATAAAAATCGTGGGAGCGTTCTGTTACCATTCTATTGTAAAATTTTTGCCAAGATAAGCTAATAATAAATTATGTACTTTTACAAAACTTAAAACTATATTAAAATGAAAAAACTCGTACTCACACTATGTCTTATAATTCCATTTATAGGATTTTCACAAAAAGTAGAATGGCTAGAAAAAGAACGGTTTAATGTCCAATTTAGAACAGGAGCTGTCTATGACCATTATGCCCAAAACAAAGATGCTAACTCACCCGATTTAAGCAGCAACTACGAAAACGAAATTACCTTAAACTCTACACTTAGTCTCTATTACAATATAAATCCAAAGCTCAGTTTTGGATTAGACATTGGCCACGGGAAAATTTATGGAGAAAACGATTTGCAATATTACCAAGGAGATTTCGAAGAGCTAAACTTCAATGCCAAATTAAACTTTCTAACATATAAAAAATTAGAATTGTATGGTAGAGTTTCTACTGGTGTTATTCGCTACCAATCTCAAAGAAACTTTTTGAGTAACGATAAGATAATAAGCGAAGCAGAAGGGGAAGCCCTAAAATCTAGCCTTGCTCTTGGAGTAGAATACCGATTTAAAAGACAATGGTCGGTTTTGTTCGACGCTAGTTTCAACAGAGTCGATAATGACAACTTTGATGCCTGGGACGATGGCCTAGGCAACTCCAAATACTTGGTTACTTCAATAGGATTAAAATACGATCTGGTAGCTCCTTCTAAAAATAAGAAAGACGAAATTCTCGACAACAAAAAAGAAATTAAGAGAAGGGTAAAAGCAAACCACGATGCTAATGTAGAGCCACGTTTGCAAGAAATAGAAGATCAAATTGCAAGCCATAGCCACCAGATAAACAAAGAAGACCTGATTATAGAAAGCAATGAAACTAAAACAAAGCACCACTTCTTCTTCGAAACAAGCGAGCATCTGGTTAGCATCAACTCCTTAGAAAGAGTTGTTGATATTGCCGATATTATGAAAGCCAACAGCGCTTACAAAGCCAATGTTACTGGCTATGCCGATTCCGATGCCAGCACTATTCTTAATGAAATGCTATCCCAAAAAAGGGCAGAGAATATTAAGAAATACTTAGTCTCTTTAGGTATCGATGGTAGCCGAATTTCTACTTTTTATAAAGGAGAAGCAAGTCCACTTGCTCCCAATGATAGCCAACTAAACAAACAGCTAAACAGAAGAGTAGATGTTATACTTGTAAACTAAGAAACACACACAATAATTAAAAGCTGGAAAGGATATCTTTCCAGCTTTTTTTATGCTCTTTTTGATGGTATAATAAAGCCAAATAAATCGTAATTTCGTTGTCAAATAAATTTATCAAAATGTTACGATCGCATCATTGTGGAGCCTTGAGCTCAAAAAATATTGGAGAAGAAGTTGTTTTAAGTGGTTGGGTACAGAAAGCTCGAGATCTTGGAGGGATGACATTTGTCGATTTAAGAGACAGATACGGAATAACTCAACTGGCTTTTAACCTAGAAAGCAATTCCGAATTATGCATGGCTGCCCGTAAATTAGGCCGTGAATTTGTTATTCAGATTGAAGGAAAAGTAATCGAGCGATCGAGCAAAAATGCAAAAATAGCAACCGGAGATATCGAAATAGAAGTGAGCAAATTAAAAGTGCTAAACGCTTCTAAAACACCTCCTTTTACTATTGAAAACGAAACCGATGGCGGCGACGATTTAAGAATGCAATACAGGTACTTAGATATCCGTCGTAATCCGGTTAGAGAAAATTTAATCTTAAGACACCGACTGTCTACCGAAACAAGAAAGTATTTAGACGCTCAGAGTTTTATAGAAGTAGAAACACCTTATCTAATAAAATCTACTCCCGAAGGAGCTAGAGATTTTGTAGTGCCTTCCCGAATGAATGAAGGACAGTTTTATGCCCTTCCTCAATCGCCACAAACCTTTAAGCAATTGCTAATGGTGGGTGGTATCGATAAGTATTACCAAATAGTAAAGTGTTTTAGAGATGAAGATTTAAGAGCAGACCGCCAGCCTGAGTTTACTCAAATTGACTGCGAAATGTCTTTTATCGAACAAGAAGATATTTTAAATATGTTCGAAGGTTTAACCCGACACTTACTTAAAGAAATTAAAGGAGTAGAGCTACAACAATTCCCTCGCATGAGCTATGACGATGCTATGCGATTATACGGATCAGATAAGCCAGACATTCGTTTCGAAATGCAATTTAGCGAACTAAATGAAGTATGTCAGCAAAACGATTTTGTAGTTTTCGATAGTGCCGAATTAGTAGTGGGTATTTGTGCGAAAGGATGTGGAGACTGGACCAGAAAACAAATCGATAAACTAACCGACTTTGTAAAGCGCCCTCAAATTGGAGCAAAAGGACTTATCTATTGCAAATACAACCAAGATGGTACTTTTAAATCGTCGGTAGATAAATTCTTTAGCCAAGAAGATTTAGCAAAATGGGCCCATAAAATGGGTGCCCAAAAAGGCGATTTAATGTTCTTACTTTCGGGAGATACCGATAAAGTAAGAAAGCAAATGAACGAACTTAGATTAGAAATAGGCCAACAATTAGGCTTAAGAGACCAAAAGGTTTTTGCTCCTCTATGGGTAGTAGATTTCCCATTATTAGAATGGGACGAAGAAACACAAAGGTACCACGCTATGCACCACCCTTTTACTTCACCAAAGCCAAACGATATCGCCAAACTCGATACCGACCCAGCTGCAGTAAGAGCAAACGCATACGATTTAGTAATGAATGGTAGCGAAATAGGTGGCGGATCTATCCGTATTCACGATAAAGATTTGCAAAAACTAATGTTTAAACACTTAGGCTTTAGCGAAGAACAAGCAAAAGATCAGTTTGGTTTCTTAATGAATGCTTTCGAATATGGGGCTCCTCCACATGGTGGTATCGCTTTCGGATTCGATAGACTGTGCTCTCTATTCGGAGGCCAAGAAAGTATCCGAGATTTCATAGCCTTCCCTAAAAACAATTCGGGAAGAGACGTTATGATAGACGCTCCTTCTATTATCGATAACAGTCAGCTCGACGAGCTACACATAAAACTTAAATAATAAAAAAGCCTCCAAATTTGGAGGCTTTTTTATTTAGAGTGTTCCTCTATTATCTTGTTCTCGTTCTATGGCTTCAAACAATGCTTTGAAGTTTCCTTTACCAAAAGATTGAGCTCCTTTTCTTTGAATAATTTCAAAGAACATAGTTGGCCTGTCAACCACAGGTTTAGTAAACAACTGCAACAGATATCCTTCCTCGTCTCTATCAATCAGGATGCCGTGTTCTTTAAGAACCTCAACGTCTTCGTCTATTTCTCCAACCCTTTCTATAAGGTCATTGTAATAACTATCAGGCACATACAAAAACTCCACTCCTCTATCTCTCATAGCCGAAACAGTAGTTACGATGTCATCGGTAGCTACGGCAATGTGCTGTACTCCTGGGCCATTGTAAAACTGAATGTACTCTTCAATTTGAGATTTTTTCTTTCCTTCTGCTGGCTCGTTAATAGGGAATTTAATTCGTCCGTTTCCGTTACTCATCACCTTACTCATTAGAGCGGTAAAGTCGGTAGAAATGTCGTTGTCATCAAACGAAATAATTTGAGCAAAGCCCATTACTTTGGCATAAAACTGACACCAATCGTTCATCTCATTCCAATCCACATTACCTACCATATGGTCGATAAACTTAATACCTACCGGCTCAGGATTATAATGGCTTTCCCATTTCTTATAGCCTGGTAAAAATATGCCATTGTAGTTTTTTCTCTCTACAAAAATATGAACCGTTTCTCCGTAAGTATGGATTCCAGAACGAACAACCGAACCGTGGTCATCTTTTTCTGTAGTTGGCTCCATAAACGACTTGGCACCTCTTTTAGTAGTTTCTTCCCATGCTTTTGTAGCATCTTCTACCCATAAAGCAACCACCTTAACCCCATCGCCATGTTTGTTGATGTGTTCGTTAATTGGTCCGTCTTCGTTTAATGGCGTTGTTAGTACCAAACGGATTTTGTCTTGCTTTAAAACATAAGAAACTCTGTCTGTCATTCCGGTTTCAAGACCTGCAAAAGCTTCGCTTTGAAAACCAAAAGCCGTTTTATAGAAATGAGCCGATTGCTTGGCGTTTCCTACATAAAGCTCTACATAATCGGTACCCAATAATGGTAAAAAATCTTCTGCTTCTGCAAACAGTTTTTTTAATCCGTACTCGGTATTCTGTAAGTTTTTTAAATTTTTAATTTCTGCTGACATATTTGTTTTTTTTTATTTTGAATCTTTATCTAACCACGAAAGGTGGTAATCCCCTCCAACTATTTTCATAGCCTCTTCGGTAACCATTAGTGGTTTAAAAGTATCGACCATAACCGCTAACTCTTCGGTAACCGTTTGTCCGATACTTCTTTCTGTTGCGCCAGGGTGTGGCCCATGAGGGATACCTCCAGGGTGCAACGTTATTTGTCCTTTTTCAATGTCGTTTCTACTCATAAAATCGCCATCTACATAATATAAAACCTCATCGGAATCTATATTAGAGTGGTTGTAAGGAGCAGGAATAGACTCAGGATGGTAATCGTATAATCTTGGGCAAAAAGAGCAAACCACAAATCCTTTAGACTCAAAAGTTTGATGTACTGGAGGTGGTTGGTGTACTCTTCCTGTTATTGGCTCAAAATCGTGGATGGAAAAAGCATAGGGATAATTGTATCCGTCCCAGCCCACAACATCAAAAGGGTGAGAAGCATAAACGTAGTCATGCAACAATCCTTGTTTTTTAATTTTAATAGTAAAATCGCCAAGCTCATCGTGGGTTTCTAAATTTTCAGGACGACGAAGATCTCTTTCACAATAAGGAGAATGCTCTAACAACTGGCCAAACCAATTGCGGTACCTTTTAGGAGTGTACATAGGGCTTGTCGATTCTACAATAAACAAACGGTTATCTTCCGTATCGAATTCGATGCAGTAAATCATCCCTCTAGGAACTAGCAAATAATCGCCATAACTAAAAGTAAGTGTCCCTACTAAAGTACGTAGCCTTCCTGTTCCTTTATGGATAAATAAAAGCTCGTCGCAATCGGAGTTTTTATAAAAATAATCGGTCATCGATTTTTTAGGTGCTGCAAGAGAAATATGAACGTCGCTGTTTATTAAAACAGGCACTCTACTTTCCAGAAAATCGTCTTTTGCAGGAACAGAAAACCCTTTCAAACTGATCGATTTCATGTTTTTTTCTACCGCTATTTTAGGAGCAATATCTTTAAAACCATTAATCTTCTTCACCATAGTTGGTCGGTGAGTGTGGTATAGCAAAGACGACATTCCGTCAAAACCAACGGTTCCGAAAAGCTGTTCGTAATAAAGGCCGCCATCTTCTTTTCTAAAAATGGTGTGTCTCTTATGTGGTATTTTTCCTAATTGATGATAAAATGGCATCTTCTCTATTTTATTTTTTAAAAGCTTGACTTAAATCTACTTTCTGATGACTATGAAAGCGTTCTTTATTCTCTTTACCTTTTCTTATTTCTTTTTGTTGGTCTTCAGGTAAGTTTTTTAATCGCATACATTCTGGCGAACAACACTTTTGATGATCGCTCTGGCAAGACTGACACTGAATAAATAATAAATTGCAATTTACATTTTTACAATTAATATGGCTGTCTGCTTTCTCTCCACATTGGTGGCAATTAGAAATTACCTCCTTACTGACTCTCTCGCCTAGTCTTTCGTCAAAAACAAAGTTTTTACCTTTGAATTTATTGACCATATCTTCATTCTCCTCGAGCTGTCTTACATAATCAATAATGCCGCCATGAAGCTGGTTTACATCTTCAAAGCCATGGTGTTTTAAATAAGCCGACGTCTTTTCGCAACGAATACCTCCTGTGCAATACAAAATTACTTTCTGGTCTTCTTTGCCTTTTAACAAGTCTTTTACCTCAGGCAATTCTTCCTTAAAAGTTTCTGACTGAGGGCAAATAGCATTCTCGAAACGACCAATTTCACTTTCGTAATGGTTGCGCATATCTACTACAATTGCTCCCTCTTCTATTGCTTTGTTCCACTGTTCGGCATCTAGGTGATTGCCTACATTGGTTACGTCATATTGATCGAGCGTTAGGCCATCGGCTACAATTTGCTTGCGTACTTTTATGGTAAGCTTATAGAAAGAAAAATCGCTTTCTTGAACCGGTATTTTGAAAGATACATCTTTCAATTCGCTATAATTATCTACCGATTTTCGAAACGATTTTAAGCTGTACTCTGGCACACTTATTTGAGCGTTAATGCCTTCCTGAGCAATATAAACTCTTCCTAAAACACCTAGTTTTTTCCAAGCATCAAACAAAGAGTCTCTGTAGACTTCTAAGTCAGAAAGAAGGACGTACTTATAGAAAGAAATGGTTTTTCTTTTAAAGTTTTCGACTTTTAAGCGAGCAATGGCTTGCTCCTTATTAAGCTTGTTGTGTAGACCTTTTTTGTTAGCGTTGGGATCCATTAAAAATTATTTTTCGAGCAATAACAAAGGTACAAAAACAAATAGGAAATCATAAAAAACACTTCAACGATTGTACTTAAATAGTATATTTGTTGTTCATATAATTTGCTCATGAAAGATACTATATTAGTAATCGGCTCATCTGGTCAGATAGGCACTGAATTAGTGATGGATCTAAGATCACTTTTCGGAAACAATCATGTAATTGCATCCGATATTCGTCCGTCCATCTCTAAAGAATTGTTAGAAAGCGGTCCTTTCGAAATCATTGATGTGATGGATCAAAACCGCATAATTGAGGTGGTTAAGAAATATAAGGTTACTCAAGTTTATCTGCTAGCAGCTTTATTATCGGCTACTGCCGAAAAAAATATCGAATTAGGCTGGAGTCTAAACATGCAATCGCTATCCAATGTGCTAGAGTTAGCGCGCCACAAGCACATTAAAAAAGTATACTGGCCAAGTTCTATTGCTGTTTTTGGCCCAACAACACCTCAAACATTCACCCCTCAACATACCATAATGGACCCCAATACGGTTTATGGAATAAGTAAACTTGCAGGAGAAAGATGGTGCCAATATTACTATGATAAGTTTGATGTAGACGTTCGTAGTTTAAGATACCCAGGACTAATTGGCTGGAAGGCTGCTCCCGGAGGAGGAACCACAGACTATGCGGTTCATATTTTTCACGAAGCAATTAAAAATAATAAATACCAAAGTTTTCTGTCCCCAGACACTACACTTCCGATGATGTATATGAACGATGCCATAAGAGCAACCATAGAAATAATGGAATCCCCATCTGAAAATGTTAAAATTCGCTCTTCTTATAATATTGCAGGTTTAAGTTTTAATCCCCAAGAACTTAGTCAGGAAATAAAAAACTATTTCCCAAATTTCGAAATGAGTTACCAAGAAGATTATCGCCAAGAAATTGCCAATAGCTGGCCTAAAAGTATGGACGATACCATTGCTACAAAAGATTGGAATTGGAAATCGGAGTTTGATTTAAAGAAAATGACAGCCGATATGATTAAAAATTTAAAAAAATAATCTTTAATTAGCGTTCATGAAAGCAGAATTAAGCGTTTACAATACTTTAAGTAGAAAAAAGGAGGTTTTTCAACCTTTAAATCCATCACATGTGGGTATGTATGTTTGTGGTCCTACTGTTTATGGAGACCCACATTTAGGCCATGCAAGGCCAGCAATTACTTTCGATATTGTTTTCAGATACCTACAACACCTCGACTATAAAGTAAGATACGTACGTAATATTACGGACGCTGGTCATCTAGTAGGAGATGGCGACGAAGGAGAAGATAAAATTGCTAAAAAAGCAAAGCTGGAGCAATTAGAGCCTATGGAAATAGTTCAGCACTATACCATCAGATACCACCAAGCAATGGAGAGCTTAAATTGCCTACCTCCTTCCATAGAACCAAGAGCAACTGGCCACATTATGGAGCAGATTGAAATGGTAGAAAAAATCTTGGAAAAAGGACTAGCATACGAAGTAAACGGCTCTGTTTATTTAGACGTAATAAAATATAACGAGCGCTACCCTTACGGAAAACTATCTGGAAGAAATTTAGAAGATACACTAGAAAATACTCGAGCCTTGGAAGGCCAAAGCGAAAAAAAGAATCCAGTAGATTTTTCTATTTGGAAAAAAGCTGCCCCAGAACATATCATGAGATGGTCGTCTCCTTGGAGCGAAGGCTTTCCGGGATGGCACCTAGAATGTTCGGCAATGAGCAGCAAATATTTAGGCAACCATTTTGATATTCACGGAGGTGGAATGGATTTAGTATTCCCTCACCACGAAGCAGAAATTGCGCAATCGAATGCCTGTAACGATTGTGACCCAGCAAAATATTGGATGCACAATAACATGATTACCGTTAACGGTAAAAAGATGGGTAAGTCCTTAGGAAACTTCATTAACCTAGACCAGTTTTTTAGTGGAAACCACGATCTTTTAGAAAGGTCATATCCAGCAATGACAGTTCGTTTTTTCATACTTCAAGCACATTACAGATCTCAAGTCGACTTCTCTAATCAAGCCCTTGTTGCAGCCGAAAAAGGAATGGAAAAACTATTAAGTGCTCACGCTATTATTGACTCTCTAAAAGCAGACGATATATCGGACTTTGATTTCGACGAGATTAAAGAAAAATGCTACCAAGCAATGAACGATGACTTTAACACTCCAATACTTATTTCTCATCTTTTCGAAGGAGTTAAAGTGATTAATTCTTGTAAGGCTGGCAAGCTTAAGCTAGATCAAAAAAGCATCGATCAGGCAAAAGAAATATTCGACCTTTTTATTGAAGACATACTCGGAATTAAAGTAGCTCAAGACAATAAAGCAAACGACATTAGCGATGATGTTATGCAAATTGTTTTGGAGTTGAGAGCAAAAGCAAAAGAAGGAAAAGATTGGTCTACCGCAGATTTAATAAGAGACGAATTAAAAAAACTTAACATTGAAGTAAAAGATAGTAGCGAAGGGAGTAGTTGGGAAATCAAAGAAAATTAAATGAGAAAATTATATTACGGCCTAGTCGCTATTTGCCTAATAGGCTTTATCTCTTGCAAGCAAGAAGTAAAAGAGCAAAAAAAAGCAATCAAAACAGTTAATGTTCCAACATTTGTTGCCGATAGCGCATATGTGTTTATCGAGAATCAAGTTGATTTTGGTCCTAGATATTTGAGCAGCCCGGGCTGGAAAAAATGCGGCGATTTTTTAGTTCAAAAACTACAAACTTACACCCCAAACGTAATAGAACAAAAAGCACCTGTTACCACCTACGATGGGAAAAATCATGAGCTGCGAAATATTATTGCTTCTTTTAATCCCGAAAAAAATAACCGAATTTTATTGTGTGCCCATTGGGATACTCGCCACGTTGCCGACTACGATACCATCAATCAAACAGACCCTATTTTAGGAGCTAATGACGGCGGTTCTGGAGTTGGAGTTTTAATAGAAGTTGCAAGACTATTATCGCTCCAAGAAAGCAATATTGGGGTAGACATTATATTATTTGATGCCGAAGATTACGGCCAGCCTCAAGATTATAACGGAAACTCTAACCCTCAAAGTTGGTGCCTAGGTTCTCAGTACTGGAGTAGAAGCCCACACACCCAAAACTACTACGCACGCTACGGAATTTTATTAGATATGGTAGGTGCTAAAGATGCTGTTTTTTCCCATGAAGGATATTCTAAGCAATACGGAGAAAGAATCTTAAAAAAGGTTTGGAAAAAAGCAAGCGAACAAGGCTATCAAGACTACTTTAGATACATAGCGAGTCCGCCTATTTTAGACGACCATTATTTCATCAATAGTTTGGCAAACATCCCTACCATTGATATTATCGAATACGATCAGAATACCATGAGCGGATTCAATAAACATTGGCATACTCATAGCGATGACATGGACAATATTGACAAAGCGACCCTTAAAGCGGTAGGACAAACTTTAGTAGAAGTTATCTACCACGAATAATCTCTATTCTGACATTAAAAAATCACCCATGAAAAATCTGTTTTTATTCCTTTTCATTTTAACTATTCTCTTTTCTTGTAGCAACAATAAAAATAATACGATGGACTATCCTCAAACCAAAAAAGCAGATTCTTTAAGCCAGTATTTTGGTGCTGAAATAAATGACCCATACCGATGGTTAGAAGACGATAGAAGTCCTGAAACAGAAGATTGGGTAGTAAGACAAAATAAAAGTACCTACCAATACTTAGACCAAATTTCGATTAGAGAAACCATTAAAAATAGGTTAACAGAACTTTGGGATTACGAAAAAACAGGAGCACCATTTAAAAAAGGAAAAAACACTTTCGTTTACAAAAATAATGGACTACAAAACCATTATGTAATTTATCAAATCAAAGAAAATAGTGACGAAGTGTTTTTAGACCCCAACACCTTTTCTGAAGATGGCACTACTTCCCTTTCTGGAATAAGCTTTAGCGAAGACGGTTCTTTAGTCGCCTATTCTATTTCAGAGGGAGGAAGCGATTGGAGAAAAGTATTGGTAATGGATGTAGAAAGCAAAAAAATTATAGAAGATACTCTAGTAGATATTAAATTTAGCGGAATCTCTTGGAAAGGAACCCAAGGATTTTACTATTCTAGTTACGACAAACCTCAAGGGAGTGAGCTTTCTGCAAAAACAGACCATCACAAAGTCTATTACCATAAACTAGGAAGCAAACAAAGCGAGGATAAAGTCATCTTCGGAGCAAGCGCTAGTCAAAAGTACCGATATACGGGAGCAAGAGTAACTAAAGACCAGTGTTTTTTAATCGTTTCGGCTTCGGTTTCCACTTCTGGAAACAAGTTATTTATTCGCGATTTAAACAAGCCAAACAATACTTTTGTTACCATTTTAGATCATACCGATTCGGATACTTATTTGCTGGAAAACAAAGGAGATAAACTTTATTTATATACTAATTTAAATGCTCCAAATGGAAAGGTAGTAACCGTAGACGCTAAAGAGCCTACCTCTGATAAATGGCAAGAATTTATAGCTGAAACTCCCGAAGTTTTATCTATCTCTAAAGGGGGGGCTTATTTCTTTGCCGAATATATGGTAGATGCTATTTCTAAAGTCATTCAGTACGACTATAATGGTCAATTTATTAGAAATATCGAATTGGCAGGAGTAGGAAGTGTTGGGTCTATTTCTGGTGAAAAAGAAGAGAAGAGTTTATTTTATTCTTTTACTAACTATAATACTCCATCTAGCATATATGAGCTCGATGTAGAAAGTGGAGTGTCTACTCTTTATTGGAGTCCTGACATTGACTTTAAAAACAACGATTATAAGTCGGAACAAGTTTTTTATACTTCCAAAGACGGCACCAAAATACCAATGATTATTAGCTATAAAAAGGGAACTAAATTGAATGGAAAAAACCCTACTATTCTTTACGGATACGGAGGGTTTAACATCAGTCTTACCCCTTCATTTAGCATCACTAATGCTGTCTGGCTAGAGCAAGGCGGAATATATGCCGTTGCTAATTTGAGAGGTGGAGGAGAGTACGGAAAAGAGTGGCATAAAGCAGGTACTTTAATGCAAAAACAAAATGTATTTGATGATTTTATAGCCGCAGCAGAATTCTTAATTGAGCAAAAATATACTTCATCGGACTATTTAGCTGTTTCGGGCAGGTCAAACGGAGGACTTCTAGTTGGAGCAACCATGACCCAACGACCAGACCTTATGAAAGTAGCTTTACCAGGGGTTGGAGTTCTAGACATGCTTCGATACCACAAGTTTACTTCTGGAGCGGGCTGGGCTTATGATTACGGAACGGCCGATGATAGTAAAGAAATGTTCGAATACCTAAAAAGCTACTCCCCTGTTCATAATGTAAAAGAAGGTGTTTCTTATCCGGCTACTTTAGTAACTACTGGAGACCATGACGATAGAGTAGTTCCTGCACACAGCTTTAAGTTTGCAGCCCAGCTACAAGCAAAACACAAGGGCAGTAATCCGGTATTAATTCGTATTGATGTAAATGCTGGTCATGGTGCCGGAAAGCCAGTCGATATGATTATCGAAGAGTGGGCCGATATTTATGGCTTTACCCTTTTTAATCTGGGAAAATAAATTTCAATCAATTGTATTAAGATAAAGTTTATTTGAAAATAGCTTATCTTTGTACCTCATAAAATTAAACTCAATTAAATGGAAATTTTTCTTTTTATCGTCGCTCATTGGTACTTATCATTATTCGCTCAGTCGTTTTTTCACCACCGTTATTCGGCACACCAAATGTTTACTATGCCTAAATGGGTAGAAAAATTCTTTTTCGTATTTTCTTTTGTAGCTCAAGGCTCTTCTTACATGAGTCCTAAAGTTTACGGAGCTTTACACCGCTTACACCATATACATGCCGATAAAGAAGAAGATCCGCATTCTCCAAAATTCTCAAGTAACTTTGTTAAATTAATGGTAAAAACATACCATAAGTTTGCAGGTATTCAGAGTGGAGAAATAAAAGTAGACGATGCTATTTCGCAAAATTTACCAGACTGGAAATGGTTTGATAAAATGGCCGGATCATTGATCGTTAAAATTTTATGGGGACTATTCTATGTATATTTTTACTACCTATTCGCTACCGAATGGTGGATGTATCTATTTATTCCTGCTCACATTGTAATGGGTCCAATTCACGGAACTGTTGTTAATTGGTTTGCTCACAAAATAGGCTATACCAACTACAAGGTAGAAGACACTTCAAAAAACCTAATGCCTTTTGATATTTTCATGCTAGGAGAAGGCTACCACAACAACCACCACGCACAAGGAAACAAAGCAAACTTTGCAAGAAAATGGTATGAGATAGATCCTATCTATCCTATTATTCGACTGATGGATTTTGTAGGTTTAATAAAGTTGAATCCGGTAGCTATCTCCAAAGGATAAGCTAATCACAACCTTGAGGAGACACATCTAGTTGGGTCACCCTTAGCTTTTCATCTCTTAATACGGCTACTATTGTAACCTGTACAGGACTTCCTTGATCTGGAGCAAGTTCTTTATAGATAATTCCCATGTCGAATAAGTCATCGGAAACAAATTCCATCTCTATTAGCAATTGATCTTCAAAATAGTGAATGTCTTGATTCATCGTCCACCATCCATCTAAGGTGTCCGCTTTTTCTTGTGAAAAAAGCAAGCTAGGAACGATTAAAAAAAGTAGTAACAATATGCGAATCATGGTATCAAAAATAGTGATAATCTTGTATCTTGCAGCAAATCCTGTTTTATGAGTTCTGTAAAAAAACTATTTTTAATAGATGCCTTTGCCTTAATTTATCGGTCGTATTTCGCTTTTAGCAAAAATCCTAGAATCAATTCTAAAGGAGTAGAAACTTCTGCTGTCTTGGGTTTTGTCAATAGTCTGGTAGAAGTATTAAAGAAAGAAAATCCCACCCATATTGCAGTAGTTTTTGACACTCCTAAGGCAACAACTAGGCACTTAGAATACTCCGAATACAAAGCCAATAGAGAATCTATGCCAGAAGGAATATCCATCGCTCTACCATATATTGACCAGGTCTTGGAAGCTTTTAATATAACCAAACTTTATGCAGACGGTTACGAAGCAGATGATGTTATCGGTACCCTAGCTAAAAAGGCGGAAAAAGAAGGTTTCATTACCTATATGATGACTCCCGATAAAGATTTTGCTCAATTAGTTTCCGAAAATATTTTCTTGTACAAGCCAGGAAACAAATGGAAGCCAACAGAAATTTGGGGAGTAAATGAAGTCTTAGCCAAATTCGAAATAACAGATGTTAGCCAAGTAATCGATTTTTTAGGAATGATGGGCGATGCTGTAGACAACATCCCTGGCTTACCAGGTGTTGGAGAAAAAACAGCCAAAAAATACCTAGCTGAGTTCGGAACTATGGAAAATCTCTTAGCAAATACCGACAAGCTAAAAGGAAAAATAAAAGAGAAGATTGAAGAAAATAAAGACAAAGGAATATTGTCTAAAAGATTGGCTACCATAATTTTAGATGCCCCTGTCGAATTAGTAGAAAACGATTTAAAAGTTCAGAAATTTAATCCTGAAAAAGTAACCTCTTTATTTGAAGAGTTAGAATTCCGTACCCTAGCAAAAAGATTGCTTAACCAAGAAATAAGTCCAGAAGAAAACGAAGAGGTAGTTGCAGCTCCTAAAAAAGCCAGCACCAATCAATTCGATTTATTTTCTCAAGAGCCAGAGCAAATTGTTCCGGTTTCTAATTACCAGTCTATTAAAGACATGAGCGTCGATTACCGTCTGGTAGATAGCGCTCAAAAGAGAAAAGAATTATTGGATTTACTTCTGGAACAAAAGTCGGTTTGTTTCGACACCGAAACTACAGGACTCGACCCTATTACTGCCGAGTTAGTTGGCTTTTCTTTTTGCTTTAAAAAGAACGAAGCATTTTACGTGCCGGTAGAACAAGGAAAAGAACAAGAAATTGCTAGCGAGTTTAAAACCTTTTTTGAAAATAATGAGATCGAAAAAATCGCTCAGAATTTAAAATACGATTATAAAATATTATTAAAATACGGCCTACAGGTTTGCGCGCCTTATTTTGACACTATGATTGCCCATTATTTATTAGAGCCAGACCAGAGGCATAATATGGATGACCTAGCTCAAAATTATTTGAATTATCAGACCATAAGCATTGAGACTTTAATTGGTAAAAAGGGAGCTTCACAAAGCAGTATGCGTTTCGCCGACATCGACAAGGTTTGCGAATATGCTTGTGAAGATGCAGACATTACTTTTCAGCTCAAAACCCTTTTTGAAGAGTCTATAAAAACATCCGATCTAGAAAAATTATTTAAAGAAATAGAACTTCCACTTATTCCTGTATTATCTCAGATGGAAATGGAAGGCATAAAGATTGATATTTCTTCTTTGAATAGCTTTTCACAAGAGCTAGACCAAGAAATTAGAAGGCTAAATCAAAACGTGCAAGAAATTGCAGGAACCCCATTTAACTTAGCATCCCCAAAGCAACTAGGCCAAATGCTTTTCGAACATTTGAAACTGGTAGATAAGCCTAAAAAGACTAAAAGCGGACAATACTCTACTTCAGAAGAAACCCTTTTAAAACTAAAAGGCAAGCATGTCATTATCGATGATATTTTGGACTTTAGGCACCTTCAGAAATTAAAGTCTACTTATGTAGACGCACTGCCTAACTTGGCAAAAAAAGACAGCCAAAGAATACATACTACCTACCAACAAACTGTTGCTGCCACAGGAAGATTAAGCTCTACCAACCCAAACTTACAAAACATCCCTATCCGAAGTGAGAAAGGAAGAGAGGTTAGAAAAGCATTTATTGCCAAAGACGAAAACCACATTTTACTAGCTGCCGATTACTCTCAAATAGAATTAAGGCTAATGGCTCACTTATCACAAGACCAAGGAATGCTCACCGCATTTACCAACAAAGAAGACATCCATTCTGCTACGGCAGCAAAAGTATATGGGGTAGAATTGTCTGAGGTTAGTAGAGAGCAAAGATCGAATGCCAAGATGGTAAATTTTGGAATTATTTACGGAATTTCTGCTTTCGGACTATCGCAACGACTAGCCATTAAACGAACGGAAGCCAAAGAAATAATAGACAATTACTTTTTGCAATACCCAAAAGTAAAAGAGTTTATGGATAAAAGCATCAACGACGCTCGTGACAAAGGATATGTAGAAACTATAATGGGCAGAAAGAGGCATTTAAAGGACATCAACTCTAGAAATGCAGTAGTCAGAGGTTATGCCGAAAGAAATGCTATAAACGCTCCTATTCAGGGTGCTGCAGCCGATGTAATCAAGATAGCGATGATAGAGGTTCAAAACGCAATAAGCGAGGCCGGATACAAAAGCAAAATGCTACTTCAAGTACATGATGAATTGGTCTTTGATGTGTATTTGCCTGAACTAGAAGAGATTCAGAAATTGATAAAAAATAAAATGGAGCAAGCAGTTAGCTTAAGCGTTCCTTTAGAAGTTGATTTAGGAACAGGACAAAACTGGCTACAGGCCCACTAAATTTTCAATCTATATCTCTAACGGAGCATATGGTATCCTTAAACAGTTCGGGATTTTCGATAAGCTTCAAATATTTTTGAGCTACTAAACCAGCATCTGCTAATTCGCCTTCTTTTTTATAGCCAACAAATTTTTCCAGATGAGGGAAGTCCTCTTTATTAGCCTCTCTAATTGCTGCCTGCATTTCGGTATCTACTATTCCTGGAGCTAGAGCATACACTTTAAATTCTGGATGCTCTGCCTGAATAACTAATGACAGCATATCTAACGCTGCTTTGGAAGCACAATAAGTGTTCCAAGATTCTATAGCATGTTTGCCAGCTCCAGAACTTACATTTATAATCATTTTTAATGCAGAATGGTCTTTATAAGCTCCAATAAAGTTGTTACACAATAAGGTTGGAGCCACTAAATTAATGGCGTAGTTCTGGTTTATCTCCTCATAGGTTTGCTTGCCCATTGGAGTAACCGGACCTACCTGACCAGCATTGTTTATAAGTACAATTTTGTTATAGTTAGCATCGAGCTTTTCAAAAGTATTTGCCAAAATTGGCAGGGATAAATCGTGGCTTATATGGTGGTAATTTTTATGCTCTATTTTATTCCTTCTAGAAATACCAATAACGATATTGTTAGAGTCTTTTAATAGAAGGGTCGCTATAGCATAGCCAATTCCGCTACTAGTACCAGTAATATAAAATAGATTCATTTTACAACTGATTTAATGCTTGATCTAAATCTGCTTTTAAATCTTCAATGTCTTCAACTCCAACACTTAATCGGATAAGAGAATCTACTACTCCAGTTTTTTCTCTTTCTTCTTTAGGTATAGCAGCGTGCGTCATGCTTGCAGGGTGTCCGCAAAGAGATTCTACGCCTCCTAAAGATTCTGCAAGAGTGAAATAATGGGTAGAGGAAACCACTTTAAAAGCGTCTTCTATTTTATTTCCTTTTAAAGAGAATGATAGCATTCCACCAAAGTCTTTCATTTGCTTTTTAGCAATATCGTGGTTAGGATGGTCTTCGAAACCTGGCCAGTATACGTTCTCCACTTTAGGGTGTCCTTTTAAGAAATGTGCTATTTCTTTTCCGTTTTCGCAATGGCGCTGAATTCGTAAATGAAGGGTTTTAATTCCTCTAAGTACTAGAAAACTATCCATAGGACCAGGAACGGCACCACAACTATTTTGAATAAAAAACAATCTCTCAGCTAAAGCTTCGTCGCTTACCATAAGCGCTCCCATTACTACATCGGAATGGCCGCCCAAATATTTAGTTACAGAGTGCATCACAATATCAGCACCCATATCCATTGGGTTTTGAAGGTAAGGAGACGCGAAAGTATTGTCGACTCCTAAAATCAGATTGTGTTTTTTAGAAATTGCCGATGCAGCTTCTATGTCAATAATATTAAGCATTGGATTAGTAGGTGTTTCTACCCAAATAAGCTTGGTATTGCTATTGATGTATTCTTCAATTTTATGAGCGTTTTCCATTCCAATAAAATGAAACTTAATTCCGTAGTTCTCAAATACCTTAGTAAAAATTCGATACGTTCCTCCGTATAGGTCGTTAGTAGAAACTACCTCATCACCTGGCTTTAGAAGTTTCATTACGGCATCAATTGCAGCTAGTCCACTACCAAAACAAAGTCCGTATTTAGCATTTTCTAATGCTGCCAAGTTTGCTTCTAAAGCAGATCTTGTAGGGTTTCCTGTTCTAGAATACTCAAAACCTTTATGGTCTCCCGGAGATTTCTGAACGTAGGTAGATGTTTGGTAAATAGGAGTCATTATTGCTCCTGTTGTTGGGTCTGGCTCTAGGCCTGCGTGAATTACTTTGGTATTAAATTTCATTTTGGAGTAGATCGTTAATTTGTAAAAAGTATTAGACACAAATGTAATTATTTTGAGTAAAAAATGAGTAAAAATCGAAGCCACAATAACTTTAATAATTATAAATTATGTTTGTATTTTCGCACCCTTATGAGAAAAGTTTTCCATCTAGCAAAATGCAGTACTTGCCAACGCATCTTAACCGAAGTAAATTGGACCTTTGACAAACAAGAAATCCGAAGTCAAAAAATTACGGAAGATCAGATCGATCAAATGGCAGACTTAGCAGGCTCTTACCAAGCGCTTTTTAGCAAGCGAGCAATTAAGTACAGAACTCTTAACTTGAAAGAAAAAAACCTACAAGAACAAGACTATAGAAAATACATTTTAGAAGATGACACTTTTCTGAAAAGACCTGTTTTTATTGTTGACCAAAGCATTTTTGTTGGCAACAGCAAAAGCACTATTGAAGCCCTTCAAAAAAAGTTAGATGAATAAAAAAACCATTGCTCATCTGTGCCTTTTCGGAGCTAACCTAATTTACGCCATCAATTTTACGGTTGCTAAAACAGTTATGCCTGAGTACGTAGAGCCTTTGGGTTTTATCTTTATGCGAGTGGTAGGAGCAACCCTTCTTTTTTGGTTGGTTTATGGCCTCTTTTCCTACCAAAAAGTAGAACGAAAAGACATGCTAAGGCTCATGCTATGCGGATTGTTCGGAGTGGCAGTAAATCAGATGTTATTTTTTGAAGGGCTCAACCTTACTACCCCCATCAGCGCATCAGTTATAATGGTTACCAATCCTATTATTGTTTTGGTGATAAGTGCTTTTTTACTTTCTGAAAAAATAACCGTTCGTAAACTTATAGGGATAGCATTCGGAGCCATAGGAGCCATATCTCTTTTTACCAATGGAGGCGATTTCTCTTTGCTTAACAGTTCTCAATCTTTAGGGAATTTATTGGTTTTGATAAATGCTTGCTCCTACGGGGTATACCTTGTAATCGTTAAGCCATTGATGAAAAAGTACCAAGCCATGACCGTTATTAGCTGGGTCTTTTTGTTCGGACTTATCTTTGTTGTACCATTCGGATACCAAGAGTTTTCGGAAATACAATGGAGTACCATGCCCACTAATATTATGTATGCCATAGTGTTTGTAGTAGTAGGAACTACTTTTTTGGCTTACCTGTTTAACATTATCGGACTTAGTACCCTCAACCCTACTACGGTGAGTTCTTATATTTACCTCCAACCTATTTTGGCTAGTATAATAGCTATATCGGTTCAGAGCGACCAACTCGATTGGAACAAAATCATTTCTTCTATCATCATTTTCACAGGAGTCTATTTAGTGAGTATGGAAAAAAAGAAGCTAGAAGCCTAGAGAACATTTTTTGCTTTTCAATTGTAAATACGAGCACAACTAACTGTAATTCACCAAATTCTGTTTTTATTGCTGGCCAAAAATTTTGTATCATTGTTAAATTCTCAATGAAAAACTAAACTAATAAAGGGTTTTAGGAAACAGTCTATTACTAATTGAGTTAGAAAAAATTTAATCGTTTATAGTGCAATGCACGAGAATTAAAGTTGAGATCAGCAACAACTCTAAAAACGAGGTAGACGCCGAAAAACCTTAGAAGTAGGCAAACTAAAACAAAAAAACAATGGAATGGTTTTTAAAAGTATTAAGACAATACGCTGACTTTAACGGAAGAGCAAGAAGAAAAGAGTATTGGATGTTTATATTGTTTAATATGATTTTTGGTTTTGTAGCAATGTTATTAGACAACTTACTAGGCATTGCTGATCCTGTTATAGGTTATGGCGCCATTTACGGACTTTATACCTTAGCATTAATAATCCCTGGAATTGCGGTTGCTGTTAGACGTCTTCATGATATAGGAAAAAGTGGTTGGATGCTGTTAATCGCATTTATTCCATTAATTGGTGCTATTTGGCTTATCATTTTAATGTGCACAGACAGTAATGCAGGTGAAAACCAGTATGGTGCAAACCCTAAAGAAATGTAAAATTATAAAGCCGCTAAGACAAAATAATTTAAGTCTTAGCGGCTTTATTTTAAATCTTAATAGCCGCCCTACATCAGATAAGTATTCACTACTTTTGATACTTAAATAAGCCCTAACAATTATGAACAAGAGAATTTATCCTGCTTTAGGAATTCTAATTTCGGCAGCTATCTTATTAGCAGTAAATGAACTTACAGACTGGAGTGTTGCCGAGGATTATGGCTACATACTTATAATTGCAGGAATGTTTATAGGTATGAGACTCAAAAACGTTTCTAAAAAAGAAAAGTAAGCATCTCTCAATTTAGTACATTTGTAAAAAATAAAGAAGATGATTTTATCAATGACAGGCTATGGCAAAGCCGAAGCTAATCTGGAAAATAAGAAAGTAACTATAGAGATTAAAAGCTTAAATAGTAAGCAAATCGATATGAATTTCAGAATGCCCTCTAGCTTAAGAGAAAAAGAATTAATCTCTCGTCAGAAGGTAAGTTCCCACCTTAAAAGAGGGAAAATTGACGTTTCTATTTTTGTAGAATTTACAGGAATTCAGAAAACCGTTTCTCTTAATAAAGAACTAATCAAAAGCTATTACCAAGAGCTAAAAGAAATCTCTTCTGAGATGGAAACCAAAGAAAACTTAATGGGTATCGTTATGCGTATGCCAGAGGTGCTTAAGCAAGAAAAAGAAAGCATCGACGAGAAAGAATGGCTAAACATTGACAAGCTTCTGGACCAAGCTATTACCAATTTAAACCAATTTAGAGAAGACGAAGGACAGGTGTTGCAAAAAGATTTTGAAGCCCGAATTCATACTATAAAGACCTTACTTATAGAAGTCGAAGGTGTTGAAAAACAACGAATAGATAAAATTAAAAGCCGCCTCAAAGAAAAAATAGACGCTTTACAAGTCGAAGTAGACCCTAATCGTTTGGAGCAAGAAATTATTTTCTATATCGAAAAATTAGACATTAACGAAGAAGTAGTAAGACTAGCTAATCACCTAGATTATTTTATTGAAAACCTAAAAACCGATAGTTCTCAAGGTAAAAAATTAGGATTTATTTGCCAAGAAATCGGAAGAGAAGTAAACACGATGGGCTCTAAGTCTAACGATGCTAAAATGCAGCAAATAGTTGTGCAAATGAAAGACGAATTAGAAAAAATTAAAGAACAAATCTTAAATGTCTTATAATAAAGTAATTATCTTTTCGGCACCTTCTGGGGCCGGCAAAACAACATTAGTTCGCCATTTGCTAAGCGAAGACCTGCCTTTAGCATTTTCCATCTCTGCTTGTAGTAGAAAGCCTAGAAAAAGAGAAATAGACGCTAAAGACTACCACTTTTTAAGCATCAACGAATTCAAAGAAAAGATAAATTCTGATCAGTTTTTTGAATGGGAGGAAGTTTATAAAGACATGTTTTACGGCACTTTAAAATCGGAAGTTGAAAAAATTTGGAGCCAACAAAAATGCGTAGTTTTTGATGTGGATGTAGTTGGCGGAATAAAATTAAAAGAAATTTTTGGAGACAAAGCTCTTTCCATCTTTGTTGGCCCCCCTAGCCTCGAGGTCTTGAGAGATCGGCTAAGCAAAAGAGGAACGGAAACAAAAGAAGAAGTAGAAAAAAGACTGGCGAAAGCACAGCAAGAATTGCAAGAAAAAGATAAATTTGACGTCCTTATTCTTAATGACTCACTAGAAAAAGCAGTGAGTGAAATGCTAGAAAGAGTAACTAAATTTTTGAATTAATATGAAGATCGGTTTATTTTTCGGTTCGTTTAATCCCATACACATCGGTCATATGGCTATTGCCCAATATATGACCCAACATACCGACTTAGACAAAATATGGATGGTAGTGTCTCCTCAGAACCCTATGAAAGAGAAAAAGTCACTTCTCGATCAGCACCACCGACTAAGCATGGTACGTATTGCCTGCGAAGAAGACCAAACTATAGAGGGGTCTAATATTGAGTTCTCTTTACCAATGCCTTCTTACACTAGTGATACATTAGTTTATTTGGAAGAAAAATATCCTGACAACGAATTTGCCTTAATTATTGGCGGTGATAATCTGGACAGCTTTCATAAATGGAAGAACTACGAACATATTATAGAAAATTATTCTATCTATGTTTACCCTAGGCCGAACACAAAAGGTTCTGTTTTAGAAGGCCATAAAAACCTACAGCTTACCAAAGCTCCATTAATGGATATCTCATCGGAGTTTATCCGAAAGTGTATAAAAGAGAAAAGAAAAGTGAATTACTTTTTACCCGAAAAAATCTGGTCTTATATCGACGAGATGAATTTTTACAAATAGACTAAGCTACAGATACTTCGGCTAAAATGCTTTCGAAAAGCTGAAGACCGTCCGTATTACTAAGTTCGATGTCAGAAGCTCTTTCTGGGTGTGGCATCATTCCAAATACGTTTCTTCCCACATTACAAATACCAGCAATGTTTTCAAGAGAACCATTAGGATTGCTTGCATCCGTTACTTTTCCTTTGCTATCGCAGTACTTAAACATAACTTGGTCGTTTTTGTTTAGCTCAGACAAGGTAGCTGCATCGGCATAATAACGTCCTTCGCCATGAGCGATAGGAATAAGAATGTTTTGATCTACCTTCATCTTGTTAGTTATCAAAGCACCATTGGACTGTACTGAAAGATTAACGTTCTTACAGATAAATTTTTGGTTGTTATTATGTAATAAAGCACCTGGCAATAAACCTGTTTCGCATAAGATTTGGAAACCATTACAAATACCCATTACATAACCTCCGTTGTTTGCAAACTCAATTACTTTTTCCATAATAGGAGAAAAACGAGCAATTGCGCCAGATCTTAAATAATCTCCGTAAGAAAACCCACCAGGAAGAATAATAAAATCACAAGACTGAAGGTCTGTATCTTTATGCCAAAGACTAACTACTTCTTGATTTAAAAGAGATTCTAAAACATAAATCATGTCTTGATCACAGTTAGAACCAGGGAAAACGACAACACCAAACTTCATCTTGCTAGATTTTAAAAATTAAAAACCAAATTTAAGTCAAATTTAGAAGCTAAAGAAACTTCTGATAAAGAAATATGCTACAGATAAAAACAAGATAGTAAAAACAGATTGATACCACCATTTCTTTTGGGAAAAAAGAAAGTAATTAGCAGACAAAGCAGAGAAAGGAAGAGCGAATAATAATAAATGATTCCAACCTTGACTAGAACTAACAAACAGTCCTAAAAAAGCACAAATTGAAAATATGAAAAGTAAAATAAACGAATTTCTAGACTTCAAACTTTTCATTGGCAGCCAATTAATTAGCTCAAAAATAGAAAGTATAAAAACAAGACTTATAACCGCAACAAAAAAAACAGCAAACTTAGGTATTGAAATAGAAAGCAAATCAAAAGAAAGCGCTTGCTGGTAATGAATAATATAGTCGGAAATAGAGGTGTAGTTATAGCAATAAGCAATGCAAATTAGAATGGGAGTAGTAAATCCTAAAACGGGAATAACGAAGTTCCTCCAGCTTACTGCGCTATAGATAAAGGTGGCACTAAAAATAGTAAGCAGAAAAAATATAGAAGGAGGATACATTAAAAAGCAAAGTCCTAAAATTAATCCGGCATCGAACAAATAAGAATATGGTTTATCTATTTGATAAATAGAAAATAATTTTTGCAGGAAAAAAAGCATTAAAAAATGCACCGGCCATAAAGGCGAATACCAAAACACAACCGACATAATTAAAACCAAAGAAGCAGGCAGAATAGAACTTTTATTTAGAATTGCTTTATCGTAAAGTAAATTATTCCAGCCCATAGAAGCTAAAATAGAGAGAGCAAAAACCAAAATTTTTGCCAGCCATATTTTCTGAAACGACAAAACATTAAAAAGATCAAAAAGAGGGTAGCCTGATTTAGACAAAGAAATATCGAAATTATAACTAAATGTAGCAATCAAAAAAAGCAAGCACAATACTACAAATGTTAGCATTGAAATAGGCTTTGAAGTTTTAAGGATATTTACTATCATTTATTTTATAAATATTTCTACTTTTGCACCAACAATAATATTTAAAGATTATGATGACAAGTTTTTGGAACGGATTAGGCGATATGTTCACCGCTATACTTTCTATAATGCCAACTTTAGGAAATATTCCTAACTATCTTTCAGTTTTTGTTATTGCTGCATTTTTTATCTACTGGACTAGAAAACTAGTAATCTTTAAAAGAAACGGAGAGTCTTAAGCTTCCTGCTTTAATAGATCTAATCCGATATCTTTTCTATAATTTTTTCCTTCAAATTCTATTTTTTCTGCGTTAGCAAATGCTTTAGAAGTTGCGTCTTCAATGTCTCTTCCGAAAGAAGTTAGAGCTAATACTCTTCCTCCATTGGTTACTATCTGATCCCCATCATCTTTAGTGCCAGCATGAAAAACCATTCCGTTTTCTACTTTATCTAAACCAGAAATTACTTTGCCTTTTTGGTATGCTTCAGGGTAACCTCCCGAAACAAGCATTACCGTTGCAGCAAAATCTTGGTCTACATAAAAATCTTTTTCTCCGAAAGTTCCGTCAGCAATCCCTTTAAATAGGTTTAGTAAATCGGACTTTATTCTAGGAATAACTACCTCGGTTTCTGGGTCTCCCATCCTTACATTGTATTCGATAACAAAAGGATCACCCTTTACATTCATAAGCCCAATAAAGATAAAACCTTTATATTCTATCTCTTGGGATTTTAACCCTTCGATAGTTGGTTTAATAATTCTGTCTTCTACTTTTTCTAAAAAGAATTTATCGGCAAAAGGTACTGGAGAAATAGCGCCCATTCCTCCTGTGTTTAGGCCTTTGTCTCCTTCTCCTATTCTTTTGTAGTCTTTAGCCGAAGGTAAAACTTTGTAGTCTTTTCCGTCTGTTAAAACAAAAACAGAGAGTTCTATTCCATCGAGAAATTCTTCGATAACTACTTTATCACTTGCCGCTCCAAACTTAGATTGGGTAAGCATTAATTTTAATTCTTTTTTAGCCTCGTTTAGATCATCCAAAATAAGAACTCCTTTTCCTGCCGCTAATCCGTCTGCTTTCAAGACATAAGGAGGAGATAAGGTTTCTAGAAAGGCATATCCATGTTCTAGGTTTGTTTTGGTAAAACTTTGGTATTTGGCAGTAGGAATAGAGTGTTTTTCCATGAACTGCTTAGAAAACTCTTTACTCCCTTCTAGCTTAGCACCTTCTTTTGAAGGCCCTATTAAGCAAACCTCTTTAAGGTCTTTGTCTTGCTGAAAGAAATCATAAATACCTAGCACTAGTGGGTCCTCAGGGCCTACTACTACCATCTCAATAGACTTCTCTATTACAAACTTCTTTATAGCTTCGAAGTCCGTAACGTTAATGTCTACGTTCTCACCAACTAATTTTGTTCCAGAGTTCCCTGGTGCGATAAATATTTTCTCACACATACTACTTTGAGCTATTTTCCAGCTCAAAGCGTGTTCTCTTCCTCCTGATCCTAATACTAATACATTCATATTATAATGGAATATTTCCGTGTTTCTTTTTAGGTAAATGGTCTACTTTATTGGAGAGCATACTAAATGCTTTTATCAGCTTTTTCCTTGTTTGAGAAGGCTCGATAACCTCATCTACAAATCCTCTTGCTGCCGCATTGTAAGGGTTAGCAAAAAGCTCCGCATATTCTGCTTCCTTTTCTTGCCATTTTTGCTCGGGATTGGATGCTTCCTTAATGTCTTTCTTAAAGATAATTTCGGCAGCTCCTTTAGCGCCCATCACCGCAATTTCTGCAGATGGCCAAGCATAATTTAAGTCGGCACCAATGTGCTTAGAGTTCATTACATCGTAAGCTCCTCCGTATGCTTTTCTAGTAATAACCGTAATTCGAGGTACTGTTGCTTCACAAAAGGCGTAAAGCAATTTAGCACCGTTGTTTATAATTGCATTCCATTCTTGGTCTGTTCCTGGTAAAAAGCCTGGCACATCTTCAAAAACCAAAAGAGGAATATTAAAGGCATCGCAAAAACGAACAAATCTTGCCGCTTTATTGGAGGCATGATTGTCGAGCACTCCTGCTAAAAAAGCGGGCTGATTAGCAACAATACCGATCGATTTTCCTGCTAAACGAGCAAAGCCACAAACAATATTTTCTGCAAAATATTTGTGTACTTCGTGTAGAGAGTCTTTATCGATAACCTGATTAATAACCTCTCTAATGTCGTAAGGTTGGCTAGCATTTTGTGGAATAACCTCGTTTAAAGCAATGCGGCTTTCGTCTGCTATAGTGTAAGGAGTCGAAGGCGCATCTTCTTCGCAATTTTGAGGCAAATAACTCAACAACTTTTTTAGGTTATTGATCAATTCTATTTCGTTAGGATAGGTAAAGTGAGCTACTCCAGACTTGGTAGCGTGAGTACTTGCTCCACCTAATTCTTCTGCTGTTACTTCTTCGTGGGTAACTGTTTTAACTACATTTGGTCCTGTCACAAACATATAAGATGTGTTCTCAACCATCATGATAAAATCGGTTAAGGCTGGAGAATAAACTGCTCCTCCCGCGCACGGACCCATTATCGCGGATAGCTGTGGAATAACTCCACTAGCCATGGTATTTTTGTAAAATATATCGGCATAGCCACCCAAAGAAACAACTCCTTCTTGTATTCGGGCGCCACCACTATCGTTTAAACCTAAAAGTGGTGCTCCGTTTTTAAGAGCCATATCCATAAGTTTACAGATTTTTTGTGCGTGAGACTCTGCTAAAGAACCTCCTAAAACCGTAAAGTCTTGAGCAAAAACATAAACCAATCTTCCGTTTACGGTTCCGTATCCGGTTACTACACCATCGCCTAAAAACTTTTGTTTGTCTAGTCCGAAATTGGTAGATCGGTGAGTAACCAACATTCCCATTTCTTCAAAAGAGCCTTCGTCCAATAAAAAATGAATACGCTCTCTAGCAGTTAGTTTACCTTTAGCGTGTTGAGCTTCTATTCTTTTCTCTCCTCCGCCTAATAAAGCTTCTGCTTTTTTTTGAGCTAATAAATCGAGTTTTTCTTTCATATTATTTTGTTAAAGCATACAATTTGCAATCTCTGAGTTTTCCTTTCTTTTTTTCAAAATTCTTCAACAGAGGTGCTTCTAGTATAAAACCATTTTTTTCTAACACTGTAGCAGATGCTATGTTACTAACAACAACTACAGCTTCTAATCTATCAAACTGATAATCTTCAAAAGCAATTTTACAAATTTTTGCAATTACTTTAGTCATTATTCCTTGATTCCAAAATTTGCTGGCTAACCAATATCCAAACTCTGTTTTATGACTAGGTTTTAATGCATGAAACCCTAACCCTCCAACAACTTCGCCGTTTTTTCGAATACACCATGATGTCGATTTGCCAAAACTTTTAGAACAGTTAGAAAAATTATCAAGTGCATTTTGAGCATCTTTTAAAGAATATGGATAAGGAATCTTTAAAGTATTATCGTACACTTTAGGATCATTTATTCGCTCTATAAATAGAAAGAAATCATCCTCCACTAATGGAGATAAAGTGATACTATTATCTACCTTAATAAAATCCATTAATCATCTAAGTTAGACAATATTTCTTCCGTCATTTCCATATTATGAAAAACGTTCTGCACATCCTCGTCCTCCTCTAGTTTGTCAATTAATTTTAAAATTAGCTTAGCATCTTCCAAGCTAACTGTCTTAGTGTTGTTTGCGAATCGTTGTAATTCCGAACTATCTACTTCAATGCCCATGCCTTCAATTTGCTTTTGCATATTACTAAAGTCAGGGAAATCGGTAGTTATAGTTACTACTCCATCGTCCGATTCTATCTCTTCTAATCCTGCATCAATCAGTTCCATTTCTAGCTCGTCCATATCCATTTCTACTTTGTCAGCGGAAAAAGTAAAGACTGCTTTTCTATCAAAAATGAATTCTAAAGAACCATTGGTTCCTAAATTTCCTTCGCATTTATTAAAGTAAGAACGAACATTGGCAACCGTTCGGTTATTATTATCGGTAGTACATTCTACAAAAACAGCTACTCCGTGTTGAGCATAACCTTCTAAATTCACTTCTACATAGTTAGCAGAATCGGAGCCCATTGCTTTCTTAATGGCTCTTTCCACATTGTCTTTAGGCATGTTGGCAGACTTAGCGTTCTGGATAACTGCTCTAAGTCGAGAGTTGGTTTCCGGACTTGGTCCTCCCTCCTTTACAGCCATGGAAATATCCTTTCCTATACGAGTAAAGGTTTTTGCCATTGCAGACCATCGCTTCATTTTTCTGGCCTTTCTAAATTCAAATGCTCTTCCCATTTTGAAGTGTTTTAATTGGTGCTTATTAAGCTAAAATTAATCATCTAGTTTTAATACTGCCATAAATGCAGATTGAGGAATTTCTACATTCCCAATTTGTCTCATTCGCTTCTTACCTTTCTTTTGCTTTTCTAAAAGTTTTCTCTTTCTAGAAATATCACCCCCATAACATTTGGCAGTAACGTCTTTACGAACTGCCTTAACGGTTTCTCTAGAAATAATCTTTGCCCCAATGGCAGACTGAATAGCAATATCGAACTGCTGTCTTGGGATAAGTTCTTTTAGTTTCAAGCAAATTTTCTTTCCTAAGCTATAAGCGTTATCTCTGTGGATAAGTGCAGAAAGCGCATCTACCTGATCGCCATTTAATAAAATATCTAGTTTAGATAAATGAGATTGTCGGTATTCTAAAGGGAAATAATCGAAAGACGCATATCCTCTAGAAATACTTTTTAGTTTGTCGTAGAAGTCGAATACAATTTCGCCAAGTGGCATTTCGAATGTAAGCTCTACTCTATCGGTTGTTAGATAGACTTGGTTTTTAAGCATCCCTCTTTTTTGAATACAAAGAGACATTACTGGCCCTACAAAATCGGACTTAGTAATTATTTGAGCTCTAATGTATGGCTCTTCTACAAAATCTAATGTAGAAGGGTCTGGCAAGTCAGAAGGGTTGTTTATCAGAAGTTTTTCCTTTTGATTGGTAGTGTGGGCGTAATAAGATACGTTAGGTACGGTAGTAATAACGGTCATGTCAAACTCACGCTCTAGCCTTTCTTGGATAATTTCCATGTGTAGCATTCCTAAGAAACCACAACGGAAACCAAAACCTAAAGCAGCAGAAGATTCTGGCTCAAAAGTAAGGGAGGCATCGTTTAACTGTAGCTTCTCCATCGAGTTTCTTAACTCTTCATAATCTTCGGTGTCTACCGGATAAATACCCGCAAATACCATTGGCTTCACGTCCTCAAATCCTTGAATTGCTTCGGTAGACGGATTGTCAGTCTTGGTAAGCGTATCTCCTACTTTTACCTCTTTAGCTTCTTTTATTCCAGAAATAATATAACCTACTTCTCCAGCGTAAAGTGTTTTTTTAGGATCTTGTTTTAATTTTAAAGCACCTATTTCGTCGGCAAAATAATTTTTGCCGGTAGCCATAAACTGAACCTCATCGCCTTTTTTGATGGTTCCGTTTATTATTTTAAAATAAGCCTCAATTCCTCTAAACGGATTGTATACCGAATCGAAAATCATTGCTTGAAGTGGTGCGTCTATATCGCCTTTAGGACAAGGAACTCTATCTACAATAGCGTGTAAAATATCGGTTATTCCTAAGCCTGTTTTTGCAGAAGCAGGAATAATATCTTCGTTCTTACATCCGATAAGATCAATAATCTGATCTTTCACGACCTCAGGGTCGGCAGATGGTAAGTCAATTTTATTTAAAACTGGGATTATTTCTAAATCGTTTTCTAAAGCCAAGTATAGGTTAGAAATGGTTTGTGCCTGAATTCCTTGGGCTGCATCTACAATAAGCAAAGCGCCCTCACAAGCAGCAATAGATCTGGATACTTCGTAAGAAAAATCGACGTGACCAGGAGTGTCAATTAAATTTAGGATATACTGCTCTCCGTTAAGCTCATACTCCATCTGGATGGCATGGCTCTTAATGGTTATCCCTCTTTCTCTTTCCAAATCCATGTTGTCTAACAACTGGTCTTGGGATTCCCTCTCTGTAACTGAGCCCGTAAACTCTAGCAAACGATCGGCTAAAGTACTCTTACCGTGGTCAATGTGGGCAATTATGCAAAAATTTCTAATGTTTTTCATCTGATGCGAATTTAACTAATTTAGAATAAAAATCCATTTAAAAACAAAAGGAAATCGGCCCTTATATCGCCATAAATTTGGCAAAAAGACGATAAGGTAATCGCCTTCTCTAATAATCTTTAATTGTTACTTTTGATCCCAGATAAACAAATCCATTATGAGCATCAATCTTTTATTTGATTTAGACGGAACAATTATAGAGCCCCAAGAGGGAATATTAAACTCTATTCGCCATGCAGCACAAAAAATGGGGGTAGAAATTCCGGCAACAACCGAAATGCACCAATTTATTGGCCCTCCAATTATGGATTCTTTTCAGTCCAAACTTTCGTTAAATTATGAAGATGCCATGGAAGCTGTTTCTTATTTTAGAAAATATTACCGCACCACAGGAATTCACCAACACCAACTTTTTCACTATGTGGAGCAGCTGCTCAATAACCTTAAAGCAAAAGGATATAATTTATTTGTGGCAACCTCCAAACCAACAGTCTTTGCCAACGAAATTTTAAAAGGACACAAACTCGACTCTTTATTTATAGAAATTGTTGGTTGTAACCTAGACAATAGCCGAAGCGATAAAACGGAAATTATCGATTATATCGTTAAAAAATACGACCTAGACATCTCCAAAACAGTAATGATTGGAGATACCAAATACGACATTATTGGGGCCCATAATCACCAAATGAAATCAATAGGGGTAAGCTACGGACACGGGGACTTTATTAAACACATCCCCGATTTTGAAGTAGATAGTTGCCAAGAATTAGAAAAACTGATTGAGAAAGAGTTTAGTCTTTAAGATTAAACAATTTCTGTTATTAAGTCTTCTCTACTTTTTCTTACTTTTTTTAGATTTACCAACCAGTCGCTTTGGGCATTTCTGTAGCCAATAGGAAGCATTACGCAACTTCTCAAGCCTTTGGCTCTTAGCCCTAGTATTTCGTCTACAGCAGCCGGATCAAAACCCTCCAAGGAGTAGCATCAACCTCTTCGAATGCAGCAGCAGTTATAGCGTGAGAAAAAGCGATATAAGCTTGCTTAACCGCATGGGTAAAGTTTTCTTCAGCATCCTTTTGAGGATAATTATTTAAGAGCATTTGGCGATAGTTTTCCCATCCTTCGTTTTTAAAACCACGAACCGTATTTGTTAAATCAAACATTTTATTTATTCGCTCTGCGGTATAAGTATCCCAAGCTGCAAAAACTAATAAGTGAGAGCAATCGCTTACTACCGACTGATTCCAGGCAACTGGTCTAATCTTATCTTTTACTTCCTGATTAGTAATAACAAAAACCTCAAAAGGCTGCAATCCGCTCGAAGTAGGCGCCAATGATATTGCCTCAATAATGTTATCCATTTTATCTTGAGGAACTTTTTGGCCGTTCATTGCTTTGGCAGCATAACGCCATTTTAACCTATCTAATAAATTCATAATTTATTTGGTGTTTTTATAATTAACTAAGTTCTTTTAACAAAGTGTTGGCTGCTAATTTACCTAATTCGTTAGAAGCTAAAGGGCTTGCTCCTGTTATCAGTTTTCTGTCTATGCAAACGGTATCGTCGGCCTTGGTATTCATAAGATTAACCCCCAAACTTTTAAGTTTTTCGCTTACGGACATAGGCATTTGTCCGGGTAAGTAACCTATCATTGGAGTCATTTTGTCTACCGAGTCAGGAAAAACAGCCATGTTGTATCCTTGGTACATAAAAGCATTGTTGTTTAGAGTGGTGGACAAGAAAGAACCTGGTCCGTGGCAAAGGGTAATGGTAAACAAACCGTTGTCGTTAGCCCATTTTAGGGTAGTAGCTACATTGTCGTTGTCAGGAATGCCCAACATAGAACCATGTCCTCCAGGAATAAATAGAGCAGCATAAGAATCGGATTCTGTTAAAGAATTAGCTGCAAAATCTTCTAGACTTTTAGGCTTGTCGAAGCTGGTTTTATAGTTGTCGTAAATAGCTTTTACGTTTTGGTCTTTAGTTGGGAAAGCCCACATTTCGAAAACAACTGGTTTTCCTGTTGCAGTAACTATTTCGAATTCGAAACCTGCATTTTGCAAATGCAACATTGGCACAAGAGCTTCTACTGGGTGGTTTCCTGTAGAAAACAATTTACCGTTTTGCATCTTCATATTTTTTTGTTCGGTAAAGAGTACCAATACCTTCGATTTTTTACCTTGGTATTTGGTATATGTAATGTTTTCAAAATCGGTTTTATCGACTGTCCCTAACTTTAAAGCAAGTTTTGAAGGGCTGTAAGATCCGTCGTTTTCTAGTGTAGGAGCAAGTCCTAATAATTTCTTTAGCATAGCATTTTTGTATTTATAAGATTGAGTACAAAATTAAAATACGGACTGTCCGAAAAAAATATCCTATGGTAAGAAAACTATTTTATTTCCGCTCTAATGCGGCTCAGGCTTTGTTGGGTAATTCCTAAGTAAGATGCGATGTGATAATTGGGGGTGAACTGCTCAATATCGGGGTATTTTTCAAGAAACAAATCGTACCTCTGTTGAGCGCTTAGCTGCAGTTGGTTTAAAATTCTTTTATGTAGACTAACCACATGGCGCTCCAGATTTTTGCGTTGAAAAGCTTCAAACTCAGGAAATAACGAATGTATATGATCGAGTTTTTGGGCGTTAAATTCGATAATAGTAGAGTCGGTTACGCACTCCACCGTAAGGGTTGCTAGCTCCTTATTATAAATGGCAATAAAGTCGCTAATCCACCAATTTTTAATGGCAAATTGTAGGGTGTGTTCTTTGCCGTTGTGATCGGAGCAATAAGAACGCAAACAACCACTACTAACAAAAAAAGTGTTCTTAACAGCTTGGCCCTGACGGATTAAAACCTCGCCCTTAGCAACCGTTCTTTCTTTGGAAATAGAATAAATATACTCCTCCGACTTGGGGCTTAGAGTAATGCTGCTTTTTATTTTGTCAATTAAATCTTTCAAATCTTAATCCCTTACTATATCGAGCCAATAAATATACTATAAGTTTTGGTCTTTGGGGGAGGTAAAGTGAAGGGGGTTAAGAATTTATTATTCTACTTTTAATGTCCATTTTTCCATAAGGTTATATGTTTTTTTTCTTGTGCCAAGAAACAAAGGGGGAACAGACACAGCAAGCAAAGAAGCTTCAACCATTGCCCATTCTTTGACACCTTGCGAACCATCTTCTATTGCCATTACTGGAAGTACAATTACAACAAAGACTGCTGCTATAGCAATCCATCCAAATGGTTCTAACCACCTTTTATTTTTAAACCAATCTATCTTTAAAAATTGTATGTCGTCAAACGCGATTATAGTAGTGTCTCTTATGTAAATTGATGGTGTTTCAGTATAGACAAAGTCTATGTTTTTTTTTGATTTATAAGTATGTATGGAGTCCTTATAGATTTTAGTCCAGCTTGAAATTGAAATCGTAGAGTCAGTATATCCTATAATCTTCTCTCTTTTATAAATTTTATCAAATGTATATATGTGATATTCTCTTTCTAGATTAAGATGCTTTTTCTTGGAAAGCTTAGTTTTATGCTGTAATAAAAGCCTGTTTTGTCCCTCAACATTTGTAATTGAGAAAAGTAAAAAAGCGAAAGTAATTATAGTTTTATAAGTCATTGTTGTGTGCTGGCTTTTTTATTGTGACTTTATCTTTTAGTTAAATTGATAATTCAGTAAATTCTACTTTAGTTTTTAAGTTATTTAAATGTACATGTTTGTACAAGTGACTGTATTGCCTTTGTACTTGGGCTACAATAATACCAGGGTGTTTTTTAAATTTGTGGCTGAGTCGTAAAATCAATTCACTATCAAAGTTGGGGTATTGAAACAACTCGTTTCTTTCTTTTTCTGACAATAACATACGAGCTGCAAATGCGTCTGCTTCATCTTCTTTTTCTTTATCCGGTTTAATACTGTCTATTCCATCAATAAAAATATCTTTTTTGCCATGGTATAAAATATGCCCTAATTCGTGAAAGAATGTGAACCAAAAAGCATTGTAATCTTTTTGTCTATCTGTGATTTGGATTAGTGGAGTACTATTGTTTTTAATCCATCTTGTAGCTCCGTAAATAGGTGCTTTAGCGATACTAGGGGTATAGACTAAAGCTACTCCACAAGAAGCACAAAGTGATTGCAATTCTTCTAACCAAGTGCCTGAATGCCGATAAGCTATATCTTGAATTTTTTCTAAACAGTTGCGTAATGCTTTTTTATTGAAAGCGGTTATCTTTATTTTATCTGCTTGTAATTCTCCTAAACGTAACCAAACCGAAATTGCTTGTGGCTCTGCAGTATGGCGAAGCTCTATTTTAAAAGCTATTGAACTGCCATTATATATATCTGACCATTGTGCAGGAGAAGCAACTCTAAAATATTTTAATAAGCTATTGGCTAATTCGGGCTTTTTACGAGTATCTGGGAGTAAACCAAAAGACTTCATCTTGGCCAATGGAAAAGACGATACCCATTCTTGGCATTGTTCTAAATGTGCCATTTGCTCTATATCTAATAATTCATCTTGATAGGTACGCTCTAAATTGAGCCAAAAATGAGCAGGCACTCCCAACACATATTCTAATTTGGTGGCTGTTTCTTTGGTTATAGGTGCTTTCCCTTTTATTAACTCATTTAGTTTAGGAACAGACCTACCTAATCGCTCAGCTAATTCCGCTTGGGACATAGAAATGTGGTCTATATGCTCTTGAATACTATCGCCTGGGCAAGACAATAAGGATTTTTTAATTTGTAAGTCAGTCATTTTGTTTCCTTTTTAAGTTAATGAGGGTCTTCTACAGACTCAATACTTATAATGGTTATCGCTTTTAAATCTATTCCACCATCTTCTAAAGTTGGTATAGGGTCTTGGTTTACCTCAAATAGTATTCTCCAATTTTCTTGAATGTCTATTGACCAAGTACCTTTCCTATTTCCTTTGTATTGGTGTAATCGTAATACAGGTAATTTTGAGATAACCTCTAAATTATCTGCACTTTCAAGCTCGATTCTACGCTGCTTTATCTTCTTTGCTAATGTACTGTTTAGCTTTAAGAGACCCGTATCGGTAGTGAGCAACTTCTTCAGTTTGTTATTTTTATACGATAATTCCATTGCAAATTTACAAAATTATTTACTTAATTGGTTAATGATTTTTATATTTTTTGATTTTACCACAGATTAGTCTCCCATATTTTATCATTTTTTTTCAGCTTGCACCTAACTAGCATGTATATACACCTTTAGGTTGTTTATTTCTTTTATGTTTTCATAATTAAAAACCAATAAACAGGATATACGAAATGTAGAATATCATGGCTAAAAGGCTTTAAGGGTTGTAAAAGTATGAAAATAATAAGAGAAGGTAACAGCTGATTGCTTTTACCTTCTCTTGTTATTTATTGGTTTACAATCAACTTCTCTGAATAGTTTGTTTCAGGGGATTTAACGATATACATTCCGCTTTTTAAATCGGAAATATCTATCCTTTGGTTTGTAATGTTTTCTGACTTAACAAGCGCACCTCTTAAATCGTAAATTTCTATTCTTGTAGCTTTATTGATGTAAATGAAATCTGTAGCAGGATTTGGGTAGAATGAAAATTGATTTTGTTTTTCAATACTATTTACTGACGTTGTAGTTGTGAATTGATCTGTAAAGGAGACGGTCGATATACTTAAAGCGGGTCCTTCGAAATCGGGAATAAAATTTGACTATTAGATGCCGTTGCTAATGAGAAATTATGTATGCCATCATACCAATTGTAAATGGTATCGATGTATTCAAATGCAATTTCACCTGATTCTACGTCATTATAATTTTTAATTGTTCTAATTCTTAGGGCATTGCTAATAGTTGTTTCAGGAAGAATCAAAGTTCCGTAACCATCTGCTTTTATTTCTATATTTCCAGATCGCACAAAAGTTTGGCCTAAATGATTTTCTGCTTCAGCACTAAACGAGTCACTATAAGTATCGTCGTAAGAGATAGGGAATTTAAGGTGAAGTTCTAGATCTGTATAAGTCAGCATTATCGATGATGTGCCAGTAGTCTTAAGGCCAACTAGAGACATTTCATCATTGGAGCTGGCATAGTATAACTCAGCTGATTCTTCGATTCCATTGCCAGAAAGAACAATGTTTGCATTACTAAATAAAATTGATTCCGTTGAGTTTTCTAGTGAAATATAGTTCGATTGAAAATTCATACCTGTAAAAGCAGAAAAATCCCAAGTCTGATTGGCTCCATTATGAGCTAAATCAAAATTTTCAGCTAAGGCAATATAGCTTAACTGATCACCTATTTTGGGGGCAGTATTTTCAAAGGTTAATGTTGGTTGAGCAATGGCGCTAGAGGCTAACAAAAGAGTTAGAATAAATAGTAAATGTTTTTTCATTGTTTAAGTTTTATGGCCCATAGTTGAACCGGTTAAAACAATTGAAAAGGTTTAAGGATTGCTAAATTAATAAATTTTTTAATATCGCTACAAGCAATAAATAGGCTTCTTATCTCAAATACTTTTTATCTACCCAGAAGGTTCCGAAAGGGATAAGAGATGCTAATAAGACTATGGCTAAAGTGCCGATGTTCCATTTGTATACTCTAAACAGAGCAAAGGCAATAGCCATAAGGCAATAGGCAACAAACAGAAGTCCGTGAGGCATTCCTACAAGTTTAACTAAGGCTTCTATTCCGAAAATATATTTTAAAGGAACAGCTATTATAATAAGTAAGATGTTTGATACACCCTCTAAGAAGGTAATAATTCGGAAGGCTTTTTTCATCGGTTCATTTTTGTAATGTACTTTCCAATAATGTCGAACTCTATATTTACCAAATCGCCCTCTTTAAAAGAATGGAAATTGGTGTGTTCATAGGTGTAAGGGATTATAGCAACAGAGAAACTATTGGCTTGGGAATTAACCACCGTTAGGCTTACCCCATTAACGCAAACAGAACCTTTTTCGACCGTAAAATGATCGGACAATTGGTGCTCAAAAGTATAGGTATGCCAGCCGTTTTCTTGTCCGATTTTAGAGCAAACTGCGGTTTGATCGACATGGCCTTGCACGATGTGTCCGTCTAGGCGATCGCCCAATTTCATACATCTTTCCAGATTAACTTTATGTCCTTTTTCTAGTTTTGCTAAATTGGTTTTATCCAAAGTTTCTTTAATTGCCGTAACCGTGTAAACGTCTTTGTCTATCGCGACAACAGTCAGGCAGATTCCGTTATGGGCAACGCTTTGGTCAATTTTAAGCTCGTGAGTAAAGTCCGCTTTTACGCTAATGTGCAAATTGTCTTGCTCTTTAACCAAAGCAACCACCTCCCCCATTTGTTCGATTATTCCTGTAAACATTAGTAGTCTATTACTTGTTCTTCAATATCTTGAGGTACGTCTCTAAAAGTATAGTCTTGCCTTCTTAGTTGAGGATCAAAACCTGCTTCTGTTATAGCTTCCTGAATGGTTTTATAAGTAAACCTATGTGGAGCTCCTGCAGCAGAAACTACATTCTCTTCAATCATGATAGAACCAAAGTCGTTGGCACCAGCATGTAGGCATAATTGAGCTGTTTCTTTACCGACTGTTAGCCACGATGCCTGAATGTTTTTAACGTTTGGCAACATAATTCTGCTTATAGCAATCATACGAATGTACTCGTCGCTAGTCACATTGTTTTTTATTCCTCTTATTCGGTTTAGTAAAGTACCATCGTCCATAAATGGCCAAGGTATAAATGCTAAAAACCCTTCTGATTCTTTTGGTTTTTCGGCTTGTACTTCTCTTATCCAAACTAGGTGCTCAAACCTTTCTTCTAAGGTTTCTATATGGCCGAACATCATGGTAGCAGAAGTAGTAATGTCAAGCTGATGGCAAGCTCGCATAACGTCTAGCCATTCTTGACCGGTACATTTTCCTCTTGAGATAAGTCTTCTTACTCTATCGTTAAGAATTTCTGCACCTGCTCCCGGAAGGCTATCCATTCCAGCTTCTTTAAGAGCAGCTAATACTTCTAGGTGAGATTTGTTTTCTAGTTTGCAAATGTGAGCTACTTCTGGTGGCCCTAGGGCGTGCAATCTAATTTGTGGGTATAAAGATTTTAATTCTTTAAATAGATTGGTGTAAAATTCGAGTCCTAATTTAGGGTGATGACCACCTTGTAATAGCAACTGATCGCCACCATATTTAATAGTCTCTTCGATCTTAGGTTTGTACTGGTCAATCGTGGTTACATACACTTCTTCGTGGCCAGGAGGACGGAAGAAATTACAAAATTTGCAGTTTGCAATACAGGCGTTAGTAGTGTTTACATTTCTGTCGATTTGCCAAGTCACTAAGCCGTCTGGTTTCTGTATCTTTCTTAGCTCATTAGCAACGTGCATTAACTCTGCTGTAGAAGCGTTTTCAAAAAGAAATTGCCCTTCTTCGGCACTCAAAAATTCGAATTGCGATGCCCTCTGTAATAATGTGTCCGTATTCATCTAAAAATAGCTTAAATTTGCAGGTACAAAAATACGACAATAATTATGGACTCTACAATTTTCTACAGCGCTCAATTAAACAAAAATAATTCGGTTGTTTTAGCAATCAATAACACCAAAGAACTCGATGCTTTTTCTTTTTCTAAAGAAGAAAAAAGCTACATCGAAAAAGAGGTGAAAAAAGAAATAAAAAGCATCTGTATCAATCGTTTTGACCAGTATGTTTTTGTAGAACTTTTAGAGCAAGACAAAGAAAAAGCAAGACTTAGAGCAAACGCCTTACACTCTTCCATCGTTTCCTTAAAAATAGAAGCGGTTGATATTCTAGATTTGTGTAAAACAGGCTCTCTAGGTTTTTACTTTGCAGAAGGATTAGCCTTAAGCAATTACCAGTTTTTAAAATACTTCTCAGAAGACAAAAGCAATAGCCTTAAAAAAATCAATTTGATTAGTGATAATGAAGACAAAGTAAAAAATCTTCAGGCTATGGTAGAAGGTACTTTAATTGCTAGAGATTTAGTAAACGAACCACTATCTTACCTTACTGCTTTACAATACAGTAAGGACATGGAAGTGCTTTCTAAAGAAGTTGGTTTAAAAGTAGAAGTGCTTCACAAGAAAAAAATTGAAACTCTTAAAATGGGCGGACTATTAGCAGTAAATAAAGGAAGTATCGACCCTCCTACTTTTACTATTATGGAATGGAAGCCTAAAAATGCTACAAACACAAAACCTATTGTTTTAGTTGGCAAAGGAATTGTTTACGATACCGGAGGTTTGAGTCTAAAACCAACAGCAAACTCTATGGACATTATGAAATGTGACATGGGTGGTTCTGCAGCAGTTGTAGGCGCCATGTATGCTATTGCGAAAGCAAAACTAGACGTACACGTTGTTGCTCTAATCCCTGCTACAGATAACCGTCCGTCAGGAAATGCATACGCTCCTGGAGACGTAATTACTATGTTCGACGGAACAACCGTAGAGGTATTAAATACCGATGCAGAAGGAAGACTTATTCTTGGCGATGCTCTTAGCTATGCTAAAAAATACAAACCAGAATTGGTTATCGATTTGGCTACCCTAACTGGGGCAGCTGCTAGAGCAATTGGCAAGCAAGGTATTGTTGCTATGGGTAATGATGAAACTACCATGGAAGCTCTAAAACAAAGTGGAGACGAGGTCTATGAAAGAATTGCAGAGTTTCCTTTTTGGGACGAATATAGTGCCGATTTAAAATCTACAATTGCCGATTTAAAAAACCTAGGTGGACCGGAAGGAGGTGCTATAACGGCAGGTAAGTTTTTAGAGCACTTTACCGATTACCCATACACTCACTTAGACATTGCTGGCCCTGCTTTTTGCATGGCTCCATTTAACTACAGAGGCGTTGGAGGAACAGGAGTTGGAGTGCGTATATTATTTGACTTTCTTAAAAATAAATCAAAATAAGTTTTGCAAAAAAATCTTAAAATAGGAATCTCAATAGGAGATATTAACGGAATTGGATTAGAAGTAGTCTTAAAAACATTCAAAGACAATAGAATGTTGGATATATGCACTCCTATTATATTTGGCTCTACTAAGCTAATTAACGATTACAAAAAAGCCCTTTCGTTAGACAATATGTCTTTTCATTCTATTAAGAACATAGATCAGCTAAAGACTAGAAAAATAAACGTTCTCGAATGTTGGAATGAAAATGTAAGCCTTGCTTTAGGAGAAAATAACGAGGATGGAGGTAAATACGCTTTCATATCCTTAGAAAAAGCGACTGCAGAATTAGTAAAGAATACCATCGACGCTTTGGTAACCGCTCCTATTAACAAAAAAAATATTCAATCCGACACATTCTCTTTTCCTGGCCATACCGAATATTTGGCCGATAAAAAGAAGGAAGATGTTTTGATGCTAATGACAACTGACAGTTTAAAAGTTGGAGTGGTAACCAGCCATATCCCTCTAGGAAAAGTTGCTGAAAATGTAAACGAAAAATCGATTCTTCAGAAATTAGAATTGTTTCAAAAGAGTTTAATTCAAGATTTCGGGATACGTAAACCTAAAATAGCCGTTTTAGGATTGAACCCTCATGCCGGAGATAGTGGCGTTTTGGGCAAGGAAGAGGGAAAAGTGATTGTTCCGACTATCGAAAAAGCAAAAGAAAATAACATTTTGGCTTTCGGACCCTATGCTGCGGACAGTTTTTTCGGTTCTTCATTAATGAAAAAATTCGATGGCGTTTTAGCAATGTATCACGATCAAGGATTGATTCCTTTTAAAACTATTTCTTTTGGTCAGGGTGTTAATTATAGTGCTGGCTTATCATTTATTCGTACTTCACCAGATCACGGAACCGCTTATGATATAGCAGGCAAAAATATAGCCGACGAGTCGTCGTTTAGAGAAGCCATATATTTGGCTTGTGATATTGCCAAAAAAAGACAAGAATTTAAGGAGTTAAATACCAATGTTTTGAAGACTCATAACAGAAGCAGACCGAATTCTGACTTCTAAGCATTCTTATTAACGAATTATTATTACATTTGCAGTCCTTTTTTTAAACAATTGAAACAATGACCGAAAAGAAACAATTTGAGATTCCTTTTTCAGGTTTGAAGCTTGGCTCTCATCGTTTTGATTTTAAAATAGAGGATTCGTTCTTTGAAGATTATGACTTAGAAAAATTGAACAATGTGGATGTATCCATAGCCGTTCATCTAGACAAAAAAGCAAATATGCTAGTTCTTAATTTTGAACTAGAAGGTCAAATGACCTTAATTTGCGATAGATGTACCGATCAATTTATTCAAAAGATTAATCACGACTTTGACTTAATTGTTCGCTTTTCCGATATTATTGAAGAAAGCGACAATGAAGAACTTTTGATTTTATCACCTAATGATCATACCATTTCGTTAGACGATTATTTTCACGAATTTGTTTTATTGTCTTTACCGACAAAAAGAGCCCATTCGGATATTGAAGATTGCAATCAGGAGATGATAAAAAAAATAGATGAAATGGGCTATTATGGCTCTGAAGACGAAGAAGAAGAAAATGAAATCGACCCTAGGTGGGCTGATTTAAAAAAAATAAAGACCAAAAAATAATTAGAAACTATGGCACATCCTAAACGAAAAATCTCGAAAACAAGAAGAGATAAAAGAAGAACACACTACAAAGCAACTGCAGCAAATGTATCAAATTGCCCAAACTGTAGCGCTCCAATTCTACAACATAGAGTTTGTGGAGAATGTGGATTTTATAGAGGTAAAGAAGCTATTTCTCAGGAAGTAGCGGTTTAATACCCTCATCCGAATATTTAACTTTTTTATTTGTAGATTTAGGCTCTATATAATAGAACTAAATCTACATTTGTTTTAAATGGACAAAATTCGAATAGGTATCGACATAATGGGAGGCGACTTTGCTCCCAACAAAACGATCGAAGGGAGTATACTTGCGGCTAAAGATTTAGGCCAGAACGTACAGCTTGTATTGATTGGAGATGAAACTAAAATTATCAACGAATTAAAACTAAAGGGTTTTGATTCTAGTTCATTCGAAATCGTTCACGCCCCTGAAGTCATCGAAATGGGTGACCACCCAACCAAAGCACTTGTTAAAAAGCCTCAATCGAGCATAAGTGTAGGTTTCCAACTTTTAAAAAATAATAAAATCGACGGATTTGCTAGCGCAGGTAATACCGGAGCTATGTTTGTTGGTGGCTATATGTCAGTGAAGCCAATTGCTGGCGTACTTCGCCCTTGCATTTCTTCTATTCTTCCTAAAGAAGATGGGGGTGTAAACGTAATTTTAGACGTAGGTGCTAATGCAGACTGTAAGCCCGACGTATTATATCAATTCGGAATTTTAGGTTCTCTATTTGCAGAACACGTTTGCGGAATTAAAAACCCTAAGGTAGGACTCCTTAATATTGGAGAAGAAGAAACCAAAGGAAATATGTTAACTATTGCTGCTCACGAATTAATGAAAGACAGCGCCGATTTTGATTTTATTGGAAACATTGAAAGTAGAGATCTTTTTAGTGAGCATAGCGATGTAATAGTGTGTGACGGATTTACCGGAAATGTTGTTTTAAAGCAAGCAGAAGCGGTTTACGAACTGATGAAGAAAAGAAAAATAAACGATGAGTATTTTAATCGTTTTAACTACGAAAATTACGGAGGAACACCAATTTTAGGGCTTAATAAGACGGTTGTAATTGGCCATGGTATATCCAACGAAATAGCTATAAAGAATATGATTGTTTTAACTGCTGATGTGGTAGAGGCAGATCTAACAAATAAAATATTAAATAAATTTAATAATGACTAAAACTACAGCAGCAATTACAGCTGTCAGCGGATGGGTGCCAGACTACGTTCTAACTAATGAAGAGTTAGAAAAAATGGTAGACACTAATGATGAGTGGATAACTAGCAGAACCGGAATAAAGGAAAGAAGAATTTTAAAAGGGGAAGGCTTAGGTTCGTCTGATCTTGCAGTAAATGCTATTAATTTATTGCTTGAGAAAAGAGGCATCGGTGCTGAAGAAATTGATTTAATTATTTGTGCTACTGCAACACCAGACATGATGTTTCCTTCTACGGCTTGCATTATTGCCGATAAAATTGGAGCAAAAAATGCCTTTGGATATGATTTAATGGCTGCTTGCTCTGGCTTTTTATTCTCAGTAGCTACTGCTTCTAAATACATAGAAACAGGAACTTATAAGAAAATTGTAGTAGTTGGAGCAGATAAAATGTCTTCAATAGTTGATTATGAAGACAGACAAACCTGTATCATCTTTGGCGATGGCGCTGGAGCGGTTCTTTTAGAGCCAGACACTGAAGGGTTTGGGGTGCAAGATTCTATTTTGAAAAGTAATGGCGAAGGAAGACATTATTTAAAAATGGAAGGCGGCGGTTCTGTAAACCCTGCATCTTACGCTACTATTGACGCAAAACAACATTATATACATCAGGAAGGACAAACTGTTTTTAAGTTTGCAGTAAAAGGAATGGCCGATGTTTCTGAAGAAATAATGAAAAAAAATAACCTTACTGGTGACGATATTGCTTGGCTAGTTCCTCACCAAGCTAATAAAAGAATTATTGACGCAACAGCTAACAGAATGGGAGTTGGTACCGATAAGGTAATGCTTAATATTTCTAAATATGGTAACACCACAAATGGAACAATTCCATTGTGTTTATGGGAATGGGAAAGCCAGCTAAACAAAGGAGATAATATTATATTAGCTGCATTTGGTGGTGGCTTCACTTGGGGCTCTATTTATTTAAAATGGGCTTACGACTCCAAATAAATTTTTAAATTTGACTAAATTAAAAAAATCAAAAACAATGGATTTAAAAGAAATTCAAGAATTAATCAAGTTTGTAGCTAAATCTGGAGCTACCGAAGTAGATTTAGAAATTGATAATATTAAGATTTCTATAAAATCTCCTGCTATCAAAAGAGGAAAATTAATTGAAGAGCCTCAACAAATTATTCAACAAATTCCGTTACAACAAGGAATGGGAATGGCTCCAATGATGTCTGAAGTAATGCAGCCAGCTGCTCAAGCAGCTATGGATGCAGGCTCTGACAACTCTGAGGAAGATAATGAAGATCACTTGATCATCATCAAATCTCCAATGATAGGTACTTTCTACAGAAAGCCATCTCCTGACAAAGACACTTTTGTAAATGTTGGAGACACAATAAACCCTGGTGATGTTACTTGCGTAATTGAAGCAATGAAATTATTTAATGAAATAGAGTCAGAAATTTCCGGGAAAATTGTTAAAGTTTTAGTGGAAGATTCTTCTCCAGTAGAATACGATCAACCATTATTTTTAGTTGACCCTTCTTAAAACATAGCTTTATGTTTAAAAAAATACTAATCGCCAACAGAGGTGAAATTGCATTGCGTATTATTCGTACTTGTAAAGAAATGAATATTAAAACAGTTGCCGTTTATTCTACAGCTGATAAAGATAGTCTTCACGTACGATTTGCTGATGAGGCAGTATGTGTAGGTCCGGGAGCAAGTGCAGACTCCTATCTAAAAATTTCTAATATAATAGCAGCAGCAGAAATAACTAATGCGGATGCTATACATCCTGGTTATGGTTTTCTATCTGAAAACGCCAACTTCTCTAAAATTTGTCAGGAAAACGGCATTAAGTTTATTGGTGCTTCTCCAGAAATGATTGATTCTATGGGAGATAAAGCTTCTGCTAAAGAAACAATGAAAAAAGCAGGCGTTCCTACTATTCCGGGTTCTGAAGGAATTATAGAAACGTTTGAGAAATGTAAAAAAGTTGCTCTAGAAATTGGCTACCCTGTTATGTTAAAAGCAACAGCTGGTGGTGGTGGTAGAGGAATGAGATTGGTTTGGAAAGCAACAGAACTACAAGATGCTTGGGATTCTGCTAGGCAAGAATCTGCTGCGGCATTCGGAAACGACGCCATGTATATGGAAAAGTTTATTGAAAACCCAAGACATATTGAAATTCAAATTGTTGGAGATTCTACAGGAAAAGCCTGTCATTTATCAGAAAGAGATTGCTCGATTCAGAGAAGACATCAGAAACTGATGGAAGAAACTCCTTCTCCGTTTATGACCGACGAGCTTAGAGAAAGAATGGGTAAGGCTGCTATTTTAGCTGCCGAATCTGTAAAATACGAAGGTGCTGGAACAGTAGAGTTTTTAGTAGACAAACACCGCGATTTCTATTTCATGGAAATGAATACTCGTATTCAGGTAGAGCATCCTATTACCGAAGAGGTGGTAGATCATGATCTTATCTGCGAGCAAATTAAAGTAGCTTATGGTATTCCTATTTCTGGGAAAAATTATTTCCCTCAAATGCACGCTATCGAGTGTAGGATAAATGCAGAAGATCCGCATAATAATTTCCGTCCTTGCCCTGGTAGAATATCTAATTTTCACGCTCCAGGAGGCCATGGAGTACGTATAGACACGCATGTGTATACCAACTATGTTATTCCTCCAAACTACGACTCGATGATTGCTAAGCTGATTACAGTAGCTCAAACAAGAGAAGAAGCAATTGCAAAGATGGAAAGAGCGCTACAAGAGTTTGTTATTGAAGGAGTGAATACTACAATTCCTTTTCACCAACAATTAATGAAAAACGAAGATTTTCGTAAGGGGGATTATACCACCAAGTTTATGGAAAGCTTTGAAATCAAATAAGAGAATTTATCTCTATAATAAAAAAGCCCTTAGATATTTCTAAGGGCTTTTTTATTGCTTTATATTTTATCGTTAAGAAGGTTGAACTACATTTTTAAGAATCACCATTTTTTTAACGGTCTCTTTGATAGCGTCTTTATCGTAGTTGCATTCTTTCCAGAGTTCGGCTTGAGTACCATGCTCTACATATAAGTCAGGAATACCCAAACGAATTACCTTTGCAGAATATTCTTGGTCTACCATATATTCTAAAACTGCAGAACCAAATCCACCCTGAATACATCCGTCTTCTACGGTAATTACTTTGTCGTACTTTTGGAAAACCTCATCTAACATTTTATTATCTAATGGCTTAACAAAACGCATATCATAAACCCCTACATTATAGCCTTGCTCTTGTAAATCTGAAGCGGCATCTACAGCAAAATTACCTACATGACCAATAGTAAGAATTGCGACATCAGAACCCTCTTTTATTTTTCTACCTGTACCTATTTCAATTTCTTGCAAAGGAGATTCCCAATCTACAAAACGTCCGTTTCCTCTCGGATAACGAATAGAGAAAGGCCCTTTGTTTGGCAATTGAGCAGTATACATTAAGTTTCTTAATTCTTTCTCGTCCATTGGAGAAGAAACTATCATGTTAGGAATAAATCGGAAAAAGGCCATGTCGTATACTCCATGATGAGTAGGCCCATCAGCACCAACGAAACCACCTCTATCTAAACAGAAAACAACGTTTAAGTTTTGTATAGCTACATCATGAATTACCTGATCGTAAGCCCTTTGCATAAATGAGGAATAGATGTTACAAAAAGGAACCAATCCTTGTGTTGCTAAACCTGCAGAAAAAGTAACTGCATGCTGCTCGGCAATACCTACATCAAATGCTCTTTCTGGCATTTCTTGCATCATCATTCCTAAAGAACAACCCGTTGGCATTGCTGGGGTAATACCCATTATTTTTTCGTTCTTTTTGGCTAACTCAATAATTGTTTTACCAAAAACATCTTGGTATTTTGGTGGCTTTGGAGCCGAATCAGCTTTAAATATTTCTCCCGTTGATTTATCGAACAAGCCTGGAGCGTGCCACTTAGTTGGGCTTCCCTTTTCAGCTGGCTCATAGCCTTTTCCTTTCTTAGTAATACAATGTAAAATCTTTGGGCCAGGAATGTCTTTTAAGTCGTTTAAAACACGACTTAAGTGTTCTACATCATGTCCGTCTACAGGTCCGAAGTATCTGAAATTTAAAGACTCGAAATAATTGCTTTGTTTTAACAACACAGACTTTACAGCATGCTCAATTTTAGCAGCTATAGATTGTGCGTTTGGCCCGAACTTACTGACTTTCCCTAAAAGATTCCAAACCTCATCTTTTACCTTGTTGTAGGTATGAGAAGTTGCAATGTCAGTCAAATATTCTTTTAAAGCCCCCACGTTAGGGTCGATAGACATACAATTGTCATTTAAAATGACCAGTATGTTAGAGTTTTCAATTCCTGCATGATTAAGGCCTTCAAAGGCTAATCCAGCAGTCATAGCGCCATCTCCAATTATTGCGATATGTTGTTTTTCTTTTTCGCCTTTATATTCGGAAGCTACAGCCATTCCTAAAGCACCAGAAATAGAGGTGGAAGAATGACCTACGCCAAACGTATCGTATTCGCTTTCACTTCTTTTTGGAAATCCGCTTATACCTTTATATACTCTATTGGTATGAAAAACATCTTTTCTTCCAGTAAGTATTTTGTGACCATAAGCCTGATGACCTACGTCCCAAACTAGTTGGTCGTAAGGCGTATTGTATACATAATGAAGAGCAACCGTAAGCTCAACAACACCTAGGCTGGCGCCGAAATGACCTCCCTTTTGAGAGACTATTTCTACAATAAATTGTCTTAATTCATCACAAACCTGTGGTAATTGAGACTGTTTTAATTTTTTTAGATCTTCTGGAAGATCTATTTGGTTTAGTAAATTGTTCTTTTTACTCATTATGAGCTTGTTTCGATATAGCAGTACAAATATAACAAATTGCTAGCATTAAATAATGCAATAATTATAATCTAAAACTTGAGTTTATTTCTCAACTTATCCGATAACAAATACATCACCGGAACAATTATTAAGGTTAAGAATGTCGCAAAAGTTAGTCCGAAGATTACTGTCCAGGCCATTGGACCCCAAAATAGTGCGTTATCTCCTCCAAAAAATATTTCTGGATTAAACTCCGTTAATAATTTCGAGAAGTTAATATTCATACCAGTAGCTAGAGGTAAAAGTCCTAAAACAGTAGTTATTGCCGTTAGCAAAACAGGGCGCAATCTTTTTTCTCCACCCTTCTTAATACAATCAATAGCGTCTTTGCTATTTAGTGGCGCATTCTCTTCTAGGCCTAATTCTTCTCTTTTTCTAGACTTTAATAAATCTATATAATCTATAAGAACAATGGCGTTGTTTACGACAATTCCGGCCAAAGAAACAATCCCGATACCTGTCATGATAATTACAAAGTCCATATTAAATATTGCTAGTCCTAAAAAGACCCCAATAGTACTAAAGAGAACCGTCATTATAATAATAACTGGCTTGAATACTGAGTTGAACTGAGAAACTAAAATAATTGTAATTAAAGCAATAGCAATCATCAATGCTTTAGACAAAAATGCTTGAGACTCCGCTTGCTCTTGTTGCTTTCCGGTAAACTGTAAGTTGTACCCAGCTGGCAGAGTGTAATTATCTAATAGCTTTTTTATTTGTTCGTTAATGATAGACTCGTTATAGCCTTCTACTACATTAGAATAAATGGTTACTTGTCTTTTAAGGTCTTTTCTATTTACTGAGCCATAAGTGTTGTTATAGCTGTAGTCGGCAACCGCAGAAACAGGTATTTGCATTATTTTTCCGCTTGACTGACTTCTAAAGGTAATGCGCTGATTCATTAGAGACGATACGTTGTACCTATATTTATCGGCCAACCTCAACACTATTGGGTATTCGTCTTCACCGTCCTTAAATTTAGACAGTTCTTTACCAAACAAAGCAGTACGAATAGTAGAGCCAACCTGAGAAGTAGAAACACCCATTCTTCTAGTCATATCTCTATCAATATTAACTAATAGCTCGGCTTTGTTAAGCTCTAAATCTACCTTTAGCCCTTCAATACCGGCAATTTTTTCATCGTCTATAATCTTCTGAACATCTTCAGAAATAGAAAGAAGTTGGTCGAAGTCTTCTCCTGAAATCTCCATGTTAATAGGCCTTCCCATTGGAGGTCCGTCTCTGTTTTTATCTACCGTAATATCAACTCCAGGCATCCCTCTAAGATTAGAAGAAAGTTCTTTCATAACATCACCAGTTATGACTCCTTCTCTAAACCTATACTCTAAAAAATTTATAGTTATTCTGGCCTTGTTTGGAGTGTTACCCATGTTTCCGCCCATCTCGTTAGGATCAGCAGTTCCAGAACCAACGTTTGTTAAAACAGAAGACACCGCAATTTGGTAAGGCTGTAAAATGGTAGTTATTTTTTTCTCTACCACCTTTGCAACCGAATCGGTATAGTTAACATCTGTTCCGTTAGGAAGCTCTATAAAGACATTTATATACTTAGGTTCGTTAACAGGAAAAAACTCCACATTTGGCTTCATTAAAACAAAGAAGACAATAGAGAAAATAAGTAATCCGAACGTTCCGAATAAAAGTTTTAATGGCTGTCTTCCGTTCAAAGCACGAGCCAAAATCGAAGAGTATCTTTTTTCTAAACGAACCAACAGAACGTCTTGAAACCAATAAGACCAAGGCGTGAAATAAAAGCCGTTTATTAAAGACAATAAGCTGAAAACCAAAGCTAAAGAACCTAAAATCTTATATCCTATTAAATAAAAGAGGATAGAAGCTCCTGCTAAAATAATAGCTGTTATCTGAATTTTCTTTTTCTGCGGTTTTAATCTCTCTTCCTTTTTTATAAAGGTAGCTGCAAAAACAGGGTTAATAACCAAGGCTACAAACAATGAAGAGCCTAAAACTATAATAAGAGTCATAGGGATGTAACCCATGAACTCTCCCATTAAATCGTCCCAAAACAAAAGAGGGAAGAACGCAGCTAAAGTCGTTGCAGTAGATGATATAATAGGGGTAGCAATTTCGCCAACTCCTTTTTTGGCTGCCTCCATTCTGGATAAGCCTTCTTTATTAAATAGCCTGTCTATGTTTTCAATTACAACAATAGCGTTGTCTACAAGCATTCCTAAAGCTAGAATTAATGCAAAAAGAACAATCATATTCATTGTTGTTCCCATTCCTCCGAAAACTACAAAACTGATAAACATCGAAAGAGGAATTGCTAGTCCTACAAATAAAGCATTTCGCAATCCTAAGAAAAATAGCAAGGTAAGAACTACCAATATAACACCAAAAATAATACTGTTTTCAAGGTTGCTTAATTGATCTCTGGTTTGTTCCGATTGATCATTTGTTATAGAGATACTTAAATTTTTGGGTATCTGTTTAGATTCTTTTGACTGGGCTAAAAGAGCCATAATCTTATCGGTAGCAACCAATAAGTTTTGACCTGTTTTTTTAACCACGTTTAAAGAAACTACTGGGTTACTATAAAGTCTGGCAAAACTTTCTCTATCCTCGTATCCATTGGTAACCGTTGCGATATCTTTAAGATATACAATGTTTCCTTTTTCGTGCTTAACGATAATGTTACCTATCTCTTTTGCAGATTTAAATTCTGCACTCGTACGAACTGTTCGTCTTAAGTCTCCAATTAAAACATCTCCTGCTGCAATAGATATATTTTCAAAACGTACCGCATCTTCAATGTCTCTAAAACTAACCTTGGTGCTTTCCATTAAATGGAGATCTGCCTCAATAAGAACTTCCTTATCTAATAAACCAGTAATCTCTACTTTAGATATTTCGCCAAAAGTCTCTATTTCATCTTGCAAATACTCAGCATAAACTTTAAGTTCGTCTAAACTAAAATCTCCAGAAAGATTAATATTAAGAATCGGGAATTCGGAAAAGTCGATGTCCATAACCATAGGATCCATGTCAAGATCTGAAGGCAAATCTCCTTTGGCTTTATCTACTCCATCTTTCACATCTTGAAGAGCTGTTTTAAGCTCTACATCGGTGTTAAACTCAACTATAATAGAAGAGTTGTCTTGCAGTGAAGAAGACGATAATTTCTTAATCCCTTTAATTGATTTTAGCTCCTTTTCGATTGGCCTAGTAATAAGGTTTTCAATATCAGCAGGAGAATTACCAGGGTATACCGTCTGTACCATAATAGTAGGCATAACTATATCCGGATACAGAGACTTTGGCATAGACTGATAAGAAATCAGACCAAAGATTGTAAGCAAGAAAGTTAAGATGAAAACGGTTGTCTTATTTTTCAAAGACAAATTAGTTAGTTTAAAACTACGATTAGCCATAATTGGTTTTTACTTTATATCAATAGTACTTCCGTTAGACACTTCATTAAATCCATTAATAATTATCTGATCGCCAACTTCAAGGCCAGATAAAACATGGGTAAATTTATTGTATGATAGTCCAGTTTCAATATATTTTTTTTGTGCGTTTATGCCGCTTACAACAAAAACAAAATTTCCTCTCATGTCTTTCTTAATCACCTTTGATGGCAATGTAATGGCATTGTCAGAATAAAAGTCTTTAATTTTAAGAGAAGCAACCGCATTTGGTTTTATAAATCCGGATTCATTTTGCAAATCTATTTTCAATTTAAACGTTCTGTTTTCAGGATTAATGACCTGACCAATAAACGTCACTGGTGCTTCTTGCTCAATATCTAAGGAATTGAATTTGATGCTTACAATATCCTTAGAATTGATTTTGTTAGCATACCTTTCTGCTACGTCTGCCTCTATTTGAAGTTTTTTAGAGTTAACTAATCTTAAAATAGGCATTCCAGGGTTTGCATATTCACCAGCATTAATATAAATCTCATCTAGCCTACCATTTATTGGAGCAGATATTTCCAGCTTATCTAATTGTGCTTCTGCTGCATCTAATTTATTTCGCATGGAAGCGTATTGGTTTTTGGACTGAAGGAATTGTATTTCAGAACCTATCCCTTGATTCCACAAATTCGTTTGGCGATCAAAAGTAGTTTTTGAAAGTTCGACAGTAGCTTTTAAATCTTCCACTTGGCTTGACAAAATACTTGCATCTAGCTGAAGAATTGCTTGTCCTTTAGTCACCCAAGAACCTTCTTTTACTAGTATTTGTTTTACTACTCCAGGCATTTCGGCACTTACCAAAACATTTTCTTTAGAAGAAACAATTCCTGGTTGTTCAACAAAATGAGAAAAAGAACTAAGCTCTAGAGTCAAGATACTAACAGGAACACCTCCGTCAGCAACGGTATCTAAAGATGAAAGCTCTTCTTGCAAATTGGCAATTTGATATTTTACTTCGGTAAACTGTTGTTTTAACGACTTAAGTTCAGCTTTCTTTTTATCAAGTTCACTGACTTTTTCGCTACATCCGGTTAAAATTATAACCAATGATAATAAACTGATTTTTAATAAATTCATCTTAATTTCCTATAGTTCGTTGATAATTTGTTTTTGCTTTTAGCAAGCTATAAATAGCTTGTGAGTTTTGAGAAAATGCATTCATATAATCGGCACCTGCTTGAGAAAGCTCCATGCTGCTGACCAAACCTTCTCTGTATTTGACCATTGTTTTACTATATATTTTTTTACTTAACTCTAAGTTATTTTGACGAATAGAATGGGTGCTCACCGCCGTTAAATAAGTAGATTGAGCAGATAAGTGCTCTAGTTTAAGAGATTGAGTAACTAGTTCGAAATCATTTCTAGATTGCTCCAATCTTATTTTAGCTTTCTGAACTCTTGTTCTGGTTGAAAAACCGTCAAAGATATTCATGGTTGCTTTCACTCCAATTAATTGAGAAGGATACCATTTTCCGTCTTCAGTAAAGTTAAACTCGTTACGCATAGCGTTCTTACTGTAAGATCCGAAAGCTACAATGCTTGGCAAATATGCCGACTGGTATCTTCTAACGTCTAGATTATTAATCTTAACTTGGGTTTGTGCTAGTTGATATTCTATTCTGTTTTCGACTGTTGGCTCCTGAATTAAGATGTTTTTACTAGCATCTAAAAGCCCCGATAAACTATCGCTCAATATCAGTTTCTCGTCTAAAGGAAGGCCTATTAAAAGCTTTAACATAGAATGGGACATTTCTGTAATTCTGTTCATGCTCTCCGATTGAGTTTTCATATTTGAAAGCGTTATTGCCATTCTATCCACATCAATATCTTCGACCATTCCTTGCTCATATCTAGCGCTTATTTCATCTAAGATATCCACATGAATTTCATAAATTAATTTTAAAAATTCGTTTCTATCTTGAGCTACTAAAACGTTATAATACATTGCAGCAACACTATCCTGAACTTGCTGTTTGGTAAGCTCTAAAGATTTTAAGGATAGTTGCTTGAAAATAGAAGACGCTCTAAGACCAACAATATAAGAACCATCAAAAATTAATTGAGAAGCCGATAAAGTAGATGTTACGTTTTGACTGGTTCCGAATTGAAGTTCTGTAAACTCATCAGTACCAGAACTCGGCCCGAACATTCCGCTTGGCACAAGCGTAGTCGGGAGTTCTAAAAAGTTTTGCCAATTTACTTCCCCATTAACTTTAGGAAGACCAATAGCAATAGTTTCTAAAACTTGCTTCTTGGCAAATTTGACATCTAATTTTGCATTTTTAACTGCATTGTTGTTTTCCAGCCCTAATTTTACAGCTTGCTCGACAGACAATTGTTGCTGAGCAAGAAGTGGTAAAGCAAAAAACAATAAAATAATTATTCTTACCATATTTCTAATTTTTCTTCTAAGTATTTTAATCCTACTAAAGAGGCAATTCCTCTTACATGATAAATTCTATGATCTTTTAAGGTCTCTCTTAAATCATAGGCCTGATTCTTTATATAGTGGCCGTCTAATAGATACTCAGATCTATTAATAAATAGTTTTGATATCAAAGCAGCATTCAAATCGTCTCTATAAAGCTTTTGCTTTATGCCTTTTTCAATATTAGACTCTATTAATTCAAACAAAAAACTCTGCTTAAGGTTTTCGACAAGCTCCCAGCTTTCGTTATAATATTTTTTCAATTCGCTGATTAAAGCAGGATTCATAGAATGAAAAAGAAAAGAAATTTTTTCATCCATTTCGTACAATTCATCAATAGCATTTTTTTCTTTTTGGCATATAACTGAAAAAGATTCTTTCAATACTTCACATTGAAAACCAAATACTTGAAATACTAAATCGGCTTTATTATTTACGTGCAAATAGAGCGTTTTCTTGGATATTCCTAGATTGGAAGACACCTCGTCCATATTAACCGAACGAACCCCACTTTTAATAAAAAGTAGTAATGACTGGGAAATTATTTTGTCTTTTAGCTCCATATTCAAGGTGCAAATTTAGTTAGAATAAACTTTGGAAACAATTTTAATTCAATATTGTTTCCAACATAATTGAAGCAATTGAACATTCTTTTAATATCTTTGCTTAGTAATTATATATTTATAGAATGAAAAGAACCAAAATATCTAATCTTCTTGGCGAAGATTTTGTCAGTAAAACCGTTTGCGTAAAAGGATGGGTAAGAACGAAAAGAGGGAGTAAAAACGTAGCTTTTATTGCATTAAATGATGGCTCAACAATTAACAATATTCAAATTGTTGCAGAAACATCTAGCTTTGATGAAGAAATTTTGAAAGACATCACCACAGGAGCTTGTATTTCTGTGGATGGAAAATTAATAGAATCTCAAGGCGGAGGCCAAAAAGTAGAAATAAATGCGGATGCAATAACTGTTCTTGGTTTAGCAAATGCAGATACCTTCCCTTTACAACCTAAAAGACATAGCTTAGAGTTTTTAAGAGAAAAGGCTCACCTAAGGTTTCGCACCAATACATTTAGTGCTGTCTTTAGAGTTAGGCACGCATTGTCTTTTGCTATACATAACTTTTTTAACGAAAAAGGATTCGTATATATGAATACTCCAATCATTACTGGAGCAGATGCAGAAGGTGCTGGAGAAATGTTTCAAGTAACAAATCTTGACTTAGACTCTTTACCTAAAAAAGAAGACGGAACGACTGACATGAGTCAAGACTTTTTTGGCAAAAAAACAAACCTTACCGTTTCAGGTCAACTAGAAGCAGAATTGGGAGCATTGGCTCTTGGTGAAGTATATACTTTCGGACCTACATTTAGAGCCGAAAACTCAAATACATCGAGGCATTTGTCCGAATTTTGGATGATAGAGCCAGAGGTTGCTTTCAACACTTTGGAAGACAATATGGACTTAGCCGAAGATTTTCTAAAGTACTGCATTAAATATGCGCTTGATAAGTGCAACGATGATTTGGCATTTTTAGACAAACGATTAAGCGAAGAAGAAAAAAATCTTCCACAAGACCAACGTTCCGAGATGACTCTAATAGAGCGTCTAAATTTTGTGGTTGAGAACGACTTTGAGCGCCTCACTTACAGAGAGGCAATTGATATTTTGAAAAATTCGAAGCCTAACAAAAAGAAGAAATTTCAATATTTAATTGAAGGTTTTGGAGCTGATTTACAATCAGAACACGAACGCTTTTTGGTAGAAAAGAAATTTAAAAAGCCCGTTATTTTAACCGACTACCCTAAAGGGATAAAAGCTTTCTACATGAAAATGAATGAAGATGGCGAAACCGTTCGTGCGATGGATATATTATTTCCTGGAATTGGAGAAATAGTAGGTGGATCTCAAAGAGAAGAAAATCTAGACATTCTAAAAGCTAGAATGGAAGAAATGGATGTAGACCAAGAGGAACTATGGTGGTATTTAGAAACTCGAGAGTTTGGAAGTTGCCCTCATAGTGGTTTCGGACTTGGTTTCGAACGCTTAATTATGTTTGTTACCGGAATGAAGAATGTAAGAGATGTTATACCATTCCCAAGATTTCCTCAAAATGCTGATTTTTAATGCATGCAAAAGCAAAGGCTAAAACAAGAGCAAAAACTCCAGCTTTCTCCTAAACAGATTCAATTTTTGAATCTGTTGCAAATTCCATTGTCGTCTTTATCTAAAAGAATTGAATCCGAACTAGAAGAAAACCCTGCTTTAGAAGAAACTGAAGAATCTACAAATGAGGAAGAAGTATATTATAAAAGTAACAACACCTCGAACAACAAAGAGGTAAACACAACTGTAGTTAAAGAAAGAGAAATCGGACTGCAAGATTATTTAAGCAGTCAGCTTTTCTTAGAAAGCTTATCTACAGAACAAGAAAAAATATGTTTGTTTATAATCGGTTGCTTAGATGAAAACGGATTTCTTAGCCGAAGCCTTTTAGAAATAAGTGACGATATCCTTTTCGAATACAATCAGAATATAGGCGAAACAGAATTGATTGAGCAGCTAAGGTGTATTCAGTCTTTAGAGCCTACAGGAGTGGGAGCAAGAAATCTGAAAGAATGTCTTCTTCTTCAACTAGCTCAAAAGAAAAAAACAGAGACTCAAGAGCTTGCTATAAAAGTATTAGAAGATCATTTTACTTCTTTTACTTCTAAAAACTTTGAAAGAATTTGCAAGCAACTAAACATTACAGAAAGCACGCTTAAATCGGTTTATAAGTTAGTGGCTAGCCTAAATCCAAAGCCAGGTGCTGCTTATTCTAATAAAGAAGAAAACACCAATTATATTACTCCAGACTTTTTACTTTCTACTAACAATAATGAGTTTCTACTCTCACTCAATCACATTGGAAATAGAAAAATAAAATCGAGCGATTATTACAAGAAAATGTTGGCCGACGTTAAGAAAAGTAAAGACAAAGATGCCGTGCAATTTCTGACTCAAAAAATAGAAAATGCCGATTGGTTTGCCAATGCTATAGTCCAAAGGGAACAAACGCTGTTAAATACTATGAATTGCATTCTAGAAATTCAGTCTGATTTTTTTAAAACTGGAGACGAGAAGTTTCTAAAACCAATGAAATTACTGGATGTTGCCCAAAAAATAAAAATGGATATTTCTACTGTTTCTAGAGTAACAAATAGCAAGTATATTGAAACCCCTTTCGGCATGTTTCTTCTTAAAGAATTCTTTTCTGAAGCATATCATAAGGAAGACGGAACAACTATTTCTACTAAGGTAATTAAAAGTAAATTAGTTGAAATTATCGAAAAAGAGGATAAAAAAAATCCGTTTACCGATGATCAACTATCGGAAAAACTAGACGAATTAGAATTTCATATTGCTAGGCGAACGGTGTCTAAATATCGTCAACAACTAAAAATATCTAGTTCTAAACTAAGAAGAGAATTATAAAACCAAATAAATGAAGTTAGCAAACATTATATCTATCATCGGTCACCCTATGTTTATGCCATTGTATGCTATAATAATCTTATTTCAGTTTAATCCGTACGTCAGCCAATCTCTAAATGAAAACGTACAAAACTTGGTTTATTTAATTGTAACGCTTTTTACTATTGTTTTTCCTGTCTTAACAGCTGTATTATTGTTAAAATTCAATGTAATAAGCAGCCTTTATATGAGAAATGCTCAGGAAAGAAAGTGGCCCTTTACTTTAACCGTATTGTGGTACTATTTGTGCTTTGAGATATTATTAAAGCTTCAATTACCTAAAAGCATTTATCTAATGATAATAGGCGCAATTACAGTTGTTACTATTGCTTTAATAGTAACTTTAAAATGGAAGATAAGCGTCCATATGCTTGGCGTTGGTGGCTTGCTAGGAGCTTTGATAGGCATAAGTTATAGGTTTAGCCTAGACTGGTTATTAATCATTTTAGCAGTCACTTTAATATCAGGGCTAGTTGGCTATGCTAGACTAGAAACCAAGTCACACAATCCTAATCAGGTATATGTTGGCTTCATTGTTGGTTTAAGTATAGAATTAGTAGCTGTTTTATTATAAAAAAAATTATATCTTCAAACTCCACAATAAATAAAAGATTTGAAAAAGAAAATCACAAGAAAAAGACATCTTGCCAAAACCTTTACTTGGAGAATAACTGCAACTATTACTACTACTTTAATCGCCTGGATTATTTCTGGTGACCCTAGTACAGGATTAGCAATAGGAGGAATTGAGTTTTTTGTTAAAATGCCTATATACTACTTTCACGAACGAACATGGTATAAATCAAAATGGGGTATTGAAAAACAAAAAAGCGAATCTCCAAAATAAAAAAAGATACTATTCGTTTTTTTATCTGTACTAAACGAAATTATCCATGAAACGATTTATTCTTCTACTCTTTAGTTGTGCCTTTTTAATCCATACAGCCAATAGTCAAGGGTGCAGCGATGCTGGTTTTTGTTCCTTAGACGGAATTCAAAATTCGGACTCTGAAATTAAATCTTATAACAATAAATTTGCTATCGGTTCATCGTACGGAATAGGCGATCATAACATAACTATTGTAGCCCCTTATTTTTCTTACCAAAGATCTGTGGGAAAAAATCTATCAATAAGCACGAAGCTGACAGCAATACAGCAAAGCAGTGAGTACGCAGAAAACACTGGGCTTTCCGATGTTTTTGTAATTGCTAATTACCGATTGAACGATAAAACAAAACTGACTGCTGGAGCAAAACTGCCTTTGAGCGATGGAAACCAACTTAACAACTCAGCAGACCCTTTTCCCCTTGACTTTCAGCCAAGCTTAGGAACAACAGATATAATAGTTGGCTTTGCTACCAATATTAAAAAACTACAAATAAATGTAGCAACACAGCTACCTGTTTTTCAAGGTAAAAACACTTTTTCATCCGAAGTGTATGATACTTCCAATTTTTATTCGGAGTTTCAAAGCACTAATAATTATAAAAGAAAAGGGGACGTATTGTTAAGAGCTACATATGAAGTATCTAAAACAGAAAAATTCCGTTTTACATCAAGCCTACTTTCCATTTATCATCTTGGGAATGATACTTATATTCCCCTAAGGTTTATTGAAAATGAAGAAATAATAGGTTCTAGTGGTTTAACTTTAAATCTAAACTTATTTTTAGAGTACACTCTTTCACAAAAAAGCAGTATTAATTTTAGTGTTGGCTCACCAATAATTGTAAGAATGGTAAGGCCAGACGGACTAACAAGAAGTTTTATTGCATCTTTAACATATGGCTATTCGTTCTGATTTTTTTCTTTGTAGTGGTAGGTAACGTTAGGGTTTTGCTGAGCTAGCTCCTCCACCATTTCATCAATTTCGTACTGGTATATTTGCTTTGGAGGACCTTCTTTTCTAAACCAGAAAGCTAAAAGAAGTCCGGAAATGGCACCCGTCAGATGTCCTTCCCACGATACTCTTTCTTGAAGGGGAAATAAACCCCAAACTAAGCTTCCATAAAGAAAAACAACAAACATAGACACTGCCATTAACTTGGTATGCTTACGAATAAGGCCACTAAAAAATAAGAAAGAAGATAAGGCATAGATTATTCCACTTGCGCCAATGTGGTAGTTCTGTCTGGCAAATGTCCAGAGCAAAAAACCACTAAACAACCAAGACCAAACAAAAACTTCTGTAGAAATAGATTTATAAAAATACCTCACAGACATTAAAAGTACCAAAATAGGCAATGCGTTATTTGTTAAATGAGATAAGTCGCTATGAATTAATGGAGAAAATAAAATACCTTTTAATCCAGAAATGTGTCTAGGTAAAACACCATACTTCACAAAACTGAAGTCGTAAAAATGTTCGAGGCCTTTAATTGCAGATATTAATAGAACAAATAGGATTGGAAAAAGGACAATAGGTAAAATGGTAGATTTCTTTTTCATTTTTTATATGTCGTGACTAATTCCTACTCCTAGTATATAAACAATAGAGGCTTTGTCGAAATTGTTTTGCAATCTATAATATAAGTCTATATCCGTTGATTTGGCTAAAGGATAAGAGGCCCCTAATGTTGCTCTTAATTTTGCAAAAGAAGAAAAGTCGGAAAAGGTTTCCAATAAAAAAGAAGGTTCTAAAGGAGTCTTGGGTAAATTATAGTGAGCCGATAGTCGCTCTCTAAACACTAAGCTAGAGCCGTACTGAAATCGTGAACGACTTTTAATAGTTAATCTATCTACCTTTTTTCGCCAGCTCAAATCGAGGCTAAATCTATGTTGTATTTCGCTATTAAAAAAGACATCATATTCTTCAATAAGACGATAATCCATAGCTATTCGCCAACTCTTATTCCACTTTCTAGAAATAGAAAAATTAGAAAATAATTCGTCTTTAAGGCTAGCATTTTCTCTTAGCCTTAGCCCTTGAGAAAATGAAATATTTGTTTTTTTATTGATAGAATAATTAAGAGAGGCTTTAGACCACAGCATAAAGTCCGGCTCCTGTCCCATCAAAAAAAGAGGAAAGAAAATTAGTATTAAACTACTTTTCTTCATCTTCAAAATAGTAAATTCTAACGCTAGCAGTATCTCTTAGAAAATCAATATTTCTAATTTCAACTCTAGTGATATTTAAGCCAGTTCTCTTCTTTAAATCTGCTAATAATTCGGCTCTTTTTTCTGGAACAATAAGCTCAATTTTTTCGAATGTGATTGTCTTTCTAGTTTCGTGTTTCAGTAACCATATTTTTTCTAGACTATAAGTAATAAGAATGAACATCATGTTGGTAAACAACAATTCTGAGTAGCTAATTTTTTTATTTGCTAATGCATTCATTACAGAAATCCCTATGACTATAAAAAGATATGTCATTTCTTTAATAGGAATAGGGTCAGTTCTATATCTAATAATTCCGAAAATGGCAAATAAACCTAAAGCAAAACCTAATTCTAGTTTTACATTCTCTAGAAGAAAACATAAGAAGAAAACCGTAATACTAATTAAAATGTAAGTAAATAAATAATCTTTATTTTTAGAGGTAGCATAATATATATACCTAACAATATATCCTACTACAAGAAAGTTAAAGGCCGATTTTACTAGTAGTTTAATAAAATCTTGCTTGTCGAATAATTCGACACCTAAAAATTCTATTTCAGATAGAATCAGTAAAAATAATGACATAGTTATAGTTGGTTAATTTTTAAAAATTTTGGTTTAAAATTGTTTTGCTTTAGCGCCGGATACAAACTAGCCATTGCCATACAATACTTAGAAATACGAAACGGACGTATTCCTTTTTCTTTTATTTTTCTCATAAAAGAAGAAGCATAATTTACTTTCTCTTGCTTCACTTCAGCAATAATCATTTTGCTTATTTGGCCTTTATTATCGCTGCTTTTGAAACTAAAGTCGGTATCGATAGTTAATCTTTCCTTTATGTTTTTATTTACAAAAGTAATCCTGCTATAGGAGTTCCAATGTTTAGGAACTAAGTCAATATCGCTTCCTAATATTTTTGTAATAAAGTCTGTGCTTTTAGTGCTTAAAGACTCTTCAATATTATCGACTTTGACTCTCGATTTTTTGGTGACTCCTTTATTGTTTTTTTGTTTTATTTCTAAAAAACATAAGCCGGAATCCAAGTACTCCCTAAATCGAACTTTCTTTCGATTCGTTTTACCATTATGGTGGTCGTAATAAAATTTAAAATCGTCGGTATCAAAATATAATGATCGATAAGAATTGACTCTAATATCGTTTACATCTAAAACGAAGTAATCGTCCATTAAATCAGGAAGAATGTCAACAAAGGTGTCGTAATCGAACACAAACTTAGTATCTACCCTGCTTAACAAGCTAACGCCATCCATCTCTTTTAAAGAAATGGGAGTAAACTGACTTAGTATTTCTTTAGTTACTGACAATGTTAAATCTTATGATATCGTCGAGATTAATGATTTGATTGTTTTCGGTTATTTCTAGCTCTACCTTTTGAGCAAAGTTATTAGAAATACAATCAGGATGCCAAATGGTGGAAGACAGTTGATTAGCGTAATTAGGATTAGATTCATATAAAGATGCAAGTCCGTTGGTGTCAGCTTCGCATTCCGAATAGATGAATATAGTATAGTTTCCTTTTCTTAATGATTCGAAACCGAAAGAGCCATCAAAAGTAGTCTCATAGTTGTCATCATATAGATTGTCATTATCGCCATAGATAATAAAAACATCTTCCTCTGCATGATAATATTGAGATAAGGTGTCTATTCTTTCATTTCCAGGAACATCGAAATGCTGAACGTTTATCGTTTTTAACTTTCCGAAAATGGCTGATGTTCCTCCTTCGCCTTCTTGCTTTTGACAAGAAATTAGAGTTATTAAAACAAATATAAATATGCTATTTTTCATTTATTGAATAATTACTTTTTCTGTTTGTCCGTCTAGGTTAATAATGTACAAACCACTTGGCCAAGACGAAGTGTTTACTCTAGCACTATTTCTAACATTAGAAAGATTTAAATATTTTTTTCCTAAAACATCGGTTATTTCTATATTCTGAGCATTTGCTTCAATAGTTAAAAAGTCATTAGCAGGATTAGGAAAAACCTTAACCGAATTCGTCCATTGCTCAATGTCTACAGAATGTTGGCCATTGTTGTCGTCAAAGGTATGGTTTTGGATTTGGAATGGGCCAGTGCCGTTTTCAAATCTAGCATATCCCATATCAGAAGGAATGTTTTGGTAATAAATCGCATCAACAATAAATAAATTAGAGGTGGATAAGAATAGTGCTTCTTCTTGAGCCGAAAGTTTGAAACTAGTATGCAGTCCCTCTTGAGTTAATTCGTCTCCATCTAACCAAACAATTAAGTAATCATCAGGTGCAATCGTAACATTTGGAAACTGCCATTTATCTAAAGTAGATTCGTTATCGGATAAATAATATCCTTCTAAGTTAATCAATTGAGTACTTCCATTATAAATTTCTACCCAATCATCATACTCATCTGTTCCCGATGAGACATCGGCAACCGAACTTGTATTGGAAGCCATTAATTCATTAATAACCAAACTTCCTACGACTGCCATAGAATGAAATTCGTGTTCTGCTCTTTGAGGAGAGAAAATGCCCGCTTCTTGATTTTCAGCATAAATGTAATACTGAATATCCAAAGCCTCCACGTTTATGCTTATTCCATATGTTCCGTCACCAGCAGCTCCATCGTTAATTAGTCCGTCATCTAACATTTCTAATTTAGTAAAATGTTCGTTAGGTCTAAATCTGTAAGCAAATATCACTTTGTCGGCATTGGCTACGCTAGCGTTTATACTAGGATTCGAATAGGCATTTATAACAGATGGTTGTGTCGCGATAGTGCCAATCGTAGGAGCGGTAGCATTCATTTCTGGCTGTTGTTGCAGATAAGCAACTCTATCGCCCATTAACTCTGTAATTCCTATATCTGCTCCGCCAGGGCCTCCACTAACAATGGTGTTATTTAAATTTGAAATGAAATCATCGTAAGAATAAAATCCATTTGGATCGGATTCGACATCGTTTGCTATTAAAGCCTGTATTTCTAAAGCTCTTGTCAAATACAAATCATTAGAAAAATTTTCAGTTAGGATTGTTTTGAGATGAGCAACATACATTTTTCTGTACGTAGGATCATTTAATACCAGATTCAATAAAGGCCATTCGTCTTCATTTTCTCGAAGAAACATATCTACTTCTGATAAGTCCGTTTGTTGCGGTGGTCCACCACCTCCCTCTGACACCATGGCAAAGCCTCCAAAAGACTCATTTAAGTCCCAAAGAATAGGGTTAATTTTGTTAAAATCGTCTTGAATTAAATAATAGTTTTGACGGAAAGGGCCACTATAACTATCTAAATTTACTAGAAGATTGTTAAAAGCCAACATCCAAATAGCTCTATCTATATTTAAAGCAGATTCGATATTTTGAGAGTTGTTTTCGATAGTGTTGGTTAGGTCAATTAAGCTTTGCCAACTATAATCGGTTTTAAGCTCATAGAAGTCATAATACGATGCTGAGTCATTTCCTAAATACTCTAGAGAAGAGCCGTTTCCGTTAAAAACAGAGACTGGGTTACATTTAAATCTGCTGTTATCCTTATCAGAATAAAGATAATCGTTTTGAAAGTCGCTATTTATTGATTCAGAACTAACGTATAAGCCGTGATAAGCGTCGTTTACATACACTTTGGCATGGTTAGATTGAGATGCTACCATATATTTTCTAGCAATCTCATAAGAAAGAACCTCTCTTAAAAAAGAAGGATCGTTTTTTACATTAGAAAGTTTAATGGTTCGGAATCCCTGATAATCTTGATTTTCTTGAACATAATCTAATGCAATATTCATCGGATTTTTGACATTATCTTCTGAAAAAGTGCTGTTTCCTTTGTACTTTATTCCAACGCTATCTTTAGCAGAACCATTAATAACTACAGAGTCAGCTAATAGTCTTTGGTCTAAATCTTCTAAATAAAAATCGACTAATTGACTGTTCCAGTCTGCCTGAGGAAAATAAATTTCGATCGTAGTAATCGTATTTACATCATATAACTGCTGGGAATTTGCAGTAAATGAAATAATGAATAAAGCAATTATGGAAAATAGATGTTTCATTATTTTGCAATTAATTTTATAACCTTTGATTGAGTTGAATTAGATAATTTTAAAAAATACATCCCTTTGCTAAAGCTTGTAGCATCAATAGTTTGTGATTTAATGTTTTGAGCTTGAGAAACAATTTTACCACTCATATCGAATAAAGTATAGTCCGTATCATAACTAAAATCTAAATTTAAATAATCGCGGAAAGGATTTGGCCCGACCTTGGCAATAAATTGTTCCTCTATGGAAGCTCCCTGTTCAAAACTAAAATACAAAGCCGAAACACATTGATTGGAGTCGCTTACAAACACAAGGTAATCAGCTGTTTCTTCTGGGGAAAAGGAGTTGTCAGTAGAAAGAGTTTGATCCATTTTATTAGTCCAATTATATGTAAAGGGCGGGATTCCGTCTGTAATTAAAACAGAAAAACTAGAGCCATCTTGCACCAATTCAATTGATAATAAATTTAGTGTTACAGAACCGTCGATAGAAAAAACTTGGTTATTGTCAGTAGTGAAAACTTCATTTATTGCAACCGCAAATGTATTGTCAGGATTTAAATAAGCACCTTCTTCTAAACCGTCCCAAAATTGCAATAAAATAGGCCCTTCATAGCATGGGTCTTGCTTTATAAAAGCAAGGTAAACTAAGGTTCCGTTTTGGTCTGCAAAATCATTGTCCGTGATAAGTTGTCCTCCTAAATAAGAAATGGTAAGTAAACTTTGTGAGCCATTAGTAAAATCCTCACTAGAAAAATCTCCTTGGCCAATCAAGCTTAAATCATCAACTCCTTGATTGTCTAAAAATTCTTGCTGATTGATTTGAATAAAATAATCGTTAGATACAGGAGAAATTATATTAGAGTTATACTTAATATTAAACTTTATTTGTTCGAGCTCGACATACTCATTTAACTTTACTGGAACAACAAAAAAGCTTTGGCCTTCATAAGTCCAATTATCATAAATAGATTGATCAACTAAGTCAATGTCTGCAATGCTTACAGGAATTTGAGCCATTACATTAAAGGGTAGGGCTAAAAGTAAAAACTTAAAGAATAAATAAGGTTTATTTAACATTTGGTTCACTTGAGATTTAGACTAACAAAGTTAACATTTAAATTTTTAAGGGAAAAGAATAGCTAAGGTCTTACGCACCCAGCTAATTGGAGTATAAACTAACAAAAGCCTTCTCCCAGTTCTTTATTTTAATTGTCCAATCAAACGACTTACCTAATTCGATTGAATTAGAAGAGACGGCATGTAAAAGATTTGGCTCCTTTTTTAATTTGGCAAGAGTTTGAGCCGCTTCATTAAAATCAGACACCACAAAGCCATTGACCCCATTAGAAATCCATTCTTGGGCGCCGTAGTCACCATAAACTACAGAAGGAATGCCAGCGCAGGCATTTTCTAAAATAGCCTTTGGAAAGCCTTCTGATCTTGATAGCAAAATGTGTAACTGTATTTCGCTTAATAATTCTATTATTTTCGATTGATCGAGAAATCCATGAAAAACAAGATTAGTTAATTCTCTATTTTTCAATTCCATCTCTATGTCTATTTTTCCATTTCCCGAACCAACTAAATGAAACTCTAAGTCAGGAAAACGACTAGCAAGATCAAGATAATCAAAAACCCCTTTTCTAACCAAATCATTGCCAATCATAATTACTTTTTTCAAATCGGAATTGGGTCTATTTAAATTTAAAAACAAACTAGATTCTGTTCCTAAATAAAGAATTTCTGAATTAGTTTGTAATTGATGACGCTCTCTATTATAGGCTTTCATAAATGTAGTAATGGAATACCTTTGGCTAAATCTGTGGTAATACTTAATAAAGTCTTTTCCGCTTATCTTAACTGCATTGTTAGCCGCTTGATTATCAAAGATACCCTCAATGGTAGTCATGCTTTTCTTATTAAAAAGCCTGCACAAAAAAGAGGTGTATTTTAAGTTGTTTCCTTTTGGCAGATACACAATGTCGGCTAAAAGAATCTGAACAAAATATACCCAGTAGATAAAAATTCGATGCGGCCAATAGCACTTATGAATATGAACCTCATCCATTTTTAAAGTCGGAGAAGAATAAACACTCAAAACATGAACCTCGAACTTTGATTTGTCAAGGTGTTTCGCTATTGACCTGCAATTAAGGTTCTGGGCGTTGGAGGTATTTACAAATCCTCCTAGAAAAAGTCTTATTTTACTTTTCATTCTCAATGCCAAAATGGATGTATAAAAAAGGCCAAAACAATGGTTGACCTTTTTATAATTATTGTTTGATTAGTTTCTTTCGAACTCTATTGTCTTTACTTTTTAAGTCAATAAAATAAACGCCATTGCTATAAGGAGATAAATCCACTACGGCATTGTAGTCGTTCAATTCAACAACTTGAAGTACTCTACCAGACATGTCGATTAATTTATATTCTTCAATTAAAACATTGCTCTCAAAGTTTACTACATCTGATGTAGGGTTTGGGAACATTATTAATTCTATGTTGTTATTTTCTTTAACATTCGTAAAGCCACCAATTACAAAAGAATAGTTAATCTCTCTTCCGAAGTCTGGATCAAAGTTAAAACTAGGGCCAGTAAGTGGTCTAAACTGAAAAAACCCATTTCCTTGATCAGGATAAGCCCAATAGGACAATCCGTCATCACCAGTATCTAACACTTTTAAAGAGTAGCATCCGTTAGACAAATCTAATGTGTCAAAATATAGTGTATTGGCCGCTAAATTAGTATTCGTATAAACTACGTTTCCGTTTAAATCAGTAACGGTTACCGAATTATCTTGAGGAAGATTGTTAGTACGGTATCTTAATGCAACTGATGTTTGATAAACATCAGGCATATCAAATTTGGTTGTAAACGTATTGTTTTCCTGATACTCATCTGATACTTGGTTCGGGTTACTAGCAGTTATTGTAAAGTTGTTAGATCCGTCTCCTAACCAAAAGCTAGGCTCTTCTACATTAACAGTAACAATTTCCGATTCCATAAACTTTAAACTTCCTGTCCATTCATAAACAAAAGGTGATCCTCCAGAAATTTGGAACGTAACTCTTGCAGAATTTAAATCGTTTGATCCTCCGTTTCTAATCACAAACTGTATGCCATTGCAAATGGTGTTTTTTCTAGAAACATACTCCCAATTATTAGGAGATATTACATCGTATATTTCTACATCTGATGCGAAGTTAGCATCTCCATATTCTACCAAATGCATTGTCATATCATATCTTCCGCTTCCCATTCCTAAATTATTGGCTGGTACTGGAGTGATATCGTAATCGACTTCTAATGTTTGACCCGACAGAATATATGGGGTTAAATCAAACTCTCTTGTTTTAACAACGTCTCCAGGACACCATCCTTCTCTTGCTCCTGGCCAAGTTCCTCCTTGTGGAAATACTGGGTTTAAAGCACACTCTGTTGTTTGCCAAACGTGCCAGTCGGCAATTTGATCTCCATTTGCAAAAAGATAATGGGTATTATTTTTCCATTCACAACAGTGAGGATAAACACCTGTAGTACTATTATGACCATGACCAGTAATAGTTGTTTTTAATTTAGCAAATTTTGTTTCAGGCTCTAGGTTTAATTCTGTATTAGATAAATAAACATCGTCATCTAAATCTCTGTAGCTATAACCTGTCCAAATACTTGAACTTTGATTCCAAACATGGGATACTTTCTGAACTGGCCTAGCAGGTGTACCATGAACAAAAGCAAATTCAAGGTCCACTAACTCGGAAGTGTTAGGTGAAGTTATCTCAACATTGCCTTTTAACAAATTAGCAAAGTCAGTTACATCATAAACCCATCTAAAACCAGCTCCTAAATCAAGTCCTATTCCGTATGGAGTAATGAATCTTCCCAACTCATATCTGTTTGTTAGCTCGAATGGCTCTTGATAAAAATGAACAGTATCGTTATAAACTGTTTGATCAGCCATATGGTAAAGGCTATCAATTGGGTCTCCATTAAAATCTGTAGTGTATGACCAGCCTGCTGGAAATTGATAGCTTAAATCGGAAATATTAAAATAGCCAGAAATAGGAACATATTGCGCTAAAGAAATTGGATTTACCAAAACAGAATCTATAACCAAAACGGAATCTAAAGAAGTGGTATATTCTCCCTGAACAAATGTAATGTTAGCCCTGTCGGAAGAAAGAACAATCTCGTGTATTTGATCCGATGAATTATGAAACCTTACCATATCCTGATTGGTAGGAGCCCCATTAAATCCATTAAGTGACTTATCTAAAATTACACCTACATCATTAAAATCGTAATATAAAACAAGATCATTATAGTTAGGGTGAGTGTTATCTAAAGGAATATTCATCCAGTCAGTTATGTTTTGCTGGCTTAATGATTTTTTCCAAACTCTAAACTCGTCTAGCTTTCCATCCCACAAGGATCTATTTGCTATTCTAAAAATGGAAACAATAGAAATAGAATCAAACTTTTCTGTTCCTGTATGCCATAATTGTCCGTTTTTGAAAATGTTCATTACCCCTGCAACTGCATCTTTTGTAAATGCCCAATGAGTCCATTCATCGGTAATTTCACCCGCTGTAATTTCCTTAGAAATTCTACTTGCTCCCCCAGAACCAAACCCTGCATCCCAATAAATACTATTGTTTTCCCACGGAAAATGGCAATTTATTCTTCTTGTATTGGTTGTGTCAAACCCTTCGAAAAGTGTGGTATTTAAAGGCAAAACTTCTGCATTACCTTGTGCCCAAAAAGAAACAGTAGCCTCGTTGCCAAAGTCTGTACTTTCTAAGGCTACATCCACTTGTTGTCCGCTAGTTATTTGCAAATACCCATCACGATTTATCGTGTAGGCAACGGTATTAGACGTTGTTTGTGAAGATGAGACCACATTATCATTTGCACTAAAATTAGGGTTTAGCAAATCGTTCTCGAAACTTACTTCCATTATAATGCTTGAAGATCCATCCCACACAAATGGTGATAATAAATCAAGAGTCTGCAAACCTGAACTGAAGGTGGTATTGTTATAATAAACCTCTTGAAAATTACCAATGTCAAAATTAGACAAGGAGTCTAAATTGGTATGTTTCATAGAAATATTTAAATGATTTAAATCGCTACCACTTGCTACTAAATCAAATCTTAATTTGCTTATTTCGCCAGCCTGTAATCCAGAGTTTGTTAGCTCCTCTGCTGTCCATACAATTTGAGAAATAACGGACTCTGAAGAAGCGCCAAATAAATTATCGTTCTCGATACTTTCATTTCCTATAGCATAATCTACTTCAGACATTGTACTAGTATAATTTGGAAAATACTGATAGGATTGAGAATAATTATAGTAAGGATTATTTACATATTCTATGGTATCTAAAGCTTGTCCTCCAAAATAATAACTGGCATGCTCTACTCTTACAGAATCAAATTCACCGGTATATTCTGTTAGATAGGTTGTTGTGCTATAGTCCCACTCTCCACACGGAAGATTGTCTGTAGTAGTTTGAGCATCACATTTAAGGGTGTAGCTCATCAATATTTTCCTAAATGGAGTTTCGTGATTTGGAAAGTTCCAAACTCCAGTTCTGGTGTTTATAGAATCAAAAGTTAGTGTCTGTACATAAGTTGTGTCCTGAGAGAAAGCGAACTGACCTAATAACAAAAAGGCAATTAGAGATAGTAATTTAGTTGAAATGAACTTCATAGTTTTTGTTGTTTAATGTATTAATTCAAGATCAAGGATTTAAATATACGATTGTTCGTTAAATTAAAAATCATAATAATGATTATTAATGTCTGTTTTAAATGATATGAACACGTAATTAGTTTTAGCGATTGGGAGGTATAATGATTTCGATTCTCTATTTGTAACACCTAGTTCTACTTTCATGTTGGTAGTAGGGTTTACAATATAAGCTAATCTAACATCAACAATTCTCAAATTTGTAGTGTTTCCTTGTGCTACTTCGTTTCCGTATTCGAGACGGTCTCCTTCCGCGTAAGAAGTTAGGATGTCACTTCCATAATTTAGTGGATCTCCAGGAATATTGGCGCCGTGTGTAGCAAAAATAACTTTAGAGTCTATAGCCCATCTTTTGTATCTGTATCTTAAAAAAGAAACTGACTCCATAAAACTTGCTCCTAATGGGTGTGCTAACGCTTGGTTATAGTGGGTGTAGCTCTGGAGAGGGTTTAAATGGGAATAAGTAAACGGACGAGAAAAGTTGTATTCGGACTGTAACGTTAGATTTTTAACTCCAAATGCATCGAACCATTTTGCTCCGAGCTGGTAACTGTACTTATTTGCCCACCAACCACTTTTAGCTTTCAGCTCACTAAACCTAAATTCGTCTAATAATAATTGTCCGTATAAATGAGCGCTATTATTTAACTTAAACTTGGTATTTAAGCCAAGAAGAGCATTGCCAGACGCAGAGCCTAAAGAAAACTCTACTGGTCTATAAAAAATAATTGGATTTAAATAATTAATGTCAAACCCTCTTCCCGATTCGCTTTGCTCCCATACTATGGTTTCGAAAAGACCCAAATTCCATCTTTTAGTAAGGTTGATGCTTAAATAGTGAGTAGTGCTATACTTCTTTCTAAAAGTATTGTTTAACTCAAACTCGGGCCTTAAATCTTGAAGAATAGAAAATATATTTACGTACTTTACTTTCCAGAAGTCAGTAGTAATTTTAAAAAAAGGGTAATTAAAGGCATTGTCAGAAAGCAATAATGAACGGTAACCATCGCCTATGAAGTTTTTTCCGTGACCAAATTGAAGATTAAAATGCTTGTCGGCCTGATAACTAATCAAACCGTTAGACATGGCAAAATCAAAATCATGATCCACCTCATGATCTCCCCATTTAGAATATCCTTGACCAGGAACAACAAAATAATTGTCTACAATAGCATCCTCTAAATAGTCAGGGAAAATTGCCTGATTTTCGTAAAAAGAGGTGTAAAAAGTTATTTTAGAGCCAACCCTTCCTTTTACTTCAAAAGCACGAGTATTTACGTATCGGCTTGCTGAGTCGGAATTACCAAGCTCAAGATGAAATAAAGGATTAATAATTAGGTCAAAATCATCGGCCTGATAGCGCAAAGCATTGTTGTTTAAAGCGCCATTCAAAAAAGAAGATTTAAAAGAATATGGTTCTATGTTAGAGTCCGTGTTTTGACCAAAGTTAAAATTAGCTTTTAAAGAAGTATGGGACGTAGAATCTAAGGAATGGTACTCCTTTTGGTAATTGTTGTGCCAAGAATGATTGAATGTAAAGCTGTTTTGACTAAAAAGTAAGATTGGCATAAAGGCCAAAACTATAATAATGGATTTTTTCATTTGCTTTTATTAATAATAATCAAAAATAACACCCCTAATCCGCAAATCAAAAGAAGGACGTAGTTAATGTTTAAAAAGCCTAAAAACAAAGCTGCTATAATAACTAACAAATTAAAAAGCAAAAGAGTTATAGCCGTCTGAATTTGAGTCAACCCTTTGTCCATTAACAAATGGTGAAGGTGGTTTCTGTCTCCCGAAAAAGGAGATTTTTTTTGGGCCAATCGAACAATAAAAACCCTAAGTAAATCTTGAAGTGGAATAATTAAAATCGCCATTGCTAGAGTAGGTGTTTTAATTTGAAACCATTGGCTCTCTATTTGAAAATCTGTTTCTACAAATTGAACCGCAATAATTGAAAGTAAAAATCCGACAACTAAGGAACCCGTGTCGCCCATAAATATTTGAGCAGGATGCCAGTTGTATCTTAAAAAGGCTATTAGTGCCCCTATTATAGCTGATAAGATTATTGCGAAATTAATGTCGTTTTGTAAAAATAAAAAGACGAAAAATACAGAAGATACTAATAGGCCTATCAAAGCCGCTAAACCATCAATACCGTCTATTAAATTATACGCATTTGTAATGACCAACATGGTGAAAACAGTAAGCAAAAAACTAGTTATATATGGCAATTCATAAATGAAAAATAGCCCATGCATGCTAGTAATTCTCAAGTCGTTAAAGTAAACGATGATAATAATAGCTATTAATTGACCTAAGAATTTTTTTGAGGGACGAAGAGTAATAGAGTCGTCAATTACACCTAAGAAAAAGACAATAAACAAAGAGCCCATTATCCATTGAACTCCATCTACATCTCCTATTTTCAGAAGAATGAAGAATGATAGTATTATACCAAAAAAAATGGCAACTCCTCCGTAAGTAGGGATTGCTTTTGAGTGCGAAGCTATAAGGTTAGGAATCTTTAATAAATCGGTATACCTTTTAGATAAAAGTAATATGAGAGGTATCGTTAGATAGGTAATGAAAAAAGAAATGATAAGACTGATTATAATTTCAATCATCACTTTTTTAATTTAGTTAGCCAAAACTCAATCATCTCATCAATCATAGTTTCAAAAGTATAGCTAGGCTCCCAGCCTAAAGCTCTTAATTTTGAAGCATCTCCTTTAAGGTTATTTAATTCTTCTGGCCTTAAATATCTTTCATCCACAACGATATAATCTTTATAGTCCAAGTCTAGCTTAGAGAAGGTGTATTCGCATAAATAGCGTACTGAATTGGAAATCCCTGTAGCGCAAACCATATCGACTGGCTCCTCTTGCTGTAGCATTAGCCACATGGCTTTTACGTAATCTTTAGCATGGCCCCAATCTCTAGTAGCTTCTAAATTTCCTAGTTCTAGCTGGTCTGTTAATCCTAATTTGATTCGAACCGCCTCTTTAACTACTTTTCCTGTAACAAAATTAGAACCTCTTCTGGTAGACTCATGGTTGAACAAAATACCATTACTGATATATAAACCATAAGACTCTCTATAATTCTTACAGATATTATGAGCAAATACTTTAGCACAGCCATAAGGAGAAACAGGAGTTAATGGAGTCGACTCTCTTTGAAAGCCATCAGAATCAATACTATTTCCGAACATTTCCGAAGAACTTGCTTGGTATAATTTAGCTTCAGGACATACAATTCTGATTGCTTGCAATAAATTTAAAGTTCCGATTGCAACTACTTGAGAAGTATAAATTGGCTGATCAAAACTAATTCTTACGTGAGACTGAGCCGCTAAATTATATATTTCATCGGGTTGAAAATCTTTTAAAACAAATAGCAAGGAGGACATATCGGTCATGTCAGCATAAACAAGTTTAACTTTCCCATAAACCGAATCTAATCGGTCAGACTGATTTTCTGCAACAGAATTTCTTTTTAAAGTTCCACAAACTTCATAGCCTTTTTCTAATAAGAATTCGGAAAGAAAAGATCCGTCCTGCCCATTTATTCCTGTTATTAACGCTTTTTTCATTTTAGATTTTTAAATCAATTTTATCAAAATAACAACTATTAATTTAATATAACAGACTTATTTATGCTTCCTTTTTCAGAAATTACTTTTAGAAGGTATGAGCCTGACTTTAGTTGAGCTCTTTTAATTACTAGTTTATCAGACAATGATTCCACAGAATAAACAAGCCTTCCCTGTAAGTCGAACAACATTATTTGTCTTTTATTTTTGGTTGGGGTGAAAAAATCAATGTTTAATTCCCGCCTAAAAGGATTAGGATAAACTATCGCGTTTATCAAACTATTTGTTTCGTCAATGTTAGCAACATTTGAAATAGAAATGTCCATGCAAGATTGTTGCCCTTGGCAGCCGTTTTGGTCTGTTTCGGTTACACAAAGAGAGGCCGTTCCTTCTTGACTCCAAGCTATATTAACCGAATTAGTTCCTTGGCCATTGCTAATTGTTCCTAAAGAACCTAGCTGCCATTGGTAAGAAGAATTAGAGTTATTAGAAACAGAATAACTAGAGCTAGATCCTATGTTTTCTTGGTCAGATCCGTTAATGTTTAGGTTAGCAAGTTGAGCTACTGTTAAGTTTAAGATAGCAGAACTATCACAACCTAGAGAACCTGTAGTATTAAAATTATACTGACCTGTATTGGAATAAGTGCTTCCATTCCATTCAAATTGATCGCAAACTACTACTGTTTCTGTAGAGCTATTTATAGCTAAGATAGTTAGGTTTAGATTAACGATACTATCGCAGCCCAACGAATTTTGATAGATAACAAAAGGGCTGTCCGTACTTTCGGTATAAGTAATGTCATCTATCCAAGTATAAGAATCGCAGTGTGATTGACTATCTACTGAGCTTGAAACAGGTAAAATCGTTAGCTCTAAAACAGCAATACTATCGCAGCCGCTAGAAGATGTTGTTTCGAAAGAATGAACACCTGATTCGGTATAGACCTCATCGTTCCAAGTAAAGCTTCCACACTGTTCTATTTGAGTGTTTGATTGGTATACAGAGTCGGAAATAATGATTTCCAAATTTATGGTGCTGTCACACATCTGGCTACTTAAAATGGTATAGCTAAAAGAAGTTGACTCTGATACATTAAATTCTATAAATTCTCCACCCACTAAAGGATAAGAAACGTTGTACATGCTACAAGAAGAGACGGTCTGACTAGTCTCACTACTAAAGCCCATACTTAAATCTAGATAAGATAAACTATCGCATCCGGCAGCATTAGTAGATACATATTCGTACAGTCCGCTAGTTGTGTAGTCTGTTCCATTCCATGAATAACTGTTACAGGCATCCACAGACTCTGTAACTACAGAAGTAGTAGATAATAGCAAGTTTAAGGTTGCAACGCTGTCGCAACCACTTGTGTTGGTTGTAACAAATTGATACGACCCGTTTTCTGTATAAACACTATCGTTCCAAAGATAAGATGGTTCACAAATTAAAACTGACTCTATAGAAGATGTGCTATTTAGAATAGACAGGTCTAGAGCAACAACGCTATCGCAACCAATAGAGTTTTGCAAAACCAATGTAGGCGTGTTAATAGACTCGGTATAAGTATTGCCATCTTGCCACTGGTAAGTATCGCAATGTTGTTGAGAATCGACATAAAAAGAAGCGTTTAATATCTCTAGTTGTAAAAACACAATGCTATCGCAAAGTTGTGCATTTATTAAAGTGTCTGAATAAAATCCTGAAGTAGAATAGTCTTTATCGTTCCAGTTAAAATTATCGCAAGTAGTAAGTTCAAGAGTATCTCCTAAAGAAGACTGCAAAACCGTAAGGTTATAAATAATTATACTATCGCAACCACTAGATGAAATAAAGCTTTCTTCATAAGTTCCCGAAGTGCTATAATATGGACTAGTAGCAGCAAACTGAACAGAATCACAGATTGTTAATGTTTCTATAAAAACAGAAGATGTCGTTACGATTTGAGTTTCCGAATTCCATCCTGAGTCACAATCATCATTGGAATAAACTCTAGATTGTATTTCGTAAGTAGTGCATTCCAAAATTCCGTTAGTAAACGTTTTTGAGCTGTCCGATTGGCCAGCACCGTCTATTGTTCCTATAACTCCAACGGCAATCCATGAAAAAGAACCTAATTGACGGTATCTAAACTTATATTGATCTATTGAAGAGTCAGGATCTACTGAAACGGTTATAGAGTAATTATTAGAACTTAAATCTAACTCCGGATAATTAACCAAGGAAAGGTTTAGAGTCATGGAGCTATCACATCCATTTAAATTAGTGTAATTATAAACATACTGACCACTTTGGGTGAAAATGCTATCGTTCCAACTAAAAGAATCGGCATTACATACTGACTCGTTAAATATCGTATTAGAACTATTATAAATTGTTAAATCGAGCTCTACAATACTGTCACATCCTTGAGTGTTTTGTAAAAAACTAATGGCATCATTATTAGAACTAGTATAGGTAACTCCATTTTGCCACTCATAAGAATCACAATGAACTTGTGTGTCTGTGCCAATTTCAGAACCATTAATGGTTAAGTCGAGTACCAATGTAGAATCGCAACCCTGAGAAGTCGTTAAGACTTGTTGGTATACCCCTGATTCGTTATAAATAATTTGATTCCACATATATAAGTCACACGAACTTACGAAAGTAGTATCGGCGTTATATGAGGAGTTAATAGTTATGTCAGCCAAAATAATACTATCACATCCATTTGAAGAAATAACTGTTTCAGAATAAAAATCTGTTTCAAAATAATATGATCCGTTTTCAGATATTTGAACAGAATCACAACCACTTATAGTAACTAAGCTAGTGGTAGAAGTAAAAGCAGTTCCTGCATCAATCCATCCGCTATCACAGCCATCAGTTGCTAAAATTCTTTTCTGAAACTGATACTGATTACAACTCAATAAATTGTTAACCGATTTAAAACTTAACGATTGAGGCAGAAAATCAACAGTTCCAATACCAACTACTCCAGCCCATGAGCTAGCACCTACTTCTTTATATCTAAACTTATATTGATCTACCAATGTGTTTGGAACAACATTAATTGTAATTGAAAAATCATTTGATTCGAAAACGATTTCTGGTAGCAGTGAGTCACATTCTGCAACTGTAGTAGAAGCATCTACAGAAATGGAATATAAAAAAAGACTTGTAATAAGTAAAAAATATCTCATAAGAGTAGTGTTAAGGTAATACCAAATATACAAAAAACCCTACCTATTTAGCAGAAATGAAATACAATCAATTTGAATTTAGCTTGTCTATATATACAAAAAACCCTACCTATTTAGCAGAAATGAAATACAATCAATTTGAATTTAGCTTGTCTATAAAGTTTCAAAAGATAAAACTACTTACTCATTATAGAATATGTGCATCACAATAGCATGAGGCAAAGTAATAACCGAAATGATAATAATAGACACTAAAGGAACAGAATAAGAAATTATCCCAACATAAGACAAAGCAATAATTAAAGCTGTAAAAAAAATACTTAACAAAGAGTATGGCAGCAAGATTTTAATAAAGTCAATCAATTTAAAAGTATCGTTATCATTCTTTAAAAATTGGTATTCTTGGTGCATCACCTTAATAGAATGAAGAATCACAAAATACATCGTGAAGGCAATAAGAAACGGAAATAAGTAAAAGGTAATATGGAGAATTATTAATAAAAATAATTCTGAAAACAATCGGTCAAGGTTCATTTGACTCTTAACGGCAAGAAGTAAAAGCAGAATGACAGAGCCAATATTAGTGATTAAATAAAGCTGAAAAATAAAACCTTCATCGTATAAGATTTGGAGATCATTAGTGTCTTTAAAATAGGTGGTGATATCGATAAGCTCTAGTAAATTATAATGCATAAGGGTGCTCAAAAGAGCTATTCCCCACACAGGATATAATAAGTACTTAATTAGATTACTAGCTTTTATTTCTGAAAACTGAGACTCTCCAAAATGAAATGCAGAAATTAAAAGAAACAGCAACAAGCTCCAAAAAGGAAAATATATCCACAATACTAAAAACACAAGTATTAAGCCCAGATATATAGCGTAGAATTTAATTTGAGATAAAGTTCTTTTCTTAAAAAACAATACGTGATCAATTGCTCCGTGTGGTATACCAATTATTAAAATAAAAAAAGAAGAAAAAAGCAATTGTGATTCTAGAGAAACCTCAGTAAATGACCTGAATATAATAAACAATAAGTAGGTGCTTACAACAAATAAGAATGTAAATATATTCATAAGATTAGTCTAAAATAAAAGTGGAGCAAACCATTACAGTTTGCTCCACTTTAAAACAAATTATGTAATATAAATTATTTTGATTCTGTTACTGCGATGTTATACACCACTAAACCGAAACCGATTTTGTTAATTGCATCGGCAATGTTGTACCATAAGTCAACATTTTCTGAAGCCCATCCTAAAGATGTGTTCAGCCATCCGCCGTCCATACACATGTAGCCAATTGGGTAAATTGCCCAACCTACTAATACAAACCATGCAAGAGTTCTTACACCTCTTTTAACTGCAGCAGAACCACTGTTTTCAGCTAACTGAGCTACTTCACCAAACCATGCAGCATATAGGATATATAAGTAACCTATTGTAGAAATTACACCCCATTTAACTGAATGTGCAGCAGTACCATCAGAGAATGACTCACCAATGTAACCAGCAACTAACATCCATACTGAAGCGATAATTAGTTTCCATAATAGAGACTTCTTTGCACCAGCAGCTTTAGTTAATAAGTAAAATTCTACACACATAAGTGGAACAGTAAGTGTCCAGTCTACGTATCTGAAGAATGTTGGATTGTCACCAGTAGCAAGGTAATAATCACGCATGTAGAAATAATGAACTGCAGCAATACCAGTAATTAATCCTGAGATTAATAAAGATAATTGCCACTTCTTATCTACACTACCTCTTTCGAAAAAGAAGAATACCGACGCAGCAAGCATTGCCATGTAGCCGATGAAAAAAGTAAAACCAACGTAATCGTTAGGGTCTAAAATTTGAATGTCTAATAACATATTTTTTTTAATTAGTTAAGTTCCCAAATATATAAATTATTGTATAACTTTTTAACTGATCTCCTATACACTGGTAAATTTATATTAAATTTACATTTTAAAACAAAACAAAACAAAATAAAACAAAACGTTGATTATCAGTATTTTAATCTAGAATAGATTTAGAAAATACGAGATATTTAATAAAGGTAACAGACAGAAATAAAAAATAAAAAAAATAGAAAATTTAGTCCAAAATAGTCCAAATTTGAAAGAATTGAACTCAAAAAATACCTTCAAAAACATCGTTTTTTCAAACTAAAGACTTTAATTAAATAAAAAATAAATGGCACAAAAGATTAATATTATTTTCCCTCATCAATTATTTGAAGACTGTAACTTAATAAGTGGTGAAGGAGCTTTTTATCTGATTGAAGAGTTTTTGTTTTTCAAACAATTCAATTTTCACAAACAGAAAATCGCATTTCATCGATCAAGTATGAAGTTTTACGAGTCCTATCTTAAGTCTTTAAATAAAGATGTTCATTATATAGATTCGACCGATGAAAGAAGTGATATTAGAATTTTTCTATCTTCAATTAAACAAGGTAGCGCCATTACATTTTCTGAAATAAGTGACAATTGGCTCCAAAAAAGAATCCGTGAAGGTTGCGAAAAGCATAACCATAGAATTGAAACATTAGACTCTCCATATTTTATTAACCAAGAAGCTGACTTAAATTCGTTTTTTCACTCTGATAAAAAAAAGTTTTATCAAACTTCATTTTACATAGAGCAACGTAAAAAGCATAAAATATTGATTAACGAAGAAAACCAAGCTGTTGGAGGAAAGTGGAGTTTTGACACTGAAAACAGAAAAAAATATCCAAAGGGAAAAGAAGCTCCAGCAATAGATTCTGTAAAAAACAACTCCTTTTATGAGGAGGCTTTTACTTATGTCTCAAAAAACTACTCACAAAATCCTGGAGAGTTAAGTGCAAAACCTATTTATCCCTTTCAATTTGACAGCAGTAAAAGATGGCTAGGTGATTTTCTAGAAAATAGGTTCGTCGAATTTGGAGTATACGAGGATGCTATAGTAGACAGCGAGCATTTTTTAAATCATAGTGTAATATCACCAATGCTTAATGTTGGGCTTCTTACTCCTAAAAATGTAATTAACAAAACTATCTCTATTGCTAAAGAAAAAGAAATCCCACTAAATTCGTTAGAGGGTTTTATTAGGCAGATAATCGGATGGAGAGAATTTATAAGAGGCGTCTATTTAGTGAAAGGAACCCAAGAAAGAAATAGCAACTTTTTTGAGCATAAAACAAAAATGCCCGCATCTTTTTATGATGGAAGTACTGGAATTGAACCTATAGACAACACTATAAAAAAACTAAACAAAACAGCTTACTCCCACCATATAGAACGGCTTATGCTATTAGGCAACTTCATGCTCCTTTGCGAAATTGATCCTAAAGAGATTTACAAGTGGTTTATGGAGCTTTATATAGACGCCTATGACTGGGTTATGGTGCCAAACGTATATGGGATGAGCCAATTTGCAGATGGTGGGCTGATGTCGACCAAGCCTTACATTAGTAGTAGTAACTACGTGAAAAAAATGAGCAACTATAAAAAGGGAGATTGGGAACAAACATGGGATGCGCTTTATTGGAGATTCATTAATAAACACCGCGAAACCTTTGCTAAAAACATCCGAATGAACTTTATGATAAAGATGTACGACAAAAAAACGGATGAAGTAAAACAAGAAATGGACCAAAAGGCTGAAGCCTTTTTAAACCAATTATAGTAAACTTTGTTTTTACTTTCTGTTTATCAGATAATATCCGATACATATAGATAGTATAGAAATTCCGAAATACAATATGTCTATTGATGTAGTGAAGCTTGGGGTAAGCTTCAATATCTTTTCAAAGAATTTAACTATTAAAACAATAATTATAACTTTAATTATCTTGTTTTTAAGCTGATCTAAACTGTTAATCTTTAGGGTCGAATTAGTAAACTTGTCTTTAGCAAAATCAATTTCACTAATAAATAGTTCGTAAACACCAAAGCCGAAAATAAGAAGTACAATCCCGATTAAAAACAAGTCAATAGAAGATATTATTTTAAACAGAAGGTCATTGTTATTGGTAATCTCCGAATTAAATAGCGGATTTTGAAAAATGATAGAATAAATAATGTCCCAACTTCCTATCATGAATAATGTAATGGAAGCCAGAATGGATAAAATCACAGAAAGGATTACCACGTACCTTAAATTCCAAAGGCCTTTTTCAAACATATTCTCAAACTTGGACATAGTATAAATTAATTTTCCCGAAAGGTTAGTTTATTAAGGTGTCAAAAATAAATAAAACAGATAAAATCTACTTGTTTTATATAATATACTTAATGCAAAGTTATTATGCTAAGAAATTATCATCGGAACTTCCATTAAAAGAATCTTAGATCCTTTAGAGGCAGAAATATTTAGTTTGTCGGCGTTCCAGATTCCAAACCCATCTCTTTTATCAAGTAGTTGCTTGCCAATTATTGCCTGTCCTTCAATTATAAAAGCATAGACGCCATTAGATTTTGATTTTAGTTTATAATCCAGTTTTTTGTCTGTATCGAAATTTCCAATACTAAACCAAGCGTTTTGATGAATCCAAACACCTTGATCATTTTTGTTAGGAGACAATAATTGGTAAAAAGAGTTTTTAGTTTCAATGGAGCTTAAAGAAAGCTGATCGTATCTAGGAGTTACATTTTTTTGGCTAGGGAATAACCAAATTTGAAGCACTTTTACTGCTTTGTCTTTATTGGCGTTAAATTCGCTGTGTGTTATTCCTGTTCCGGCACTCATAACCTGAACGTCTCCATTTTTAATAATGGCACCATTTCCCATGCTGTCTTTATGTTCCAAATCTCCTTCTAAAGGAATGGTAATGATTTCCATATTGTCATGAGGGTGTGTTCTAAAGCCTTTTCCTCCTGCTATAGTATCGTCATTTAATACTCTTAGTACTCCAAAATTCATCCTGTTAGGATTGTGGTAATTGGCGAAACTAAAGGTATGATTTACCTTTAACCATCCGTGGTCTTCGCTACTTCTGGTGTTTGCTTTGTGTAAAACAGAATGAACACCAACTATTTCTTCATTAGGAATGTGGTTAAAACCTACTCTATTAAGAAGTTTGTCGTAGGTAGATTTGCTATCGCTTTTTGCCTTTAAAACAAATGGAGTTGCCATAGCGGCAACCCCAGTGATAATTGTTTTCTTTAAAAATTCTATTCTCTTCATATTCGCTAATAAAAAATTATTATATCTCCAAGTTTACTATCAATTCAAACTCATCATAAATCATATTGTCTCCAAGACCATCAAAGAAATTGCCCGAACCATACTTAACGTCGAACTTAGTTCTATCTATTTTGATGTTTGCATTTAAATTGTTTTTGTCAATTTGTGCTTCAAAGTTAATGGTTTTCGTAATACCTTTAATTGTTAGCTCAGCTGTTACAGAATGGCTTTTGGACTTGATTTTATTTACTTTAGTGATAGATAGGCTTGCAGTTTCAAATTTATTCACACCAAAAAAGTCATCCGATTTTAAATGGCCTTCTAGCTTGCTTTTATATTCTCCTGTTAGATCAGTACAAGTTAAACTTGTCATGTCAATAACAAAACTTCCTGCTACTAATTGATTGCCATCGTAAATAAGTTCCCCCGACTGAAGCGAAATCATTCCTTGATGAGAACCTACAACCTTTTCTCCTACCCATTGAATAGAACTACTTGTTACATTTATAGTCTCTTTTTTTATAGGTGCAAAACTTTGTAATGACAGTCCCATTAATACAACTGCAAGACTTAATGTCAGTTTTTTAATTAATTTTGACGGATTAGCATGAGATCCATCACAGTTCCCATTAACATCTTTTGTTTTACCACATTTACATTTTGCCATTCTTTCGTATTTCATAATAAATTAATTATCTAATTAGTTTTTTGTTTAGTTTCGCAAAGTAACTAATAATAGTTTCTAATTGTAACTGTTACTATAAAGTAACTAATCAGAAAGTGGTAATACTTAGGTAACTAATATAAAAAAGATGAAAGAAAAAGAAAATATATGTCCTGCAACAGAATTTAACAACAAACTAGGTGGCAAATGGAAATTGGCTGTTATCTATAATTTAAGAAATCGAAAATTACGATTTGGGCAATTAGCAGCAATAATAGAAGGAGTTTCTCGAAAAGTTTTAACCGATCACCTTAAACAAATGGAAGATGACGGGCTAGTTAAAAGAGAATCCTTTAAAGAAACTCCACCTAGAGTGGAATACTCATTAACGCAAGCAGGAAAAGATCTTGGGCCAGTACTAGCAACTATTGGAAAATGGGTAATTAAGCACCACAAATAAACAAAAGGAATAAAACAACAAGCCGTTTATTTCTAGTAAATTCGCCTCACAAATCATCTATAAAACAAGCAGTATGTCATTCTCTACATTGGGCCTTTCTTCGGAATTATTATCGGCTCTGGAAGCACAAAAATACCAGACGCCATATCCTATTCAGCAAATTGCAATTCCAGACATTTTGCAAGGACACGATATTTTAGGAATCGCTCCGACTGGCTCAGGGAAAACAGCAGCCTATGTATTGCCTATTTTAAATCAACTTCAAAGCTTAAAAAAAACTAAAAACAGACACGTTCAAACTCTAGTTTTAGTTCCTTCTAGAGAACTTGCTATTCAGGTAAATGAAGTAGTTCAGTCTTTTGCATCCTCTCTTACAGAGAGAATTAAATCTTTAGCCGTTTTTGGTGGAGTATCCATAAATCCACAAATGATTGCCCTTCAGCATGTATCTATATTAGTAGCAACACCTGGTCGATTGTTAGATCTTGTAGACTCCAATGCGGTTTCTCTTTCGGGGGTAGACACTTTAGTTCTCGATGAAGCAGACAAAATGCTAAACCTTGGCTTTAAAGAAGAGATGGAACGAATATTTAAACTCCTTCCTAACAAAAGACAAAACCTTCTTTTTTCGGCAACCTTTTCTGAAGATGTAGATGCCGTTCATCAACAAGTACTTAATGAGCCAAAAATTATTCGTATTAAAGCGCTCAAAAAAAATATTGATCAAATTATTCAGACAGCCTACAGGGTAAGCGAAGAGAGAAAAGGCCCATTATTACGTTACATTATTAAGTCAAAAGAGTTAACCCAAGTGCTAGTTTTCACCTCTTCTACTCACAAAGCCGATAGGGTGGTGGAAAAATTACGTCAAAACGGTATTGAAGCTGGGGCCATTCATTCCAAGAAAAGTCAGTCGGTAAGAACAAAAACTCTTGAAAGATTCAAGGATGGTGCCCTTAGAGTAGTAGTTGCTACTGATTTATTGGGTAGGGGAATTGACATCGACCTACTTCCTTACATTATTAACTACGAACTTCCACGCTCACCTAAAGACTACGTTCATAGAATTGGTAGAACAGGTAGAGCCGAAGCATCTGGTGAAGCTATTTCGCTTATCACGGAAGAAGAAAGCGCTCACTTTAGAATCATTCAGAAAAAGATGGGAAAATGGGTTACGATGGTCGAAAGTGATGAATTAAACCTTCAAGGATATTAAGCGGTGAACATGTAATTAGTTTACTAGATATAAATCACCTATATTTACTTCCTGAGCATCTAAGTTATTCGGCCGTTGTCTCTAGACTTCGCCAACACTTGTCATACATTTGTTGTATTAATTAACCTTAACATTTTTCAAATGAAACATTTTGTCTTTATAATCACCCTTGCTTTATCTTCATTTAATAGTCACGCTCAATCCTATTGTGATTCCCTTACATTCTATGGCGTTGAGGAAGACTTTACGGTTTATGCCAGTGATAACGTTATTTCAATTACAGTAAGTGGTAACTGGGAAGGAGAATCAGTGCTATTAGCAGAAGCTAATGAAAACGTTGTTGGTGTTTACAACAATAACCCAACTAATAGTTCAACTTATGAATCCCTAACGATTTGCACTAGCACAATGAATACGAGCTGTTGCGACACTTATGTTTGGATCGGACCAACAATGAACGATGGAGAATGGGTAATATTAGAGTCTGAAATGAATTGCGAATTTTTAGACATTATGGTAACCTCATCCTCAGAAACCACCATCAACATGACTTCTAATACGGAGTCTTGTATGGACCCTGCTTTAGGGCCGTTTACTTATTTATGGAGTGGATACACTACAAGTGGTGATTTTATTGTTATGTCTGGTTTAGAAGACCTGAACACATATTTAGATGATGAAATTTATCTTTCCGATTCCGTGGTCATTTGTTTTGAGGTAACCGCTGAAAATGAAGATGTTTGCCAGGTGTGTGACACCTTGTTTTACAATGGCCCTATTAACGAATGGATTAGTATTAACGATCCGGACCCAGCAGTTAATCTTGATTGTGAATTAATAGAGATTGAAATCGCTACTCAAAGCGATTACTATATTGAAATGACCTCTAACGCCTTAGAAGTTGATGGCGTGTTAATCTATACTTGGGCCACTAATGGAAGCTATGGCAATTCGATTACTTTAGATCAAAATATGTTTTATGACACCATCGTATCCTGTATAACTATTACAGATGAATACAGTGAAAATTGTGAGGTTTGTGAAACACTTGTACTAACAGATAATGGCTGGGTAATTAGCTCGGATAACCAAGCAGACCCTAACGAATCTTTATACGAAATTTGCGACTCATTAATTGTTTTTTCAACTTTCTCATCGGAAAACTCTGTTACCTTATCGACTAACATAGACTCATCGTTCTCTGATATAGAAATTGGGTTTAATTGGGAATCGTGGGGAGACTATTTAAATGTAGAAATGGTAGAAGGTCAAGACGCCTTTTTTGATATTCCCAACAATATGGAATCGTTTTACTTCTTGTTACAAGTTGTAATAAGCAACAATTTAGTTGATAACTCTGAAGTACTTTGTGTATATCCGTTTTTAATTGAGTGGGATTCTCAAAACAATAACTGGCAAGCAAATAGCCTAACCTTAGAGCAAATGCCATCGGCTACATCAATAGGCTCTTATGCTAATCAAGGGACAAAAAAGTTAGTCAAAATTGTAGATGTATTAGGAAGAGAAAATCAAGGCGATAAAAACATGGTTTTATTCTACATGTATGACGATGGTACCATTGAAAAGAAATTTATACTAGAATAGATGAATAAATACTTAGTAATATTAGGTTTTTTAGTCTTTATAAATAACAGTAAAGCACAAACAAACATTAAAATCAATGGAGTGATTCATGCCGATACTATTGGGTATGGGTCACTTTTGTTCTTAGATTATTGGATAATAAACAACGGAACAGAAGTCTTTAATGACGATGTAGGAATAAGAATGGGGGTTACTCCTAATACCGACTTACCTATTCAAATATCGGTGTCACTAGCTACAATTAGTGAATCGATAGAACCGGGGGATAGTATCCCGTTTACCTCTTTAATCTCGGTCAGCACTCAATTGTTTCAACAAGCAGGAGATAATTTAGTCGTTATTTGGCCATCCTCGGCGGCTCCTATCCTTCCCGATTCAAGTTTTACTCCAATACATATATTAGATGATGTTTCGTCAATAATAGAACAAAACCCTCTTATCAAGCCTATAACATTGCGTCTATTTGATCTTTTAGGAAGAGAGTACCAATCGCTTAGCGATGTACCTAATGGAGCTATCTATATTCGAGGCGGAAAAAAATACATTAAGCTAGTAGATTAATTTCTTATGAAGTTTCTTTATAACATTATACAGTCGCTTTCCAAAGAAGAAATTCGCTTTTATAAATTATTTGTTGGACGTACTAAACAGTCTAAAGAACGAAAAGATTTAGTTCTTTTTGACCTTATAAAAAACAGCCCTTCAGAGGATGTAAATAAGAAGGCTATAGATAAGCTTAAGGTTAAATCGAATAATTATTACCAGCTTAAAAACCGAGTATACCACGACCTAAACAACTCTATTGTTTGGCAACATATTTCTAAAGACCACCAATCTCAATCTTTTAGTTTCGTGCTTCTTTCTAGAGTATATAAAAACAAAGGAGAGCTCGAAATAGCTTATCATTATTTAAAAACTGCTGAAAAAGAAGGAATAAAAAACGAGTTATACGAAATCCTTTCTATTGTATATTCTGAAATTATTGAGCTTTCTCATGAGTTAATATCAGTAGATCTTGACCATTACTTAAAACTTAAAAAAGAAAATAGCCTAGTCGTTCAAGAAATAGATGAAATAGACGCTCTACTTGCTAAGTTGATGTATGATATAAAAACTAAACAAAACTTTGCAAAATCGGACGCTTCTGTATTAGAGTTGTTGAGCAAGTACTATAAAGAAAACGCCAAGAAAAAGACTGTTTTAGATTCTCCTAGATTTAGATTAAGGTTGTTCAAAATGTATAGCCGTTTGTTATTGCAAAAAGAAGATTACACTTCTTTAGAGCAGTTTTTGGTTCGCACTTACAATGACTTTGTTAGCGATGGTTTATTCAACCGCTCCAACCATAACGACAAACTTACTCTGTTAACTTATTTAACAAATTGTTTTTATAAAACAAAACAGTATTCGAAATCCTTAGAGTTTGCAGAAATTCTTAATGAAGCAATGAAAGAATTTGATGGATTTTTAAACGAAAAATATGTTTTTTATTACTTCAATTCTTTAGTCTTAAATTACGCTATAGAGGATAAAGAAAAAGCATTAGACGTTCTTAAAGAAGCAAAAAACAATGCCTCTATTAAGAAGCTTCCGGCTTACATTTCTTTTATATATCTAAACACCTCTCTTATTTACTTCCAACAAGAAAAATATTCGTTGGCAAGTACGAATATTTCTAGACTAATTCAGCAAGACGACTTTCTTTCACTCGACAAAGTGTTTCAATTAAAACTGCTAATTGTTGAGTTAATAATTCGATTAGAGCTAAACCAAGAAGATAGAATTCTTAAGCAAGTTCGGTTCATCAATAAAGAATATAAAAGCCTATTATCTCAAGATCAGCTTAAACGCGACGCTCAGGTTTTAAAACTTATTGTAATGGTTCTTAACAAAGAAGACATAAGCTCTAAAGTAGAGTCTATTACTTCGTCCAAATCAGACGAACAATCAAGAAGTATAGATATTATCAGCTATAACGACTGGATGAAAACACTTCTTTAAATTATATTACTCATTCTTTTTAAATAATGTCACTGAACCTATAAGACAATAGACTTGAATATTTCTATTACTCCTATTTGTTGTTTAAATTAGCCTAAACTTTAACAAAAAAATTAAAATGAAAAATTTATTTAACTTTCTATTCCTGTTTTTTTCCCTAAGCAGTTTTGCTCAAATTTCTTGTGATTCCCTCACGTTCTATGGCGTTGAAGATGACTTTACGGTTTATGCCAGTGCTTACACTACTTCAATTACAGTAAGTGGTAACTGGGAAGGAGAATCAGTGCTTTTAGCAGAAGCTAATGAAAACGTTGTTGGTGTATACAATAGTAACCCAACTAATTTTTTGCCTTACGAATCTCTAACGATTTGCACTAGTACAATGAATACGAACTGTTGCGACACTTATGTTTGGGATGGTCAAGCATGGGATATTGAAGCGGAAAATAATGAGTCTACATGGATATGTTCCCAAAATGGCATTGGTTGTTATGATGTCATGGATGGAAGTGGTGAATATGCTACAGAAGAAGGCTGTCTAGCTTCTTGTGATTCAATTATATATTGCAATGGTTATATAGAAAACTCCGAAGAAAATGGACAATTAGTAGTATCCGTTTATAATATGACATTGCCAGTAATATACGAATGGAGTACAGGAGAAACTACTCAAGCAATCTCACCTTCCTTGAATGGCGTATATTATTGCGAAATTACTGATGCCGATGGTTGTGACTATGAAACTACATTCACTTATTTCGACTTTAATTTTTGCGACTCTACATGGTACGATGCTGATTTTACAGAAGTTGATGGTCTTTGGGAGGTTGCTTTGACAGGATATATTGCTGAATCCTTAAACGATCTAACAGACACTGTTTCTCATACCTTTACAGTAACACCCTCAAATAGTTTTATGTCTCAATATGGGTCTGCAGGTTCCTATCCTCACTTTTGGTCACCCGAATTTGCTTTATCACTATCAACAAGTGATACATTAACGATTTGCTGGAGTGCTGCTCTATATGCTGATGGATTAAATGCCTTCCCGCAAGGTTGGAGTGAGCTGTGTAACATGAGTGGAGAACAAATGCTTTGTGATAATTGGTATTGGAACGATGGGGCTTGGGCAAGATCAGCACAAACAACAGTTTCAATACAAGAATCTAAACTAACGAAACCTAATCTATTAAAGGTTGTAGACGTTCTTGGAAGAGAAGTAAATAAAGATGAATTAAATAAACTGCTGTTTTATATTTATGACAACGGAACTATAGAAAAGAAATACATCATCGAATAACAGATGATTATTTATTTAATAAAAAAGCCCACTTCAAAAAGTGGGCTTTTTTATTAGTGGGATTATAGTTTCTCTAATTCTTCTATTTCGATATTAAAGTCATATTGTAAGTCTTCATGAAGAGTGCTTACGGCTTTTTTGACCGCTGCTAGCTGGCGCTCATATATATTTATCATTTGTAAACTTCTTTTATATGTAGAGCTTAATCCCTTCATCTTAGTACAAAAATATAGCAAAACATGGGCTTCAGTTTCTTTCTTTTTAGAGTATCTTATATATTTCTTAATTATCCGTAAAGTTTTGCGTGTACTTTTCTTCACAAAATATAACCTGTCATAGTTAAAATTTGAAAACTCTTCATCCATCTCTTCTTTAATAGCCCGAATATATTCGTCCTCATCCCTAGAATCAAAAAGAACATAAGAAAGCAGCTCCTTGTTCTCTTTCTTAAACTTTGCTAGTTGTAAGCAGATTTCGACTAACTCTTGCTGAGAGTGTTGTCTCAATTCGTTCTTTAGTATAGATACTGTAACTGCTTTCATTGTAGAGCTAATGCTTTGGTTCTATTTAGAAAATAAATATATGTAATCTTAAGTTGTGGAGACTAATTTATAGCTGTAAAATATCCAGATTTATTAGCGCCTATTTAAGGGAGTTGTTCCTTTATGTTGTTTGCTTTATTAGAAATAGCCTATAAAAAAGCCCTCGCAAATTTTGTGAGGGCTTTAATTTAAACGAACGTATTATATTTTCTAAAATGCTACTCCAAAGCCAAGGTTAAACACAACTCCTCCACCAAGAAAACCTGGGATTTCTTCTTCTTCAGTAACACTGATATTAGTTGAGGGGTCGGTATATTTAACTGAAACTACTGACGATCCAGCAAGAGCTCCGAAGCCAATTTCTGGCCTAAAATAGAACCCATTTCCCAATTTGGCACCAAGCTTAAAGTTTAATAGATTTAGTCCTATCTTACCTTCGCCTTCGCCAAGAACAGGGTCACTATAAGTTGCTTTAAATCCTATTCTTCCAAAACTAAAGTGTCCGTATAGCCCTTTTCCTTGATTAACAAAATAATAGTTTCCTCCTAGTTCTAAATAAGAAAAATTAATCTTAGCATCACCTGAAGAAATAGAGATTGATGACAAATCTAATGTTGGCGCTAATTTTGAGTCAAGTAAGGGGGTTACATATTCAAGGTTTAAACCTGCTAAATTCGGAACTCCAAATTTTAAACCTATTCTTATTGGCTTTTCTTGTGCGAAACTTATTCCAGAAAACAAGAAAATAGCTAGTAAAAAGATTATTGATTTTTTCATAGTGTTATTTATTATAATAATTATATATAATCGATTAAATTTATGACAAACTATTAGTCACATTTTCCTTTACTATAAACATAAGTTCCATGACGTTCGGCACCAGACTTATTTACCTAAGTAATATCGTCGTAACCCTATACATAGCTAATGTCTCTTGTTATTCCACAAGCTTCGATTAGCTTGGCGACACAAGTGTCTACAAAAAAACTTAATAAAAGATATGTTATAGTCTTTATCATTTGTGCTAAGTTAGAAAAAAAACTCACAAAACTTGTATCTCTAGTAAACCTTGGCTTAGCTATTAGCATCTTTCTCAAGCGCATTTCAAGCCCAAAACATCCTTATAAAAAGAGCTTAGGAGCTAACTATTACGTCACTAAGTTTATTGCTAGTGATAAGATAGATTATGATATAATAAAAACCCCCACTAAAAAGTGAGGGTTTTTTGGTGAACCTAAACGTTTTTATTTGAGAATTTTGGAACTTTATTAAAAAAATTATAATTTTAAATTTATTTTGACCTATGATAAGAAAATTACTAATACCACTTTTTTTTATTCCAGCACTTTGCATTGCTCAACAGCAAATTTCTAAAACAATGCTTTTTGATGGTGACTTGAGAGAATATATTGTATACGTGCCTGAAGGTTGTGATGGTACAGAATCTTGCCCTTTGTTATTTAGTTTTCATGGGGGTAGTGGTTATGCAACTGAGTTTATTCAAACAAATGATATGAGGCCAATTGCTGATACTGCAAATTTCATCGCTGTATACCCTCAGGGCGCTCTTGATTTTGATGCAGTAGATGATGGAGGTCAAGCATCTCCCTCATGGATTCACAAAGCCCCAACAGATCATAATGATATATTTTTTATTGACGCTATTATTGATACGCTTAGCAGTCAATATTTCATTGATAATGATAGAGTTTACGCTTGTGGATATTCAGAAGGGGGCATTTTTTCTTATGAGTTAGGATGTCGTTTAAATAATAAAATCGCAGCATTTGCATCTGTATCTGGAAGTATGTTGTCAGATTATTATAGAGCTGATATTTATGGCTGGGACGCATGTTTGCCCGTTCATGCAACAGCAGTGATGCTTATTCCAGGAACAATTGATCAAAACCCACATTCAAACTATGATGGTTTTTCATACTTAGACATGCCACTATATATGTCTGTTGAAGAAATAACAAGCTTTTGGTCAAACTACAACAGTACCGATATAAATCCTATTACAATTAATATTGAAAATACCTCTCTCATTGATGGTAGTACAGTAGAAAGAAAAAGTTGGATAAACGGGAATAATTGTACCTCAATTCAAGAATTGAAGGTTATAGGAGGTGATCATGATTGGCCTGGGACTTTTGGTAATATGGATATTAGTGCAACTGAAGAAATATGGAATTTTGTTTCTAAATATGATATAAATGGATTAATTGATTGTAATACAGTTACGACCAGCTATGAATTTGATATAATTCAAAATAAAAAGATTCTGAGGATAACAGATGTTTTAGCAAGAGATATAAAGGAGGCGAAAAACATTCCACTTTTTTATCATTATGATGATGGTACAGTTGAAAAGAAAATAATTCTTGAATAAACAAAAACCCACTCATTGAGTGGGTTTCTTTTAGGTGTGCCTAAGCGTACGTATTTCGATCTTTTTTAGAAAATTAGATTATTTTAATTACCTAATTAATTACAACATTCTCCATCAACATAAAAGATGACTCCAGAAATACCTGCATAGCAAGAATTAGAATAAGTGATGCCATCACAGCCACAAACTGGATCATATATTTCTATACACATAGCAGTAACGTCAATAAGAGCAGTATCTATACAAATTCCATTCTCAACTAAAGGCGTAGATATGCAAATATTGATTTTCTCACATGAGATTAGTGATGAAAAAATTAATATTCCGATAAATAGTGGAGTGAATAATTTCATTTTTTTTAGTTTATTTAACCATTCTTATAGCTAATGTTAATTAGAATTATTGTGTGAATCAAAAATAATATTTAACCTTCATTTTTTAGTTTTATTATTATTATTAAATAAATTATATTTGCTCTCACTCAACCTAATTTAACAAGAAAAATGAAAAATTTAATTTTATCTGCGCTTTTATTTATGTGCAGTTTGCAAGTTTTTTCTCATGGTGTACAAGTTGCCTATTAAGTAAAAGATAATGGTTCTTTAAGAGTATGGATAGAGCATTGGCATGGATCAGGCATGGATGTTTCAAGTTTTCCCTTAGAAATTGAGTTTTATCAAAACTCCGAATTAATTTCCAGCGAAACTTACTATGCTAATGGTATCGCCGATAGCACCCCTCTTGATAGCTTACCAATTGACCAAACTTTAGAAATAATTTCGGAGTGTGGAGATGCAAATGGCTACAATAATTGGGTTTATTGGGACTTTTTTCCAGCGATTTGTAATGAAGTAATTGATATCGTTATAGTAAGTGGCCCGGCAGCTGAAACTGAAGAAGCGTGTGACAATTTATTCCCACAAACGATTTCTAGAGATTTCACAGACATTTACGCACCGAGCTTATCAATTGACACTCTGTATTTAAATCCTTCAACAGATTGTACTGGAGAGTTTCTTTTGGACTTGCCAGCAGACGTGTTATCTGACAACTGCGATCCTAACCCAGTAGTTTCATATTCACCTGCTATTGGATCATTTTTCCCATTAGGTGCGTCAACTGTTTATGTTACCGCTACTGATATAAATGGCAACACAGCAAATGATTCTTTAATTATTTTTATCAATCCAGTGAACTCAACTATATATGAGATTGCAATGGATAGCTTCGAATGGAATGGAAATAGCTATACTCAAACAGGAATCTACCAAGAGACTCTTGAAACCACAGTTGGTTGTGATAGTGTAGTATTTCTTGACTTAATAATTTTTGACAACCCTTTCGCTAATATTCCTGATGGAATATGTTATGACAATATAGGATCTGAATTCGAGATTAACAGCGAATT
>Ga0114995_10000016_pt1 | contig 101135 bp, 93 predicted proteins | sample ArcticOcean_MG_C_11_FD_87038 | JGI IMG/M metagenome (GOLD analysis project Ga0114995, IMG submission 87038) | Marine microbial communities from western Arctic Ocean - ArcticOcean_MG_CB2_154 | ecosystem: Environmental > Aquatic > Marine > Oceanic | place: Arctic Ocean: Canada Basin | collected... | reverse complement strand
TGCAGGAAAGTGGGCGTGAAGTGAATTACATTCAGCTTGACGATCCCGAGAACACCCAGGATTTCTCAGGTGAAATCGCTCGTTGGCAAGCCAAAAGAGAGTTTAGCGGCTGGGTCGTTACTGAGCCAGGTGAGTGGCGTTTGCTTGAGGTATTTCGCAATCTTCAGGCGACTTTTAAAGTGCCATTTGAGATTCTCGAAGATGCACGTTTTCTGGCATCACATAAAACATTTAATTTGTTTTTAGAGGGTCGAAAACAGCCTCGAATGGAGCATTTTTATCGAAAAATAAGGAGGCAAACCGGCATTTTGATGGACGATGGTCAGCCCGTTGGAGGGCAATGGAATTTCGATCACGAGAATCGCAAACGGTTTCCTGGTGGGTTAACCCCGAAAGCGCCTCAATGGATTTCTGATGAGATCACGAGCGCAGTGATTTCTCTTGTGAAAACACGTTTTGATGATCATTTTGGAAGTTTGGATCAATTTTTGTGGCCCGTGACAAAGGCACAGGCAGACGAGCTCTTGATCCATTTTATAGAACATCGATTGCCCAAATTCGGCGATTACCAGGATGCTATGGCTATGGGAAACGATACGCTTTTTCACAGCCTGATTTCATCAAGTCTAAATATAGGGTTACTGGATCCGTTAGTCGTGTGTCGTGAAGCAGAGGCGGCGTTTCATCGGGGAGATGCACCACTAAATGCTGTTGAGGGTTTTATCCGACAAATTTTGGGTTGGCGTGAGTATGTGCGGGGGCTGTACTGGGCTTATATGCCTGAATACAAGACAAGAAATCAGCTTGGTGCAATGTTGCCCTTACCTGATTTTTTTTGGGACGAAACAAAAGCAGATATGCGTTGTTTGTCGGAAGCGATCCGGAATACACGTGAAAATGCTTATGCACATCACATTCAGAGACTGATGGTCACTGGTAACTTTGCACTGATGTGTGGTTTATCGGTGGATGCGGTGACTGATTGGTATTTGGGTGTTTACGTGGATGCTTTTGAATGGGTTGAGTTGCCAAATACCCTTGGCATGGCCTTGTTTGCGGATGGAGGGCTGATGGGTTCAAAGCCTTACTGTGCGAGTGGTAAATATATTGATCGTATGAGTGATTATTGCAAAGGATGTCGTTATTCGCCAAAAATTAATACCGGGCCAGATGCTTGTCCGATGAATTATCTTTACTGGGACTTTTTGGCGACTCATCAAGATCAGCTCCAAAACAATCCTCGGATGGCCATGATGTTACGGAACCTGGATCGAATGGATCCGCAAAAATTAAGCGCTATGCGAGAGGACGCCCAGCAATTCAAGATGCGAATTGTCAGCGGTTCGGAAGCGAAAAGCTGTTCACAGGCGAAACTTTTGTGAAGATTGATGGGAAACCTATAAAAAAAGTCCATCTTCCGAGGAAGGTTTGTCCCATTTGCGCACGTCAATTCATTTGGAGAAAAAAGTGGGAGCGGGATTGGGATAACGTTATTTATTGCTCTGAGCGGTGCCGCCGCGATGGAGTAGGAAATGCGTCCTAATGCAATCGTATGGCTAGTTCGTGATACTTGTCGTTTGGCCGATAATCCATCGCTCACTAAAGCTACGCTCTTGGCGCGTAGTCATAATGCTTTACTCATCCCTCTGGTATGTTTTGAACCCCGGCGCTGGGTAGATCAGCAGTTTGGATTGGCACGTATAGGATTGCATTGGATCCGCTTTCGTCTGGAGTCGCTGAGGGATCTAGAACAGAGCTTGATCGACGCAGAAAGTAATCTCTGGATTAGTGCGGGCGAACCATCGAGTGTATTGGATAGTATAAGTCAGTCTCTGTCAGTGATTTATGTAGTCACCGATTACCCATTGGCCACTGAGGAATATTTTGAAAATAAGCGGCTTGAAGAGTCAGGCTATTCAGTCGTACATGCTGAGACTGATGATCTTTTTAATGAGTCTGACCTTCCATTTCCAATAAAATCTTTGCCGGATACATTTACAAAATTTCGTACCTCGATTGAAAAAAAAGTGGCTTTAAAACCGAATGCTCCACTGGTGGTGCCAATGCTCACACCACTCCACGAGCAGCCATGGCCAAGACCCTCAAAGTGGCTGGAGGCCTGTCAGATCAATCAAGAGAAATTTGCCGCCACGGGCCATTCAGGCGGGCGAGATGCTGGTTTAATCCACTGGGAACAGTATTTGGATTCACGAGCGCTATCTCATTACAAACAGACTCGTAACGCTCTTGAGGGAGTAAATCAGTCGAGCCATTTGTCACCGTGGCTAGCTCATGGATGTCTTTCCACTCGTGAAATTTGGCACGATGTTTTGACTTATGAATCTGCTGAAGGCGCCAACGAATCGACATACTGGCTGAGGTTTGAGCTTCTATGGCGTGAGTATTTTCGTTGGTATTCACGACGAATGGGTTCTGCTTTGTTTTGTGCCGCAGACCCTAAAAGAAAAATCCAGGTGCCCAATGGAGGTGAGCTTGACTGGGTTAACTGGACTAGAGGCACAACAGATTGTCTGATCGTTAATGCGGGGATGCGTGAACTGGCCGCCACTGGTTGGATTAGTAACCGGATGCGTCAGTTGGTGTCTAGTTACTTTATTCACACCTTGGAGTTGAATTGGCGTTTGGGCGCTGCATGGTTCGAGTCGATGCTCATAGACTACGACGTCGCTAGTAATTGGGGAAATTGGGCATATATTGCCGGCGTAGGTGCGGATCCGAGGGGTGGCCGTGCATTTGATATTGAGGATCAGGCCGATCGTTATGATCCTGATGGGTCTTACCAAAAGAGGTGGCTTGGTAAATGACGCCAGTTCTAGTTTGGTTTAAACGTGATTTGCGTGTAGCGGATCATGAAGCTCTCCATGCGGCAGCCACTGAAGGGCCTGTAATACCGCTGTATGTTGTGGAGCCCGGTTATTGGCGGTGTGATTTCGCGTCTGGCCGGCAGTTCCAGTTTTTAAGGGAATCCCTTTGTGTGCTGGATCAGTCACTGACCAAGTGTGGACAGCCACTGTGGGCCGCAGTTGGTGAGATAGAAGAAGTTTTGGCGCGTTTATATCAGCGGTTTGGCTTTAAAACGATGCATTCGCATCAAGAAACTGGTCCGGGGTGGACATTTGAACGAGATCGTCGGGTAAAGCACTGGTGTGTGGGGAATGGGATTTGCTGGATTGAACATCGTCAACATGGTGTGATTCGTGGATTAAATGGCCGTTCGCAGTGGGCATCGCGCTGGTCAGAGCTTATGGATGCTCCTTGTATTCCAGAGCCAATAGAACTTCAGGGAGTCGGCCTTCCGCCAAAATCTGCGACCGAGGTGCTTTCTGGTGTTGAGATTTCTTCTGATCCAATCATATCGAATCAACCGGGTGGTCTTGTCGAAGGATCAACTTTGCTCAACAGTTTTTTATTGACTCGAGCGGCTGCCTACAGAGGAGGAATATCGAGTCCGCTCTCAGCGGTACGAGCTTGTTCGCGATTGTCACCCCATCTATCGCTTGGGACATTGAGTCTGCGGGAAGTCTGGCAAAAGAGTCAGGTCCGAAGAGATGTTCTTGTTCGTGAGGGTGGGCAAGGAGGTTTTTCTGCGAGTCTAAAATCCTTCGGATCTCGGCTTCACTGGCACTGTCATTTCATGCAAAAGCTTGAATCTGAACCACGCCTTGAATTTGAAGAATTGCATCGTGGGTTTATTGGACTCCGTCAGCAGAATGCACTTCATTTAGAGCGATTTGAGCGAATGGCCTTGGGTCAATTAGGTTGGCCATTTGTGGATGCTTGTTTGCGTTGTTTAAGGCAAACAGGCTGGATTAATTTTCGAATGCGAGCCATGTTGGTCGCAATTGCGAGTTACCATCTATGGATTGACTGGCGTCATACAGGCGCTTTATTCGCACGTTGGTTTACTGACTTCGAGGCAGGTATTCATTTTTCCCAGCTGCAAATGCAATCGGGTACCACCGGCATTAACGCGAATCGCATTTACTCTCCGCTAAAACAGTCGGAGGATCAAGATCCAGATGGCATATTTATTCGCCAATGGGTGCCTGAGCTAAAAAATGTGCCAACACTTTGGATTCACAAGCCTTGGAAAATGCCGGTTAGCCAACAACACCGAATTGGATGTTTAATTGGTCGGGATTATCCATCACCCATAGGTGATCCGGCTCAGTTAGCAAGAGAGGCGAAGGATTGTCTCAAACGCTGGATTGAGGCGCACGATTTAAGGTCGGAAAGTCAGCGTGTTTTGAAACAGCATGGAAGCCGCCGTAAGCAGCATCTCGTGAGATATGGTAAAAAGTATCAAGGTACTCAAATGATGTTGGAATTTTGATGAATGAACTGAGTGAGCAAAAGCGTCTCGAACGGATGGGTATGCGTCTCGGTTATCTTGGATTATTCCCATTCGTCATCGGCGTGTTGGCAGCATTTTTATCAAATGAACTCTCCTCACTTGTGCTGCAGGCATTTGTTTTATATTCGCTCGCGATTCTTTCGTTTATGGGCGGAATCCATTGGGGCCTGGCTTTAATTTTAGGAACACGTCAGAGCACCCGATTGATGATTTCAGTATTGCCTGTGATTCTTGGATGGATTTGTTTGATCGCCCTGCCCATCCATTTCGCTTTGTCCATAATCGGCGCGGGGTTCATTGTGCAATGGTTCGTTGACCGCCCGATTCTAGCTGAGTTGCCAATCCCTTCGTGGTACGCGGAAATGCGTCCGCGTTTAGCATATGTTGTGGCCGGCTGCCACCTGTTGGTACTTTTTCGATTGTTCAGCTGAGCTACTGAGGTAATGTACGAATCTCAGGCACGAAAAGTGCGGGATTAACTGAAACGCCATTTAATATAACGCCAAAATGTAAATGAGCTCCGGTCACTCGGCCAGTAGCGCCCACCGTTCCAATGATGGCGCCTTGATCGATTAGTTCACCTTCGTCGACATGAATTTGATCCATATGGTTATACATGGTTTTTAGACCTTCCCCATGATCAAGAACAACTAAGCGACCGTTAAAGAAGAAATCACCAACCAAAACTACTTTACCAGACGCCGCCGCTTTTAATGGAGTGCCTTTGGGTGCCGCAATATCAGTTCCTGAGTGGGGCCGGCGAGGCTGATCATTAAAAAATCGTCTCTTCCCAAAGGGGCTGGACACTGGGCCTTCCACAGGAAGAATTAAACGAACCGAATCCACAGATCCTGAGTAGTCATTCAGTGCGGTGCGTTGCCGCAAAGATTCCGACTTGATACGGTCTAAGTCCATCGAATTTGGGTTTACTTGGCGTTTATTCTTAAGGTAGATTCGTTGTTCAAGGTAGCGTTTTCCTTTAATTACAAATGAAATACGTTGATTTGGAAGGACCAGCTGATGCTCACCTGGTTTTGTTGCTAAACCTAAACCGACGATTGCATAGTCTTGATCATTTGTTCGGATGGTTAGAACAGGCCGATTATTGAATTTAGGGTCAGTGTTGCTGGGGATTGGGATAATCGCAACTCCTCCGGGGACTCGAAAATCGTCTATTGCTTGGGATTGTTGAGTTAAAAATAATCCTAGTGTGAATACAAAAAACCGCATCATCATTCCTTACCAATCTGGTTGACAGATGCTTTAATGCATCCATCTTTGAGCCGAATTTCGATTGATGTATCGATATCCAAGTCATCTACCGAACCAATTGTTCTGTCCTTGGATCCGTCGCATTTGAGTAAAATTCCATAGCCACGGCTCAAGGTGGCAAGAGGGCTCAATACGTCTAGCTGAACTGTAAGCTGTTGAAAGTTAGATTTAATTTGGTCCAGTCTTCGGTCGATTGAGGCCTCAACTTTTTGTTGCAAATGCGTAAGCACGCCACGTTTCAATGCAATGTATTCTGTTGGTGCAACTAATCGCCCGGTGAGCCGAGTCAGTCGGTCTCGTTGCCTTTGTGCGTTGGCTTGAATGGATTGGTCTAGTTTATGTGTGATGAGTTCCAGTCGTTGTTCACCAAGTGATAACTGTATTTCTGTTCGCGATCTGAGGCGGCCTTCAAGTGTAGCCAGTCGTTTTTGAATTTCGAGAATGTCAGGGCTGATAAGTTCCGCTGCTTGGGAGGGCGTAGCGGCACGAACATCAGCAACTAGGTCCGTTAACCCGGTATCGGTTTCGTGTCCGACTGCTGAGACGATGGGGATGGGGGAAGCGGCAATCGCACGACAAAGAATTTCATCATTAAAGGCACTTAAGTCCTCAGCGGATCCACCACCACGACCGATAATGATGACGTCGCACAGTTGTTCCTTAATGGCACGATTAATGGCTTTGATTAGCTCGTTTGGCGCTTGTTCACCTTGCACCGCAGCAGAGTATAAGTGGATCGCGGCAAGCGGCCAACGACGACTAAGTACGGTTATCATATCGCGTATCACAGCACCTCTTGATGAGGTAATTATTCCCACATGCATCGGCATGAGCGGCAAGGAGCGTTTTCGAGAGAGCGCTGTGAGCCCTTCAGCGATGAGCTTTGCTTTGAGGGCATCAAGTTTTGCTTTTTGATCTCCCTCGCTAGACTCGGCCATTTTTTTTACAATTAATTGTAGTTTGCCATTTGGAGCGTAAAAGTTGATCTCGCATTGCACCCGAACTTGGAGCCCGTCTTTTGCCGTCAGGCGGACCATGCGGTTATTTCCCTTAAACATGACAGCGCTGAGGGTGGATTGATTATCTGTTAACGAAAAATACCAATGGCCTGATGGATAGCTTTTAAAGTTAGTGATTTCGGCATCAACAGTTACGGTTCCAGGAAACCGGTGTTGTAGTGTCTTCGAGAGTAAACTGGCGAGCATTGAGACCGACAAAGCATTTTCAGTCGGTTTAACTTGTTCGTTCACTGCTAAACTCCTTAAACTAAACGATTACCCGCCAATCTCGAGGACATTTTTCATGTTAAGGATCGCTGAAGACGCCCTAACTTTTGACGATGTATTACTGGTACCCAGTTACTCAAATGTCGTTCCCACTAATGTCAGTCTAAAAACTCGAGTGACGCGTAATATTGAGCTTAACATGCCACTTCTGGCAGCCGCGATGGATACCGTGACCGAATCTGCACTCGCGATTGCTATGGCCCAGGAAGGCGGCCTGGGAATTCTGCACAAGAATATGACTATTCAGCAACAAGCCGAAGAAGTCCGCAAGGTTAAAAAGTTTGAAACGGGGATTATTCAGGATCCAGTGACTTGTTCGCCGAATATTACTGTACGCGAATTATTGATTATTACCCGCAAACACAACATTAGCGGCGTTCCTGTCGTTGAGGGTGATAATTTGGTTGGCATTGTGACTGGTCGTGATATTCGATTTGTTCCAGATTTAGATACGATGGTGCGTGATGTAATGACACCCAAAGACCGTTTGGTCACGGTAATTGAAGGTGCTCCTCACCAAGAAATTCAGTCTAAGTTGCATGTGCATCGAATCGAAAAAGTGCTGGTGGTTGACCAAGATTTTCGCCTGAAAGGTTTGGTGACGGTTAAAGATATGATGAAAGCAGAATCGCACCCCCATGCGGCCAAAGACTCTGCCAAACGCTTGTTGGCGGCAGCAGCTGTTGGCACGGGTGCTGAAACCGAAGCGCGCGTTGAGGCGCTTGTCCAGGCGGGCGTGGATATTTTGGTGGTTGATACGGCTCATGGTCATTCTCAAGGCGTGTTGGATCGTGTGGCATGGATCAAAAGAGCCTTTCCAAAGATAGAAGTGATTGGTGGAAATATAGCGACTGGCGAGGCAGCAAAAGCATTGGTTGAGGTCGGTGCCGACGGGGTTAAGGTTGGTATTGGTCCAGGCTCGATTTGTACGACTCGAATTGTTGCAGGAGTAGGAGTGCCTCAGATCTCAGCCATCGCAGATGTTGCGTCGTCACTCGTTGGTTCGGGTGTCCCATTAATCGCTGATGGTGGGATCCGTTACTCAGGCGATATCGCCAAGGCTATAGCCGCTGGGGCGTCAACTGTGATGGTAGGCTCACTACTTGCTGGAACTGACGAAGCGCCGGGTGAAGTAGAGCTGTACCAGGGCCGCGCATACAAATCCTACCGCGGCATGGGGTCCATGGGTGCGATGTCGCAACACGAGGGTTCATCGGACCGGTATTTTCAAGACGCCAGTGCCGGCTCAGAAAAATTAGTCCCTGAGGGCGTTGAAGGTCGTGTTCCTTGTAAGGGCCCGTTGTCAGGTATCGTGTATCAAATGATGGGTGGACTGCGCTCTGCGATGGGATATACCGGGTGCGGTACCATTGAGGAAATGCGGGCGCGTCCAAGTTTTGTGAAGATATCAAGCGCTGGAGTGAAAGAGTCTCATGTTCATGATGTCTCAATCACGAAAGAAGCACCTAATTATCGGGTGGAATAATGAATATCCACGGTGATCGTTTACTCATTCTTGATTTCGGCTCGCAATATACCCAGTTGATTGCTCGCCGTGTCAGGCAGCATGGAGTTTACTCAGAAATTCTTCCTTGTGATGTTGACCCAAAACGCATTCTCGCATTCGATCCTAAGGGTGTGATTTTATCTGGCGGTCCCGAGTCGGCCACAAGTGATACAAGTTGGCAAATCCCATCAGAAGTATTTTCTTTAGGGGTTCCTATTCTAGGTATTTGTTACGGAATGCAGGCGTTGGCTCAACAACTTGGCGGTCGTGTCGAATCAAGTCAGTTGCGCGAATTTGGGCACGCTGAGCTAACCAAGACGAATGAGGATTCTTTGTTCGCTGGATTATCCGATAGCAGTACATTGTCAGTGTGGATGAGTCATGGCGACCGGGTTGTTGAATTGCCTGAAGGTTTCACAGTCATTGGCTCAAGTGAGCATGCCCCTATTGCCGCAATGGCAGATACGACCAGAAATATATACGGGTTACAATTTCATCCTGAGGTAACGCATACCGAAAGTGGTTCTGAAATATTGGCTAAGTTCGCGCATAATATTTGTGGTTGCGGACATGACTGGACACCTGAAAATATTATCGAAGATGCAATTGCCAAGGTGAAGCAGCAAGTTGGTGATGGCCAAGTATTGCTGGGTCTTTCAGGGGGTGTTGACTCGTCGGTGGTGGCTGCACTGCTTCATCAAGCCATTGGTGATCAGTTGGTTTGCGTGTTCGTCGATAATGGTTTGTTGCGCCTGGATGAAGGTGCCCAAGTAATGGAAACGTTTAATCAGAATTTTGGATTAAGGGTCATTCGTGCTGATGCTGAAGAACGTTTTTTGACGGCGCTGAAAGGGGAGGCGGACCCAGAGCGAAAGCGAAAGATCATTGGACGAACTTTTATTGAAGTATTTGAGGAGGAGGCGTCAAAGCTCTCAGATATTAGATTTCTTGCGCAAGGAACTATATACCCTGACGTTATCGAATCAGCAGGCGCGGCCTCGGGTAAGGCACATGTTATTAAAAGCCATCACAACGTTGGAGGGCTTCCGGATAACATGCGAATGGCTCTTGTTGAGCCTCTGTGCGAGCTTTTCAAAGATGAGGTTCGGGTTCTTGGCGTGACGCTGGGATTGCCACCATCGATGGTTTATCGCCATCCATTTCCTGGGCCAGGCCTTGGTGTTCGTATCTTAGGAAAGGTAGATAAAGAATCGGCAAATATCTTGCGTCGAGCGGATCATATCTTTATCGAGGAGCTTCGCGCTGCTGAGCTTTATGACTCAGTTTCACAGGCGTTTGCTGTCTTTTTGCCCGTAAAATCAGTTGGTGTCGTTGGTGATCAAAGGAGGTATGCATCGGTAATCGCGCTCCGCGCTGTTGAAACCATTGATTTTATGACGGCTCGCTGGGCCCATCTCCCTTACGAATTTATCGAACGCGTTTCAGGTCGAATTATCAATGAGATTGAAGAGGTTAGTCGTGTTGTTTATGACGTGAGTTCGAAACCACCCGCGACGATTGAGTGGGAATAAGTTAAGTGCCGTCTAAGAGTGGAATTATAAAATGAGCATTGAAATCTTGCTGGCTGATTACAAAAGTAAAGTTCATGGTTCAGATATAGTTAATCTTTTAGACTGCTACTCAAAAGATCCGATGGGGGGAGGCATTCCTTTATCCGATATTGTTAAGAATAATCTGGTCCAGGAATTATCAAATATCCCCCAAGCTTTTAGTGTGCTCTGTTACGTTGATAAGAAACCTGCAGGATTAATAAATTGCTTTGAAGCATTCTCAACTTTTCAGTGCAGACCTTTGATTAATATTCATGATGTTATCGTAGCAACTGATTTCAGAGGCTTTGGAATTAGCCAGTTGATGATGGGTGAAGTAGAAAAAATAGCTAAGGCGAATAATTGCTGCAAAATAACGCTGGAAGTTTTAGAGGGAAATAAAGTTGCTAAAAATTCCTACGAGAAATTTGGTTTCTCAGGTTACGAACTTAATTCACGTATGGGTAAGGCTTTGTTTTGGGAAAAAGCGATGCAGAGCTAGTGGAGCCGATTAGTCTATATTATCGCAAGCAAATCACTGTTGAGTGGTAGTATTTAGCGGGATCCCGGCATGCACTAAATCATGCTAGTCATTCGTAATTATCGCTGGTATTTTTGATTCATTGTGTGAGGCTTTCAGCGAGTTACACAACATCTTAATATTCAAAAATTAAGGGTGGCCTAGCCCACATGCTTTCATACCAGCATATTTATCACGCCGGCAATCTCGCCGATGTTCACAAGCATAGTGTTCTCGCATGTGTACTTTCTTATCTTACGCAAAAAGAGAAGCCTCTGACCTATCTGGAAACTCACAGTGGTCGTGCCCGCTATGAATTGGATTCAGTGGCATCGCAAAAGACCGGCGAAGCGGCGAAGGGCATTTTGGGTATAGATCTCGAGGCTTGGTTTGAGTCCGATCATCCCTATCGTAGACTTGTGACCAAAACTCAGGCTGCGTATGGAACCATGGCGTATCCTGGATCGCCCTGGATCGCTAGTATGTTGCTCCGGGCCAGGGACAGTCTGCAACTCGCAGAATTACACCCTGCTGAGGCTAAAATATTGATCGAGACCATGGGGAATAGAGCTCGGGTACATCAAAAAGATGGTTACGTAGTTGCAAATGCGATTTGTCCACCGACTCCGCGTCGCGGTTTCATGCTGGTGGACCCAAGTTATGAGGTGAAAGCCGAATATACTCAAATTCCAGCATTTTTCAGCCGGATTGCTGATAAATGGAATGTTGGTGTGCTGATGCTCTGGTATCCGATTCTCGTGAATTCATCTCATATTCCCATGATTCGCGAACTCAAACGCCGTTTTCCGGATGTGACTATTCATGAAGTCGGATTTCCGGCGGCTTGTGATAACCACGGGATGATTGGGTCGGGTGTACTGATTGTGAATAGTCCTTACGGGCTCAAAGATGAACTTCTGCGTTTGTCTGATTGTTTTCGTTCGTTGTCAGTGCGGATATGAGTAGATCGTTTTTTTGAGAGTGCGTTAGCAATATCGCAAGAGAAATTAAGACTCTGTTTTTGCAATCGAGATACCTGGATCAGCTTAAAAATGAGGGTCTAAATATCAAACTCATCCAGTAAAGATGGAATTTTAATTAACGACCTATGGGGATGGGTTTACTATATCGATAGTAAATATTTCGGACTTATTTAGTAGGAATGGACGTATCAAATGATTACTGGACTAATAGCACCAATTCTCTCGCCATTTAATGACGACTTGTCTTTTAACCAAGACCTTTATAATAGCCTGGCAGCCAATCTTTTGAACAATGGTTGCGCTGGTATTGCACCTTTTGGCACCACCGGAGAGGCTCTTTCAGTTAGCTCGAGTGAGCGAAGAAGTGCTCTGGAGGGCTTAGTTGGCTCAGGCATCGAGCCAACAAAAATAATCCCGGGAACAGGTCTTTGCAATTTGCCTGAAACGGTTGAGTTGTCTCGTCATGCGATCGAGCTTGGATGTGCTGGTGTCATGACGTTGCCGCCATTTTATTTCAAGGGGATGAGTGATCAGGGCTATTTTGAATACTTTGATCGATTAATCGATGGTGTGAATCATGCTGGTCTGAAGATTTATCTCTACCATATTCCACAAGTCGCTGGCGTGGGCCTTTCGATCGATCTGGTTGCTCGACTTAAAGCAAGTTTTTCTGATGTCATCGTGGGGATCAAAGACAGTTCAGGGGATTGGGAAAATACTCGGAAACTCCTTGAGATCGATGACTTATTGGTTTATCCAGGGTCGGAGTTGCCTGTAGTTGAGGCAATTAGGTTGGGAGCGCCAGGTTGTATCTCAGCCACAGCTAATTTGAATGGTGTATTGATAGCAAATGTTATAAAGCTGTGCTTTGCCGGAGAGTGGGCCGCGGCAGAGGAGGCGCATGCGGATGTTAAAGAAATTCGCTTGTTGTTTCAGAAGTATGCTCCGATCCCTGCGCAGAAGGCGATGCTTGCAATTCAGGCCAACGATAAAAGATGGGGTAATCTGCGCCCGCCGCTATGCCGGTTGGATGATGAAACTGTTGAGTCGTTGCTTTCTGATATGGACCGTTTCGGAATCTTGGTGCAATCCTAAAATATTGGATGGAATTATTGAGTGATCCGGCTCAACCTTCGATTATTTTTGGTAAGTCGGCTTTTGGCCGTTATTGCAAGTTTTTTTCATGATGCCGCTGTTTAAGCGTCTCTTTCTTTAATTCTTGCGAATTTTCGCAATTTGGAGCGCTTAATGACGCAAATGATTTTACATCACTATTGGCCATCGCCTTTTGCGCACAAAATTCGAATGGTGTTTGGTCTTGCAGATGTTGGCTGGCGTTCCGTTGAAATTCCACGGGTTCCGCCCAAACCCCTCCTGGTTCCCCTGACTGGGGGGTATCGACGTACTCCTGTCTTACAGATTGGAGCAGATGTATTCTGCGATACCCAAAATATTGTTCGAGCAATTGGTGAAGCTGGATTTGAACCCAAAATTTTTCCTAATGGTTGTGAAGCGCCGGCAAATCTTGTCGCTGCTTGGATTGACCAAGCTGTTTTCAATCTAGCGGCTCGAGTCATTATTACAAATTCGCTGGATACTGCGCCGGCAGAATTTATCAGCGATCGTGGGGACTTATATTTTGGATCGGGCTGGACAGAGGCTCAGCTTAAGCGAGACCTGTCTGGCGTAATCCTTCAGTTGCATGCCGATTTATCAATGATTGATCGCGCGATCGGACCTGTCTCTGGCATGTGTTCTACGAGTTTGTCCTATGCTGATGTTGCGGTTGCTTACTTAGCGTGGTTTATTCGGGGGAGATGGGAGTCGGGACCAGACTTTTTGAGCGGATTCATGAACATTTGCCGAATAGAAACTCTGGTGGGTGATCTGGGTGATGGGAGTCATACTAGTCTTAGCGCTGAGGAAGCTTTATCGGAAGCGTTGCGCAATGAATCGAACGCGCCTCGGGGCATTTATGTGAATGCAACAGATCTTGAGATTGGGCAGCTAATAATGATTAAACCGCAGGGGGAGTCATCTGATCCAGTTGTCAGTGGACTTCTCAGATATCTCGATTGTAATCGAGTGTCCATTGATCATTTTTCTGATGATACGGGGAAAATAGCGGTACATTTTCCAGTATCTGGCTATCGAATTTCTGCGGGAGATTAGTACGCTGATCTCTCAAGCCGAGAACGTCCGATGCATCTTATTTATGGTGTTTGCGATGGCGGGTTTTGCGATTGAAGATGCTGTAATCAAACAGTTGTCTGAGGATCTGCCGATATCACAGGTCTTGATGCTGATTGGAATGGGTGGTCTTTTAGCGTTCGGTCTGGTTGCGCAGATCAAGTCATCTTCTCTCTTTGTGAGCCATTTAATTAATCCTAAATTTCTCATTCGCATGGTTTGTGAATTGATTTCAGCGATTTTATTCGTTGTTGCAATAGTATCAGCCTCCCTGTCGGCTTCATCTGCGATAATGCAGGCGACTCCGCTTGCAGTGGCTCTTGGCGGCGTAGTCTTCATGAAACAACAAGTTTCCGCTGCTCAGTGGGCTTTTATTATTATTGGCTTTTTAGGCGTGTTACTAATCGTACAACCGGGAATGAAGGGATTTCAGGTTGAAACCTTATTTGCTGTGGCTGGGGTATTTTTTCTTGCTGCTCGTGACTTAATCACTCGATCAATTGCGGAGTCGATTGAACCTCTCTTGATTTCTTTTTGGGCGTTTTTTGCTCTGTTTCTCGCTGGCTTAGTCACGGTTCCGGTGTTCGGAGATTTTATCTCTCTGAACTGGTCGCATATCGGGCTTTTAATGATTTCTGCAGTTGCAGGCTCCTGTGGATATTTCTCAGTGGTGCTAGCCACTCGAGGCGGTGATGTTGCTGCAGTGAGCCCATTTCGCTATAGCCGTTTGGTTTTCGCGTTATTGTTGTCTGTGTTATTTTTTGGGGAAACCTTGAACTTACCTATTATCGTCGGCAGTGGACTTGTCATCGGTTCTGGTTTGTTTGCTCTGCGCTTCGGCTCAAAATAGCCCACTCAGTCTAGGGGAGCCGTATTTCGTTAATCAATACGGAAACGAGACTAGCATTGTCGTCTGCTACAGAGCCATCGGGCAGCCATATGCCGTTCTCGAATCCAATTCGTAGATTAAGCCCATGATTTGCTGCGTAGACTAAACAAGGGATTTGAGCGGTGCCAAAAGCACAAATCATCTCTGTTGCAGGACGTTTAGATTTTGGAAGGCAATCTCTGGCAATGAGGAATGAATCGAGTTGACTGGTATGGCTGACTTGGCCCTCGGTATAGCGACCTAGCACGTACAAGACTTCATATGCATCGGAAGCTAAGATTCTCTGGTCTCGCAATTCAACCAGGGTCGTCAAATCCGTTGGCTCAAAAAGAATGAATTGTACGCGTGATTTTCTTAATAGATCCTGGAAAAAGTCTGACAAACGCTCTACTGATTGATTGCGTAGTACCTCTCGGAGGGCCAGTGAAACCCAGGGGGCTTGAATTCGAGTAAGTAGATCAATTTGACTTTCCGAGTCATAAATCCCTGCTGCTTCGGATGTGATTTGTACGTCGAGCCCTGGAATTTCAGACTTTAGATTCGTTAATAAAGCCTGGTATCGAGAGACATCAAGAAGATGTGCGCCTGATTGGTCCCGAATGTGGGCATGAAGACCATGGGCGCCGGCTCGATAACATGACCTGGCTTCGGTGATTAACTCCTGGTCTGTAACGGGGACTTTCGGATGATCGTCTGCTGTTCGCCGAGCTCCGTTTGGGGCTACCATGATATAGGTCATGCCTTAGCATTCCTTTTGTTTTGGAATTTAATCGATGCCGGTGCAATGGGGTTAAGTTATTTTTTTGAGGCAGTCGCGTAAATGCGTGAGCGTACGATCCTCATTCATCAATTTATCTATGCCAAATAAACCGATTCGAAATGTTTTCAGATCATCAGACTCCCCGCATTGCAATGGAACGCCCGCAGCAATCTGCAGGCCAGCTGCCGCAAATGCGGATCCATTTTTCAGATCATCTCGAGTGGTATGGCAAACCACGACAGTAGGTGACTGGAATCCATCTGCTGCCAAACTTTTGAACCCAAATTCATTCATCATGTTTCGAACACTGACGCCAAGTTTGATCTGGCGCGCTTTCAGAGAGTCAATGCCAATATCCACCATCTCTAAGTAAGCCTGATGAAAGGTCGCTAATCCATCTGTCGGCAGTGTTGCATGATAGGCGTGACCTCCGTTTAGATAGGCCCTCATAATTCCATCCCATCTCTTTAAATCGAGTGCGAAACTGTCGGATTCTGTCTCTGAGAGACGGGCTATTGCGAGTTCTGATAGCATTATAACACCTGCGCATGGCGTAGCAGTCCAGCCTTTTTGAGGCGCGGTGATTAGGACATCAACGCCTAGTGAACGCATATCGACCCAAAGTGCGCCAGCTGCTACACAATCGAGTACGAAGATCGCCCCAGCCTCATGAGCAGCCTCTGCAACCTGTTTTATGTAATTATCCGGCAACAATAGTCCTGCTGACGTTTCAACTTGAGGGCCAACTACCAATCGAGGTTTGTTTGTTCGGATTTCTTGGCAAATCGAGTCAACAGGCATTGGTGCAAACTGTTGCTCCGCTGAGGTATTACTAGGAATGGCTCTTGCTACTTCGGCGTGGTTCGTAGTGTTTCCTTGGTCGAAAATCTGTGTCCATCGATAACTAAACCAACCATTTCGAATAATAAGAACAGATTCGTTGCGTGCAAACTGACGAGCAACAGATTCCATCGCAAAGGTTCCTCCGCCAGGCACTATGATGCAGGAAGCAGCCCCATATACATTTGTCAATCCATGATTCAAACCACGCATTACGTCCTGAAACGATTGTGACATATGGTTTAATGAGCGATCTGTGAAGACGACGGAATATTCGAGCAGCCCGTTCGGGTCGATCTTTGAGTGGATTAATGACATGGTTTGTTACCTTTTAATATCGATACAGAAACTAACCTTGGTTTTAAGAAAATTCAACAGAAGTTGCCATAGTCCGAGAGAAGAGTTGATAAAGTATATGCCCCAATTTTCGCCAGTTGATCATGAATTTATGAGTCGTGCCCTTAATTTAGCTTGTGAGGCGGCGGATCTGGGTGAAGTTCCGGTGGGGGCTGTTCTGGTTCGTCAAGATACAGTCATTGGGGAAGGCTTCAATGCGCCCGTTAGTTCTCACGACGCGACCAGCCATGCCGAGATTAGAGCGATTCGTGACGCGGGTCAGCGATCGCAGAACTATCGCATACCAGGATCTACCTTGTACGTAACCTTGGAGCCATGCACGCTATGTTTTGGTGCATGCATTCATGCTCGGATTGAACGCATCGTTTATGCGGCCAAAGAACCTCGTGCGGGTGTTTTGGGCTCTCAAATCCGCCTGCAAGATATGGATTTTTATAATCATCGTATTGTGGTTGAGGAGGGATTGTGTGCCGAGGAGTCAGCTCGGTTATTGAGGCGGTTCTTCCAGCTTCGTCGTTAGGCTGGCAGCAACTTTCTGAAAGTTAGAGGTTTTAAATGAAGCGCTGACGCTACAGCGAGCCATGTGAGCCAACAGAATTATCTGGTAATCACACAAAAAATGCATCGAACGCGTGGGGGAAACTTGACGCTCTGTTAAACTCCTCGTCATAGAAAATGATCGTTCTGGGAATCAATATCCATGCTTATCCTACAGGGAGGCAGCGCCTTCTCGCCATTTCGTACCCAAGCTCTTCGGACTCAGTTCGGAAATTTGGGTCTTGGTTTATCTAGCTTGAAGACTAATTATGTTTATTTTGTGCTCGGATCATTCAGTTCAAGCGCTGAAATTTGTGAATTACTAGGTGCTCAGTCAGTTGTATTCGGAGACGGATGGATTGTGCTGCCGAGAGCTGGAACAACGTCTCCATGGAGCTCGAAAGCGACAGAGATTGCACGTAATTGTGGGTTGAATAGCGTAGATCGTATTGAGCGTGGTGTTCATTACACGTTTGAGGGCCAGGTCAGCCATTCGAAGCAGCCTCTGCTGCGCTCTTTGTTGTCAGATCCGATGCTTGAGGATCTGTTGACTGACCTACCTGATGTGACTTTTTTTACCCCAAAAGAAGCGGCGCCGCTGGGAATTATCGAGCTTGGTGAAGATCCAATAAAGGCGCTTGATATAGCTAATTTAAGATATGGCTTAGCGCTTTCGTACGATGAAATGGAGTACCTGGCTGCGGCTTACAAGGCACTGGATAGAAGCCCGACGGATGTAGAACTGATGATGTTCGCTCAGGCGAACTCGGAACACTGTAGGCATAAGATTTTTAATGCATCTTGGACGGTGGATGGAGTTGATCAGGACAAGACTTTATTTCAATGGATTCGTTATACGCATGAGGTTTCTCCTGAGGGTGTTTTGTCAGCCTATGCCGACAATGCGGCCGTTGTGGAAGGGCCACTTGTCTCCCGATTCTTGGTCAATCCACTAACGCACTCTTACGGTTTTAAAAAAGAAATTGTTCACTTGGTGACGAAGGTTGAAACTCATAATCATCCCACAGCTGTTTCTCCGAATCCTGGCGCTGCTACCGGGGCTGGGGGTGAAATTAGGGATGAGGGCGCAACTGGACGGGGGGCTAAGCCTAAGGCTGGGTTAAGTGGTTTTAGTGTTAATTATTTGCGAATTCCTAGTTTTCCGATGCCTTGGGAGAACGTATTGCCGATGCCCAATAGGTTGGCGTCTTCTCTACAAATTATGCTTGAAGGGCCCATTGGTGGAGCATCCTTTAATAATGAATTTGGGCGACCCAATTTGAACGGATATTTTCGTGCTTATGAAGGAACTGAGCAGACTAGTACAGGAGTAAGACGTCGAGGATATGTTAAGCCGATCATGATTGCAGGCGGCATCGGCTCGATTACTGAAGGCCAGGTGAAAAAGCTGGCATTCAGTGAGGGCACTCCATTGATCGTACTTGGTGGACCCGCTTTCTTGATTGGTCTTGGCGGCGGAGCTGCCAGTTCTGTTGGAGACGGAACTTCTGGGTCAGAGTTCGACTATGCATCAGTCCAACGAGCCAATCCAGAAATGGAGCGCCGATGTCAGGAAGTAATTGACCGATGTTGGTCGCGCGGTGATGAAAACCCGATTTTGTTCATACATGACGTTGGTGCTGGCGGGCTATCAAATGCGTTACCTGAGCTTGTTAAAGATGGTGGCGTTGGGGCTGACTTCTTGATGGATAAGATCCCATCAGCCGATCTTTCATTGTCGCCTTTAGAGTTGTGGTGTAACGAGGCTCAAGAACGTTATGTTTTAGCCATTGATCGGTCGCAACTGCATGAATTTGAGGGCATTTGTGAGCGAGAACGTTGTCCATTTGCGGTGGTTGGAACGGCTCTTGATTATCCCAATCTATTAGTAAGTAAATCGGATGCGCCGATTTCGCCGGTAGATCTGCCTATTGATGTGTTATTCGGTAAACCACCGAAAATGCATCGCGATGTTCACGCCATATCAGTTAAGACGACGCCCATGAACTTCTCTGAGATTACTTTTTCGGAGCTCGTTCATCGGGTCTTGAGTCACCCGACCGTGGCATCTAAAAGTTTTCTCATCACCATAGGCGATCGCACAGTCTCTGGTCTCGTTCATCGTGATCAGATGGTCGGTCCATGGCAAGTGCCGGTAGCTGATTGCGCGGTAACGCATACGGCTATTGGTTCGAAGACTGGTGAGGCAATGGCAATGGGTGAGCGGGCACCTTTAGCACTGATTGATGCGGCTGCTTCAGCGCGTATGGCGATTGCTGAGACTTTGATGAACTTGAGTGGGGCAGCGATAGGGGACATCAGCCGCATTAAATTGTCGGCAAATTGGATGTGCGCGGCCGGAACTGATGGTGAGGATGAGCGTTTATACAGTGCGGTTTCTGCTATTGGTGGAACGTTTTGTCCTGAACTTGGGGTCTGTATACCGGTAGGCAAAGATTCTATGTCAATGAAAACACGATGGTCTGATGGCCAAGGAACTCATGAAGTCATAAGCCCAATGTCTTTGATCTGTTCTGGTTTTGCTCCTGTTTCTGATGTTGAGAAAACTCGAACACCGATGCTTTGCGGCGGGGATACAGTATTGATTGTGATCGATCTCGGTGCGCAACGGATGGCGGGGTCAATAGTAGGTGAGGTGACTTGTCAACAAGGTGATGTAGTCCCTGATATTCGGCCCAAATTATTAAGTGCATGCTTTACTTTTTTGCAGTCACTGATCGCAAAAGATTGCTTGCTTGCATATCACGACCGGTCTGATGGTGGCTTGATCGCGACAGTGGCCGAGATGCTGTTCGCATCCCGCAGAGGTTTGGTGGCAAACACTCCTACCGATTTCGACCCGGTGGACTTTTGGTTCAACGAAGAAATTGGATGTGTAATTCAGGTCTCGACTGAGAAAAAGGTGGGCGTGCTTAACGGGTGCCTAGAGCATGGTTTGGCCGCCCATGTTCTTGGCTTTCCTGATGATTCTGATGGTCTGCATATTCATCAAAATCAGGTCCTTGTTTTTAAGGATACGAGGGAAAAATTGCAGGCATCGTGGTCTAAAGTATCCAATGCGATGGCAAGAATGAGGGATAACCCTGAATGCGTAGATCAAGAATCAGAAGCCTTTCGATTGAACACAGCGGGACTTGCTGGGGTGATGGTGCCTGCGATGCCTCAAGTTCCTGTATCTAAGCGTTTTCTTACAAAGCGCCCAAGGGTCGCGATTTTGCGCGAGCAGGGGGTTAACGGCCAGATTGAAATGGCGTATGCCTTTGATCATTGTGGATTTGAAGCCGTCGATGTTCATATGTCTGATTTGATCAGTGGTAGGCAACATCTGGCAACATTTGATGCATTAGCAGCTTGCGGGGGTTTCAGTTATGGAGATGTCCTAGGAGCGGGATCTGGTTGGGCGCGATCGATTTTATTCAATTCACATTTATCGGCGATGTTCAGAGAATTCTTCGATCGTGAAAATACAGTCTCGTTGGGTATTTGCAATGGTTGTCAGATGATGGCGCAGTTGGCGCCTCTGATACCTGGTGCAGAACATTTTCGCCCTCTCGAACAGAACCTTTCGCAGCAATTTGAGGCGCGTCTGACTCTTGTCTCTGTGCCTGAGAGTCGTTCTGTTCTTCTTAATCATTTGCATGGCACTAGGTTTCCGATCGCGGTTGCACACGGTGAGGGCCGTTTCCCGCATATCGAGGAAGAGGTGAGCTGCTTGAGGGATTCGAAGTTATTGAGCCTCGTGTACTCAAATGCAGAAGGTATTTCGGAAACAAGGTATCCAGGAAACCCGAACGGATCAGTTGGTGGCTTGGCAGGCCTGACGTCAGAAGATGGACGAGTAACGATCATGATGCCGCATCCAGAAAGGGTGGTTTTGCGTTCCCAACTTTCCTATTCACCTGAAGCCAAATCAGCGGTTACTCCTTGGATGGGGTTATTTGATAATGCTTGGCGTTTTGTAATGGAGCGCTGATCAGTGGTGTCTTGCTGGAAAGGCGTCGATCCCAGTCAGCAGGTTATTACCAGGGCTGTTGCTAATGAAAAATGGCCCTGGATTGAGGTCCTATGGGATGTAAATATCCCTGAAAAAGGGATTTATTTTTTTTGGGATAGTGATGGCTTGCATCTCAAATCGAGAGACTATGACTCTCGATCAAGCGTTCATGTTGATTTTTTAGTCGGACAACAGGCTCGTCGGTTAAAAGCGGTCTCAGGCGAAGCCTTGACCCGAGCAGTTGGTTGCCAAAAAGGATTTCGTCCGGTGGTTTTCGATACCACGGCTGGGTTGGGTGGTGATGCCTCGGTTCTAGCGAATGTGGGATGTGAGGTTTTTGCCATAGAGCGAAATCCGTTAATCGCGGCACTGTTAGCCGATGCAGTTAGACGTGCGCGAGAGGCTGAGCTACATTGGGTATCAAAGTTTCAACTGATTCATCAGGATGCACGTGAGTTATTGGCATCAGTTAATCATGGCGTGGTTTATCTCGACCCGATGTTTGTAAAGCAGCGGAAGTCTGCACCAAACCTTGCGATGCAGATTTTTCATGACCTGCCGGGCACTTCTGACGACAGTGAGTTTTTACTCGAAGCAGCTTTGGATTCAGGTGCTGCCCGAGTTGTGGTCAAGCGTCCTATCAAAGCGCCACCACTTTCAGGATGCGCTCCGCAGTCCGAAGTGTGTGCAAAAACGGTGCGATTTGACTTATATCCGAAGCGGAAATTGACAGAGAATGATCTAATTTCCCCGGGTATCCAAGGATTTGGCAAATGATGCGATGGACTGATCTTTTATCGACTGCCCGATTGGATTATCAGGGTGCTTGGGTTGATCATATCTCGAGAGAAGACCGAGATCAGTGGCAGCGAGATCACGACCGAATCATTTTTTCAGGTGCTTTCAGGCGTCTTGCATTAAAAACGCAAGTGCATCCCTTGTCTGACAATGATCACGTACATACGCGACTGTCGCATTCTCTAGAGGTCGCGTCAGTCGGTAGGTCATTGGCAACAAGACTTGGGCACTGGATGAAGGGTGAGGGGTTGATCGATGAGACTCACTCGCCATCGGCAATTGGCGCGCTAGTACAAGCAGCGTGCTTGGCCCACGACATCGGCAATCCACCATTTGGTCATTCCGGTGAAACCGCAATTCGGGGTTATTTTAAATCTCATCCTTATTGGCTTTCTGGTTTGTCATCGGAACAACGGGCAGATTTTTTGGGATTTGAGGGAAATGCCCAAGGATTCCGGGTTCTGAGCTCTCTGGAAAGACATTGGTTTGATGGGGGAATGCGATTAACGGCGGCGACCTTGGGGGCATTTGTGAAGTATCCACATACAGCCGACTCAGCCATGGGTCAAAGCAAACAGAAGCACGGTATTAATCAGGCGGAGCTCCCGTTTATGGGAGATTTGTCTGATCGTCTTGGATTACTGAAAAACGCCTCGGACACCTGGGCACGGCACCCGCTTGTTTACGTTGTCGAAGCAGCAGATGATATCTGTTATGCACTTATTGATTTGGAAGATGCGGTGGAATTAGGCCATCTTGGCTACGAGGAAGTGTCATCCTTAATGAAGGAGCTTGTTGACCGTGGTGCGCGGCGAAAACTTTTTGAGCAACTCTTGGATGATCCAGAAGCTAAACTTGAGTTACTGCGCTCTGCTGCCATTGATGCGTTAGTGCACGAGGCAGAGGCCCGATTCATATCGAATTATGAAAGAATTATGATTGGCACCTTCGATGAAGATTTATTGGACTGGCGGCATGCGTCGGCGGGAGAGGTTATTTCTCACGCTAAGATATTGGCTCGCGAACGTGTTTATGTAGATCAAAATAAGCAGTCATATAGTGATCAGAGTGATCGGCTACTGCATGGCGTGCTAACGCATCTGCTGGAGGGCGTAGAATCCCTGCATGAGGCCCATGGTGACGGCACTCATATTAGCCCCAAGGCTCGAGATGCTGTCGCTCGGTTGGGTAAGTTTAGGCCGAGACCGAATGAGTCGAAGTATCAGCGATTGATGCGTGTGACCGACTATGTTTCCGCGATGACAGATCGATTTCTGATTCGTTTAGTGGATGATTTGACTCAACTAGGTTATTTCAAAAACACAGTGGTTTGAAGAAAACGGGCAACGTGCAGGGCGATGATGGATTGTGCCGCCAGGGTCGGATGCAATCCGTCCGCTTGAAACAAGTTACGATCTAATGCGATAGGCTCGAGCAGAAAGCTGAGATAAGGAACCGCGGATTCTTGGGCAACAGCATTTTGTGTCATGCGAAAGGCGCGGTTGTATGGCCCCCCGTAGTTTCTAGGTAGTTCTATACCAGCATAGACTGGGATACTATTTCTGGATCGCACATGTTTGATAATTGCCAGTAAGTTGTCTTTAAGGCCATCGAGGGGAAGTCCACGGAGGCCATCGTTGGCACCGAGTGCAATTAAGACGTATTCGGGGGAGTGGCGGTTCATGAGTCCGGGTAGTCGAGATAATCCACCCGCTGTCGTCTCGCCTGAGATTGAAGCATTTAAAACAGTGATGTCTATCCCAATAGACTGCTCAAGTTCTTTAGATAACTGGTCTACCCAGCTTTGTCCCGAATCGAGTCCATATCCAGCGCTTAGACTATCGCCTAGAATTAAAATACTAGGAGCTCCTAATGCGGGCAATGACACACACATCCAAAGGAATATGATACGTAATGCCATCAGATTCAGTCCTCCAAGTTCTCAATGTTGCTCATGGGTTTCAAGATCAGTCTGGAAACCGTCTTTCTGTACTAGAGTCGTTAAATCTCGAGATAAATTCGGGAGATAGTGTAGCTATTATGGGGCCGTCTGGGGCTGGTAAAAGCACTCTTTTATCTCTTTTGGCAGGTCTTGATGTCCCAGAATCCGGTGAAATTCGATTTCAGGGGAATGCTTTTAGTCAATTAAGCGAAGATGCCCGAGCCGGCTTGCGGCGAGGCCAAATCGGTTTTGTTTTTCAGAGCTTTCAGCTCCTCCAGGGGTTAACAGCCCTAGAGAACGTTATGTTGCCCCTAGAATTGAGTGGCCTTCCTGTTAAACAGGCAAGGCATCGCGGACTAGACTGGCTTAATCGAGTAGGGCTTGGTAAAAGAGTTAGTCATCGCCCCAGAATGCTCTCCGGTGGAGAACAGCAACGCACGGCATTAGCTCGTGCTTTTGTTACGGATCCAGCGCTTATGTTTGCGGATGAACCAACCGGAAATCTCGACAGACGCACGGGCCAAGCCGTTAATGACTTATTGTTTGAACTTAACGCGGAAACAGGCGCAACACTGGTTTTAGTGACTCATGACGAGCAATTAGCTGCGCGTTGCCAGCGAATCCTTGAGCTTGAAAATGGTCAATTACTCGAGGTTTCGGCATGATCGCATGGCGCCTTCTCGTCCGTGAATTCTCGAGCGGACAACTAACCTTGCTTGCAGTTGCCTTGCTGGTGTCGGTTGCAGCGATGACAACGACTGCCGTCTTGACTGATCGCATCGATCGAGCGATGCGTGCAGATGCTGCAACACTCCTTGGCGGAGACTTAAAGCTCATCGGGCCTAGGCCGCCTGATTTGCCATGGCTTAAAAAAGCCGAATCCCTTGGGCTAGAACATACTGAAACCATCGAATTCCCTTCTGTAGTTGGTTTTGGTGGTCGATTTGAGCTGAGTGGTTTGAAAATGGTATCTCAAGATTACCCACTGCGTGGCCAGCTTGAGATTTCTGATCAAAAAGCTGGCGTCGGTTATCCAGTGCGTGAGATTCCTGCACCAGGGACTGCCTGGGCTGATCCACAATTAGCGGCTAAATTAGACCTTAATACGGGTGATGTAATCTCGGTAGGCGAGACTGTGCTCGAGATTACTCAGATCTTGATATTTGAGCCGGACCGGGGCGGATCGTTTGTTTCATTAACACCGAGGCTTTTGATGAATCGTGCGGATCTCGCCGCATCTGAGTTGATTCAACCAGGTAGCCGGGTCCGGTTTATCACTTTGTTTGCAGGTGATCGTGCAAGCACCTTTCGGGACTGGGTTGAACCAAGGTTAGATATTAGCCAGCGACTTCGTGGTGTTGTCGATGGTCGTCCGGAGGTCGGTGGTGCGCTAAAACGGGCTACAACGTATCTATCTCTTGCCGGATTACTAACTGTTTTGTTGTCTGGTGCTGCTATTGCGATGACAGCGACTCGATGGGCGAATGACCATATTGGAGATAGCGCCTTATTCCGCACGCTTGGTTTGAGTGGACGAGAGACCACGCGAATCTTTGCTTGGGAGCTTGCAATATTGGGCGCAGCAGCAAGCTTATTCGGCGTTATTTTGGGTTATCTAATTCAGTTTGCTTTGGTCGATACAATTGCTGGCATGCTGACAATCTCATTGCCAATGCCCAGTTTTTATCCGGCTTTTCTGGGATTATTGACAGGTTTTGTGATTTTATTTGGTTTTGCGACTCCTGCGCTAGTAACCCTATCGCGTGTGCCACCGATTAGAGTATTTAAGCGGGATTATGCCGTTGGTGGCGCAAGCTGGTTTTTACGTTATGGGATGGCTATGAGCTCAATTGCGGCGCTAGGATACCTCTACAGTGAGGATTGGCGCTTAACAGCTTGGGTATTGTTAGCAGTTGTCTTATTATTTTTTCTGGTAAGTATCATCGGCCGTCTTGTAATCAAGGCGCTTGGGCCACTTGAGCATCTTGGGCCGGCCTGGCGGTTTGGAATACAGCAATTAATTCGAGATCCTGCAGCATCGGGTGGGCAGCTGATGGCTTTTGCGCTGACTGCACTTGCGATTGCGATGGTTTCTCTGGTGCGATTTGATCTCATTACGACCTGGGAAGCTCAGGTTCCAAAAGATGCTCCGAACACATTCGTTTTAAATATTACGGATGCAGACGGGCCCGAATTTGTGGAGTTGGTGAAGGCCCGCGGTGGTCAGTTAGCGCCGCTGTATCCGATTGTTCGAGGCCGGCTTGAGACAGTTAATGGAATCCGTTTGTCGGAACACCTCAAAGGCCAGGAGGCACCTGGGTCTGTTCGAAGGGAACTTAGTTTAACGGAAGCGTCGACTCTCGGGCTCGATAATCGGATCGACCGTGGTCGATGGTTCCGGGCTGGCGATGCCCCCGGTCTGGTGACAATCGAGTCAAAGTTATTCGACAAACTAAATCTAGTACTTGGAGACCAACTGAATTATCAAATTGGACCTGATTTGATTTCGGCTAAAGTGATTGGAACGCGTGTTGTTCAATGGGACTCGATGTTGCCCAATTTCTTTATGATATTTTCCCCAGAGACATTGCGTCCATTTGAGTCCACGAGTCTGACGAGCATTCGCTTAAGAGATCCCGTTTCAGACACAGTGGCTATTTCGAACAGTTTCCGCCAGGTCACTTTGCTGTCGGTGGATGCAATTTTAAATCAGGTTCGCGGAATTTTAGATCGGGTCTCTCAGGCAGTTACCGTAGTTCTTTATTTTGTCGTAGTTGGCGGCGTGTTGGTCTTGGCTGCTAGTGTCCAAACATCACTACCCGAACGGCGTAAAGAATCTGCGATTTTACGAACTCTTGGGGGCTCTGATCGGTTGCTTTCTCAGTCGCAGTGGGCAGAGTTTTTGACGTTGGGAGTTTTGAGTGGATTGTTGGCCGCCGCTGGTACTGAATTATTAGGGTGGCTTGTTTATACTCATATTTTTAATTTGCAATGGCAAAGTCTGTGGATGATTTGGGTCCTTTTGCCAATTACTAATGGGCTCGTTGTGGGTACGATTGGTCGTTGGTCGGCCAAAGAAGCTCGACGCTTGCCGCCAGCTCAATTACTCAAGATTGCTGAAACATAGGATTCGTTTGTGGGACGTTATGCACCTTTGATTCTCGCCGCTTTATTGTCTGGCCTAGTAGCTTGGCCCTTTGTTAGAAATCTGACAGGGACTGAGAATCAAGGTATGCCAGGTGTTCAAATAGGTGGACATTTTGCGCTGCAGACGGTGTCAGGCATTGTCGATACAAAAACCATTGATCGTGATGTATTCCTGATTTATTTCGGGTATACATATTGTCCCGATGTTTGCCCTACTGAACTTGCACGGATGGTTCAAGTGATAAAGGGTTTGGGCGGCGATGGGAACCGGGTAAAAGGTATTTTTGTAACCGTAGATCCAAAGCGAGACACAGTTGATGCCGTTACGGCGTATGTTCGTGCATTTGATTCCGATTTGATTGGGATGACAGGTGACGAGGGATCGGTTCGCCGAGTGATGGCTCAATATCAGGTATATGCGAAGAAAGTTGGTGATGATGAGACTAATTATTTAGTTGATCATATCTCACGAATTTATGTTGTTAATCGAGAAGCGCAATTGATGGCTTTATTTGCAATGGATACCGATATTTCAGCAATGATCGAAAAAATTCGTTCGATTCTTTGATTGGATCATTGCTTACTATGTAATCGCGACGATCGTCGTATAGGGCGCATCTATAAGATCCGTGACACTTTAGGCCATAAGTTTAATTTGGGAAGGAGTATCCATGACTGATTCCAATCTGTATCCCGTAAAACCGGAGATCGCAGCAGATGCTTGGGTAAACGAAGATGATTACTTCGCTATGTATAAGCAGTCTATTGAACATTCTGATCTGTTTTGGAAAGAGCAAGCCAAGCGCCTGGAGTGGATGACCTTTCCGACACGTATAAAAGATACGTCGTTTGCGTTAGGTAAGGTGGATATTCGTTGGTACGAAGACGGGGTATTGAACGTGGCGGTCAATTGTCTGGATCGTCACCTCCAGAGTCGAGGGGATCAGACCGCCATTATCTGGGAAGGTGATGATCCAGAATCCGACGAGCACATCACTTATCGCGATTTATATGAGCGTGTGTGCTGTTTTGCTAACGCACTTCGAGACCAGGGTATTGCAAAGGGTGACGTCGTGACCCTTTACATGCCGATGATTCCTGAAGCAGCAGTGGCCATGCTTGCTTGCGCTCGTGTGGGAGCCGTTCACTCAATCGTTTTTGGTGGTTTCTCCCCCGATGCTCTAGCTGTACGTGTTGAGGAATCGGATTCGAAAATGATTATCACTGCGGATGAGGGTCGTCGTGGTGGTAAGACTGTGCCACTGAAAGCCAACGTTGATAGGGCAATGGAGCTTGATGCTTGCCGGGCAGTTGAGAGAGTTGTTGTGGTGAAATGTACAGGCGGTAATGTTCCGATGCTTGGCAAGGATGTTTGGTATCACGATATCTGTGCTGGCCAGCCTGCCAATTGTGTGCCCGAACCGATGAATGCCGAAGACCCGCTATTCATTCTTTATACATCTGGATCTACCGGTAAACCGAAGGGCCTCAAGCACACTACTGGAGGTTATTTAGTCTACGCGTCGCTCACCCATCAGTATGTCTTTGACTACAAAGACGGTGACGTATATTGGTGTACGGCAGATGTGGGTTGGATTACTGGGCATTCTTATATTGTATACGGTCCACTTGCCAATGGTGCGGTAACACTCATGTTCGAAGGAGTGCCGACCTACCCGGATGTTTCACGCTTCGGCCGTGTGATTGAGAAGCATAAGGTTAACCAGTTCTACACTGCACCGACGGCAATCCGCGCTCTTATGGCGAAAGGCCCAGGGGTTTTAGGCGACTCAGATTTGTCATCACTTCGCATTCTTGGCTCGGTTGGGGAGCCTATCAATCCAGAGGCCTGGGAGTGGTACTCTAAGATTGTAGGAAATGATAATTGCCCAATTGTTGACACCTGGTGGCAGACAGAGACGGGTGGCGTAATGATTGTGCCTTTGCCTGGTGCAACCTCAGCAAAGCCAGGGTCTGCTGCTCGGCCATTCTTCGGTGTGCAACCAGGAATTGTAGATAGTGACGGAAATATTCTTGACGGAGTAGCCGAGGGTAATTTAGTCATTCTTGATTCATGGCCGGCTCAAGGGCGTAGCTGCTGGGGAGATCATGAGCGCTTTGAACAAACATATTTTTCAACCTTTGCGAACCTTTACTTCACAGGCGACGGGGCTCGTCGCGATGAAGATGGTTATTATTGGATTACCGGTCGCGTAGACGATGTATTGAATGTATCAGGGCACAGAATGGGAACAGCTGAAATTGAATCAGCCATGGTGTCGCATATGGCTGTGGCAGAGGCCGCGGTAGTTGGTTATCCGCACAAGATTAAGGGTGAGGGAATTTATGTGTATGTGACTTTGCAGGATGGTTTTGAGCCTACCGAGGAATTGCGAGTGGCACTTCGTAATCACGTACGTTCTGAAATTGGGCCGATTGCATCACCTGATTTTATTCAGTGGGCGCCAGGTCTTCCAAAAACACGTTCTGGCAAAATTATGCGGCGGATTCTTAGGAAGATAGCGGCAAATGATTATGGTGCACTTGGAGACACGTCAACATTGGCTGATCCATCAGTCGTGGATGAACTGATCGATAATAGGATGAATCGTTAATCGGGTGGATTTTCTAAATACGCTTGGGGCGAGCACTTTGTGGGTATTTCTGCCTTATATTGTGAACAATAATTCTATTTTTTCCTCTCTTCATCAAAGTTTTGCTATTGTAAGAATATTATTTGTAATGGATCTACAATATGCATCAATGCAAGATCGTGATCGCGGATGATCATCCCTTGTTCCGTGCGGCTTTAAAGCAGGCGGTTACCAAGGCTACTCAGCAGGTTGAAATTGTTGAGGTATGTTCAATGAGTGAACTGCAGGATGCTGCTTCGGATCACCGTGATGCTGATTTGGTATTGTTAGATTTGACTATGCCAGGAGCCAGCGGCTTTTCTGGTTTGGTGTATTTAAAAGGGCAATCACCGGAAATGCCCGTTGTTGTTGTCTCTGGCAATGAAGATCATAGCGTTATAAAACGGTCGCTTGAGTATGGTGCGCTTGGATTTATCCCAAAAAGTGTGTCATTGGAGCTAATGGTTGAGGCAATTCAGGCGGCGCTTGAGGGCGATGTTTGGATCCCCGAAGGTGTTAATTTAGAGATACCTGCTGTTAATGATAAAGAGGCAAAGATTGCTGAGGGCATAGCCTCTTTGACGCCCCAACAATTTCGTGTGTTGGTTATGCTTATGCAAGGACTGTTAAACAAGCAAATTGCCTACGAACTTGATGTTAGCGAAGCTACCATCAAAGCTCATGTCACTGCAATTTTGAGAAAACTTGGGGTGCACTCACGTACCCAAGCGGTCATTGCAGCTCGGTCATTGGATGTTGACTCATTGTTGTCCAACTGAATTGTGATGGGGATCCCAGCCACCCAAATCTCGCCATCGATTGACGATCGCACAAAATAGCTTGGCGGTCAGTAGTGCGTCATAGCGCGCTGAGTGCGCTTCTTCATGATCAAATGGAAGTCCGGCAGCATCACAGGCCCTGGCCAACACAGTCTGGCCATAGGCAAGGCCGCCAAGTGTTGCTGTATCAAAGCAAGAAAATGGATGAAAGGGTATCCGCTTGATTTCGGTGCGTTTGATTGCCTGATTTAAAAACCCAAGATCGAAGTGGGCGTTGTGCCCAACCAATACTGCTCGATTACATCCGTGATGTTTTATGGCGTCGCGGATCGGTTTGAAGATCCTGCTCAGAGCGTCTTTTTCATCTTCAGCCATCCTTAAAGGATGGTAGGGATCGATCCCAGTGAATGCGAGTGCAGCAGGCTCTAAGTTCCCGCCTTCAAAGGGATTGATATGGGCATTAAGCTGATCTTGTATGAATAATGTGCCGTCATCATCCATGTCAAGAATGACCATGGAAACTTCTAAAAGTGCATCGGTTTCACATTTGAAACCACCAGTTTCAAGGTCTACGACAACGGGGAGGAAACCGCGAAAACGCTGACCAAGACGCGTTTTCTTTTTCGGTTTGCTTTTGTTGGTTGCCCCATCCTCATCTGTGATCGCTTCTGGTTCAATCATTGAAGTCTCCACATAATTGCTTCCCCACCTCTTATTGGCCGTAATTCAGTGTTCCCAAACGGTAATAGGTCCGGAATATTACTTTCTTCTTTAATCAGGGTAATCGTGCCGGAGTTGAGTGGCAGTCTATAAAAAATTGGGCCAAATTCGCTGGCAAATCCCTCTAGTCGATGGAGGGCATCGGCGGCTTCAAAAACTTCTGCGTATAACGGCAATGCATAGGGAGCACTGTAGCATCCAGCGCACCCGCAGGCAGATTCTTTGTCGTCAATTGTATGAGGGGCGGAGTCTGTGCCAAGAAAAAATTGGGAGGATCCTGATGTGGCTGCTTGAAGTAGCGCTTCTTGGTGCAGCCGACGTTTTAATATTGGTAGGCAGTAGAGATGCGGTCGAATACCTCCTGAAAGCATGTCGTTACGATCGTAGATAAGGTGATGCGCTGTAATCGTCGCGCCCATTCCTGAATGTTCTCGAACAAAGTCTACTGATTCTTTCGTGGTGATGTGCTCAAGCACAATTTTGAGTTCAGGTACTCTTTTCATTAACGGATGAAGAATTTGTTCCAAAAACACTGCTTCTCGGTCAAAGATATCGACGGAGGGGTCGGTAACTTCTCCATGAACCAGGAGTGGAACTTTGTATTCACTCATGGCCTCAAGTGTTGCCATAACGCCATCTAGATTCACAATTCCGGCGTCAGAGTTAGTGGTCGCGCCCTTGGGGTATAGTTTTACTGCCTTGATAAAATTAGTGTTAGCTAATTCAGCAATGGTTTTAGGCAATACTTTTGGAGTGAGATAGAGCGTCATTAGAGGCTCAAAACCCAAGTGACTTGGGACTTCAGCTAAAATCCTATGGCGATATGCTGCGGCAGATTCCACCGTTTCGATTGGTGGCTTTAAGTTTGGCATGACAATGGCCCTGGCAAACGTTTTGGCCGTGTCTAGAACTGTGGTGGCCAGGAAGTCGCCGTCACGCAAATGGAGATGCCAGTCGTCGGGTTGTCTAATTGTTAGCTGCACAAACGGGTCCTTTTATTCGGCTGTAGAATAGATGAAAAACGACTGGTATTCACGCCTTTGCGCTGTAGAACTCTGTTTCACGCGCAGCCTCTGCTATTATTCTTCAATTAATTTTCAATGGTTTCTCGTAGGATTTACGCTCAATGTCTGAGATTAATAAAGTCGTATTGGCATATTCTGGCGGATTAGACACTAGTGTGATTGTTCGCTGGTTGCAGGAAACGTATGACTGTGAAGTAGTAACGTTCACTGCAGACCTTGGTCAAGGTGAAGAAGTAGAGCCAGCTCGAGCGAAGGCAGAAATCCTTGGCGTGAAAGAAATTTACATTGAAGACTTACGGGAAGAGTTCGTTTCGGATTTCGTGTTTCCAATGTTTCGCGCGAATACAGTATATGAAGGCGAGTATCTGCTTGGAACATCGATCGCACGTCCGCTCATTGCTAAGCGTTTAATCGAAATCGCTGAGCAAACTGGGGCAGACGCGATTAGTCATGGAGCAACGGGGAAAGGTAATGATCAAGTCCGTTTTGAATTGGGCGCCTATGCGTTGAATCCCTCGGTTCAGGTGATCGCGCCATGGCGCGAGTGGGACCTTACATCTCGCGAGACTTTACTTCGCTACTGTGAAGCTCGAAATATTCCCGTAGAACAAAAACGGGGCGCGAAATCACCTTATTCGATGGATGCCAATCTTCTGCACATTAGTTACGAGGGTGCTGTTCTTGAAGATCCCTGGGCGGCTCCGGAAGAAACGATGTGGCGTTGGTCGGTCTCGCCCGAAATGGCACCAGATTTGGCTGAAGAGGTCGTGCTGGGATATGCAAATGGCGATCCAGTTAGCATTAACGGGAAAACTTTGTCGCCTGCCAACTTGCTAGCACAGTTGAATTTACTTGGTGGAAAGCACGGAATTGGACGTTTAGATATTGTTGAAAACCGCTATGTCGGGATGAAGTCTCGCGGATGTTATGAAACGCCGGGTGGAACAATTATGTTAAAGGCTCGTCGAGCGCTTGAATCCATTACTTTAGATCGCGAAGTAGCTCATTTTAAAGACAGCTTAATTTCGCGGTACGCGGACTTGATTTATAACGGTTATTGGTGGTCACCTGAGCGTAAAATGATTCAAACCGCAATTGATGAGTCTCAGTCTGTTGTTAACGGTGATGTCCGTTTGAAGCTTTACAAAGGCACTGTATTTGTGACTGGTCGTCGTTCTGAGCAGTCGTTATTCGATGAGGCAATTGCGACCTTCGAGGATGATGCTGGTGCGTACGATCAGAAAGATGCAGAAGGGTTTATTAAGCTTAATGCTTTGCGTTTGCGAACCGCAGCACGTAAAGGTCGCTCATTGCGTTAGGTTTTGGCTTTGTATTCGCAAAGGTCGGAAATTAAACATCTGACACATTCTGGTTTTCTTGCTTTGCAAACATAGCGTCCGTGAAGAATTAACCAGTGATGTGCGTCCTTTAGAAATGCTCTGGGGATCAAGCGCACCAGTCGATCCTCGACTTCTCTAACATTTTTTCCGGCAGCAATCCGAGTTCGATTGGCGATGCGGAAAATGTGAGTGTCGACTGCCATAGTAGGTTCGCCGAAAGCTGTATTGAGAACTACGTTGGCTGTTTTACGGCCGACTCCCGGCAGTGCTTCTAATGATTCGCGATCTCTTGGTATCTCACCGTTATGCTTTTCAATTAGTAAAGAGCAGGTTCTGATTACATTCTCAGCCTTTGAATTATATAGACCGATGGTTTTGATACATGATTTCACTTTATCAATGCCCATGGTTAATAACGCTTCCGGAGTATTGGCTTGCGGGAAAAGTTTACGAGTTGCGAGATTGACGGAAACATCCGTTGCTTGCGCGGAAAGTATGACCGCAATCAATAATTCAAACGGTGAGTTCCAATAAAGTTCGGTGGTTGGGTGTGGATTCTGCTCTTGTAGTCGGCGAAAAATTTCAGTTCGGATATGTTTGTTCACAGAATATCTCCGGTCGTTCTTACTCGACGTTCTGTGTGATCGTTTTGGTTGGTTGTTTGATGTCGATTCTTAACCCACTCGGTTAGAGCGCGATGCAAAGCGACCAGCAATCCCAGCGAAATGAAAGCGCCAGGTGGAAGAGCAGCTAGGATCAATGTACTGGATAATAATTCGCGAAGACCTCCTAAAGCGATGAGAACGAGAAAGAAACCAACTCCCTGTGCCGCGCCATCTAGTGTACTTATCCATACGGATTCTCGACGTGCCAGTGCTTCGGCTCTGCTTAGGATTAAGCAATTAGTAACGATTAAGGGTAAAAAAATTCCGAGAGATTGGTATAGGGGGTAGTGCAGAGCCTGGACTAAAAGCTCCGCGCAGGTGGTAAGCGCTGCAATTATGAGTACAAATACGGGCAGTCGAATAGCGTCTGGCACCAACGAGCGAATTAAACTGATCGATGCATTGGATAAGATTAATACAAAGATTGTAGCAAGACCAAGGCCCACAGCGTTTTCGAGAGTATTTGAAATTGCTAGTAGCGGACATAATCCGAGGAGTTGCACTAGGCCTGGATTTTGTGACCAAAGGCCATTTAACAAGATGGTTTTATAGTTCATGGCACAATCCCTAGCGCGTTAGGATATTCATCTAAATAGCGGAGGGTCTCCGCGAGTGCATTAATTACTGCGCGAGGTGTGATCGTTGCGCCGGTGAAAGCGTCAAATTGACCCCCGTCTTTAGTAATGGCCCAGAGCTCTGGCGTGATTGAGGCATAACTCATTCCATTAAACTGTAAAATCCAGTTTGTTTTGTCAGCATCAATCTTATCACCGAGACCGGGTGTTTCTCTGTGCTCAATCACTCGAAAGCCAGCGATTTTTTGATTTCGATCGAGGGCGAGCAGCATTTTTATAGGACCGTTATAGCCTTGATCCGTTGAGACTGGAATGATGACGCCCTCAGTCCTTGAATTTGCCTGGATCGGAGTAACTAGTAACGGGCTGATGAGTGATGAGGGGTAAGAGCCGGGTAAGGCCGTTAGTACCGCATGACCGATATGTGCATCAGACAGCAATGGTTCTGCTAGATCATGCAGGGCGTTAAGCCTCGCAGATTCTCTCGCCGCTTTGATCGCGGGTGCTGTTGAGACGTAAATAATGCCTACAAAAATACTTGTGATGACCCCGAAAAGAGTCAAGCGCCAGGCCATGATTTGCCTCCGGCGCCCTTGATGGCCGAGTTTCGCCCAAGAATTCTTGGGCGTGTGTAATGATCAATCATTGGTGCTGCAAAGTTCATAAGAAGTACTGAGAAGGCGATTGCGTCTGGATACTGGCCATAGGTGCGAATTGAATAAGTGAGAATGCCAACTCCGATTGCAAACCAGATTCTTCCTTTTGAACTGGTGGCTCCTGATACCGGATCAGTGAGGATGAAGAAGGCTGAAAAGACGGCGGCGCCGGCAAAAAGGTGAACTGAGACGGGGGTGCTAGTGTCAGGATCTATTGCAAAAAAGCTAGAAATTAAAATTAATGCGCCCAGAAATCCAACAGGAATATGCCAAGAAATGATCTTTTGATGAATTAGGAAAAGGCCACCCAATAAATAGGCTAAAGCAGTCCACTCAGCGCCGGCGATTAATCCTAACTTACTCCTTTCGAATAGTGGATAAGTGGCAATTTCAGAGGCAGTCATTCCTGCGAATTCGTTGCGGTAGAGACCTAACGCTGTCGCTCCAGTGTGTGCGTCGGACGAACTGCCAAGGAATGCCAAAATGGCATCAGCGAGCAGTGGTGGATTAAGTGGGTCCACCCAAAGTGTGGTCATTGCGACAGGCGCGGATACGAGCATGATTGCATAACCAAGCATGGCTGGATTTAGAGGATTTTGACCTAGACCACCGTATAGGTGTTTACCGAGGCCGACGGCGGAAACTGTCGCAAACATCGTTAACCACCAGGGTGCGGCTTGAGGCAGCGAGAGTGCAAGCAGGCAGGCTGTTAGTAGGGCAGAGTGATCTCTCAGTCTTGGCGCGATGGACCGACCACGCATGGCAAGACAGAGGCCTTCTGTTGTCCAAGCGGTAATAATCGCCATGACTAGATTCAGTAGCACGCCGGCACCAAAAACCCAGGTTGCTGTTATTGCACCCGGCACTAAGCTAAGTACGACGAGCCCCATCATATTTTTTGTTGTGGTCATGGGTTCGGTAATTTGCATTAGGGTGTATTCTTTTCCCGAAGTTTTCGTGCTTTGACGAGTGCATCAGTGGTTTGTTCGCGTCGAGCAGCTCTTTTCGATGCGTCCTCTTGAGCCAACCGATCTAATCTCATTGTTCTTGCTTCAAAGCGAATTCGTGCTGACGCTGCAACCTGTTTATTGCGCGTGGCTTCGCGGTTTTGGAATCGGCCCAGACGAAACCATTCTGCGAGTGGGATGTGACTGGGGCAGACGTTGTTACATGCGGCACATTCGATGCAGTCGTCTAAGCCTTCGTGCTGCGCACGCTCAAGATTATCATTACTGAGGGCCAAATAGAGTTGTTGAGGCTGCAATTGGACGGGACAAGCTACAGCGCAATAACCACAGCGAATACATGGGTCTATCGAGTATTTTTTGATGGAATTTGCTAGTAGGCAATTGCTCATTTTTGTTATACCAGCATCAAGTGCTGTTGAGTTGAACCCCATCATTGGACCACCAACGGTAATATCTGTAATGCAATCAAATTTTGCCTCAGCAGACGTCAGTAAATGACGAATAGGTGTGCCGATTGGCGCGATTACGTTTCGGGGCCGGCCAATATATTCGCCTGTGATGGTTATAATCCGGTCGGTGGTTGGTTTCCCGTCTAGTGCTCGAGCAAGGGCGGCAAGAGTCCCTGGATTGTGTACCAGAATTCCTAAGTCAACTGGACGTAAGCCACTAGGTAACTCAACACCAAGTGTGAGCCAGACGAGCTGTCGTTCGCCTCCGGATGGGTATTTGGTTTCTATCACCACGATTTCGAAGGAATGATCAGCCTGAGAGTCTAATATAGTTTTCTTGATTTGATGCAGCGCGGCCGGCTTATTGTCCTCAATACCTATGACAATAGTCTTTACATTGAGTGCGCTTGCGAGCACGCAGGCCCCTTGGATCATCGAATGCGTATCGATCTGCATTACCGTATCATCTGCCGTGAGATACGGTTCGCATTCTGCCCCATTGATGATTAGTGTGTGGACTTTCTCTTCCCATTTCTTGTGACTTGGGAATCCAGCCCCGCCAAGGCCAAGAATGCCAGCCGCCCTGGCTCGCTCTTTGATCTCGCTTATATCCAACGGCAAAGATATTGGAGTGAGGTTATTTTCTTGTCGATTGGAGCCATCGGTTTTGAGCACAATGCAGGGGCTGAGAGCCTGCGAATTGTGGACGACTCTGCGCGGTTCGATAGATGTAATGTGGCCCGCTCGAGAAGCGGCGTGAAGGATACCAGACTTGCATTCGATGATGGGCGTGCCTTGTGCGACTGCTTGCCCGATCTTGATTAGTATTTTTCCGGGGCCACCCCCGGAGAAATGTATCGGGAATATAAGTTCTTTTGGCGTATCTGTAAAAGTGCACGGCTCTTGAGTGGATTGGGCCTTGTGTGCTTCTACAAAAATACCGCCGCGCAAAAAACTCTCTTGTTGACGAACTCGAAGTTTAACCATGTTTGATCGCCAACGGACTAGACCTATCTGTGGCTATTAGAGGTGGTGAGGCAGGTATCCAGTGATCTTTCCTGAGCGGTCTTGGGATCAACTTGATGCAATCCACTGGGCAGGGTTCAATGCAGAGATCACAGCCTGTACACTGGTCGAAGATAACTGTGTGCATTAATTTTGCTGCCCCAATGATTGCGTCCACTGGGCAGGCCTGTATGCACTTTGTGCATCCAATACAGTCCTCTTCAATAATTACTGCGACCTTATCTTGAGAAGCTGCTTCAGGATCGGCATCGAGAGGTGTGGTTGGTAAGCCCAGTAAATCGGCTAGTCGATCCACAGTGTTTTGGCCACCGGGCGGGCAGCGATTAATCGATTCACCTGAAATGATAGCCTTAGCATATGGCTGGCATCCGGGGTATCCACATTGTCCGCATTGGGTCTGTGGTAGTAGTGCATCGATCGATTCGATGATGGGATTACTTTCAATCCGGAAACGTTTCGCTGCAAAACTAAGCAGTATGCCTCCGGCCAATGTGACGATGCCGAGACCGAGTACTCCCGCTCCAAGAGTCATGATTCCATCAGTCACAATCGAATCATCCCTGAAAAACCCATAAAAGCTAACGCCATGAAGCCTGCCGTGATTAATGCTATCGATGCTCCGCCAAAAGGTCTTGGGATATCGGCCAGTTCGAGGCGCTCTCGAACCCCTGCAAATAAAATTAATACTAGCGAAAAGCCGAGTGCTGCTCCGACCCCAAAAAATGCTGACTCCAATAATGAATGTGCGCGGTTGGTATTGAGGAGTGCGACCCCGAGTACTGCGCAGTTTGTGGTAATCAGGGGTAGGTAAATGCCGAGCACGCTATGCACGAGTGGCGATGTTTTTTTGAGGGCTAGTTCTGTGAACTGCACTGCGACTGCGATTGCTACAATAAATGCGAGGGTGCGAAGCCAGAGTGCATCAAGCGGAATTAAAAGAAGGGCCTGGATCGCATAAGCGACGACGGACGATAATGTTAGGACAAAAGTGGTCGCGAGAGACATGCCAAGCGCGGTTTCAATTCGACCAGAAACACCCATAAATGGACATAGACCCAGGAACTGAACGAGTACAAAATTGTTGACTAGCGCAGCTGAGACGATAATTAGTGAGATCTCTGTCAAATCGCCCCCTCCATTCGATTTTAGCGAATACGTTGCCCCGGTTTAGCCCCTTTGTCAGGTTCAATCAAATAAATTTCTTTGCCCCCTGGGCCTGCTGCAAGGACCATACCTTCGGAAATGCCGAACCTCATTTTACGTGGAGCAAGGTTCGCGATTAAAACAGTATCACGACCAATTAAATCTTCTGGTCGGTACGCTGACTTAATCCCGCTGAAAACTTCACGTCTAGTGCCGCCTAAATCTAATGTGAGCTTAAGTAGTTTATCTGCACCTTCTACCGATTGGGCATCGATGATCTTAACAATTCGTAAATCAATTTTATTAAAGTCATCAATAGTACATTCCTTTTCAAGAGGTTCGATAACCAAGTTATGTTCTGTCTGGGTCGTTGGATCTACTTTTTCAATCTGGATCATAGCTTCAATATCTTTCATTTCGATGCGTGTTAAAAGCGGCCTGAATTCTGCAATATAATGATTTAATAGAGTATCGTTTAGGGTGTCATAATTGAGTGAACTCACGTTTAAAAATGTGCAGACTTTGTTAGCTATTTCGGGAATCACTGGGGAGAGATAGAGAGATAATAGACGAAACGCATTTAATGCCGTTGTGCAGATTGGCTGTATTTGTTGCAATGTCGCTTCGTTTTTGGCTAATTTCCACGGCGCCATTTCAGCGATCCAGGCATTCACGTCATCGGTTAGTGCCATGATCTCTCGAGTTGCCTTGGCGAATTCGCGGGCTTCGAAGGCGGATGTTATGTCTGGTGCTTTGGCCCGAATAGCCTCCAGCAGAACTGGATTCGCGAGTTCAGACCCTAACTTACCATCAAATTTTTTATGGATGAATCCGGCTGTTCGACTTGCAATATTTACGAGTTTACCGACCAAGTCCGAATTGACCTTCTGCACGAAGTCATCAAGTGATAAGTCGACGTCTTCAACCCGTGCCGATAGTTTGGTGGCAAAGTAATAGCGAAGATATTCAGGGTCGAGTTGATTTAAATAGGTGCGCGCATTTATAAAGGTGCCTCGTGACTTTGACATTTTACGGCCATTGACTGTAACAAACCCATGTACATGAACCCCTGTAGGGGTTCGAAAATTTGCTTGTGAGAGCATTGCTGGCCAAAATAAACAGTGAAAATTCACGATGTCTTTGCCAATAAAATGATAGACCTCGGCGTTAGAGTCTGTATCCCAGACACTATTAAAATCGAATTCATTAGAATCGCACCATTCCTGAAATGCGCCCATATATCCAATCGGTGCGTCGAGCCAAACATAGAAATATTTTCCTGGATGATTCGGGATCTCAAATCCGAAGTAGGGAGCATCACGAGAAATGTCCCAGTTTTTTAGACCTCCATCAATCCATTCAGTAAGTTTATTGGCAACCTCAGGTTGCAGGCGGCCTGAGCGAGTCCAATTACGTAAAAATTCCGTGTGTTGACCGAGCTCAAAAAAAAGATGCTCAGAATCTTTAAGAATCGGGGTTGCGCCGGAAAGTGTAGATTTAGGATCCTTCAGTTCGCTTGCATGATAGGTCGCTCCGCACGCCTCACAGTTGTCGCCGTATTGATCATCTTTGCCGCACTTAGGACAGACTCCTTTCACATATCGATCTGCCAAGAAAAGCTGTTTTTCAGTATCGAATAGTTGTGAGATTGTTTTTACGGAAATACCACCGGCCTCACGAACTCTGTTGTATATTTTTTCTGAGTAATGCTTGTTGGTATTGGTGTGGGTAGATGAATAGTGATCAAAGTTAATATGAAACCCTTTAAAATCAGCTTCGTGCTCTTTCTTAACGTCGGCGATCAAAACTTCCGGAGTCTGTCCGAGTGATTCAGCTCTAAGCATAATTGCGGTACCGTGAGCGTCATCGGCACAAACATAGATGCATTGATGGCCTGATTGCTTTTGAAATCGAACCCAGATATCGGTCTGAATATATTCCAGCATATGGCCGAGATGGATCGAGCCATTAGCGTAGGGAAGCGCGCTTGTGACTAAAATGGTTCGTTTGTCATTCGGCACAGAATGGGTTCCTTGTTGAATGGCAAGTCAATCCCCAAGTATACCGACAGTCGGCTTATATTGCGCCGCTTGCATTTAAAATGGAGATTATTTTGTCTACGTCTATCCAAGATCGCGTAAAGTCAATTTTGGCCGAACATGATGATCCATATTTGGGTGGTAATTTGGCCCAAAGTGGGCTGCTCAGTCGTTGTGAGCTGCATGAGTCGAATTTAGAGATCGATCTGACTTTTCCTTATGCCATGGCAGGTATGACGCGTGCGTTGATAAGCCAATTGAGTCCTAGATTCGAGGCATTAAAAGGTGTCGAGGATCATTTTATTCGGATTAAGCATTTGGTGCCCGTTATTCCAGCTCGTGAAGGGACTGAGGCTATACCCCAAGTCCGTCAGATTATTTGCGTTGCATCAGGCAAGGGTGGTGTGGGTAAATCCACTACTGCTGTCAACTTGGCATTAGCATTGCAGGCTGAGGGAGCTCGGGTTGGTCTGTTAGATGCTGATATTTATGGACCTTCCCAGGCCCTAATGTTGGGTGTTCAAGGGCAGCGGCCAAAGGTTCTTGACGGAAAAACCTTTGATCCGGTAATTGCACATGGCATTCGGGTTATGTCGATGGCATTTTTGTTGACGGAACGAACTCCGACCATTTGGCGTGGACCGATGGTTAGTGGTGCGTTTACCCAGATGCTTAGGCAAACAAATTGGGGTGAACTTGATTATTTAGTGATTGATTTACCACCCGGCACAGGCGATATTCATCTGACACTTAGCCAGCAAGTTCCTGTTAATGGCGCTGTGATCGTAACAACACCCCAAGATATAGCTCTTATGGATGCGAGGCGTGGAATTGAAATGTTTCGCCGTGTGGAGGTCCCTGTTCTCGGTGTTGTTGAAAATATGTCACTGCATCATTGCTTAAATTGTGGACATGCCGAACATTTGTTTGGGGAAGGTGGTGGCGAAAGAATTGCTTCCGAATACAATACTGAACTTCTTGGGGCATTGCCGCTTGATCGCGGAATTCGTGAGCAGACAGATCTTGGTAAGCCGTCTGTTGTGCATGACCCCGATGGGGCAGTGGCTCAAGCATACCGGGATATTGCTCGTCGGACTGGAGCAAAACTGGCGCTCTTCGCGGAGCAGCAGTTAGGCAGCGGTCTCATCACGAAGACTCAAGGAACTAGCGAATAACTCATGACAATTAAATCAGACCGCTGGATTCAGGCTATGGTTGAATCCGATCAAATGATTCAGCCCTTCGAGCCTGGACAGGTAAGGGAACGAGATGGGCAGAAATTAATTTCATATGGGACGTCAAGTTACGGCTACGATGTTCGGTGTGCTAATGAATTTAAAGTATTTACGAACATCCACTCTGCAATTGTAGACCCGAAGAATTTTGATGAAAAAAGCTTTGTCGATATTCAGGCTGATGTTTGCATTATTCCACCGAATTCTTTTGCTCTGGCACGAACGGTTGAATACTTTAGGATTCCAGAGGATGTTCTGACCATTTGCCTTGGTAAGTCAACGTATGCACGTTGCGGGATTATTGTTAACGTCACGCCGCTTGAACCGGAATGGGAAGGGCACGTGACGCTTGAATTTTCAAATACAACTACTTTGCCAGCAAAAATATATGCCAATGAGGGCGTTGCACAGATGCTGTTTTTTCAGTCCGATGAGCGTTGTAAAACAACATACAAAGATCGTGGCGGAAAATATCAAGGCCAATGCGGTGTAACTTTGCCTAAAGCTTGAGGCTAAAAATGAGAGAAATACCCCGCTATTTGTTGAAAATTACCTGTCCGGGTCGAACAGGTTTGGTTGCCGCGATTACTGGTTTTCTTGCTGATAATGAATGTTTTATTACCGAATTATCACAGTTTGATGATACTCGGACGGGTCAATTTTTCTGCCGAGCAGAATTTTGCGTACCAGATTCTGGTTTTGCTGCGGATCAACTGTCGGAAAGATTCAATGAGATTGGTCAAAAATTTGATATGAGTTGGCGTTTTGTGGACCCCTCTATCCCACATAAAACTCTTATTTTAGTGTCGAAATTTGATCATTGTCTTAACGATTTGCTTTATCGGAAAGGGACTAAAGAACTCAATATTGATGTCACTTCGGTGGCTTCGAATCATCCCGATTTAGAGCCGCTTGCGCGATTTCATCAGGTGGCTTATGAGGTTCTGCCTGTCGGGAGCTCAAAACTTGATACCAAGTCGCTGCAGGAAGATCGGATCCGAGAGATGATAAAGGCCCAGCAGGTCGATCTAGTCGTGCTAGCGCGTTACATGCAAGTCTTATCGGAAGAGATGTGTAAGGATCTTGAGGGTCGTTGCATTAATATACACCATTCATTTCTTCCTAGCTTTAAAGGAGCAAGGCCCTATCATCAGGCATTTGAACGGGGTGTAAAAGCGATTGGGGCGACCGCTCATTATGTGACGTCTAATTTAGATGAGGGCCCAATAATTGACCAAGAAGTGGCCCCCGTGGATCATACTCAAGGGCCAGATGCCTTGTTAGCGGTTGGAAGGAATATTGAGAATTATGCTTTATCGCGGGCGGTGAAAGCCCACAGTGAGCATCGAGTATTTTTGAATGGACATAAAACAGTGGTTTTGAAATGACAGCAAAACGGATTGATGGCAAAGCAATGGCGGAGCAGGTTCGGGCTGAACTTGCTCAGGGTGTTAAGGCTCTTGAATCGACTCATGGCGTGACCCCTGGTTTGGCTGTCGTTATTGTGGGCGATGATCTTGCTAGTCAAGTCTATGTTCGGAATAAAGTGAAGCAAACTGAAGAATGCGGTATGCGCTCTTTTCATCATGTGCTTGCAGCTGATACGTCGCGAGAATTGCTTCTTCATCTGATTAAAGAGCTGAATGCCGATCCAGCGGTTCATGGAATCTTGGTTCAGTTGCCGCTGCCATTACATTTAGACCCAAAGGACGTAATTGAAACTATTGATCCAGCAAAAGATGTGGATGGGTTTCATACTAGTAACGTGGGTCGGCTGTGGACCGGTGAAAAATCCTTTGTACCGTGCACGCCTCTAGGATGTATGAAGCTTTTGAAATCTGTCATGCCCTCTATCGCGGGTAAACATGCTGTGATTGTTGGGCGGTCAAATATTGTTGGTCGCCCGATGGCAGCTCTACTTCTGAATGAATCAGCAACAGTGACAATTGCACATTCAAAAACCATCGATTTACCGGGCTTGTGCAGGCAGGCTGATATTCTGGTTGCAGCCGTGGGACGTGCGCAGATGATTAAAGCTGATTGGATCAAGCCTGGCGCGATTGTCTTGGATGTGGGCATCAATCGGATCGAGGCCCCCAGCGGACAAACTAAACTTGTCGGAGATGTTGATTTTGATTCGGTGGTTTCCATTGCATCGGCTATTACTCCGGTTCCTGGTGGGCCCGGACCGATGACGATCGCCTGTTTATTGGCGAACACTCTTTACGCAGCAGAGCAGAGGGCGCTTGTCTGCACTAGGGGACATGTCAAGCTGAACAAATAAAGCTTTTGGTGGCTAATTTCTATTGGTGTTCCAAAGCTAATTATTTGGCTTGCATGTTTTCAGTTACAGATTGCCGATACATATGCGTTGCTTTGACGGATAAAATAAATATAACAGTCCAAAATGCTGAACTTGAAAATACAGCAGGTGTGTACACGAACTCACGAGCGAAAAATTCAGCGAATGTTGGATCGAAGTGGCCAGAGAAAAGGTAAAAGCTTCCGCTCGAAATTAACTCGCAAATCAGAGTGCCAGCCATCGAAAATCCGAATAAAACTGCAGAATTCTGAAGTGTTGCATTGAGATATGACTTTGTGAAACGACCCGCAAGCCACATGACCCCATAAGCTGGAATGAGCATTCCGTAGGTGATTGAAAAACAGGTGCCTGATACCCCGCCAAAGCTGAAAGCGTAACCATCGATTCCGATTGCGAGCGTCATTAACCATGCAAATGACCATGCAGGTAAAAGACTTCCTGCCACCATAAAGATTACCCATGAAGCTTCTGGCAGGGCATTCACACCAGAGAAATGGGACCCTCTAGTCAGCAGCATTAGAGTGGATAATAGTGTAATGATCAACAATACATTCTTGGTTGGTTTTTGTTTGGTTATTAGATGAAGCGAATGAATCATTATTTATTCCGGTATGTATCTAAATGTAAGCGTGAATGAACGGGGCTCAGCCGGCGTCCGCTTGATGGTCCCATAATTATCATACACGTACGTATCACGATCAACGTCGAACAAATTATTTATTCCCATGGAAATCATTAGTTCGGACATCAGATAACTCACGTTAAATCGAGTTTCATTGTAGGTGTTTTGTGGTGACATGGAGTTGTCATAGTCTGAAATCGGATGCGCTCCACTAAAAAACTGATGAATAATTTCTGTGTTAAGCGCTGAGGACCAGTTAGATTTAAGACTCAGAGTTGCTTGCCAGGGGCTAACGCCAGGCACTCTGGAGCCATTAAAATTACCAGCAGTTATTTTCGTGTCTAAGTGCTGGACACGAGTCATTAATTCCTGAGAGTCAGTGAGGTCGAAATTAAATTCAATAGAGCCTCCGATCCGTGTTGTTGATTCAACATTGATATTAGATCCGAAATTACTTTGTGACGTATCGCTAGGATCGAAAAGGATTTCATCTGAATTGTTGACAATAAATGCATCAATCAGACCGTTAGGAAATCGAGTTCCAATTTCGAACGACCTGCCGATTTGCGGTTTAACGGGGTCGCCTGAAGTTGACTGCTCATCTAAACTTGCGTACCGAAAGTTTTGATCAATACGACCATAGATCTGAAAGTCATCCCATTTTTTTGTGACCCCGATCTCGTAAGATGTAAGAGTATTCTCATGGATGAATCCGTTGTGCATTGTGTCTTTGACGTATGCAATTCTGCCACCTGTTGTTATCAAACTATTTTTGAACGGTCTTTTGACCTGTCCATAAAAGTCTGTCGTGTATTGTTTTCTAACACCTGAAAAATAACCTGATGAGTAGCGCCCAGAAGATAGATCCGCTCCAAAGAGCCAGCCACCTTCTGTTCTTGCATTCGGGTCTAACTGCGCCACCATTTTTGAGTTAATCGAGACAAGATCTAAATGCTGCTGAATTGGTCCGTAGCTTACATAGGCACCAGTCTGGTCGCTCTGCCGGTGAGTAACCGCTATGTCAGCCTCCGCCCCATTGAGGCCTCCACGATGCTTTAGCTGTGTTATAGATTCCCTGTAATTGATGTAGGATCGGTCAGCTATTGCCGAATCTTTTCTGTCATTTGAAATTATTGATTCGGTTGTGGAGCCTGCTGAGTTTCTTTGATCTAGAACGCGTGAGTGCGTAATTTCACTTTGATCGAAGCCCAGTCCAATTTTTCCGAACGTCAGATTACTGTCATTGAAATAGCGATATCCATTGTCTGTATTTTTTGCCAAGTCCGCTGTTACTGAAACCGATGAGCTGGGTAAATAGTGGTGACTGCTTATAGCGCTTTTTCCGAAGCTTCCTGTCGTAAATTGATATTGATTTCGGTCATAAGATTTTGGCGTGGTTATTATGTTGATAACGCCGCCACCAGCCCCGTTACCGTATAAAGTTCCCGAGCTACTGCGTAAAATCTCAATTTGTTCGACAGTTGCGAGTGGGATCAATGCAAGATTTGGAGCTTCTAGGGTTGGGTTTTTAAACGATATGCCGTCGATTAAAATTTGTGTATTGAATCCAGCTGTCTCGCCAAAACCCCTCAGATCCAAAGATGCTGATCGTTGAGCGCCAGTGCTATCCGTCGGTGCCCTAAATGATGTTTCTTTCTGCAACACGTCAAGTAAGGAAACGTAAGATCCTCTCTCGATATCTGCTTTGGTAATAATCTTGGCGGATTGTGTAGCCAAGATTGGCGAACTATCCCGGGTGCTGGTTGAAACAACAATATCTGCACCTTGTGCCTGAATTTCAAACGAAATCAATATAGAAAGTACTGGCCCTGCGGCAATGAGAAATCGCATGTTTTGGTCCCCAAACATGCCCACCGCACATCTAAAAGTATTGTGAATCGTTGGGTAGGTCTCCGGGCTCGCTCAGGACAATTAAGATTGTCGAAATATCAGCACCTTCCCATCCGAAGACAGTGGTATTCGCTGATTTTCTTTGACTGGGCATACCGTTGCGGGGGCAGCTTCGGACTTGGCAAAGGCCGTACCGAATTCCCTGTTATGCCAATTGCTTGGCCACCTAACGATTTTTTTAAAGTATAGGGGTCATTTCGGTCGAGGCAAGAAAAATATATTTAAAGAGCAATTACGACCAGGGAAGCAACAGCCCATAGTAGAAGCGATCGTTCAGCTAGTGCTTGAGTTTCTTCGATATGGTAGCGGGCTGCTTCATCACCATCCCCGAGGATTGGCTCTTGGCAGATCAAACCGAGAACGCAGCGACTTCCGCCGAGTTTAATTCGCAGTGCACCCGCTGTAGCAGCCACTAAGATTCCGGTTTCAGGATTAGAGAAATTTTTGGCATGGTGATTCCAGATGGCCCGCGAGCGCTCTTGATCCCCCATAAAGCCGAGTGTAAGCGCCATTAAACGTATAGGAATCCAGTTCAATAAATTGACCCACCTCTCTGGCGTTTGTCCGGGATCGTCGCGGTTTGCGATTACGGTTGACATCCAATACAGCAGAATGCCCGGCAAGCCTCCAAGGGCAAACCAAGCTAGTGGGATGAATACTTCACTTGCGAGTCTGAGAACCTGTGTTTCTATAGTGATTCTGGCTACGCCATTCTCATCCAGTTGACTTGCGTCTGTCTGAGAGAATTCGGTGAGCTTGATCTGTGCTTGGGAAAACGAGCCGCTACGTAATTCGGTCAAAATTGCTTGGGAGTCCTGAGTTACTTTGCCATAGCGTATGATTAAAATAAGACTAATAAATGTCGCAATAGTACCAATCACCGGAAGATGAGCAAGAACCGCACCAATTGCTAAACCACTTCCAACAACTACTGGAAGCCTCAACGGGTTAGGCAGACTGTCTGAAATTTTCTCAATGAAGTGCTCTGCTTTGTGGCGATATGGCACGACTAAACCAGGAGCGGTTAGGCGACTAAAAACCAGAGCGGCAATGGCAAGAATTAGAGCGTTCATTAAAAACCCTTTAAATTTAAAGAAATCTTAGCATGACTGAAGTTACACTTGGACTATGTTTAATCCTCTTCCTATTTGTATTGGTCTTCGGTACACCCGCGCAAAGCGCAGAAATCATTTCATCTCATTTATCTCTGCGGTGTCAATGGCGGGCCTTACGCTCGGAGTCGCAGTTTTGATTCTTGTGTTATCGGTATTAAATGGTTTTGATCGAGAACTTCGTACACGGATCTTAGGCACTGTGCCTCATGCCTTGCTAGAGTTTGAGTCTGCTCGCACAGACCTTGAGCCCCTAATTGATGAATTGGAGTCGCGGCATTCGATCTCTGGTGTTGCCCCGCTGAATCAGGGGGAAGGACTATTGGTTGCCAATGGAAAGACTGTTTCTGTGGCTGTATTGGGAATTGATCCAGTTGCCGAGGTCAGGGTGTCCATCCTCCCAGGACATATCGTACAAGGAGATTTCAATGCGCTTTCCACAGACCGATTTACGGTAATCGTTGGTAGTGGTGTAGCAAGTCAGCTGAGTGTTGTTGTCGGAGATCAGGTAACTTTGTTGATTCCTGAGGCAATGCTTAGTCTTGCCGGGGTAACTCCTCGGTTAAAACGATTGCGAGTCGTAGGGATTTTTGAGGTTGGTGCACAATTAGATAATCAACTCGCATTTGTAGGATTGGAAGACGCGGCGCGTTTATTTAAGCTCGGTGACGGTGTGTCTTCACTGCGAATCCGTTTCGAAAACTTATTTGATGCGCCAGCACTTATCCGTCCAATCGCTCAGAAAGTTAGCACTGATTTCGGTATTCCTATTCGCTACAAGGACTGGACGCTGACGCAAGGTAATTTATTTGAGGCAATTCAGCTTGAGAAGACTCTCATCGCTCTATTGCTAGTGCTCATTATTGCAGTGGCTGCTTTCAATATTGTTTCAACCTTGGTCATGGTTGTGACTGACAAACGGGCCGATATAGCAATTTTGAAGACGATTGGGCTATCTCCTCGAGGTGTAATGGGTATTTTTATTGTGCAAGGCACATTAGTGGGGGTGATTGGAACTTTGTTTGGCGTGGCTATTGGGATTTCTTTGGCTCTGACGATTACCGATATTTTGTCCTGGTTTGAGTCAATGTTCGGATTTTACTTATTCAATCCGAGTACTTATTTTATTTCCGACTTACCTTCTGAACTACGATGGCAAGATGTTGCTTGGATAGCTGTTTTGAGCGTTGTACTCTCATTGTTGGCGACCTTGTATCCTGCCTTTAAGGCTAGTCGAATCGTGCCGGCAGAGGTATTGAATCATGAGCGATGAGACTTTACTTGCTCTTCGAAATGTTTCTTTTAGCTACGGCACGGGCGAAACATCTACGGTTATTTTAGATAATGTTGATTTGTCAGTGCGGACTGGAGGTCGATTATCTTTGATGGGGAGAAGTGGCTCGGGGAAAAGCACTTTGATGAATATCCTAGCAGGACTCTTACTGCCAAGTAGTGGTTCGGTTTGTTGGCTGGGGCGTGACGTTCAGGCTATGTCAGATTCCGAGCGGGTGGCTATGCGCCGAAAGACTATTGGTGTTGTCTATCAGTTTCACCACTTGTTGCCGGAGTTTTCCGCTGAAGAAAATGTGATGTTGCCAGCTATGTTGGCGGGCGAATCGTCTAATGATGCTAAGGTTCGAGCTGGGCGGCTACTGGATCGGGTCGGGCTGGCAGCTAGAATGGATCACCGGCCAGGAGAATTATCGGGCGGCGAACGTCAGCGCGTTGCGATTGCAAGAGCGTTATCTGCAGAGCCATCAGTGTTGTTAATGGATGAGCCTACCGGAAATCTTGATGAAACCACTGCTGATCATGTGCTGAGTGTTCTTTTAGAATTGTCGGAGACCACAAAAACCAGTCTAGTTATTGTGACTCATGATCGCCGGGTTGCTTCTCAGACTGATGAGTGTTTTGAACTGCATCATGGGCAATTGGGGTGTCGTTAGAACCCTTGGTTTTCCGCCTGATCCAATTGATCCGTATTTTCCAAGCCCACCATATACGTATCATGCAATAACCAACTAGGCTAAGAACGATTCCAAAGACCAGTGAGCCAGTCAAAAGAGGCCACCAAATCAATTTGGTTTGTTCTTGAGCCCATGCTATCGAAACGTCTTCGGGAAAGCTGACTCCGTCTGTACCAAGAATAAATGCACCTAATTGATAAGCCGCTAAATAATAAGGCAGCATAGTAACTGGGTTTGTTAACCAGACTAATCCGATAGAAATAGGGACATTGCAGCGAAGAATTAATGCAAAAAAAGCTGCTGCAACCATCTGTAGTGGCATTGGCATGCACGCCCAAAATAAGCCATTAAGGAATGCGAGGGCGACAGTTCTTCGGTTAAGGTGCCACAGATCTGAAGCAAATAACTTGCGGCCTAACCAGCCCCAATTGCGCATATATGCGATACTTTTTGGATGGGGCATGAGTCTTGAGACGAGTTTTCTTGGCATGACTTAATTGTTGATTGTGACTGGAAAAAAGTAGTTCTACTTATCCAGTCACTTAGTTTTTAAGATTTCTGGAATATTAAGACGTCGATTGTAAGCGGTTTTCGTTGCTTTCCAAGCGCTTTGTTTTTTTCTTTCCGTCGAGTACGTCGTTTTTGGATTCTGAGCCTGACTAAAGAACTGTAAAGTATATTCAGTTCTTTTGTGTTCGATCATTTTTCATCTAATTATTATTTTATTAAATGATCTCATTATTAGGGAAAAGTGATTAAGACAAGCCGGTCGTCAAATGCATTATTGGGCAGCTGCCACAGAATATAGCGGCCTTAGGACTTGGACTCAGATCTTAGCTTGCCTGAACTGATATATATGGTTCGGTCTACCGAGAGCAGAGTTTCTGGCTGATGACTGATAATCAGGGTTGTCCTATTGCATTTTAGATTTTCAAGGCCGAGTAGAACTTGCTCTCGGCTATTTGGATCGAGGGCGCTGGTGGGTTCATCTAGCAGCAGAATTGGTGCGTCTTTGATTAGCGCTCTGGCAATTGCGATGCGCTGACGTTGGCCCCCAGATAAGCGCCCACCAAATGGCCCGATCCGAGTGTTCAGCCCGTCTGAAAACTGTCCAATGAACTCCAGTACGTTCGCCTGGCGGGCAGCTTCCATGATTTCATCATCGGTCGCATCTGGATTACCAAAGCGGATATTGTCTGCGATGTTCCCGTCGAATAGATTTACTTGTTGGCTAACTAGCGAGAGTTGCCTGCGACGCTTAGAAAGGCTCCAATTGACTACAGGCTCCTCGTGGATTCGAATCTCCCCAGACGTGGGATCGATAAAACCTGCGATAAGAGCAATTAAAGATGTTTTCCCAGAGCCGGATGGGCCTTCGAGAGCAACACTTTCCCCTGGCTCAATTCGGAAGGAAATTAAATCTAAGGCCTTCGTCTGATTATTAGGATACTGAAAGCAGGCCTTTCGAATCTCGAGCGAAGCAGATTTTAATGCGGCTTCTGTGTTGGAGAATTTCCGCTGCTCATCAAGTGATCGATCGAAAATTTCATAGATTGATTCCGCAGCAGCTAGACCACGTTGAATAATTGCATTAACTCCGGTGAGCCGGCGAACCGGATCAAAAATCATACCCATTGCGGTGATGTAGGCGACAAACTCCCCGGGACTCAGGAGATCTCTTGCGCTCATTTGAGTGCCAATAAGGATGACCCCGCCAATGGTTATTGCAGCCAAAATTTGGACAAGTGGTACATTAAGTGACTGGATTTTGATGACTCGCATTTGTTCATGACGAAGGCGTTTATTGATGTGATCAAATCGGGTCTGTTGATTTTTATGCCCACTAAAAATTTTTATGTCTCTGACTGACAATAAAGATTCTTCGATGAGTCCAGTCAAGCGCCCGGTCCAGATCTGTAAACTTTGATTTGAGTGCCGCATTTTTACACTCGCTTTTTTGATCACAATGGCAACAATCGGTGCAGTGATTAGAAGGGTGAGCGACATTTGCCATGATGTGTAGATTAAAAATATAAGCAGTCCAATGATCATCAGGCTATCTTTGATGATTACCATCCAAGCCGTTGAAACGGCTTGGCCAACTTGTGCAACGTCATAAGTAATCCGAGACAAAAATCGCCCGCCTTCTTCGGCGTCATGGTCAGTCATTGGTAGATCGAGTTGTACGCTGAACACCTCAGATCTAATGTCCGCTACCGTTCGGTTGGCTACATACTGACTGGCTACCGAACCGATATATTCAGTCAGTCCTTTGAACACAAAGACGGCCACAATCAATAGAGGAATCCGTATTAATGCGCGGGGATCTTTGTCAATCAAAGATTCGTCGATCAAGGGGGCCATTAGGGCGGGCAACAAAGGTTCCATTGCCGCGGTTGCCATCATTGCGAGCATTGCCAGAGCAGCGGTCTTCCAATACGGTAGAGCTTCCCGAATAAGTCGGCCGTAAATATGAATATTTCTTTTCATTCGCGACGAAGAATCCAGTCGATCCAAAAATTGGCAAAACCCCTTGGTTCAAATTCTTTCTCTAATCGATCACGATCGTAGTCATTGTTGACCCATTCGATAAACTCTGGGGCTTGAAGACTAGAATTTTTAGCTTCCCAATTCCTTCGGTATTCAATGTACGAGTTAAAAAAATGATCCAGAACGCCCGTTTTAGAACTTCGAAAATGGCCAAATTTCCAATGCAACTGATCTTTAGCCTGCTGAATGGGTTGGCCTAAACGAAAGTGGCAGTAAAGTACTGAAAAGATCCCAGCTCGGTCTGCACCTGACTTGCAATGAGCCAAGGCGGGTGTTTCAAGCTGTTCTATTAATTCTTTCAGTAGGTTAATTTGCTTTGCTGTGGGCAGTCCACGGGAATGCACCCTCGTATTGATTAAAGTTATTCCAGTATCTTCACAGGCCTTGGCTTCCAGCTGGTAGCGACCCTGGCTTGGATTGTAACCACGAAGGTTGATGATGGTCTTAACCGACAGCTTTTTTTTACAACTGAAGATACGCTTGACGCTCGGTTGATTCGTGCGGTAAAGCGGGCCTGGCAGTTTAAATTGATTTGCGTAGAAAAATCTAAGAAACCCGTGGTCTACAAGCCATAGATCCAGATTTGCTCCGAGTTTTTTCCAGCGTGTTAATGGGGTGGAAGGAGGTGCTTCTCCCCAGCCTTCAATCGACACAGATCATCCTTTTCCTTTGAACTAACGCGGAGCATACTTAAATTCAGGTTATTCTGCACCGTATGAGAGAGGGATGCAGTGCATGAATTTTAAATATGGTTGGCCTGCTCGTTGGCGGCGACCAGCTTCTATAATGAGCCGCATGTTACGCCAATACATTCTTTCTTGGATGACTAAAAAGCGGGAGAGAATTGCGCAAGCTCCTAAGGTAACAGATATTATTCCAGTAGTTTGCATTGGTAATTTGGTGGTCGGTGGTTCAGGAAAGTCTCCTCTGGTTGCCGATGTTGCAGAGAGGCTTTTAAAAGAAGGTTTTCATCCAGGAATCGTTAGTCGAGGTTACGGTGGAAAGGTCAAAGACCTGCCTATTGAGGTAAGCGATGATAGTTTAGCGACAAATGTTGGTGATGAGCCATTGATGCTAAAGAAACGGCTTGGATGCCCGGTCGTGGTTTGCAGGAACCGAGCTAGAGCAGTGGCTCGTTTAATTTTTCATCACTCTGTAGATGTTGTTTTATCTGACGATGGCCTTCAAAATAGCAGTCTATGGCGCGATGTCTCGGTATGCGTCTTTAATAAGGATCAGGGAATCGGTAATGGCTTAGAGTTGCCTTTTGGACCCCTTCGTGAACCTTTAATAATGCTTGAGCATATGGATGCAATTGTTATTACAGGTACAGACTACCCGAAAGAAATGTTGCAGGACATGGGAATTGAGACCGCAGTACCAGTTTTTGGATCGGTGAGTCGGCTAGCTTACGCTTATCGGTCAGATGATCCGGAGATTCGGATTTCGCTGCATACGCTGCCGTCGTACGGCGAATTTAATGCGGTTGCTGGAATAGCAACACCGGCGAGGTTTTTTGATGGGCTTGATCAGGCTGGATTATTGATCACCCGGCATGCATATCCCGACCACCACCGCTATGTGAAAGATGACCTGAAAGGGATCGTGAATTTGATCACGACTGAGAAAGACGCTGTTAAATTATTGCAGGTAGTGACAGAAGCTTTTTGGGTGGTTGTGTTGGAGAGTCAGCAAGCTGAGTTCGAAAATTGGTTAATCACGCGATTGAAAGAGTGGGGTATAAAATGAGTTTATCTTCGAGCATAAAAGCACTTTTGGTGTGTCCTTTATGTAAGGGTGTGTTGGATATTCGAGAAGAGAGTCAAGAAATTTGGTGCCGAGCAGATGGTCTGGCGTATCCGATCAGAGATGATATTCCGGTAATGTTGGCAGATGAAGCGAGAACTCTAACTACTGATGAGCGTACTGAGCATTGACCAATTTCGTTGCGGTTATTCCTGCTCGATATGGCTCGACCCGTTTGCCGGGTAAGCCACTGTTAGAAATTGAAGGCCGCCCGATGGTCTGGCATGTATATCAACGAGCCATAGAATCCAACGCGAGCACTGTGATTGTCGCGACGGACGATCAACGTATTATGGATGCAATTCAATCGTTCGGAGGGAATTGTTTGATGACGGATGTTGACCATCTAACCGGGACGGACCGGCTAGCAGAGGTTGCCGCGAAGCTTAAGTTACCGGACGACGCGATCGTAGTTAATGTGCAAGGGGACGAACCCTTAATCCCAGCGATTGCCATTAACCAAGTGGCCGTTTCCCTGTCAAACCAGCCAAAAGCAGCAATAGCAACATTGTGTGAGCCGTTCAAGATGTATCATGACGCGCTGGATCCAAGCCAGGTAAAAGTTGTTTTCAGCAAAAGTGGACGTGCCTTGTATTTTTCGAGAGCTATAATACCAGGATGTTCAGAGCAATCAGAGGCTCGGCACTATCGTCACATCGGGATATATGCTTATCGTGCTGGATTTCTTCGGGACTTCTCGAGGTGGTCGCCTACGCTGCTTGAACAATCCGAGCATCTTGAACAGTTGCGAGCATTGGAGCATGACCGTCTGATTCATGTGGATGTAACCGAAGTGTCGATTCCCCCTGGGGTCGATACTGAGCAAGATCTAATGCTCGTTCGGCAACATATGGCCTCAACTCGTGTTTGATTTGAAAAATTTTAATTCATTTAAAATGCCGTTTTCGGCAGGCCGGATTCTAAAGCTATCATCAGTCGAAAATGTTTCAGTTTCCATGCCTGAAATAGCGGGTGAAGAACGATTAATTTTAGGGGGTGGAAGTAATCTGGTTATTCTCAACCCTATATTTGAAGGGGTAGTCATCCGACCTGAGATCAAAACTTGGCTATCTAAAATCCAGGGAACTCAAGTATTGCTTGAGATTGGGGCGGGCCATTTGTGGCATGAAGTGGTGATATCAACGCTAAAGAAGGGTTGGTATGGGCTAGAAAATTTGGCCTTAATTCCTGGCTGGGTCGGAGCCGCTCCTTTCCAGAATATTGGTGCTTATGGCGTTGAATTCAAAGATTTCTGTGAAAGTGTTGTCTTGTACGACTTTGATGAATCAGCAGTCGTTGAATTAAATTCTGATCAAATGAAATTTGGTTATCGGCACTCAATTTTGAAGGATAATCCGGGCCGATTTATGGTGCTGTCGGTTCGTCTATTGCTTTCTACGATACCGAAACCAATCGTGGATTATGGGGCGGTTCAAGAGGGGATAGCCGCTTTCAACGGATCTAAGGATCGACCCGAGGATGTGGCGAAGGCGGTAATGGCTATTCGGCGCACTAAATTGCCTGATCCTGAAGTGTTCCCGAATGTTGGTTCGTTCTTCAAGAATCCGGTAGTTCGTCAGGAAGTTGCTGTTCGTGTTTCCAAATCCCATCCGCAAATCCCCTCTTATCTAGAGACCGGAGGTGTTAAATTAGCGGCTGGCTGGATGATTGATCAATTGGGCTTAAAAGGTTTCTCTGTTGGTCAGTTTGGGGTACATAAGGACCAGGCGCTCGTGTTAACGCATGCGGGGAATGGAGATGCTGACGACCTTCGAACACTAATCAGAACGATTAGAGTTGCTGTGAAGGACGAATTTGGCGTTAGTTTGCAAATCGAGCCGACCCTCTTGGGTCGGCTTTAACGATTCAGTCTTTTTGTGGGTTATCTTCGGTTCCAGTCAGTTGCATTTGTGGAGCAGCGTCAACTGTTACTTTCGACTCATTTTCAGGTGAGTTTGTTGGCGAACTATCGCTGGCTGGGGCGTTACGTCGGCCACGTCCTCTCCCTCGCTTGGTTTTTTCATCCGTAATCATTGTCTCAGGTATTTCCGTCGCCAGAGTATCCTCTAATAATTTAGCTTTGACATCTGATACTGACGGAAGCGAGATATCGGCCTGTTGTTCCGCCTCTGATTGGGTATTGCGTCCACGTCCACGACGGGGCTTAATTCTTTTCTCTGTTTTGGACTCCGATTTCTGCATAGATTCTGCCAGTTCTCCATCCCTAGTGCTCCCCGATATTTCTAAAGATTCTGGTATGTCACCAGGCTCCTTTTTTGCGCTCGTTTCTATGGAGGCGTCGGCTAACACTTTATGCTCTGTGGGCAGATCTTCATTGGATGTCTCTTCTACCTTTATTTTTGGCTTTCGTCCTCTGCGGGCTGGCTTTTTAGTCGGCTCTAAGACTTCTTCATCAACAACAGGAATGTCCGTCGGAGCTATCTCTACAGAATTAGCTGACTGCACTGGGGCCTCTGTTGAAATTGTTTCTGACGTGCCTGAATCGACTTCGTTCTTGCGAGGGCGGCCTCGACGATTACGAGTGGGTTTTGGTGCGGCGTCATCATTCTGTGAAGCATTTTTTGATTCCCTTAGAGTATTTGGGACATCTTCTTCGTTTACCTTATTGATATCCGAAGAGTTGACCTGCTCAAGGATTTTCTCAGGAACAGCCTCAATTGTTAAATTAGGGGTAACCGCAGCCATTTCATCAGGTATTGCTGCGGTTTGTGTAACGGCTAATATTTCCGTATCGTCACCGGTCTTACGGCGTGAGCCGCGGCGTCCCCGACGTGAGCGCCCAGGCTTCTCGGTTTCACCAATCATGCCTTCGTTGAGTACAGGTGAATCATGAACTAGCCCATCACTGGAAGCGGTATTTTTTGTTTCTAACTTCGCTTCCTGTTCGACAATGGATGCCTCTCCACGCGCTTTTCGATTCGCCCGTTTTGGTCGAGGATTCAGGCTCTCTTCGTGCGCTTTAAGTTCGGCTTCACGCTCCTTGTTTAGGACAGGCTTCTTGCTAAAGGTAGGCTCCTTGCTGAGGATTGACTCCGTTACCTCTACTGAATTAGTGGCTGATTCATCAGGTGTGGACGTCGCATCTTCGTCTCGATTGCGATTTTTTCTGCGACGACGACGACGCCCGCTTGGTGAGCCTTCATCTGTGTGGTCCGTTTCCGAGGCTGGCCCCTTATTAGATTGCTGCAAATCGAAGTTTTCATTATTTGGTCTGCTTTGGCGTGACTCAGTATTTTCTAGATTCCGTCGAATGCTGGGGTCCGATCCTTTGGCTTTGCGCTGTTGATTCGAAATTGCTTTGGCTTTTGAAGCCTGTTCGGGCTTGCCAAATAAGAAACTGACTACGCGTTCCAGAACTGATTTTTGTCCTTTTGATCGGTTGATTGGACGTCTGCGTGAGGCTTGAGGCCTTGCCTTTTTACCCACTCTCGCGCCGACTACTTCATCATTCTCTGCTTTTTGCACTGGCTCGGGCGCTCGTTCGGGCACTGGAGTTCGAGGCTTGATCTCTGTTACGAGAGCTTGCTCACGCTGCTCAGTTTGGCGTGCCCTTACAACCTCCGGCTCAGGTGCGATGGTGTTTGCTTGAATATCAACAGATAGCTCAAGATTTTGTACTTGAGGATCGTCATCGCGAAGGCGCTGAAGATCATAATTTGGCGTTTCCAAGTTTGGATTTGGGATGATCAATACCCGCACTTTCTGTCGGCGCTGAATCATTTCTAGTTGCTGTCGTTTCTCGTTTAAAAGAAAAGTACCAACAGAAATCGGTACTTGAACGCGGACTTCTCCGGTCTTCTCTTTAACTGCTTCATCTTCGATTAAACGTAAAATCTGTAATGCTAATGACTGAACATCGCGAATGCTTCCTTGACCATGGCACCGAGGACAAACTACGCCAGAGGTCTCACCCAGAGAAGGACGTAATCGCTGACGACTCATTTCTAAGAGGCCAAATCGAGAGATTCGTCCGACCTGGACACGGGCGCGATCTGGTTTTAGAGCATCTTTTAGTCGATTTTCGACAGCCTTCTGATTTTTATTGGCTGACATATCAATAAAGTCGATTACAACTAAACCACCCATGTCGCGTAGACGAAGCTGGCGAGCGATCTCATCAGCTGCCTCCAAGTTAGTCTGCAAAGCAGTTTCTTCGATGTCGCTTCCTTTAGTCGCTCGGGCAGAGTTGATGTCAATCGATACGAGAGCTTCGGTTGGGTCGATCACCATCACGCCACCTGATGGGAGTCGGACCTCACGTTGAAATGCCGATTCGATTTGGCCTTCGATTTGAAAGCGATTAAATAGTGGTGTTTCGTCGTTGTAATACTTTACTTTACTTGCAAAGGACGGCATGACTTGCTGAATAAGATCAGTTACTTTTTCAAAGATTTCGGCGCTATCGACGAGTACTTCGTTAATGTCGGCACGAAGATGGTCTCGGATAGCCCGCACGATGACGTTTGATTCTTGATATATTAAAAAAGGCGCAACACCAGAAAGACCAGCTTTTTTGATGGCTTGCCACGCGGTATCTAAATAATCGAGGTCCCATTGAATTTCTTCAGCTGTTCGCCCCACACCTGCGGTGCGGATAATGACACCAGATCCTGGCTCAATATTAAGTTTTGATAGCGTTTCTTTCAATTCGGCACGCTCATCACCTTCGATCCGCCGAGAAATTCCGCCCGCGTCTGGATTGTTAGGCATCAAAACAAGGTAGCGGCCGGCTAGGGAAATGTAAGTCGTTAGTGCGGCACCCTTGGTACCTCGCTCTTCTTTTTCCACTTGAACGATAAGTTCTTGGCCTTCCTTTAACAGCTTTTCGATTCGTGGTTTTTCATTTTCCGCAGGACTGTTGTAAAAATAATCTGGCGAAATTTCTTTTAAGGAGAGGAATCCATGGCGGTCACTACCGAAATCAACGAAAGCTGCTTCGAGACTTGGTTCAATGCGTGAGATTCGGGCACGATAAATGTTGCCCTTTTTCTGCTCGCGATCAGAGGATTCTATATCGAGATCATACAAATTCTGACCGTCGACCATTGCAACGCGAATTTCTTCCGCCTGCAAAGCATTTATTAATATACGTTTCATTGTAGTGGCAACCTTTAAGAGTTTGATCGCCACGATCTCAGAGGACTAGTAATACTAGCCGAGGCCCAGGCCAAAACCAGGGCGACAAATCATCTTTACAAAGGCTCGACCGGCTGACCGGGAGCCCGGAATTTTTAGTTACTGCAGGTATTTCCTGCCGACACATTGATGTGTTTGTCCCAGCAAGCTGGCCCGCCAAGACCGGGCGGGTGTTTCTTTTCCCCGGACGTTTTCCGGAGTTCGTTAGTATTAGCAAGGAGTCTTGACTCAACCCGCTACAAACGAGAGCATAACAGTGGAGGCCTTCCTCGGCAATGCAACACGGAGAAGTGAATGGAAATGGGGGTCCAATGGTTGACTGTTGAGGAATCCAAAGACGGTCAGCGGCTCGATAATTTTTTGTCGACTCTGCTAAAAGGTCTCCCGAAAGGGCGGATTTACAAGATGATCCGCACTGGTGAAGTCAGAATCAACAAAGGTCGTTGTAAGCCTGATTCTCGCATAAGTACTGGTGATACTATTCGAATTCCGCCAGTAGTACTGGCAAAGCCTGCTGAACAGTTCGCCCATCGTGGTATTCAAATAAAGCTAGCCGCCGCACTAATTTACGAAGATGAGGACTTGCTGGTACTAAATAAGCCGCAAGGTCTGGCGGTGCATGGTGGGTCTGGATTATCCACAGGATTAATTGAGCAGTTGCGCTTGGCGCGTCCCGAGGAAAAGTTTTTAGAATTAGTGCATCGATTGGACCGCGAGACTAGCGGCTGTCTTTTAGTAGCGCGCAGACCTTCTGCGTTGCGTCGTCTTCACAAACAGCTTCGTGATCGTGATAAGGATCTGCAGAAGCGCTATCTCGCCCTTGTGGCAGGAAAATGGCCGCGATATCTTGCAGATATACAGGCCCCCTTGGAGAGGGTTGAGCGAGGCGGGGAGCGATTTGTGCAGGTTTCAGAGCGTGGTAAGCCATCGCAAACCAAGGTTCGTGTTTTGGAGGTTCTTAATGGTTGCACACTGATAGAAGTAGAGCCTGTGACCGGCCGGACGCATCAAATCCGAGCGCATACGGCCTATCATCGTCATGCGGTGCTTGGCGATCTAAAATATCAGCATGACGATGAACGCGAGCAATGGAAGCAGCGTGGAGTTGGTGGACTCTGTCTTCACAGTCGTTCAATTGAGTTTGAAGCTGCGACAGGTCATCAAGTGACGATCGTGGCGCCTGTGCCTGATCCGATTAAGCAAATGCTTTGTGGTGCAAAGTTTGACCCTGAAATTTACTGAAGGAATAAATAAGCTATGAGCGAAGAGAGCTGGACTGAGGAGTCTCGCGAGGCATTAATGAAGAGTCAGAAGATTCCGATCGACAAGGAACTCTGGAGCGTTTTGGAACGCACTCTTAATCATGCCTCGGTAGAGCAGCGACGTAGTCGGCGATGGGGTATTTTCTTTAAGACCGTGACCCTTGGGTACGTTATTGGTTTGACCCTTTTGTTCACGAGCAAAACTGATTTTTCCACACAAAATTTGGCCCCGTTTGCGCACACGGCTGTCATACCCATCGAGGGTGTTATAGCGGCAGGAGAAGCTGCTAATGCATACGATCTCCAGAGAAATCTAGAAGACGCTTTTGAGGCGCCAGGTTCTCGTGGAATCTTACTTGAGATAAATTCGCCTGGCGGGAGTCCGGTTCAGGCCGAATATGTCTATCAAGCATTACTTGATCTGAAAGCCAGTTATCCAAATAAGCCGGTCCATGCTGTAATTGGAGATATTGGGGCTAGCGGTGCTTACTATATTGCTGCAGCTGCAGACACCATTCATGCTTCACCGGCATCTATTGTTGGGTCTATTGGTGTTGTTTCTTCGGGTTTTGGCTTTTCAGATTTGATGGAAAAGATGGGAGTGGAGCGACGTATGATTATTGCGGGCAAAAATAAGGCTATGCTAGATCCCTTTTCACCTGAGTCCCTTGCGGACAGAGCGCATATGCAAACACTCATTGATGCTACTCATCGACAATTTATTGAAAGGGTCAATGAGGGGCGGGGCGATCGCTTGAATCAAGGTGATGATGACTTGTTTGATGGGCGAGTTTGGAATGGGGAGCAGGCTCTGGAATTTGGGCTTGTAGATTCATTAGCAGGCCCACTTGAGGTGGCTCGAGAATGGATTGGCGCAGAAAAACGCATTTATTATACGACAGAAGAGCCATTAGTTAATCAGATCAGTCGGGAATTAGGCTTTGGTGTGGGCACCGCTTTTTCGTGGATCGGCCGTCAAGGGATTTGGAATTCTAGTTCTCTAAGCCACTGACTCACTTTAACGAGGGGAAGCCCCTCGAGTGCTGTTGGATCGAGACTCAAAATCTCATTAAATAGACTGATCCCAAGTTGTTCTACCTTGAAACTACCAGCGCAGTCGAGCGGCTGCTCAGTTGCCACGTAGCGAATAATTTCGGATTGAGAAAGACATCTCATTCGAACGGTCACAGTTTCAGTATGCAGTTTAGGATCGGCATTCGGGGTGTAGAGGTAAATCGATGTATGAAATAAAACACACTGCCCTGACAGTTTCGTTAGCATTTTCACGGCATTTGCCTCGGTGCCAGGTTTTCCAAGAAAAAGATCTCCTATCCCGGCGCTTTGATCGGCTGCTAAAATGATGTGATCGCAATATTGAGCCCTCAAAGCCATTGCCTTGGTTGTTGCTAGGCGTCTAGATAGTGCTCGAGCTTGCTCATTTTCGAAGGGGGTTTCGTCGATGTGCGGTGCGCAGCTTTCGAATGTAATTCCGAGCCGACTAAGTAAACTGATTTTGTAATCACTCTCGGTTGCGAGCAAAAGTTTGTGTTCTGACATTGAATTTCCGCGTTTAACCTTTGACAGTAGCGGGCCGCGCGCCTAAAATTCGGCGCCTATGTTTTCAGATATCTTACCAGAGTACCTGGGCGCCAATCGTTTCATCGATGCGAAGGAAAGTTTGTCTGGCCCGCTTGAGCCTCAACATTACAAGAGATTCGCGGAAATGGCGACTATGGAACCGGGTGGAACTTATGGGGTGGCTGGGTCACGTGAGCCTTACGGGCCGCGAACAGTTAGAGGTCATGTCGCTTGTAGTGCGACAGTCACGTGTCAGCGTTGCCTAAAGCCGATGAGCATTAATCTCGCAGGCGAGATAGTGTGGGGACTTGTATTTTCAGAAGTGGAGATGCAAAACCTGGAAAAGAAATTAGACCCAATTTTGATTGATAGTGGGCAGTTGGCTTTACGTCAGGCTATTGAAGATGAATTGGTTTTACTGTTGCCGATTATGCCTATGCATGATGAGTGCGACAGCGGATGGATACCGGATTCAGAGCCCGGAGATGCTCTGAAAAACGAGAGCCCCTTTGCGGTGCTCGCTGGTTTAAAGAATGAGAAAAGACCCTAAAGGGGGATCATTATGGCAGTTCAGCAGAACAAAAAATCACGCTCACGTCGTGGCATGCGTCGTGCGCATGACGCCTTGTCAGGGCCGACATTGACCACAGATGCTACGACCGGCGAAGTACATCTCCGTCACCACATTAGTCCAGATGGATTTTATCGCGGTCGACAAGTTGTTGTGCCTCCGCAGGAAGTTTCCGAAGACGACGAATAAGTCAGATGGCTCTAATTGCCTTGTTCCCGGGTCAGGGTTCGCAGGTCGTTGGCATGCTGACAGACATGGCTCAGGCTTATCCGGAAATTGGTGAAACATTTTCTGAAGCCTCCGATTCTCTCGGTTATGATTTGTGGTCAGTTGCTAAAGATGGGCCCGCTGAGAGGTTGGCCGCCACCGAAATCACACAGCCATTGATGCTAACTGCGGGAATTTCTTTACTTCGTGCCTGGCTAAGTAGTGGTGGCAAGAAGCCATCAATTATGGCTGGTCATAGTTTAGGTGAATACACTGCACTCACGGCAGCTGGAGCAATAACGCTATTTGATGCTGTTCGACTGGTGCGTTCCCGAGGCCAATTTATGCAGGATGCAGTTCCGGCAGGCACTGGAGCAATGGCAGCAGTGATTGGGCTTGATGATCGGAAAATTGAGGTCATTTGCGAAGAAGTATCGTTGTCTCGGGGTCAGGTGGTAGAGGCGGTTAATTACAATGCACCGGGTCAGTTAGTAGTCGCAGGTCACTTGGAAGCCGTTGAAGCGTGCCTGCCGCGCTTCAAGGAGGCAGGCGCAAAGCGTGCTTTATTGCTACCTGTGAGTGCGCCTTTTCATTGCACGCTCATGCGGCCAGCCGCAGATCGATTGGAGCGGGTGTTGAAAGGCGTTGAATTTAAATCCCCCTCGGTGCCTATTATTCAGAATGTTAGCATCCAGCCTGAAACCGATGTTTCGGTAATTCGTAAGCATCTTATAAAACAAACTTTTTCGCCGGTTCGTTGGGCTGATATCATCCAGAGTTTGGGAGCATTAGGTGTGGAGCATGCTTGCGAATTTGGGCCGGGTGCTGTGTTGTCAGGATTAGGTAAACGTATCAAGTTAAGTCCGAAGCATTGGCCTACTGGTAACGTAAGTTTGTTTCAAGAAGCGTTGGCAAGTGTCGGGGTCAGTGGATGACAATTGCATTGATTACTGGTGCGAGCAGAGGGATCGGGCAGGCCATTTCAGAACACTTAGTTCGAGATGGTTTTTATGTGATTGGAACCGCCACATCTCAGTCAGGATCAGAGCAGATATCTTCGCGATTAGGTGAGAAAGGTGAGGGACGTGTTTTAAACGTCACTAATGCCAGTCAAATCAGTATGCTTGCCAAGGAGCTGGCCGAAGCTGATAAGAGTCCATTAGTTTTGGTGAATAACGCTGGAATCACAAAAGATACGCTGATGCTTCGAATGAAGTTAAATGATTGGAGCGAGGTTATTGATACTAATTTAACATCGATTTTCGCTATGGTTTCGTCATTCATAAGACCAATGACGAAGGCGCGGTCTGGTCGGATTATTAACATAAGTTCAGTTGTTGGTTCCATGGGAAATGCTGGGCAAGTGAATTATGCGGCCTCCAAGGCAGGGGTTGAAGGAATGACTCGAGCCATGGCTCGAGAGTTTGGTAGCCGCGCAATTACTGTGAATGCCGTGGCGCCTGGTTTTATTGAGACAGATATGACGCATATGCTTCCCGAAACGCAGAAAGAAGCATTGTTGTCGCAAGTTCCGTTGGGCCGGCTGGGCTCGGCAGAAGAAGTGGCTGGCGCCGTGGCTTTTCTTGCAAGTAAAGAGGCAAGTTACGTCACCGGAACGACCCTACATGTCAATGGTGGCATGTATATGGCCTAAGTTAGATATCTCGAGGCTTGTATTATTTGAGACATCAGTAATAATAACGCCATATCTTAATAGTGGCAGCAAAGATCTTTAGGAGTATTCTGAGCGATGAGTAATATCGAAGAGCGCGTCAAAAAAATTGTATGTGAACAACTTGGCGTGAAAGAAGAAGAGGTCACAATAGAGTCATCTTTCGTGAATGACCTTGGTGCTGACTCACTTGATACGGTTGAGTTAGTAATGGCACTAGAAGAGGAATTTGAAACGGAAATTCCAGATGAAGAAGCTGAAAAAATTACAACTGTTCAGCAGGCAGTTTCCTATATCGAAGCAACTCTGTAGTCGGGACTTGTCATCGCCTATAGAACTAGCAAAGGGCCGCGTTTAGCGCGGCTTTTTTGTGTCAGATTGATAAGAGAGTAGCTATGTCAAAGCGTCGCGTTGTGGTCACGGGTCTTGGTATGTTGAGTCCTTGTGGGGTTACCGTTGAAGAATCATGGAATGCCATTCTGAATGGGCGAAGCGGAATTTCTCACATTACGGAGTTCGATACTGAAGAATATCCAACCAAGTTCGCTGGATTGGTGCCTGACTTCGATTTGGAATATTACATGTCTACCAAAGATGCGCGAAAGATGGATCCATTTATTCAATATGGAATGGTTAGCGCGATCCAAGCGGTTGAAGCATCTGGATTGATGGAATCTCGCTTTGATCCTACTCGGGTCGGAGTGTCGATTGGATCAGGCATTGGTGGGCTTTCGCTGATTGAGAATACAACCTTGTTACTAAATGAGCGAGGTCCTCGTAGAGTCTCACCATTTTTCGTTCCAGGCTCGATTATCAATATGATTGCTGGGAATCTGGCAATCAAATATGGATTTCAGGGCCCCAATATAGCGATTACAACAGCCTGTACAACCTCTACCCATTGCATCGGGTTTGCTGGGCGGATGATCGGATACGGTGATGCTGATATTGTTGTGGCGGGCGGCTCTGAGAAGGCGTCAACGCCACTTGGAATTGCAGGATTCTCTGCGGCTCGTGCCTTATCTACGCGCAACGATCATCCGGAAGAGGCAAGTCGTCCATGGGATAAAGGCCGTGATGGATTTGTTCTTGCAGATGGCTCTGCCACGATGGTACTCGAAGAATACGAGCATGCGAAAGCTCGTGGAGCCAACATCATAGCTGAGTTGATTGGGTTCGGCATGAGCGGCGATGCGCATCACATGACAGCGCCGGTTGAAGATGGTCGTGGCGCGCGTGCGGCAATGACTAATGCTCTGCTTGATGCAGGCCTTAATGCCTCAGATATTGATTACGTGAATGCTCACGGTACCTCAACACCGCTTGGTGATGTTGCCGAATCGCAAGCCATCGAGGGGCTTTTAGGGGCCCATGCAAGTAAAGTTGCTGTGAGTTCGACCAAGTCCATGACCGGCCATGCACTTGGTGCTGCTGGCGCGCTCGAAGCATGTTTTAGTATTCTTGCATTAAGAGATCAAGTGTTACCGCCAACAATTAATCTTGATCAAATCGATGACGGTTGTCGGCTAGACTATGTTCCAAATACGGCCCGGGAAGCCACGTTCTCAACGGTACTCTCAAATAGTTTTGGATTCGGCGGAACCAATGGAACATTGATCTTCAGGCGGATCTGATGGTAACGCTTATGCGTTTGACCGTGATTATTGGTATTGCTCTTACCACAGCGACCATATGTGCGCGGGTATGGGTCTCAAATATTTTATCTTATCAGGTCGCTAGGTCTGATTTATTCGTACCAAACGGGGCTTCAGCGACTCGTGTTCTGAAAGATCTTGCCCCAAATCTCTCAGTTACTGAGCGTAAGTTTTTATTTTTTCTTTACCCCTTTTTCAGTCATGTCCAGGCTGGATTTTATCGTTTCCCCAGAGCGTCGTCGGTAATTGAGGCACTGAAGTCGATAAATGATGGGAACGCAGTGGTAAATCGAGTCACTGTTCCCGAAGGTATTACGTCGGCGTTGCTTTTTGAACAATTGGGAGGAATTAGAATTCTTGATGGGCCGATTAGTCTTGAGCAGGAAAGGTGGCTTAAATTGTCGGACCCCTTTGCTCATAACGAAGGAGCATTTTTGGCAGAAACCTATCTTTGGCAACAGCAGATGACTCGAAATGAACTCCTTGAGTTAATGCATCGTGCGCTTGAAGATGCTCTGAAAAAAGCATGGATTGATCGAGATCCGATTGTTGATACTGCATTGAAGTCACCTTACGAGTTACTGATCCTTGCATCCATTGTTGAAAAGGAAACGGCTCTGGCATCCGAGAGGGCAGTAATTGCTGGCGTATTGATCGAGCGTTTAAAGCGAGGAATGAGGTTGCAAACCGATCCTACGGTGATCTACGGACTGGGGCACGCTTTTAAAGGCAACTTGACTCGTCGTCACTTACGTGAAAAAACAGCGTATAACACCTATCGGATTGATCGGCTGCCACCAACGCCGATCGCATTGGTTGGTCCTGAAGCTTTACATGCAGTGGCGCGACCAAAAATGACAGGAGCGCTGTATTTTGTTGCAGATGGTTCTGGTGGTCACGCTTTTGCTAAAACTCTCAAAGAACACAATGCGAATGTAAGGAAGTATCAACTAAAGCGATGAAATCACCTACTCCGCAGTTCATTAGTCTCGAAGGTATTGAAGGCGCTGGAAAAAGCACGCAGAAGAAGGCTCTTTGCGAGTTGCTGTTGGCCAACGGCATTGCCTTCATTGAAACTCGTGAGCCTGGTGGTACGCCTTATGCTGAAGCAATTCGTTCGTTGTTGTTGGATCATACTCTCGAAGCCCCGGCGGCGAAAACTGAGCTTTTACTTATGTTTGCAGCACGTGCACAACATTTGGAAATGCGTATTTTGCCAGCTCTAGCCGATGGGTTATGGGTTGTCTGTGATCGTTTCACTGATGCTACCTATGCGTATCAGGGAAAGGGGCGGGCTCTTCCCCTGGAATGGATTGCTACTCTTGAAACTCTAGTTCAAGGGGACTTACGCCCGGACACTACTTTGATTTTCGATGTGCCAGTTGATGTGGGTCTGGAGCGAGCAGGAAAGCGTGGTGATCTTGATCGAATTGAATTAGAAGATTGGGCCTTTTTTGACCGTGTTCGTCGGGGTTATCGAGCAATCGCTGAAGCGAATGATCGACGAGTTCTTTGGTTTGATGCTAGCCAAGATATGGAATCTGTTACGGATGCAATGTATAAAAAATTAATGAGACGTTGGGGTTTCTCATGTCGCCCGAATTAACGGCAGCTTGGAAGGAAATTCGGCAGGGTCTTCTCGGTGATCATCGGCCGCAAGCTTGGTGTCTAGTTCACCCAGTTGGAATCAATGTCGCACCACTGCATGACCAATTAGTTGGATTTCTACTCTGTTTGCAACCGATTAATGGTTTGGCTTGTGAAAGTTGTGACGGCTGTCATTTTTATCGATCCGGCGCACATCAAGATCTGACGGTTCTGAGTCCTGAGGGTGCGGCCGGAATGATCAAAGTAGATTCTATTCGTGGCATGATTGAAACAGCCCAAACAACAGGTTCACTGGGTGGTCATCGAGTTATAACTATAGTTCCAGCAGACGCATTAAATGTGTCCTCGACTAATGCATTATTAAAAATTGTTGAAGAGCCACCGGCTGGAACGTTTTTCGTCTTCCAAACGGCTTTGCCTGGAAAATTACTGCCGACATTGATTAGTCGACTCCGAATGATTCGTGTAAGGCCACCGTCCCCTGAATTTTTTGAGACTGAAGCTCTTCATCGAAATCTAGATGTGTCTGATATGTATCTGGGAGCGCTACTGCTGTCTGAGCCAATGGCGATAATTGATGAACGCGATCGATTTGAGTTAGCGAAATCTGTTCTTGATGTATTGCATCAGGTTCGGGACGGTGTTGATCCGCAACAATTGATTAAAAGATTCGCTAAGCAAGAACCGCTTGTCGTATTGATAGTATTTTCTCAAATCCTTGAACATCTAATTAGGGGTGAAAAGAGCGCATTATTACGCCTCGGTTTTGATGGACCTTTGCCGGCAGCACCGATGCTTTTTAGGGTTGTGGATCGGGTTAATGAGATGAAATTGCAGTCACTCGCCAATATTTCAGTGAATTTACCACTTGCGCTGGGCGTCGCTTTAGCTGCCTGGGGTTTCATTTGGACTAAAGTCAGGAATTAAATCTTTTGTATCAGTAAAACCCGGCAGTGTTTCACTCGAATGCTGATTTTGAATTAGCGTAAGTGGCCAATCTTCGTAATTGTTCGGGGTAGAGATTGTGTATGCTTGTCATGCACAATTTTAGACGTCGAAATTAGTTGAAGGAAAAAGTATGAGGTTAATGCTCAAATCCTATGATTAATACTGGAGAATTCTATGATTGATTCACATTGCCATCTCGACTGCATTGACGTTTCTCATCGGGAGGGCGGGCTTGAGTCGGTTTTAGATAACGCCAAGGCGCATGGTGTAGATCGAATGCTATGCATCTCAATAACACTTGGTAATGATGCACCGCGTCAGATTGCAGCGAATCATGCTCAAGTTTGGGCTAGTGTTGGAATTCATCCTTGCCATGCCCATGAAGAGCCGAATGTTAGTGTTGATCTGTTGAAAGCATTGTGTTCTTCGCCAAAAGTTATAGCGATTGGGGAAACCGGTCTTGACGGCTTTCACGACCCAGTCACGGACATACAAAGGCAAAGCTTTAAAACTCACTTATTGGCAGCTAAAGATTTAGGGCTGCCGGTCGTGGTGCATACCAGAGATGCGAAAGAGGAGACTATTGCTCTTATTAAAGCACATGGCTGCTTAAGTTCTGCAGGTGTTTTGCATTGCTTTACTGAGTCTTGGGAGATGGCTAAACAGGCATTGGATCTCGGCTATTATATTTCCATGTCCGGCATCGCTAGTTTTCCGAAAGCCACCAGCGTGCATGAGGTATGTCGAAAAATTCCATCAGACCGGTTATTAATTGAAACGGATGCACCTTGGCTTGCTCCTGTACCGCAGCGCGGTCGATCTAATGAGCCGGCATACGTTAGCTATGTTGCTGATGCGGTTGCTAAATTGCGGAACGAGCCGGTGGAGATTATTGCAGAACAGACTACTGAAAACTTTTATCGTTTGTTCAAGTCGGCAAGCTGAGTATTTGATGGTAATTTTTTGGTGCGTGAGTTTGGCATTTTTTAGCGCAGATTATTTGATTCGGCTAATCAAGCCTAACCTGATCGCCAAGCATAAGGGATCCAGATTGGGCGACTTTTAAGAATACTCCGCAAGCACCGGTTAAGAGTTCTGAGTTCAAACGTTTGAGTAAACCAGTATCTCGCTGTCCATGCCAGTCACACTCGATAGCTTTACATCGTTCGATGGGTTCGATTACCTCAAACTTTACGTTACCAATTAATAACGAGCGTCCAATCCAGCGTGTTTCTGCAAACGCTTCAAGCCCGGATATAATCAGATTTCCTCGATACCTACTGGGGTGAAATACGGTATTGGTCACTTTTGCGATGGCATTGACTGTTTCTAGATTTATTAACGAAACATAGGGTTCTGGTTGGTCGGTAAACCCTGTTTTAAGCCTAACGAGCTTGAATGATGGTAAATTGGGAGCCAGGGTTGAAATCCAGTTACAAAGATCGGAATTTTTCGAAAGCGGTCGTGAAACCTGAAGGACCCCGTTCTGATGCTTAAACCGAATCGATCCATTATTCCATTGAACTAAGATTTGAGAGATAAGATCGGTTTCTGTTGATTGCCAAAAGTGCTTTTTTGGGCGCCAGTTGCTTGGGTCTGGAGGAATACGGTTTCGATACTCCAATGCAAATTCGCGGTCACCCGGTAATGCACTATTAGTGAAGAAGTCTGATTTTCTGAGAATTTCACCAGCAAATCCTTTGATGGGATAGCAAATTATGTGAGCTACTTCCATTACGATTAATCCGCCGCATGTTCGCAGAGTTCAATTAGTACGCCTTCCGTATCCTTAGGATGTACGAAGGCCACACGAGTGCCATGAGCGCCAGGAACTGGGTATTCATTGATTAAGGTAAATCCTGAATTTTTTAGACGCGCAAGTTCGATTTCAATATCGGTAACAGTAATTGCTAATTGTTGCAGCCCACCTTTGCCTGCATTTTTTTGGATGAACTTTGCAATTGGCGAATTTTGGTCGGTTGCAGCGATCAGTTCAATACAAGATTCACCGATCTGGAAGAATGCAGTTTCTACTTTTTGTGAGTCAACTCGTTCGCGACCAGTTAAAATAAATCCAAGTTTTTCATAGCTCTGAATTGCCTTATCGAGGTCCTTCACAGCAATGCCCACATGATCGATTTTGTGCAACATACCTTTTATTCTCCTTGCGTGTGAGCGTATTCTCTGCACTAGAGTATAAGAATAATAAGAAAAAAGAGGTGAATATGTTCCGTTCGATCATAATCGACGATTTTATGACCACCAATCTTACAATAGCAACGCCTGATATGGATCTATTGGCGCTAGTCGACTTATTGCTTTTACAGGGGATCTCCGGCGCTCCTGTGACTGATTCGGATGGATATCTTGTGGGCATGATTTCCGAACATGACTGCCTCAAGGCAATTTTAGTCGGGACCTATCAAGGTGATGTTGGTGGGCGTGTTGGGGAGGTAATGTCACTTCAGACTGAAACTATTCGGATTGGCACTAGTATCGTGGAAGCGGCATCGCAAATGGTGCAGTCAGGACGGAAACGATTGCCGGTCGTTGATGCGGAATCTCATGTGATCGGACAGATTTCGAGAAGAGATCTGCTTCGGGCTGTCCGTGCGTTTGAGATACCAAACTAAATCTTGTGTATCTAGTTGTTCATTGCATCTTTTAGGGGCTTGATACAATCCGAGGCAGCTTGCGGAGCCGCTATACTGCCCTCGCTGACTGCTTTTTTCACGGATTCATAGTTGCGTAGCCAATTTGAGTCTGTCCTCAATAAATCGGTTACTCCTTCACTTAGAAGTCGCTCAAACCACATGCTGGCCTGGTGTGTTCGGCGGGCTGGAATAGCCTCAAGGCCTGAATCACAGTACGCCTGAATACGCGCCCATAAATTCTCTATTCTCTTGGATTCAAGTGAGCTGATTGAGAGAACTTCTGGTTTCCAAAATCCTTGGTGATTGAGAAAGTTGATAGCATTTTTATAGTGTATTTCGGATTGTTTCGCCAGCCGTGCGGCTTCTCCATCAGCCTTATTAACTACGATGAAATCAGCTAACTCAAGAATTCCTTTTTTTATTCCTTGAAGCTCGTCTCCCGCGCCGGGTTGCATTAAAACTAAAAATAGATCGGTCATTGACTGGACTTCATATTCTGACTGACCAACGCCCACGGTTTCAACTAAAATGATATCGAAACCGGCTGATTCTGCGACTAAGATCGTTTCGCGTGTCCGGTTTGCAACTCCACCCAGTGATCGGCCAGCTGGGGATGGACGGATAAAAGCACGTTCCTCCCGTGACAAGCGCTCCATTCGAGTTTTGTCTCCAAGAATTGATCCTCCATGCAAAGGTGATGATGGGTCTACTGCTAAGACTCCCACCTTTTTACCTAAGCCGATCAAAAAAAGACCAAAAGTTTCTATAAATGTCGATTTCCCAACCCCGGGCACGCCGGATATGCCGATTCGAAGACTGTGCCCGCTGTGGGGCAAACATTGGTTAAGTAATTGAGTCGCGAGGACTCTGTGTTCAGCTTTCGTAGATTCAACCATCGTGATTGCTTTGGCTAGGGCCCTTCGCTCGCCTTTGAAGAGTGCCGCGGTATTAATTTTTTGCACAGGCTTTCTCAATCGAATCAAGCACGGTTTTTGCGCAGGATGGAATTTGGGTGCCTGGACCAAAAATTGCTGCAACCCCTGCTTGATAAAGTGCTTCATAATCTTTTCGAGGGATTACTCCACCTGCGAATACAATAATTTCCTTGGCACCCTCGGCTATTAGCGCTGCCTGTAATTCCGGGATTAACGTCAGATGACCAGCGGCCAGGGAGCTGATTCCTACGGCATGAACGTCATTTTCTATTGCCTGGCAAGCGACCTCAGATGGAGTCGAAAACATAGGTGATAAGTCCACGTCGAATCCCAAATCAGCAAAGGCAGTCGCTATAATCTTAGCGCCGCGGTCATGCCCATCTTGGCCCATTTTAGCAATTAAGATGCGTGGTCGACGTCCAGCCGTTTGCGCGAAGGCTTCGACTTGTTTGATCAATGATTGCCAATTACCATCATCTCTAAAATGATGACCATATATGCCGGACACGCTCCGATGCGTTGATTGGTAGCGTTTAAAGATGGATTCCATCGCGTCTGAGATTTCTCCTACTGTACAACGGGAGCGCGCAGCTTCAATTGCGAGTAAGAGTAAATTGCCTTTCCCGGTTTCTGCGCACACTTTAATTGCTTCTAGGCACTTTGTTACAGAGGTTTTATTTCGAGATTTCTTGACACTATTTAACCGCCTAATTTGCGTTTGCCGGACCTTGATATTATCGATTGAAAGAGTTTCGATTTCTTCATCAGGGGTAGCGGTCATGGTGTATTTATTTACTCCGATAATCACATCCTCGCCACGATCAATTCGAGCCTGTTTATTTGTGGCTGATTCTTCGATTCGAAGCTTTGGTAGTCCTGTTTCTATGGCCTTTGCCATACCACCTTCTGCTTCGACTTCGGCGATCAATTCGCGTGCACGATTTGCCAGTTTGTGGGTCAACGTTTCCATCATGAATGAACCGCCCCAAGGGTCTACAACTTGGCGAATGCTGGTCTCCTCTTGAAGAATTAATTGAGTGTTTCTAGCTATTCGCGCGCTGAATTCCGTAGGAAGGGCAAGAGCTTCATCAAAAGAGTTAGTGTGAAGGGACTGGGTGCCGCCAAAGACAGCGGCCATAGCCTCGATCGTGGTCCTTACAATATTATTGTAAGGATCTTGCTCGGTGAGTGACCAACCGGAAGTCTGACAGTGCATTCTTAATATGGTGGAGCGCTCTGATTTTGGTTTGAATTCATTAACGATCTCATGCCATATCAATCGTGCCGCTCGTAGTTTTGCGATCTCCATGTAAAAGTTCATGCTGACGCCAAAGAAAAACGACAATCGGGGTGCGAATTCATCAATATCGAGGCCTGCATCAAGAGCTGTCCGTATATATTCTTTGCCATCAGCCAAGGTATAAGCGAGTTCTAGAGCTGCATCAGCACCAGCTTCTTGAATGTGGTAGCCGGAAATCGAAATAGTATTAAATTTTGGCATGTGTTCGCTACAATATTTGATGACATCCCCAATAATTCGCATTGAGGGGGCTGGCGGGTAGATGTATGTATTGCGAACCATAAATTCTTTAAGAATATCGTTCTGAATTGTTCCTGAAAGCTGGTTTTTTGATACCCCTTGTTCCTCGGCTGCGACGATGTAGTTAGCAAGGACTGGCAACACAGCACCATTCATTGTCATAGAAACAGAAATTTGATCTAGTGGAATTGAATCAAACAAGATTTTCATATCTTCCACTGTATCGATGGCTACGCCAGCATTACCAACGTCCCCGGAAACACGAGGATGGTCTGAGTCGTAACCACGGTGTGTAGCCAGGTCAAAGGCTACTGATATACCCTGTCCGCCTGCAGCGAGTGCTTTTTTGTAAAAAGCATTTGATTCTTCTGCAGTGGAAAAGCCAGCATACTGGCGTATTGTCCAGGGGCGTCCTGCATACATAGAGGCTTTCGGGCCACGTAGAAAAGGAGCTATCCCAGGCAGTGAATGCATGGATTTTAGGGATTTTACATCCTCAGCGGTGTACAGTATTTTTAAGTCAATGTTTTCAGGCGTGTACCACGTCATTTCGTCGGGCGTTAGGCCCTTAGTTTCTTTGTAGACTAACTCGTCCCACTTATTTAAGTCTGTCATGAATGCCTCAGAGCGCTTTTAATTGCGTAATGGTATGTTTTTTATGAGACTCAGCGATGGCCTGTTGGTCTTTTTTCTCTGGAATTTCATCGGGTTCAATTCGATATAGTGGTTGTCCTTTCTTCACAATCACACCATCTTCTTCGTTGATCAATACTTCAGTCACTGTGCCTGAGAATTCCGCATGGACTTTGTTGAACATTTTCATGACTTCAATGAGGTATAGCGGGTCTCCTACTTGAAAGTGTGTTCCCACCTTTATGAAAGTTGGTGAATGTGGCGTCTCCTGTGCGTAAAACATTCCACCAGAAATTGCCACGATTTCATTGGTAGAGGTGAGAGGCGGGGGGGTAAGAATTTTTTTTGCCTTCTCAACTAGTTCTGGTGTTTCCAGGCGATTTGGAATCGAAATCGTTAAATCGGCATTGGTCGTTAACTCATCGAAGCCTGTTCGTATTGCCGCGCTCGCTACAAGACCTAATAATTCGAGCCCTAACTGAAACCCGATATGTGCTGCCTGAATTTCAGCCCAGAGGGGTTCCTGAATCTCGTTTGGGGGCCTATTTTGTGAAAGTAATGTAACCCATTCTAACCAGGGCCTCGAACCTAGCAGGCTTTCCAAATGCTTATAAAATTGAATTCCTTGTTCCAGAATCGATTGGTCATGATTCCAGATTGTCTCTAAGGCGGCTGACCCTGCCGTAGCATCCATATTAAGAAAGTGATAGAGCTCGTTGAGAACTTCCAAGGGATTTTTGGTCCATAAAAAATGACTTTGCCCCCCTCGCCACTGCCCTTTGACTTTTGAAATCCAACCCATTAATAGATGGGGATTAGAGGTCAAGACCTTTAAAGGTCTTGTAATTAAAATCCTTTTTCGCGCAAATAGTTCATCTGATTCAGAATCGGCTGCTAAATATTGCATGGCTAGATCAAAGTCCAGTTTGCTTACCTCAGCAAATAGAGTGCCCGCAAGTGTCAGGTAAGCCTGAATAAACGCAGTACTGTATTTCGAGTAGGGATCTTGAGCCAGAAGCCAATGCGCCAGACCATAAAGGAATGGGAGATTGGTTTGTAAATCATGTCCGCTGATAGTCATTTTACGGAGGATTTCCACCATGGCTTCATAACTTTCTTTACGGTCGTTGCCCACTGTCAATAGCAATGCGATATTAGAGTCATAAGCGCCAGCGAGGGTATATGTCATGAATACGTTTGTGTCTGGATTTCGAACGCCGATGCCTTGATCGTCCCGGATCTCTGAGCTGATAGGAGAAGACCAATGTTCAATGATGCCCCCCGCATGGGGAGCCAGAGCCGAATTAGTAGCATTGAGCCTGGCTTCCACAGAAGCAGGTTCGCGAGGTATCCGAGTTGGCTTTGGTAGATTTTTTTTGTGGCACGCGATCAGAACCATCGCCTCAACCAGAGAGTTAACTATGAATGAATCGTCTGGGTTTTCTGGGTTTTCAAACCGTAGCCCGTAACACAGTTCGCTAACCCGGTGTTCAACTTGAATTCGGGTATTCATTTCCATAAAAAAGCATTGGTCATTATCGACGATGCATTCAAAGGTGGAAACTGAATCCAGGCAAACGGCCTGACCAAAACGGGTTGCATCTGATTCCATCTGATCCAAAACGGCCAGCTCAGATTGTAAAGCCAGGACTCTAAGCGTTTTTTCGCTGGTCTGACTTCTGATGATCTCTTTCTCAAGAGCTTCTTGCGTGAGGGAGACTTCCCATACTTTTTGTTCATGCATTTGCAAGGAGCAGTCACGAGCACCCATGGTAACGCACCATTCTCCATTGCCGATCACTTGAATTTCGTGGTGGCGAATGGTTTCGATATTGCGCTCAATAAGTACGTTTTTATTGTCACCACATCCCACAGCTTTTACTTCGTTTAGAACTTCTTTTAACGACTCGGCTACTTTGCTAATAGCCTTCTTTAACTGATCTTTAGACGATCCATCGAAATCTTTAGGTGCTTTAAGTATTCGTTGACCTTTTCCGCCGCCGCCACTGATAGCTTTTAGACGGATGCGATTGTTGGGCTGTTCAGTGAATAATCGAGCCACCTCATGCTCTGCTTGAGTGACGATTTCATCGATTGTGATCACATCTATCAAAGCTGAGTAGCTTGCCGCTAACAAGGCTTCTGCTTGAGCGGCTTGAGTTTGACCGGGCGGACTTTGTAATCCGTATTGAGAGGCAATATGATCTAAGCCATCGTTGTCGATCGCCTTTGTTAAAAGTGTGCGGACAGTGAGGTCATTCACTCCGGGCACTGTGGATACCCCGATCGCCAATGCCATGCGCTTTGCCTCATCTTTCAGGCCTGCTTGATGAACCGTACTTGAACAGGGCCCGATAAAAAGAAGCCCAGCATTCTCAATCGCTCTGACAAGGCTTTCATCTTCGGCCATGAAGCCATATCCGGCAAATATTGCATTGTGCCCATTGCTTTTTGCGATCTGAATGATTTGTTTAATCCTTTGATCACGTTCTTCTACCGTTGCCCCGGTGTAATCTGGAACACGATGGATTCGAGTTGGTTCTGCAATCAGGCGAATTTCGGGTGAGAGGGCATGTTGGTAAGTAACGGAGTCCTTTTCTGATAATAAAATTCCAAAATTTGCCCCCATTTCGTTCAATACATCCATCACTTCCTTGCGAATCGGTCCGCGGCATATGATTAAGCAGTCGATATTTTTGCAATCAAACTGACGTACCCATTGAGAATCTGATTGCATGAGCTGTCTATTTTGATGAATTAGATCATGAGTCATTAATGGAATTCCCGTTGGATCGCAGTCATGGGCGTGGGCTCATATGCATTTATGTAGCGAAAAAAATTTTCACCAAGTATTTGTCTCAAGTCCTGTGGCATGACGATTTGGCCGATCGAGCCAAGCGATAAGGCTTCTCGAGGATTCATTAATTCAGTTTCGTAGCGTAGTGAAAGCTCTTTTTCTTGATTTTTTAACCAGTCATTGGCTGCTGTATTGTCAGACACTGCAAGCTTTTCAGCCTCCGCACGGAGGGCTTTGAGCTCATCTTTGTAAACAAATTCCTTTCCAGCTGGCCCCATAACTGCCAACCGAGTAGTTGGTAGAGCGAAAACGATATCGGCACCAAGCTTATAGTTATTAAATGCCGCATAGGCACCACCAAAAGCATTGCGAATGATTAGCAAGAATCGTGGGACCCTGAGATCGATAATGGCATCAAGCATAGCTCTGCCAGCGTGAACAATCCCCTGATTCTCTTGTTCGCGTCCAGGCAGAAAGCCGGTTGTATCCTCGATGAATAACATCGGGATGTTGTAGAGATTGCAAAACCGGATGAAACGAGCATTTTTCATGGCTGCTTGAATATCAATTTGGCCTGAAGCTACTGCGGAGTTGTTTGCACAAAATGCTATGACATTCCCACCAATCCGACCAAAAGCACAGATTGTATTACGAGCTCTGTTAGGCTGAAATTCATAGAAATCACCATGGTCACAGACCTGTTGAATGATGATCGTAATATCTAATGGAGTATTGAATCCACTTGGGCTATTTAACGCATGCTTCAATAGAATATCGACATCCCAGGTTTTTCTATGAATAGGGTCTGAGGTTGACTGAAAGGGAGCCAGCGTTGAATTATTTGATGGTAGAAAACGTAATAAGCGTTGAACTTTACGGATGGCTTGTACTTCATCTTCAACCACAAAGTCGGTGACACCCGTTTGGCTATGGACGCTTGGACCTCCAAGTTCTTCTGGTGTGACGTCTTCGCCCAACACACTTTTAATGACTGACGGACCTGTTAATCCAAAAAAAGTGTCATTGGGTTGGATCACGAAAGAGCCTTGCCTTGGTAAATATGAGCCACCGCCGGCATTGAATCCGAACATGCACATGACAGAGGGAACTCGACCTGATATTTCTCTTAAGGCACAAAAAGCCTCGGCATAGCCGTCTAATCCGCCGACTCCTGCTGGAACATAGGCACCAGCAGAATCGTTAAATCCGATAACGGGGATCCCTAGTTTTCCAGCGGTTCTGAAAAGTTGTGCGAGTTTGGACCCGTTCGTTGCATCCATTGATCCGGCGCGGACTGTAAAATCGTGACCGTAAATAGCAACTTCTCGCCCTCCGACGGTCGCGAGTCCGGTTACTAGGCTAGCGCCATCGAGATTTGGCCCCCAATTTTGAAACAAGATTGTCGGTTCTTTGTCGACTAAAAATTCAATTCGCTCCCAAACAGTCATGCGGTTTTTTTGGTGCTGGCGTTCGATAGCTGCTATGGGCGCTCCTTTTGGTCTTTGTTGTAATTCCCAGCCTGCCCTCAATGTATCTTCGTAAGGACCTTGTGTTCGAGGGATTTCCCCTGGAATTTCGAACCGCTTTTCTTCGAGTTCTTGAAACGGATTGGTCAGGCGAGCCTTTCTTTCTTTTGAGGGCATGTGAAACTCATCCTTTTTTCTTCGTTTAGAGCTCATTAAATAATCAGTCGTCATGGTGTGACGCATATATTGTGCGCAAAGTGACTTTCGTACAACTCTCGGATAATGTTGTGTTTATGAAGTTTCGGATTGATTTGTGGCTCCGTCAGACTTCATGTCTTGGGCGCATTGTATTAGAAAATTGGTGCATTTTACGCCGATATAACTAGTCGAACGCTTGCCCCGCACCCGTGGAGATTTATGCAACCCAAAAAAACTTTGTAATCCGTAATCTAGGAGGTAAAGAAAGTTGATGCTTTTAAGTAACCTTGGATAACTCTTTTTATTCAAATGTGACCCATACCGGGCAGTGATCGGAGGGTTTTTCCATGCTTCTAATTCGATAGTCAATTCCTGTGTCTACAATCCTATCAAATAATGGTTGTGTGACTAGAATATGATCGATTCGCAGGCCACGTTTTGGATCATCTTCAAAGGCTCTAGAGCGATAATCGAACCAACTAAATTTATCTTTTACGTCGGGATAATTTGTTCGCCAACTATCGATTAACCCCCAATCTGTGAGCCGCTTAAACCAGTCCCGTTCTTCAGGTAGAAAGGAGGTTTTGCCTGTTCGCAGCCAACGTTTTTTTGCATCCTCTGAGATTCCAATATCTGAGTCGACTGGCGCGACATTGAAATCACCCATCACAACAATTAGATCAGTCGGATGATACTCAGCCTCGAGAGTTATCAGGAGGTTGCGATAGAAGTCCTCTTTAGCTGGAAATTTTACTGGATGGTCCCGGCTCTCGCCTTGGGGGAAGTAGCCATTGAATACAGTCAGGATCTTCCCATCGGCCATTTGATAACGTCCACGAATCATTCGCCGCTGTGCATCTGGTGTATCTGACGGAAAGCCACGAATGATTTCGATAGGTTCTGGCTTTGATGCTAGCGCAACCCCGTAGTGCCCTTTTTGGCCATGAGTGTCAAATCGATAGTTGAGGAACTCAAGGTCATCATAAGGGAATTGTTCGTCAGCGACTTTTACTTCTTGCAGGCCTACTATATCAGGGTTCAATTCTCGTTGGATGGCTTCTAGCTGATGAATTCTTGCTCTAATGCCGTTGATGTTAAAGGAGACGATTTTCATAGGTTCTTTTCTGTCTGTTTATAGACGCATACTATCAGAGTGAAGGAGAGGCTCAATGAACATTATTTTGATGCGTCATGGCGAAGCAATTCCATTTGCGGCCAGTGACTCAGAACGATCACTAACTCCCAACGGCATTGCAGAAGTAACGAAAACAAGCTCATTGCTGATGGAAGGTGGGTGGGTACCCAAAGCTGTTTTTTGTTCAACCCGACTGAGGGCTCAGCAAACAGCATGCCGAGTAATTGAATCCATGAGTTTGAGTAGTACTCCCGAAATAATTAATGGGATTACCCCAGAAGAAGAGTGGAGGTCAGCGCTAAAGATAATTGCTGCTAATGCATCTGATGGTTCGCTTTTTGTTTTTCATCAACCAATACTGACCGAAATCGTTGGCTATTTAATTGAATCCGATCCACATGCGGATATCCATCCTCGGGCTGTAGTTGCGGTTGCGTATGTCTTGTCGGTCTGCGATTTCTTGCCCGGAAAAGCGACGATTTTATCGTCTTACACGCCATGAATATTGATGTGTTAAATTTTGACGTCCAGGGAGCTCAGTTTGCAGGCGTGGGGTATGGACCGTGCAATGGCACACCCGTCTTAGCATTACACGGTTGGCTTGATAACGCAGCGTCCTTTTGTCGGCTGGCTCCTTTGTTATCTGGATGCCGAGTAGTCGCCATAGATCAACGTGGTCATGGCATGTCTAATCATGCCGGGGGTCCATATTACATATGGGACAGCGTGCCAGATATGATTTGCGTGCTAGATGCTTTGGGTTGGGAAAAAGCAATAATACTTGGGCATTCTATGGGCGCCGCGGTTGCGACATTGTTTGCTGGCACTTTTCCTGAGCGAGTCATTGCGCTTTGGCTGCTTGAGGGTTTAGGTCCTTGGATTTATCCTAATGGAACTGGACCTGATTTGTTGCGAGAATCTATCCGTAAGCAGAGATCGATTGGAAAGAAGAAAAAGCCATGGTATCCAACAGTAGAAGATGCGGTCCGAGCGAGGGTTAAGGGTGGAGTCGTAACCCTAACAGAGTCAGCTGCAGATCCTATTGTTCGCCGAGGCTTGATACATATAAATGATGGTTATACCTGGGCATCTGACCAGTATTTGACTTTGCCGCCGATGTTTAGGCTAAGTGAGAGCCAAATTCGAGTGTTCATTGAGCATGTGAGTGCCCCCATTTCTTTAGTGCTCGGAAGTCGAGGCTTTTTTCAAGACCCCCAGTTTTTGTCAGAACGAATTGAGATTTGTGCAGATGTAAGGGTGGAAATCTTCGACGGAGGACACCATCTTCATCTAGAGGGTGCGGAGTGTGTGATCGCATGTTGGTTATTAGAAGGGTTGGAGCAGTAATGAAATTTGGTTGGTTTTTCGTGTGTTGTTTTGCGGCACTAAACGCGCACGCAACTGATATCCAAGGGTCGAAAGATTTGCCGGAAATAAACCGGCCATTGGGTTCGAGCATTGTTCGGTACTCAGAGGTTGACCGTTCAGCCATTCGGCTTCCGCTGGAACGCGTTGAGCGGGTCAATAATCGGTTGGAGATTGATCGCGAACTCTATATTGACGGTCAACTAATTGATATTACTTATCAATTAGGGCCTCGCTACGATTACTCTGATTATGTGGATGAGCTGAGAGAACTGCTTGTTGTGAATGGTGCGGAATTATTATTTTCGTGCAAAAGTAGAGGCTGTGGATCCAGTGGTTTGTGGGCTAATACGCTATTTAAAGTGCGTGAACTCTATGGCCCAAACGGTCGTCAAAAGTACTTTGCGGTCAAATTACCTGGAGCATTTGATCGATATCTGTCGGTATATGGCATCGAGCAGGGTAATCGCCGGCAATATGTTCAGGTGCGGATTATTCGGTCTGGAGTAGATGAGCGGGGCTTTCAGGGAGTTGATGCTTTAGTCTCCAGATCACGGGTTGTGTTGCCGATTCAGTTCGCGGAAGATCAGGTAAGCTCGGATAGTCGAGACTTAATTTCTGAGATCGCTAACAATCTCAAGCACTTGGATTCCGAGAATTTGGCTGTCGTCGCGTACAGTGCGGTGGCGCCTGGCGGGTTCCTTGATGATTCTATTCGACAATCAGCCGTGCGAGCAGAGCATGTTCGAAAGTTATTAGAAGAGGCTGGATTTTCACTTAAAGCAGCGCATGGTTTGGGTGCTTTGAGTCCTTCAGATGGACTTTCGCCCGAACGTGTTGAAATCATCCAGTTCCGGTGATTGCTGTATTTTTCTCTTCAAGTAAAAGGGCAAGAGGAAATCTATGTCAGTCGAAATTTTGTTTAATCAGACGATCTCGAATCAGGCCGCTCGACTGATTCTTGATTACTGGTTTTTTGAATATCCTACTAGCGATCTTGCGACTGAGCAGGATTTGCGATGGTTCAGCGGTGGATCGGTCGTGGATCAAGAAATTGGAAGGCGGTTTGGGTACCGCGTTGAATTAGCTTTGGCAGGCGGCTTTCGGGATTGGGAAAATGAGCCAGAGAGTGGCTTGGCGTTAATTATTTTGTTGGATCAATTTACCCGCAATATTTTTCGCGGTTCGCACCGTGCTTTTTCAGGTGATGGGAGAGCTTTGAAGTTAGCCCGTCGAGGTCAGAGTCAGGGGTTATTTGAATCTCTACCGTTGATGTTGCAGGTTTTTGCTTTAATGCCACTCGAGCATAGTGAGCTACTTTCAGATCAAACAAACTGTGTCCAGGGTATGCAGGTACTAAGAGATAAAGCGTCAGAGGAAGAGAATCCCCGTTTTGAATCATTTTTGACCTATGCCCTAGAGCATAAAACGATTATTGAACGCTTCGGCCGATTTCCGCACCGCAATGTGCTTTTGGGGAGAAACTCTAGCGATGATGAACAATGCTATCTCTTAACAGGCAAAGATTTTGGGCAGGCGTCCACGATGTAAGAATCTGTTTGATAAGAAGTTCTTTTTTATTGATTGATTGCGTGAAGGTATCGTTAGTAAATATTATTTATTGAAAAAATTTGATTGCAGATAATTTAAAATGGCGCTGCTATCAGAAATGAGCTGGTGGATTGATGGGAAAGCTGACCTCACCTTCTGGGACTCGCAGAGTAAGATCACTCATTCCATGGGTTGAAGCATAACAGCATAGCCTAGGTGTCAACCACGCGGCATCGTCCTCTGACAAGCGCGGTAACTGAATGTGCATTTTTGTTTCTTTGATTTTCGGTTCTATGCTTATCGCCCGAGTTTGTGCGGTGAATTCGAGTGAGACTGCATTCAACGGATTCAGGGATTTTTCAGTATCACCAATCAGGGTCATGGTTCGATGAGGAATGCGGGCATCATCGAAAACGTTGCCTGTTGGGAGAAATCCGTGATTAGCATAAAAGCTCATCGCGTCAATCTGTGCTCCAAGCGTTGGTGTATTGCCGGCAGCACGAATATATGAAACAGCTTTCTTTAATAAACTGCTACCGATATTTTTTCGTCTCATGTTACTTAATACTGCCATGCGACCGATTTTTCGGAGGCCCATAATTCGAGCGCAGCCAACTGGGTATTCTTCGTGTATAGCTAAGAGATGAATGGCTTCGGTGTCAAGTGGGTCCCATTCATCTTTAGGGTCGATGCCTTGTTCGTCAATGAATACTGCTGTTCGAATAGTTTGTAACGCAGTTTGATGTGTTTGCCAGGAAACTTTAAGGATCTGCATGTTCGACCGGAGTAAGTAATTCTGTTCGGATGAGCTCACGGAGCCAGTTTTGCCAAAAGCTATCGAGCGTAGCGAATAGATTGGTTTCGATGCGTCGCAAGTTTACAAAACAAATTATCTCGGGAGGCGTGAGATCATGTACCCGTTCTCCGTTGCAGTAGAGAATTTTTTCAAAATAAGCTACGCGGCAGCTAGGATCGAGCTCCCATTCTTTGACTGTTTTAATTAACAGCTCGACTGTGTCGTCGGATAATGGATCTTCAAATTGTAAATCAAGATAGGGTGAAGTTACTCGGCTCCCGAGTATGTCGCTTAGAAATTGATTATCAGCGATCATTTCCAAAATAGCCTCACGGACATGACTGAGATCTTCGAGCTCGATTTTTGCTGTTTGATTCCTTGGTTTTAGGCCTCGGTCATTATAGCGGATCATGTCTCCTTCAGTAGCCGAGAGTTCCAAGGCGGATTCAAGCAGTTCTGTGACATTGGGCGCTCTAAAGCCAATCGACAGCGTCATACAATCGCTATCAATGGCAACTCCGTGATGAATGATATGGGGTGGTAAGTACAATACATCGCCCGGTTCAGCTATGAATGTTGCGACTGGGGTATCGGGCGAGACTAAAGCTAGCTCTTGCCCAGAAAGCATCTGGGTGGCTGTTGTTGCCTGGGGTCCAACCTCCCAATGTCTGTGTCCGTTCAGTTGAATCAGAAATACACTAAAATGATCAAAGTGGCGGCCCACGCTGCCACCCTTTGAAGCCCAAGATAGCATGCAGTCTTCAAATCGCCAGTTGGGTATCCAATTCAATTGCTGCCTGAGTAAATCATATTCGGGGAACAATTGCTCAATTGCCTGAATGAGAACACTCCATGGACCTTTAGGCATTCGAAACTGTTTAAAGGGCCCATGTTTTAGAGTGAATCTTGAGCCTTCCATGCCAGTGATCAAACGGCTTGGTAAATCGGTTTCAGTCAGAATTGAAATTAATGTCTCGGTATCAGGGACTAAGGATCCAGCATCGACGGACTTTTCAAGAAATACTGGTGTTCTCTGCCAATACGGTGCAAGTTTTTGCGAGTCACTAAGGTCAATCCGAAGTAACCTGTCGATGATCATATATTTCGCGCCTGAATCTCGGCGGAGCCCAGATAACTTAATGGTGTCAATGCTAAAAGCGCGTCTTTTGCCTCCTGTGGGATATCCAATTTTGAAATGAATTCACGGAGTGATTCCTCATCAATTGGTTTTCCACGGGTCAGTTCTTTCAATTGTTCGTAAGGCTTTTCGATACCATAACGACGCATTACTGTTTGAACAGGTTCAGCAAGAACCTCCCAGCGATTTGCTAAGTCTTCGGTGATTTTTGCGAGGTTGATCTCAAGCTTTGACAGTCCTTTCAGGGTTGCTTCATAGGCTATAAGCGAATGGGCTGCGCCAACCCCTACATTTCTCAATACGGTGGAATCAGTGAGATCACGCTGCCATCTAGAGATGGGCAATTTACTGGCTAGATGCTCGCAAATCGCATTAGCAATGCCTAGATTGCCCTCAGAGTTTTCGAAGTCAATTGGGTTAACCTTGTGTGGCATAGTAGATGAACCTACTTCGCCAGGAACTGTCCGCTGCTTGAAATAATCCAACGAAATGTAGCTCCAGAGGTCACGATCTAAATCAAGCAAAATAGTATTAAATCGTTTTAAAGCATCGAAGTATTCTGCGATGCAGTCATGGGGTTCTATCTGTGTAGTTAGCGGATTAAACGTAAGACCGAGATTGCTAATTACGTTTTCTGCATGATCAGCCCAGTCAATTTCTGGATACGCAGAAAAGTGCGCATTATAATTCCCGACAGCTCCGTTCAATTTCCCGAGGAGCAAAACAGCATGAAATTGATCGAATTGACGTTCTAGTCTTGCTACGAAATTGGCAAACTCTTTACCCACCGTTGTCGGTGAAGCACTTTGTCCGTGTGTGCGAGACAGCATTGGAGATCCTGCCCAATTATGCGCCATGTCACGTAACGTATCGATGATCCTGGTCATTGCTGGTTCGAGTGCTAATTCACGCATTCTGGAAAGGATTAAGCTGTATGACAGGTTGTTGATGTCCTCACTGGTGCATGCAAAATGCACGAATTCGGCAATCGACGCTAGTTCAGGGCTCGCTTCAAACTTCTCTTTGATGAAATACTCGATTGCTTTGACATCATGATTCGTGGTCTGTTCGATAGTTTTGATATTTTCTCCATCCGCTTCTGAGAATTCTTGAAGGATGGCATCAATATTGGCTATGGCTTGTTCCGACAGCGGTGCCACCTCATCAATTTGGGGGTGAGCCGCAAGCGATTTAATCCAGGCGAGCTCAACTTCGAGTCGCGTCCGCATTAGTCCAAATTCACTGGCAATGGGTCTAAGCACATCCACTTTTGACGCATAGCGTCCGTCAATTGGAGATAGTGCTGTTAAGCTTGAGAGTGTCATATTTTTACCTACAAACCGAGTGTGTCGAGTTCGTTGAAGACACGGCCTCTCTGAAATAGCAATGCTAGACGTCCGCCGCCTAGTTGCCGATAAAGCATCGCGGATCGAATCCCACTCAACAAAAGCGCCCGTATTTTAGCAGGATTGTTCCCTTGCTGCAGATGCCTTCCATGGTTTCCGGTAACCATAATGCGAAATTTTAGCGTGGAGATGGTCTCTTGATAAGCCGTATTGAGCGTTTCCATAACGGCTTCATGGGTAGGTCCAAGTGTTTCTGATTTTGTGATAGCGATCTCTAAAAATCCGCGCAAGAGATTAATTATTGATGGATTTTTTGAGAGCTGGCGTTCAACTTGCATGAGGCTGATAAAATATCTGATTGTATCAGGATATTTTTTATTACCTCCTGGCCCAAGCATTTTGCGTAAAAGCTTACCACCGGGGTAAAGTTGCGCGGTGCTTCCCCCGTAAACGTCTAGTGTACTTTCAGGTTCTAGAATTAGCGTGCTTTGAATTAAAAATTCAAGCTCGTCGTGGGGGATTAGGCCTGTATTTGCCAGTCGATCGACCTGATGAGCAGCCATCGCCAGTGCGCAGAGTGGATATAGTCGGTCCGGCTGACTCATTCAAAAGCTTCCTCTATAACGGCGCCGCCAAGGCATACTTCGCCATCATAAACGACGACAGATTGGCCTGGTGTGATGGCACGCTGGGGGTAGTCAAATAAAATACGTAAAAAGGCTCCATCCATTTCGATCGAACAGGGGGCGTCGTTTGTACGGTATCTGACCTTGGCTGTGAGCCGATTAGGTAGTTCAGGAGGCCGCCCAATCCAATTAATTTGTCGGGCGCTCAGGCCTCGAGAAAACAGGCTCGGATGATTGGTTCCCTGAACAACAACAAGCTCATTTTTAGCTAGCCGTTTTTCGCATACAAACCACGGCTCGTCGGGATATTTTCGAAGACCTCCAATACCAAGACCTTGCCTTTGACCAAGGGTATAAAACATAAGGCCTTGGTGCTGTCCGATAATTTCTCCTGTGACGGTGACAATGCTTCCTAGTTTGGGGCTGACATAGGTTTTTAAAAAATCGGAAAAACGTCGCTCGCCGATAAAGCAAATCCCAGTTGAGTCTTTCTTCTTAGCAGTAATGAATCCTTGCGCCTCAGCTATTTTACGTACTTCAGGTTTTTTAAGATCTCCCACGGGAAAGAGGGTGGAGGTCACTTGCTCTGCGGTCAGCGCCCAAAGAAAATAGCTTTGATCTTTATTCCGATCTAAGCCGCGGCAGAGTGGATTTGGGCCATCAATCCGGCGAGCATAGTGCCCAGTAGCAATGAAATCAGCTCCTAATTCTTTGGCATAATCTAAAAAAGCTCGGAACTTAATTTCCCGATTACACAGAATATCTGGGTTTGGGGTGCGTCCTGCATTAACTTCTTCTAAAAAATTTGCGAACACTTCGTCCCAATACTCCGCGGCAAAATTCACGCGGTGCAGTGGAATATTTAATTTTTGAGCGACCTGCTCTGCATCCGCTAAATCAGATAATGCAGTACAGTATTCAGTGCCATCATCTTCGTCCCAGTTTTTCATAAACATGCCTTCTACGTGATAACCGGCTTGTTTTAAAAGGTGTGCGGTGACTGAAGAGTCAACGCCGCCGGACATGCCGACTATGACGTGGGTGTTGTTTTCTTGCATGACACGATTGTACCTGAGTTCCATCAATCACTCGATATTGTCCGGGAGCCAAATCTCCCAAGAGATATGAGCCGATGGCGGCGCGAATTAAACGCAGTGTCGGAAATCCTACGGCTGCTGTCATTCGCCTAACTTGTCGGTTGCGGCCTTCTTGTAGACTTAATTCAATCCAACTCGTGGGTATGTGCTGGCGTACTCTTATTGGTGGATTTCTTGGTGCAATCGCTGGCGCATCAATTAATCGACACGACTTTGCTGCAGCAATACCATCATTTAATAGAATGCCCTCATTTAGCCGATCGATTGCTTTGTAAGAGATCGTTCCTTCCACTTGAACCCAGTAAGTTTTTAGTTTGCCATGGCGGGGGTGTGCCAATTGATCTTGTAATTTTCCATCATCTGTAAGGATCAGTAAGCCTTCAGAATCCTTGTCGAGGCGTCCGGCAGGATAAATATCTTTAATTTCGATAAAGCTTCTAAGCGTATTATCGTCTCCCGAGAATTGACAAAGCACGCCGAACGGTTTGTGAAATAGCAATAGCATTCTGCTCTTCCTAAAGGCTTTGAAGGAGATGTCTAGATCATGTCTCTGAAGTGCTTGACTCTGCCATCGATAATTTTGCTAATATCGAAGATCAAAGGTAAAAAAGCTCGATGCCACAGATACTCCGATGAGCAGCCGGTCCCTATTTATAAATTTATAGGAGTTAAGTTACCAAGAAATAACCATCTTTGGACGGACTATTTCGAAATTTTTTGGCAGAGTCCTACCTGTTTAATCAATGATTTCGTTGAATGTTTCACTTGGACGCATTGCTCTGGTTACTTTTAGCGGGTCTGGATGGTAATAACCACCAATATCTACACGGAGACCCTGCGCCTTCTTAAACTCAGCTAAAATAATGCTCTCATTGTTCGACAATTTTTTGGCAATTTCAGCGAAAAAAATCTTTAGATCGTCGTGATCATTTTGGGCAGCTAATGCTTCGGACCAATATAGGGCAAGATAAAAATGGCTTCCACGATTATCAATATCACCCACAGAACGCCCTGGAGATTGATTATTGTCTAACAATTTCTCGGTGGCTAAATTCAAGCACCTTGCCAAGGTCGCGGCTCGTTTGTTTCCGCTCGTGTCACTTAAATGCTCGAATGCTGCTGCTAATGCAGTAAATTCACCGAGAGAATCCCAGCGCAGATGACCCTGTTCAAGCAGCTGCTGCACATGTTTGGGTGCAGAGCCGCCGGCACCAGTTTCGAAGAGTCCTCCGCCATTCATTAGTGGCACAATGGATAACATTTTTGCGCTGGTGCCCAACTCTAAGATTGGAAACAAGTCGGTCAAATAATCTCTTAGAACGTTTCCTGTTACAGAAATCGTATCTTCTCCATTTTTAATTTTTTCGAGTGAAAAGCGAGTTGCCTCAATCGGTGACATGATTCTTATATCGAGGCCGGAGGTTTTGTTATGACCAAGATATTTTTCAACCTTCTTTATCATTTCTAGATCGTGGGCCCGATTTTTATCTAGCCAGAAAATAGCGACTGATCCAGTTGCTCTAGCACGGGAAACCCCTAAATTTATCCAGTTTTCGATAGCCCCGTCTTTCACTTGGCACATACGCCAAATATCGCCAACTTCAACGTCGTGCTGGTGCAGAACTTCTCCTGATTTACTGGTTACAATAATAATTCCATTATCTGGAGCAATGAAAGTTTGTGGATGTGAACCATACTCTTCGGCTTTTTGCGCCATCAACCCGACGTTCGATACGCTGCCCATCGAAGTGGGATTAAATGCACCGTGCTTAATGCAAAACTTTATGGTTTCTTCATAGACTCCGGCATAACTGCTATCTGGAATAACGCATTTGATCTCTCGCTCTGAGCCATTAGGTGCCCACCCTTTGCCTCCATTCCGGATAATTGAGGGCATAGATGCATCAACAATGACATCGCTTGGAACATGTAGATTAGTGATGCCCTTATCGGAATTCACCATATATAGTGCCGGTTGTGACTCTATGCAGGTCCGTAGATCAGATTCAATGATCTGTTTTTCGTGGTCTGGTAATTCCGAAATTTTTGACAGTAAATCGCCCAATCCATTATTTGGATTTACACCAAGGTTATTCAAGAGATTATGGTTTTTGTCGAAGACCTCCGAGAAAAAAACACGCACTGCGTGTCCGAATAAAACGGGATCCGAGACCTTCATCATGGTCGCTTTCAGGTGAAGGGAGAAGAGTATTCCTTTTTCTTTAGCATCTGTAATTTGGTCTCTGTAAAACGCTTGTAATGCCCTGACATTCATAAACGTAGCGTCAACAATTTCTCCGTCGATTAATGGCACCTGATCTTTCAAAATTATTTCGGAGCCGTCTTTGCCGATAAATTTAATTTGAGCATTTCCTGCAAGATTGTTCGAAATTGTTACTGAAGTTTCATTGGAGCGAAAATCATCTCGAGTCATAGATGCTACGTGTGTTTTGGAGTCTCGGCTCCATTCACCCATGCGGTGCGGATTTTTTTTAGCGAAAGCTTTAACAGCGCTGGGTGCTCGTCGGTCGGAATTTCCCTCGCGTAATATCGGATTAACAGCACTACCTAATATTTTATTGTAAATTGCTTTCGTGCTTTCTTCAGTTTTGCTCTCTGGATTCTCGGGGAAGTTGGGTACTGCATAGCCTTGAGCTTGGAGCTCTTTAATGGCTGATTTGAGTTGCGGGATCGAAGCGCTGATGTTTGGCAATTTTATAATATTTGCCTTTTTATCATTAACTAATGCGCCGAGATCGGCTAAGTCATCTCGCTGTTCTTGTGCGGTCGTTAATTCATCGGGGAATTGCGCAAGAATTCGACCTGCAAGAGAAATGTCTCGAGTGCCAACGCTGATGCCCGCTTTTTCTGCATAAGCTCGAACAATTGGCAAGAAAGAGGCGCTTGCAAGTCGGGGTGCTTCATCAACAGTGGTAAAGATGATGTCAATTTGCGAGATAGCAGGAGTGTCGGGCATTTGTCTTGATTCCATGAAGATGGTGGTTAAAAAAAATGGTCTAGCAAGCGGGATTTAAGCCGCAATAGATTCAAATGCCAAGTCTTACGTACTTTTAGAAATTAGGTCGGACGGATGGGGCGCTAGGCCCAGTGCCGCCGTGCTTTTTTTGTACTAATTATTAAAGCAAAATTGAGTAATGTGATCATTAGTTTCCGTTCGAATTCACAGAAGAAAATTTGTCTACTTTCATCTAGTAATTATTGTCTCATAACCTGAGATTAAATCGCGACTTGAAGATCATAATTTGTCGTTAAAGTCTTGCTTTATCGTCTTCGATCTCCAGAATATTTCCTGATTTTTTTTTAATTAAAGCTTCTGGCATAGCTGGTTTTGCCTGGTGTTCTTAATCTATATTAAACTTAATTTGAGGGTCCACGTCCCCACGTTTTTTCGCGAAGTTAAAGTCATAGGCCCATTCGCTGGCCCCTTCGGACCAGAGATGCTCTAGCCGGTCAATGGCATCAGACCAGGAGGGCCTTGGTTGGTCTGGTTTAATATCCCAGATGACTGTTGGCGCCTTTCCGGTATGCGAAAACCATCGATCGCGAGCCATCATGATGTGTTGATGGGGAGGGCAGAAAACAAATTCATAGAGTGAATCAATCGATTGCCATGAAGAGAGGTTGGCTATGAAGTTATGGCCAAGTCGTGCCGCTATCAAGGATTCATCCTCAGTATGCTGACGCCACAGAAAACCGGCACTTTTTTCTGCGATTGAATTAATTTCCGGCATCAAACTGAAGAAAGATGTCATTTCAGAACTCTCTCTTGAAAATTTCGTCTGGACGATGTTTAGTTGACAGATCATTGAGGATATTACCTCGTTTGCATGATTCTTTGGAGAGAAAATTTCATCGATTTATCCTTTTACTCGTAGCGGTTCATCCCCATACATTGATTTAGTAACTAAGGATCTAAGCGCGGCATGAATGAGAGAGACGGCCTAGATTCGGGCCCTGACGATGATTACGGTGTGGCGACAGCCAAGCCAAAACTAAAAAAACCGCCGATGTACAAAGTCATTATGCTGAATGATGACTTTACCCCGATGGAGTTCGTGATTCATGTATTGGTGTTATTTTTTAATATGAATCAAGAGCAGGCTACTCAAATTATGTCGATGGTGCACACTAAGGGCGCGGCTGTTTGTGGGGTCTATCCCAAAGATATGGCTGAAACGAAGGCGGACTATGTGATTGAGTATGCCAAAAAAAATCAACATCCGTTAATGTGCCAGGTGGAAGTGGCTGATGACTAAAATAGGAGACTTTGTATGTTGAGCCGTGATCTCGAAGTGACCTTGAATAGTGCTTTCAAGGCGGCAAGGGAGTCTCGTCATGAATACATGACAGTCGAGCATCTGTTGCTTGGATTGTTAGACAACGCGTCAGCTGTTCAGGTTTTGAATGCGTGTGGTGTTGATTTGCCAAAGTTGCGTTCAGAATTGGAAAAATTTGTCGGCCAAACCACGCCTGCGTTGCCTGAAGATTCGGAGCGAGACACCCAGCCAACGCTTGGCTTTCAGCGGGTCTTGCAGCGAGCTGTATTCCACGTGCAGTCGTCAGGAAAGCAGGATGTTACGGGAGCTAATGTCTTAGTTGCGATTTTTTCTGAGCAAGAATCGCAGGCCGTATATCTTCTTAAGGATCAAGATATTGCGCGGATTGATGTTGTGAATTATATCAGTCATGGGATATCGACATCAGAAGAATCGGGGGGGCAGGCGGCCGAGTCCGATGGCGATACTACGACAGCTCAGGCGAACGGCAACCAAGAAAATCCATCGCATCTTGATGGTTATTGTACAAACTTGAATATCGAAGTTCGAAACGGCCGAATTGATCCATTAATTGGTCGCGACGAGGAACTCTCCCGTGTAATCCAGACGTTATCTCGGCGTCGAAAGAACAACCCCTTGCTTGTTGGTGAGGCAGGTGTCGGTAAAACGGCCATTGCTGAGGGCCTTGCTTATCGGATTGAAGAGGGTCAGGTTCCTGATGTAATTGCAAACGCCGTGGTTTATTCGTTGGACTTGGGCTCGCTGTTGGCGGGTACTAAGTACCGAGGTGACTTTGAAAAGCGATTAAAAGGGTTGCTTGGTGAGCTTGAAAAAGAAGAGGGCGCCATTTTATTTATTGATGAAATTCATACAATTATTGGCGCAGGGGCCGCCTCTGGTGGCGTGATGGATGCCTCGAATCTTTTGAAGCCATTATTGTCTTCTGGGCGATTAAAATGTATCGGTTCTACGACATTCCAAGAATTTCGAGGCATTTTTGAAAAGGATCGGGCGCTAGCCCGCCGATTCCAAAAAGTTGATGTTCTTGAGCCTTCGATCGAGGATACGATTAAGATTCTTAATGGCTTGAAATCGCGTTTTGAGGAGCATCACGAACTTCGGTATACGAAGGCTGCATTGACCACTGCTGTTGAATTGTCCGCCAAGTATATGGCAGATCGTTTTCTCCCAGACAAAGCGATTGATATCATCGATGAAGCGGGTGCGATGCAACGATTGATGCCCCCGTCTCGTCGTAAAAAGGTGATTGGCGTTTCGGAAGTTGAGGCGGTTGTTGCGAGTATTGCGCGCATTCCCCCAAAACAAATCTCGAAGTCGGATAACGAGGTATTAGAGAACTTGGAGCGAGATTTAAAGCTAACGGTTTTTGGGCAAGATGAAGCTATTGATCGAATGAGTTCTGCGATTAAATTGTCTAGGGCTGGTCTAAAACAGGAGGGCAAGCCGGTAGGTTGTTTCTTGTTCGCTGGGCCAACAGGTGTTGGCAAGACAGAAGTCAGCCGTCAATTATCGAGAACGCTCGGGATCGAACTTGTTCGCTTTGATATGTCCGAGTACATGGAGCGGCATACTGTTAGTAGACTGATTGGGGCGCCTCCGGGCTATGTTGGTTTTGATCAAGGTGGGCTATTGACCGAGGCCATTACCAAGAATCCGCACTGTGTGGTTTTGCTCGACGAAATCGAAAAAGCGCACCCCGACGTTTATAACCTCCTATTACAGGTAATGGATCACGGTACTTTGACAGACAATAATGGTCGTAAAGCAGATTTTCGCCATGTAGTCCTGATTATGACTACAAACGCAGGCGCAGAGTCGATGGCGAAGCGGTCAATCGGCTTTAATGAACAGGACTCATCCTCAGACGCGCTTGAAGTGGTCAAACGTCAGTTTACGCCTGAATTCAGAAATCGTTTGGATGCAATTGTGCAGTTTGGGGCGTTGACAGAGGTAGTGATTGAGCAGGTGGTTCATAAATTTATTGCTGAACTTCAAGCTCAGTTAGATGATCGCAAAGTGTCGATTGAAGTAGACGAAAAAGCGATGCAATGGTTGGCTAAAAGTGGCTATGATAAAACTATGGGCGCACGCCCTATGGCGCGCTTGATTCAAGATGCAATTAAACGTCCACTGGCTGATGCAATCCTTTTCGGCAAACTTGCCGGCGGCGGCAGCGTCTTGGTTTCGGTTGGAGACGATGGTGAACTCGCTTTTGAGATGTCTTCACGCAACGTTAAGTCAAAAGAGCCCGCTTAAGTCGAATCGCAAAAGCCTGGGATGCGTTCATTGCATCCCAGGGCAAAGAAGAAGCCGACGGGTGTTAGCGGGCCCGAAATGTGATTCGGCCTTTGCTAAGGTCGTACGGTGTCAGTTCCACCGTCACGCGGTCACCAGTGAGTATCCGGATATAGTGCTTTCGCATCTTTCCTGAAATGTGTGCAGTGACAACGTGTTTGTTATCAAGCTCCACTCGAAACATGGTATTCGGCAGCGTATCGATGATAGTGCCTTCCATTTCAATTGAATCTTCCTTCGCCATTGGGCTCCCTTCAAGATTTTTGGAAGGCGCGATTATGCCCGCTTAATCGGCGCGAATCCACTTACTGTTCTTAAGCATCTCAATTGGGCCGTATTCGGTTTTGTATGCCATCTTTTTTGAGTCCCGAATCCAGTAGCCAAGATAAAGATATGGCAGCTTAAGACTTTGAGTGACTTTAAGGAGCTGTAGCACCATTAATCGGCCTAGGCTTCTGGGATCAAACGTTGGGTCGGGATCAAAAAATGTATAAATTGCAGACAGGCCATTGTTTGGAATTTCGTCAAAATATGTGACCGCAATGAGCTGGTCTTCAATTTTAGCCTCGAGAAAAAAAGATTGCTTCTTGCTTACAGCAAGAAACGATTCGTACTGACTCGGTGATGGCGGGAACATATCGCCGTCGGGATGTCGAGCCTCGATATATCGGCGGTATAACTCGTAGTGTGCATTATCAAGGACTGGGGTTCTCGCCGAAAATATTACGTCCTGATTTTTTTTTAGGGTACGAATCTGTCGTCTTTTAGGTTCGAATGTCTCAACTGGGACGCGTACGGAAATGCATGCCGAACAATTTTCGCAATGAGGCCGGTAAATGTAGCGACCAGATCGACGAAATCCTGATTCTGTTAGTTTTACGATCTGCTCATCTGATATGGCAGCATCTGGTTCAACAAAAATGGTTGTCGCTTCTTGTCCGGCCAGATAACTGCATGGGTGAGCCGTTGTGGCGTAAAAACGTAATGAATGTGGTTCACTCATGGCGCGAGATTCTGTAATCGATTAATAAATTCTTGGCGCGAAATCAGGCAGGCACCGAGTGATTCGAGATGGGTAGTTGGAACCTGGCAGTCGATGAGTTCGATGTTATGTCGATCAGGATCATTGCAAATTTCGGCTAAAGCCGCCTTGGAAGCATCTGCGCATAAAGAAACCATGGATTCTCCGAAGAGCATGCGTCCAATTTTCACGCCATAAAGTCCACCGACTAAAACATCGTTTTTATAAGTCTCGGCCGAGAAGCCAAATCCAGCGTGGTTTAGTTGATCATAAGCAGTTCTCATCGTAGGCGAAATCCAGGTGCCCTCACGATTTTCTCGAGTGCTTGAACATAGGCTCATGATTTCCTTGAATGCAGTATTGAATCGAATCTCGAAGCCTTGTTTGCGGATCGATTGACGGAGACTTCGACGGGCCTTGAATTTTTTTGGTTCAAGCACTAGTCGAGGATTTGGGCTCCACCAAAGGATTGGTTCATTTTCTGAAAACCAAGGAAAAATTCCTTTTCGATAGGCGTTCAATAAACGTTCAACACTCAAATCACCACCAGCGCATAAAAGCCCATTGGGTTCTTTGAGTGCGTCTTCGACGTTTGGGAAGACGAGATTTTTTTCATGGATCCAGGGAATCAGTTGCTTTGCTCTGCTAAAAAGCGTTCCGCATCCAGTGCCGCCATACATCCAAAGCCTGCTGATGTGATGGCCTGGCGGTAAATATGGTCGGCCACATCACCGGCAGCAAATACCCCTGATATCGAGGCCTCGGTTGCAAAACCATCTAGTCCAGAACGAACAGTTAGATACCCACTCTTCATCTCGAGCTGCCCCTTGAATAGGTCTGTATTTGGTATGTGACCGATTGCGATGAATACGCCGTGCACATCAACATGCTGACTGGCCTTGGTTGTGGTTGATTTAAGTGTGAGACCAGTTACTCCTGCATCGTCACCAATTACTTCATCAAGCGTATGATTCCATAAGATCTGAACATTATCTTTCGCGAACAATCGATCTTGCAGGATTTTCTCTGCCTTTAAGCTGTCTCTTCGGTGGATTAAAATAACTTTTGACGCCAAATTAGATAAGTATAAAGCCTCTTCTACGGCCGTGTTTCCTCCGCCAACGACCGCAACTGAACGACCTCGGTAGAAAAAACCATCACATGTTGCGCAAGCAGAGACACCACGTCCCTTAAACGCTTCCTCGGACTTCAGGCCGAGATATTGTGCGCTAGCACCAGTCGCGATGATGAGTGCATCGCAGGTATAAGCTCCTTGATCTCCCATCAAATTGAAAGGGTGGTTCATTAGATTTGCTGAATGTATGTGGTCGTTGATTACGTGCGTATCGAACCGTTCGGCGTGAGCTTGCATATCCATCATTAGCTGGGGTCCTTGCATGTCTGCATTGCCACCTGGCCAATTTTCGACTTCTGTCGTCGTCGTCAATTGGCCGCCGACTTCGGTTCCGGTAATGACGACTGGTGAGAGACCGGCTCGAGCCGCATAAATAGCCGCCGTCCATCCGGCTGGGCCTGAACCTAAGATTATCAGTTGATGATGCACGATTGATGAGTCCTTCTCTGTTAAACTTCTACGAAAAACTGATAGATTAAAGTCCATAGGTTCATCCTCCAAGGAGTCTGGTTGAACGAATCCACTTCACAACCATGGTATTACCGCTTAATGCGTGAAGTTGTCTGGCTTTGCGGGCTGGGATTATCTTTATTTATTTTTTTAGCGTTGCTCTCATTTGATGCGGCGGATCCCGGTTATTCATATCAGAAAACTGTTGAGTCAGTAAAAAATGTGATTGGACCCCGGGGCGCATTCTTCTCTGATCTCCTACTTTCGTGGTTTGGTTTCGTAGCATTTGGCATGGCATTGCTTCCGTTGCAGGTCGCGCGTTGGCTTGCTCGTAATACGTTTGATGGCAAGGTTTGGATTGGTCGTTTGGTGGGTTTTTGTCTGCTCTTACCAGGTCTTTGTATTTTACTTGGGTTACATGTTCAAGGTGGGAGTGATTGGTTGCCGCTAGGGATGACTGGGGGCGGCATACTGGGTGGTGTGCTCGCGAATGGCTTGGTTGCAGATTTCGGTGTAACAGGGACTGCTCTGGTTGCTTTGGTTCTAGGCCTTACCGGGGTGACTGTGATTTTTCATCTTCATTGGTTAGATGTATTTGCCGCTATTGGTGCCATTGTTTCTCGGACTGTGAGTGGGCTGGTTCGGATTGGTGCTGGTCAAAGAGCGCCTGCGCAGTTAAATATTGAGACTCGCGGCTCTTGGCTCGCTCGCGGGCTAGCATCACTCAATCGCAGTAGGCTGCCTGTGAGTGTTTTGAAAACGTTGGCTCGAGTCGCCCCAAGGCCCCCTGAAGAAGATGTCGCGCAGATTGAGGCAGAGCTTTTAGGCCTTGAGAGGGGAAATCTGTCATCGAGTTCAGACCTAACGAAACAGGAATCAGAGCAAATCCAGGATCGTGCATCGATTAATAGCAAGACGCCATCGCTCGACCTTAAAGCTCTCTCAAACGTAGCCGGCTCCCATCGTCGTGAACCATCCTGGGGCGCCGGGTCAGGGCAGTCTGTGAGTTCAGCGGAGAGGCGTGAGGTAACGATTGAGCCGCTTTCTGAAGCTCAAACTTTATTGGACAGCAATTTACTTTCAGAATTGTCTTCGCCTAAAAAACAGCCCCGAGGTAAACATGCTGGAATGGCATTGCCGCATCTTAATCTCTTGGACCCCGCTGACCGACTGTCTGACAAGGGTTTTTCGCGAGATGAGCTAACCCGAATGGGTGATCTATTGATTCGACGACTCCGCGAGTTCGGGGTTGAAGCGGGGATTGTCGCTATTAATCCTGGTCCTGTTGTGACTCGTTTTGAAATTGATCCAGCGCCGGGTGTGAAAGTGTCACGTATTACCAATCTTGCAAAGGATGTCGCGCGGAGTCTCGCGGTCATTAGTGTTCGTGTCGTGGAAGTGATTCCGGGCAAAAGTACCGTTGGAATTGAAATACCGAATCAGTATCGCGAGATGGTTCGATTGTCTCAAATACTTGGCAGTGAGTCCTATATTAAAGATCCGTCAATACTCTCCTTGGCACTTGGGCACGATATTTCAGGACAAGCGGTTTGCGCTAATTTGGCGAAAATGCCACACCTTTTGGTTGCTGGAACAACGGGGTCCGGGAAGTCAGTTGGAGTGAACGTTATGATCCTGTCGATGCTCTACAAAGCGCGACCAGAGGATCTTCGGTTAATTTTAGTGGATCCAAAAATGCTTGAACTATCGGTTTATGAGGGTATTCCGCATTTATTGGCGCCAGTGGTGACGGATATGAAAGATGCTGCCAATGCGCTTCGTTGGTGTGTGGGTGAAATGGAGCGGCGTTACCGACTGATGGCTGAACTTGGGGTCAGAAATCTGGATGGTTTCAATACAAAGGTGCGTGAGAATCAAGTAGCAGGTACACCACTGACCGATCCGATGTTCAAGGCGGATGGCTTTGATTCGGGCCAGATGGCACCTGAATTAACGACTCTACCTTTCATTGTTGTCGTGATTGATGAGTTTGCCGACATGATGATGATTGTTGGAAAAAAGGTCGATCAGTTAATAGCTCGCTTGGCACAGAAAGCTCGAGCTGCAGGTATACATCTTATTTTGGCGACTCAGAGACCATCGGTCGATGTGATTACTGGCTTGATTAAAGCCAATGTGCCGAGCCGGATTAGTTTCCAGGTAAGTTCGAAAATCGATTCAAGAACTGTTCTGGACCAGGGTGGTGCAGAACAGCTTCTTGGTCATGGCGACATGCTCTATTTGCCAGCAGGCAAACCTATCCCGGTTAGAGTGCATGGTGCATTTGTAGATGACCATGAAGTCCATAAGGTGGTCAGTTTTTGGAAGTCGCAGGGCCAGCCTCAATACGAGGAGACCATTCTATCTGCGCAGATTTCTGGGGATGCTGGGGCTCAAGGGGCGTTTATTGATGATGAGGCTGATGCGTTGTACGACGAAGCAGTCGCATTTGTTACGGAGACTCGCCGTGCTTCGATTTCAGCAGTACAGAGACGGTTGAAGATTGGATACAACCGGGCGGCACGAATGATTGAAGCGATGGAGGCAGCAGGTGTGGTGAGTGAAATGGGTTCGAATGGCGGGCGTGAAGTAATCGCACCGGAGCCACGATGAAGCAACTTATTTTTGTTTTTTGTTTTTGGTGGACACAGGCTGCACTTGCTGATTCCTTTTCGGTGCTGGCCAATCTACTGAAGCCTTATCAAGTGTTTTCGGCAGAGTTTGAGCAAAGCTCATTGGATGCATCAGGATCCCCAGTGAGCCGGATGACGGGCCAATTGGCGATCGATGGCAAGACACGCTTTTTTTGGCAAACCAATCCTCCGTTTGCTCAAACTATTGTTGCGGATGGGGACGTACTTTGGATATTTGATGAAGACCTTTTGCAGGTACAGGTCCGGCCACTGAATGACGCCTTGTCTACTTCTCCATCTTCTATATTGGGTGGTTCCGCTGAAAACTTAGCGGAATCGTTTTCAGTATCTGAAGAACGGGGCGGAACGCGGCGTGAATTTTCTTTGATTCCTAAAGCCGAAGATGATGTCACTCGTGAGATTTTGCTTCGGTTTGATGGCAGTCGGCTGATGGAGCTGTTGGTGAGAGACGCATTAGGTAATCAGACCCGGATAAAATTGACGGCCATTAGTCGAGACCCCCCGAATAATCAGCGATTTGTGTTTGAACCACCCCCGGGTGTCGATGTGATTTATGGATTGGGACAAACTCAGTGATTTGTCTCTATTTGGCGATGGGTGGAGCGCTCGGCTCGGTCTCGCGTTATGGCGTCACTTTGGGCGCCGCGCGTTTGAATCTTGCCGGATTTCCGTTTGCCACTCTATTCGTTAATATTCTTGGAAGTTTTCTGACCGGTTTGTTGGTAGCGTCGATTGGGGGGCGACTAGAAACGAATTCTTGGTTGAGGCCACTGATCCAGTTTGGATTTCTTGGTGCGTTTTCAGCGTTTTCAGC
>Ga0114995_10000014_pt1 | contig 105715 bp, 95 predicted proteins | sample ArcticOcean_MG_C_11_FD_87038 | JGI IMG/M metagenome (GOLD analysis project Ga0114995, IMG submission 87038) | Marine microbial communities from western Arctic Ocean - ArcticOcean_MG_CB2_154 | ecosystem: Environmental > Aquatic > Marine > Oceanic | place: Arctic Ocean: Canada Basin | collected... | reverse complement strand
ATTCCTTTTTCTAAAAGTGGTTTAATAAATGTAATTTATTAGAATGAAAAAGATTTTTTTCATACTTTTTTCCCCTTTTATTTTATTTGGACAGACTACAGATTGGGTAAAATCTTTTGGAGGAATTGAATCAGACAAAGGTATTTCAATTGGTACCGATTCACTAGGCTTCATATATATTAGTGGATACTATAACTCCGCAGCAGATTTTGATCAAATTTCTTTAGTAAATAATCCTAATTCTGGTACTAATAAAGAAAATTTTGTTGCTAAATTAGATTCCAATGGAAATGTATTATGGGTAGTTCCTGGTGGAAATCAGGAGGGAACCTGTTGTGACGATAGAGCTTTGGGTATGCATGTAACTCCTGGAGGTGATGTATTTATAACTGGAACTTTTTGGAGTTCTTATTATTTAGGTGTTCGTGGAGCCGCAGGAACTATAAATGTCCCTGGAAACCAAAGAAATGATCATGATAATTCATTATTAGCAAAGATTGATAGAGATGGCAACCCTGAGTGGGTAATTGGTTTTGGTGGAGATAATACTTCTGGCGGATGTCCTTATCCGATTTATGACGCAGATGATCATTCATATGACGTAAAAGTTGATAAAGATGGGTTTATTTATGTAACTGGTTTTTTTTCTGGATATGATGCAGACTTTGATAGTTTTACTATCACAAATCCTGATTGGGGAAATGATTGTACACCGATGGGTTACATTGGTAAGTTAGATTCAAATGGTACCTGGCTATGGGTAGATAAATTTGACGGAATTAAAGATGCAAGAGGATCAAGAGATAATCGAATTGCAATAGATAATTTATCAAATATATATTGTATTGGCGGTTTTGAGAATACAGCTGATTATGGTCCATATTCCCTAACTTCAAATGGTGAATGGGATGCTTTTATATTCAAAATGGATAAAGACGGTAATTGGCTTTGGGCAGATAAGATAGGTAGTAATAAATCTGATAGAGCTAATAGTATTGCAATAGATATTTGTGATGATATATATATTACTGGAGAATATAGGAACCCTATGGTTTTTCCAGGTGCTAATGCATCAAATGGAAGTGATACTCTAAGTCATAAGCAAAAGAGAGATGTATTTGTTGCGAAAATGAACAATCAAGGTCAGTGGAAATGGGCAAAAAGAGCAAGAAGTTCGGGAACAGATAAATCATATCAAATGTCTGTTGATATTAATAAACAAGTTTTTGTTTGTGGAACAACAGGTGGTTCTACAGGAGATTCAACTAAGTTTTCTGATAATTTAATTGTTCCGCCTCAAATTTTAGCAGATACAACGATGTCTACATGGGTTGCGCAAATTGATGGCTCAACAAATACTGGTGATTGGTTATGGGCTAAATTAGCAGGTTCAAACACTGATGATGATGATAGAGCTAATGATATATGTGCTGATGGTTTTGGTAATGTATATGCTGTAGGTTTCTTTGAAGATATTGCTGATTTTGACGGCATAACTCTAGACGCTACAAGTCGTAAGAAGGATATTTTTGTTTGGAAAATGAGTATGACTCCAGGAAGTTTTACTTATAATAATTCTTTAGATACAATTTTCTATAGCGAAGTGGTTTATAATCCTTTAGACACTGGAATATTTGTTCAATCATCTTTTTCTACAGATGGCTGTGACACCTTATTTGTTGATTCAATAATTGAAAGAAAACTTGGTATTAAAATCATTTTTGATATTAATAATATTGGATCTGGCAATGTTACGGTTGATGGTCAAAATGTTACACTTCCTATTGAAATAGAATTTATTGTTGGAGATGTTGTTAATATAAGCGCTCAGATTGACCCAAATTGGTTGTTTTTAGAATGGCACACAAATAATAACTTAATAGGAACAAATATATTAACAACAAACTTTTTAGCAAACCAAAATGATTCTTGCGTTCTAAAAACTTACCCTAAACCTCCTCTAACTGCTTTTATCTCAGGAAACGATACAATTTGTTCAAATACTAGTACTCAAGCTCAAGTAAAAATATCTTTTACAGATGCCATTGCTCCATATACATTTGTTTATTCAATAGATGGCCAAAATCAAAACCCAATAACTACAAGTAGTAATCCACATGTCATTTATGCTGTTGAGGAAGGAATATATACTCTAAATTCTTTTAATGACGCTAATGAGTTGGGCTGGTGTTCTGGATCTGCTATAGTTACTTTCCAGGAAGCTCCAAAAGCTTTATTTAGTACGAGCTCAGACACTATGAATATTCTTTATACTAGCATTCAGTTTTTTGATCAGTCCTCTGGAAATATTGATAACTGGTTTTGGGATTTTGGTGATAATACATTTCAATATAGCCAGCCAAACCCAACTCATACATATAAAGACTCTATTGGTATTGTCGAGGTGAAATTAGTTGTGATTGATGAGGTAGGTTGTAGAGATACCACTATTAAACAATTATGGATTGAAAATGAATTTTGGATATATATTCCAAATAGTTTTACCCCAAATAATGATGGAATAAATGACAATTTCTGTTTATCATATAATGGAATTTTAATTGAAACTTTTTATTTTAATATTGTTGATAGATATTCAAATCTAGTATACGCAACGAATAATATAAATGATTTGAAATGCCTGTCAAATAATGGATGGGATGGGTTGAATTTTAAAACTGGTAATGAGTTACCTATGGGTACTTATATCTATGAAATTTATTTTCAGGATTTTGAAGGGTGGAAGCATAAGGAAGTCGGTCATCTTCAATTGATACGTTAATTTTAGTTATTTATGCGTTTAATATTTCTATCGTTTTTACTGATTTTTTTTTCTTGTTCTTCTGAAAAAAATAATAAAGTTTTAGTTACAAATACGGGAGAGACTCAGGGTACTTTTTATCACATTAAGTATTTAATAAAAGATGCTGTAAATTTACAGCCTAGAATAGAAAATATTCTTTCTTCGGTTGATTCCAGTCTTTCTACATATGTTCCTTATTCACTAATTTCTAAGATTAATTATCGTCAAGATAATATTGTTGATTCACTTTTTGAGACTGTTTTTAACTGTGCTCAACTTGTTCACAAACAAACTGAAGGAGCCTTTGATTGTTCTATAGCTCCTCTTGTAAATGCATGGGGTTTTGGATTTGAAAAAAAACAAAATTTAGATTCTTTAAAGATTAAAAAAATCCTGAAAAATATAGGTTTTGATAAGATTTATATTAAAAATGATTCTTTAAATATTCCTAAAAATATGATGATTGATTTTAATGCATTAGCTCAAGGATTTACGGTTGATCTTATTGCTAAGTTTTTAGATGATAATAGTATAACAGATTATTTGATTGAAATTGGTGGTGAATTAAAATCTAAAGGGTCTAATGCTAGTGATAAAATTTGGCGTGTTGGAGTAGATAAGCCTATTGATGAAATTGATTTACAAGATCGTTTTCAATTTATTATGAAATTAGAAAATAAATCAATAGCAACTTCTGGAAATTATAGGAAATATTTTGAAGAAAATGGTAAGAAGTACTCTCATACAATAAGTCCTTTTAATGGTTACCCAGTAATGAACAATTTTTTATCTGTAAGCGTGATTCATGATGATTGTATGCTTGCTGATGCTTATGCTACAGCTTTTATGGTAATGGGTAAATCAAAAACATTAAAATTTTTAGATAATTTTCCTGAGATAGAAGCTTATATTGTTTATACCGATAAAAACGGAAAATTTAAGACTTATATATCTGAGAAAATGGTAAGTAGAATTATTAATTATTAGGACAAATTTCATCAGCAGACTTCCCACAAAAGCTGCAATCTTCACCGTCTTTACTTAAAAAAGGACTCTGACTAGCGCAGGTACCTGCAAATTCTCCATCTTTTTTTAATAGTATTTTAATTGCAATAGCTGCGATAATAAAACTCATCATTACTATCGTTATAAGAAATAATTTCATTGTACAAATATAGTTATTACTTTCTATATATAATTTAATTATGTTTGTTGAAAAATCAAAATAAATGAAAAAAAAATCAGATGCATTTATTCGTTTAGTTAAAATAATGGATCAGTTAAGAGAAGAGTGTCCATGGGATAAAAAACAAACAATGGACAGTTTAAGATATCTAACTATTGAAGAGATGTATGAGTTATCTGATGCTATTCTTGATAAAGATACTAATGAAATAAGAAAAGAACTTGGGGACTTGATGTTGCACATTGTTTTCTATTGCAGAATAGCATCAGAGGATAATAGTTTTGATATTGCAGATGTGTTGAATGGTATTTGTGATAAGCTTATTTATAGACATCCACATATTTATTCTGATGTAAAAGTTAAAAATGAAAAGGAAGTTAAAGAAAATTGGGAAAAATTAAAGCTAAAAGAGGGTAAGAAATCAGTTTTAGAGGGAGTACCTAAGTCTTTACCTGCAATTGTTAAGGCCTTTAGAATTCAAGAGAAAGTAAGAGGCATAGGTTTTGACTGGGATAATAAAGAACAAGTTTGGGACAAGGTTAAAGAAGAAATAGATGAACTAAAAGTTGAGGAAAATAATAGTGATCAAGACAGAATTGAATCTGAATTTGGTGATGTATTATTTTCATTAGTTAATTATTCAAGATTTATTAACGTTAATCCAGAAGATGCATTAGAAAGAACAAATAAAAGATTTATTAAAAGATTTCAAATAATGGAAGAAAAAATTAAAAATGAAGGACTTGATCTTTCAGAAATGTCATTGTCTGAAATGGATGTGTATTGGAACTGGGCTAAAAAGAAATATAAGTTATCCTAATTGTTAGTCAGAAGGTTGTTAATTATTAATTATCTTTGAAGTATATAAATATTTTTTAATTTATACTAAAAATAAATATGAGAAATTTAACTTTTTTACTAGCTCTTTTATTCTTAAATATTCAAGCTATGGCCCAGAATATTTTTGATTTAAACGTTCATAAAATTGAAATATTTTTTAATATTAATAACTGGGATGATTCTTTAGATATTTTTTATTCTAACAACCTTGGTGAAAGATTAATTGCTGATTCAATTTTAATTGATGGAAAGATTGACCAGGATGTTGGTGTTAAGTTCAAAGGAAATAGTTCTTATAGTGCTAATAATAATAAGAACCCTTTAAATATTAAATTAGATTATGTAAATAATGGACAGTCAATTAACGGCTATAATGTATTAAAACTTTCCAATGGCTTTAGAGACCCCTCATTTATTAGAGAGGTTATGAGTTATGACATGGCTAGAGAGTATATGCCTTCGCCTCTTGCAACTTATGCTAATGTCTTTATAAATGGAACCTTAATTGGGCTCTATACTTGTATTCAATCTATTGATGATGATTTTACAAATCAACATTTTTATGAGAGAAAAGGTCCTTTTTTTAAAGCTGAAAATACAGGTTTTTCTGTCTCTGGATGCGCAGGTCCTTTAGGTGTCTTACAGTATTTTTCTGATACAAATTGTTATCAGAGAGCCTATGAGATGCAATCAACAGATGACTGGACTCAACTGGGGAATTTTTTAGATACATTAAATAATCATTTTACAGAGCTAGAAAATATTTTAGATTTAGATCGTACACTTTGGATGATGGCTTTTGAAAATTTAACAGTTTCTTTAGATGGTCCTATTAATTCAATTCCTCACAATTTTTATTTATTTAAGGATAATAATGGAAGGTTTTCACCTATTCTTTGGGATATGAATATGGCCTTTGGAGGTTTTACAATGGGGCTTCCTGGAAATGTTCAGAATTCTGATTTACAAGAATTAGATATATTTCATGATAGTTCGAATAATCAAAATAAATTAACAAATAAAATTTTCTCCTCAAACAGATATCGTAAAATGTATGTTGCACATATGCGTACTATTTTAAATGAACAATTTGTAAATGGTTTTTACAATACAAAAGCTTTGGCTCTTCAATCATTAATTAGTAATGATGTTAATAATGATCCAAATACATTCTACTCATTTGCAGATTTCAACTCTAATACTAGTAATTCGGTGTCTAATATTATTGGTATTTCTGAGTTAATAGCTAGTAGAATATCTTACCTGCAAAACTTAAGCGAGTTCACTGCATCAACTCCTACAATATCAAATATATCCACTTCAACTAATACCGTTCTTCCTTTTTCAACAGTAAATTTTACATCAGATATTGTTAATGCTAACTACGCATATTTTGCTTACAGATATAATTATTCTGATAAATTTCAAAAAGTCGAAATGTTTGATGATGGCCAACATAATGATGGTATTGCTGGAGATAATGTCTTCGGAATTAATATTGATGTTGATGCTAGAGATATGCAATACTATATTTATGCTGAAAATAATAATTCAGGTGTTTTTTCACCAGAAAGAGCAGAAAAAGAGTTTCATAAACTTGCTGTTGTTGGCGGCTTAGTTATTAATGAGGTTATGGCCTCTAATACAAGCGTCATAGCAGATCAAAATGGTGAGTTTGATGATTGGGTAGAATTATATAATAATAACAACTTTAGTATTAATTTAAATGGATATTATTTATCTGATAATGAAAATGATTTATTAAAATGGTCTTTTCCAAATGTAAGTATTGCACCAAATAGTTATTTGATTGTTTGGTGTGACACCGCGGGAAGCTCTCAAACAGGATTGCATACTAATTTTAGACTATCTTCTGATCAAGAAGAGGTTTATCTCACAGATCCTTTAGGTAATATTATTGATGCAATTCATTATGTTAATATGCCCTCAAATATTTCTTTCTCTAGAGTTCCTAATGGAATAGGGCCTTTTGTTAATCAAGAGAGTACTTTCTCTTCAAGTAATAATAATATTTCAAATATTAATGAGGAATTATCTATTGCTTTTTTTAACGTTTACCCCAATCCAATTAATGAGAATTTTATAATTCACTCTTTAAATGTTGGAGAAATTAGTATTTTTAACGTTTGTGGGCAAAAAATATTAACTAAGAAATTAAATGGTTTTCCTAAAACAATTAATTCTGAAAAATGGAAGCCTGGAATATATTTTATTACGAATGGTTATTTAACGCAAAAGATAATTAAGCAATAAATTATATTTTTATACTAAAAAATAATGTTTTTAAATCAGCTCAAAAGAAATGAATATACTTAAGCAAACTTTTAAATATGTATTTATAGCTACCATTACTTTTATGTTTTTTTCCTGTGAAAAACAATCTGGAGAAGGAGGAAGTTCAGAAATTACTGGATTAGTATATAAACTTTCTACTTATCAAAACGCATTAACTGGACAGATTGATACCATATCTTATCAATTAGATTCTGGCAAAGATATTTATATAATATACTCTGATAATGAGTCTGATTTTTATGATGATAAAATTGAAACCAATTGGAATGGTCAATATAAATTTGATTTTTTAAGAAAAGGAAAGTACATTGTGTTTACTTATGCTGATAGTACTGATGCTTTAAATACTAACTATGATTTTCCTGTTTTTAAACATATTGAAATTGAAGCAAATAATTCTTCCTATAATTTAGGTGATTTTGTAATAAATAAGTGAATTTAATTTCAAAATATACATCTAGTTTTTCTCCAATTTCTTTAGAAGAAATGGATGGAGTCAAGTTAATGAATCGTACTGACACTAAATTTACTTTTAGTATTTCTGTTCTTCCAGAGCTTTTTCAAAATCTCAGTCCATTTTATGATATTCTTGAAATTGATAATAAGCGAATTCATGAATATAAATCTCTTTATTTTGATACTAAAAAAAGAAAGTTCTATTATGATCATCATAATCAAAGAGTAAATAGGTTTAAAGTAAGGTTTAGAGAGTATGTAGATTCAGGGTTAACTTTTCTTGAAGTAAAACGTAAAAACAATAAGGGTAAAACAATTAAGAAGCGTCTAAAAGTTAAAGATATAGTCACTTCTATTAAAAGCGAACAGCAAGAGTATATTAATAAAATAATTGGTCAAAAATTAGATGTTTTTCCTGTACAATGGATTAACTTTAGTCGTATTACTCTTGTTCATAAAGTTTTAAAAGAAAGATTAACATTAGATGTAAATCTTAATTTTTATGACGAAAAATCTTCTGGTGATCTAAGTAAAATAATTATTGCTGAGGTTAAACAGGAAAGAATGAGTAGGTCCTCTGATTTTATTAGAATAGCAAAAGATATGAGGATATATCCTATGCGTATAAGTAAATATTGCTTTTCTGCAATAGAGTTAGATAGTTCGTTAAAGAATAACAGATTTAAAGAGAAAAATATTTTTTTAAATAAATTAAAACAAAACTAAATGTCATTATTATTAATTTTATTAGATAGCCTAGAGTTTTTAGGAACACCCCTTTTTGACCCAAAAGATTTTTTCAAACTGCTTGTTAAAACTGCATTTAATCTTTCAATAATCTTAATTATTGTAAGGTATATTTATTATCCTGTTACAAAAAATAAGGATTATTTATTTACTTATTTTTTAATAAGTCTGACTGTTTTTCTTTTATGTGTACTTTTAGATAGTGTAAAACTTGAACTTGGTTTTGCTTTAGGTTTATTTGCGATTTTTGGAATTATTCGTTATCGTACTGATCCAATTCCAATTAAAGAGATGACGTATTTGTTTCTAGTAATTGGTATTTCAGTTGTAAATGCTCTAGCAAATAAAAAGATAAGTTATGCTGAATTAATTTTTGCAAACTTCATGATTGTTGGAGTTACACTTGGTCTTGAGAGAATCTGGTTACTTAGACATGAAAGTAGAAAGAATGTAATTTACGAGAAAATAGAGCTTATTAAGCCTGAACATAGAACTGAATTAATTGCTGATTTAAAGGAAAGAACTGGAATTGATGTTGTAAGAGTCGAAATTAGACGCATTGACTTTTTAAAAGATATAGCTCATCTGCGTATTTTCTATTATGAAAGTGATAAGAAGTAGTTTTCTATTTTTATTTTTTCTTCTTTTTTTTTCTTCTACTGCACAAGAAAATGATTTCCAGATTTGGAATTCAATTTCAATAAAGAAAAAAATAAATAAAAAAAATTCATTATATCTTAAATTAGGTTTGCGCTTTAGAGAGAACTCTTCTTTAAAATCTAAAGACTTTTTGGACGTGAAATTTAAAAAATATTTAAATAAATTAGTGTCTTGGTCACTGGGATACCGAGGAGTTTTAGACTATGATATTTATTCTAATAGCATAATAAAACAGCGTTTTTACACAGATTTTTATTTATCAAAAAAAAGAAAAAGATACTATTTTACACTAAGGAATAGAGTCTTGGTTCAAGGCGAAAAAAATAATTATAAATCCTTATTTAGGCAAAAAATTCAATTATCATATAACTTAAGAAAAACTAAATTAGAGCCAAGCATAGGCTATGAGTATTTTTATGGTTTTTCTAAAATAGTTGATAAAACAAGATTTAATTTTTCATTAGCTTATCCAATATATAAAAAGTTAGATTTTGGTGTTGGGTTTAAAATTCAAAATGAATATTACGTTGCTGATCCATTAACTCTTTATATTTTTGAGTCAAAATTAATTTACAAGCTATAAATGATTAAAAAAGAAATTATAAATACATTTTTTATTGCTGATCTAAATGAGTTACAAAACGATGAAATTAAATTAATTAATAATGCTAAATCTGCTCTTTCATCTGCTTATTCTTCATATTCTGGATTTTCAGTTGGCGCAAGTGTTTTGCTCGAAAGTGGTGATATTGTTAATGGAAGTAATCAGGAGAATGTAGCATATCCTTCTGGATTATGTGCTGAACGAGTTGCTTTATTTTACACTAGCTCTCAATACCCCAATCAAAAAATTAAAACAATAGCCATAAGTGCTTTCTCTGAAAATTTTGAAATCAAAGAATATATTAGCCCATGCGGTGGTTGTAGACAAGTTATGGCTGAGTATGAAGAAAAACAAGCTCAACCTATTCGAATACTGCTACATAGTCCTAATGACAAAGTCTTGATAGCAAATTCTGTAGAGGATCTTTTGCCTTTTATTTTTAGAAGTCCAGAACTAAAGAAATATTAGTTCTTATGCATGTCTTATCAACTCCAATTGAATATTTAAAGGGTGTTGGCCCAATTAGAGCAGAATTGTTAAAAAAGGAATTAAGAATTTTCACATACGAAGATTTATTAATGCATTACCCTTTTAGATATATTGATAAAAGCAATATTCACCTTATTAGAAATGTGTCTGAAGATATTTCACATATTCAATTTAAAGGTAAGATAGTTAGGCTTGAAGAAAAGGGATTAAAAAGATCTAAAAGACTAATTGCTTATTTTAGAGATTCTAGTGGTGAAATTGAATTAGTTTGGTTCAAATCTATTAAATGGATTAAGACAAGTATTAATTTAGATAAAGAATATTTAGTCTTTGGGAAACCTTCTTCTTTTGGAGGTAAAATAAATTTGGTGCATCCAGACTTAGACCCAGTTGAAGGTTCTATTAAAGATTTTAGAGGCCTTCATGGTGTATATTCAACAACTGAAAAATTAATTAACAGAGGGCTTAATAGTCGCGCTATTTCTAAGTTGGTTAAGAATTTAATTCCTTTTCTTTCAAATGCCATTGAAGAAAGTTTGTCTAATGAAATCTTAGAGAAATATAAACTTCCAAAAAAGAAAGAGGCTTTAATTAATATTCATTTGTCTAGAGATTTAAAGGAATTGGAAAGAGCTCAGAAACGATTAAAATTTGATGAATTGTTTTTTTTACAACTTCATCTAATTAAAATAAAAATAATAAGAAATAATAAGTTTATTGGTTATTCTTTATCAAGCTTAGGTGAGAATTTCAATACCTATTATTCAAAATATTTAAAGTTTGAATTAACAAATGCTCAAAAGAGAGTTCTTAAGGAAATCAGATTAGATGTTAAAAATAATAAACAAATGAACCGTCTTTTACAAGGTGATGTTGGTAGTGGTAAAACAATTGTAGCACTTCTTTCTATGCTAATGGCAGTTGACAATGGTTTTCAGGCTTGTATTATGGCTCCCACTGAAATTCTTGCTCAACAGCATTTCACTACAATAAGTGAAGAGCTTAAGGGTATGGATATAAATGTAGATATCTTAACTGGATCAAAAAAAACAAAAGCTAGAAGAGAGTTAGTAGAAAATCTTGAAAATGGTAATATTAATTTACTTGTTGGTACTCATGCATTATTGGAGGATTATGTGAAATTCAAGAATCTAGGATTTGTTGTTATTGATGAACAACATAGATTTGGTGTTGCTCAAAGAGCTAAACTTTGGAAGAAAAACAAATTCCCACCTCATATTTTGGTGATGACAGCAACTCCAATTCCAAGAACACTATCTATGACTCTTTATGGTGATTTAGATATTTCTATAATTGATGAACTTCCCCCAGGAAGGAAATTAGTTCAAACGCTTTGGCGTTCTGATAGTTCTAGATTAAATATAACTAGGTTTATGAAAGAACAGATTGCTTTAGGAAGGCAAATCTATATTGTTTTTCCTTTAATAGATGAGAGCGCTAAATTAGATTATAAAAATCTAATAGAAGGATATGATTCTATCTCGATAGACTTCCCACTACCTGATTTTCAAGTAAGTGTGGTTCATGGAAAAATGAAATCTGATGCCAAAGAGTATGAGATGAACAGATTTATAAATGGCACTACAGATATCATGGTGGCAACTACAGTAATTGAGGTAGGTGTAAATGTGCCTAATGCAAGTGTTATGATTATAGAAAGTGCGGAAAGATTTGGTCTTTCTCAGTTACATCAACTTAGAGGTAGGGTTGGAAGAGGAGCTAGTCAATCATATTGTGTACTTATGAGTGGTGATAAAGTTAGCAATGAAGGTAAAACTCGTCTTAAGACAATGGTTAATACTACAGATGGATTTAAAATAGCTGAGGTAGATTTAAAATTACGAGGTCCTGGAGATATGATGGGAACAAAACAAAGTGGGATTCTAGATTTTAAAATAGCTGATATAGTGAAAGATGGTAAAATACTTGAATATGCTAGAAAAGAAGCTTTTAATCTTTTAGAGGATGACGTTGATTTATTAAAATCTGAAAATATTAATATTGCTAGATTTTATAGGCCTTATGCTAGAGAAAGAATGGGGTGGAGCAGAATAAGTTAAAAATAAAGGGTAAGCTATTTGTATCGCACCGCTACAACCTAATACCCTTGCTACATTCCTGTCCTGGGGGAGTTCATAGGGAGCTGGTCGCACAAGACTTACCCTTCAACGGCAAAATTAATATAATCTAACATACCGCAAAACTTTTCTTAACTTCTATTTTCTATATTTGTAGAAAATTTAAAATAATTTTATGGACACTAGGAAATTTGCAATGAATTATGGGGCATATTTGGGGTTAGGTTTAGTCTTAATTTCTTTTACTGTATATTTATTTGGCCTAGAAGAACAAAAATCAATTATACCATCTTTGCTTAATAATCTTTTAATTATTGGAGCTATTATTTATTCTGTTATTATTTTTAGAGATCAAAATAATGGATTTATTTCTTATTCTAAAAGCTTAAAACTAGGTACATCAGTAGTTTTTTTTGCCTCTGTATTACTAGCTTTTTATACTTTTATCTTTGTCACTTTTATTAATCCTGAATATTTAGTTAATATAATTGATATTGCTGAACAAGAAATTTTAAAATCTAATCCAGAAATTTCTGATGAAGAGTTAAACATGGCTATTAATATGACTCAGAAAATGTTACAGCCTCAATGGATGGCAACACTGTCTGTGCTTGGAGGAACATTTATGGGGTTCTTTTATTCACTAATAATTTCTTTTTTTTTAAAAAAAGATGACAATAATTTAATGATATAGTGATGGATATTTCAGTACTTATTCCTTTATTTAACGAAGAAGAATCACTTCCTGAATTATGTTCGTGGATTAATAAAGTCATGCTTGAGAATAGTTATTCTTATGAGGTATTATTAATTGATGATGGTAGTAAAGATAATTCTTGGTCAGTAATAGAAAAATTATCTTTAGAAAATAAGTCTATTAAAGGGGTGAAATTTAGAAGGAATTATGGTAAATCTGCTGCGCTTAATATAGGCTTTAAAAGAGCTCTTGGTAATGTTGTTATTACAATGGATGCTGATTTACAGGATAGTCCTGATGAAATCCCTTCACTGTATAAAAAAATTATTAATGATAATTACGATTTAGTTTCAGGATGGAAGCAAAAAAGATATGATCCTATTTCAAAAACATTACCAACAAAATTATTTAATTGGGCAGCACGAAAAGCATCTGGTATTTATCTTCATGATTTCAATTGTGGTTTGAAATCATATAAAAATACTGTAGTAAAAAGTATTGAGGTTCATGGTGAAATGCATAGGTATATTCCTGTTTTAGCTAAATGGGCAGGCTTTGCTAATATTACTGAACAAGTTGTTGAACATCAAAGTAGAAAGTATGGTGAAACAAAATTTGGTTTAGAAAGATTTGTTAATGGATTTTTAGACTTGTTGACAATTACTTTTGTCACTAGATTTGGAAAGAAGCCTATGCATATTTTTGGTGTAGTGGGAACCATAATGTTTTTAATTGGTTTAATTCTTTTTGGTGGTATTGTTGGTTCTAAATTATATGCAATATTAAACAGTATTACTGCAAAAAATATTGCTGATATGTCTTCTTTTTATATTGCTTTAACTTCAATGGTAATGGGTGTTCAGTTATTTCTTGCCGGATTTATTTCAGAATTAATTTCTAGAAATTCTAATGATCGTAATAATTATCATATAGAAAAAGAGATTTAATTCTTGTGAATAATAAAAAAGTTATTATTGTTGGCCCTGCTCATCCTTACAGAGGAGGGATTGCAAATTTCAATGATTGTTTAGCTAAAGAATATGTTAGACAAGGTTGTAGCGTTCAAGTCTATTCTTTTAAACTTCAGTATCCAGATTTTTTTTTCCCTGGTAAAACTCAGTATGAGAAATCTGAACCTCCAAAAGATATTGTAATTAAAAGCGTAATAAATTCTATAAATCCTTTCAATTGGTTTGCTGTTGCAAATAAGATTATTAAAGAGAAGCCAGATTTTTTAATAGTTAGATATTGGTTGCCTTTTATGGCTCCTTGTCTAGGAACTATTTGTTATTTAATTAAATCTAAAACTAAAATTATAGCAATTACAGATAATGTAATTCCTCATGAGAAAAGATTTGGTGATTTTATATTAACAAAATATTTTATTGGTAGCTGTCATGCTTTTATTACGCTATCAAAATCTGTACTTGACGATCTATCTAGATTTACAAAAACAAATAATAAAAAGTTTATTGCACATCCTATTTATGATACTTTTGGAGAAATAGTTAAAAAAGAAGATGCGATTAATAAACTAAATTTATCAAAAGAAAATAAATATCTCCTATTTTTTGGATTTGTAAGGAAGTACAAAGGATTAGATCTTATGCTTGAAGCAATAGCTGATCCAAGAGTTAAAAAACTTGATATTAAGTTAATTATTGCTGGCGAATTTTATGATGATATTAAATATTATAATGACCTAATTTCTAAATTTAATATTAGTGATAATATTATTATGCGCAGTGATTTTATTGAAAATTCAGATGTTAAAAATTATTTTTGCGCTTGCGATATGATTACTCAAACATATAGGACCGCAACCCAAAGTGGAGTTACTCAAATTGCATATCATTTTGAAAGGCCAATACTTGTTACTGATGTTGGAGGCCTAGCTGAAATCGTTGCTGATAAAAAAGGTGGATATGTTACCTCTAAAAATCCTAAGCATATTGCTGATGCAATTTTAGATTTTTATGCTAATAATAGGGAAAAAGAATTCTCTGATTTTTCAGCTGTTGAGAAAAAAAAATACTCATGGGAAAATCTCACTATTGGTATTGAAAGTTTAATCCTCTCTTAAATAAAATATAGCATATCTTTTCTTGTTATATTTGCACAAAATGCTATAAATGAAACATTTATTTTTAATTATATTTTTCTTGCCTCAAATTTTGTTTTCTCAAAACATAAATATGATTGATGAAAGTGGTAAAAAGCAAGGTGTTTGGAAAAAGAACTTTGATAATGGTAATTTAAAGTACAATGGATTCTTTATTAATGATAATCCTTCAGGTATTTTTAATTATTATTATAAGACTGGTGAGTTAAAAATTGAAAAAGAATTTTTTCATAATGGTTCAGCTGCTGCTACATATGTTTTTTATAGAGACGGTTCTCTAAAAGCATCAGGATTATATGTTAATCAACTAAAAGATAGTACATGGAATTATTATAATAATGATAGTATATTAATTTTATCTGAAATTTACTCAAAAGGACTTCTTAGAGGTTCTTCAAAAACTTATTATGATAATGGTAATTTATATGAATTAAAAAATTTCAGAAATGATACTGTTCATGGCATATGGGAACAATTCTTTAATAATGGAAAAACAAAAATGATTTCATCTTATTTAAATGGAGTCCGAGAAGGAGAGTCTACGCTTTATCATCCTAATGGAATAATATATTCTCAAGGAGTGTATAAAAATGGTGTTAAAGATGGTCGCTGGCAATTTTTTAATAATGAAAATAACTTAGATACAACAATAACTTATATCAATGAGTAAAGGAAAGGTGTTAATGGCAATGAGTGGTGGAATAGATAGTACCATGGCTTCTCTTATGCTTCATGAGCAAGGGTATGAAGTGATCGGAATTACTATGAAAACCTGGGATTACGCAAATTCAGGTGGTAATAAAAAAGAAACAGGATGTTGTAGTTTAGATTCAATAAATGATGCTAGGCAGCTTGCTGTTGATTGTGGATTTCCACATACAATTCTAGACATAAGAAAAGAATTTGGAGATTATATTATAGATAATTTTGTAGATGAGTATATCGCAGGTAGAACACCTAATCCTTGTGTTTTATGTAATACTCATATTAAATGGGAAGCTCTTTTAAAAAGAGCAGATATGCTTGGATGTGATTATATTTCTACTGGTCACTATGCTCAAGTTAGAAAAATAGATAATAGATATGTTGTTTCAAAGGGGATCGATGAAAGTAAGGATCAATCTTATGTTTTGTGGGGTGTTACTCAAGATTGTTTAAAAAGAACGATTTTCCCTATGGGGAACCTTCATAAGAAAGATATTAAACAAATGGCCATAGATAGAGGCTACAAAGCACTTGCAGCCAAAAGCGAAAGCTATGAAATTTGTTTTATCCCAGATAACGATTATAGAGGATTTTTAAAAAGACGAGTTGAAGGTCTTGAAGAAAAAGTAAAAGGAGGTAAGTTTATGTCATTAGACGGGAAAGTACTAGGTGAACATGATGGCTATCCATTTTACACGATTGGTCAAAGAAAAATAGGTATTTCTTTAGGTGATGACCCAACATATGTAATCTCAATAAATGAAAAAGAGAATATTGTTGTTGTTGGTACAAAAGATGATTTAATGAAGCAAGAAATGTTTGTTAGAAATATTAATTATGTCAAATATTCTAAGCTCGAAGATGGTGTTGAACTGCTGGTAAAAGTGAGGTATAAGCATAAAGGAGAAATTGCAACACTTTATAATGACGGAGAAAATATAAAAGTTCTTTTTCACAATAAGGTTGATGGAATTGCTCCAGGGCAATCAGCAGCATTTTATGATGGAAATGATTTGGTTGCTGGTGGTTTTATTATGAAGAAATAAGTTGGAAGTAATAAAAATACCATATAAGGAAACAAATAATCATTTCTCTAAGCTAGTTCTTGATTATCTTGCTAATGATCCTAAATTAAAAAGTTTTATTCGAAGTTTTCCTTCCTTAGATAGTTTTACAACACAAATAATACAAAAATCTTCTCAGCAAATTGATAGGTCATCCCTTTATAATGTTTTAAAAAGCCAAAATTTAAATTCATCAGAAAAAACATTAAAAAATATTGAAAATATAAAGGAAGAAAATACCTTTTCTATTACAACTGGCCATCAACTTTGTCTATTTACAGGTCCGTTATATTTAATTTATAAAATTGCTGCTACAATTAATTTAGTAGAGTCCCTGAAAGTTAAATTTCCAGAAAATAATTTCATTCCACTTTTCTGGCTTGCTAGTGAGGATCATGATTTAGATGAAGTTAGCTCTATTAATTTATTTAATAAAAAAATAAAGTGGAATACTAATCAGTCAGGAGCAGTAGGAAAGATGAACACGACAGAGGTAAATGTTTTAATCGATCAAATCAAAGAAATTTTTGGAAAAAGTGAAAATTTAGATGATTTAATAAGTCTTTTTAAAAAAGCATACACTGATAATAATCTATCTCAAGCTACAAGAATAATTTTAAATAAGTTTTTTGGAGATTATGGTCTTGTAATAATTGATGCCGATTCTAAAGAATTAAAAAAGCAATTTATAGATATTATTAAAAAAGATGTTTTAAAAAATAAATTTTATAATGATATAAATAAAATAGCTGAAGAGTTTTCCAAGAATTATAAAGTACAAGCTAAAGCTAGAAAAATTAATTTCTTTAGAATTAAAAATAATTCAAGAGATAGAATTGATAATCCTACTTCTAATGATGATATTGAAAGCAACTTTTTTGAATATAGTCCAAATGTTTTGCTTAGACCATTATACCAAGAATTAATACTTCCAAATCTTGCTTATGTTGGAGGAGGAGCAGAGATTTCGTATTGGATGCTACTCAAGCAAGTATTTGAAAATAATAATATTGTAATGCCTCTTTTAATTTTAAGAAATTCGGCACTTGTTGTTACCCATAAAAATCAACAGAAGATTAAAAAGCTAGGAATTAGCTGTCATGAGCTATTCAATAATATTGATCTATTAAAAAAACAATATACACTAAGAAACAATAATGATATTTTGTTAAATAATGAAATTAATGATTTAGTAGAAATATATGATAGAATTAAAGATAAAATTGATGATGTATCTTTTAAGAATTCTTTAGAAAGTATGAAAGTTAAAAATATACAAATGTTTTCTAATACTGAAAAGAAGATAATTGCATATTTTAAAAATAGAAATATTACTAGTTTAAATCAGCTTGAAAAAATTATCTCACTACTATTTCCAGAAAATAAGTTACAGGAAAGGTTTGATAATTTTATTCCTTATTATCTTAATTATGGTGAAAACTTTATCAAAATATTAGTTCAGGAGTTAAATCCCCTAGATACTAATTTTGTAATTTTAAATTTAGAAAATTAAATATGAATCACGAAAAAATTCTAATACTTGATTTTGGATCTCAGTATACTCAACTTATAGCTAGAAGAGTAAGAGAGCTAAATATTTACTCTGAGATACATCCGTATAATAAAATCCCACAATTAGATGATAGTTGGAAAGCTGTGATTTTATCTGGTTCACCTTTCTCAGTTAGAGATAAAGATGCTCCAGTTCCAAATCTAGATTTAATAAGATCAAAGTACCCAATTTTAGCAATTTGCTATGGAGCTCAGTATCTTGCTAAAACATTTGGGGGAGAAGTTATGGCTTCAAAGATTAGAGAATATGGTAGGGCTAATCTTTCATACGTGAATTCTGATAATAAATTATTTAAAGGAATAAGTATTTCCTCTCAAGTTTGGATGAGTCATGGAGACACAATTGTTAAGCTACCAAAGGCATATAAGTTACTTGCATCTACCAATGAAGTTGTAAACGCAGCTTATTCATGTGAAAATGAAAGTATTTATGGATTACAATTTCATCCAGAGGTATATCATTCAAATGATGGTCAGAAATTAATAAGTAACTTTTTAATCTCAATCTGTAATTGTAAACAAGATTGGACTCCTCAGTCTTTTGTTGAAAGCACAATAAGTAGTTTGAAATTAAAAATAGGAAGTGACAAAGTTGTTCTTGGTCTTTCTGGAGGGGTAGATTCTACTATTGCTGCAGTTTTATTAGATAAGGCAATTGGGAAGAATTTGTATTGCATTTTTGTTGATAATGGGCTATTAAGAAAAAATGAATTTGAAGAAGTTTTACTTCAGTATAAAGGGATGGGCTTAAATGTTAAAGGTGTTAATGCAAAAGAAAATTTTTATAATGTACTAGAAAAAATTTCTGATCCTGAGAAAAAAAGAAAAGCTATAGGTTCAAAGTTTATAGACATCTTTGATCAAGAGGCTAATCTTATAGAAGATGTGAAGTGGCTTGCACAAGGAACAATTTATCCAGATGTAATTGAATCAATTTCAGTAAGCGGGGGACCTTCGGCAACGATAAAATCTCATCATAATGTAGGTGGGTTGCCTGATTTTATGAAACTCAAAGTAGTAGAGCCTCTCAAGTCCTTGTTTAAGGATGAAGTTAGAAGAATTGGAAGCTCTATGGGGGTTGGCAAGGATTTACTGGCCAGACATCCTTTTCCAGGTCCAGGACTGGCAATTAGAATCCTAGGTGATATTACAGCAGAAAAAGTACGTATTCTTCAAGAGGTAGATTATATTTTTATTTCTTCATTAAAGTCATATAATTTATATGATAGTGTATGGCAGGCAGGAGCTATTTTTCTTCCTGTTCAATCTGTTGGTGTAATGGGTGATGAAAGAACTTATGAAAATGTTGTAGCTTTAAGAGCAGTTGAGTCAACTGATGGTATGACTGCAGATTGGGTACATTTACCATATGAATTTTTAGCAGATGTTTCAAATGAAATTATTAATAAAGTTCATGGTGTTAATCGAGTTGTATATGATATTAGTTCAAAACCCCCAGCGACAATAGAATGGGAATAATTAGAAATCTTTTATTTTTAATATTTCTTTGCTTTAGTAATATCGTAGTCTCAACTAATGATACTATCTATGTTGATAATGTATCATATATAAAGTACCAAGTAAAGGTTGGAGATTCTATGAATTCAATTGCAGATTCGTTTGGAGTTAGCATAAATGATATAGTTAAAAATAACGAAACAGGTTTACGCTTATATCTTAATCAGATATTATACATTCCCTTTAATGTAAATAGAAATACAAAAGAACCAAATAGATCTAATTTTCTAAAACTTGATCAAAAATATAATATTGCACTTCTGCTGCCTTTTTATAAAAATTTAAATGACACTATGGTTTCTAGTTTTGATGAAAAAAAGGAAGCTGATAAGATTATAATTAATAAATCTAAAATGGCCTTAGAGTTCATGCAAGGCATTAATTTCGCTATAGATTCTTTGTCTAAAATGGGAGTTGAGTTGAATTTAATTGTGCATGACACAAGAAACGATTCACTACAAATTGAAAAAATTGTTCAGTCTAGATCCTTAGATACAATTGATATAATTATTGGCCCCTTGTATTCAAAAGGACTTCAGATAATTAGTGATAGTTATGGATATGATAATAGTAAGACTATTATTTCACCATTATCAAGATCTTCTGATTTTTTAAAAAATAATAAATCGACTATTCAAATTAACACACCTTTTAAAACTCAGAGTGCAATTATTACTAATCATATAATTAAGGAGCATAAAGAAAAGAATATTATTATTTGTTTTGATGAAAATGAAAAAGGTTTAGCCGCCCATATTGAAAATAGTCTTTTAAAGAAAATACAGAAGGTTGAGATGATGTCTATGATTTACACCCATGTTGATAGTGTTAGGCATCAATTTTCTGATACTCAAATTGTAATTTTACCATCTTTTAGTAGATCTTTTGTAAGTAAGATGCTTTCAACTTTAGGAGGTATTGATTCTAACTTTACTGTCTATGGTTTGTCAAATATTAAAACATACGAACACTTAGATTATGAAAATTTAATGTACTTAAATGTACATTTTCCAGATCCCTATTTTTTTAATTTGAGTTCTAAAAGAGATAGTACTTTTTTATATGATTTTGAACAAAAGTTTGTAGCTAGACCATCCAGGTTTGCTTTCACTGCATATAATATTATGATGAACTTTTGTGGTCCAGTCAACTTATATAAACTTGAGCGATATAAAATGAATAGTGGTAAGATTAATGTTTACGCACCATTAGTACATTTTAAAGATTTTAAATTAATAAAAGCAGATTATTAATCTAAGGCTTTATATATACTTTCTGAACATTTCTTGAAATAAGTATTCCTAATCCATTTGTTATATTTGTATAGACAGGTACAACCTCTCCACCAAATATATCTGCTAATCCTCCTTGTCTTTGATTTTCTAAGGAATTAAAATAGGTGTATGCATCGTTACTAAATGTAGAAAATTCAAAATTTACTGTATCACAATCTCCAAACTTAAAGTCTTCATAGAATATATCAATTGAAATGTTTTTTTCTAGACCATTAAAAAGGGCATCGCTAAAAATAACTTCATCATCTACAAAAGTATAGCCAGAGAAAATATCATTTACTGGAAATGATGGGTCGTTTGATGACATCTCAACTCCTCCACTGAATGAATAATTTTCTTCATATCCATATTCATCTACATAAGATTTGTTACAGTTAACATTTAATGCTAAAGCGTAATAGTTTGTTTGATTTATATCATCATTAAATGAAAATTTATAATTAATCCTATCACTATTTGATAAGGTATCTACAACAATATTTTTTAGCATAATATCATCAGGGATATATGTAGATCCAATTATATCGATGAAGTTTTGATGCTTAACTTCAATCCTGTATGTTTTGTCTTTAACAGGAATATAATTCGATTTATAGTAATTCATTGCAATTTGATTCCAATCACCTCTAACGTAAGGGAAAATTGTATTTGTGAGGTCTATTTCTAGGCTGTCAATAAATATATCATCTTCAAATAAGAGAACATTGGCATTATTAATCATTTGAGGTGAGGCAGTATCAAAGGCTCCCACCGAATTTGAAATTAGAACTTTTACTAATGTATCTGTATCAAGCCTTGCATTTAAAACTAAAACTGGATTGTGAGTAGGTATTTCTAAATCAATTACGGTTTCCATTTCACTACAAGAAATTATTGCAGTACATAATATTATAAGATATTTTATTTTTTTCATAATTAAAACTGAATTCTATAAGAGATTGATGGAATAATAGGAAATAAAGAAACCTGCTTTGCTACTCTAATACTATTTTCATTTGTTAGATAAGCAAAAAATGGATTTTTTCTACTGTATGCATTATATGCTCCAAATGAAAGAGTCTTGATGATTTTTTTAGATTTTTTTGTTCTGTTAAAACCAAAATCTAATCTATGAGAGGCGTTAAGTCGTGTAGAATTTCTATCTCCATAAGATTCAATATAGTCAACAGTTTGACCATCCCAACCTTGCTCGGGATTGCCAATGTAAATTGCTTGAGGAAAAGTAATTGCATTACCAGTTCCATATACCCAAGTTAAACCTGCATCCCAAGTTTTATTAAACTTATGTGATAAAACAAGTGAGAAGTCATGCCTTCTATCAAATTTATATGGGTACCATTCTCCAAAATTGATATTTTCAAATTGTCTATTTGTCCAAGAAAGGGTGTAACCAACCCAGCCAGTTGTCTTTCCTTTTTTCTTCTGTAAAAATAATTCTGCACCGTAGGATTCACCATCTCCATTGCCTTCTATTGAATTCTCCCAAGATTCTGTGCTAGACAAATTTGAGTATCCAGCTTTGTATGTTATTAAATTCCTCATTGTTTTATAATAACCTTCAAGACTAAGCTCATATTCACCATTGTTTATATCTGTTGAAATATTACCAGCCCATTGCTTTGAGTTTTGAGGTGGTGCTTGACTAACAGCAGGAACCCATATGTCACTTGGAAAGCCAATGGATGAATTAGATAATAAATGAATATTCTGTGTCATTTCAGCATATGATGCTTTAGCAGACCAAAATTCATTAATAAGATATCTTATTGATACTCTTGGTTGATATGAAATATTATTTTTATTAAATAAGTTGCTAGAATTAATTTCATCTGTATTATACAATCCTATGTGTAAACCTAAATTTGCTTTTAGTCTATTCGAGATCTTAAAGTTATCTTCTAAATAAAAAAACATTTCATAGGCATTTATATTCTTCGAAAAATTTAATGTTGTATCTAGTTGGTAGTTTTCACTTGTATCAGCTCTTTCAATATCTATAAATAAACTTGTTTCTCCTGGAAAAAAGTAATGTTTTGTAAAAGAAGAGCCAAATTTGATGTCATGATTTGGATTAGGACTATAGTCAAGATCAACCTTTGCGCCTAAATCTTCTATACCAGAGATATAACCAAATGAAATATCATTAGTTTCAATAATATTATTATTATTATTATTAACAGTGTTATTAATTCCAAAATCAGTGTTAAATGAGTACTTACTATATGTTAAAATTGTATTACTAAACAATTTGTCGCTTATCAGATGATTCCATCTTAAAGTTGAGGTAATATTTCCATAACCCAATCCAAAATCTAAATTACTTTGATCATTCTCAAAATTTTCTGAAAAATTAACTCCTAATTTATCCTTTCCAGTATATGCACTCAAATAAATTCTATCTTTCTTTGAAATTTTATGGTTTACTTTTGCATTTAAGTCATAAAAGTATAATTTTAAATCTGTTGTGTTTGATAGAAAAGGAGCAACGATTAAATCTAAATATGTTCTTCTAGCAGATATAATAAATGATGTTTTGTCTTTTAAGATGGGGCCTTCTAAAGTGAATTTTGAAGATATTAATCCTAATGTTGCATCACCTTTTAATTTCTTTTGGTTTCCTTCTTTCATATCAATTTGTAACACTGAAGACAATCTGCCTCCAAATCTTGCGGGAAAACCACCTTTGGTTAATCTAACTGACTTAATAGCATCAGCATTAAAAACTGAAAAAAGACCTCCTAAATGCGAGGCATTATAGACTGGAACGCCATCAAGAAGAATTAAATTTTGATCTGGCCCACCCCCTCTAACATAAAAGCCTGAAGTTCCTTCACTGGACTGAACTCCTGGAAGTAATTGTATTGCTTTTATTATATCGACCTCCCCTAATAATGCTGGAATAGTTTTTATCTGTTCAATTGGAATATCAATTACTGATGCTTGAGTTTTGTCTACAATATTTGCCTCTCCTTTAACTTGCACTTCATTAATACTAAAAGAGTTTACTTCAAATTCAATATCTTTTACAATATTTTGGTTGAGATTAATAGTTACATTTTTAGTTTGATAGCCAATAAATGAGTATGATATATTATAATTTCCTTTTGGAAGGGTTAAACTATAAAATCCAAATGTATTTGATGTAACCCCTTGTTTAAGCTCTTTGCAAAAGATATTAACTCCAATAATATTTTCTCCATTATTCTCATCAGAAATATAACCACTTATTGTATATTTTTCATCACAATAGAGTGTATTTGTCTTTAATATATATACGAAAATTAAAAACAGTATTTTTTTATTCATAAGATGATGAACGTTAAAGAAGAGTTCTTATTATATTATCTTAAATCAATTACTTCTACTTCTGGGTAATCTTCTAAATTAAAAAGGTAATCATTAGTGTTATTTTTTTCAAAATTAGTTTGAAAATCAGTGATTAAGTAGGTGAAAGAACCACCATTTTTGTCATATAGTATAATATTAAATAATTTTAATGTTGTAGATTCTACTTGCAATTGAATTTTTCTAAATGCATTACTTTCAACTGAAAATAAATCTATAACATGAATTTTTTTACTATTAATTTCTTTTAATTCAACATATTCACTCTTATACCCTTGCTCATAAATTGTGAATAATTTATTTGGACTCATCATATCATCTTCAGAGTCATATTCCATAATTTGAACTTCATTTGCTTCTTTAAGATATATCCATTGCGTAGAACCATCACTAATAATAATTTGCTTATTAATTTCAAGTCTAAATCTATTGCTGTCAATTTTGATATTCCCTTCTTGTTCTTCAAATATGTCTTGAGTTTCATTTTTGAAAGTAAATTTAAATTTAACATAGATATTCTCATAAGATTTTGTTTTTGCACTTAAATCTTCTAAGATTTTTGATGAAACACTATCAACTTTAAGGGAAGAACCCATTGCATCTCCATCAGGTCCTCTATTTATAAGTAATGAATCCTGAGCATTAGTATTTAATGCTATTATAAATAATATCGAAAAAAAGAGTTTATTCATTTTGGTTAAGTTTATTTAATAATTCTTCCAGCTCTAACATATCTCTAACAAGAACTTTTCTTGCCTTACTTCCTTCAAAAGCACCTACTATTCCTGCTGATTCTAATTGATCAATTATTCTACCAGCTCTATTATACCCTAATCTTAATTTTCTTTGAATTAGTGATGTTGAGCCTGATTGACTTTGAACTACTGTTCTTGCTGCTTCATCAAACATAGCATCTTTATCATTTAAATCTGCTTTAGTCGAAACAGTTTCTGCTTCTCCCTCATATTCTGGGAGAATATGGGCTTGTGGATATGCTCTTTGAGAACCAATATATTCACATATTTTCTCAACCTCTGGAGTGTCTATAAATGCACATTGCAGTCTTATTAGTTCGCTACCTGTTGAAATTAACATGTCTCCCATTCCTATTAGTTGTTCAGCACCTTTTGCATCCATAATAGTTCTTGAATCCGTTGTTGATGTAACTCTAAAGGCAACTCTAGCAGGGAAATTAGCTTTAATTAATCCAGTAATAACATTCACTGAAGGTCTTTGAGTTGCTATTATAAGATGAATTCCTATTGCTCTTGCAAGTTGTGCCAGTCTTGCTATTGGAGTCTCAATTTCTTTTCCGGCGGTCATGATTAAATCTGCAAATTCATCAATAACAAGTACAATATATGGTAAAAATCTATGACCATCATTTGGGTTAAGTTTTCTTGAAATAAACTTCTTATTGTATTCTATAATATTCCTACAGTTTGCATTTTTACATAATTCATAACGATCATCCATTTCAATACATAAAGAATTAACTGTATTTACAACTTTCTTGGTGTCAGTTATTATTGCATCTTCCTCATCTGGAAGTTTTGCTAAATAATGTCTTTCTATTTTGTTAAATAAAGTAAGCTCAACTTTTTTAGGATCAATTAGTACAAATTTCACCTGAGATGGATGCTTCTTATAAAGAAGAGAAGCTAATACAGCATTAAGTCCAACAGATTTTCCTTGCCCTGTTGCTCCAGCCATCAATAAGTGAGGCATCTTTGCAAGATCAACAACGTATGTCTCGTTTGAAATTGTTTTACCAAAAGCAATAGGAAGAGCCATTTTATTGTTTAAGAATTTTTCTGAAGATAATACTTCTTGCATTGACACAATATTCTTTGTTTTATTTGGCACTTCTATTCCAATAGTTCCTTTTCCTGGAATTGGAGCGATAATTCTTATTCCCTCTGCTGCTAAACTTAATGCAATATCATCTTCAAGATTTTTAATTTTTGAAATACGGACACCTGCTTCTGGTACTATCTCATAAAGTGTAATTGTTGGGCCAACTGTCGCGCTAATTGAAGTGATTCCAATTTTATAATGTCCTAATGTTTCAACAATTTTGTTCTTCTTTTCTTCAAGATCTTCCTTATCAATTTTTATTTCACTAGCACCATGACTATTAAGTAAGTCAATGCTAGGCATCTTAAAAGAAGAGAGCTCAAGAGTAGGGTCATAATCACCTAATTCACGTAGTTTTTTCTCAATTTCTGTCTCACTTAATTTTTCCTCAGAGTTTACTTTCTTTATTTCAATATCAAGAGTATCGTCATCTACTTCTTCCTCTGTTTCTTCATTATTGATTTCAGTATTTATTTTTTCATTAATACTTGAATTTAAAATATCTTCAGCATCTCTCTTTTCTTTTACAAAGTTCTCTTCTGTAATAATGTCTTTATTAATTACAGTTTCTGTTTTATCATTAGTACTTACTACTGATTTATGTATTTTTTTTGATAAAATGTTAAAAGCTTCAGCAGAAAATTCTTTTATGTATCTAAAAATTTCTTCCAGAAGAGGTTTGTGGTTAATGAAAAAGTAAAGAATAAATAATGTAATAAGAAGTAATGTTGTTCCGATTTCACCTAAAATACTTGATAATAATTTTTCAGAATAAATCCCAAGACCACCTGATAATATAGAAGAAGTGAAAAAATGAAATATAAATATTGGAAAATATAGAAGGAATATTAAACAGTAAAACAGAAGGTTTGATATTGATATTTTTTTATATCCAAAAACTCTTAAGCTCAAAAATAAAGTGAAAATAAAGATTAAATATGCAGATACTCCAAATAATTTATAAATCAGAAGATGTGATAGATATGCTCCTAATCCACCAAGAGAATTTTTTATGTCAGAATGAGTAAGCACTTCTAACATGCCACTGTTCATGACAATACTGTTATCTGATTTCCATTCAACATAGAATGAAGAAAATGCAATTAGCAGATAGCAAGCAAGTAAAAACAAAAAAGAACCAAATGCGAGTTGATTGTTTTTGTTTTTAAATGGGGCAGCTATTCTTGTTAAAAGCTTGTTGTTATTTGACTTAACCTTAAGTTTTTTCTTCATTTTCTATAATCATCAAAAATACAAATAGATATTTTGAACATTATTAATATAAACTATTATTTTACCATTAAATTGTTAATAATTTTGAAGTTTTAATTTAAAGCTTTATTAAGTTTGCAGAACATAGTTATGGAATTAAATGTTAATAATGAAACTAAACAGTTAAGAGCTGTTTTATTAGGTATCGCTGATAGTTTTGGTGACACTCCTAATTTAGTAGATTGTTATGACCCAAAATCCAGGGAACATGTTTTGAATGGGACTTTCCCTCAGGCTTATGATATAATAAATGAGCTTAAAGAGTTTGAAGAGGTATTAGAGAAATATTCTGTTGATATATTTCGTCCTGAAAATATAGAAGATTTAAATCAAATTTTTTCTCGAGATATTGCATTTGTTATTAGTGATAAGATTATCTTATCTAATATAATTGCAGATAGAAAAAAAGAAATTTTAGCTATTGATAACTTATTAACTTTGGTTGACAAAGAAAATATCATCAAGTTAGATAAACATTCTAGAATAGAAGGTGGTGATGTTATTTTATATAATAGCATGATTTTTATTGGTTATTCAGAGCAGGAAGATTTTATGAAATTTAAAGTTTCAAGAACAAATAAAAATGGTGTTGAAAGCATCAAATGTCTATTTCCTGAAAAAAAAATTAAATCATTTGAACTTGTAAAGTCAGATGATAATGCAATAGAAAACGCACTACATCTTGATTGTTGTTTTCAGCCAATTGGAAAAAATCAAGCAATTATTTATGAAGGAGGTTTTAAAAATAAAAATGATATAAAGTATTTAAATGAGTTATTTGGTTCTGAAAACTTAATTAAGATTGACTCACAAGAAATGTATGAAATGAATTCAAATATCTTTTCAATTTCAGAAAATGTGATTGTATCCGAGCGAAGTTTTTTGCGTTTAAATAAAATATTAAGAAATCGAGGTTTTACAGTTGAAGAAATCTCTTATTCAGAAATATCTAAAATGGAAGGTCTTTTGCGATGCTCAACAATGCCATTAATAAGAAAATGAAGCAAATAACAAATCATATTATGATGATTGAGCCAGTTTCATTCAATTTTAATGAAGAAACTTCTATTGATAATCATTATCAAAATTCTAGCATTGATATTTCTGAAAATGAAATACAAGTAAAGGCATTAAATGAATTTAGGAATTTTGTTGAACTTCTTTCTAATAAAGGGGTGAACGTTCATGTCTTTAAAGATACTATTATTCCATTAACTCCAGATTCTATATTTCCAAATAATTGGGTTTCCTTCCACGAAAATGGTAGTGTTTTTTTATATCCTATGCTTGCAAAAAATAGAAGGAAAGAAAGACGAGTGGATATTATTTCTTCTCTCTCTAGCAAGTTTGAAGTTTCTGAAATTCATAGTTTAGTTGAATACGAAAGAAAAAATCTATTTCTTGAGGGAACTGGAAGTTTAATTTTAGATAGAAAAAATAGAATTTGTTATGCAACAAGATCTAAAAGAACAGATGAGAAAATTTTACAAGAATTTTGTGCCAAGCAAGAGTTTACCCCTTTTGTTTTTAGTGCTTTTCAAACTGTAAACTCTCAAAGATTACCTATTTATCATACTAATGTTTTGATGTGTATTGCAAATAATTATGCTATTATTTGTTTAGACTCTATCGATAATAAAAACGAAAGAGAAAATATTGTAAAACAATTAAGATCTTGTAATAAGGAGATAATAGAGATTTCTGAAAGTCAAGTTAATTCTTTTGCCGGTAACATGCTACAAGTAATGGGGGATAAGGAATACTTAGTGATGTCGAGTTCAGCTCTAAATAGTTTAAATGAAAAACAAAAAAAATCAATATTGTTTTATAATGAAATAATAAATGTAGATTTAAACATTATTGAATCATGTGGAGGAGGCAGCGCAAGATGTATGATGGGAGAAATATTTTTAAATTTAAAAACATGATTGAACAATTACTAAGAAAACATATTCAAACTGCTATTGAAGAAAAATATCACCAAAATGATATTGAAATTCAGTTTCAGAAGACCAGAAAAGAGTTTGATGGAGATGTTACTTTAGTTGTTTTTCCTATCTCTAAATTTTCAAAGAAAAGTCCTGAACTTACTGCAGAAGAAATTGGTTGTTATTTAAAAGATAATACCTCTGAAGTTACAAGCTTCAATGTTGTGAAAGGTTTTCTTAATCTATCTATTGATAATGATTATTATCTTTCATCATTTCATAACATTCTAAATGATAAGGATTTTGGTTTTTGTAAAATTAATGATGATTCTCAAAAATATGTTGTAGAATATTCTTCTCCAAATACAAATAAGCCTCTTCACCTAGGTCACGTAAGAAATGTTCTTTTGGGTTACTCAGTTGCTGAAATTCTTAAGGCCTCTGGTAAAGATGTTAAAAAAGTTCAAGTAATTAACGATAGAGGCATACATATATGTAAATCTATGGTTGCTTGGCAAGATTTTGGCAATAATGAATCCCCTCAAAGTAGTGGTATTAAAGGTGATCACTTTGTAGGTAAGTACTATATTAAATTTGATGTTGAATATAAGAAAGAAGTTGTTGCTTTAATAAACAATGGCATGTCTAAGGAGAATGCTGAAAAAAAATCTAATATCTTTATAAAGGCTCAAGAAATGCTTCTTAAGTGGGAAGCAAAAGATAAAGAAGTTATTAAACTTTGGAAAATAATGAATGGTTGGGTTTATGAAGGTTTTGAAAAAACATACAGTAGAATTGGTGTTGATTTTGATAAAAATTATTACGAAAGTGATACATATTTATTAGGAAAAGAAATGATCAAAGCTGGATTAAAGGATAATATTTTCTTTGAAAAATCTGATGGATCTGTATGGATTGATTTAACAGATGAAGGATTAGATGAGAAAATTTTACTAAGATCTGATGGGACTTCTGTTTATATGACACAAGATATTGGCACTGCCATCAAAAGACATGATGACTTTAATTTTTCTCACATGGTCTATACTGTTGCAAATGAACAAGACTATCATTTTAAAGTTTTATTTAAAATTTTAGAAAAGCTAGGTTATTCTTGGGCAAAAGATTGTTTTCACCTTTCATACGGAATGGTAGATCTTCCATCAGGAAAAATGAAATCAAGAGAAGGAACAGTAGTTGATGCTGATGACTTAATGTCTGAAATGGTTAATGAAGCTAAAGAAATTTCTCAGGATTTAGGAAAAACACAAGACTTTAGTAATTCTAAAGCAAATGATCTTTACGAAACTGTTGGTTTAGGGGCTTTGAAATATTTTATGCTTAAAATTGATCCTAAAAAAAGGATGTTATTTGATCCTAAAGAAAGTATAGATTTTAATGGAAATACAGGTCCTTTTATTCAATATACTTATGCTAGAATTTGTTCTCTAATTAGAAAAAGTAATGCGGATTTAATTTCTACAAAAGAAATTATGATTTCTCAAAAAGAAAAAGATTTGATTAAAATTTTACTAGATTTTCCAAAAAATATTCAAGACGCAGCTAATATATATAGCCCCGCTATTTTAGCAAATTATATTTTTGAAATTGTTAAAGAATTTAATAGTTATTATCAGTCTACACCTATCTTAAACGCTGATTCTGATGAGATTATAGCTTTTAGAATTAATTTATCTAAAAAGATTTCAGAAGTTATTAAGAAATCAATGAATTTACTTGGTATTAATGTGCCTGAAAAAATGTAAATATTTGAAAAAAAGTAATTCTTTTTTATAAAAAATAAAAAAAAGTCTACATTTGCTATTATCATGACAAAATCTAGGATTCATCAAATAATTTTTGAAGCAGATACACCCAAAGGCAAACTCTTTGATGTTATATTATTAGTAGCAATTTTATTGTCAGTTTCTATTGTTATTTTAGAAAGTGTTGAAAGTATTCAAAAACAATACAGAGCTCTTCTTATAGGAATTGAATGGTTTTTTACAATCTTATTTACTTTTGAATATTTTTTGAGAATCTATTCGATTAAAAAACCATTTAAGTATATTTTTTCTTCTATGGGTATTATTGATTTCTTGGCTGTTATTCCCACATATTTGATTTTTATTTTTCCTGTACTTCATTTTTTAACAATTATTAGAGCAATTAGACTTATTAGAATTTTTAAGATTTTTAAGCTTTCTAGATATACTCGTGGTGCGTATACTATGCAAATTGCACTCAGGTCATCTAGACCAAAGATTGTTGTTTTTCTTTTATCTGTTATTTTACTTGTTACCTTACTTGGAACTATTATGTATATTGTTGAAGGTCTAAGTGCAAATAATCCTGGCTTTAAAGATATTCCAAATTCTATTTATTGGTCAATCGTAACCCTTACAACTGTTGGCTATGGCACTGTTGTTCCAGTTACTATTCTAGGGAAAATTATTGCATCTATAATAATGGTTATTGGTTATGGAATTATAGCTGTTCCTACAGGAATTGTTACTGCAGGTCTTATTAAAGCTAAAAAGGATATCAACACTCAATCTTGTATTAATTGCTCTAAAGAAGGTCATGATAACGATGCTGAATTTTGTAAGTACTGCGGCTCCAAAATTCATGTGTAATGATTATCTGCTAGTATTTTAATTCTTATAACTGCTTGTGAAAAACTTTTTAGTCTATAAATCTTCTGCAGGCTCTGGTAAGACATATACTTTAGCTCTAAATTATATTTGTTTAGCAATTTTAGGAGCTAAAGACAAAAATCTTGATTACTACAAAAGAATCTTAGCAATTACCTTTACAAATAAGGCTTCTTCTGAAATGAAAGAAAGAGTTTTATATTATCTGCAAAGGTTAAGTTTGAAAAATGATATAGATAATATTTTGGAATTTATTGTTATCAAAACTCAACTCTCAAAAGATGAAATATTTAAGTTGTCTAGTAAAGTTTTTTCACATGTACTACATAATTATTCCGATTTGAATATTTTAACTATCGATAAGTTTACTTATACTATAGTTAAAACATTTGCAAGTGATCTTGGTTTAACAAATAATTTTGAACTTGAACTAGACAGTAATAAGATTATTAAGCCATCAATTGCAGCATTTTTAGATAGAATTACTGAAAATGATAAAGATTTGGTAAATGTACTTTTAGAATATTCTTCACAAAAAATTATTGATGGCAATAGTAATAATATAGAAGATGATCTAGAAGGTTTTGCTAAACAATTTTTTGGAGAAGAAAATCTTAATAATAACTTACCTCTGCATGACTATATAAAAGTAAAGAATCAATTAATTACCTTAAAAAAAGCATCTACTTTAAAAGTTAAAAATTTAAGACTTCACGCACTCAATATTTTTAATCAGTTTCAACTAACTAAATCTCATTTCTTAAGAGGAACATATCATAGTTTTATTACTAAAAAATTATTATCTAATAAGTATGGAGACTGGATTCCTAGCAGTTCGATGCTTAAAAATATTAAAGATAATAAATGGTATAGCGAGAAGTTAGATGAAAATCTTAAAAATAGCGTAGAAAGTTCTAAGTCAGCTTTAATCAAAATTATAGATGACTTAATTCAAGTTTTAAAAGAACATATTTCTGTTCATGAAGTTTTAAAAAAAATATATCCCAATATTGTTATTAACGAGTTAAAAACTGAAATCCAAAAATTTAAAAAGCAAGAAAATATTGAGCATATTTCAGAATTTAATAAACGAATTCATAAATTAATTACTCTACAATCTTCTACATTTATTTATGAAAGAATAGGAGAGCGTTTCAATCATTTCTTAATTGATGAATTTCAAGACACCTCTGTCTTACAGTGGCAAAATTTGTTACCTATTGTTACTGATTCAATTGATTTTGGTAAAAGTATTATTGTTGGCGATGGTAAACAATCCATATATAGGTTTAGGGGAGGAGAGGTTCAGCAGTTTTTAAATTTGCCCAAAATTTTTAAATCAGATAATTTAAAGAGTTCAAAAGAATGGGAGGGTAAATTAACTGACCATTATGATGTAGAAGATCTAGAATATAATTTTAGAAGTAAAAAGGAAATTATAGGTTTTAATAATTTATTTTTTGAAAAAATAAAAAATTGTCTTTCAAAAGAACTACAGCTTTTATATCTAGGTCATTCTCAAAATGATAGTTTTTCTGAAAGTGGTGGCTACATTGAATTAGATTTATTTGAGGGAGAAGATTGGAGAGATCAAATTATGAATAAAATTTATAAAGAGATTTCTATTCTCAAAAATAAAAAAAAATATAATTATAATGACATAGCTATTCTTTGTAGTAGTAAAAGTGATGTGCAATTAATTGCAAAATTTTTAAACGAAAAATCTATTCCTGTTGTTTCTGCAGAGGGTTTGTTGGTGTCAAGTTCTAAAGAAGTTTCTTTTTTAATTGCTTTTTTAAATATAATTCAAAACCCAAATAATTTAATTGCTCAAGCCCATATTATTTCTTATTTGAATTCTATCGGTGAATTAAAAGGAGATTTAAACTCTTTATATAAAAGTCTTAAAATAGATGGTTTTCTAAATTTTTTAGAGAAAAATAATTTTAAATTAAACTTTAATAGTTTGTTAAATTTATCATTATATGAAATCGTATGTGCACTTATTGAAAAATTTAAATTTTCAGAAGATCCATTTCTAAATTCATTTAATGATATAGTACATGTTTATTGTCAGAAAAATTTAAATAGTTTATCTGATTTTTTAGTTTGGTGGGGTCATGTAAAAGATAAAAAATATGTCACAATAAATGATTCGACTAATGCTATTAAGATTTTAACAATTCATAAATCTAAGGGTTTAGCTTATAATATTGTCTTTATTCCTTTTGAATGGAGAAAAAGAAATAAAAATGAAATTTGGATTAGTAATCCAGGTTTTTTACCAAAAGAATTAAATAGGTATTTAATTAATGAAAATAAAAATCTGGCTTATTCATCATTTAATAAGCAGCTAGAGGCAGAACAAAATTTATCACTTTTAGATAATATAAATAAACTATATGTTGCAATGACTAGAGCTAAGGATAGGCTTTATGTTTATTCTAAATCTGTTAAAAAAGATAAAATTAATTTACATCAGCTTAATGGATTGTTGTCATATTTTTCAAATAATTATCCAATATATATCGGGGATAAAGATGAGAGTAAGAAAAAATACGAAGTAGAGGAAGTAAATTATTTTAACTTAATAAACTCTGAGAAAAATGATTGGAGAGGCATAATATCTTTAAAAAATTCTGCTTTAGATATATGGGATATTGAAAATAATGATAGTCAAAAAGATTGGGGTATACTTTTGCATTTAGTCTTATCTAAAATTCAGTATCTGAAAGATAAAGAAGTTGTTTTAAATAGTATTCTTTCTAAAGGGATGTGTTCAATTAATCAATTCCAAAAGCTTACTAATGAAATTAATGATATCTTATCAGATCAACAGGTGCAAAAGTTTTTTTCAACTGAATGGCATGTTGTGAATGAGAAAGAAATCTTAATGCCAAATGGAAAAACTCTTATTCCTGACAGGTTACTATTTAAAGGTGAGCAAGTTGTTATTATTGATTACAAAACTGGTGAATGCAAAAATAACCACAAAGAACAAATTTTAAATTATTCTTCTGCATTACAGCAAATGGGATATAATAAAATAGATTGTTATTTGATTTATACTAAAATGATTAATAAAGTAATGAAAATATGAAGCCATTTTTAGAGAAAATTGCTGAAAGATTATTACTTAAGTTTCCTGAAAATTTAAGCAGTGTGGCATTAGTATTGCCAACAAAAAGATCAGTTGTTTTTTTAAAAAAATATATTTCTTTAAAGACTGATCAGCCATTATTTTTACCAAAGTTTTTTTCAATAGAAGAGTTTATAGAGGAAGTTTCTGAAATGAAAGTTTTAGATAATATTAGTTTGCAGTTTTATTTATATGATGCTTATCTCAATTCTTCCGTTTCTAATAAAGATTCTTTCTCAGAGTTTTTAAATTGGAGCAATACTCTTCTTAGAGACTATAATGATATTGATTCCAGTATCATAGACCCAGAAACCTTGTATAATAATTTAAGAGATGTTAAGGAGCTAGAAAATTGGAAGCTTGACAATTGGAGTCTTAGTGATAATTCATTGTCTATCAATCAAAAGAACTTTATAAGTTTTTTTGAATCTCTTTACCCTATTTATTTAAATTTTACAAATACTTTAACAAAAAAAGGTTTTGCTTATCAAGGACTTGCTAATAAAATTGCAGCAGAAAAAATTCATAAAACAACATTTATTTGGAATAAAATTTGGTTTGTTGGTTTAAATGCATTGACAAAATCTGAGCATTTGATAATAGATGCACTTAAAGCCAAAGATATTGCCAGAGTTTTTTGGGATGCAGATGAATATTATTTTAATAATAATTATCACGAAGCTGGTTTTTTTCTAAAAAAACAACAGCAGAAATGGAAAGAGGTTGATTTTATTGGAGTAGGAGATTATCTCTCAAAGCCAAAAGAAAATATACAGATTATCTCATGTCCAAATTCAATTAGTCAGACAAATGTGATGAGACAAGTTCTAAGTGATTTAGAAAAGGTCAATGAGAGTAGTCAGACTGCAATTATTTTGGCTAATGAAGATCTTTTATATCCAGTACTTAATAACATGCCAGATGTTGTGTCTAAATTAAATGTAACAATGGGGAGCCCATTTAAATCAACACCATTTTTTTCATTTATTGATACTTTAATTAATCTTCATATTAATTCAAAAAATAATGTTTTCTACTATTTTGATTTGTTCAGATTGCTTGATCACCCTTATTTATTTAAAATACTTAAATCTGAAGATATCTTTAGATTAAAAAATTATATTTTAAATAATAACCTGTCTTTTATTTCTCCTGAAATAATTGTATCAACAATTGGAGACTCATGTAATGATATTTTTGAAAATTGGTCTAATACAAACGATTTAATAAATGGCCTTGATACAGTTGTTAATTTAATGAGAAAGAAATTAATAGATAAAAATGCTACACTTGACTCCGAGATTTTAAATGTTTTTTATAAGATTCTAAGAAAATTTGAAGTTCTTATAAATGATTTTAATTTTAATATTGATTTAAAATCAGCCTATTCAATATTTCAGCAATTAGTTGCAAAAGAAATAATTCCTTTTAAAGGCGAGCCATTAGAAGGAGTTCAGGTAATGGGGATTCTTGAGAGTAGGACATTAGATTTTAAAAATATTATAATTCTTGGCGTAAATGAAGGGTTTTTGCCTCAAGGAAAAAGTGTTAATTCATTTATTCCTTTTGATTTGAAAATCTATTTTAAGATGCCTACATTTAATGAAAGGGATGCAGTGTTTTCTTATCATTTCTACAGATTACTTCAAAGAGCTAATAATATTACTCTAACATACAATACTCAAAATGACGACTTTGGCAGTGGCGAGAAAAGTCGTTTTATAACTCAGCTTGTAAATGAGTATAAAAGTAATCCTATATCATTGCTTGAATATCAAAATAGTGACTTTAAAAATAATGAGCTATTCAATCCTGTTATTGCTAATGCTAATTTAGATAAAGAATTAAAAGCTTGGGCAATAAATGGAGTTTCAACATCAGCAATTTCTAAATATATAAATTGTAATCTTGATTTCTATTTTCATTATTTACTTAAGATTAGAGAAGATAAGAAAATAAATGAATTTGCAGATAATAGTCTAATGGGAGATGCTATTCATGAAGGATTATCTTTAAATTATCCAACTGGAAATATTGATGTAAATAATTATAAAAGTATTTCAAATAAAGTTAAAGATTCTATAGATGTTTATTATCAAAGTAAGCTTCCTAATGAAAATTATAAAAGAGGAAAGAATTTACTTTCATTGTCGCTTGCAAAAAAACTTATTGATGATTTTTCAGTGATGGAATTAGATAATATAAAACAAAATAAATTTATAAATATATTGTTTAAGGAAATTGATTTTGATTATACCATAAAAGTTGATAATTTGATTTGTAATTTAATAGGTAAAATTGATCGAGTTGACATATGTGATGATGTGTTAAGAGTAATTGATTATAAAACTGGTAAAGCAGTTACAAAGAAAGATTTGTATTTTCATTCTTGGCAGGATTTGTTTGAAAATAGTGATAAGAAATTTTTACTTCAAATTTTCATGTATGTTTTTCTTTTCTTAAAGAAGAACCCAAAATATATAGGAGTGGAAATTGTCGCAGGGGTTTATTCTTTACGAAATTTAGATGATGGAATGATCGCGGTTAATGGTAAAGATAAAATCGTATTTGATAATGTTTTTTTATATGATTTTGAGAATAAAATTACTTCTTTTTTGAAACTAGTTTTTAATGAAGATTTTTTATCAAGTACTAATAAATACAATTGCAATTATTGTGATCACAATTCAATTTTCTAAATGATTATTTACCGTTTTTTGTAAGAACTAAATTATTCTTTTTTAAATATTAATTGTTTTATATTTGTGTAAAATACATTAATGAAAAAAAATCTCTTTTTATTTTTATCAATTCTTTTAATTTCTTTTACATCATATTCACAAGAAATCATTCTAAATGATAATTTAAATTCTTTTGATATTTTAGAAAAATCAGAAAGTACTTTTACTTTTAATACGTCAATTAATAGGATTAATTATAGAGTAATTAAAACTGATAAAGGAAATTTTACTAAGCTAATTATCCCTTCTTATACTTCTTCTTCGGAAATAGGTTTACCTGAAATGTTAATGTTAAATAAACTAATTTCAATTCCAAAAGGAAGTACCCCTATAGTTGAAATAATAAGTTCTACTGAAAAAATAATTAAGCTTAATGAACATCAAATTTCATTGCCTATCTTCCCTAAACAACCTTCTGCTTCTAAAGGTGATAAATTAGAAGACATCAAATTCTATTATGATGAGATGTCATATGAAATTAATAAGTTTACGGAGAAAAATTTAATTTCAATTATTCATTTAGGTAAAATGAGGGGAGTTGATTTATCTAGATTAACAATATCTCCATTTAGCTATAACCCTATTGAAAATGAACTGAAAGTTATTACTAATTTAACGGTAAGAATTTCTTACAGCAATATTGTTGATATTTCTGATAAATATTATTCTCCTGATTTTAATTCACTATATAAAAAGTGTATAAATTATATTCCTCCTTCTACAAAAGATATTATTACGACTTATCCTGTTAAATATATTATTGTATCAGATCCTGCATATCAAACTGCACTACAACCATTAGTTGATTGGAAAACTCGTAAAGGCTTTGAGGTAATTCAAGCATATATAAATGATCCAGTTGTTGGAAATACTAATACCTCTATTAAGTCATTTATTCAAAGTTTTTATGATAATGCTTCAGTTAATGATCCAGCTCCAACATATTTACTATTAGTAGGTGATATAGATCAGGTTCCAAGTTTTCAAGCCTCTGGACATGTATCTGATATGTATTACTGTGAGTTTGATGGAAATGGAGACTTTTATCCCGAAATGTATTATGGTCGTTTTTCTGCTTCTTCAGTTGCGGATATAGAAGTTCAGGTTGCTAAGACTTTAACTCATGAACAATATACTTTTAACGATCCTGCATTTTTAGATGAAATTTTATTAGTTGCCGGAGTGGATGCTAGTTTTGCGCCAACATATGGAAATGGCCAAATAAACTATGCTACTGATAATTATTTTAATATTGCTCATAATCTAACTATTCATAATTATTTATATGGTTCTGGTAGTCCAATAACATCTGACCAATTTCAGGCATCTTCCGCTATAATTTCAAATGTAAGTGAAGGAGTTGGTTTCGCTAATTATTCTGCTCATTGTGGTCCTTCTGGTTGGTCAGATCCATCTTTCAATAATGGAGATGTTTCATCTTTACAGAATAATAATGAATATGGTTTGATGATTGGTAACTGTTGTCAATCAGCAAAGTTTGACGAACCAATTTGTTTTGGAGAATCTCTACTAAGAGCTAATGACAAGGGAGCTTTAGGTTATATTGGTGGTTCCAACAACACATACTGGGATGAAGATTACTGGTGGGCAGTAGGTGCGACTTCTTCGATTATTGCTAACCCTACATATTCTGGTACTTCTATTGGGGTTTATGATTGTTTGATGCATGAAAATGGTGAGCAAAAAAATGATTGGTTTATAACACAAGGTCAAATAATTCATTCTGGTAATTTAGCAGTAACAGAAGCAGGTGGAGCTGAACAATATTATTGGGAGATTTATCACTTAATGGGAGACCCCTCATTAATGCCTTATATTGGAGTTCCCACAACTTTATCTGTAAACTATAACACTGTTTTACCTGTGGGTAGCACTTCTTTGATTATTAATACTGAAGAAGATGCTTATGTTGCACTTTCTGAAAATGGTATCTTATTAGATGCAAAATTATGTGATGTTACAGGAAGTGTAACACTAAATTTTAATCCAATTCAAAATGTTGGTAATCTTGATGTTATTATCACAAAACAATTTAAGCAGCCATTTATATCTACAGTACAGGCAATATCCCCAAATGGGCCATATGTTATCACTTCAAATAACACAGTCAACGATGTTTTTGGTAATAATAATTCATTAGCTGACTACAACGAATTTATTTATTTAGATCTTGATTTATTTAATCTAGGTAATTCAAATGCTCAAAATCTAAATTTAGTTTTATCTTCTATAGATCCTTATGTTACTGTAATTGATTCTTTAGATGTAATAAGTTTAATTGGTGCAAACCAAACAATAAGTACTAATAATACTCTAAGTTTTCAAGTTAGTCCTTTTATACCAAATCAGCATACCTCGATATTTGCTCTAAATATTAGTGATAATTTAGGTAATGCTTGGACATCTAATGTTAATGTTTTACTTAATGCTCCCGTATTTGAGCATACTAACTTTACGATTGATGATTTTACTTTAGGAAATGGAAATGGAAAACTGGATGCAGGAGAAACTCTTGATTTAATTGTTGATGTTAAAAATATTGGTCATGCTGATGCTAGTAATCTTTTAGGAACTCTTGGTTCACTAAGTACTTATGTGACTGTAAACACATCTTCTATGGCTCTATCTTTCTTAAATACTAACCAAAACCAGAATCTTATATTTAATATTACTGTTGATCAAAATACGCCTGTAGGTACTAATGTTTTATTTCCATTTAATATTACTGATCAACTATATTCTTACCAAGCAAGTTTCTCTGAAAACATTGGTATAATTGATGAGGATTATGAAAGTGGAGATTTTTCTCAGTTTTCATGGGTTCATGGAACTTATCCATGGCTTGTAGATAATACAGAGATTTACGAAGGGATTCATAGTTCAAGGTCTGCTGTTTCATTGCCTGATAATGAGGAATCTGAGTTATCTATAAATCTCAATGTTCTTGCTGATGGAGATATCTCCTTCTTTAAATTTGTTTCTTCAGAATATAATTTTGATTTTTTAAAATTTAAGATTAATGGAACAAAGCTTGATGAATGGTCAGGTATTGACACTGGATGGAGTTTTGTTTCTTTCCCCGTTAGTGCTGGATTAAATACCTTTAAGTGGGAATACGATAAAGATGCTTCTCAGTTTGATGGTCTAGATGGAGCCTGGATTGATTACATCGTGTTTCCTGCGGTGTACTTAGCACCAAGCTCAAACAATCAAATTACTTCTGAAATTAAAATATATCCAAACCCAACTAAAGGAATTTTTAATGTAAGCTTTAATTCTTCTATTAATCACAAGATAGAAATTAGTGATATGTTAGGAAATACTGTTGCAAATATTTCTAGTAATAGTTTATCGGTAGATTGTGATTTAAGTAGTTTATCATCTGGATCATATTTTCTTAAGATTTTACCAGAAAATATTGTTTATCAAATTGTTAAGCAATAGTGCCAAAATTTCTTTCTATTGATTACGGTAAAAAGCGAACTGGTATTGCAATAACGGATAGTCAAAATATTATAGCTAGTCCCTTGACAACAGTTGAAACATCTAATCTTAACTCATTTCTTAAAAATATTACAGATAAAGAAGATATTACTAAAATTATTGTGGGTGATCCAAAAAATTTAGATAATTCTTCGACAGATATTAGTACAGATGTAGATGTTTTTATACAGAATTTGATTAAAATATTTCAAAATATACAAGTCATTCGTATTGATGAAAGATTTACTTCTAAAATGGCAAAGCAGGCAATTCTTATGTCTGGTGTTAATAAAAAAAGAAGACAAGATAAGAAGCTAGTTGATCAAGTAAGTGCTGCAATTATTCTTCAAAGTTATTTGTCTCAGCTAGATTAAAATTTTACTTTTTAAATATTTTCCTGTTGCAGATTCTTTACATTCTATAATCTTCTCAGGAGTTCCTGAAAAAATTAATTTCCCTCCATCATTTCCCCCACCCGGTCCTAAATCTATAATCCAGTCTGCACATTTGATAACATCAAGATTATGTTCAATACAAATTATAGAATGACCATTACTTATTAATGAGTAAAACGATTTTAGGAGTTTATTGATATCATGAAAATGAAGTCCCGTTGTTGGTTCATCAAATATAAATAGTATTTTATTTTGTGTGTTTCCTTTTGTTAGAAACGAAGCAATTTTTGTTCTTTGTGCCTCACCTCCGCTTAAAGTATTTGACGATTGACCTAATTTGATATATCCTAAACCAACATCATCTAAAGGTTTGATTTTTTTTGAAATATTATGTTGATTATTAATAGAAAAGAAATCAATAGCCTCTTTAACCGAAAGTTCTAAAATTTCAGAAATATTTTTATTTCCAAATTTGATTTCAAGAACTTCTTTTTTAAATCTTGTTCCTTTACAATCATCACATTCTAAATGTACATCTGCCATAAACTGCATTTCTACAGTTGTTTCTCCTTCACCTTTGCAGTTTTCACATCTTCCACCATTTACATTAAATGAGAAAGTTCCTGCAGTATATTTTCTTGTTTTAGCTAGGTTTTGGCTTGCAAATAGACTTCTTATCTCATCATATGCTTTGATATAAGTAATAGGATTAGATCTTGAAGACTTACCTAGAGGGTTTTGATTAATAAATTCAAGTTTTTTAATATTATCAGTACTAATATTTAATGATTTGTAAAGTTGATCGTCTTTATCAAAAACTCCTAATTTTTGATTTACTGCAGGCTTTAGTACATTAGAAATAAGAGATGATTTACCAGAGCCACTTACTCCTGAAACTACAGTTAGGCATTGAAGAGGAAATTTCACATCTATATTATTAATATTATTAACTCTTACTCCCTTTATCTCTATAAAGTCGGTCCATTTTTTTCTGTGAGGAGGGATGGGGATATTCAACTTTTTTGTTAAATATTTAGTTGTAAGACTTTCATTACTATTAAAAATATTCTTTACGCTGCCCTTAAAAATTATTTCTCCTCCATTAATTCCTGCCTCTGGCCCAACATCTACAATGAAGTCTGCTGACTGCATAATTTCTTCATCATGTTCAACTACTATAACAGTATTACCTATATCTCTTAGATTTTTCAATATTGTTATTAATTTTTCAGTATCTTGAGAATGTAAACCAATACTAGGTTCGTCTAGAATATACATAGCTCCTACAAGAGAACTCCCTAATGAAGTTGCTAGATTAATTCTTTGTGACTCTCCTCCAGATAGGGTTTTAGATTTACGTGAAAGGGTTAAGTACTGTAGACCAACATTATTTAGGTATTTTAATCTGTTTGTCACTTCTTCTAAAATCCGCTCTGAAATCTTTTGTTCACTTTTACTTAATTTTATTCTTTTAAAGAAGACCAAGCACTCATTAATACTCATATTACATAAATCTATTATATTAAGTTTGTTTATCTTAACATATGAGGCTTCAATCCTTAATCTTGATCCTTTACATTCATTACACATTGCTTTACCTCTATATCTTGCTAGCATCACTCTGGCTTGAATTTTATACCTCTTGGTCTCAAGCATATCAAAAAATTGATTTATGCCCTTGCATTTGTCCTTACCTTCCCATAATATTTTCTTTTCCTCTTCTTTTAAATCTTTGTATGGCCTATGTATAGGGAAATTAAATTTTGATGATTTTTGAATAAATCTATCTTTCCACTTTGATAGTTTTTGCCCCGACCAAGGGGCAACTACTCCTTCAAATAAAGAAAGCTCTTCATCTTGAATTACTTTATTATGATCTATTCCTAATATACTTCCATAACCTTCACATCTAGGGCAGGCTCCAAATGGATTATTAAATGAGAAAAGCTGTGTTGAGGGTGTTATAAATTTAATCCCATCTAATTCAAATTTATTTGAAAAGTGTAATTTTTTATTATCAAGTCTTATTATACAATTATTTTGGCCATAATTTAGAGCAGTTTCAATTGATTCTGCAATCCTGCTTTTTTCAATTGCATCATCTTTAATAAACCTGTCTATTATTAGCTCTAAACTATCAGATTTTTTTATTTTAAAATTTGAAGTTATATCTCTTATTTTTAAAATTTTATTATTTACAAAAACTCTAGAAAATCCTGTTCTTTGAAGTATTAAAAATTCTTCAATATCATTTTTATTTTCAATTTTAACAGATATATATATTGTAACTCCTTTTTTAGCTGTATTTATTTCTTTAATAATATCTTCTAGACTATCTTTTTTAACTAAATTTTTTGATATTGGAGAATATGTTTGGCCAATTCGTGCAAAAAGTAGTTTTAGATAATCATATATTTCAGTACTAGTGCCTACTGTTGACCTTGGGTTTTTAGTTATAGTTTTTTGTTCAATTGCTATTGCTGGACATATTCCTATTATTTCATCAACGTCTGGTTTTTGTAATTTACCTAAAAATTGTCGTGCATATGATGATAAACTTTCTATATACCTTCTTTGTCCCTCTGCAAAAAGTGTGTCAAATGCAAGAGTTGATTTTCCTGAGCCACTAACTCCTGAAATAACAGTAATCTTATCTTTTGGGATTTCTAATGATATGTTTTTAAGGTTATGTTGCCTTGCGCCCTTTATAAAAATAGATTTATCTTTTCTCATGTATTTTAATCAATTCTGCAAAAGTACTTAATAAGGTTAGTATAATTTTAAAAATATATCTATATTTGGCATGTTAAATAATTAACACAACTTAAAATTTATTTATAGACAAAACTTCTACTTAATTTTTTTATTAACTTAAAGTAAAGTATCATGTCATTAAATAATATTACCGATAAAACTTTAGTATCTCAGTATTTAAATGGAGAAAATTCTTCATTTGAAATTTTATTGTCTAGACATAAAAGTAGGATTTTTGCTTTTATAATGTCAAAAGTTAAGAACAGAGATCTTTCGAACGATATATTTCAAGATACCTTTATTAAGGTTGTTAATTCTTTGCAGAAACGGAAATATAATGAAGAAGGTAAGTTTTTGCCTTGGGTCATGCGAATAGCGCATAACCTAGTCATTGATCATTTTAGGAAAGAAAAGAAAATGAGAATGATTAGATCAAATTCTGATTTTGATATCTTTGATGTTATAAAAGATAATAGCTTAAATATTGATGAGAAATTAGTTAAAAATCAGGTTTATAACGATCTTCATATCCTTATTGATTTACTTCCAAATGATCAAAAACAAGTTTTAAAAATGAGGTATTACGAAGATTTAAGTTTTAAGAAAATTTCTGAGCAAATTGATGTTAGTATTAATACTGCCTTGGGAAGAATGCGATATGCTTTAATAAATTTAAGGTCTCTTAGTGAAAAGCATAAAATAGATTTACAAATTAATTGATAGTTTGTGAAATAATTTGCAAGGTTTAGTCGTTATAATGTAAATTATAACTCCAAACAAAAATTTATATGGGTAAAAACTTTACTAAGCAAAATCAAAAAAACATAATATCTAAACATAATTTAAAAGCAAAACAAGGTCCATCTTTAAAAGTTCTTGACTTTATCGTTGCTTATTCTAAAGTGACTAAATCAGTCTTAAGAAGTTCAAATACAATCTGCTTAAATTAGCAATTGTATTTTTTTTATTTAAATTAATTTTAATATTTTTTCATTTTTCATTATTTTATTTATTGTTAATAATTACATCAATAATCTCTTGAAGATTGATGTATATTTTTGCTATTTTGTATAAAATTAAATATTATGAGTGAAAAAGAAAAAGCAGCAAAACTAAAGGCATTAGAATTGACATTAGGAAAGCTTGAGAAGTCCTATGGAAAAGGAGTTGTTATGAAACTTGGAGATAAAGTCGAAGAGGATATTGAGGTTATTCCTTCAGGTTCTATTGGCTTGGATCTTGCTTTAGGCGTTGGTGGTTATCCAAGAGGAAGAGTTATAGAAATATATGGTCCCGAATCCTCTGGTAAAACAACCCTAACTCTGCACGCTATTGCTGAGGTACAAAAGCAAGGTGGAATAGCGGCTTTTATTGATGCAGAGCACGCATTTGATTCATCATATGCCTTTTCTTTAGGAGTTGACACTGATAATTTATTAATATCTCAGCCGGATAATGGTGAACAAGCACTTGAAATTGCAGATCATTTAATAAGTTCAGGTGCTGTTGATTTAGTTGTTGTTGATTCAGTTGCTGCACTTACTCCAAAGTCAGAAATTGAAGGTGAAATGGGGGATTCTAAGATGGGTCTTCATGCAAGGCTTATGTCACAAGCTCTTAGAAAATTAACTGCTACAATTAGTAAAACTGGATGTACATGTATTTTTATTAATCAAATAAGAATGAAAATTGGTGTGATGTTTGGTAACCCTGAAACTACAACTGGAGGAAATGCACTTAAATTTTATGCTTCAATAAGACTTGATATTAGAAGAATTGGTGCTATAAAAAATGGAGAGGATATCACAGGAAACAGAACAAGAGTAAAAGTTGTTAAAAATAAAGTTGCTCCTCCATTTAGAAAAGTAGAGTTTGATATTATGTTTGGAACTGGTATTTCACGTTCTGGAGAAGTGTTAGACAAGGCAGTAGATTTAGATATTGTTAATAAAAGTGGATCTTGGTTTAGTTATAATGAAACTAAATTAGGTCAGGGACGCGATGCTGTTAAACAAATGATAAGTGATAACCCAGAGCTTTGTGAGGAGATTGAAACTAAAATTAAGGAGGCATCTTAGTATTTGATTTTATGAGGGTCTATATATTATTTGGTTTTATTTTTATTTGTTCTTGCAGTTTTGAAAACAATAAGAAAGTTGAAAGTAAACCCCTTATTGTTGAACTTTCAGAACTTGTTACTAATGATCCGCTAAACACAGATGTTTTACTGCAGAGAATAAATTATAATTTTGATAAGAAGAATTATGAGTCTGCATTATTTGATTTAAAACAATGTATAAGTATTGATTCTTTAAACTCTAATTTTCATTTCTTATCTGCAAAATCTTATTTTGAAATTTCTAAAGTTGATAATTCAAAATCTAGCTACCCTCAATACGCTATTGTTTCTATTCAAAAATGTTTAGAAATTGAGCCTAATAATTCTGATTTTTTATTGCTTTACGGCGAATTACAATTAGCTTTTTCAAGGTATCAAGAAGCTATAGATTTATTTAATAAATGTTTAACAATTAATTATAATATTTATAAAGCCCATCATTTAATGGGTTATTCTTTTAAAAAATTAGATAAGATTGAAAATGCTATCAACTGTTTTCAAAATGCTATTAATATTAATCCAGATAACACAAATTCCTATTTAGAACTTGCTTTAATCTTTCATTCTCAAAATGATTCTATTGCTATAGAATATTATAATAATATTTTGACACTTGATTCAAATGATGTTGTTGTTTTGTATAATTTAGCTCTGTTTTATCAAGAGAATAATGATTACAATAATTCTCTTGAGACCTATAGTAAACTACTTAAAATTGATAATTTTAATGCTAATGTTCACTACAATATTGGATTTATTCATATGGAGCTTAAGCTATATGACATTGCTGTTAATAATTTTGCTGATGCTATTTATTCAGAATCATCATTTTTCCAGGCTTACTATGCTAGAGGTATTTGTTTTGAAACTTTAGGCAATATTGCTCAAGCTGAAGTTGACTATAAACGAGCAATTGAAATAAATGCATCATATGTATTTGCTAAAGAAGCACTTGATAACTTATTAAAAAATAATTTAAAATATAAATAAAATTATGAATTTACCAGATTTAATTAGTAGTGATATAAAAAAAGCTATGCTTGCTAAAGCAACTGATAAGCTTGCGGCATTAAGGGCTGTTAAAGCGGCAATTATGCTTGAAGCAACTAAAGATGGTAGTTCATCAATTAGTGATGAAATTGCTTTAAGTATAATTAAAAGGTTAGTTAAGCAAAGAAGAGACTCTGCAGAGATTTATTTAAAAGAAAGTAGACAAGATTTAGCTGATGATGAACTTAAACAATTAAAGCATTTAGAAACTTATTTGCCGGAACAACTCTCATCTTCAGAAGTTGAAATAATTGTAAAAGAAATTATAGTAGAAATTGGAGCTGGATCAATGTCTGATATGGGAAGGGTAATGGGTAAGGTTATGTCAAAATTAAACGGAAAAGCTGATGGTAAATTAATATCTGAAACAGTAAAGAATTTATTAAGTAAATAGACTTTAAGAAGGTGTTAAGTGTGTAAAATTTAACTTATAGTATATAAATTATTACCAGCTTATTTCCCAGTCTTTAAAGTCAGCAGCTAAGCAATCAATCTTATAATCTTTTCTTCCACCAACTATTTCTTGAATTTTATTTTTAGCAGTATTTCTTATGCCATTTAATCCATGCGTTAACTCTAAATCATTTCCATCTTTAATTCCGTTTCTATAATTAGATTCATTGTGCCATATATGAAGATTCATTTGAGAAAGAACAACAATAGCTCTAATAGTTTCAGAATTTAAAGTAATATTTTTTTCGTCTAAGCATTTTTGAATATCATAAATTATATCACTAATTTCTTGTGCATATTCATCTTTATGATCTTTAATAAAAACTTCTTTAAGTTGAGCAATTGAAAGTCTGTCTACAAGCTCAGATAGTGTAGGGAGGTATTTTCTGTCTGGCATAGGAAGTTATTTTAAGCTATCTATAACTGCTTTAAATGCTTCAGGATGATTCATAGCTAGATCAGCAAGTACTTTTCGGTTTAATTCAATTCCATTAGCATGGATTTTACCCATAAATTTAGAGTATGACATTCCATACATTCTTGTACCTGCGTTGATTCTTTGAATCCAAAGTGCTCTAAAAGTTCTTTTCTTATTCTTTCTATCTCTGTACGCGTATTGCATACCTTTTTCAACTGCATTTTTAGCTACTGTATGGACATTTTTTCTTCTTCCGAAGTATCCTTTTGCAGATTTTAATATTTTTTTTCTTCTTGCTTTAGCGGCAACGGAATTTACTGATCTTGGCATTTCTTTTTATTTTTTGGTACTTAGTGGTTTATTTTTATAAACTCTTTCAACTATTTACCTGGTTAATAAGCCTAATTAATTAATTTATATACAAAGTTGAGCTTTAACATTTTTGGTGTCAGATTTATGTACAAGACCAGATTTTGTTAAATTTCTTTTTTGTGTAGTTTCTTTCTTTGTCAGAATATGAGATTTAAAGGCGTGCTTTCTTTTAATTTTACCTGTTCCAGTAAGTTTAAATCTTTTTTTAGCTCCTGCTTTAGTTTTCATTTTTGGCATAATTTCTACTTTTATTTTTTCTTTTTTGGTGCAACTATCATTATCATTTTTTTTCCTTCTAGTTTTGGCATATTTTCCACTATACCAATATCTTCTAGAGCTTGAGCTAATCTTAGCAGCAGGATCTCCCCTTTGTCTTTAAAAATTATTGTTCTACCTCTAAAAAATACAAAGGCTTTAACTTTAGAACCTTCCTCTAAGAATTTTTGAGCATGTTTTAATTTAAAGTCAAAATCATGTTCACCAGTATTTGGACCAAATCTTAATTCTTTAATTACAACTTTTTGTGCTTTTGACTTTATCGCTTTTTGTTTTTTCTTTTGATCGTAAATAAATTTTTTGTAATCGATTACTTTACAAACTGGAGGCTCAGCATTTGGTGAGATTTCAACTAAATCTAGACTAAGGTCTTTAGCTATTTTAATAGCTTCATCAATTGAAACAATCTTAGGTTCTACTAGTTCTCCAACCATTCTAACAAATGAGGCAGTGATTTCTCTGTTAGTTTTGTGTAGTTTTTTTTGAACAACTCTACCTCTAAATCTTTTTTTTATTGCGATCTTTTTTTTTTTTTAGTTATTAAATTTTATTAAATCCTCTATTTCTTCTTTTACTACTTTTATAAAATCGTTTACATCTAAAGTTCCCAAGTCTACTCCTCCATGACGTCTTACTGAGATCTTATTAGTATTCTCTTCTTTCTCACCAACTATTATTATATAAGGGATTTTTGAAACTTCAGCATCTCTTATCTTTCTACCAGTAGTCTCAGCCCTTTCGTCAATGGGGCCGCAAATATCGTAATTTTTTAATAATTGAGATAACTTTTTAGCATAATCATGATATTTTTCGCTTATAGGTAGAATTATAAATTGTTCTGGACTAAGCCATAGGGGAAAATTTCCTCCACAATGCTCAATTAAAACTGCTATAAATCTCTCCATTGAGCCAAATGGAGCTCTATGAATCATTACTGGTCTATGTTTTTGATTATCTTTTCCTGTATATTCTAATTCAAATCTTTCAGGTAGACTATAATCGACTTGAATTGTTCCTAACTGCCATTCCCTACCCAAAGCATCTTTAACCATAAAATCTAGCTTAGGGCCATAAAATGCAGCTTCTCCATATTCAATTACTGCTTCAAGGTTTTTTTCTTTTACAGCTTCAACGATTGCGTTTTCTGCTTTTAGCCAATTTTTATCAGAACCAATATATTTTGATTTATTTTCTTTATCTCTTAAAGAAATTTGAACCTTAAATTCATTAAAGCTTAATGCTTTAAAAACGTATAAAACTAAATCAATAACATTTTTAAATTCTTCTTTTACTTGATCAGGCCTAACAAATAAGTGTGCATCATCTTGAGTAAATCCTCTTACTCTTGTAAGTCCATGTAGCTCACCAGATTGTTCATATCTATATACTGTTCCGAATTCAGCAAATCTTACAGGTAAATCTTTGTATGAATATTTTTTACTTTTATATATTTCACAATGATGAGGGCAGTTCATCGGCTTAAGAAAAAATTCTTCACCATCCTGAGGTGTTTTTATTGGTTGAAAAGAATCTTCTCCGTATTTCTCATAATGTCCTGAACAAATATACAGATCTTTATTACCAATATGTGGTGTAATTACTGGTAGGTAGCCAGCATGTTCTTGAGCTTTTTTTAAGAAGTTTTCTAATTTTTCTCTTAATTGTGCTCCTTTTGGTAACCATAGGGGCAGCCCTTGACCAACTTTTTTTGAAAAAGTAAATAATTCCATTTCTTTTCCAAGTTTTCTATGATCTCTCTTTTTTGCTTCCTCGAGCATTTCAAGGTGTTTGCTAAGATCTTTTTGCTTTGGAAAACTGACACCATATATTCTAGTCAGCTGATTTCTTTTTTCATCTCCTCTCCAGTATGCTCCGGCTATATTAAGTAGTTTAATAGCTTTTATCTTTGATGTATTAGGTAAGTGTGGGCCTTTGCACAGGTCTGTAAAATTTCCTTGAGAATAAAAAGTAATCTGACCATCTTTCAAGCCTTCTAACAGCTCAACTTTATATGGATCTTGTTTTTTACTAAAGTAGCTTAATGCTTCATCTTTACTTACTTCTTTTCTTGAGAAAATATTTTTTTCTCGGGCAAGTTCAAGCATTTTATTTTCAATCTTTGGGAAATCATCAGAAGATAAATTCCTGTCTTTTCCTAAATCTATATCGTAATAAAAGCCATTGTCAATTGCAGGACCGATTCCTAGCTTTACATTTGGGTATAATAACTCTAGAGCTTCAGCCATTAGGTGAGCTGTAGAGTGCCAAAAAGTCATCTTTCCTTCTTTGTCATTAAATGTATGAAGCCTTAAAGACACATCAGAATTTATGGGCCTTGTGATATCCCAAATTTCTTTATCTACCGAAGCACTAACTATATTTCTAGCTAAACCCTCACTAATGGAATTTGCTATGTCTAGTGCGTTTGATCCTTTTTTAACGTCTTTTATGCTTCCGTCTGGTAGAGTAATTTTTATCATTTTTAATGATGTAATTTAAGTGGGTAAATATAGTAATTAACTTATAAATTTAGATTTGTTATTAAAGCTTAATCTCTTCTAAATAAAATCTTGCTTGTGGTCCAAGATTAAATAATAAATCTATAATTGATAAATTGGAAGAGAAATTAAATTTATTATCAAATACTTGATCATATTCATTTTGCTTATTAATTTTAAAATCATTTTCTCTGAAATCTATATCTAAGTCATTCTTAATATATTGGGTAGATATTTTAAATGAGTTTTTGAGGTTTAGCTCTTGTATGATATACTCTTGTAAATTTATATTAAAGTCAAATAAATATTTCTCTTTTCTAGAAAATAGTAATTTTAAATCATCCATATAAAATTCAAAAAATGGTGATGAGCTATATGATGATTTAATAGAATTCCAATGATTTTTCTGCCATGATTGTTTATAGCAAATCTTAATGTCTTTAATTATTGTCTTTGAATTTTTTGATCTTTGCTTTGGTATTGTTAGGCTTAATATGCCATTTGCAGATAAAATATTACACCGATTTCTGATAGTTTGCTTTACATAATTTTCATTGGATTCGATTTCAGAATCAGGATTATTTAATAATAAGGCATAGTATTTAATTGGCCCTAAATATGTTATAGGAAGAACTGTTCTTTTATTTAACACTTGTAAAAAGTCGATTCCATCTAATCTTTTTTAGTCCTTTTGCATTTGTATCCCAACTCATCCAAACAAAAAGCGCTTTTCCGACAATATGATTTTCTGGAACAAACCCCCACATCCTTGAGTCTGCTGAATTATGCCTATTGTCACCCATCATCCAGTAATAGTTCATCTTAAAAGTATATTCATCACTTAAGATATTGTTAATATAAATAGAGTCATTATTTATTATTAAATCATTTATTTCATATTTCTCAATTATATCTCTGTAAATAGGTAAGTTTTCTATATTAATTTTTACTGTCACGTCTTTTTTTGGAATAATTATTTTACCAAAATTATCAACATTCCATTTAAAATTAATTTCATTGGGAAATATATAATCATAATGGCTATTTGATTTATTAATTTCTTGTTCAATTGAAATAACATTATTAAATTTTAATAATTCTGATTTTGTTGTATCTGTTAATTGTAAAATATACTCATTAGGGTTTTGACCTCTTCTACCTTCAGTAATATCAAATTTGTCGAAAAGTATTTTTGGATTTAAACCACTTCCTTTTGTTTTGATATTATATAGATATTGTTTTTTCATGCCCTTTGGCTCCGAATGTACTTTGTTATTAACATATAGTGTTCCATTAATAATTTCGATTGTGTCATTAGGAATGCCTACACATCTTTTTACATAATTTTCTTTTTTATCAATAGGTCTACCTAGGGTTTCTGCTGGCCAATTAAAAACAACACAATCATTTCTCTTCACTTTTCCAAATCCTTTCATTCTGTGATATGCAATCTTAATAGCTTCAGAATATGATTTTGTGTTTTGTGTAAATGGTAAAGTATGATGGACAAGTGGAAAGGCTAATGGAGTCATTGGTACCCTTGGGCCATAACTTGTTTTGCTAACAAATAGAAAGTCCCCGATTAGCATTGATTTTTCCATTGAAGAAGTTGGAATTGTATAGGCTTCAATTAAAAATGTTCTTAAAAGTGTGGCAGCAACTACAGCAAAAGCAATTGCTTCTATCCAACTTCTAATCTCACTTTTTTTCTTTCTTTTTTTTTCTTTCTTTTTTTTCCAAAATTGCCAAGATACTGTTTCAAAAAAAAGAATGTCAGAAATTATTATTGGAATAAAGTATAGCCATTCCCCGTCAATAACGTAAACAAATAATGACCAAATTAAAGTGAAAATTAAAAATGAAACTACTTTAAAAGACTTACCTAATATGTTCTGAATTTTCTTCATTTAATAATTTAATAATTTACAACATTACAACATTAATAAATACTTAGCCATTTCTTTTAACGTTATTATTAATTAAAATATTGTTAAATTAAAAAATATCTTCAATAGAATATACGCCTTTTTTATCAAGAATCCATTCTGCTGCTATTATTGCTCCCAAAGCGAATCCATCTCTTGATTTTGCAGTATGTTTTATCTCAATATCATCAATTTTAGATGAAAAAACAACCTTATGTGTGCCAATTATATCATTAATTCTATTAGATTTAATCTCAGTTTTTTTATTTAAAATAATTTTTAAATCCTCTTGTAGAGTTATTGCCGTTCCACTTGGAGAATCAAGTTTTTCAAGATGGTGAGTTTCAGTAATTAAGCTTTCATAGTCATAAGCTTGTATTAAACTAGCTAATTTTTTATTAATTTTAAATAGCATGTTCATTCCAATGCTAAAGTTTGAAGAATATAAAAAAGCGCCATCAGAATTTAGACATGCCTTTTTTACATTATCATATTTTTCTAACCAATCTGTTGTTCCTGAAACCACTGGAGTGTTATTATCAATTGCATGCATAATATTTTTGAATGCTGATTCTGGTGTGCTAAAATCAATAGCAACATCTACATTTTTTAAATCTATGCTTGTAGCTGGGTTTTTATTATCTGAACTTGCAATTATTTTATGACCTCTTTTACGAGCAATTATTGCAATTAATTTTCCCATTTTTCCATTTCCAAATATTGCGATATTCATCTATTTTAAATTTAAATTTAAATTAATAGAGCTGTAAAAATTTTTCTGAAATAAAATAGGTTGAATTTTTAATGATATGTCCTCGTTTATTTCAAAATCAAAAAGATGTGCATTAACTGAGGCATCTATTATATTTAAAATGTAAGTTAAAGAAAATAACATGATAGATACTTCTCTATTTCTTCTGTATTGATCTTTCAAAGTAATTAATTGACTATTATTATGTGGAGATGAATCTAAAATACCATTAGACCTATCTAAATATAAATTTTTATAAAGATTATATTTTTTATTATTATCATTAACCTGAAAAGCGGTGTAAATTAATCCAGAGTAAATAATAGGTATCTTCCAATATTTTTTTGTGTAAACTTGACCAGCCCCAGGTAGAATAGATAGAAGTGCTGCTTTTTTTGGTGATTTATATACTTTTTGAGAAAAGCACACATTTGCTAAACATAAAATTAAGATAGTTAGTGTTATTTTAAAAAATAATAATTTCAATTTTTAAGTTTAAGTTTTTTTAAAATTATTTCTAAATTATTATCATTATCAAATGGGATTATAATTTTTCCATTACCCTTTTTATTTCTATTAAATAATACTTCAGTTTCTAGATTTGTTGATATGTCATGCAACATTTTTTGATAAGAAAAAGGTAGTGTCTCTTTGTTTTTTATTTTTTTTTCTTTACTAGATCTTTTGTAATTAATTTCAGAAAAATCTTTTACAATTTGTTCAACTTCTCTTACCGAAAAATCATTTGCAATAATATCATGAAAGATGTTAATCTTCTTTTGATCATCATTTAAAGCTATAAGAGCTCTTGCATGACCAATTGTAATTTTCTTTCTTTGTAAACCATCTTGTATTTCTATAGGAAGTCTAAGAAGTCTTAAGAAATTTGTTATTGTAGACCTATTTTTTCCTAATCTTTCGCCACATGCTTCTTGAGTAAGATTACATTCCTTTATCAATCTTTGAAATGATAAAGCTATCTCGATTGGATTTAGATCTTGACGTTGAATATTTTCTACAAGTGCCATTTCAAGCATTTGTTGATCTTTTGCAATTCTAATATATGCAGGTATCAACTTAATTTTCAAGAGTTTTGAGGCTCTTAATCTTCTTTCACCAGAAATAAGCTGATACTTGTCATAGCCAAGTTTTCTAACTGTAATCGGCTGGATGATTCCTAAATTACGAATTGACTCAGATAATTGATAAAGGTTTTCTTTATTAAATTCTTTTCTTGGTTGAAATGGGTTTATTTGAATGTTATCTATTAAAATTTCTGTCGTATTTGCAACAGTATTATTAGATAGTCTTTCTTTGTTGCTAGTAATATCTGTGTCAGGGTTTCTTAGAATTGCTGACAGTCCTCTACCAAGAGCATTTCTTTTTTTATTCATTTATTGAAGTTTCTTCGTTGATAGTTATATTATGTTTGGAAATTATTTCATTAGCAAGATTCAGATAGTTGATTGCACCTTTACTAGCTGCATCATGAATAATAATTGTTTCACCATAAGATGGAGATTCACTAAGGCGAACATTTCTATGAATAATAGTTTTGAAAACCATATCTTGGAAATGCGTTTTAACTTCTTCTACAACCTGGTTAGATAATCTTAACCTTGTGTCATACATTGTTAGTAATAGACCTTCAATAATCAGTTTATTATTTAATCTTTGTTGTATGATTTTTATTGTGTTTAAAAGTTTTCCTAAACCTTCTAAAGCGAAATATTCACATTGGATAGGAACGATAACTGAGTCAGCTGCTGCTAATGCATTTAGAGTTAATATTCCCAAAGAAGGAGCGCAGTCAATTATGATGTAATCATATTCATCTTTTAATTTTTCAATTGATTTTTTAAGACAAAATTCACGTTCTTCAGACTCAACTAATTCAATTTCAGCCGCTACAAGATCAATATTAGCAGGAATAATATCTAAGTTGGGACTAGAAGTGTGTAAGACAGCTTCTTTAGCAGAGTTTTTACCTATAAGACATTCATATGTGCCTATTTTTATTTCAGTATAATCAAATCCAACTCCAGATGTAGTATTTGCTTGAGGGTCAGAATCAATTAACAGTACTTTTTTTTCTAAAACGCCAAGACATGCTGATAAATTAATAGCTGTTGTAGTTTTTCCAACTCCACCTTTTTGATTAGCAATCGCTATAATTTTTGTCATATTTTAAATGTCAATTTTTAGAACATAAAAATACAACGCTAATGAATGTTTGGTAGAGATATATTGGCTAAAATTATTAACAAAAAAAATAAGTTGTTAAGAAAAAGTGCTATTTAAGAATTTAGTTTTTTGTTCTTCGGTTTGTAATCTGAGATAACTTCTTCTCCCTTTTCTTTTATTATAAATTTACTTACTTCAGTTAACGATTCTTCAAATTCCTTAAAATCTTCTTTATATAAATAAATTTTATGTTTTTTATAAAAAGGAGTCCCATCTTCATGAAAATCTCTTTTACTTTCAGTGATAGTCATGTAATAGTCATTTGCTCTAGTAGATCGAACATCAAAAAAATAAGTTCTTCTACCTGCTCTTACAGATTTTGAAAAAATTTCTTCTATATCTTTTCTTTCACTCATTTTTTATGTATACCAAGTATAAACATTAAGCTTAAATTAAGCTTAAATTAACTCCTAACAAATATAGTAAAAAATATATAATTATATTTTTGATTGACTAAGGTGTATTTCTTTATAAAATCCTTCTCTTGAAATAAGCTCTTCATGCTTCCCACTGTCAATAAGAATTCCTTCTTTTAAAACAATTATTTTATCCGCATTTTGAAAGGTTGATATTCTATGGCTAATAATTATTGTTGTTTTATTTTTAGTTTCATTGTGAAGGTTTTTTAGAATTTCTTTTTCTTTATTGGCATCAACAGCCGATAAGCAATCATCAAATATATATATATCTGGATCTTTATAAAATGCCCTAGCAATTGCTAGTCTTTGTCTTTGTCCTCCTGATAGTTGAACCCCTCTTTCTCCAACAATTGTATTAAAGCCATCTGGAAATTGATTTATTTCATCCAGAATATCAGCTTTTTTTGCCGATAAGATTATTTGGTTTTCATCAATAAGATCTTTTGAGAAAGCAATATTTTCTTTAATAGTTCCTGAAAAAAGATAGCCATCTTGTGGTATATATCCAATTGATGATCTTAAATTGTTAAGATTTAATTTTTTTATCGGAGTTTTTCCAAATAAAATATTTCCGCTATCTAAATCTAAAATTCTACATATTATATTAGCAATAGTTGATTTTCCAGATCCTGTTTTTCCAAAAATACCAAGTGTTGATCCTTCTTTAACTTCAAACGATATTTTATCTAATGCTTTTATTTTTGTATCTCTATAAGTTAAGGAAATATCTTTAAATGATAAATCTCCATTTATAATTGTTTTATCATTATTATAATTGACAATTCTTGGTTCTATATTTAAGAATTCATTTATTCTTTCTTGAGATGCAGATGCTCTTTGAATTAATGAGGTTACCCATCCAATGGAAGCTACAGGCCAAGCTAACATATTTACGTATATAATAAATTCTGCAATATTACCAGCACTTATTCGTTTAGCAAAAACCTCTAATCCACCTACATAAATTGTGAGTATAGTGCTTAGGCCGATTAATGTTATTATTAAAGGAATAAAAACAGCTTCAATTTTTACTAATTTAATTTGTTTTCTAGTGTATTCTTTGCAACTATTAAAAAAAGCTTTTACAGAATTATCTTCATTTGTAAATGATTTAATAATCTGAATACCTGAGAATGTTTCTTGAGATATTGATGTTATTTCGGAAAGTTGTGCTTGAACTTGTTCACTCTGTCTATTTATCTTGCTACTCACAAAATAAATAGAAATAGCTAAAATTGGTAAAGGGAAAAGAACAAATGCAGTTAAAGTTTTGCTAACTGCTAACATCTTTGTTATTACAAGAGAGAAGAGAACAATAATATTTATTGCATACATAAGGGTAGGGCCAATATACATTCTAACGCTAGTTACATCCTCTGTTATTCTATTCATAAGATCACCTATCTTATTCTCATTATAAAAAGAGATGCTTAATTCTTGATATTTATTAAAAATTTCATTTTTAATATCAAATTCAATCTTTCTAGACATAACAATAATTGTTTGTCGCATAAAGTATAGAAAGATTCCTTTTAAAATTGCGCATCCAACTATAAGAAGCCCATAGTTTAAAAGCTTGTTAGAAAGATTTCCTGTTTTAGGTTCTTTCATGTTTTTTAAGACATAATCAAGAGCTTCTCTAACAAATTCTGCTGGATATATTGCAAATATATTTGCAACAATAATAAATACAATTCCTAAACAAAGAATTTGTTTGTACTTCCAAAAGAATTTATTTAAATATTTTAAATGGTGCATTTAATTGTTATGTATGTTTTTTTTGAAAGCACAAAAATAATAAGTAATTTCGCGAACGATTAAAAAACTAGAAAATAAATTATTTTTTTTCAAATTTAATTCTAGTCTAACACAAAAAAAATTAGATATATGTCTAGTCATGTTGCTCAAATAAAATCCAAAAATAGTTTTTTAGAAATTATGAATTCAATGGGGCATGAGCAGTTAGTTTTTTGTCAAGATCAAAAAACAGGCTTAAAAGCAATTATTGCTATTCATAATACTAACCTTGGTCCAGCATTAGGCGGAACAAGAATGTGGAATTATTCTTCTGAAGAAGAAGCAGTTATTGATGTGTTAAGACTATCAAGAGGAATGTCTTTTAAAGCTGCTATAACAGGCCTTGAGCTTGGCGGAGGAAAAGCTGTTATTATTGGAGATGCTAAAACTCAAAAAACTCCTGAACTAATGCAGCGCTTTGGTAAGTTTGTTGATACACTTAATGGTAATTATATTACAGCTGAAGATGTTGGGATGAGCGAAAAAGATATGGAATATGTTAGGCTTTCAACTAAGCATGTCACTGGAATACCTGAGGCAATGGGGGGTAGTGGTGACCCTTCACCTGTTACTGCCTATGGGGTTTATATGGGTATGAAGGCATGTGCTAAGCATAAGTGGGGTAGCGATAGTTTAAAAGGAAAGAAAATTGTTGTTCAGGGGGTTGGTCATGTTGGTGAGAGCTTAGTTTCACATTTAAATGATGAAGGAGCTGAAATATTTATAAATGACATTAATTTGGAACAAGTACTTTTAACTTGTAGAAAATACGATGTTAAATCTCTAGATTCTTCTGAAATATTTGATTTTGATATGGATATTTATTCTCCATGTGCATTAGGAGCAACACTAAATCCTTCAAGTATTGCAAAATTAAAATGTGCTATTGTTTGTGGAGCTGCTAATAATCAATTAGAAGATGAAAATAGAGATTCATTATTACTTGCAAAAAAAGCTATTATTTTTGCCCCTGATTTTTTGGTTAATGCTGGAGGCTTGATTAATGTTTATTCAGAGCTTAAGAAATTTAGTAGAGAAGAAGCTTTAGATCAAACTAGTAAGATTTACAATACAACTCTAGATATTCTTAATAAATCAAAAGAAGAAAGCATAACTAGCTATGCTGCTGCTCTGAAAATTGCAAATGCAAGATTAGCTTCAAAGAATAAGAAATAAATTATGATAAGTAGAAGACATATTAGAATTAAAGTAATGCAATCACTTTATTCATATTTTTCTCAGAAGGAGAGTAGTATCTCCTCATGTGAAAAAGAAATGCTAAATCATATTGAAAATATTAATGAGCTTCATAATGTAGTATTATCTCTTTTGTTAGAAACTTTCAAGTATGCTGAAAATTACTTTGATGATAACAAAAAAAAGTTTTTACCTAGTTCTGAAGATTTAAACCCTAACACAAAATTTACTGATAATTTTATTTTTAAAATTTTAAAAAAAAGCTCTTCCTTATTAACTATATTAAAAAAATCCTCTTCTGTTTTACTTGATAATGATCATGATTTAATAAGAAAAATTTTTAAAGACATAATAAATAGTGAGACATATAGCAAGTATATGTTATTAGAAAATTCAACAAAAGATGATGATGTTAGATTTTTAAATAACGTATTGAATAACCACATTCTTAATAATCATGTTCTTCATCATGTTTTAGAAGAAAATAGTATTTATTGGATCGATGATTTGCCATTTGTTGCAACAATTGTAATGGGGAATTTTAAATTACATAAGGTAGCTAATCAAAAAAGTATTTTTAAAAATTCATCTGATAAGTTTTTTGCTAAAGAACTACTTTCTGGGGCTATATTGAATAATGAGGATTATGAAAAAGTTATTATTGAAAAATCTAAAAATTGGGATCTTGAAAGAATAGCATTGATGGATCAGATTTTGATTAAGATGGCATTTTGTGAGATACTAAATATGGAAGATTTACCAGTTAAAGTAACTCTGAATGAGTACATAGAAATCTCCAAATATTATAGTACTAATAAAAGCAAAATGTTTGTCAATGGTTTGTTAGATAATGCTGTTAATGATTTTAAATCTAAGAATATGATAAAAAAATCAGCGAAGGGTTTACTTTAACTTATTAATTTAAAATAAAAAATTATGTATAAATACTTATTAATATTAACTTTTTTAGTCATTAGTTGTGATGATGCTGTTAAAAAAGTTAACTCAAATGAAAAGAAGATTAGTTCAAAAGTAATTATGAATAATCAAACATTAGAAAATTCTAAAAACAATAATCAGCCTATTGTACAATTTGTTAAAGAAGAGCATAATTTTGGTGATATTACACAAGGGGAAGTTGTAAGCCATAATTTTGTTATTAAGAATTCAGGTAAATCTGATTTAATAATTAGCTCTGCAAAAGGAAGTTGCGGTTGTACTGTTCCTGTTTGGCCTAAAGACCCTATTAAGCCTGGCGCAGAAGCAGAAATAAAAGTAACTTTTAATAGTAAAGGAAGGTCAGGATCACAAACTAAGAAAGTTACAGTACTAACAAATGCTATTCCCAATACAAAAGTTTTAACAATAAGAGGGAATGTTATAATTAATTAAAAAAATGATTTTATTACAAGCTCAGACTTCGGGAACAGCATCTTTAATAATGTTTGGTTTAATTTTTCTTGTCATGTATTTCTTTATGATTAGACCTCAAATTAAAAAGCAAAAAAAGGAGAATCAGTATAGATCTCAATTAAAAACAAATGATAAAATTGTAACCCTTGGCGGTATCCACGGAAAGATTACAGAAGTTGGTAAGTCTACTTTTGTTGTTGAAGTGCATGGAGGAACTAAGTTAAGAATTGAACAATCAGCTGTTTCAATGTTAGGTAAAACTGATTTGACTGACAAATAATATTATATTTTTACTCTAAAGATATTTCGCAACTTATTGGATGGTGATCAGAGTATTTTTCATTATGTTTTATATATTTAGAAGTGCTAATTCCTTTACTTGTAAAAATATAATCTATCCTTAATAATGGTATTGAGGAATGAGTGTCTCCAATTCCTTTTCCTGAAAATACAAAAGCATCATTAAATTTTGATGAAATTGTTTTGTAAGTATATGACATTGGCGTGTCATTTAAATCTCCACAAATTAATGTTTTATATGGACTAGTTTGAATGTTATTTTTAATAATTTTAACTTCTTTACTTCTATTTTGAAAAGATAATTTTATTTTATTTGCCCAATTAGAATGAAGATGAATATTATATACTCTTAATGTATCATCTCCAATTTTTAAGTCTTTATAAATACATATATTATCTTTAACTATCTCACTTTTTATTTCAGCGTATTTTGAAAAAATTTGAAGTCTTGAGTTTTTAATTAATGGATGATAATTAAGTGAGTCAAAATATAGATTTTTTTCAAACTCTTCAAACTCTTGAATACATAGAATATCAGGATTTTCTTTATTAATAAGATCAATGATTTTTGCTTTAATACCTTTTTCTTTTATATTCTCATTTTTATTAAATAATCTAACATTATATGATAGTACTTTAGCTGTATTATTAGTTGTTATATTCTTTAATTCATTAATGCCAATAAATTTTTCAATAAAAGAGGATCCAATTAATAAAATTATAATATTTGCCCAAACATATTTTTTCCAACTAAAAAACCAGAAAATTAAAAATATAATATTAATGAAAAATAAAAATGGGTAAATTAATCCTGTAAATGCGATAGGCCAGAATTTAACAGGGTCTGTCATTGGAGATAAATAACTTAATAATAAAGTAAACAGCAACAGTGAATTAATAAGATATAAAAATTTGAATATATATTTCATTTTATTTATTTCTTTTACTTGCGTTAAATAAAATTTCTTTTTCATTTTTATTTAAACTACTATATCCCGACTTTGATATTTTTTCTAATATATTATCTATTTTATTTTGATTTTTTTTAATGTTATTTTTTTTGCCAAAAATATTCATTGCGAAAATCTTATTTATTATTTGATAAAGGTTCTTTGAAATATCTACACCTTTATTTAGTTGTTTTATATAAATATACCCAAATAAAGCTCCTCCAATATGAGCAATATGTCCTCCGGCATTTCCTTTAGGGATACTTATTATATCTAATATAATTAAAGCAAATGCTAAATATTTTATTTTAATCATACCAATAAATGGTATTTGTATACGATAGTTAGGAATATGTGTTGAAATTGCAAACATAATGGCTAAAACTGATGCTGATGCACCCATTGCTTTTGCGTTTTGGTTAACTATTTCAAAGGCCGGTAAATAATTAAATGATAAAATGAAAAGAAGTCCACCACAAATACCACCCATAAAATATGTGCTTAAGAATTGTTTTTCGCTAAAATAATCTAGAAATAATTTACCGGAAAAATGTAGCCAAATCATATTAAATAATAAATGAATAAATGTTTTGTGAAAAAACATATATGATATTATAGACCAAGGCTGTTTTATTAAAGTATTAGTATTTGATGGTAGAATTAATTTTTCTATTGAAGGACTAGCATCTAACATAAAAAGACTACACATTACAATTAAGATATTGTAAGTGAGAAAAATCCCAACATTTATATAAATTAGCTTATATAAAATATTAGTATTTTTAAAATCCTTTATTAGTTTGTTAATTAATCTCATTTTAATAAAAAGAGCTAGAATTTTTTTTCCAATATTTAATTAGAATATATCCAAATAACATTCCTCCAAGATGTGCGAAATGTGCTACATTATCTGCAGGGTTATTGCTTAATCCTGAATATAGTTCTAGAGCTCCATATACCATTACAAAATATTTTGCTTTTATTGGAATAGCAAAATATACATAAAGTAATGTGTTTGGAAAAAGCATTCCAAATGCTAATAAAAGCCCAAATACCGCACCAGAGGCTCCTACAGTTGGGGTAAGAACAAGTTGAGTTAATCGTTTAGAACTGGAAATGTTAGGGTTGTATTTTCCTTCAATTGCTAAATCAAGAAGTTGTGGGAATTGACTGCTTATTTCAATTATTTGAAATTGTGTAACCATCAAGTGAATAATTGCAGCACCAAGAGCAGTTACTATGTAGTAAATTAAAAATCTTTTGGCACCCCAAATATTTTCTAAAACTTTGCCAAACATCCAAAGTGCAAACATGTTAAAAAATAGATGTGTTAAACTCCCGTGCATAAAAAAATGAGTTACTAGCTGATAAGGACGAAAATCCTCTGATTGAAACTGATGAAGTCCAAATATTTTAACTAAATCAATACCGAGTTTTTGAAGCGATATTGTAGCAAAAAAGAATAAGCCATTTATGATTAATAGGTTTTTTACTATTTCAGGTAATTGACTAAAACTACTAGGTTTGTACATTATTTAATTATTTTTTCTAATTCTACAAGATTCAAATCAATTATTATTGGTTTGCCAGATATAGATCTGTTAGGAGATGAGCAGTTATTTAGTTCTGCATTGATCTTTACCATTTCATCTTCAGAAAGTTTTTGATTATTACTAATTGACATACTAATAGCAAGACCACGTGCAATTTTATTTCTGTTATCTAAATTAACCTCATCTTCAGTTTTATATTGTTCAATAATTGACTCTAATAGGTGAGTTACATTTTCAGCTGATGCTTCAGCTGGAATAGCTTTTATAATTATATTTCTATTATCTAAAATATATTCAAAACCTATTTTTCTAATATCTGATGATATTTCTTGTAAAATTTGAATGTCATTATTGTTTAAACTTATTTCTTTAGGGAAAATTAGAGTTTGAGATAAAAACTCTTGATCATTAGAATTAGAATTGAAGTACTCAAATAGTATCCTTTGATGTGCTTTTCTTTGATCAATTATAACTGCGCTATTATTACTAGTTCTTAAAATATATTTCTTTTTAAGTTGTACAAATCTAAATGATTGTTCAGGCTCACCAATATTAATAAAATTAAGATTTTCATTAATTATTTCTTTAGAAACATTTGATTTGTTAAATGAGCTAAATGGATTATAGTTAGAATCAATATTTATTTTTGGCTCAATTATTCTTTGATCTTTTTTTACTTCAATATTAAATGAATTCTCTTGATGAAAGTCTATACTAGGAGATATATTGTATTGTCCTAAAGATTTTTTAACTGCAGCTCTTAAAATTGAATAAATTGCTTTTTCATCATGAAATTTTATTTCAGTTTTGCTTGGATGTATATTTATATCAATGTTTTTTGGTTCTATAACTAAATTAATAAAAAAGGAAGGGAAAAAATCTGTTGCAATTAGTCCTTCAAAAGCTTTAAATATTGCATTTTGAAGATAATAGCTTTTTACAAATCTACTATTAACAAAAAGGTATTGTTCTCCACGAGTTTTTTTAGCTGATTCTGGTTTTGAAATAAATCCATTAAGACTTACCAAAGATGTCTTTTCTAAAACTGGAACTAATTGTTCATTTTTTTTATTTCCGATCAGATTAACTATTCTTTGTCTTAAATTTGACTTTGGTAAAAAGAATATTTCTTCATTATTATGAGATAAATTCATTTTAATTTCCGGATGTGCTAGCGCTATTCTTGAAAATTCTTCAGTAATGTGTCTCATTTCAACATTATCAGATTTTAAAAATTTTCTTCTTGCTGGTACATTGAAAAATAAATTCTTAATTTTTATTGAGGTCCCACTATTGCATGATACTTGTTTTTTTTCTGTAATTATTCCACCTTTAACATTTAAAGAATCTCCTAGTTCATTATTAAATTTTTTTGTTTGTATTTCCATGCTAGAGATAGCAGCTATCGATGACATGGCTTCACCTCTGAACCCCATTGTTTGAATGTTAAATAAATCTGCGGCAACTTTAATTTTAGAAGTAGCATGTCTTTGAATACATATTTCAAGATCTTCAGCAGTCATTCCACATCCATTATCAATAATGTTAATTAATGTTTTTCCAGAGTCTATTATAAAAAGTTGTATTTCAGTTGCTCCTGAGTCAAGTGAATTCTCTACTAATTCTTTAACTACTGATGCTGGTCTTTGTATAACTTCTCCAGCTGCAATTTGATTAGCAACATTTTCTGGTAATAATTTTATAATGTTCAATGAATGGTTTTTTATTACTTTAAAAGAATGTATGCTAACAAAGATAAGATAATAATTATAAAAATTATTTTAAAATTTCTTCTTTTTAAAGTATATGGATTACTAATTCTATCAAATTTTATATTAGATTTATTTTTGTTTTTAAATTTTAGTTTTTTTTCTTTTATTGAGTAGTATCTAGTATGAAATTGAAATTCTTTTAGTTTTGGTGATTTAAAAAAAGATGGAAGATTTGGTGCTTTCATATATTTGTAAAATTAGAAAATTATCTTTTGAAAAAGCGTTAATAAGTAAGCTAGATACTTAGCGTTTTTTAATAATTTGAACTATTACAATTTATATCTTTGTAATGATGAAGAAATTATTTAAAATTTTATTGATCATTGCTTTGTTTAGCGTTAAGGTCTCATACTCAGAAAATCCAAAAATACCAGAATTTTTAAATGTCAACAATTCATGGGTTGATAGTCTGATGTTTACTTTGTCTGAAGATGAGAAAATTGCTCAACTATTTATGATCTCAGTACTTTCAAATCAAGATGAGAAATACAATAAAAACATTGCTGACATAATTAATAGATATAAAATTGGAGGTTTAATGTTTTTACAGGGAGGTCCAATACGACAAGCTAAATTGACAAATTATTTTCAATCAATTTCTAAAGTTCCTCTTATGATTGCTTTAGATGCAGAGTTTGGGCTTGCAATGCGTTTAGATTCTACTTTTCGTTTTCCATGGCAAATGACACTTGGAGCAACTTCAGATACTAATCTTATCTTTCAAATGGGTGCAGAGATTGCTCGGCAATGTAAATTAATTGGTGTTAATATTAATTTTGCTCCAGTTGTTGATGTAAATTCTAATCCTAAAAACCCTATTATTAATAATAGATCTTTTGGTGAGGATCCATTTAAAGTTGCACAACTAAGTCTGGCATACATGAGAGGATTACAAGAAAATAATGTTTTGGCTTGTGCTAAGCATTTTCCTGGTCATGGTGATACTGACCAAGATTCGCATAAGACACTTCCTTTAGTTAATCATAATAGAGAGACATTAGACAAAATTGATATTTATCCATTCAAAAAATTGATTGATAATGGTTTAGGAAGTATAATGACTGCTCATTTATATATTCCATCACTTGAAGAAAACAAATTATTACCAGTATCATTATCCAAAAAAGTTGTGACAGATTTATTAGTCAAAGAGCTCAATTTTAAGGGTTTAAAATTTACTGACGGTTTAAACATGAAAGCTGTTAGTGATTTATATTCTCCAGGTGAATTAGATGTGAAGGCGCTAATTGCAGGTAATGATGTTTTGTTATGTGCAGAAGATGTCCCTTTGGCTATTGAAAAAATTAAAGAAGCGTTAAATAATGGCCTTATTTCTAATAAAGAAATAGAAGAAAAATGCAGAAAGATTTTGCTAGCCAAAAAGTGGATGAAACTGGATAGTTATACTCCATTGTTAATTGAAGAAATTAAAAATAATATTTGTCAGGAAAATACACTTGTAATAAATAATAAACTGGTAAAATCATCTCTTACATTATTGCAAAATTATGATAATATAATTCCTCTTAAAAACCTTGATACACTAAAAATAGCTAGCGTTGCAATTGGAGAATCTGGGCATATCTTTCAAAAATCTTTAAATCTTTATCAAAGAGTTGATACTTTTAGTATTGCTGAAGATGCTGGAGTTAAGGATCAGGCATATTTGCTTAATCAACTTGCAAAATATAATCTAGTCATTGTTAGCGTTCATAAATCAAATAAAAATTTTTGGAATTCATACAAAATTTCTAAATCAACAGATATTTTTATTCAAACTATTGCTATGCAATCTAAAGTTCTTTTAACTGTATTTGCTAATCCTTATAGTTTAAATTCATTTCTTTTTACAGATAATTTCGATGGTTTATTACTAGCTTATCAAAATAGTGATCTTGCTCAAGACTTTGCTGCTCAATCTATTTTCGGAGGTATTAGTATAGATGGTAAAACGCCTGTTCAGACAAATCATTTTAAAATAAATAGTGGGCTTAATACTCTTGCTTTTAGAATGTCTTATGTAAATAGTTATGACATTAATATTGATAGTAAATTAGATTATTCAATTGATAGTATTATTAAAAATGCTATCGATAACAAAGCTTTTCCAGGCTGTCAAGTTTTGATTGCTAAAGGAGATCAGGTTTTTCTGAATAAATCTTATGGTTTTCATACATATGATAAAAAAATTAAAGTTTCAAAATCTGATGTTTATGATTTGGCATCTATAACTAAAATTGCATCTACTATTCCTTCTCTTATGAAATTAGTTGATGAAAATAGATTTAGTTTGCAAGCAAATCTTGGCTATTACTTAAATATTCAAAATTCTAATAAACATCAGTTGCTAATAAAAGATATACTCGCTCATCAGGCAGGTCTTCAATCGTGGATACCATTCTATAAAAAAACTCTTTATAAAGATTCCATTCTTAATACATTCAGTTTAAGAGATACCTTGTATTCAAAATTTAGAAGTTTAGAATTCCCAATTGAAGTTGCTGATTCTGTTTTCCTGCATTTCTCATATCCAGATTCTATTTTTAATCAAATCATTGAGTCTGATTTGTTATTAGAAAATGAATATGTTTATAGTGACTTAGGTTATTATTTGTTGAAACCCGTAATTGAAAATATTTCGAAATTATCATTAGAAGATTATACAAATTTTAATTTTTATAAAAAACTTGGAATGGAAAATTTAGGTTATTTACCTAGAAAGAGATTATCTCTTTCAAGAATAATTCCAACCGAAAATGATTTTATATTTAGAGGCCAATTAATAAAAGGATATGTTCATGATATGGGAGCTGCAATGTTTGGTGGTGTAGGTGCTCATGCTGGTTTGTTTTCAAATGCTAATGATTTAGCTAAGCTAATGCGAATGTTTTTAAATAATGGTGTTTATGCTGATCAAAGATTTTTAAGTAAAAATGTTATACAAAGATTTACGGATTGTCAATTTTGTGAGCTTGATAACAGAAGGGGTGCAGGCTTTGATAAGCCAGCATTAGAACATCAAGAAGGAGGTCCAACCTGCAAGTGTGTATCTAAATTAAGTTTTGGCCACTCAGGATTTACAGGGACTCTTGCTTGGGCAGATCCAGAAACTCAGATTATTTATATCTTTTTATCTAATAGGATTTACCCAGATGCTTCAAATAAAAAACTATTAGAAATGAATGTAAGGACTGATATAATGGATCTTATCTTTAAATACAATAAATTAAGTGTAGATAGTATACCTGTTTCAAAAAATCAGCTTGATAAATTATTTTTAAATAAAAATATAGAGTCTGTTGACACAGCAATTGAAATTAATTTAAATGATTTACAACCAATTTATGAAGAATAAACTTAATATTGGGATAGTATGTTATCCAACTTATGGCGGAAGTGGTGTAGTTGCTACGGAGTTAGGTGTTGCTTTTGCTGAAAAAGGACATTGTGTTCATTTCATATCTTATGATCAGCCCTTTCGTTTAGATTTGTTTTCTGATAAGATTTTTTATCATGAAGTTAGTGTTCCAAATTATCCATTATTTGAGTATACTCCTTATGAGCTTAATTTGACAAGTAAATTAATTGATGTTGCGATTCATGAAAAATTAGATGTATTGCATGTTCATTATGCAATTCCTCATGCATCTGCTGCAGTCAGTGCAAAACAAATTTTAGCGACTTACGGTATCCATTTGCCAATAATTACAACTTTACATGGAACAGATATAACATTGCTTGGAAAAGATAAATCATTCAAGCCAGTAATTGAGTATGCTATAAATTCTTCTGATGCTGTTACTACTGTTTCAAAGAATTTAAGAGATGTAACAAATAAAAATTTCAATATAAATCGATCTATAGACTATATTCCTAATTTTATAGATATTAGACTCTACAATAAAAAGAAGAATATTAATAGAAAAAGATTTGCTAAAGATGATGAGTTTATTTTAACTCATATTTCAAACTTCAGAGAGGTTAAAAGAATTGAGGATGTTATTAAAGTTTTCGCTAAAGTAAATGCTAAAGTAGATGCTAAATTAATTATGGTTGGAGATGGTCCTGATAGACTTAAAGCTGAACAATTATGTAGGACTTTAAATATTTCTAATCAAGTTCTTTTTCTTGGGAAATTAAAAGTTATTGAAGATGTTTTATCTATTTCAGATGTTTTTATTCTTCCTTCAGAAACTGAAAGTTTTGGTCTTGTAGCATTAGAGGCAATGGCTAGTAAAGTTGCAGTTGTTTCTACAAATAGTGGGGGATTGCCTGAAGTTAATCTTGATGGTAAAACTGGTTTTCTTTCTGATGTTGGAGATATAGAGAAAATGAGTAAAGACGTTATTCATTTATTTTCTGATAAAGAATTATTATTTAAAATGAAGAAGAATGCTTATAATCACGCAAAATGTTATGATTTGCCTAGAATTTTACCTCAATATGAGGAGATTTATTTAAAATTATTTAAAGAATAATTTATGATTAAAATTGGAATAACTGGTAATATTGGGGTTGGGAAGACATATGTTTCAAGTATTTTAACAAAAATGGGTTATTCCGTATTTCTTTCTGATAATATTGCAAAGGAATTAATGAATAATAATAAAGAATTAAAAATATTATTGAAAAATAATTTTGGTGAAAGTATTTTTAGTGCTGGTCGAATTAATAAAGAATTTATAACAAATAATATTTTTAATAATACTAGCTTTAGGCAAAAACTAAATTCATTAGTTCATCCTTTTGTTGATAGAAGTTTTGAGCTTTGGTGTAAATCTCAAAAGTCTCAAATCATATTTAAAGAAGCTGCTATAATTTTCGAAACAGGATTAAATAAAAAGCTTGATTTTGTAATTTGTATTACAGCAAAATCTTCCTTACAGATTTCTAGGGTAAAAGCAAGAGATGGTAGAAGTGAATTGGAGATTAATCAAATTATAAATAATCAAATGAAACAATCTGAAAAAGAAGAGTTATCAGATTTTATTATTCATAATAATGAAACAGAATCACTTTTATTGCAAATTACTGAGATCTTAAAGCAAGTAACTGTTTCTTAGAAAAGAAACTTAAGTACTAAATAAATTATTAATAAGTCAAGAAAAAGTAATAAACCAAAAAGCATTGGGCTTTGTTCGTATAGTTCTTTTAATTTCTCCCAAAAATCTTCCATTTAATCTTTTATTAGTTCAAGAAGAGCAATATTCTCAACATGATGAGTTTGAGGAAACATATCAACAGTTTGAATGTTAGAAACAAAATATTTTTCATTTAATAATGCAATATCTCTAGCTTGAGTAGCTGAGTTACAACTTACATAAACAATTTTTTTTGGTAAAATAGCTAATATTTGCTCTACAACTTTTTTATGCATTCCATCTCTTGGAGGGTCAGTTATTATAACATCAGGATATGAATTTTTTTTAATAAATTCTTCAGTAAATATTTCTTTCATATCTCCAGTATGAAAAATACAATTATTAATATTATTAAATTTTGCATTTTCTCTTGCTGCTACTATTCCTTCATCTACGGAATCAATGCCAACTACAATTTTAGCTTTTTTAGATATAAACTGTGCAATTGTTCCAGTACCTGTGTAAAGATCATATACTACTTCATCCCCTTTTAATTGTGCAAGTTCTCTAGTTTTTTTATAAAGAATTTTTGCTTGTTCAGAATTAGTTTGAAAAAATGACTTGGGTCCAATTTTAAAAACTAAATCTTCAATTTTTTCGTTAATAAATTTTTCACCGCTAAAGCAGTGTATATCTTGATCATATAGTGTGTTATTTGCTTTTTTATTTATGGTAAACAATAGCGAAGATATTTCGGGAAAACTATCTCTTAAAAATATCATTAATTCCTCAATTTTAATTTTATCATTTTTATAAAATTGCATAAGTACCATTAGTTCATTTGTTGTTGAGGTTCTAATAATTAAATTTCTTAACAGACCTTCTTGATTACGAATATCAAAGAATTCTAAATCATTTTCTTTAGCATAGTTTCTAACAGCTGTCCTAATTTTATTTGAAGGTTCTTTTTGAAGATGACATTTTTTTAAATCAATAACTTTGTCAAACATACCTGGAACGTGAAATCCTAAAGCATTTTTATCTATGATCTCTTTATTGTTATTTATTTCTTCATTTGTTAACCATTTCTTGTTTGAAAAAGTAAACTCCATTTTATTTCTATAGAAATATTCATTTTTACTTCCAAGAATTTTCTCATGTTTAGGTATTGTAACACCTCCAATTCTTATTAAATTATTTAAAACCTCATTCTGTTTAAAATGTAATTGACTTGCATAGCTCATATTTTGCCATTTACATCCACCACATGATCCAAAATGTTCGCATTCTGGTTCAATTCTATTTTTAGATTTTTCTTTTATAGTGTCTATTCTGGCCTCCCAATATTTTTTTCTTCTTTTAAATACGGTAATATTACATATGTCCCCGGGCACACCACCTTGAACAAAAATAATTCTTCCATCGTGTTTTGCAACAGATTTTCCTTTATTTGCTGTATCAACAATTTCTATGTTTTCAATGTAAATATGCTTTCTTCTGTTTTGTCTTGACATCTTACAAATTTAGTTATTCTTAGTTTAAAGTATTATTTTTGTTTGCTAATTAAAAACAAGTATGAAAGAGGATAAAAAATATATTGATTTAGAAAATAAGTACGGTGCTCATAATTACCACCCTCTTCCTGTAGTTTTATCTAAAGGTGAAGGTATTTTTGTTTGGGATATAAATGATAAAAAATATTACGATTTTTTATCTGCTTATTCAGCGGTTAATCAAGGACACTGTCATCCTAAAATTGTTAAAGCACTTAATGATCAAGCATCTGAATTAACTCTCACCTCAAGAGCATTTCATAATAATGTTTTAGGCTCTTATGAAAAATATATTACTAAGCTTTTTGGTTATGATAAAGTTCTTCCTATGAATACAGGTGTTGAGGGAGGGGAAACAGCGAATAAACTTGCCAGGAAATGGGGTTATTTACATAAAGGTATTGCCAAGAATAAAGCTAAAATTATTTTTGCTAATGGAAACTTTTGGGGTAGAACACTAGCGGCTATATCTAGTTCTGATGATCCTTTATCTTATGAAGGTTTTGGTCCATATATGCCTGGATACCATTTGATTCCTTATAATGATTTAAATGCTTTAGAATTAGAGTTGCAAGATAAGAATGTTGCTGCATTTATGGTTGAGCCAATACAAGGTGAAGCTGGAGTTGTTGTTCCAGATGAGGGCTATTTATCCGGTGTAAGAAAGTTGTGTACAAAATATAATGTATTATTTATTGCGGATGAAGTACAAACAGGAATTGCTAGAACTGGAAAAATGCTTGCTTGTGATTATGAGGATGCTAGACCTGATATATTAATTTTAGGAAAAGCTTTATCCGGTGGTGTATTACCAATTTCTGCTGTTTTAGCTGATGACGAAGTAATGTTAACAATTCAGCCTGGAGAACACGGATCAACTTTTGGAGGAAATCCTCTTGCTTGTAGAGTTGCTCAAGCAGCTTTAGAAGTAGTAGTTGATGATAATCTAGCACAAAATGCATTTGAGCTAGGAGATTTATTTAGATCAGAGTTAAATGAAAAATTATCATCATGTAAGCTTGTTAAATTAATTAGAGGAAAAGGCTTATTAAATGCTATTGTTATTAATGATTCTGTTGATAGTTCTACTGCATGGGATATTTGTATGAAACTTAGAGATAACGGTCTTTTAGCAAAGCCAACTCATGGTAATATTATTAGATTTGCCCCTCCATTAGTTATAAATAAAAAACAACTCCTTGAAGCTGTAGAAATTATTTCAGAAACAATCATAACTTTTAGTTAGATTGTTTTTTATTAGATTTGTAATATATATGAAACTCTTATTTAAAAATATTTTAGTTTACACACTCGCTTTATTTGTAGTATCTATAAGCGTAGGATTTAATATTTCTAAAATTAATTGTCATCAAAATATTTCTGTTTACATTGGAAATATTGAAGATAAATGTCATTCGCAAAGCACAAATATTGAGTCTGCACTCACTAATGAAGTGTCATGTTGTAGTGTCTTAGAGGAAATTACATGTTGTTCTTCTTTTAACTGTATGTGTGAAAAAAAATTGTCTAATATTCATTTTAATTTTCAAACTCTTCTTTTAGAAAAAAGTAATTTTAGTTTACTTTCTGTTCTTAAAATTAACTTTAAAAAAGTCGTATACTTTTTGCCTTATTTATGGTGTTTTAGTCTTTCCTCTGAAGCTCCTTTAATTATTCATAAACCTTTACTTTCGAAAACCCAATCTTTCGTTATTTAATTTTTTTGATTATCAGCTAATCTGAATCTGTTAATTTAAAAAATTTAAAAAAATGAAAAAATATTATATTACAATTTTAGTTATGTTCCTTTTTTATAATGCATTTACTCAAAGTATAAATGGTAAAGTATTTGAAATTTTAAAAGATGGTACGTATTCTCCAGTTTCTGGAGCAAATGTTTACTGGCAAGGTACTCAAACAGGTACTGTCACTGATAAAGAAGGTGATTATACTATTTCTGAGGCTGATACATTTGATGAAGATGGCAATGCAACATTGATGGTTAGCTATGTTGGATATGAATTAATCACTAAAGAGTTTATTGATAATCTATTTATTTTTTATTTATCTAATTCCATTAAATTGGATGAAATTAATGTTAAAGGTAGACAGACTGCTTCAAAATTTTCTACAATTAATTCATTAAACTTGGAGACTCTCTCTACAAAAGAGCTAGAAAAAGCTGCATGCTGTAATCTTTCTGAGAGCTTCGGTACTAATGCAAGCGTTGATGTGGCGATTAATGATGGTATCTCTGGAGCAAAAAAAATTAAAATGCTTGGTCTAGACGGTGTGTATACTCAAATTACTCATGAAAATATGCCGCTAATTCGTGGTCTTTCTTCCGCATTTGGATTAACACATGTTCCAGGTACATGGATTGAGAATATTCAAATTATTAAAGGAAATGGTTCAGTTATTAATGGCTTTGAATCTTTTACAGGTCAGATTAATCTTGAATATTTTAAACCAGAATCAGCAGATAAAATATTTTTAAACTTATATGGTAATGGTGATGGGCAAATTGAGAATAATTTAATTTTATCAAAAAGAAAAGGAAATTGGCAAAGTAATTTGTTTACTCACATTTCTTCACATTCGATTGATCATGATAGAAACAGTGATGGGTTTTTAGATATGCCAAAATACAATCAGTTTAATTTTTTAAATAGATGGAAATATTTTGGTAATCCTAAATATAGTATGCAGGTGTATGTTAGAGGATTAATGGAGGATAGAGAAGGTGGTACTTATGATGACAGGGTTAGTCCTTTTGAAGTTAATATTGATAACAGACTTCTTGAGCTTTCTACCAAAACTGGTTTGATTATGCCCAAGCAGGTTGGTAAAAGTATTGGTTTGCAAACATCATTTAGAACTCATTTGATGAATGCTAAATTTGGTTCTAAATCTTATGAAGGTTTACAACAAAGTATGTACTTAAATTTAATAAGACAAACTTTCATTAATGATTGTAATCATAAATTAAAATATGGAATTAGTTTCTATGGTGATAACATGGAAAATAGTTTAATAAAATATAATACTGCAAATCCTTTAGATGGTATAACTGCTGCTTGGTATAGTATGAATATTCCTGTTGATAGTAGAAGAGACCTTATTACAGGTGTTTTTTCTGAATATAATTATGTTTGGACAGAAATAATTGGTATTACAGCAGGTGTTAGGGGAGATTATTATAATAAAACAGAAGATTTTTATATTTTACCTAGATTAAATTTAAAGTATAATCCATCTGAAAGTACTGCGATTCGTTTAAGTGGAGGAAGGTCATTAAGAATAGCTAATCCTATTTCTGATAATATTTCATTACTTGCATCTAATCGTGATGTTTTAATTGATGAGACACTCATGCCTGAAATTGCCTGGAATTATGGTGTCAATCTAATCACTAATTTTTATCTTTTTAATAGAGAGGCCGCATTTAATATTGATTTTTATAGAACAGAATTTGAGAATCAAATTGTTGTTGATATGGAAGATCAAGATTTTATTTCTTTTTATAATTTAAATTCTGAATCAGGAGAAACACATAGATCTTATGCAAATGCCTTACAATTAGATGTGACTTATGAATTATTTGATAGGTTTGATTTGAAATTGGCTTATAAGTTAAATGATGCTAAATCAACATTTTCTCAAGAGTTAAAAGAACTTCCACTATTACCAAAAGAAAGAGCTCTTCTTAATTTTTCTTATACAGATGTAGCTGAAAGTTGGGTTTTTGATTTTACCTGTAATTATATTGGAAAGAGTAGGATTCCTGAACATATCATGATTAATAAAGAGTACTCAAATCCTTATAATTTATTTAACTCACAGGTAACTAAAAAGTTTAATAATATTGATATTTACTTAGGGTCTGAAAATATTTTTTCAGTAGTTCAAGAAAACCCTATTATATATTCTTATGATCCATCAAATAAGAATTTTGATGCTTCAATGATATGGGCTCCAATAATGGGTAGATTGTTTTACTTTGGACTAAGGTATAGAATAAAATAATTAACCCTTTAGAAGCGTGTTTAGAATAGAAATTGCAGATTCTGATATAATTGTTCCAGGACCAAAAACTTCACTGACTCCATTTTCATATAAGAAGTCATAGTCTCTTTGAGGAATTACGCCCCCTGCTATTATTAATACGTTTGAATTTTTATATTTTTTTATTTCATTAATAACTTTTGGGATAAGTGTTTTATGACTGCCAGCTAAAGAAGAAATTCCTAAAATATGAACATCATTTTCTATTGCTTGTTTAGCAACTTCAATAGGAGTTTGAAATAAAGGGCCAATGTCTACATCAAAACCTAAGTCAGCAAAAGAGGTTGCAACAACTTTTGCGCCTCTGTCATGACCATCTTGACCCATTTTAGCAATCATTATTCTAGGTCTCCTTCCTGTTTTTTTGGCAAAATGATTAGAAAGTGATTGTGCTTCTTGAAAGGTTTTATTGTCTTTTATTTCCATTTTATATATGCCAGAAATTACTTGATTATTTGCTTGGTATCGTCCAAATTCTGATTCACAAGCAGAAGATATTTCCCCAAGAGTTGCTCTTAATTTAGCTGCATTTACTGCTAATTCTAAAAGATTACCCTTGTTTTCTTTACAACATTTTGTTATCTCCTCCAAAGCTAATTTAACACTTTTATTATTTCTTTCTTTTTTTATCTTTTTTAGATTACTTATTTGTTCCTCTCTAACTTTTGTATTATCAATTTCAAGGATTTCTATTTTTTTATCTTCTTCATTGGATTTATTGAAGTTAACTCCAATTATTTTATCTTGATTACTGTCTATTCTAGCTTGTTTTTTTGCAGCTGCTTGTTCAATTTTCATTTTTGGCAACCCGCTTTCTATAGCTTTTGACATGCCTCCAGCCTCTTCTACTTCTTGTATAAGACCCCAAGCTTTTTCTGCAATTTCTTTAGTTAAATGTTCAATATAGTACGCTCCTCCTAATGGGTCGACAGTGTCACATATTCCAGTTTCATTTTGAAGATAAATTTGAGTTTCTCTAGCAATTTTAGCTGAAAATTCACTTGGAAGAGCAATTGCTTCGTCTAAGGCATTTGTATGGAGGCTTTGTGTTCCTCCCATTATTGCTGCCATTGCTTCTAAACACGTTCTACTAATGTTATTAAATGGATCTTGCTCTGTAAGACTCCATCCACTTGTTTGGCAATGGGTTCTTAATGCCATTGATTTTGGATTTTTCGGATTAAACTCTTTAATGATTTTTGCCCATAAGATTCTAGCTGCTCGCATCTTTGCAATTTCAGTAAAGTAATTCATTCCTATTCCCCAAAAAAATGATAATCTTGGAGCAAATTCATCAATTTTCATTCCAGCCTTTATTCCAGTTCTTACGTATTCTAAGCCATTTGCCAATGTATAAGCTAATTCTATATCTGCTGTAGCGCCAGCTTCTTGCATATGGTAGCCAGATATAGAAATACTATTAAATTTTGGCATTTTTTCGGTAGTGTATTTAAAGATATCACCTATGATTTTAATTGAATGCTCTGGAGGGTATATGTATGTATTTCTAACCATAAATTCTTTAAGAATATCATTTTGAATAGTTCCTTTTAATTCTTTGATATCAATTCCTTGTTCTATAGCTGCAACTATATAGAAAGAAAGAATTGGTATAACAGCTCCATTCATCGTCATTGATACAGATATTTGATCTAATGGTATTTTATTGAATAGTACCTTCATGTCTTCAACAGTATCAATAGCAACTCCAGCCATTCCAACATCTCCCTCAACTCTTGGGTGATCAGAATCATATCCGCGATGTGTTGCTAAATCAAATGCTACAGATAATCCTTTTTGACCAGCTGCAAGGTTTTTTTTATAAAAATTATTAGATTCTTTTGCAGTTGAAAAGCCAGCATATTGTCTAATTGTCCATGGTTTTTTTACATACATTGTGCTATATGGTCCTCTTAAAAAGGGAGGTTTTCCAGCGATAAAACCTATGTGTTCAATTTCATTAATAATAGATTTATTGTATTCTGTTTTTAATGCTATTCCTTCAGCTGCTTGCCATGTTTTACTATTCTTTTTTTTAATTTCTTCAGGTGCTATTTTATAATCTTTTAAAAATTGATTTGTCAAATATTCAATGTAGTAGGAGCCTTTTAATGGGTCAGTTACTTTATCAAGATAGCTTTCTTTTTTAAATATTTCAAATTGATTTCTTGTAATTCTATCAGAAAATTTATTTGCTTTCTCATAATTTACGTTAAATGAATTAATTAAAATTGCATCTGAACCTCCAAATTGAGCTGATAAATATTCTGTAGTTGTTTTGGAGATATTATTATAATTATCTTTTTCTGCTTTATTAATTATAGAAGTTGAAGATAAAATATAAGCCTCTGTTCCAGTTTTGTGTTCCCATAATATTCTAAACGCTCTCAACTTAGCAATTTCCATAAAAAAGTTACTTCTTATTGTAAACTTAAATTGGACTTTAGATTTGAATTTTACACCTTCTATGAAAGCAAATTGAATTTGTTCTTTGAAACTAACTGCAGGAACAATTATTGTATTTATTATTTCTTTTGAAATAATTTTTTCTTTTCCGTGAATTGCTCCATGAATTTTTTTCTTAACAATGAATTCTTCTAACTCTTCTAAGAAATTTTTGTCATAATTAGAAAAGTTAATTTGGATATATTCTGTGTGTATTCCTTTTAGTAAAGAGCTTAAGTTAACTGGATGTGTAAAGCAAATTCCAGTTATGCCATTGTGAAGAGCTTCTAAAGCAATTTTATTTGCATTTTTATCTCTTGCATCTATCAATTGAAAGTTTTCAGAAAATATCGGAAATTTAGCTGAATATTTTTGTTCGTTTAGATGATAAAAAGGTTTAATTTCTATGTTTTCAACGTGTTTAGTTATCTGCTCAATATTTTTATTTTGTATTTCTTTGCAAATATTTTCTTCCCATTCTTTAGAATTTGATTTAGAGAAGTTTTGATAGAGTTTATTCATTATTATTTTTTCTAATTATATATATATCTTCATTCTCTTTTTTCATTAGAAATTTTTCACGAGCAAATTTTTCTCTTTTGCTACTATCATTTATTATATCGCTTAACTCTGTACTGTCATTAATGATCTCATTCTTATAAAATGATTTTTGCTCTTTAAGGCTTTCAATTTTTTTTGAAAATTTATATTGTTTGATTAAATTATTGGTATCAATAAATATGATCCAAATTACAAATAGAAAGATTGCAAAAAAATATTTATTTTTTATGAAATTAGGAATTTTTTTAATCAAATTATTAAAGCTCATCATATAAACAAATATAATAATAAGTTATTTATACAAATCAATTACCCAATCAGAAATATTGTTGGTTGTTTGTCGATATTAATGTTAAAACATTTCCATTCCTCTATTGATCTTGTGATAATTTTTTCATTGTTAGATGTAATGTTTGATGCTATACATAAATTTGTGTCCAATAAGCAGTTTTTTAAAATAGCATCAAATAATTTATTGTTTCTATAAGGAGTTTCCATAAATATTTGTGTCTGATTTAAACTTCTAACAGATTTTTCTAGTTGTTTAATTTTTGTGTTACGATCTTTTGAATTTATTGGAAGATATCCATGAAAAACGAAGTTTTGTCCATTCATGCCAGATGCTGCAAGGGCTAAAAATATTGATGATGGTCCCACTATTGGTACCACTTGAATTTCATGTTTATGAGCAAATTTTACAACTTCTGATCCAGGGTCTGCTATTGCAGGCATACCTGCTTCAGAAATTATTCCAATATCATTACCGGTTAAAAAATAAGGAAGTAATTCTTTTGTAAAATCTAATTTGTCATTTTTTCCATATGAATGAAATACTATATTGTCAATATTTTTTTCGGGAAGGATTTTTCTTATATATCTCCTTGATGTTCTGATATTTTCTACAACAAAAAAATTAATATTTTCAAGATAATGCGAGATATTTTTATTTAGTGTTGTTTCTTGCGAGTCATCACTTATTAATGTTGGAATTAAAATTAACTTACCTAACTTCATATTTTTCAATAATTTTATTACAAACGCTATTTAAAAGGTTATATATATATTGAAATCCATCTTTTTGCCCAAAGTAGGGGTCCGGTACAGACTTGTAGGTTCTTGGGTATTCTTCATTTAAGATTAATTCAACTTTATCTATTTCCTCTTGATCTTTTGCAAGCGAAATTATTTTAGAGTAATTATCATTGTCCATAGCGTAAATTTTATCAAATTTTTGGAAGTCTAAATTTGAAAATTGTCTAGCTCTTTGCTTACTGATATCAATATTGTATTTTTTTGCTACATTAATTGATCTTAAGTCAGGAGATTTTCCAACATGGAATTTTGCTGTACCTGCTGAGTCAACAATTAATTTAGAGGATTTAGATTCAAGTATTCCTTGCGCTAATGGAGATCGGCAAATATTGCCAAGGCAAACCATAAGGATTCTCATTTATGAAATAGTTAGTCTTTTTTCAATGTCTGATATATATCCTTTGAATCTTTTGTCAGTTTCTGCTAGGTTGTTTACAGTTTTACATGCATGTAAAACTGTTGCATGATCTTTATTTCCGCAATGTTTTCCGATCATTGCAAGAGAATTTTTTGTCATTTGTTTTGCAAAGAACATTGCTAGTTGTCTGCATTGAACTATTTCTCTCTTTCTTGTTTTTGATTTCATTACATCAATTGGGATATCAAAATAATCACAAACAACTTTTTGTATGTAATCTATTGAGACTTCACGAACTGTGTTTTTTACAAATTTATCAAGCATATTTTTAGCAAGCTCAATTGTAATTTCTTTTCTGTTAAGAGATGATTGTGCGAGTAGTGATATTAAGGCGCCCTCTAATTCTCTAACATTTGTTGTGATTGAATAGGCAATATATTCTACAACTGAATAAGGAATTTCTATACCATCATTTTTTATTTTTTTCTTAAGTATAGCTAGTCTTGTTTCTAGCTCAGGAGATTGCAAGTCAGCTGAAAGTCCCCATTTGAATCTTGAAAGTAATCTTTGTTCCATTCCTATTATATCTACAGGAGCTTTGTCTGAAGTTAGAATAACTTGCTTTTTATTTTGGTGTAAATGGTTAAAAATATGAAAGAACACATCTTGAGTTTTTTCTTTGCCTGACAAGAACTGAACATCATCAATTATAAGAACATCAATTGATTGATAGAAATGAACAAAATCATTTTTTTTGTTGTCCATTATAGCATCTACAAATTGGGTTTGGAATTTGTCTGCAGATACATATAAAACAGTTTTTTCTGGATAAAGATTTTTAACTTCTAGGCCAATAGCATTAGCTAGGTGTGTTTTTCCTAATCCTCCAGCTCCATAAATGTATAATGGATTAAATGATGTTCCGCCAGGGTTTTGAGAAACTGCAAATCCAGCTGATCTTGCAAGTCTATTGCATTCCCCTTCAATAAATGAATCAAATGTGTAGGATTGGTTAAGTTGAGGGTTGATGTTAATTTTTTGAAGTCCAGGTATGATAAATGGATTTCTAATAGATGTCTTGTTAATATTAATCGGCATATTAACAGGGTCATTAATTACTCTTTTTTGATCATTACTTGGAATTTTTGACACGTAAGGCTTAGATCCTGAGGAGTTTTCAAGAACAATATGGTATTCAAGTTTAGCTTCTTTTCCAAGTTCTCTTTTTATAGTTTTTTTAAGTAGAGTGATATAATTATTTTCTAACCATTCGTAAAAAAATTGACTGGGCACTTGTATTGTTAAAATATTAGCGACAAGGCTAATTGGTTTAATAGGTTTAAACCAGGTTTTAAAGTTTTGATGAGTTACATTATCCTTTATTATTGTAAGGCAGCTATCCCAAATTTCGTGGAAACTTTTTTCTGTCATAATTACTTCTCGAACTTACTTAAATTAAATATTAAAATCGTTTTGTTTTGTTAATATCAATTTGAATTTTAAGTAAAAGATAAAGCTCAACTACTTTTAAATTCTAATTTTGATAAACACAAATATGAAAAACTATTAGTTAATAAAAAAGAAAAAATGCACTTGACTTTATATTTTTTTTTACAGTATATTTTCACATGGTTTGGAGATGTGATAAAATATTGAAAATTTAATATAAAAAAACTATCTTTTACTTGTTTTCTACCAAAATTGAACTTTTTTTGACTCCAATTTTGAAGTAGTTATGGTGAAAAGTAAAATCAATCTTGCCAATGTTAATCCCACCGAATCCAACTTGATTAATTATAACATTTTTGCCCTCTAAATTTTTAGTAATTACTGGCTTTTTTAGAAATGTATGAGTATGGCCTCCTAAAATTAAATCTATATTCTTAGAACTAGCAGCTAATTTAAGATCAGAAATTTTGTTACTCTTATATTTAAATCCTAAATGTGAAAGGCAAATAACTAAATCACAATTATGTTTAAACTTTAGTTGATGAGCGTATTTGTTACTTATTTCAGTTGGGTCAAGATATTTGGTGTTACCAAATAATTTTTTTGGAACTAGACCATCTAATTCAATTCCAATACCAAATACTCCAATTTTAATACCATTCTTGTCAAATATTTTAAATGGTGAAAAGGTTTCTTTCAATATAGTACTACTAAAATCATAATTAGCAATTAGAAAAGGGAAATTAGCATGTTTTAGTTGTTTTTTTAGTCCATTTAGTCCATTGTCTAGATCGTGATTTCCAATTGTAGCAGCATCATAATTCATTTTACTCATTAATTTAAGTTCTAGTTCTCCTCCATACATATTAAAATATGGAGTACCTTGAAAAATATCTCCTGAATCGAGAAGAAGAATATTTGAATTTTCTTGACGAATTTTATTAATCAGATGGGCTCTTTGTGCCATTCCACCAAGTCCTTTGTTTCTTCCAGAAGTAAATGGGTGTATATGGCTGTGCATATCATTTGTGTGAAGAATTGTTAAATCCTTTAGATTATTATTGCTAAATAATGAATTACTTAATAAGCTTAGACCCAAGGTTCCAAGTGTAGAATTAATTATAAATTTTCTTCTATTATTCATTAATTATAATTCTTTGATCAATTGTGATGTTTAATGTGTCCTGTCTTTTGCAGTGATTAATAATTGCATCCCTTAGCTTTAAATTTAATTTTTTTTGTACTTTTTGATTAAAAAAACTCATCTTATCTCCACCATTGGCTAAATAATCAGTTGTTAAAACGCTTATAGAATCTTCATGCGTCGAAATTTTGTTATTTAAGCTATAAATAATTGTATCATTATTTTGAAAAATTTTAATTCCACCAACTGGCTCTCCTCCTCTTTTAGTGACATATTTTAGCATTTGGTAGAATTCGTCTTTATGAAGGTTTAGTATTACAAGTTCATTTTCAAATGGCATAACTTTAAAAATATCTCTTACGGTTATTTGTCCTTTTAAAATAGTACTTCTTAAGCCACCATTATTCATTACACACATGTCGGCCTTTTGTTCTGATGAGTTTAAGGATAAGTCACAAATAAAATTACCTAAACTACTTTCGGGCCTACCTTTTAATAAATCATTTTTTGTAAAGCATAAATTTTCATTCATTTGAAGATCAATTTCTTTTTGATATGGAATGATCATTTTGTAAATAGTACTATCGACTTCATTTTTTACTTCAATAGATTGAGATTTAAAATCTTTTAAAGTAAGTGTACTTATGCAACCACTTAAAAAAATAATTAGAATTAGATGTAAAATTTTATTCATTTGGTTACAATACTAATAAAATAATAATTTGAATTTATCAATTATAAATAATTTTTTAATAAAATTGTATAATGTATTCAAATACACATATGATACGTGTTAGATATGCAGAAACAGATAAAATGGGTTTTGTCTATTATGGCGTTTATGCTCAATATTATGAGGTTGGTAGAGTTGAATTATTACGTTCTATGGGTATTAGTTATAAGAGTTTAGAGGATCTTGGTTTCGAATTACCAGTAATTGATTTTCAGATAAGATATAAAAAACCAGCCTTTTATGATGATGAAATAACTGTTATTACTAAATTAAGGAATAACCCTTCTTCCAAATTAATTTTCGATTATGAATGTTTCAATGATAAAAAAGAACTGCTAAATTTTGGAAAGGTTACACTTATTTTTATTAGTTCAAAAACGAAAAAAATTTGCTCCCCACCCAAAATATTTTTAGATAAGTTAAATTCTCTCTAAAACTTGATCAATTAATTTATTTATTGCTTTCATTGGATTTTTGCTATATGTTTGATTGATTCTGTTACCAAGAATTACGCATACTGTTAGTGTATTATGTCCTAAAGTTTGTCCAAGAAAATATAGAGCAGATGTTTCCATTTCAAAGTTTGTAATTATTTCATCTTTATATTTATAATTTTCAATTAGTTTTTGAAAATCTTTTATTGCTGATTCTAAAAATATTTCTCTTGATTGTGGTCCATAAAATCCAGTAGCAGTTGCCGTTATTCCATGCTTGAAGTCAGAAAAATTCTGAAATAATGAGCTAGAAGCTTTGATAACATAAGGTTTTGCATGTTTTGAGTTCCAGTTAGTATGTTCAACAAAACTTTGTGCTGCTTCTTTAATTAGTTTGCTATTGTCTTTATAAAAATATGGTAAGCCGTCAAAACCTAAAGCATATGAAGATACTACATGCTCATCAATTTTAATATTTTTGTTTAATGAACCTGAGGTGCCAAGCCTAATAATATTTAATTTTTTTCTGGTTTTTTTTATTTTTCTAGTTCTAAAGTCAATATTTTTAATTGCATCCAGTTCATTAATTACAATATCAATATTATCAGTTCCAATTCCAGTAGAAATTACTGTAATTTTTTTATTATTAAATGTTCCAGTGTGTGTGACGAACTCTCTATGTTGAATTTGAAATTCAATTGTGTCAAATTTTTGAGATATTTGATTAACTCTTTCAGGAGCACCAACCAAGATAATATTATCAGAAACTTCTTCGTCTTTTAGGTTAAGGTGATAAATTCTTTCTGAAGAAGTGAGAATTAGTTCACTATCTTTTAGTTTATTCATTTAATATGTATTTTTGTATTCGTAAACATAATAATTATATGTCATTAAAACCAAGCAAAATATTAGTTCCAATAGGATTTTCTGAACAGTCTATCAGGGCTTTACATCAAGCGCTTAACTTTGCTCAGATAAATCAATCAAAAGTTTTTTTACTCACTGTCTTAGATGAAAGAAGCGTTATACAAAATCTTTTTTTGGATGATAATTCTCATGAAATTAAGATGAAAATCCACGATAAATTATCAGGGATCATTAATGATTTAAAAGATAAGTATAGTGTTGTTATTGAGCCTATTGTGTCACAAGGGAAAATTTATGATCAAATCAATGAAGTGGCAGAAATGATTTCTTGTGATCTTATTATTATGGGTACTAATGGCTCTCCAAAGAAAAGAATTAAAAAAGTTATTGGTTCAAACGCCGAAAGAGTTGTTCGACTAGCCCATTGTCCAGTAATAACAATAAGAGAACTTAGTGAGATTCAAGAATGTAATAATATTATTCTCCCTTTAGATCTAGACAAAGAAACTAAAGAGAAAGTAACTTATGCCTTAGAATATGCACGCTCTTGGAAAGCAACAATTAGATTGGTTTCAGTTGTTATTAAGGACAATACTCAAATAAGAGAAAGATTATTAAAAAATCTAAATCAAGTTGAGAAGTTTATTTTAAATGCGGGAGTTTCTTGCACAACAGAGATCATTGATGGTGATAGTAAGCAGAATATGGGAGATTATATTTTTGAATATGAGAAAAAATTTAATGATGATATTTTTATGATTATGACAAAAAAAGAAGAGTTATCACTATCAAATAATATTAGTGTTACTGCTAGGTATATTATTAATAATTCTCCCATTCCTGTAATGTGTATTAGACCAGCTCCAAGAAAGCATCTAACAGGTCCTACCACAGCATTTTAGTATTTCTATGAATGCTGAAATTATTTCTATTGCCGATGAAATACTCATTGGTCAAATTGTAAATACTAATGCTACTTTTATTTCTCAAGTACTAAATAATATTGGTATTCATTGTGTTTATATACATACTGTAAGAGATAATAAAAACGATATTTTACGCGCAATTGATTTGGCTCTAAATAGGTCAGATTTAATCATCTTAACTGGTGGGTTAGGACCAACAAATGATGATCTCACAAAAGAAGTTTTATGTGATTATTTTGATGATGACTTAGTTGTAAATAACGATGTTTTGAATGATATTACATCTTTTTTTCAAAGTAAGGGAAGAGAAGATATTTCTAAGTTAAATAAGGAACAAGCCTTAGTGCCCTCAATGGCAAAAGTATTTAGAAACCCCATAGGAACTGCTCCGGCAATTTATTTTAATAAATTAAATCATCTTATTGCTCTTCCTGGTGTACCTTATGAGATGAAATTTTTACTAAATAAATTTTTATCTTTTTTTAAGAAAAAATATAATTTACCATATATTCTACACAAAACTGTATTTGTGAAAAATATCCCCGAATCTAAGCTTGCATCATTATTGGTTGATTGGGAAAATAATTTAAATCCTAAGCTACAACTTGCTTATTTACCAAAGCCTGGCATAGTTAGATTAAGATTAAGCTGCGAGGGTAATGATTTAGTTGAACTAAACAAGATCATTGCTTCAGAGTTACTTAAACTAAGTAAGCTAGTCATTTATGAGGACAGTTTAAATGATATTTTTGTGAAAATTCATGATTTTTTTATTTTAAATAAATATACTTTATCAGTAGCTGAAAGTTGTTCTGGAGGAAAAATTGCATCCAAAATAACTTCATTTTCAGGAGCATCATCATATTTTAGGGGAGGTGTAATAGCTTACTCAGATGAAATAAAGCATAAAGTTTTAGGTGTTAGTAAAGATATAATAAATAAATATTCATCTGTAAGTGAGCAGGTTGCTGAAGCTATGTCAAATAATTGTTGTAAGAAATTTAATTCAGATTTTTCAATCTCTACAACAGGCTATGCAGGACCTTCAGTAGGTAAAAATAAACTTTCTCTTGGAACTGTATTTATTTCAATTACTACTCCAATTTCAACGAATGTTTCTAAATATCAGTTTAGTGGAGATAGAGAGCTTGTTATTAGTCAAGTTTTAGATAAATCCCTAGATTTAATTTATAAAGAGATAAAAAAACTTCAATAAATTTCTTATAATTTACTTTAGATTGTATATTTGCAGTCCAAAATTTAAAAAATTATGTCAAAAGTTTGTCAGATAACAGGTAAGAAAGTAATGGTAGGAAATAATGTTTCTCATTCAAAAAGGAGAACTAAAAGAAAATTTTATCCTAATCTTCAAACAAAAAAGTTTTATATTCCTGAAACTGGAGAATGGGTTATTCTTAAAGTATCTGTAAATGCTTTAAGAACGATTAATAAAAATGGAATAGCTTCTGTGCTCACAAAAGCAATAGAAAATGGAAATGTATTAGTTTAATACATCAAAACAAATTATAAAATTAAAGTTGCTATATTTATAGCAACTTTTTTTTTGCATTTAATTTAAATTATGAAAAATATTCTCCTATTACTTTTAAGCTTAGCAATAATCTCTATGGTGTTTTCTTCTTGTGAAAAAGAATTACTTGGGTGCACTGATGCTTCAGCAATAAATTTTAATAATCTAGCAAATACTGATGACGGGTCATGTGAAATGCCGATTTTGGGTTGCGTAGATGTAACAGCTTTTAATTTTAATTCTAATGCAAATTCTGATGATGGTAGTTGTACATATTCTTTTGACTTGGCTCAAGGAACATGGGATTTAGATCCTAACTGCGAAGATATTTCTATTGCTGGCTTAACTACTATTTCATTAAATGATCAACTACCAGAGACTGTTGATATTAACTCCGATGGTGAGTCATCATTATTTATCGATTTAAATGGGACTCTTGTGAGTGGCACAATTTCTTCTACTGGTTTAATGACTGTTTATCCATCTACAATACAATTCTCAGAACCTACTACTGGACAGGAAATAAATGTTGATGTTACAGGCAGTGGCTATTTAATTTCTGATACAGAAGCATATTTAGATTTAAATTTTTCAGGCTCTATTAATATTGTAATAACATCCATTGATTTCTCTAGCGATTGTTATATGATACTAACTAAATAATTATTTAACATGAAAAACTTTATATCACTTTTTACCAAAACTTTTTTAATTTTTTCACTTATTACTTCTTGTAGTAGTGGAGGTGATTCAGATGAATTAGGCCCAATAGATTTTTTTAATCTAGCAGATGCAGAAGGGGTTTGGGTGATGAGTCCTTTATGTGAAGATTACGAGTTTGGAAACACAATTATTTCTTTAGATGAAGAGTTGCCTGATTCTGTTAATGTTTTATCAGATACTTTATCAAATATTTATATTGAGGCTGGTGAAAATATTATTTTAGCTTCAATTAATAATGCAGGAATTTTTAATATTCAACCGCAACCTTTTCAGGCTCAAATAAACCTAAACAATTTACCTCTTGATATCACTGTAGATATTCAAGGAGATGGATTTCTTTCGGATTCAATAGGGAATATGGATGTAATATTTTCATTTGAGTTAATTCCTGGGACACTAGATTCTATTGATTGTTCAATAGATTTAACTAGATAAAAAAATAATTCTCCTGTAATGAAAAGGTTAATCTTCTACATTTTAATATGTAGTGTGTGTACGAATCTTTTTTCACAGAACTACACCAAAGGTGATAGTTTAAGAGGGAACTTATCTTCCTTAAGAAATTGTTACGATGTTTTTTTTTATGATTTAGATATACATTTAGATTTAGAAAAAAAAATAATTAATGAATCATCTAATACTATTTATTTTAAAGCTAATAATGATTTTAATAAAATTCAAATTGATTTATTTAGTAATTTAAAAATTATATCTATTGAATTTGAAGGTTTATTCTTAGAATTCTCGAGAGATTATAATGCTTTTTTTATTGAATTTCCAAGAAAAATTACTGAAGGAGAACTGCTTAAGCTCAAATGTAATTATTCTGGTACTCCACAACAAGCGAAAAACCCTCCTTGGGATGGAGGTTTTTCTTGGGAAAAAGATATGAATAATAATGATTGGATAGGTGTTTCTTGTCAAGGTTTAGGAGCCAGTTCATGGTGGCCATGTAAAGATCATCAGTCAGATGAACCAGACAGTATGAAGATAACATGTACAACTAATAAAAGTTTTCCAATAATATCAAACGGTAATTTAATGTATGATTCAACTTTTATTAATAATGATAACCAAAAAAGTAGAGTTGCCTCATGGTTTGTGTCTTATCCTATTAATAACTATAATGTAACACTTAACATTGGGGATTATATAAATTTCAGAGATAAATATATTAGTGGTCCCGATACTTTAGATTTAGATTATTATGTGCTTTCTTATAATAAAGACAAAGCATATAAACATTTTGAACAAGTAAAGCCAATGTTAAAATGTTTTGAATTCTATTTTGGACCATATCCTTTCTTAAATGATGGATATGCATTAGTAGAAACTTCATATTTAGGTATGGAACATCAAAGTGCTATAGCATATGGTAATAATTATTTGCCTGGTTATAATGGTAATACTAAATATATATCTAACCTTGATTTTGACTTTATTATAGTGCATGAAACAGGTCATGAGTGGTGGGGCAATTGTATTACATCAAATGACATTGCCGATATGTGGATTCATGAGGGATTTTGTACTTACTCTGAAGTTTTATACGTAGAATGTCTTTATGGTTATGATAAAATGTTAGAATATGTAAATAATCAAAAAAAATTGATACGAAATGACAAACCAATACTTGGAGATTTTCATGTTAATTGTAAAGGTAGTGGAGATATGTATAGTAAAGGATCATTAATGCTACATACTTTAAGAAGTTTTTTAGATAATGATTCAATCTGGTTTAATGCACTTAAAGGGGTTTTTATAGAAAAAAGTTATTCGACTATTGATGGAAAAGATATTGTTAAATATTTTAATAGCAATCTGAATATAGATCTAACTATTTTTTTTAAACAGTATTTAGAACAAAATTCAATACCAGAGTTTGAATATAAATTAAAAAAAACTGGACGAAATATAAGTCTAATTTTTAAGTGGAATGCTATTGATGGATTTGATATGCCAATAATTGTCAGTGCTGGTTTAATAGAATATAAAATTTATCCAAAAACTAGCTGGCAAGAGATTAATTTAGGTGAATTTGATCCCTTAGATTTTAGAATAAGGGATGACTTGTTTTATGTTAATGTAAAAAAGATATGACTCTTGTGTAGATTTTATAAAAATTAATTAAATTTGCAGCCCAATAAATTTAGAAAAAATGGCAAAAAAAGGAAATAGAATTCAGGTGATTCTTGAGTGTACTGAGCATAAAGCAAGTGGTAAGCCTGGTACTTCTCGTTATATTTCAACAAAGAATAAGAAAAATACTCCTGATAGATTAGAGTTAAAGAAATTTAATCCTATTCTAAAGAAAATGACTACTCATAAAGAAATAAAATAAAATGGCTAAGAAAACGGTTGCATCACTACAGAAGAAAGGGGCTAAGGCTTTTACTAAAGCAGTTAAAGTTGTAAAAAACCAAAATGGTTCATATTCATTTAAATCTGAAATAGTTCCTAAAGATAAGGTAAATGAATTTTTAGCTAAAAAGTAATTTTTATTTTTTCGTTTAATCACTAGCTTCTTTCTATTTTTGAGAGAAGCTTTTTTTTTTAAATTATTGATTATATTATGGCATTTTTTAATAAGTTCAAGAACATATTTAGTAGAGAAAATAAATCACAGGAAGATAAAGATTTAGAAAAGAAAAAATTAGATAATAGTTTAAATAAAACTAAAAACACCTTATTTGAGAAGATTTCTAAGACAATCGTTGGGAAGTCAAAAATTGATGATAATGATTTAGATGATTTTGAGGAAATTCTAATTTCATCAGATATTGGTGTAGAAACTACTCTAAAAATAATTAATAATCTTCAGTCGCGAGTTAAGAAAGATAAGTTTATAAATACTAACGACCTATATTCAATTCTAAAAGAAGAAATTTCAAATCTTTTTAATGAAGAAGACTTAAAGGAGTTTGTTATTCCGAACGTAAATGAACCCTATGTGATTATGGTTGTTGGAGTAAATGGAGTTGGAAAGACTACAACTATTGGTAAACTTGCTTATAAATTAAAAAATGCTGGATTAAAAGTTGTTCTTGGCGCAGGAGACACATTTAGAGCTGCAGCTGTTGATCAGATATCTATTTGGGCAGAAAGAGTAGGCGTTGAAATTGTAAAGCAGGAAATGGGTTCTGACCCTGCTTCAGTTGCATTTGACACATTACAATCTGCAAAAGCTAAAAATGCAGATGTTGTCATTATTGATACGGCAGGTCGTTTGCATAATAAGATTAATTTAATGAATGAGTTAACTAAAATTAAAAATGTGATGCATAAAATAATTCCAAATGCACCTCACGATGTAATGTTAGTTTTAGATGCTTCTACTGGTCAAAATGCCATTGAACAAGCAAGACAATTTACTGCAGCTACTAAAGTTAATTCATTAGCTTTAACAAAACTTGATGGGACTGCTAAAGGTGGAGTAGTAATTGGTATTTCTGACCAATTTAACATTCCTGTTCGCTATATTGGAGTTGGAGAGGGAGTAAATGATTTACAATTATTTAATAGTAAAGAATTTGTTAATTCAATTTTTGATAATTAAGTTTTTATAAATCTTTATTTTTGTAAAAAAATTTATTTAATGTTTGATAATTTATCTAATAAACTTGACAAAGCCTTTAAAATATTAAAGGGTCAAGGAAGTATTTCTGAAATCAATGTAGCTCAAACGATGAAAGAAATCAGAAAGGCACTGATATCTGCTGATGTTGATTTTAAAACTGCCAAAGAATTTACTGCAACTGTTAAGGAAAAGGCACTTGGTCAAGAAGTTTTAACATCATTGAAGCCTGGTGAATTATTGACTAAAATAATGAAAGACGAACTCTCTATTTTAATGGGGAGTGAAAAGTCTGATTTAGATCTTTCTTCCAAACCAACGATAATACTTGTTGCTGGATTACAGGGTTCTGGTAAAACAACTTTTTGTGGTAAATTAGCATTACTTCTCAAAACAAAATTTAAAAAAAATCCTCTTTTAGTTGCTTGTGATATTTACAGACCTGCAGCTATAAATCAGCTAACAGTTTTATCTGAAGAAGTTGGTGTTTCAGTTTATAAAGAAGAAGAAAATAAAAACCCTGTAGATATTGCTAATAATGCAATATCATTTGCCAAAAAAAACTCTAAAGATGTTATTATCATTGATACAGCAGGAAGATTAGCTATTGATGAAAAGATGATGAATGAAATAGGTTTAATCAAAAATAGTATTAATCCAAATGAAATCTTATTTGTTGTAGATGCTATGACTGGACAAGATGCGGTAAATACTGCAAAATCTTTTAATGAAAAATTAGATTTTAATGGAGTTGTTCTTACTAAATTAGATGGTGATACAAGAGGGGGAGCAGCATTAACAATAAGATCTGTTGTAGATAAACCAATTAAATTTATTGGAACATCTGAGAAAATGGATGGCTTAGATATTTTCTATCCAGATAGAATGGCAGGAAGAATTCTTGGTATGGGAGATGTAATATCCTTAGTGGAAAGAGCTCAACAACAATTTAATGAAGAGGAGGCTAGAAAGATCCAAAAGAAAATAGCTAAAAACTCATTTGGTTTTGATGATTTTCTTAGTCAAATACAACAAGTGAAAAAAATGGGTAATATTAAAGATTTAGCTTCAATGATTCCTGGAGTTGGAAAATCTATTAAGGATGCTGATATTGATAATGACTCTTTCAAAGGCATAGAATCTATTATTTATTCTATGACGCCTGAAGAAAGAAGTAATCCTGTGATTTTAAATGGAAGTAGAAAAAAAAGAATTGCTGATGGAAGTGGTTCAGATGTTCAAGAAATTAATCAACTCATAAAACAATTTAATCAAATGAGTAAAATGATGAAAATGATGCAGGGTGGAGGCGCCTCTAAAATGATGCAAATGATGAAGGGAAATAATATGCCAAAATTTTAATATGAAAATTCTAGATGGAAAAAAGATTTCTAATGATATAAAAGATGAAATATCTTTAGAGGTGGATGAAATTATAAAATCATCAGGAAAAAGGCCTCATCTTGCAGCTATTCTAGTTGGAACTAATGGCGCTAGCCAAACTTATGTAAATGCTAAAGTTAAAGCCTGTGAGAGAGTAGGTTTTATGTCCACTTTAATAAGATTAGAAGAAAATATATCTCAGCATACTCTTTTAGATGAAATTAAAAAAGTGAATAATAATTACAGTATTGATGGACTAATTGTTCAACTTCCTTTGCCAAAAAGTTTTGATGAAAGCTTAGTGACAAATTCTATTCTAGCATCTAAAGATGTTGATGGATTTCATCCATTAAACCTTGGGAATATGGTGCTTAATCTTCCAACATTTATTTCTGCTACTCCTGCCGGGATCATTGAGCTTATTTCTAGGTATAATATTGAAACTAGTGGTAAGAAATGTGTTGTGGTAGGTAGAAGTAATATTGTTGGTTCTCCAATGAGTATTTTAATGTCTAGAAATACAACTCCAGGAAATGCAACAGTTACTTTAGCTCATAGTAGAACTACTAATCTAAAAGAACTTTGTCTAAGTGCAGATATATTAATTGTTGCTTTAGGAAAAGCTAATTTCATTACTGGAGATATGGTTAAAGATGGAGCTTGTGTCATTGATGTTGGTATTACTAGAGTAAAATCTGATAAAACAAAATCAGGATGGAAATTAATTGGAGATGTAAATTTTTCTGAAGTTTCTCCAAAATGTAGTTTTATTACTCCCGTTCCTGGTGGAGTAGGGCCTATGACTATTGCAATGTTGTTAAAAAACACACTATTAGCATCAAAATCAAAGATTTAGTTCATATATCAAATATTTAACTATATTTGCAAAGTTTTTGTGGGGTTGTTCCCACGTATTATTAATTAAATTAAATAAACAATTATGGAAGGAACAGTAAAATGGTTTAACTCAAGCAAAGGATATGGTTTTATAGAAGGTTCAGATGGAACTGATTATTTTGCGCATTTTCAAGAAATACAATCTGATGGTTACAAAACTCTTAAAGAGGGTGGAGCAGTATCTTTTGAAGCAGCTGAAGGTGAAAAAGGACCTGTAGCTAAAAATATTGTTGACGCTTAAATAGTATCATTTCAATTATAAAGAAGCAGTCTTTTTTAAGACTGCTTTTTTTATGCGTTTATTTTCCCTTCTAGCTTAAAAAGAAAGTCTCTTAGGTTTTTTGCTTCAATAAAATCTAACTCTTTTACTTTTTTATTGATTTTACTTTTTGTTTTTGTTATGAGAGCTTTAATTTGACTTTGATTTAAATCATTAATGTTTATCTCTTTTGACTTTTGGTTTTTAGCCTTATATGGATTCAGCTTTTCCATTAAAGCATTGTTATTCTTACTAAGAATTTGAGTTGGGATAATATTATTTTTTTTGTTGTAATCCTCTTGTTTAATCCTTTTTCTATTTGTTTCGTCAATTGTTTTTTTCATTGATTTCGTTATTCTATCAGCATACATAATAACTAATCCATTTATATTTCTTGCTGCTCTTCCAGATGTTTGGATAAGTGCTCTTTCAGATCTTAAAAAACCTTCTTTATCAGCATCCATAATAGCTACAAGACTCACTTCTGGTAAATCTAATCCTTCTCTTAGTAAATTCACACCAATTAATACATCAATTATGCCTGACTTTAGTTCTTGAAGTATTTCTACTCTTTCAATTGTATCTACATCTGAATGAATATACTTACATTTAATATTAAATCGTGCTAAATATTTACTAAATTCTTCAGCCATTTTTTTTGTAAGTGTTGTAACAAGTATTCTTTCTTTTTTAATAATTCTAAGTCTTATTTCTTCAAGTAAATTATCAATTTGATTTACGCTAGGTCTTATAGAAATTATTGGTTCTAATAGGCCTGTTGGCCTAATTATTTGTTCAACAATAACTCCTTTACTTTTTTCAAGTTCATAATCTGCTGGAGTTGCACTTACATAAATGGTTTGATGATTTATTTTTTCAAATTCTTCAAACTTTAAAGGTCTGTTATCCATAGCAGCTGGTAATCTAAATCCATGTTCAACAAGATTAATTTTTCTTGATCTATCTCCACCATACATAGCTTTAATTTGTGATACTGTAACATGGCTTTCATCTATAACAGTTAGAAATTCTTCTGGAAAGTAATCGATTAAACAAAATGGCCTAGTTCCTGCTTTACGTCTATCAAAATATCTAGAATAATTTTCAATGCCAGAACAATAGCCTAATTCTTTTATCATCTCTATATCAAAATTAGTTCTTTCTTCAATTCTCTTAGCTTCTAATTTTAATTCATTTGATTTGAAAAAATCAATTTGTTTAACTAAATCATCTTGAATCTCATTTATAGATTCATGTATTTTTTCTTTTGAGGCAATAAATATACTAGCAGGAAATATTCTTAAATCATTTAATGATTCTATGATATTTCCATTTTCTGGATTTACACTTTCAATTTCCTCAATTTCATTTCCAAAAAAATGTATTCTATATACAATATCATTATATCCAGGGTAAATGTCTACTGTATCTCCATTAACTCTAAAGTTCCCTCTATTAAATTCAGCTGTAGTTCGTGAATAAAGAGCCTGTACTAACAATAGTAAAAAATCATTTCTATTAATAGTTTGCTCTAAAGAAATTTCTATGATTCCCTCATGAAAATCATCTGGATTTCCAATTCCATATATACATGAAACTGAAGCCACCACAATTACATCAGTTCTACCAGAAAGCAACGCAGATGTAGTGCTTAATCTATATTTTTCTATTTCTTCATTTATTGATAAATCTTTCTCAATATATGTTCCTGAACTTGGAATATATGCTTCAGGCTGATAATAATCATAATATGATACAAAATACTCGACTAAATTATTTGGAAAAAACTGTTTAAATTCACTAAATAATTGGGCTGCTAATGTTTTATTATGACATAGGATTAGTGTTGGCCTATTTATTTTGTTAATGACATTTGCAATTGTAAATGTTTTTCCAGAACCTGTAACACCTAATAATGTCTGAAACTTATCTTTATCATTTAATCCATTTACTAGCTCATGTATTGCTTTTGGTTGATCTCCAGTAGGATTGAAATCAGAGATTAATTGAAAATCCATTTTTTAAAGTGAATTTAAAAATCGTAATTTTTCTTTAAGTTCTATAATTTCATTTGCCACATTATTTATATTTTTTTCAATCTGAATTAATAAAGGATTTTCTTTTTTTGTTAGCACTATAAAAGATTTGTTATTTTCATATTGACCAACAACCTTCTCATTGTCATTAATTAATCCTTTAATTTTTTCCTTTTCTTTTATTAAATCATTTGGATTTTTACTAATATGATTGATTTTTCTTTTATACTTAATTTTAGTCAGTTCTTTTGTATCAATTTTAATACTACTGTAGAGTTTTAATAATATTTTTTCAAATTCTAATATTAAATTTTCATTTCCTTTAGGTAGTGCTCCAATTTTATTCCATTTTTCATCAAATGAATTTAGAATTTCTTTTGTAGTGTTTTTAATTGTAAGTTTTTTTAATTCATCCAATATAATTTTTTTAGATTTTAAACTTTCATTTTTAACTATGTCAATTTTTTTAAAATATAATTTTTTAGATTCAAAGAATTCATTGCAGTTTGATCGGAATTCTTTCCAAATAGGATTAATTTTTGTTGAGTTATTAGTTTTTTCTTTTTCCCAGGACTTCTGTAAATTAATGAATTTTACTGTTGCTTCTTTCCAATTTGTATTTGATTTAAGAGCTTTTGCTTTTGCACAAATTTCTTGTTTTCTTTCAATTATTTTTTTTAGCTCTATTTTTTGGCTTTTATAATAGTTGTTTTTACTTACATTAAATTTTGATTTTGCTTCATTTAAATTTTTCCAACATTTTTTATTTTCTATACTACTTATTTTACCGATTTTAAGCCAATCCTTTTCTAACTCCTTAATTTCTTTAATTGCAGCTTGACATTCTTTATGACTAGTTATTTTCTCAGACAAGTCATTTATTTTTTTGCAAATTAGATTCTTACTATCAATTTTTGCTTTGTCTTGATTTTTAAGTTGAGTAAAGTAATCATTTTGTTTTTTATTTATTCTCTTACTTATTGTTTGAAATTCTAACCATATTATTTCACGATTCTCCTTTGATACTGGCCCTATATTTTTCCATTTATCATGTAACTCTTGTAGACCAGAGTGCATTTTTTTAATAGATTTTTCTTTTAAAAGACTTTCAGCTAGCTTACATATCTTATTTTTTTCTTCTAGATTTTTTTTAAAATCTAAATTTCTAAAATCTCTGTTTATTTGTATGCAATCATAAAACAATTCAATATTAAAATTATATAAATGCCAAATATTATTTCTTTCACTAATATTTACAAAACCAGTATTTCTCCATCTTTTTTGAATATCTTTTATCTTGTCAAATGTCTCTTTTTTAAGATTAGCCTTATCTATTAAATCTTTAATTTCATCAATTAACTCTGTTTTTATTTTTAGATTTACTTTTTCTTCTTTAAGAATTTCTGATCTAATATTTTTTTTCTTTAATTTATAAAGATTTAGTTTTTCTTTAAATAATTGTTCATCAGAAGTTTTTTCCTCTATTTTTTCATCTTCTTTTTTTGTTTCTTGTTCTTTAATTTTTATATAAAATAAAGATTTTATTTCTTCAACTTTTTTGGAGTTTTCAATAATTTTAGTACCCTTTGTAATAACATCTAAAACAATTAAAAGTTCATCAATTGTTGTTTTTTTATTTATTGTGATTTCATTTACATTATTTTCTAATAACTCATCTTTCTTCCCATTCTTTAATTCAGTTTTATCTTCCACAATTTTATTTTTAAAAATACAATATTAGTCAATATTTAATTATTCCAAATTTTCCATGACTCCTCCGCTTGCATTTCAAGCATTTCTAGTCCATTTTTGATCTTACATCCTTTTTCCAATCCTTTTTTTAAAAATAAAGTTAATTCTGGGTTATAGACTAAATCATATAATAAATGTTTACTATTTAACATCTTATAATTAATCTTTGGAAATGAATTAATATTTGGAAAGGTTCCTAGCGGTGTTGTATTTATAATTAAATCACTTTCTTTAATTACCTCATCATTTAATGATTTGTAATTTATTTCTCCATTTCTTGTAACGGTTGTGTATTTAATATTTTTTTTTTTTAACACATATTTCACAGCATTACTTGCACCTCCATCTCCTAAAATCAACGCCTTCTTTCTATTATTTAATATTTTATTTATACTTTTCTCAAAACCAATAGTGTCTGTATTGTATCCCAACATTTTACCATTAATTATTTTGATTGTATTTACAGCATTTACTTCTTTTGCATCCTCACTTACTTTGTCTAAATATGATATAATTTTTTTCTTAAATGGTATTGTTACATTTAAGCCTCTAATATCATTTTGCGTTAAAAGTTTTTTTAAACTTTCTAAATCATTAATTTCAAAATTTTCGTACTTATTTTCATGCAATTTTAATTCAGAGAATTTATTTTCAAAGTATTTTTTTGAAAATGAATGTTCTAAATTAATCCCAATTAGTCCAAAAATTTTCATACTAATTATTGCTATTTTTTTCAATGTAATAAACAATGAAAAAACCAATTATCATCATTAATATTGAAAGTATGTTATGTGTGTCAAGATGATTAGGAAAAAAGAGCTCATAAGAAAGAATTTTTTCTTTTCCATTTATTATTATTGATTCACTTATCTTTTTCCATGGCCAAATTATTGAAAGAGAGCCTATAATAAAACCTGTTAATCCAGCTAAAGTTGTAGCGTAATACTTATTTATTAGCCAGTGTAAAAAGTTTGATAATAGAAGCAGTCCAAAAATTGATCCAAATAAAAATGTTATTAGCAGTGGTATATTTAGCTCAGATACTGCTGTAACCATTAATAGTTCATAGTTGCCCATTAATATTAATATATACGAGCCAGAAAGGCCTGGAAGAATCATGCCTGAAATACCAATTATGCCACATAAGAAGACATATATTAGATTATCATTTTCAGCAGATGGAGTTATAAAGGTTAAAGATAGTGCCACAACTGTTCCTATCAATATAGCGAAATAGTTTTGGAAATTCCATTTTTTTATTCTTTTACCAATGAAAATAATTGATGCTAGAATTAATCCAAAGAAAAGTGACCAAATTTCCAGTGGATAGTTTTTAAATAAAAATTTAAAAAGATTTGCAATGCTAAATAAACTAATTAAACTGCCACCAAAAACATATACCAGAAAATAAAGTTTAGTATAAATTGCAAATTCTTTAAAACTTAGAGTTAATAGTAGTTGTAAGGCTTTTTTATCAAATGACTTGAGAGACTTGAGTAAATCTGTGTAAATGCCTGTTATCAAAGCTACTGTACCTCCAGAGACCCCTGGAATAACATTTGCTATTCCCATGCCCATTCCTTTAAGAATAAGAATAATATTATTTTTCATATGTATTAGAGATAATTTTCAAATGTATCTCCTCTTAAACCTAATCTTAAAGCCTCTAAAGGAATTACTTCATTGGGAGCAATGTTTCCAAGATTGACATTTGCACCAAATTTATTAATGAACCAAACTTGTTGAGTTTTTTTAGGGGCTTCCCAAATAATATCATGTATTGGGATCTCTTGTATTATATCAAAAATTAAATCTAATTTGATGACTCCATCTTGATTAAAAACACCAACATTTCCACCTTCTCTTCCTTCAGCAATTACCTTCCAGCTACCAGCTTGGAGTTCTGATTTCATCCATTTAATCCAATCATTTTTTTTAACTTGTACATTTTCATTTTTACTACCAACTTCACTCACTACTTTATAATTCTTACTTAATTTATGAATATATTCACACTTTAAATCATGATTTAAATCCATTGAACCATCAGAAACTTCAATCATATTTATTCCTAATTTATCTATTGTTTTACAATAGTCATCAAATTGATTTCTTACGATAAAGGCTTCAAACAATGTTCCTCCGGCATAAACTAATAAATCTTCACTTTGATATAATTTGATTTTTTCTTTAACGTTCTTTGTTAATAAGCTTGTTCCAAAGCCAAGTTTTAAAATATCAGTTAACGAATTATTTATAGATAAAAAGTCCTCAGCTTGCCTTAAACTTAACCCTTTGTCCATGACCATTGTTAAGCCTTTTTTTCGTGGTTTTTTAGTTCTAGTGGGAATGTTTTTTAATACTTCAATCATAATATATATCGTTAGTTAACAAAGATAAAAATACTGGCTAAACAAATTACTATTTTATGTAGATTTGTATTTTAAAATAATTAATATGACACTTATTAAATCCATTTCAGGAATTAGAGGTACTATTGGAGGCGTAGAAGGTAATTCTCTAACTCCTATTGATATTGTTAAGTTTACATCTGCATATGCTAGATTTATTTTAGATCAAAAATTAGAATCTAAGACTATAGTAATTGGAAGAGATGCTCGTATTTCTGGAATTATGGTATCAAACATTGTTTCTGGCACTTTAATCGGATGTGGTTTTGACGTTCTTGATATTGGATTGACAACCACACCTACAGTTGAAGTTGCTGTTGATGAAATAAATGCTGCGGGAGGCATCATTTTAACTGCTAGTCACAATCCAAAAGAATGGAATGCTTTAAAATTATTAAATAATAAAGGAGAATTTATTTCAGCAAAAGATGGAGAGATGATTTTAGATTATTCAACTAAAAATGATTTTAAATTTTCATTAATAGATAATATAGGTAAATATAAATATGATAATTCTCTAAATGACACTCATATTGAAAAAGTTTTAAATTTAGATTTAGTAAATATTGATTTAATAAAATCTAAAAAATATAAAGTTGTGTTAGATGCAGTTAATTCAACAGGAGGGACTATTATTCCTAAGTTATTAAAAAAATTAGGAGTTGAATGTATTGAGTTATATTGTAATCCTAACGGAGATTTTCCACATAATCCCGAACCGTTACCAGAGAACTTAAAAGATATATCTAATTTAGTTATTAAAGAAAAAGCAGATTTTGGAATTGTAGTAGATCCTGATGTTGATAGGCTAGCTTTTGTTTGTGAAGATGGTACAATGTTTGGAGAAGAATATACTTTAGTTTCTGTTGCAGATTTTGTTTTATCTAAATTAGGTGGTAATGCAGTCTCTAATCTTTCTTCAACTAGGGCTCTTTCTGATGTGACTGTGAAATATGGGGGTAAATATTTTGCATCTGCTGTGGGAGAGGTTAATGTAGTTGAAAAAATGAAAGAGAAAAGTGCCGTTATTGGAGGAGAAGGTAATGGTGGTATTATTTTTCCAGCTTTGCACTATGGAAGAGATGCTTTAGTTGGAATTGCATTATTTCTTACTTATTTATCAGAAAAAGATTTAGCTATTTCAAAGTTAAGGTCTACTTATACTAATTATTTTATTTCAAAGAATAAAATTCAATTAACAAACTCTACAGATATATCTTCTATTATTTCTGAGTTAGCAAAAAAATATAATAAAGAAAAAATAAATTTAGTTGATGGATTAAAAATAGATTTTGATGAAGGATGGATTCATCTTAGAAAATCAAATACAGAACCAATTATTAGAATTTATTCTGAAAGTTTAAGCAAAGAAAAGGCAGATAACTTAGCAAGTATGTTTATAAAGGAAATTAAATCATTAACATAATGAAAGTATACTTTGACAATGCAGCAACAACAGCTATTGATAATCGAGTTATTGAAAGCATGAATAATGTCATGAAAAATAATTATGCTAATCCTTCATCTATTCATGAGGGTGGGAGAAAATCTAAGACAATTATTGAAAATGCTAGAAAAAAAATTGCATCAATTCTGAATACTTCTCCAGGCAGTATTTTTTTTACATCAGGAGGTACAGAAGCAGATAATATGGCTATTAGATGTGGGATATTAGATAATAAGATAACTCATGCAATAACATCAAAAATTTCTCATCATGCTGTTTTATATCCACTTCAAGATCTAGAAATTAAAGGTAACATTAAGCTTTCATACGTAAAACTAAATGAGTTTGGCGGTATAGATATTAATCATCTTGAAGATATTTTAAAAAATAATCCCAAATCATTTGTTTCCATAATGCATGCAAATAATGAAGTTGGTACAATTCAGCCAATCAAAGAAATTGGAGAGCTTTGTAAAAAATATAATGCAATTTTTCATTCTGATACTGTTCAGACTATGGGGCATTTTAAATTTGACATGAAAGAGCTTAATATTGATTTTCTAGTTGCTTCAGCTCATAAATTTCATGGTCCTAAAGGTATTGGTTTCATTTATATTAATGAGAATATTTCTATCAAACCTCTAATTCTAGGTGGCTCTCAAGAAAGAAATATGAGAGCTGGTACTGAAAATATTTATTCTATTGTTGGTCTTGTTGAAGCATTAGAAATTTCTCATAAAGAAATGGAAGCTGATGTTATTCATGTTAAGAAAATAAAAAAATATTTTATTGATTTATTAGAAAAAAATTTCGATGATATTAAATACAATGGCGAGTCAAATAATATGGACTCTAGTTTATTTAAGATATTAAGTGTTAGTTTTCCTAAAAATCCAATCTCAGAGATGTTACTTTTTCAATTAGATATAATGGGTATTTCTTGTTCTGGAGGAAGTGCCTGTTCTTCTGGCAGTGATCAAGGGTCACATGTAATATCAGGAATTAATCCATCTAATGATCGCCCTGTTGTGAGATTCTCTTTCAGTAAGTATAATACAAAAGAAGAGATTGATTACACTATTGAAAAATTAATTGAAATATTTAATTAGTTTTTTTAATTTTTAAATTTAAATACCCATACATAATTGTCATTATTGGACTAATTAAATTAAAAAAACAAAATGGTAAATAAGCTATAGTAGCCACTCCTAAAACAGCGGACTGCGCTGCCCCACATGTATTCCATGGAATTAGGACAGAGGTAACAGTTCCACTATCTTCTATTGTTCTGCTTAAATTTTCAGGAGCTAATCCTTTTTCTTTATAACTTTCTGTAAACATCCTTCCGGGTACAACTATGCTTAGGTACTGATCTGATGTAGTTAGATTAAAGAAAATACATGCTGAAGAAGTAGTTGCAATTAAGGATCCGGTACTTTTAGCGTATTTTATTATTGGAGAACTAATTCTATTTAATAAACCTCCGGCCTCCATTGCGCCACCAAAAGACATAGCGCAAACAACTAACCATACTGTATTCATCATTCCTTGCATACCACTTGAAGATAAAAGGTCACTAATAAGTATATTTTTTGATGAAATACTAATATTACTACCCATAGAATTAATTGCTGCTAAATAATAAGATTTAATAGATAAATTATTCATCTGAGACACCTCAAGAATAATTTGAGGTTGAAATATAAAAGCGCAAACTAATGCAAGTAAAGTACCAGCAAGTAAAGCAGGTATAGCGGGAGTTTTTTTAACTATTAATAAGATAACAATCATTGGAACAATAAATAAATATAGATTTATATTAAATGTGCTTTCTAATGTGCTTAGTAATGCATTTATATTTTCTGAACTTTCAACATTAATATTAAATCCTATAAATAAAAAAATAATTAATGTAATTACGAAAGAAGGAATAGTTGTGTACATCATATATTTAATATGAGAAAATAATTCAGTTTCAGCAACTGCAGCAGCTAAATTTGTGGTGTCAGATAATGGTGACATTTTGTCTCCAAAATATGCTCCAGATATTATAGATCCAGCAATAATTCCATCAGAAAACCCCATTGATTTTCCAATGCCTAAAAGGGCAATACCAATAGTTGCTATTGTTGACCATGAACTTCCAGAAGCAATGGATACAATCGCACAAATAATACATGATGCTAATAAGAAAATCTCAGGGTTTAAAATTTTTAATCCATAATAAATCATGGCTGGAACAATACCACTAATTAACCATGTTCCTGATAATGCACCAATAATAAGTAATATAATTATTGCAGATGTTGTTGAACTAATACTTTTGCTGATGTTAGAAATAATATCTGTCCATTTTGTTCCAAAATATACACTAACGATTGTAGCAACAGCTGCAGCAATAAGTAGAGCTAGTTGGTTGGGGCCGGACAATGAATTATCACCATAAATAGCAACATTAATTGCTAATAAAAGTATTAATATAGCTAATGGAAAAACAGCAGCAAAAAATGGGATGTTTGTTTTAGATAAAATGATTATTTTTTTTCTATGTTATCATCCTCATAATAACCATATCCTCCACCATAACCATAACCATAACCATAACCATAACCATAACCATAACCATAATTACCAACATTATGCTGAAAATCATTTATAATAATCTGAATATTATTAACATGTTTATTGTTGTGAAGATTGTTAACAGTTGTTAACGCTTGATATT